>Ga0315314_1000031_pt1 | contig 199359 bp, 214 predicted proteins | sample TDP9_MG_FD_203631 | JGI IMG/M metagenome (GOLD analysis project Ga0315314, IMG submission 203631) | Freshwater sediment microbial communities from Lake Towuti, South Sulawesi, Indonesia - TDP9 | ecosystem: Environmental > Aquatic > Freshwater > Lake > Sediment | place: Indonesia: South... | reverse complement strand
AGAGAAATGCAAGGACCCAAGATCCGTCTCCGTGCTAATTCGTGCAGGCCTTGAGAAAATGATAGACGAGGCTGAGAGGGCCATCCACGACGCCCTATCCGTCGTTGCAGACGTAATCGAAAAAAACCAAGTCGTTGCGGGCGGAGGAGCCGTTGAAGCCGAGATAGCCAAAGAACTCCGCGACTACGCAACAAAAGTGGGAGGAAGAGAACAGCTCGCCATCGAAGCCTTCGCAGACTCCGCGGAGGCAATCCCCAAAACCCTAGCGGAGAACGCGGGCCTCAACACCATCGATATACTAATGGCCCTACGGTCAGCCCACCAGAAAAAGAAAGGATATACAATGGGCGTCGACGTTTTTTCAGGCGATGTCACGAACATGCTAGAGAAGGGTGTCATTGAACCGGTTTGGGTCAAGCAGCAAGCCTTAAAGTCGGCAACCGAAGTTGCCTCCATGATCCTAAGAATCGACGATGTGATCGCCGCAACAAAACCAAAGTCAGAAGGCATGCCTTCCAAAGAGGAAGGATAAGACTGGAAGGATTCTTAATGCGCGCGCATTTTATAGCTCTCTTAGGATGAGAAAGGGTTAATCATCCTGAGCCCTACTAAGTAAGGGAGCAAAAGAGCTTCGAAAAAAGGCTTGAAGAGGGCTACATCTCTTAGGGTGGTATGGGGAAGCAGAGGCTACCGAATGGAAATTCGAGAGTGGATTTCCGGATATTCTCTTCGGCTCGTCTGCGCGTTGTTTAAGCGGAGGCGTTTCAAAACTGTTCTTTGTGGATGACGAGACGCTAAAGAAGGTAGCTGCGTTGTTCGGCGAGGACACTGTTAGAGTAGTTGAGGTTCTCAAAGGGGTTCACGAGATTACAGATAACGAGATAATGGATCAAACACAAATACGTCTCAACACGGTTCGCAAGATACTCTACAGACTCTACGACCACTCCCTCGTGGCTATCAGGCAATCCCGCGACAGAGAAACAGGCTGGTTTATCTTCAACTGGAGACTCCAACCCGACCAACTGGAAGGCTTCATCTTTAACCAGAAGCGCCGAGTTCTAGAAAAACTGGAAACCCGGCTTGAGTATGAGAAAAGCCACGAGTTCTACACATGCCAAACGCCAGGCTGCAAGCGATTCCCCTTCGCAGAGGCATTTGAGCTTCTCTTCAAATGTCCCACCTGCAACAAACCAATGATGAACATCAACAACGACTGGATCGTTAAGATCCTAACCCGAAAAATTGAAGAGATAAAAGTTCTTTGAGCGTTGAAATGTTAGAGAATTTTTCCATCCGCGTATTTGCCAAGCATTGCTGAACCCTTCTATTTAAATTGTTCCTTCATCAAATTATGTGGGCTACTGGATGAGAGATTATGTGTGCGGCACTGTGCTTGATGAAAAAACAGCAAAATTCAAAATAACCTTTGAAGGAGAGACATACTACTTCTGCTCCGCGAGTTGCAAGAAAAAATTCAAACGCCATCCAAAGAAGTTCGCTAAATAATTTACGTTTCATAGAAATTTACTCATTAAATCTGCGCGCGCGTTCTAAGAACACATAGTTGTAGCAATGAACCTGAACTATCACCTGCTTCAATGCAAAGACGCCCCGAAAATGTGAGAAAAAAGGGAGAGTAATCTATCGTTGTTAGCTCTCTATTTCGTTTTCTTTTTACTTCCTTTCTTCTTCTTTCCGGTTGGACTTTTAGACACGATTGCGACCTCAAATCTACAATTCTCAGCGATTTCTATATATAACTTCGTATGCACTCGTTATCTTAACATATCATCCAAAATCTGCCCATTTATGGTTATTAACAATAAATTAACGACTTCTTGAAGAGGAAAACGCTGTTCAGAATTTTTCAGATGCGAGGAGTCAAAGTACAGTCAAAATGGGAATTGCTCAGCGTGCTTGCTCTGTGAGAGGAGGCTTGTGGCTACAACTTGGGCACTCAATTGCTCTCATGAACGTATTTTGTCCCTACTTTTTATACCGAAATGACAACGTGTAAAGGTTGATAATTTCACATGCGGAAATGCAATACAGACTTTGGCCCGACACGATCCTAGTAGATGGTGCCGCTAAGTAGACGCATATATGTTATTCTGAGATGTTTCTAGCACTTAACAATGTTTTTATCGGGACTTGAGAGTTAAACACGAGGGCTTTCAGAGGTTATGCTCCGAACACGCAACAGGAAGGTCAAAGAGAAAGTGCATGCTTTTCAGGAGTCTCTCCTTCAACTCTACCAAAAGTTTGAAGCTGATGTGGAAGCCCTCTGCAAAAAACACGAAGTCAAAATTAACTGTTGGTATAGTCCATCTACCATCCCCCAACCCAAATTTATCATCGAGGGCATTGTATTCGACGCCGACGAGCTCTACGACGAGAAAATATCCGAAACCCTAGCCAATCAAGCAAAAGAGACCGCGAAAAGGACGAAGAATCAGCTTAGCTCAAGGGACCGCAGGCTTAAACGTTTTTAACATCACCCCCTCTACAACCTAAGACGGTGAAGCGGGTTAATGATCACAATGATGGTTGACGGTTTAACTCCTAAACTCTCTTTCCGTATTCACGGAATTTTTTTCCGCAACACTCGTACTGCTTAACATGTTGGATTGCAAAAATGGAAAGAAATTAGTTGCAAACATGAATTTGTAACTATTAGATAGAAAGAAATACACTGTTAAGGAATGTAGAAAATGTAGAAAGATGGAGAAGATTTGGAAGTAAGCTAGTACCCCTTGCAACGAGCAATTGGAATTAACAATTTGACGCGCGTGCATTGCCAACGTAGCGTGGGTTCGAAAAGGGTGCATCTTCTGCTTCTAAAAAGATCTGCATACAAAAACAGAAGAAGCAGTGGTAGCCTCTAAGTCAATTTTTGGCTCGTTCCTTTGACGGCTTATATTCTGCGCTTTGAAACAATGGACTGGAAATTATTAGATCTGCTGTGGCCCTATTACAAGCAGTCGGCACATTATACAAGACAGCTATTCTAAGAAGCGCTTTAACATCGACATCATGAGGAAGAGATTGCAAAGGATCCCAGAAGAAAATCAAGTAGTCCAATTTTTCGTTAGCAATCAAAGCGCCAATCTCCATGTCTCCACCATAAGACCCCCCTTTAAGCAAAGTAATCTTTAGACCAGTTCTTTCCGTGATTCTTTTCCCAGTATCTCCGGTTGCGTATAAGTTGTGGAGAGCCAAAGTTCCTTTATTGAAATCAGTCCACTCGACCAAATCATCTTTCTTATTGTCATGCGCTACCAAGGCGATGTTTCTTTTAGGAATCAAAGCATCACCACTTCAAACTAAGCCGAGTATGTTCTGATGGTTTAAAACCTTTCTGAGCCGCCAATTGCGTGCTTCTGCTAACTTCTGCTTCTATCACCCATATGCAGCATGCATATCAAAAAAATCTAACTGAAAATTATTTTCGTTAATTAGGCTCCAGATTTTCATAGTGAGAATTCGTTAGGAAATAGCACGTCTGTGTAGTAACGTATTGACATGGAGAGATTTTTCGCGAAATTGAATCCAAATTCTTTTTTCCAAAACTAGAGAAGATTTATAGTGTGCTTTACATATACTGTTTCTACACTTTCAGGGTATAGAGCATTATGACCGAAGAACAAAGACTGCCATCTAATGAAGAAGACGTAACAAAACTTATGATTGACAGACCATCCGACTTTAGATTTCACGCCGCTTATCTGGCATATTCTGAGACCTGGGACAAAACCACTTCAGAAGAGGATAAAATGAAATTGAACGAGATCACATTATCACTCTCCGAGGGAGAGATAAGCTATTCAGACTTCTATAAAGGGTTGGATCATTTCAGAAGACCTGGTTCCAAACACTATGCTTATTCTAGAGAAAGGATAGAAACTCAGAGGAAGAAGGACTGGAGAAAAAAGCAAACCAAAAACATGAGGAATGCTAGGCATAGATGAGATCGCAGGCGCGCATGACATTTTCTGTGTTACGCCAAGTTGGAAATTAGAAACTAGAGAATTAACTCTGTCCTTTTTTCAAACTGGTTTACCATAAGTTTAATTAAGGCAACTCGTCAACTGATTGAACACGCAAGAATTAGAATTCTAAAAGGATGCTAGTTCTTCGTTGACTAATAGGAGGTGCAATTTGCATGTCGTATAGAGAATCCCGAGAGATGCATAAAGCAGTCTGTGCCGATTGCGGTCAAGAATGTGAAGTTCCGTTCAAACCTGATGGAAGCAGACCCGTATACTGCCGAGAATGCTATTCTAAACGAAGGCCCCCGAGAAGATATTAAGCTTATAGCTAAAATCTTCGGTCCGCGCGCGCAGCTTTACTACGCAGGGTCTTTTGGTTTGTATTTTCCCCTCCCTTTATATTTGCCTGAGCACCGCCTACTTTTTACTCTTTTTGAATAGCCTTTTTCCGCTTTTTCATTGTCCATCCTTACGGGCTTTTAAATAGAGCTTTGGGCTTATTTTCTTCGTTGAAACCCAAATGAAGGAGGGATAGAAATAATATGCCTGAAAAAATCGTTTCCGACTCAACGCAGGATAAGACGCTTAAGCCAAAGAAAGAGAAGCCCGTTAAAACCGATGGGCCCTTGCACGTGAAGGATGCGCCGCCAGAGAAGCCTGAAGCAAAAATCAACAAATACGGCTTCCTGCACGTCAACGGAAAACTGGCAAAGCACCTAGGCGTTGAATTTGGCAAAGACAAAGCGGATGTCCCGGTAACCATTGAACGCATTGAGGGCGGGTTTACCGTTAAGGTTAAATCAACCTCTTAATCCTAGGTTAACTTCGTTCTTAACCTACGGCAAGACCCTACATTTTTTTCTTAATGTGTAAACCGCTTCTAGTGGGTGGGGATTTTTCCATATTTCGGTATCCCCGTTACTTGTTACCTTTTTTATAGGACTCCTGAAAGAGCTGCAAAGGCTGTGGCGAACTACATTAAATATTGGAAACTAAGAAGAACCTTTTCTGTCTAAGTTTTCTATGAACTGTATCCCTATCTCGGCGCAAGTTGACAAGTTATCTGCTATAATAATGTCTGGTGTATCTTGGAGGTTATGCCACAGTTTCCAAAAGGCTTCGCCGAGCGCAATGACTGTTGCCGCCTTAAACCCCGCCTTTGAAAAGTTTGCCGCATCTGTGCCACCGAAGTCCATTGACCTAATGTTTATGGTGAAACCAGCCTTTCGAGCCGACTCCTGAAGCATTTTACAGACTTCCATGGAGTGGGTTGCTGAAAACATTTTTTCCTTGTCAACAATTGTTAGGTCTCCAACTCCGACGCTGTCGAAGTTAACTAGACAGGCTTCCTTAAGTTCAGCAGCGTGTTTAGAAGCAAAGCGTTTGGATCCGCGCATGCATTCTTCGCATCCAAAGGAAATGACCCAGACTTCCGTTTTTTTAGGTCTCTTTCGATGAAAGTATTTTGCTATGGCTAATGTCACTGCAACACCCGAGAGATTGTCGTTTGCACCTAAGATTAACCGACTTGATCTTAGGTAGAGTGCAAAATACACAATCAGAACGCAGCCCACTAGTGGCATTACTAAGAGCAGGTTCAGCGCCTGTTGAAGACCTAAACCTAGGAGTTGGTCGATAAACATCACTATGGCCAGCAGAATTGTTAAGATAATAATTCCTGTGGCCAGATATGTGAACTTGATTACATTTCTTCCCAGCTTATTGAAAATTGGAAACTCGTATGCGCTGTCGTGGTGGCTACCCAGAAGCACTAGATACTTTGTTTCTCCTCTAGGCTTTATCTTTCCAATGATGTTCGCTGACTTTCCGCGTGGAAAGAGAAAGTCCACGGCTTCTTTCAAAAACATTTGTTCAAACAGGAAAATAAGAAGGGCAAGTACCGCAAGAATCGCTGTGATAACGGGATAGAAAAGATATAGCACCGAACCTACAATAAACAGGAAAGCTGAAACCTTTATGAAGTCAAGGAAGCCCCTTGGTCTGCACTCGAACTCCTCAAGAAACGTCTCATCACAAAACTTCTCATACTCCCTTTTCACTTCCAGTCCCGCCCGCTTTTCACCTTCCGTCGTACCAAGCCTAGGACCAACCTCATCACAAATTCTCTTGATGAAAACCATCATGTAGTCCTTATAAGTCTCATTCAGTTTCATGACATCGCCCTCCTCAATCCGTAAGTCCTCTATCTCTCAATTTCAGCTGGAAGGATGAAGGCATAGTATTTTCTTAATATTTTTGTGCGTATAAAACGATGCATTTTCCTAAGATTTAGATAGAGGCTCCAAATGGAGGCATCCTCCTTATAATATTTCTTGATTTCTTCGTAGTTTAGAGGCGCAATATCAGGAACCACAGCTTCAGTAGAGAAAAATTCGTTTGCTAACTCCACAAGTTTCGGTATTAAATCGCTTCTTCCTTCTTTAAAGAAATTTGCGATTAGGTCTACAGTAACTTTTCGGAAATCGTAATATCTATCTAAAATATCTTGGAGATAGAATTTCTTGAGTATCAACCGCACTATAGGAGGGGTAGGTTTGAGAAATAACTCTGCATCAAGCATTTCGATGCCGTTCTCTCTTATCAACGGCGTGCTAGTGTCAAAGTATAATAAGTTAACATTCTCATCTATGACAAGATTTTCTGGGTCAAAATCTTTTATGGCCCAATTAGATATTTGGCCGTCTATGGCTACCTCAATCTTTGGTTTATTATCTTTGTTGAATGCCCAAACTTTATTCAGTTCTCTCAAGACCTTTAAAGTGAGTGTCATAACTTGGTCATCAGACGCCGCTTGTATGACCCTATTGCCTATAGAATCTGATGGTAACTTTCTTTGGTAGAGGTACAGAACGATTCTTCCGTTGTCCGTGATAACATCTATAGCGCCATACTCAGGTATTTCAATGCTAATCTCGTTCAGCAACTCGTTATATTTAGAATATGTCTTTTTGTATCTTTCAACTTGCTGCATATCATCGAAAAGGGGCATCCTCTTATAAGCGATGTCTCTCTGAGACTCGTGGATGATTTCGAATATAGTGCTTATCTCGCCGTAACCTAGCACTTTGGCAGGGATAGGCGATTCTTCAGGCTTAGATGGATTAAGTTTCTCCTCAAAGGCTTTTAATAATTCTCTATCTACGGGAAGCGTCGTTGGGCACTCACCCCCTAAATCTAGTTAAACAAACTCCGAGCTAACTCTAAATACTCAGGATGCTTTCCAACCCATTCATAGGCTTCATCCAGTTTCTCGAGAATATACGATACCTCACCTTTATCAATGATTAATGGAGGCAAAAATTGTAGCACAGAACGGTCATTATCAGCGTAGATGGCAAAAATTCCGTTATTATATGATGCCAGACTCATTACTGGTCCATAACCATAATCACTCATCTTTAACCCCATGAACAAGCCTTTCTGGCGTACCTCAACTAAAATATCTGAATAGCGCTCCCTTAACGACTCTAGTCCTTCACCTAGAAAATCAGCAATGACATTAACATGCTCCAAAAACGTTTTTGACGATACGGTTTCTAAAACTTTTAGAGCCACTGGACACCCTAACTCCGCCCCTCCAAATGTAGATACATGAATAAAGGGGTTTTTATGCATGAAAGAGTTAAGCTCCTCCCTATAGCACGTTGCGGAAATCGGGTACACACCGCCGGATAAACCTTTCCCGATGACGAATATGTCTGGAACAACGTTATAATGTTCAAAACCCCAAAGCTTCCCTGTCCTACCTAACCCGGTTTGCACCTCGTCAAGAATTAACAGAACACCTTTCTTATCACATATTTCCCTAACCTTCTCATAGAAATCGTCAGGCGGTAGCGGCATACCTAGCGTAGCTGGTATAGTTTCAAACAATACAGCCGCTGTTTCTTTATCCACAACCTTCTCAACGGAATCGGCATCTCCAAAGGGAACGGCTATAAATCCTGGGGCTAAAGGTTCAAAAGGAGCCTTAAAGTGGTCATCACCCGCTGCTAGAGCTAATCCGGTATGCCCATGATAACCACCTTTGGCATAAATGATTTTATGTTTCCCGGTGTATCCTCTTGCCAGCTTAATGGCAAAATCAACTGCCTCGCCGCCTCCTACACCAAAAACGACCCTGGTAATCTCCTTTGGAGACAGTTTTACAAGTTTGTCCGCTAGGACAGCGCGTTGTTCGCTAATAAGATGGTGATTCCCTATATCTAGTTCCTCTAAAGCCTTTTTTAACACACTCAATACCGCTGGATGACGATGACCTAAGTTGAACACGCCTCCGTTACAGTGGCAATTTAAAAGCTTTTTTTCACCAGAAATATCCCAGATCCAAGGGCCTTCTCTGCGGCCCATTACAAAGTCGAAACCAATCATTGTGTAGAAGTCCACTTTGCCAGACGAAACATGCGCCCCAAAATTTTTGATTATTTCGTCTTTAGAAAGCCTACCGATATAAGTCATTTACAGCCACCATGTATAATATGGCAATAGAGGTCTCTGATAATATTTTTCTAATCGCATGCGAATATTGTTAAATGATATTGAAAAGTGAAAATATTTATGACATTGTTATTCGTGAGGTAACAAGCCGTGCAAGCCAGAGTTATAATGTTAGTGGACTTGGACTACTTCTTCGCTCAATGCGAGGAGAGGAGAAACCCTTCCATCAAAGACAAGCCAGTGGTTGTATGCGTATATTCCGGCCGCAGCGAAGACAGCGGAGCCGTAAGCACAGCAAACTACATAGCCAGAAAATACGACGTCAAATCTGGAATCCCCATCTCCTTGGCAAAAAAGAAACTGAAGAATAAAGACGCCGTCTTTTTACCCGTGAACCACGAGTTCTACGAAGAAGTTTCAGAGAAAATAATGAGACTTCTGAGGATCCATGCTGACCGCTTCGAACAGGTTGGAATAGACGAAGCATATTTGGACGTGAGTCAAAAAGTTAAGGGAAGTTTTGAAGAGGCATGGGAACTAGCCCAAAAAATAAAGGAAGAGATGAAAGCCCAACAAAAACTCACTTGCTCAATTGGCATTGGACCGAACAAGCTTGTTGCCAAAATTGCTGCAGACATGCAAAAGCCTGACGGTTTAACGATCGTCAAGGCTGAGCAAGTTGAAAGCTTTCTATATTCGCTGCCAGTCGGTCGCCTTATTGGTGTTGGAAGAAAAACTAGGAAGAAAATGCAGACTCTGGGAATCAGAACGATTGGTGACCTAGCAAAGTATGATGTGCAGAGATTGATTGAAGTTTTTGGAAAGAAATTGAGGACTTACTTCCACAACGCCTCGCTTGGAATAGATGAGGAACCTGTTCAAGAAAGGGGCGAAGTTGAATCCATCAGTAGGATTTCCACCTTGAAGGAAGATACGCGAGATTTGAAGATTATTCTAGAAAAAATTAACCAATTATGCGACGAAGTTCATGCAAGGCTTGTGCAACGAGGACTTAGCTTCAAGTCTGTTGGAATAGTTGCGGTTATGATGGATATGAGTATTCACAGTCGATCCAAAACCTTTGAAAGCCCTACGAATGATTTAGAGGTCTTCAAGAAAACTGTGCAAGAACTCTTCGAAAAATTCCTCAACGAGTCTAAACTTGAGGCAAGAAGAATAGGTGTCAAAGTCTCAAATTTTGTTAGAGAGCAAGAAAGACAGAGACAGATAACGAACTATATAGAGACTGCTAAAAATTGAAGTTGCCTTCTGTTACTGAAACCTTCAGAAACAAGGAAAAAATACTAGGCAGAAGCGTATTCTTTAAGAAAAAGCGCCAAAGATTTCATAAATACGAACCGTACAATATACTCATTCGGGCGCAAAAAAATGCCAATTTCAGGAAAAATGTACATGTGGGGAGAAAGGGCAAAGTATGTCCCAGAAGAGGCTGGCGTCTACGCCCTTTACAACGAAGACAGAGTTCTAATCTACATTGACGGGAGCACCAACCTTCGAGAAACCTTCACTAACTACATAGAAACAAACTTTTCTGACGACCCTCATAAATGCGAAACCAAATACTATAGAAGGGAGTCTACCCCAAACTGGGAAGAAAGAGTAAAAGCGCTTCTAGACGAGTATAACCAAGAACATGGAGAACTGCCAAAGTTGAACGTTTCTCCAGAACCGCCTAAAAAAGAAGTTGCTCGCGAATGGGGATTCTACTTCTACCAAGATGTTAACAAACCAATCTTCGAAGCAGCTTTCAACCTGGAAGAATTCTGGGAGAAAGTAAAGAAGGTTCCAGTTGCTTCCCTTGAGTTCCACCAAAAAAGAGGAGATTTCGCCAAATGGATTCGTGATGTTTTCAAGGAAACACAACTGGCCGAGAGAATTGAGAAGATCTACAGCAGTGGCGAAGACCTTAGAAGAGAACTCCTGAATTCTCCACGTAACCCGGAAATCGCAGAATGCCCTAAATGCGGAACTCAAACGAATCCCCTTAAGACTTGGAAGATGACTGGAAAGCCAAGTAAGGTTGGTGAAAAACTTCGATTAACTGTAGGCCTTTATAAATGCAACAATTGCAAAAAGACGTTTAGGAAAGTGGTCGAGAAAGAGAAAATCAAATCATGAACATCGCTGGTCTGCGTTAATCAAAATCCTCTACACAGCGTTCGGATAATGAGCTGGCGACTCCCAAGTCTCTCCCGTCTATTTCAGTTCGATTTTTCTTTTTATCAGGCGTCTCTCAAATATGTGGGAGATTTTTCATTATCGGAGTCTTATTCCGAATATATGATTTGAAACAAAATCAGAAGTTTATTGTAGTTTTCTAGATAAAAAGTCTTATATTTCATTTTAGACGATTAAGATAAAAAAATGCCATTTTTCGGTGTTTGCCTTGTCAAAAGAAGAAACAGAGTTTACGGCATACGTTAGGAGGAACGGAAGGATGACTGTTCCAAAAGAAGTCAGAGACGCCTTGGATATAGGAGAGGGCAGCCTCGTTAAATGCAAAATTAAGAGAGTGTGAACCCGATGATGGAAACTTTGTTTACGCGCACGCAGATCAAAAGTCTTTTTCTCATAGTGAGCAATTATTCAGATTCTGAATATGAATTGTTACTATTAATACAGATTCCACATTCATATAAGTTAAATTCAACAACTCTAGGAACATTTGCCAGCCAGAACGATGTCATGGCGAAACTACTGGGGTGACCAAATAATGCACACGCGTCTCCGTTTAGGAAAGAATGAGTTGGCTAAAATAAAGACTAAGGCCATGAGGCGGGGCGTGTGGTTTAAGGTGTTGACAAGGGCTGAAAGGGCTCAAATGGAGCTAACAATTAAAATTGTGAAGAGAATTCGCAGCTCTATCCTGGCCGAAGTTGTAACTTCTATTGTAAAGAGACTCATGGATGCTATGGAGAGCAAGATTGTGCGTTTGATGAGAGAAGTTGGACGAGCCCTCGCCCGAAAGTTTAGCGGAATCGCCCAAAAATGGGGCAACAAATCAGCTCCTCACTGGGAGACTGATACTAGTTTCATACAATATCTAACTGTAACCTACTTGAACACACCAACCATGTTCAAAAGTTAGCCCAACATAAACATGAGAATTCTGCGTTATTATGTCGTTTTTGGTGTTTACTAAATGAATCTGATGCAAACAATAATCATATGGACAATTTCCTTTCTTTACATTTGGACATTCTATAACTTACCGATTCTAGCAGTTGGTGTTAGACACCTGCGGCGGACAAGCCAAAAAGAAAGAAAAGCATCGCGACTAAATTGGGAAAAATTGCTGACCTTCTCAATTGTAGTTCCGGTCAAGGATGAGGAAAGAGTAGTGGGTAGGCTACTGAAGACCTTGTTAAAACTGGACTACCCCTCAGACAAAAAGGAAATTATCATCATCGAAGATGGATCGATAGACAAAACGGCGAGAATATGCAGAAAATACGCCAGCAAATATCCAGAGCGTATCAAATTCGTTCAGCAGTCTAAATCAAATGGTAAGCCCTCTGCCCTTAACTGTGCCCTCAAACATGCAACAGGAGAAATAGTTGCCACATTTGATGCCGACAATGTTCCTGAACCAGACACATTGTTAAGAGTAGCAGAGTATTTTGAGGATCCGTCAATAGCCGCCGTGCAGGGTACACCATGTTCCATAAACGCTGACGAAAACATGCTAACAAAGTTCATCTCATATGAAGAAGCCGTTCGGTTCCAAGCCTATTTCCGAGGAAAAGACGCCCTTAGCCTTTTCGTTCCCCTAACTGGCACCTGCCAATTCATTAGGAGAGATGTCCTCAAAGAAACTGATGGATGGGATGAAGACTCTCTATCTGAAGACATGGAAATGTCTGCTAAACTAACTCAAAAAGGGTACAACGTTAAGTATGCGCCAGACGTAAGATCTTGGCAGGAAGAACCGGCGAACTTAACTCAGCTGATAAAGCAGCGAACAAGATGGTTCAGAGGGTGCATGGAGGTCGCGCTGAAATATGGGCGGCTCATTACAAATCCTAATAGAAAAAGCATTGATGCTGAAATCACCTTGTTAGGGCCGTATATGATAGCTCCGTATTTCATAGGATACCTAATAGCTTTGTATACTTTTTCGATCCAGGTTGAACCTGCCCCAATTTTTATAGTGATGATGCAAGTCACATCGTTGGGCACCACAGCCACTTTATTGATTGTTGGAATAGCCTTAATCTATGCGACGAAGCCGAGAAAAATGAGAAACTTGCTCTGGCTACCCTTCATTTACGCCTACTGGACCCTACAAACCTTCATAGCCTTATATGCTATGATTCAAATAGTTTTGAAAAGACCTAGAAAATGGAAAAAAACGATAAAAACAGGAGTAGTTACCAGCTGCATATGTTGAAAAAAACAGAAATGATGAACAAAAATCAACAAATCATGTTTTCCAAAGTATTTATGAAACCTAGAAGCGAGAATTGGTATCTCTTTTTGGCATTTACAATGCCACTAGTCGTGAGAGCCATACCTGAAATCTTGATGGGCCCATACGTAGTTGGATTTGACCCTGTTGGCTATTATATCCCGAATGTTCTAACATGGCTGAAGAATGGGATAAATTTTTGGGAGTATGTAGCGGTGGCGCCTTTATTCTATACTATACTTATGAGAATGGCATCTCTGGGAATCCCACTTACCTTATCGCTTAAAATATTACCTCCGTTCTTGCATGGTCTTCTTGCACTTGCCATATATCTTTACGCTAGTAGGGCGTTGTCGTGGTCATACAGGAAAAGTTTATTCGTAGCGCTCTTGGCAACCTTATACTTCGTGGCATTAAGGATTTCGTGGGATATGCTCAGAAACGAGCTTGGCCTAATTTTGCTGTTCACGACCCTAACTCTGTTACAGAAAGATGGGAAAAGATGGAAACATTACGTACTGCTTTCCACATCCATGATTTTTGTTGTTTTAGCTCATCAACTTGTGACCGTGATAATGTTTGCTATAACTGTTATCACTATTGCGCACATGTTGGTTACAAAGAAATACATTGAGGCACGAAGTCTCGTCATGGCTTCGGCACCAGCGACACTGCTGTTCCTTTTGATCATCTACGCCAACTATATGGCATCATCAAGTTTCGCGGTGGTCAGCGGTTTTCCGGGAAGGGCGTCTAGAGGGTGGTTCTCCTTGTTCGGTTTTGCTTCGTATTCAGATATGGTGACAAACACATTGGGCTTTTTTATGTATTGTTGTCTGCCGTTACTGCCATTTGCCATGATGGGTGCTCGAAGGCTTAACAATCTTCAAATTAAGTCGTGGCTTGTGTGGAGCTTAGTTGCGATTTGTTCACCGATAATTAGTCCAAACGCCTTCATTCTTGGAGGTTACCGTTGGACGTTGATGCTTGCATTTCCTATGAGTTTTTATACTGTAGAAGCTCTTGTACGCTTTGAATCAAATACGCGTCGGTTATTCGTTACTTTTGTCTTACTAGCATTAACCATGGGTTTTGTTATAACGCCTTACGATAGAGCATTTCCATATTACACTTTGTTTCCATACTATGTTCCATCGTCTATGTTACAAAATACAGTGCCACTTAACGATTGCGAGGATACTGTTAATGCGTTGCAGTGGCTTAAAAGTAACCTGCATGATGGCGCGCGTTTACTTACTCACACGGCCTTCCATGGATGGGCTCTTTTGGTGTTGGATGTAGACCAGATTATATCTTATGGATATGAGAATCCCGAGGAAGTAGCGATGGAGGCTCTTCAAGATGGTTATAACCAAGTATACTTGATATGGTGGACTGATGGGAACGGTTGGCATGGTCAGCCAAAAGTGCCTTCATCTTTTAAAGAAGTCTACAAAAGTGGTAGAATTGCGGTTTTTATTCATCAGTGCGAACTATGAAATGCGTTGTTTTGATTCGAAATGTGTGAGAACTATTTTATTTTCATCGCGTCTTTCGCTGAAACATAGGGTGCATTCATGTTTTTTATGAAGCAAAATCTTCTGAGAGCCAAGAGGTATTTCAGGCAGAATCTTGGAGCTCCGTTCATTATCATGTTTCAGATGCTTCTGTTGGTTTGTGCGGGTTTATTGATTAAGGGTAATTCTGTGTGGGCGGATGGACTTGCGGTTGTTGCCTATTATTCTCTGGTAATTGGGGTTGTTTTGCAGCTGATTCCTCAACGAATCTTTTCTTGGATACGCATCCGAAGGATACGCATCCGAATCTACAAGCGCAAATACTTTCTAAAGGCGCGCATCAGTGACCACAACTAGGACATTACATTTTGAATTCTTTTTATTCTGATTCAGATCTTGTTTTGAGAGATTCATAATTCATAAAGTCTATTTATCAAATCATTTCAAACTGCGCGCATTAAGGCATGGAAAAGGAAGAAGAGAGGAATGAATGACAGACCTGAGCTTTCTTTGATTATGCCAGCCTACAATGAGGAAGACAACATAGGTTTGGTTATTAAGAGGGTGGACGATGTTGTTAGTCAGATGGGATTGAGGTATGAGTTAATCGTGGTAGATGATGGAAGCATTGATAACACTAGGACTACAGTTGAGGATTATGCTAGGAATAACGGTCATGTGAAAGTGGTTGGCTATAAAAATAACGTTGGGAAAGGTTATGCGTTGAAAACTGGCTTTTCACACGCTACTGGCGATTTGGTTCTTTTTATGGATAGCGACTTGGATATTGACCCGAAACAGGTTGGGAGTTATGTTAAGGCGTTAAAAGATGCAGATGTTATTGTTGCCTCTAAGCGGCATCCCCAATCAAAAGTGGATACTCCGTTAATCAGAAGAATCCTAAGTTACGGGTTCAATGTCTCAGTGAAACTATTGGTTGGGCTTGGGTTAAGTGACACGCAGACGGGCCTTAAAGCCGTTCGAAGGAGTGCGTTAGTGGGAGTTTTTCCAAAACTGACGGTTAAAAGATACGCCTTTGACGTGGAATTGCTCGTTTTAGCCAATTTGCTTGGCTTAAAGATTGTGGAATTGCCGATCAGCGTTCGATTACACAACCTTTTCGGCGTTCGAGAGGTTTGGAGAATGTTCTTCGACTTGCTTGGGATCACGTACAGGTTGAGAGTTCTTAGATGGTACCAACGGTCTCACAGGGTCAAGTTAAATCCGAGAAAGGAAACGCGTAGTTAGGTCATGCTGTCAAAACTTTCAGATTTGATTTTATCTTGTATCTGATGTGCAGTACAATGGGAAAACAACCCCTAATTTCTATAATTATTCCATGCAAAGAAGTAGGCCAGTATGCGAAGGAATGTGTCGAGTACTGTAAACGGCTGGACTATGGGAATTATGAGATTATTTTGCTTCCTGATAGTGCGCTGGAAAAGGTAGATGGAATTAAAATTGTTCCCACTGGTCCTGTAACTCCTGGAGCGAAGAGAAACATCGGTGTTGCTAAATCTAGTGGCGAGATCTGCGCATTTATAGATTCGGATACGTATCCGAGGAGAGACTGGCTAAATAATGCCATCAAATATTTTAACGATCCTAAAGTTGCGGCTGTCGGAGGCCCAGGGATAACTCCCAGCGAAGATGCTGTCATGCAAAAAGCCAGTGGGCATGTTCTTTCATCTTTCATGGTTGGGAACTTGTCGAATAGGTATAAGGCTAAAAAGTGCCTTGAATCGGATGACGTACATTCATGCAATTTTATAGCTCGAAAATCTACTTTGATCGAGGCTGGTGGATGGAATGAGGAATACTGGCCCGGCGAGGACACGCTGATTTGTTTATCTATAAAAAGGCTTAATAAAAAGTTAATTGAGGCTTTAGATGTGGTTGTGTATCATCATCGAAGACCTCTGTTTAAGGAACATTTGCGGCAGGTTTGGAGGTTTGGCAGGCATAGAGGATTTTTCGCAAAAAAGTATCGTGGCAACTCCTTCAAATTTACATATTTTGCTCCATCCCTATTCGTATCCTCCTTATTTGCTGGCCTAATTATTTCGATTCTTAATTCATTATTTACGAAGGTTTTGCTGACGGCAATCACGGCTTATCTGATCTTATGCTTGATCGCAACGCTGTTAGAGGTTAGGAAAACAAGGTTGGTTTTACCTGTTTGGTTAGGGATTATTGCAACGCACATAGTTTACGGGACGTCTTTTCTAATTGGTTTATTCAAACGTGATTTGAAAAGATGAAAGTTAGCATTTCATATCCACCAATAAACACGGGAAAAGGAGTACCACTACTTAGTCAAAATAGGCAGTTTCAGTGGTTTTCCGAACCCACCTACATTTACCCGATGGTTCCAGCATATACGGCCACGTTGTTAAAGAATACTGGTTATGAGGTTATTTGGGATGATGGAATCGCTGAGGAGAAATCGTATAGGCAATGGTTAAGTGATTTAGCGAGGAACGATCCGGATGTTGTGATGATTGAAACGAAGACTCCGGTGGTGGAGAAGCATTGGAGGGTTATAGAGGACACAAAGGAGGTGTGCCCAGAAGCGAAAGTTGTCTTGGTTGGAGATCATGTTACAGCCTTGCCTCAAGAATCAATGGAGAATAGCAAAGTCGATTACGTTTTGACTGGCGGAGACTACGATTTTCTATTTCTAAATCTTGTTGAATATTTGGAGGGTAAGGGAAAGCTTAAGCACGGGGTTTGGTACAGGGAGAACGGAAGGGTAAAGAATACTGGGAGTTTTCGGTTGGATCACGATTTGGATGATTTGCCTTTTGTTGATAGAGATTTGACGAAGTGGTGGTTGTACAGCGAGAAGAACGGGGACTACAAGCTTACTCCTGGGACTTATGTAATGGTTGGTAGGGACTGTTGGTGGAGGAGGAATGGAGGGTGCGCTTTCTGTTCGTGGGCGACTTTGTATCCGAGTTGGAGGGTGAGGAAGGTTGAGCTTTTAGTGGATGAGGTGGGGGTGCTGATAGAGAAGTACGGGGTTAGGGAGATCTTTGACGACACCGGCACTTTTCCTGTCGGGCGCTGGCTTAGAAAGTTCTGCGATTTGATGATTGAGCGTGGTTACAATGAGAAAGTTCTGTTCAGCTGTAACATGAGGTTTGGGGCTTTGAAGAGCGAGGATTATCGACTGATGAAGAAAGCTGGTTTTAGGATGCTCTTGTTTGGGTTGGAGTCGGCAAGTCAGAGGATTTTGGATGAGTTAAATAAGGGTTTGACGGTGGAGGAGATTGTTGATTCTTGTAGAAAAGCAAAGGAGGCGGGATTAACTGTTCATATCACCATTATGTTTGGATACCCCAATGCATCTAAAGAGGAGGAGTTTCAAACTTATCGGTTGGCTAAGAGGTTGATGGATGATGGTTATGCGGACACGTTGCAGAGCACGCTTTTGATGCCTTATCCTGGAAGCAGGTTGTATGAGATGGCTCTGGAGAAGGGTTGGTTGCGCTATTCGCCTGGTGAGTGGGAGCATTGGGATATGTCTGAACCTGTTTTGAAGAGCGGTGATATGTCGCCTGAAGAAGTCAAGCAGTTGTGTGATGAAACTTACAAGTTATTTTTGTCTCCGAAATATGTTTTGAGGAGGATGCTTTCTATTCGATCGTTTGAGGACTTTAAATTTACTTTTAGAGGGGCTCGCAAAGTCATGGGGCACGTTAAAGATTTTTCAAATTAAACTTAGGTAAAGAAGTAAATGATAAAGATAGCTGTAATTGGATGTGGGTACTGGGGTCCAAATTATATACGAACTTTTAATGAGTTACCGTCATCGAGTGTATGTTTATGCTGTGACATCGATGTTGATCGGTTAAATTCTATTAAAAGGATTTATCCTTTTGTCAAAACAACAACAAATTATGCTGACACCCTTAAGAATCCAAAAATAGACGCTGTATGTGTGTCAACGCCTGCCTCAACCCACTATGAGATGACTAAAGAATTTTTGCTTCATGAAAAACATGTTTTGGTTGAAAAACCACTTACGTTAAGCGTTAAAGATGGAGAAGATTTAGTGAAAATTGCTAAAGATCAAAAAAAGCTTCTTATGGTTGGGCAAGTATACCTCTATCACCCTGCAGTACAAAAAGTGAAAGCCTATATTCAGAATGATGAACTTAAGGATTTGTATTATCTTTATTCTGTTAGAACAGGGTTAGGCCCTATACGAAGAGATGTGAATGCAATGTGGGATCTTGCTCCCCATGATGTTTCTATTTATCTCTATTTGCTCGATCAGATGCCGAAAAACGTGAGTGCACGAGGGGCATCATACTTGCAAAATGGCATTGAGGATGTAGTTTTATTATCCATGGAATTTCCAGGAAAGGTTATGGGCTATATTCATGTCAGCTGGTTAGATGCATATAAAGTGAGAAAAATGACTATAGTGAGCAAAGGTAAAATGATTGTATTTGATGATACAAATTCAAACGAAAAACTCAAGATATTTGACCAAGGAGTTTCTACGCGAGAGCCAAGTTCCTACGGAGAGTTCTTATTACAGGTGAGAACCGGCGACATCTATGTACCAAAAATTGAATCCACAGAGCCTTTAAGAAAGCAATGCATGGATTTTATAGAATGCATTGAGAAAAAGGTTGACCCTATAGCTAATGGGAAAGAGGGGCTAAAAATCGTGAAAGTACTTGAGGCGGCCCAGGCGTCGTTAAAGAGTAATAGCACATTGGTGAAAATAGAACAATAAAACCTGCAAAAACTAAAATGGCATTTTAAAAAGAGCTTTAGAAAATAAGATATCATGGTCTAACTCCAGAGTCCAAAATTCAAATATGAGGTAATCTGAACGAGATGAGTGAGAATAGGAAAATACCGAACTGGGTTATAGTTGGGGAAGGGGCACAGATTCATCACGCTGTAGTGTTTGTTCCATACGAAGATAAGAAAACGATCATTGGTAAAAGAGTGAAAATAGACTCTGGTACTGTAATCTATGGCGGAGTAGAGATAGGAAATGACTCTTTCATAGGGCATAATAGTGTTATTAGATTTAATACAAAGATAGGCGTACACTCAACAGTAGCTCATCTTTGCATGTTGGAAGGTAATATAAGAATAGGAGACCACACTCTAATTCACTCTAACAATCATATTGCACAAAAGACTACAATAGGAAGCTACGTCTTTATGGCTCCCCTATGTGTGACTGCAAATGATCCAAAGATGTGTTATTATAGAGAGGAATACTCTCAAACAGGAGAACACTGGAAACTATTACAAGGACCTGTCATCAAAGATGGGGCAAGAATAGCTGCAGGGGTCATAATTTTTCCCGGCGTCACTATTGGGAAACAAGCAGTCATAAGTGTTGGAGCGGTTGTTACCAAAAATGTTCCTGATTATGCTATAGCCTATAGTTTACCTGCTAAAATAAGAAGAAGATATGTTAATCCAAAGAAAGATACCATAGTAGAATGTAAGAAAGATCATTCTTGAAATAAGATGAGCTTGAATAAAAAACGGAACATTTACATTGGCGCCGATTGTCAGGATTTTTCCGTATTCAAAGAAACAGATCCAAAGGCTAATCCGCGATTTTATTCGAAGATATTTACAAAAAATGAGATGGCCTATTGTACCTCGAAAGCTCTTCCGTTCCAACATTTCGCTGCACGTTTCGCTGCTAAAGAAGCAGTTATCAAAGCTCTCACTCCTCAAAGGATTTCACATAATCAGATCGAAATTTTAAATGATGAAAGGGGAAGACCTCACATAAAATTTCATAATGGCGTTTTGGATAAAAAATACGAGTTCAAGGTAAGTATATCTCATACAAAATCAATTGCTATTGCTTTCGTTTTGGGTTTTAAAGTGGAGTGTAATTGTCAGTGAAATTGGATGATGTATCGTTAGAGAGTTCATTCGTTCAGTTCCGCGGTGTCTATAACCAACTAGTTAAGCGTGATCCGCCGAGAGGTCAGAGGAAGATAAAATTTGCTCTTTTAAGCTCTTTTAGCTTGGTAGGATTCAAAGAATGCTTTGCAGTGTGGGGTAAAAAGTTTGGTTTCGACTGCGAGATATATATCGGTCCTTATGCCCAATACTCCCAAGAGGTTTACCATAAACATAGTGGTCTCTACGAATTTGGACCTGACATAATATTTTTCCTCCTTGATGGGGAAAGTCTTTTTGGAGATTTTTATAAGAAGCCATATTTCAAATCTGCTAAGGAAAAACGAAACAAAGTCTTAGAGTTAATTGATGAAGTGTCTAATCTACTTTTTCAATCTGCGGAGAGATCTGGGTCAAAGATTGTGATAAACAATCTTGAAATACCGACGTATTCACCGATGGGAGTAATGGAAAACAAGCAGGATTTCGGGTTCATTGAAATGCTGAGGGACTTCAATAGACGACTCGAAGAAGGATTTAAGCATAGCGAACAAATCTATGTATTCGACTATGAGCGATTCACTTCGAAATATGGGAAGGATAATTGTACAAAACCCAAGATGAAATATCTTGCCGATATGAAGATATCAATAGAAATAGTTCCAAAACTCTGCTATCACTACCTACCTTACATAAAATCAATTTTGGGCTTAAATAAAAAATGTATAGTTTTGGACCTTGATAACACTCTGTGGGGTGGCATATTAGGAGAAGATGGATTTGACAAGATTGCTCTTGGACCAACACCAAAGGGTTCCCCCTTTGTTGACTTTCAACATGGGCTCTTAAATCTTTACAATAAGGGTATAATACTTGCCGTCAACAGCAGAAACAATTTTGACGATGCAATGAGAGTCATAAGAGAACACCCTTATATGGTGCTGAAAGAGGAACATTTTGCAGATTTGCAAATAAACTGGAACGATAAAATATCTAATATGAAGGAAATAGCCAAGAATTTGAATATTGGATTAGACAGCATGGTATTTATCGATGATGACCCGGTTAATGTGGAAATGATGCGCCAATTTCTTCCTCAAGTCTTAACTGTAAGCCTTCCTTCAGACCAATCACAATATCGCAAAATTCTTGAAAACCTACTAGAGTTTGACACTTTGCAATTAACTGAGGTGGACAAAAGACGCGCAAAAATGTATATAGAAGAACGACATAGACGCGAGTTCAAACATTCTTCTGAAAATTTGGAGAGCTTTTTAGAAGGGTTGAAACTGGAGGCAAAAATAGAGGGCGCGAAGAAATTCAACATCCCAAGGATTGCTCAGCTTACTCAGCGCACTAATCAGTTTAACCTCACCACGAAGAGGTATCAAGAAGAGGACATCGAAACTTTTTCCACATCCAATAAACATAAAATGTATACTCTTAGCTTGAGGGATAGATTCGGAGATTATGGACTCGTTGGATTGATGATCCTAGAAAAAGAAAATGAGAAAACGTGGGTGATAGATACTTTTCTTCTCAGTTGCAGAGCTATGGGCAGGAACGCGGAATATGCGTTCTTTAGTCATGTAACCAAAAAAATCAAAGAGAGAGGAGCATCAAAATTGATAGGAGTCTACACACCTACAAAGAAAAACATACTTGTCAAGAACCTATATAAAAAGTTGAGCTTCACGAAAGCCGAGGAATCGCCTGAAAGAACCGTGTGGCTTCTAGACCTAGAAAATTGGAAGCCAATGACACCTAACTACATACGGATCATGGAGAAATAACGGTTGAGTGCAAAATTCAAAAAAATAGTCTCTGAGGTGTTAGGAATTCCAATTTCAGAGATTTCTGCTGAGACCAGCCCCGAAAACACGCCGTATTGGGGTTCTATAGAAACTCTATTGTTGATCTCTGAGATCGAAGAACAATTTGAAGTGAACCTTGACATAAATGATGTTGCAGAAATAAAGAATCTAGGAGAAATTGCCAACTTTTTAAATAAAAAGGGGATTAATGTAGATCTCAAGTGAATAAAAACCTGTTGACGATCTTTGAAATGAATTGGGAAAATATGATTTTGGACATTTCAAGTCAGTTTAGGTATTTAAAGAACATCCGACAACGAAGAAGAGGTGTTATCGGTTATTTCTCTGACTATGTACCTGAGGAGATCATCTACAGCGGGGGATTTCATCCATACAAGTTTTTTAGCTTGGCAGGATTATTCGATTCGAAACCATTTAAAATCCAAGGTCCTTGTTGTTCCTTTGTAAAAGCGGTCTCTAAGTCAAACTTACATAGGAGCACGGTGATTGATGGTGTCGTATTTCCAAACATTTGCGACTCATTAAGGCATCTCAGAGTTCTTTGGAAATCTGACTTGACACAAAAATTTACTGAAACAATTAATAATCCCACGGTCATTAATGACGAATCTATCCGATTCTTTAGGCAAGAGTTGGAAAGGTTCACTAAGTCTTTCGAATCATTCTTTAACCTTGACATAACAAATAGCAAAATCAAGCAGTCAATTCGCCTATGTAATCAAAATAGGGACCTACTCAGAATTCTTTCTGAGTCTAGACAAACTTTAAAGCCCCAAACATGCGGTTCAGAATTGATTGGTTTATGTATTCTAAGCAAAATTTTGGACAAAGAAGATATGAAAAATTTTCTTTCTTTCTTCATCAAGGAACGATCTGTAGACCCTTTTAACTTTGATGGAAAAAAGAGGCTAATGTTGATCGGGCCAGTGATTGACAATCTAGAATTCGTACGAGCGATCGAAAAGTTTGATGCAACCATCGTCTACGAGGATATTATGAATGTGAATGGTATAGGATTTTTTGATCTTCAGATTGATGCTAATTCTGAAGACGTTTTCACTAGCCTTGCGAGGTGTTACTTACAGAATATGCCGAGCCCAGTGTTATATCCTAGTAAACAAAGGATAGATAGCATATTTACTGCTATCAAAAAATATAATGTTCAAGGTGTTATATTCGTAATTATGAACTCCTGTGAATTACATTCCTTTTCATATGTGACCTTGAAAGATCTTCTTCTCGAAAAAGGTATTCCCTCCATATGTTTGGAAACCGAAAAAACTACGCCGCCGTACCTGCGGGAATTGATGCAGATCGAATGTTTTTTAGAGAAAATATGAGATTGCAATGGCAAGTTTTGACGTTTTGAAAAAAATTGTGAAGTGGTACTATCATACTCAACTTGGGACTCCGGAAGAGAAGAGCATCGCTTATGTGTCTGCATTTGCGCCCGTAGAGTTATTGAGAGCCATGGATATTGTCTGTTTGTATCCAGAAAATCAAGCTGTAGTGTTTGCAAGCTCAGGAAAAGCGGAATCTTATCTACGATGTTCTCTCAAAAAGAAATATTCAAGGAATCTTTGCGGATATGCACGCACATATTTAGGTTCTATAGGTACTCATAATCCACGGAGTTTACCTCCTCCAAACTTCATTGTTGGTTCAAATAACCAGTGTGGGACAATACATTATTGGTTCGATCGAATGGGTAAAGAACTCAATGTCCCCGTTTTTTTATTAGATTATCCTTCTATGGAATTCAAAAGCCACAGTATAGATAGCTATGTAACGGAACAACATCAGTCTTTGGTCAAATTTGTAACCAAATTGACTGGTCGTACATTTGATGAAGATAAGCTTCGAGAGACGATGAAGTTTAGTGCTGTGGCTTGTGAATACTGGCGTAAAATCCATGAGTTAGGAAAACAACTTCCATGCAGAGTGAAAACCACGGATCTTTTTGATGAAATGATGCCGCTTGTTGTCGCAAGGGGCACGAAGCTTGCTGCCGAGTACTATAGAGAACTATATAAGGAAAAGAGAAAAGCACCTCCGCAAGATGAAGGGGACTTCAGGTTTTTATGGTATGGGTATCCGTTTTGGTTTCTTAAGAACAGACTTCCCGACTACATTGCCTGTAATTGTGTGATGGCTACTTACGCAACTTGGTGGATTTTAGACTACGGTGAGCACCCTAATTTTAGAACACTGACACAAACTTATAGGAATACTTACTTAAATCAATCTTTCGAAGGAAGAGTGAAAAACCTCCAGAAGATAATTGAAGAATACACTCTAGATGCGGTAATTGTTCATATCAATCGTAGTTGTAAACGTGACTCAAATGGTCTAGACAAGCTGAAAAAGATTTTATATAAAATGAATGTACCGTGTTTGACTTTTGAAGCTGATATGATGGACGAAAAAGTATATGCAAAAAATATTGTTTCAGATAAGATAGAAACATTTATCGAAATTTTAAAAGATGGATGAATAAATGAAAAGATACTTTGCAGGTTTAGATGTCGGTTCCACATATACTAAGGCCTTGCTGCTTGATCAACATCAAAACATTTTATCAAAGTCTGTGCGCAAGACAAAACCGAGTATGTCATATGCTGCCAATGCCTGCTTTTCAGATTTGATTAAACGAGAGAACCTTGAAAGACAGTTCGTATACGTTACAGCAACAGGTTATGGCAAAGAACTTGTGGAATTTGCCGATTCGAAGGCGATTGATATCCTCTGTGTGGCAAAAGCTGTCAATCACACCAACGCAGATGTCCGAACTATAATCGAAGCGGGTGGACAGGACACAAAAGTCTTAAGGATAGACGAAAAAGGAAAAGTTTTAGACTTTGTTATAAATGATAAGTGTTCAGCTGGTACTGGACAGTTTCTAGAACTTATGGCACAAATCCTAGGTGTGAAACTTGAGGATTTAGCTAAACTTTCGATAAACTCTACTAAGCAACTAACCATCACATCAACTTGCTCAGTGTTTGCGCAAACAGAAGTGGTCTCCCTATTATCTGAAGGGGAAAAAAGAGAGGACATTATAAAAGCCTTACACAGATCTATTTCATCACGCATTTATGAGTTGATGCTACAAGTCGATATAGAAAATGCTGTTTGTATGGTGGGCGGGGTCGCGCTTAATTCAGCAGTAGTCAACGAACTAGAACAAATTATGGAAAAAGATCTTTTCGTCGCTGACAAACCTCAATTTACCGCCGCGTATGGTGCGGCGCTCAAGGGATACAAACAATGTCAAATGGAATAATTCGGATTTGCTTCTCTGGATTTTTTATCCCCGTGCCCTCTCTAACGCCCAAAAGGAGTCGAAAAACGTTTCGTTGGTGGGGCCTTCATAGAAGATGAAGATACCATTAGTTGACTTGAAGAGGCAATATCATCTAATTAGGGATGAGGTTGACGAGAAGATAAGAGAGGTCCTAGAAAGTGGAAGGTTTATTTTAGGAGAGAATGTTGAGGCTTTTGAAGAAGAGTTTGCAAAGTATTGCGGAATAAAGTATGCTGTAAGTGTTGCTTCTGGGACTGATGCATTAACGTTGTGCCTTAAAGCGTTGGGTGTAAGTGAATGTGACGAAGTTATTACCGTACCGAATACGTTTATTGCAACGGTAGACGCTATATCCCGTAACGGGGCGACTCCTATTTTTGTGGATATTGAGTCAGGGACTTACACTATGAAGGTTTCTGATATTAAGCAGAAAATCACTGAAAGAACTAAGGTTATACTGCCTGTGCACCTTTATGGTCATCCTGTTGATATGGCCCCCTTATTGAAAGTGGCAGGAGAAAATAATTTGTATGTTGTGGAAGATGCTTGTCAGGCTCATGGAGCTGAATATAAGGGTAGTAAGGTAGGTTCCTTGGGTGATTGCGCCTGCTTCAGTTTCTATCCAGCGAAGAATCTTGGAGCTTATGGCGATGGTGGTATGCTCGTAACAAATGATGAAGAAATAGCTGAACGTGTGCGGATGTTGAGAAACTATGGAGAACAAAAGAAGTATTACCACGCCTTCGTCGGTTATAATAGTCGTTTGGACGAGATACAAGCGGCGATCTTGAGAGTTAAGCTAAAGTATTTAGATAAGTTGGTAGAGTCTCGACGTAGAATAGCGCGAAGATATAGTGAACTGCTTTTCGATATTTCTGATGTAACGATTCCGTGTGAGAAGTCGTATGTGAAGCATGCGTATCACCTTTACGTGATACGTGCGAAGCGCCGGGATGAACTGCGGAGCTGGCTCAGTTATAGAGGTGTGTCAACAGGTATCCATTATCCAGTTCCAGTTCACTTACAAGAGGCTTATAGGCATCTAAGATTTACGGATGGAAGTTTTCCTGCTACTGAGAAGGTTGCGAGAGAGATTCTATCCTTACCAATATTTCCAGAATTGACCGAAAATGAGGTACGATACATCTGTACAAGCATTAAAAAATTTGAGCAAAAATTGTGAAAGGCTTGGTAGAGACTACACAGACAAAGACAATTAGCACGGAACTACCGTCAATAAGTATCGTTATACCAACATACAACTCAGAGCGTGTTTTAACTCAATGTCTAGAAAGTATAGTTAAACAGGACTATCCTCGAGACAAGATTGAAATAATAATAGTTGACGGAGGATCAAACGATGGAACGATTGAAATAGCCAGAGGGTACGAAGTTCACAAAATACTTCATAATCCCCTTAGAACAGGTGAATCAGGTAAAGCTGTTGGAGTTAGGGCTTCTAAAAATGACCTTGTAGCGTTAATTGATAGTGACAACATCCTTCCATCTTCAAACTGGCTTAGAACTATGGTTGAACCGTTCAATGATCAAGAAACAGTTGGCGCTGAACCAAATTGCTTCACGTATAGGAAGAAAGATCCGTTAATATCGAGGTATTGCGCATTACTAGGGATGAATGATGTTTTATGTTTTTACCTAGGAAACTATGACCGGCAAAACTACTCGACTGGTAAATGGACGGAGCTTCCACTAGATGTTACGGATAATGGGGGATATTTGGTAATTGATCTTGACAAGACGAATATTCCTACTATGGGCGCGAATGGTTTCTTGGTGAGGAAAAAAGTGTTAAAGCAAGTAGAATATTATCCCTATCTTTTCGATGTAGATGTAGTTCATCAGTTAGTGATGAAAAGTTGGAGCAGATTCGCTAAGGTAAAAATTGGGATAGTACATTTATTTGCAAGTGATTTGAAGACTTTCTTTGAGAAGACTTATCGTAGAATAAGAGACTACCTTTACTACGAAAAACATGGTAAACGGAAATATGCTTGGAAGAAAAAAAGAATTAAAGTAATAATTTTTGTTCTCTTCGCATTGACAACTCTTCCCACAGCACCAGATATGATTAGAGGGTACAAAAGAATTCCTGATAAAGCGTGGTTCTTCCATCCTATTGCATGTTTTCTCACGTTTTTCATCTATGCATCACAGTATGTCCTAAATTTCACACAACATCTTAGATTAAAACAATGAGAAGAACAAAATTAGGCGTTTTATTAATCTCTCCTTTCTTTAGACCTAACGTTGGCGGGGTTGAAACCCACCTTAATGATTTATGCAAATATCTTAGAAATAAAGGACATTCTGTTTACGTAATTACGTACCAACCGTTGACTATTAATGAGAGAGGAATTAGCAAAGAGAGATCAGAGAACTTAGAAATAAGAAGAATATCATGGTTTGGGCACGAGATATTTCACACATTAGAGCCATATCCATCTTTAGAGTTTATCTATTTGACCCCCTTGTTATTCTTTTATTCTTTGTTGTTTGTGCTTAGACATAAACGCAAAATAAACGTAATTCATGGACATGGTATGAACGCCGCATTTATTTCCTCAATCTTAGCGGGAATTTTCGAAACTCGATCCGTGGGAACTTTGCATACAATTTACCGGCTTCAGAATCGCCCATTCTTAGCTGCACTTAGTAGGAAGATATTGTCAAGGCTTGATACAATCCTTGTCGTGTCTAATCAGGCAAAGAAAGAGTTGGTTGAAGCTGGTCTTAAACCTGAGAAGATTTCAGTGTTTAGGTATTGGGTCGACCTCTCGGTTTTCAAACCTCTTGACAAGGTTGTTTGCAAGAGTAAACTTGGCTTAAGTAACAAATTTGTCGCTTTGTTCGTGGGACGTTTCATTGAGAGCAAAGGAGTCAGGCTGGTTCTCAAGGTTGTTTCAGAATTAAGGGAAGCTACCTTCCTCTTTGTGGGCGATGGGCCTTTACGTAATGAGGTCGAAATGGCAGCGTCGACTATGAAAAACGTCATATTTTTGGGTAAGCTACCAAATAGTCTCTTACCGGTATATTATAACGCTGCTGATGTTCTTGTCTGGGGAAATCCAGATATGGACTATATTGGCAGAGTTACGATAGAAGCGCTTTCATGTGGACTGCCCGTAATTGGGCCAATTGAAGTAAATCTTTTTGGTGTAACAAAGAAAGTCTCTATAGAGATTAACAATGCTTCCATATTAACTCTAATTTTACCAGATTCTGTTTCTCTAGTGCAAAAACTGGAGTATTTTCTTAGAAACGCTAAGGAACTGACCTCCCTTTCACTGGCATGCAGATCGTATGCAGTCGCGCATTATGGCGAAAAAAATGCGGAGATAGTACTCTATTCCTATTTACCCACAAATAACAAAGAAGCGAGCATTAATCGAAGCCATAGTAGGCATTAAGACTGGAAAAGAACGCGTAACAGAAGTAGTTAGGGAGCGAAAAACTTCATGGAGATACATGTTGTCGCAAACGCGGCCACCGGTCCTAGCCTAAGCGGGGGCGACAGAATATTCATTGAGTGCGTGAGAAGGTGGAAGCAAGAACATGAAGTACGGGTCTACGTTTGGGAAGAGGGGTTTGAGATGTGCAAACGAAATCATTTGGACGATGTCAAATACACGATTTGGCGCGCGAAACATTTTAGGCGGATGGGGATGGGTGTTCTATATCTGATGAGGATAGTGAAAGGCATTGTTGGAGCACTCCTAGCTAGGACAGGAACAAAGTCAAACAAAGTGATCATCTACTCAGCATCAGATTTCTTCCCTGACACGTTACCCGCGTTCTTCATGAAGTGGAAAAACAGATCAGCAAAGTGGGTTGCTTGTTTGTTTCAAGTTGTTCCAGCCCCTTGGAAAGGGTACACGAAAGTATTTAGAGAAGGGACCATCAGGCCCAGCCCTAAGTTAATGATCATGTACTTCCTGCAGTTTCTGACCATGATGTTGATGAAGTGGCGCGCTGATCAGATTCTAGTTCTTAATGACCTAGATAAGGCACGTTTAATTGGAAGAGGAATCGAGAGTGACAAAATTTTCATAACCAGTGGCGGTGTCGATACCGTCTTCTTCGCTAATATCATGAAAGATGAGAATATTTACGACGCTTGCTTCTTAGGTCGTTTTCATCCACAAAAGGGAATCAATGACCTCATCGAGATTTGGAGGCAAGTCTGTGACAATGAGGCACACGCAAGGTTGGCAATAATTGGAGATGGAGACCGAGATTGGAGTGACAGACTAAGGAAAGAAATAAGAAATGTAGGCTTAGAGAAGAACGTTGATCTCGTAGGCCTAGTTGATCAATATACCCAGTTCAAAGTCTTAAAGTCCAGCAAGCTCTTTCTGTTTCCAAGTACGTACGAGGCTTGGGGCATAGTCGCCTGTGAGGCTATGGCTTGTGGCGTTCCAGTGGTTGCATATAATCTGCCAATCTTTGAGAGTATATTTCCACAAGGAATGGTGACCGTCCCAATCGGGGACACGAAGGAGTTCGCCGAAGCCGTAATACACCTGCTTAAAAGCGAGGGAATACGCAGAGAACTGGGAGAAGAAGCTTTGAAAATGGCGCACATGTATGATTGGGACACTACAGCAAGAAAGTTATCCGACTACTTCGAACGCCTATTTAGTAAGAGACAAGGTTAATTTGGGTAAATACAAGATTTGCCTAGTGAATCCTCTCAAACAGTTGAATCAATACCTCCCCTTTGGAATAGCTTATCTTGCCTCTTATCTCAGGAAGTATGGGAAGCACACTTACGAAATTCATGTAACTGACGAGAATTTCGGGAAAAGTGCGATTAAGGCAATATAAGATTTTGAGCCTGACATCGTAGGAATAACAGCGAATACTGCACAGATAGCGAGGGCAAAAGAAATCGCAGCGTGGGTCAAATCTTGGAGAAAAGACGTACCCGTGGTTGTAGGCGGTATCCACCCCTCCGCGCTTCCTCAGTCAACGCTAGCTGATGGTATGTTTGATATAGCAGTTATTGGAGAAGGGGAACAGACGTTTCTAGAGATTGTAGACCAGTATGCCCTCGACGGAGGCAAGTTGACCTCGACGAGTTTGCGAGAGATCAATGGAATAGCTTATAAAAAAGGGAAAGATATTGCGATCACTAAAGAGCGACCCTTGATCGAAGACATAGATACGATTCCCTTTCCCGCCCGAGATCTCTTTGACATGAAATCCTACTTAAGGCCCTCGCAAGTGATCAGGGGAATTACTAAGAGAACCGCGAGTATTTTAAGCTCTCGTGGATGCCCTTTCAGCTGCGTTTACTGCGCGAGTCATGTGGTGCACAAGAGGAGGTGGAGGCCGCACAGTGTAGGATATGTAATCTCAGAGATTATGGAACTGATCAGTGAGTATAAGGTCGAAGCTCTGTTCTTCCACGATGACGTTTTCATTGTCGACAAGAAGCGTGTGAGGGCGATCTGTGAGAGACTAATAGAAACTGGTTTGGCGGAGAAAATCATTTGGGCATGCGAAGGAAGGGCAAATCTGGTAGGTGAAGAAGATCTTGAGTTGGTGCGTTTGATGAGACGAGCGGGCTGCACTCAAATAGAATATGGCCTTGAAAGCGGCTCTGAACGCATGTTGAGATTTCTGAAGAACGGAAGCGTATTTGTTTCCCAGAACCAGACGGCGATCGATGTCGCGAAGAAGGCAGGGCTAAGAATTTTCGGAACTTTCATGTTAGGTACGGTGGGGGAAACTGAGAAGGATCTGCTGGAAACTAGAGATTTTGTCCACAGGAACCTTGAGAAACTGGATGGCTTCACTGCCTTCATTACGACGCCTTATCCTGGCACCAGATTGTGGACTATGTATGAATCCACGGGAAGATTGAAAGATGTTCCATTCAGTAAACTAGACTTTGAGAGGCTCAGCGTGACGCCGGATTCTTTACCTGTACAAAAACTCTGGGACGTATACAATGAGATCAACTATCTGGGCACGACTAAGATCAGCATGAAGGATAAGATGTCATGGGCGGCTCGTTCCTTTTTCCAGGCCCCTGGTCACGTTATCGAGGAAGTTATCTTCTATCTGTCGAATACCATTAAGCATTGGTGGAAGCGAGTCGTTCATCACGAAGGTTGCTATAGTTAAGAGCCTTATTGCTGGACCCTGATCAAGTATGAGATCTCTGGAGAAACAGGTGCCTCCAAGGTTCTTCACGAGAAAGTACTTTCTAGCCGGTGGTAACACAGGAGACACTGAATATGCCAGAAGTAAAGGGATGGAACTGGACAGTCGCTTACGGACGGCCCTTGATCTTGCCAACCCCAACGAAGGAGAAACGATTTTAGACATAGGTTGTGGAAGAGGAGAGATTGTTCTGCATTGCGGACTACGGGGGGCATTGTCCATAGGAGTGGATTACGCACCTACGGCAATTGCTATAACCAGAGAAACGATAGAAGAGCGAACGGTCCTAGAAAAAACATTTATCTGCCGGGCAGACGCGAAGGCGCTTCCCTTTAAGAGTGCTATCTTCGACCGCATATTTTTGCTCGACGTTATCGAGCACTTAAATCCGCATGAGCTTGAAGCTTGTATGGACGAGGTCAGTAGAGTTGTGGCCCCTATGGGGCGCGTGATAATTCACACAGATAACTCGTGGTACATGCTGTTCTTCGATCGTATAGCAAGATCCTTATCTTATCTTCGCTATGGAGAACGGGTGATTGATTCTTATGAATTTATGCACGTAAATTATCAGAGCCCGTCAAGTCTCAGACGATTATTAAAAAAGAAAGGCTTTGAATGTGACGTATGGGTCACTAGACCTAGTAGCGTAGACGAGTTCTTTCGACAAGTGCGTATCGATGTATTGATACATATGAAGAGTATCATCAGAATAATCATGAATTTGATTGTAAGGACACCGCTGTTTATGATGTTGAGCCCAACAATATGGTCCGTCGCGCGTCGACGATAGAATCTTAAACGCATTCCATTTTCGAACACCTTAGATGTTAGTTCAACTCGATTTTGAAATTCATCAATTATTTATTCTCTGCGCTTTGTAGAAAAAGGGTCAACCAAGTTGTACGCCAATAAGTACATGGTGATATCCTGATGCCAGACTTCACCAAGTTGCAGAATAAAGCTAAACTGGTATTCACGCTGAGAAGCATCAAAGGTCATCTATTGCAGGTTAGCCCGCTTTTTATATTCATATTTCTCTCTGTCTTTGCTCTACGTGACGTCCTTAAGCAACAGGGCATTGTTGGTTTTGGCTGGGACTGGGGAAACCCCGCGTTTTCCTATCAATACGTCACCCAATTGTCTTCCAGGTTCCATGCATGGTATCGCCAGGTAGGGCTGGGTAGGCCGACCATATTTCCCATCGGCACCTATTACTATCTCATTCTCACCACATTGTCTCTCGCTGGAGGTGAATTTGGTTCCAAATCAGCCCTCGTGTTTCTGATGTCGCTCTCTGGGTTGTCAATGTTCTATCTTTGCCGTAAGTTAAAACTCAACTTACCCGTGTCTTTGGTTTCCGCAATATTTTACATGTATTCGCCAGTTGCATACAGCCGATTGATAGCGGGTCACCAACAGTTCCTATTTGGCTATGCATTGATGCCATTATTCGTCGCATCTATATTCAGTTTCTTTAACTCCGAGGAATTCAGCCTGTATCGTGCAATCATAATAGGGACCCTGTTCACATTGACTTCAGATTCCCACGTTTACATTGTCCTATCACTAATAGTATTCACCACATTCTCCATTATTGAGTGCATAATGAACAGAAAACGACTAAGCCGACTCCCCTTAGCATGCGTCTCAATAGCCACTCTCTTCATCCTCCTTAACATGTACCATCTTTTTTCATTCTTTGCTAATCTTTCTCCAACAGTAACTTGGTATACAGAACGGACCGCTTCCAGCCAGCAGCTTTTGTACCTTTACGGAACCAGTACCAACGTGTTGGATTCCCTTAGGCTACTCGCCGTTAACGGGATGCATACTGAGTTTATCTTTCCCGTCGAGGATGCGCCACAGATTCTTTGGCAAGCCACAAGCTTCATAATTCCTTTCTTAGCATTTTCAGTGTTGATAGCAAGGCCACAAAACAAGAGATTCATAACCTTCACGATTCTCGCAGTATTAGGCATAAGTCTGATAAGCATCACCAAAACGGCAATTGGGAGGGATATTTTATTGCCTGTTTTATCAAATGTCGGGGTAATTCTTGCTCTCTTTCAAAATGTAAATAGATTTAATCCTCTTATCGCATTGTCCTATGCCGTTCTACTCGGGTTTACTCTTAACAAGATTTATTCCTACGTAAGCCATCCATTGCAACGCCTCGTTAATCGTCCGATGAGAAGATGGCTAGAAAAAGCCCCTGGGGTTATAACGATTTCCATATTTCTCCTCCTCATTCTCGTATACTCCTGGCCTTTCGTAGCCGGTGACCTCGCTCACCGCCCCACCTTTGCGCTACTCGACCAGCCCTATCAGATATTGGTAACTCCTATCGACCCTGAATACGAACGGGTGCACAATTTCATCTACCAAGAACCAGGGGATTTCCGGATAGCGTACCTCCCTTCTCCCTTCACCGGTTATCCCATAAAGTATTGGGAAGGAAATAGAACGCTGTTCCACTCCACTGAGGCCTTCTGGCCAAAGCCCGAATTCACTTGGCTTGGAGACTCCCTACCCCAGTTTATCGTCACAACACTTCATCAAAAAGTATCTCGATCCAACTACCTGAGTACTATCTATGGGTTGGCAAACGTGAAATACATAGTATTTACTTACAACTTAAATTTTGCAAATTACGCTCCAACCCTGTATTATCCGGACTTAGTACGGAACATGCTTCTTCAAGAAAACCTAGTTGAATTGAAGGACGTGAGCTACGGTGACACTAAGGTCTATGAAAACTTAGACTACATACCCCACATCTACCCGACGCAAAGCGCTACTCTAATTTCAGGAGATCTAAGTAGCCTCATCTCACTGATTTATACCCCAGGCTTTGCCTTCGATGGTACAGCGATGTTTCTTCCGCAACAGCTACAGGACGATCAGCTTAGATCCTTGCTTGACTTGAATAGTACCGTCGTAGTTTTACATGACAATGATCTGATCGATCTAATTACGCCTCTACTGCCAGCGGACGCCAAGATATATCCTGGGCTACATGTCATTTCGCCTTCCGCTGCGTATGGTACTGACCCGTACAAAGGGTGGGTTAACCTCGAGCCCTTTTGGTGGTATAATTGGTATTTCTCGTCGCGCCAGGATCGTAAGTATGGCTGCTTTACCCTCACCAACAGCTCTGTGGAGATTCCTTATGTCGTAGAGACAGAGGGCCCGCGTGACTTCTACCTGTTACTTTACACAGGCCCGAGAGGTTCAACAATCAGTCTAAGTGTTGACCAAAATGTGATAGGCAGAGTAGTAACCGAGAATCCAATTGATAGAGAATTCAAATGGACCTATTTCGGTGACTATTCTTTGTCTCGAGGAAATCACACAATTGTATTACAGAGCGAAGAGAAACACCTTATTGCGGCTGTTGTTGCAATTGCTGCGATACCTAAGGGATTCGTGGAACAGACTTTCAAGGGTTTGCCGACGCAAAACTACATTCTACTGAATGAAGCTGAGGAATTTGGCTATCCCCAGTTGATTGACAACTCGAGTCAAGGTTACGCTGCAAAACTGGGATACGGTGGTTGGCGTGACGACTTTGAATATTGGGAAAACGCGACGGTTCCTCTTAACTGGTATGAGGGTGAACACATTTCAACGGGTAAGATAATTCGTGAAGACCTGAACGTAGCCAACGGTACTTATTCAATGAAAATAATGGAAGGTGGATGTGTCATTCGGCTCGTAGACCCTGTTCTTTCGACTTCCGACCTATCTCTCGCCTTCTCATTTTGTGTGCCAGAGTTTACCGACCCTGGTAGTCCAGATCAGCATGCAATAATATGGTTGCGTTTCACTGACGAGACAACCCTCAGCTATGTCATAGGTTATGATACATTGTTGACTCGAGAATCTGAGACCGATAAAATAGTAATTCTATCACAGGGTCCCAATGATTATTGGAAGCGAGCTATAGCAAACATCGCATCGGATATGAATGAAAAGTTCGGATGTCAGAAGAACATCAAGGAGATTAGAATTGGAACCAGTAATGCAATAGCGTACTTTGATGATTTTGAATTTTTCACTGAAAAGAATCAGGGGGTGAACGGTAAGCTGTACATTCCTAGAGATGGACGCTACGAACTATTTGCACGTATTAGGGTTGCAGAAACAACCACACTAACACTAGAATTCGGTGGAAATGAAAAGACGATTTTGTTACCTAGCTCAGAAGATCAATTTAAATGGTACAATCTTGGACAATTTTCCCTGAAAAGTGGGTTCACAGACTTCGCGTTTTATGCAAATGTATTCTCTGCTTCTATGGATCTGTTCTCGCTTCGATCGTACGATGAAGAAGGCAGAGGTAAACCGCAGCCAACGGAAAATGCATTTCATTTCTCCATGGTGAATCCAAGCAAATATCAGGTGCGATTCAACACATCTTCTCCGTTTTTCCTTGTGTTCAGCGAGCATTACCATCCAAAGTGGTTGGCGCACATAGGAAGCGAGGTCATTCATTCTATACCTTCCATTGGTTCTTTAAACGTTTTTTACATTGACAGAACAGGCGATCTCAAGATAACAATAGAGTATAAAGACCAAAGTCTCACTGAGTTAGGTTACTACATTACCTTACTCTCTTGGATTGGACTAATTGCAATTTCGTTTTTCGACTGGAAAAAGAAGTTGACTATCCGGAGGTTTCGAGAGTTAGTGCGACTGTCCGCAAACCTTAGTTTTGAGATGTAGATTCACTCCAACTGCTCGCAACTATGAATCCTAAACAAAGCCACGAGAGGTAATGATTTGAAGGTCGTATTCTTTTGCTCAGAAGATGAGAGCTTAGGCGTAGGTTACTTGTCAGCATATTTGAAGAAGAACGGACATCAGGCCGAACTCGTCTTCGACCCTAGATTATTCACTCAAAGGAGAATATTGTCAGGAATCTTCAACGTTGAAAGGGAGAATTTGAAGAAAATCAAGCGTATGCAACCTGATTTGATCGGATTTTCAGTCGTCACGTCTAACTATCAATGGGCTTTGAGAATGGCCGGTTTTATTAAGGAAAACATGGATGTACCGATAATCTTTGGGGGGATACATCCCACTATGGTTCCCGACGCTACAATAGTAAACGATGCTATAGACATGGTTTGTGTAGGGGAGGGTGAAGAGGCGCTCCTTGAACTGGTCAATTCCATAGAGAGAGGAGAAATAGACTATGCCATCAAGAATATCTGGTTCAAGAAAGACGGTAGAATAATTAAGAATGACGTGAGACCGCTCGTAGAGGATCTAGACAGTCTTCCCTTCCCAGACAAGCCGTTATTCTACGATGAACTGCCTTTCAATTATGCAAGATACACTTCATGTATGGCTAGTAGAGGGTGCATCTTCACATGTACCTACTGCGCTCAGCCTTACTTGAGAAAACTGTATCATGGCAAAGGCAGATACCACAGAAGAAGGAGCGTCGAAAAGGTAATAGAAGAATTAGAGCAGATGAAGAGGAGATACGGGACTAGATACATCTTCTTTTTCGACGACCTCTTTATCACCGATATTAAATGGTTGAAAGAATTTGCCCAGAAATTCAAGAAAAGAGTCAACATCCCCTTCAGCTGTTTCTCTCACCCTAGCTTGGTAACCGAAGAGGCTGTTCACTTGTTGAAAGAAGCTGGATGCAATCTCTTGATGATAGGTGTACAGTGTGGAAGCGAAGCCCTGCGGAAGAAAGTTCTCAAACGTTTTGAGCCTAATAAGCACATTATTCAGGCAGCCGAATTCTGTAAGAAAGCAGGATTACGTTTCTCAGTAGACCACATCATAGACCTACCATATGAAGAGGAGGAGGATCTGATCCAATCGCTTAATTTGTATAACAAAATAAGGCCAAACGTGGTGAACGTGTATAAGCTCATCTATTTTCCCGGGACCGAGATAGTGCAAATGGGAAAAAGGGCAGGGCTCTTAAATGACGAGGCTGAAAGGATCATCAACGAAGGAAAATCTTCGGGGTATGGCCATTTCCTTTTTTCTCCAACTGAAAAGAGTCTGAGAAGCGACAACTACCGGAAGTATGCTCTCCTGTTCTCGCTAATACCTCTTCTCCCACGGCGCTTGGTAGGTTTTATGATAAATAGAAGCCCCTGGAGGCTGTTCATCGGAAAGTTGCCCATGCCCCTCGTTTCCCTCGTGAAGACCATTTCAAATCTTAAGGCGGGATTGGGTTTTCTTCCCGCAATAGTGTTATATTACCAACTACATTTCGGTGTGACGATTCTAAAACAAAAAATTGGTAACCTACTAGCGAGAGAATAGCGATTCTCAGTCGGATTCATCACTAATTTAAAAGAGAATGGAGAGTGAAACAATGAAGCCCCTCGTTTCAATTGTAATCCCAAACTATAATGGCCGAGAACTTATCGAAAAATGCTTGAAGGCTGTTCTAAAGACGGACTATCCCAACTTCGAAGTTCTCCTTGTAGACGACGCTTCAACTGATGGAAGTGTTGAGTTTGTGAAGGCATTATTTGGGTCTGATCCACGTCTGAGGATACTCCGCAATAGCCTCAATATAGGCGCCGCTGCCACTCGAAATGTTGGAATAGGTGCATCTCGAGGTCAGATAATTGCTTTTTTGGACAATGATACTGAAATTGAACCAGGATGGCTGAAAGAACTTGTTGAAGTTCTGGATAGTAATGAGAAGATCGGGGCAGCACAGAGCAAGATCTTACTGTTGGATGGGCATCTCGCATGTGTGGGAGAGCTGATAATCCCTTACATCGGCTGGGTGATATTGAAGGGTTCTGGTAAGAAAGATGACGGTTCGTACGATCGTATCGACGACATCTGTGCCTCTTCAGGTGCTATGGCGGTTAACCGGAAAGTAGCAAAGAAGGCGGGACTCTTCGATCCTATGTTGGCTTTCCTACAATTTGAGGATCTGGACTTCAGCTGGAGAATATGGCTCACCGGGCATAGAGTAGTTTTTGCTCCAAGATCAGTGGTCTATCACGATGCACGCGTTAAGCATAAGAAAAGCGGCCCTATTCAATCTCTACGCCGACACATCTTAATCCAATATGTATCCCAGAGAAATTGCATACGAGTACTAATGAAGAACTACGATAATAGTAATTTGTTAAAGTATCTGCCCTTGTCTATTCTGGCAATGTTCTTTCGAGCTCTGTACGGCCTATATAGAAATAAGGATGCATACCCTATGATAGGATTACTCAAAGGGATTCTGTGGAACATAGCACATCTTGGAGATACGTTAAGAGAGAGAAAAAGAGTTCAGCGCCTTGTTAGAAAAGTACCAGATAGTTATTTGATGAAACGGATCATGATAAAGCTACCCCCTTTATACGTTTTCAGAGAGTTTCTATCTAAGGGACACGGATTCTAAGGTTGCGCGCGCCTCGCCTGCTAGCCAAAGTTCATGATGAAGTCTATCTGGAAATCTTGGATACAGACATCTCCTTCGTCCTTTCAAGTTATACATGGAATACGATTCTTCCACTTGTTCGCAGTTGGAAGGTTATATTAGATCTTGGTTGTGGCGTAGGAAATCTGATGGCCAACCTAGCGAGAGAATCCGATGCAAAAACGCTAATAATAGGTGCAACTATAGACCGAACACATTGTAAAATTGCCAAAGAACTTGTGAAGAAAGCCGACGTTATTCGTGCGGACGCCTTAAAAGCTCCATTTAGAAACGGCGTTATCTTCGTCGTTTTTTCCACGATGCTTATAGAGCATTTAGACGACCAGGCTTTAACAAAAGAAATCCATTTTATTCTAAAGAAGGGAGGAACGCTGGTCTTGTCTACAGTAATGAGGGAAGAGGGAGCTAAGTACTTCTATAGGAACGAGAAAGGGGAATATCTTCTTGCTCCAGATCATCTCAGAGAGTACAAATCAGAAAAGGAGGTCATCAAACTACTCGCTGACAACGGTTTAGTGACAAAGGCGTATGCAATAATTCCGACTAAATTCTCTCTCCTAGACGGGTTATTTCGCTTACTATATAGGAACATGCCAATTGAGATACTGAAAACGATAGTTCACCAAAAGCCTATTACCTACCTGAGGAAGAAAACGAAGTTACCAATTCCTCACTACTATGACCTTGAGATCATCGCTAACAAGGAACGATGAGTGAGGCTTGCTTGAAGATTCTACTCTTCACACCCGCCCCTGAAATGCGCGGTGGATATCTTCGCTGCTTTTCTCTCGGGAAGCATCTTGCGAGAAGAGGGCACTTTGTTACCTTGGCTTGTGGCAGTTCAGAAACTACTAATCACGTAACTAGGAGAATAGTTGATGGTGTTGATCTCATCCGGCTTCCAATGCAGTATTCTGTTCCTAGAATATTCCTAGCAGACCTTCAGAGGGTTCTGATCAACTGTATTCTTCCCCTAGCACACGATTTCGATGTTGTCCACTCCTTTGTTGCTACCATTCCCTCGAGTGCAGCCCTGGTGTTCACCACGAAAATCCTAAGATCTATTCGCGCGCTCAATTGCTCAATAGCCGTGGACTGGGAGGACTGGTGGGGTCGAGGAGGGATATGGGCTGATTACGGGAGATTCTATAGAATCCCTGGAACGTTTCTTGAAGAAAGAACACCGTTCCTAGCCGACATTGCGACAGTTGTGAGTGACATTCTTAAAGAGAGGGCTCTGAAAATGGGGATAAAACGAGAAAAGATTTACAACATACCAAACGGGGCAAACATAGAGTTTATTAAGCCTCAATCCAAGCGCGTAGCCCGTGAAAGACTGGGCTTGCCTCGTGATAAGGTTGTGCTTTCCCATGTTGGTTTCACTGACCTCACAGCTTTTAAAGTCTTGATTGAAGCCTTCGAAAAAACCGCAGATCGCCATGCTGACACATTGTTGTTGATAGTTGGAAGCCTAGAGGCAGATCACCTGAACGTAATCAAGACAGCCAGATATTCAGACAATATTATTTATGCCGGAAGAGTTCCCTACACCGAGATCCCCTTGTACCTTGGCGCATCAGACATTCTCTTGTTATCCATGAGAAATTGCATTGAAGAACACGCAAGATGGCCCATACGTTTGGGTGATTATCTGGCGGCAGGCCGGCCTATTGTAGCAACCGCAATGGCAGAAGTAACCAACGTAATACAAGACTGCAATTGCGGTCTTGTTGCCCGACCGAACGATCCTGAGGGCTTCGCCGAAAAGATATTAGACCTGATATCTCGACCGCAATGGTGTGAGGAGTTGGGTAGGTCTGCGCGAAAAGCGGCTGAAACAAAATATTACTGGGGAACAATAGCGACAAAGCTTGAAAACGCATACGCAGATGCACTACATTTGTCTCGATGAAATGTGATTGATGAATGTCACGTCGAAAAAAGAAATTTTTAAGAGATTATTACGAACAACAAGCATTGTTTCTGCCTAATCACCAAGCAGAGATGTATTGTACAGGCGACGCATTAGGCAGTCAGAGGCTTAATTGCATCCTGAAAGCCCTTCGTCACATCAATGCATCACATTTACTAGATGTAGGCTGTGCAGAAGGCTTCTACCTTAGGCTTTTTCGTTCGCTTAATCCACGTTGCTTCGGCGTAGGTATTGATATATCTCTAAGCTACATCATCAAAGCCAAGAAAAAGGCCCCGGAGGAAGAATACGTCTTGGCTGACATCGAGTATCTTCCCTTCAGGGATTCTTTCTTCGACGTTGTTCTCTGCTCCGAGGTCTTGGAGCATGTTTTCGCTCCAAAAACCGCCTTCAGTGAACTCGTGCGTGTCTCTAAGCGATTCGCGATTATCACAACACCTAGTCACACTCTTCCTTACTATCTGGCCGAAAGACTGAGTTTCGTTCGCCAATTAGCACTAAGAAAGGGTTTTTTATCTTGCAACGATGCATTCAAGACCCTTGGCCCAGGCGGTGGGCACATCAGTCTAATTGAGGTGACTCAGATGGAAAGCTGGGCTCTGGAGGTACGATGCCGAGTGGTTGAAGCGAGGGTTCTATATACAGTCGGCGCTCCCGTTAAACTGCCCAGGTCATTGTGGAGTCTCATAAATACGTTAGTTGATGGTTTTGTGAATCTGCTACCTCTGGAGAAGAGAAAAGGGGCGATACATTTCGTTCTAATAGAAAAAAATCTTGATTCTGAGAGAAATGAATAAACAAGCACGGGGAATGCCAGAACAATGTATGCATTGGAAAAAGCTAGTTACAAACACGAAAAAGCATACAAGTCCGTAATATAACGCCACAAATTCAAAGTTAAAATATGAGAGGATGTCAGTTTTGAAAGCTAAAGGTAAAGAGAAAGTCCTAGTCACTGGTGGCGCGGGCTTCGTCGGTTCTCACGTAGCAGAATCTTATGCAAGAAGAGGAAACGAGGTAATTGTCTTCGATAACTTATCGAGAGAATATCTTCTTGGTAAAGGTTACAAAAATGCCAACTACAACTGGAACCATTTAGGGAAATATAACAACATAAAGCTCATTAAAGGAGATGTAACGAACTTCAGAGAACTTAAAGAGGCAAGTAAAGACGTTGATGTAATAATACACACGGCGGCACAAACCGCAGTTACAACATCTGTCAGCGAACCAAAAACAGACTTTATGATAAACACTATTGGAACCTTTAACATCCTGGAAACAGCCAGAAAATTTTGCAATAATCCAGCTATCATCTTTTGCTCAACAAATAAGGTCTACGGCAATAACGTTAACGAAGTTAAGGTTTTAGAAAAAGAAACAAGGTACGTCTTTGAGGATAATTTTAAGAACGGCATACCGGAAACATTCCCAATAGACTTATGCGAACACACACCCTACGGATGCTCCAAACTAGCTGCAGACCTCTACACACAAGACTACGCCAAAATATACGGATTAAAAACAGCAGTCTTCAGAATGAGCTGCATCTATGGACCCGGACAGTTCGGCGTCGAAGACCAAGGATGGGTCGCCTGGTTCACCATAGCAACCATAACCGCAAAACCTATCACAATATACGGAGACGGAAAACAAGTCCGTGACATCCTCTACATAAGCGACTTAATCCATGCCTTTGATGCATTTCTTCAAAGGAAAGACCATCTTTCAGGCGAAGTATTCAACATGGGAGGAGGACCAAAAAACACCATATCGCTACTAGAACTACTAGACATGCTCGAACAACTAACTGGAAAAAGAAGCAAAATAATCTTCAGCAACTGGCGGCCATCAGACCAGAAGGTGTACATTTCAAGCATATCAAAAACTAAAGAAAAGTTAGGATGGAGCCCCAAAGTAAGCCCCAAAGAAGGAGTTGAGGGGTTGGTAAATTGGGTTTTGAAAAATAAGCATCTGTTCCAATAGAGAGTTATGTGTATGAAGGCTAGAGGTATAGAAAAAGTATTAGTGACTGGTGGAGCTGGCTTCATAGGCTCACACACAGTTGACCTTCTCATAGAACGCGGCTACCACGCAACAGTACTTGACAATCTTGAACCTCAAGTTCATGGACATAAAAGAAAACTCCCGGACTACATTAACAAGAATGCAGTTCTCCTTTATGGCAACGTTTTGGACCGCGAACTATTAAAGAAAACCATCCAAGAAGTAGATGCCATAATTCATCTAGCAGCAATGGTCGGTGTCGGTCAGTCTATGTATCAAATAGAACGCTACGTAGATGTCAACACCAGAGGAACAGCCAACCTACTCGATGTCCTAGTCAACATCGAAAACAACGTAAAAAAACTTGTCGTAGCATCCTCCATGAGCATCTATGGAGAAGGAAAATACTACTGCGAAAAATGCTCCGCCAACGTATACCCCGGACTGCGCAGTGAAGATCAGCTTGAAAAAAAGCAATGGAATCACTCATGCGCAACATGTAACTCAGCGTTAAAGCCTTTACCGACAGATGAAGAAAAACCATTGGCACCAACATCCGTATACGCCATGACAAAACGCCATCAAGAGGAAATGTGCCTCTTAATTGGAAAAACCTACGGCATCCCAACAGTTGCTCTCAGATATTTTAATGTCTACGGCTCAAGACAGGCTTTATCCAACCCATACACAGGATGCGCCGCCATCTTCACAAGCCGCATACTCAACAACAAAACACCCTACATCTTCGAAGACGGAAACCAAACAAGAGACTTCATCCATGTAAAAGACATAGCAAAAGCTAACCTAAACGCCCTAGAACATAACAACCCAAATTACAAAGCCATTAACATCGGAACTGGAAAGCCAATCTTCATCCAATATCTAGCAGAAACCCTAACAAAACTCTATGACAAGCCAAACCTTCAACCACAAGTATCAAACGAATACCGCAAGGGCGACATCCGACACTGCTATGCAAATATACAAAGAGCACGCAAGCTACTAAACTTCGAGCCGACTATCAGTTTAGAAGACGGACTATCCGAACTGGCAAAATGGGCTAAAACCAATGACTGGGAAACCATAGACCTCTTTGAAAAAGCGCTAAAGGAACTTAGGGAAAAAAATCTCGCAGCTTAGGTGCTCTTTGAATAGGGAAAACAACGAAAAACACTAGAACAGCTAATCGGAGGTGAAATTATGGCGAGTAAGGATCAAGCCCTAGGCGCATTCATTTGCACCTTCTGCGTAGCCATAGCAACCGCCTACGCCGCTGCACTCTTCTGGCCAGCTTTAGAAGCCATCAGACTATGGCTTGTCGCCATCCCCGTACTCATCGCATTCATTGTTATCCTAGCCATCGGCGCTTGGATAGGATGGACCATGGCTACCACCCCACCGCGAGAGCCAATCGAAGAAATACAACTCGAAGAAAGCACGCACTTTGTTGACAAGTGACAGTATACATTTTATTAAGAAGAAGAAAACATGGGGAAATTTTTCCCCTTTTTGGTCCGTTCATGCATTCTTTCTCTGAAACCACGTAATAGTTCTTGTAAGACCTTGTTGTAGGCTAATTTTCGACTTCCATCCCAACAGCTTTTCCGCCTTGCCTACATTTGGGCATCTCCTTACTGGATCATCCATGGGTAAAGGATGAAACTCAATCTCAGACTTTGATTCTGTTAGCTCCAGAATAATCTTCGCCAAATCAATGATCTGAGTCTCCACGCCACTTCCGACATTAATTACCTCTCCGGAAGCCTCGGACAAAAATGTAGCCCTCAGTATGCCTTCTACCGTATCTATCACGTAAGTGAAGGATCTGGTCTGTGTTCCATTCCCGAAAACTGTTAAAGAATGCCCACTAAGCGCTTGATCAATAAAACGGGGCACAACCCTCCCATACAGATCACCAGGACGCATCCGAGGGCCATAAGTATTGAATATCCTAATGACTCGGGCATCTAGCCCGTGTTGAAATCTATATGCAGTGACAAAAGCTTCTCCAACCCTTTTTGCCTCATCATAGCAGGACCTGGGACCTACAGGATTAACATTACCGGTATACGTCTCCGGTGTGGGAACGTGTTCAGGATCAGGGTTTCCATAAACCTCGCTTGAAGAAGCGTAAACTAGTCTAGCCTTATGCTCCTTCGCGATTCCCAATGCAACCCAAGTCCCAAGGGTGTTAGCCTTCAAAATTTGGATGGGAAACTTAGCGAATTCGAGAGGAGAAGCCCTGCTTGCAAGGTGTATCACCACATCTATTTTCTCATCAAAGAATATGGGTTGAGAAATGTCATGCTCAACAAGCTTGAAGTTCTCTGATCCCGTAAGGTGTGCAATATTCTCCTTTCGTCCGCTACTGAAATTGTCAACGCAAATCACTTGTGCGCCCTGCCTAACCAAAACGTCACATATCCAAGAACCCAGAAAACCCGCCCCACCCGTTACGAGGACTGACTGACCCTCAAAGTTAATCCCCTGTTCATTTAAACGTTCAACAAGTGAGTCCACATCTTCTTCAACAACGCCCATCGAAATCCAACCCACTACAACCCACTTACTCACTTATTTCCTCTACATGACCGCGAAAATGTCGATAAGACAGGTTCAAAGCTTCCCAGTAGGTTTCGGGGCTACCAATATCAAGCCTAACCTCGTCAGAACTAAGCTGAACCGCACAAACATTCAGACCCCATTCAATAAGCTTTTGAATAGCATCAGTGAGCTGAAACTCTCCACCCTTACCCAGAGTAGTCTTCTCTAACGCCTTGAAGACGACTGGATGAAAGACGTAAATGGGCATGATTGCAAGGTTAGTTGGAGGCTTGTCCGGCTTCTCAACCGCTGCCTTAACCCTATAGATTCTTTTCTTTATCTCCTCAGCCTCAATTATGCCATATTGTTTTGGGTCCTCGATCTCCTGCACAAGGAAGGCAGCATCTGCGTTAAGGCGATCATATGCCTCTATCAGCGACCTAATATGCCCCGCATTCTCTGAAACAATGTAAGTATCACCTGCATGAACTAAACAATGTTCATTCTGCACAAAGGGCTGAGCCAGTAACACAGCGTCTCCGAAACCTTTTGGCTCAGGCTGATTAACCCAAATGATTGTGGAAGTCTTAAGCTTCGTATAAAAGCCATCCAAGTCCAAAGCCTGATTGTCCTTCCCCCTATCCTTCAGTGTGAGCACAGAACTATGGTCAGGCGTAAAATGGTCTTCAATACTGCGTTTGCCTCTGCCCACCACAAAACAGAACTCCCGAAATCCGGCGTCGTAGAGCTGCTCAAAAACCAGTTGTAACAAAGGTTTCACACCGACATAACCATTCACTAGCCTAGAAAAAATCGGAAGCATCTCTTTGGGCTGCTCCTTAGTCGCGGGGAACAAACGAGTTCCTAGACCAGCAGCCGGAACCACAACCTTTCTAATCACTAGACCCACATCCTCTATTACAAACAATCGTTGTTATCTGCGCCTTTTTAACAATTTATGAAGAATCAGAATCTGAATTCAACAGAAAGTTAAAGGATAGTTTGCACAAAATGCACAAAACGAATTGCTAACGGGGTAGGCGAGTATGAAAAAACCAAGCATTTCCATTGTTGGAACAGGCTACGTTGGACTATGCACCGCCGTCTGCTTTGCATTTAAAGGCTATAATGTTATCACTTCAACTCACGAGGCAAAAAATGCGGCTTCAATAAACAGAGGCATTCCACCCTTTCACGAACCCGACTTGGAAGAATTCTTACTGAGCACTGTAAAAAATAGATACCTCAGATGTGTTTTAAATCGTGAGGAAGCCGTCTTAAACACAGACATCACCTTTGTTGCTGTAGGTACTCCAAGTCAACCTGACGGAGGCATCAACCTACGCTATATCGAGAATTCCGCTCGTGATATTGGAGAAGCTTTGAGTAAAAAGGACGATTACCACTTAGTTGTTGTTAAGAGCACGGTTGTACCAGGCACAACAGAAAACATGGTTAAACCTCTCCTTGAAAAACATTCAGGTAAGGATTGTGGCGTCGACTTCGGCTTATGTATGAATCCCGAATTCCTACGTGAGGGATCAGCCATCTATGATACTCTGTATCCTGACCGCATCGTCATCGGCGAATATGACAAAAAATCGGGCGACAGATTAGAGGCTTTATACCAAGACTTCTATGGCGACGAAATGCCTCCAACAATTAAGGCGAATCTTCCAACAGCCGAACTAATTAAATACGCTAATAACGCCTTTTTGGCCACGAAAATAAGTTTCATCAACACCATTGCTAATATCTGCGAAAAAATTCCGGATGCAAATGTAACAACCATAGCTGAGGGCATAGGCCTAGATAAACGGATTAACCCTCTATTCTTGAATGCTGGATTAGGATATGGGGGTTCATGCTTCCCAAAAGATGTTAAGGCACTCATCGCCCTTGCTAACAGTTTAGGCTACAATCCTACGCTCCTCAAAGCAGTTGAGGACGTGAACAGCATCCAGCCACACCGAGCCTTTGAGCTGGTCAAGAAACAGATAGGTGACTTAAAGGATAAACGGGTCGCCGTTTTAGGCTTAGCTTTCAAACCTAACACCGACGACATACGGGAGGCGGTCTCCATAAAGCTCATTAATAAACTTCTCGAAGAAGGGGCGAACGTCATCGCCTATGATCCAGCAGCAATATCCAACACAAAAGAAATCTTTGGCAACAGCATTAGATACGCTTCCTCTGCCATCGAGTGCATTAAAGACGCTGACTGTTGCATCCTCGCAACCGAGTGGGATGAATTTAAAAAACTCAGCCCTGAAGATTTCATTCGGCACATGAAAAGTCCCAGATTGGTCGATGGAAGAAGAATCTACGATCCAAAGCGATTCAGCCAAAAACTTGAATTTAAAGCCATAGGACTGGGGCAGTTTTCTGTTCTTTCATAATTCAAGTCCGAGTTTAAATCAGATGCTCATGTTTTCTTTTGGTTGCACATGGCTTATACTCCAGTTTGACATACCATAAAGTCTCTACTATAACAGTTTTAAGTAAACTACGGTTTATGGATTAAACTGAAAGGAAGCATGTTGGGAGTCTTGGTTATTGAGTAAGGCAATTAGGATGGCGAAGCTGTCAGCAAAGGGTGGATTCAACCTTTTCTTAGGCGTAAGCATCTCCAGTGTCGTATCAGCTGCTGGTGTGGTACTACTAATGCGATTGCTAACTCGATCTGAATACGGATTGGCTACTATCGCTCTGATACCGCCTACACTCATAGGCTTATTCAGGGACTGGGGAATAAACTCAGCCATGATAAAGTACGTGGCGCAATATAGGTCAGAGAACAAGACTTCAAAAACGAGAAAAATTATGGCCTCTGGACTGCTATTCGAATTGGCCCTAGGCATCCTTCTGTCCATCATCTCTTTTTCACTTGCAAGCTTCTTAATGACGAACGTCTTTCACAGACCACTGAATAGCAAAATCTTAATTGAGGTTGCATCAATCACCATCATTGCCGGATCGTTTGTCACAGCTTCTCAATCTACGTTCATCGGCTTTGAAAGAATGGAGTTTAACAGCCTCATCATGATCTGCCAGTCCATCTTCAAAAGTTTTCTAACCACCTCCATGGTCATCCTTGGTTATAGTTCCCTGGGAGTTGTTCTTGGGCAAACGGTTGCGTTCATTTTTACCGGAATCATCGGAATAGCAATTTTCTACTTCATATTCTTCAGGAAAAATCAAGAAACAGAAAACAGTGGGTTAGAACTCAGTGGAACCATAAAAGCCATGTTTAAGTATGGGTTGCCTCTTTCGGTTTCAACGATCCTGAGCGAATTTCTGCTTCAGTTTTACAATTTTATGATGGCTATTTACTGTAGCGACTCAGCGATTGGCGACTTTCAGGCAGCAGTATTTTTCACGGTTCTAATCACCTTTTTCACAATGCCTATAGCCACCGTGCTTTTCCCCGCCTTTTCTAAACTGAAACCAGAAAAAGAAATGGAAACCCTCAGAACTGTATTCCAAGTTTCTGTTAAGTACGCGGCCATGCTCACCATTCCGGTCACGGTTATGATTATGATTTTATCAAAGCCCCTAGTGTTTGCCATAATCGGTACAAAGTGGAGTGATGCCCCTCTCTTTCTAACCCTATACTCCATCAACTTCCTTTATTCAGGCCTAGGAAACCTAAGTTTAGGAAATTTTCTAAATGGGCAAGGCGAAACAAAGGTTACTATGAAGCTGGCCCTCATCAATTTAGGAATTGGACTGCCCTTAAGCTTGACGCTTATTCCCCTGTTTGGAATCACTGGTTTGATAGCTACAACTTTGGTCGCTGGAATCCCAAGTTTGGCTGTGGGATTATGGTGGATAAAAAGGCATTTCGGCGCCACCATAAATTGGGTTTCCTCGACTAAAATATTCTTAGCTTCCGTAATGGCGGCGGTCATTACTCACATAATCCTATCACAACTAAACTTCCAATATTGGGTGGAATTGGTTGCAGGGGGCATAACATTTCTGATTGTTTATTTGATAGCCGCCTCATTGATAAGGGCTGTGGACAAAAACGACATAAACAGTTTAAGAGAGATGCTAAGCGACCTCGGCCCCTTCTCCCATTTATTTCAAATACCCTTGGGCATCATTGAGAGATTATTAACCATATTCGCGTTCTAATTAGACTGTTATTTTTGATCGTTCGCCTAAGACAAACCTGTAGCCCTTAGGTTTCTCCTTTTGATTCGTGACTATGACCGAGTAGGAGCCTATTAGGCTGTCAGTTATCTTTCCATCTATGTCTATGTGGCAATTGTCCATGATTATGGAGTTTTCAATTTCAGCTTTTGTGATTGTCACGTTATTCCCGATGCTGGTGTAGGGGCCGACATAAACGTGAGCTCCCAGAAATGTTTTCTCTCCTATCGTTACAGGTCCTCTGATGATGGCGCTTTTCTTAACCACAGAGTTTTCGCCAATGTATACTCTTCCTTGGAGAGAGGTTTCGTCTTCAACTTTTCCCTTTATTTCGTGTTTCAAGTCTTCCAATACGAGCCTATTTGACTCCAGTATGTCTTCTATGGTGCCAGTGTCCTTCCACCAACCTTCCACAAACTGATAGCCAACGTGATTTCCGTTGTTCAGCAACAGCTGGATGGCTTCAGTGATCTCCAGCTCATTCCTCCAAGAAGGCTTCAGTTGATCAATCATTTTGAAGATAATTGGCTTAAAGAAGTAGATGCCACTTAAAGCGTATTCGCTTGGCGGTTGCTTCGGCTTTTCAACTAATCCGATGAGTTTTCCGTTATCATCAAATTTGGCAACTCCGAACCGCTGGGGCTCCTTGACCTTGCAGAGGAGAACCATTCCATCATGGTCAGAGTTGGTAAACTCCTCCACAAATTTTTTTACGCCACCTTTTAGCAGGTCATCTCCGAGGTGAACAACAAAGGTTTCATCACCTACAAAATCTCTGCATAGCCCAATGGCGTGGGCTATCCCCTTTGGTTCTCCTTGGGGAATATAGGTAATTTTGACGCCAAAACGACTTCCGTCTTCATAGTATTCCTTCACTTTTTCAGGGTAAATATCGCCTAATACGATTGCTATATCATGAATGCCCGATTCGTGTAAACTTTCTAACACATATTGTGAGATAGGTTTGTTAGCGACAGGTATCAACTGTTTGGGGCCAGTGTGGGTTAGGGGCCGGAGTCTAGTGCCAGAGCCTCCATGCAAAATAATGCCCTTCAAACAGAGACACCACACCAACCATTTCTAGGTCATGTGTTTTTATTGTTTACGATAAGATGCGAAAACCTTTCATTTGCTCCTTCATCTTCGTTAAGCCTTCTTTCACAGTCAAAAATCTAACTCCGAGTTCCTTCTCAGCTTTAGCTGTATCCAAACAGCATCGTTTCGGCCTCTCTGCAGCTTGCTTGAACAAGTCGGTGGTCACAGGTTTTATGAGGCCCTTATCAAGCTCAAAGGCTTCTGCAATTTTTTTGGCGAACATATACCTGTTTATACACGTTTTTCCAACCGTGTGATAGACTCCTTGTTTTCTAGATTTTGAGAGAACCAGCAAGACTTCTGCGAGGTTGTCGGCTAGGGTTGGACAACTATACTGGTCTGTGACTATGTTGATCTTCTCTTTTTTCTTTAGTTTATCAACGGTCCATAATACGAAGTTCACGGATTTTTCTGAGCTGGACTTTAGTTCGGTTAATTCGCTGGGGCTCCATCCGTAGATTACGCTTGGACGCGCTATCGCATAGTCTATTCCAACCTCTTCAACGGCGCGTTCTCCCTCAAGTTTTGTCTTTGCGTAGTAATGAAGTGGATTTGGTGGGTCCTCCTCAGTGTAAATTTCCTTCTTTCCATCGAAAACGTAGTCGGTAGATACGAAGATCATTTTGGCGCCAACATCTTTACAAGCTTCAGCAATGTTTCTTGTTCCTTCAACATTTACCTTCCAAGCTTCGTCACGATGAGTTTCGCAATAGTCCACGTTATGAAGGGCTGATGTATCAATGACAACATTTGGTCTAAGCCTGTTGATGAGAGTTAGCGTGGAGTTTTTGTCAGTTTTGTCCAGCTTGAAAAAATTACAGCCGTCAAGCTCTGTCGGACGAAAGTTGTAGGTAGCAAAGGTTTGAAATTTCTCCACCGCTAGTTCGGCAACTTTGTAGCCTAACAATCCGCTACCCCCGATAACTAACAATTTCATAGTCTCCACCGCACCGTAGTAATAGATTAACAACTCATATTAATGAAAATTTTTAATAGTTTTCGAGAGCGATACAGAAGGAGGGTTTCAAGATGCTAGATGGAGTAAGAGTCTACGAATTGAAGAAATTTCCAGATGAAAGGGGGTTTTTCACTGAGGCTCTTCGCCAAGATTGGAAAGACATACTAGGAGACGAGTGGGTTGTTCAGGCAAACCTTTCATTCAGTTATCCAGGCATAATAAGGGCTTGGCATAGACATCTGAAGGGGCAGGTAGACTATTTTATAGTGTTAAAAGGAGCCCTTAAGATATGTGCTTATGATGAAAAGAAGAAGCAGCTGGATGAAATAGTTTCAAGCGAACATAAGTTGCAGATTGTCAGGATACCTGGACATTATTGGCATGGAACAAAAACTGTGGGTAACGACCCCTCCTTAACGCTGTATTTCGTCACAAAACTGTATGATTATGGCAATCCAGACGAGGAGAGAAAACCGTGGAACGATCCTTCGATAATAGACCCAAAGACAAAAAGGCCATACGATTGGGATAAGCCTCCCCATAAATAGGAGACAAAAATCATGCAAGTGTTAGTAACCGGGGGAGCTGGGTACATAGGCTCAGTTATGATTCCCCTGCTACTTGAAAGAGGATATAAGGTCAAGTGCCTAGACAGATTCTTCTTTGGCAAAGAAACACTAAATGATGTAATACCAGACCCGAACTTAGAGCTAATAAAAGACGACATCCGATGGTTCAACCCCAAAATTTTGAAAGGCGTAGATGTGGTAGCAGACCTTGCCTCCCTATCTAATGATCCAAGTGGAGAATTGGACCCATCAAAAACCTTTGACATCAACTATCTGGGAAGAGTGAGGGTTGCGAAATTGAGCAAGGAGTATGGTGTGAAAAGATATATTCTGGCGTCATCCTGCAGCGTTTATGGCTTCCGTGAAGACATGACTTTAGATGAAAATTCTCCAACCAAACCCCTCACAACTTACGCAAAAAGCAATCTAATGGCTGAAAAAGACGTGCTTGCCCTTTCTGATTCAAGTTTTACTGTAACCGTTTTGAGACAGGCTACTGTTTATGGTTTGTCTCCCAGAATGAGGTTTGACTTGGCAATCAACGGAATGGTGCTGGGGCTTTTCAAAAATAAGCAGATCCCAGTTATGAGAAACGGAGACCAATGGAGACCCTTCATTCACATCAAAGATACTGCAAAAGCTTTCGTAACAGTTATGGAGAACCCAGAAGAAAAGGTGAATGGAGAGATTTTCAATGTTGGGTCGAATGAACAGAACTATCAGATACATCCCTTAGCTGAAATGATAGGAGAAGCCCTTCCCATCCCCCTCAAAATAGAATGGTACGGAAGCCCAGACAAAAGATCATATAAGGTGAGTTTTGACAAAATCAAAAAAATTCTGAAATTTAGACCAGATTATACTCCGAAGGAGGGAGCCTTAGAGGTTTACGAGGCGTTGGAAAGTGGTAAGGTAACTGATTCCCTCAAAACCAAGACAGTTGAGTGGTACAAGCATTTGCTAGATATGCACGCTACAGTGAAGGATATAACTCTCAAAGATACAATTTTATAAACGTCACTATCAGGTAGTCTCTTGTTAGTTTGTTAAGGGGGAATCTTGTTGGAATATTTAGCAATAGTGGTTTCCGTCTTTTTAGTTTTCATGGGTTTGAAATTGAGGTATAAAATTCAACTTTTCAAGTCGGTGAAAGAGAGGTTACTGTTTGCTGTCGCTTGCTTGGTTATTGGAGTTGTTTGGGACAGTTACGCTATTCTCAGAGGACACTGGAGTTTTGGAGAACAATTCTTTATTGGAATAAACATTGGCGTGATGCCATTAGAAGAGTACCTTTTCGTGTTGATTGTTCCGTTTTTCCTGCTGGTGCTATACAAGATTATAACAGAGAAATAGTTTCTGTTTTTTACTATTTGCATAGTCCTCATGCGCATTCTAAGTAAAAATGGGAGAGATTCTCTAGTGAAAAAAGAAGTGCCTAACTGAAGTAGCTTTAGCCTACACATTATTCTACGAATCGAGGTATGATTTCCTTGCGGTACAGCTCCCTTACTTTATGCTGGTCCGCTCCCACGTCATGGAGAATGAAGTGCTTAACTCCAGCCTTCACAAACTCATCTATTTTATCTACGCAGTCCTGAGCGGTACCGGATATGCAGAACTCTATCGCAGCCTCTTTTGGAACAAACTTTCCGTACCTAGCAAGATATTCCACATACTCGCTTGTCGGCATCCAATCTAGATAGGAATAGGATCTAAATTCATTTGGAAACTCAACCTCATATCCTGCCTCCCTCAAAGTTTCTGGGACCAATACGGGCTTTACTCTGTCAATTTGTTTGTATGCATCCTCAGCCTTGTCAGCAACTGATGTGATGACATATAATCCCGCCTCAATATCGTCAGGCGTTCTCCCAGCCTTCCTAGCAGCTTCCTCAATAAGTTTCAAACGCTTTCTGTACATTTTGGGGGTCAAAGCTAATGGCAACCAACCGTCAGCCATTTCACCAGTGAGCCTCAGCATTCGAGGCCGCATGGCTGCAAAATATATAGGCACTTTTGATTTGACCGGTTTAATCTGGAGGAATGCATCTCTGAACTTCCAAAACTTTCCCTCATAGTTAAATTTCTCTCCAGCCCACAACCTTCTCATGACTTTGACAGCTTCCACCAGCCTTGAAACCGGCTTGTTCCACTCTATTTGGAACGGCTCCAAATTAATAGCGTCCCCAGCTCCCAGTCCAAGTATAACCCGCCCATTAGAGAACTGATCTATGGTTGCCAGTCTTTGAGCCAGAACAGCTGGATGGTACCTATGTGGATCTGTGACGCAAGTTCCGAGAAACACTTTGTTTGTAACCATGCCTGCGGCGGTTAAAATGGTCCATCCCTCGGGAACAGTGCGACCCGGGAAATGCAGCAGGTGATCTCCAGTCCATATAGAGCTGAACCCAGTTTCCTCACTAGCCCTAGCAATATCCAAGATTTGATCCACAGGAGTCAACCAAGGTAGGACCGCGCCAAACCTAACGCCTTTTCTTGACATAACTACACCAAAATTATAGCTCGAACATAGTAGTTCATTTGTTATCTTTTTATGCCTTATAAGCATTAAATGGTACGTTCAAGTCTGCTAAATTGTCTTGTAACACGCATAGCCAGAATACAATAACCGTCTCCATTGAACACGAATACTTAGTATTCCAGTAGTTTTATAACATCGATATCCCCTTTTCATAGGATACATTGCATTCGTCTAGCAAGAGGCATAACCATGATCATAAAAATGTTCACCTTTGGAATGTACCTCACAAACTGTTATGTCGTAGGCTGCGAAGAAACCAAGGAAGCCATAGTCATCGACCCTGGATTTGACAAAGACAGAGAAGCAGAGGAAGTTCTAAAGTTCATTGAACAAAATGGTTTGCACGTTAAGTACATAATTAACACGCATGGCCATGCCGACCACACAGCAGGCAACGGAATCCTAAAAAAAGCTACAGGTGCCCCCATCCTGATCCATGAAGACGACGCAATAATGCTGACCCCCATCGCCAAAACCTTTTCAAGAGTTTTCGGACTTCGCGTAACATCGCCAACAGCCGACAGAACACTCCACGACGGAGACGTTATTCATGTGGGGCGCATCAAACTCGTGGTTCTTCACACACCGGGACACAGCAAAGGTGGCATATCCCTCCTAGGCGAAAATTTTGTTTTTGTGGGGGACACTCTCTTCGCTGGCTCTATAGGTAGAACTGATTTTCCAGGAGCATCCTTTGAAGAAATTATGCAGTCGATTAAAACTAAACTGATGACTTTGCCAGACCACTTCAAGGCGTATCCTGGTCACGGTCCTCCCACTACCATAGGCGAGGAGAAGAAGTATAATCCTTTCTTGCAGATGTAAGCAATTCTCAATATCTGTGGAAGCATCATGGAAATTCGATTGGATAGATCAATAGTCCCTTTCAGTTTGGAGCACACCTTGCGATGTGGTCAGTTGTTTCGATGGGAAAAACTGGGCGATTGGTGGTACGGCATTGTTAAGGACACGGTTGTAAAGATAAGACAAATCACCGGCAAGTTGATGTTTCAAACTTTTTCCGAAAAGATGAACACAGAATTCATCGAGAAATACTTCAGGCTAGATGACAACTTACCATCCATACTTTCTCAAATAGACAAAGATGAGCACACGAGAAAGGCTATTCAACGTTTCCATGGACTAAGAATAAGCCGACAAGAACCATGGGAATGCCTAATCTCCTACATCTGCGCAACCTACAAGAACATCCCAGCCATCAAAAACATGATCTATAATATCTCCAAAAGATTTGGAAGGAAAATAACTTTCAACAGCCACGATTTCTACACGTTTCCAGAACCAAGCGATCTAGCCCACGCCAGTCTCGAAGAAATGCGAAGTTGTGGACTGGGATTCAGAGCTGAGCGAGTTTTAGAAGCCTCAAAAATTCTTGACAGTGGAGGATTCGATTTGGAGGATTTGAGGAAAATGGATTATGAGAAGGCTAGGCAGGAATTATTGGCGTTGCCGGGTGTGGGACAAAAGGTCGCTGACTGCGTTCTCCTCTTCTCCTTAGACAAGTTGGAAGCTTTTCCTGTGGACATTTGGATAAAACGTGCGGTTATAGAATTCTATCCAAACTATTTCGAACATTCCTTCATTGAAAGAGTTTCTGGCAAAAGCTCGATTACGCCACGGGAATATGAAATACTCAGCTCCTTTGGAAGGAAACGTTTTGGGAAATATGCAGGTTACGCGCAGGAATACTTGTTTCTAATGTCGAGAACATAACGGAAAAACTTTAATTCTTTTTTTATTTGTATAATAAAATGAGTTCCGTTTTAGAGAATCAGATTCAGAATTTTGGAAAAATTTAAAAATAAGTTTGATGCTCACTCTTATGCGAGAGAAATGAAACAAGAGAAATGTGAGCATCTGAGGCTTAACAAGGTTCTAGGGGCTTACCGATGCACCCAGTGTGGCGCATGGTTCAAAGTTAAAAAAGTGTCCGCCTAGAGGAGATTTTTCTCCTTTAACATCTGCATTACCCTGCTACCACTAGTGGTTATGAGGGATATTGCCTTTGAAATATCATTCGATGCCCCAAAATAATCGTGCGACCATATTTTTCCCGTAGCATCAAGTATTTTTGTTGTCGCTTCCTCGAAATTTTGTAGTCCCAAGACGCCGTGAGCGAGAGTAATCTCCCCCGCCAGAGCATCTAAAAACGACAGCATCAGTTTCTGGGCGCCAGCAAGCTCCTCGCCTTCCAATTCATCAAGTTTCTCCAAAAGTTTGACTGCAATTATCAATTCAGACTTGACTCGCTCTACATACTGAAAGCAAATGATTGCTTTTCTGGTGTCGAATGAAGATTCTTCCATTTTTGTTTCCGTCTTTTAAAGTCCTTCTTCTATCCTTTAACAACCCCTATCGGAACCAGCCGGACCACACGAGTTGCTATTCCAACTTTGTCGCTTACATCCACCACCATGTCCACATCCTTATAGGCTGGGTCAGCCTCTTCAGCAAGAACAACGGCGCTTGCAGCTCGAACAACAATTCCATGCCCTTCCAAAGCCTTTTTTATGTCGCCGCCCCAGAACCTTCTTTTCGCAGCTGCTCGACTCATCATGCGGCCTGCTCCGTGAGCTGTGGAACCAAACGTTAGCTCCATGGCTTTAGCCGTGCCAACCAACAACCATGAGCTGGTGCCCATGCTTCCAGGGATAATCACTGGCTGCCCAACAGATCGATAGTCAGCTGGAACGTCTTGGTGCCCTGGTGGAAAGGAACGGGTTGCACCCTTCCTGTGGGTCCAAACTTTGGTTCGTTTACCGTCTACATCATGTTCTTCAATCTTTGCGATGTTGTGGGCTACGTCATAAACTAAATCTAAGCCGAACTCGTCTGCTGGCCTCTTAAACACTTCTTCAAAGCTTTGGCGAACCCAATGCATGATGGCTTGGCGATTGACGAAGGCATAGTTGACGGCGCAAGCCATGGCTTGGTAGTAGTCTTCTGCTTCATTGCTGGTGCCGGGTGCACAGGCAAGTTCCCGATCGGGTAAAGCAATCTTATACTTATGGACTGCCCGCTCCATGACTCGTAAATAGTCTGAGCAAATTTGATGTCCGAATCCGCGGGAGCCACAGTGAATCATGACAGTAACTTGCCCTTCATGAGTGATGCCAAAGGTTTTAGCGACTTGAGAGTTGTAGATTTTGTCAACCTTCTGGATTTCAAGGAAGTGATTTCCAGATCCAAGGGTGCCGCACTGGGATAGACCGCGTTCCTTGGCTGTGGATAAAACCTTGTCAGGGTTGGCGGCTTCCATATGTCCTCCTTCCTCACAGTGCTCAGTGTCTTCGGGCCGGCCTAATCCCCTATTTACTATCCATGGTACGCCTTCGCTGACTAGTCGGTCAAGCTCATGTATGGTTAGGCGGAAGTCTTTGCGGCGGCTGCCGAGTCCACAAGGAACGTTTTTGAAGATGGTGCTGGCGAGGTCGGCTAGGTGGGGTCGAATGTCTGCTTCTGACAAGTTTGTGGTTAAGAGGCGGACGCCACAGTTGATGTCGTAGCCCACACCTCCGGGACTGACGACTCCTTCTTCATAGTCTGTGGCTGCGACGCCGCCTATGGGAAAACCGTATCCTTCATGACCGTCTGGTAAGGTGATGGAATATCGGTAAATGCCTAGCAGATGGGCGACATTGGCGCATTGTTCGAGGGTTCGATCGGTTTTCATCTTTTCAAGGAGTTCCTCGTCGGCGAAGACCATGCCTGGAACTCGCATGCCTGGCTTGAATTTCTGTGGTATACGCCAGCGATAACTGTCGATTTTTTCAAGGGGAACTCGTGTTGGAGGGCCTCTGTATTCTCTTTCCTCACCCATGAGATCACCTTTAAGAAAGAGTTGAAGCGGGGTGCATATAAATTATAGCAGTTATGACGATGTCATATTCATCTTTTACTTTATTTAACGGGTACTTCTGCTCGAAGCGCGTGTAAAAACATGTTACTTAAAATCCAATTTCATAGTTTTTCTGAAGTATTCCATGAAGCCGTAAACGTTTTGCATTACTATTCCTCTACTGAGGATGATGTGATTTTCTAGGAAGTCAGCGAGATCAGGCGATACGGGGTCCTTCTCCAAGATTCTTTCATAGATAACCTCAAAATTTTCTCCGTTTTGCATTCCTTCAAGGACTATTTCTCCCCAAAGTCTGAGCCTACCCGCATAGTTTTCCAATTTTTCAACGGCGTTGCTTGCTGGACCAAAATGGGAGTAGTAAAGCCAGCTAGGTTTCATTTGAATCAGTCTTTGGAGTGAGGATAGAGCCATTTCCAAGTGGAAGGGTGCAGGTGTTGTTGGAATAACCAAATCAAATTTGTTTAAGTAGATTCCAGCTGCATCGCCTGGGAAAATTCCATTGGTGTTTTTTTCATAGAAGCTTAATTCATGGGAGGCGTGTCCGGGCATTTCTAAAACCTTTAAGTTAACGCCTTCCCCCAAATCGATGATCATTCCTTCTTTTGCGATGAGGATTCTTTCTTCTGGGACAGGCTCGAATTTGCCGTACATTTCAGCAATGCTACCTAAAGTTTGTAGGCTTGATTCCCACAGTTCTTCGGGGTTGACTAGGTGGCGGATTCCTCTCTCATGGACGAGGAGTTGTGCGTTGGGTAGATGAGGTAGGAGGGTTCCTGCTCCGCCTGCGTGGTCGATGTGGATGTGGGTAACGGCCACGTAATCAACTTCCTCTCTCTTTATCCCTATCTCTTTCAAACCAGCAAGGAGGTTTTCCACGGTTAGTCTTGGTCCTGTTTCAACAATCGCTGCTTTGCGCCCTTTAATTACGTAGGAGGCGCTGAAATTCTCTAAACCATTGGGTTTCAGGTCGATTAGATATATGAAGTTGTTTAATCTTTTGGTGTGCATTGTCTTCGCACTTGGAATAAGCACTACAACACAAGTCAATTATTAATGTTTTCAGTTTAGACTACCACCACATAGAATCAGAAATTTATGATGACACTGGAACCAACAAAAGCTTTTATAAAGAAGAAAGGAAGATTTTGAGTTGTTACAAAAGGAGAAAATGGTAGATTTGGCGTCTATAAAAACTTCTTTCATAATATGTTTGAAATCTCTAATTATAGGCGGATTCCTTAACATACCCTTAATTGGGTTAATCATTGGGGATACGAATCCCGTATATCGAGAACATTTAGTGTGGGAGAATTTGTGGCTATTCCTAACCTTAATTATTTTCATATTTGCTGTTGTTTTAGTGTATTTCATTATGGCTGAAATTGAAAAATCAAGATAATATTTTCACAAAAATAGCTTGCGACAAAAAAGGGAGATTGAAGAGAATAACTAAATATCCAGAATGAACCTGAGGGTTACGGATTTCTGTTTTTTCACGATTTCCATTTGATGGTAGGTTATAGATTTTATTCCAACCTTTGATGGATGCTTCTCTGGATTGTAGGGCTCTCCCCACGCCTTAGCCTTCAGTTTCAAGCCTCCAGGTATTTTTTCTATGCTGGAGATTTTAAAGCGGGAGTAAAGTTTGCCAGTTAATTCAAACTTGACCAAAAGTTCTTCTAACCAGCTGTAAAGGAGGGCGTATTCGTCATGGGCTTCCACCTCAAGGGCATCTTCAGTTTTGGGCTCAACCTTCTCAAGTTCAGTCATAACTTCAATGGTAGCCAAAGCTGCATTTTCAAAGGCTTCCTCAATGCTGGTTCCATACGCTTCAACATAAGCGTCGGCGGTATGTTCTAAAAACTTGAAGCCTTTTTTCATTCGAGTCCCTTTTTTGGTGGAGACGCTGAGTCAAAAGTATTTTGGAACATTCTTTATCGCTGCGACGGCAAGATTAACGGCGTTTTCCACATCTCCAAGGCTTAGCAGAGAAGCTGGACTGTGAATATAACGCGTGGGAACAGATATAACTCCGCTGAGTACACCTTCTTTGGTTAGGGCGATTCTCGCCGCGTCTGTCGCGCCCATCAGCCCAGTTTCCAGCTGATAGGGAATCTTATTTTCCTCAGCCGAATCAATGAACAACTTCAACACCTTCGGGTGGGTTATCAAGCCTGCATCCGCCACGGTTAGAGCTGGTCCAGCCCTCATTTTTGCTGGAGCCTCAACTTCTTTTACGCCTGGAATGTCGCCGGCTATTGTTACGTCTAATGCTATGCCTATATCTGGATATAGCTGGAAAGCGGCTGTGGCGGCTCCTCTTAGGCCAACCTCCTCCTGTATGGTTCCCACAGCATACACGGTGCAGTCAACTTTCGGCAGTTTCCTCATGGTTTCGATTAGGGCGGCGCATCCAACGCGGTCATCGAAAGCCTTCCCAACCACACTGTCCTTTCCCACCCGAGCGAATGTGATGTCGAAGCTTACGACATCTCCTACTCGAACGCCCATCTTTTGCGCATCTTGTTTGTCTTTAGCTCCAACATCAATGAAGAGATCTTCTGCTTCAATGACCTTCTTTCTCTCCTCATCTTTGAGGATGTGGGGTGGTTTGGAACCGACAACGCCTGTAATGGGTCCCTTGTCCGTGTGAACGAGGACTTTTTGTGCGACGAGAATGCGGTCGTCTATTCCTCCGATTTTTGTGAATTGAAGGAATCCCTCTTTCGTTATGTTTTTGACCATGAGTCCAATTTCGTCCATGTGTGCTGCGAGCATGACTGTTGGAGCATCTTTCTTTCCCTTCTTGACGCCGATGATGTTTCCAAGCTTGTCTTCTCTAACCTCATCAACATTGGGCTTCAGCAACTCCTTCATTAAGCCTCGAACTTCCTCTTCTCTTCCTGCCACGCCGCAAGCGTTTGAAAGCTTTTCCAAAACATCTACTAACTTCATAGGTAAGCCTCCTACAATTAAGACCTACAAAGACTTATATCAAATTGTCTATTGACAGAATAGGACCTTTAACAAATTATGGGAGAGATTACAGGTTTTATAGATTTAGACCTTTTTAGAACAGTAAACATGGCACAGAGAAGATTCAGAGTAATAACCAGAAATAGTAGCATCTTCTATAGTAAAGTTGAATAGAGCTTATATTACAGAAACATGCAAAAGAGTATTCTGATTGAAAATGAAGAAGATTGTTTTGTTAGCTCTTGTATTAGTGCTCTTGTCAACAGCAGTGTTTGTAGGGTTTATGAGACCAGTCGTAGCACAGGGGACAATCTATATTAAGGCTGATGGCTCTGTTGAGGGAACGGTAAAGATTCAACGTGATGGAAACGTATACACTTTCATAGACAATATTTTTAATCAGTCTATTGTTGTTGAGAGGGACAACATTGTGGTTGATGGAGGCGGCTACATTGTCCAAGGAACAGGAAGCGGAAATGGAATAAACCTGGCTGGAAGAAGCAACGTAACAATCAAGAACATGGCAATCAAAAACTTTGATTATGGTATTTTTACACATTTTTCTTCAAACAATGTGATCTCTGGAAACATTATAACAGCAAACAACGCGCGTGGCATCTGGCTTCAAGAGTCTTCAAGCAACATCATATCTGGAAACATTATAACGAGCAACTCAGGGCTCGGTATTGCTATATCTGATTCTGAGCACAATGAAATCTTGGATAACACTCTGTCAAACAATGGTCACGGCATCTGGTTGTTGCAATCTTGCAACAACTTAATCGATGGTAACAATGCATGCTACAACGGTCAGGGCATCAGCATGGATAGCTTTAGCAACAACAATACTATAGCTAATAATGTAGCTAATAACAACAGCTGGGGTGGCATACTTTTAAGCAATAACTGCTCTAACAACGTTGTCACTGACAACGTAGTCAGTTACAACGGACAAACCGGCGTTATGATAGCGCCTTACTCTTGTGGGAACGTCATAAGCGGTAATACATTAGTTGGCAATACCTGTGGCATAGGATTCTGGGGTAATTCTTCGAACAACGCTATTTACCATAATAACTTCGTGAATAATGCCGAACGAGCAGGTAGTATGAATTCAACAAATGTTTGGGATGGTGGCTATCCTTCTGGCGGAAACTATTGGAGTGACTATGCTGGTGTAGACTTGTATAGTGGTCTGTATCAAAATGAAACAGGAAGCGACGGAATAGGAGATACGTCACACGTTATCGATGCAAACAATACAGATAGGTATCCGCTCATGGGTCCTATTAATTTCTTTAAAGCTGGGACTTGGGATAAAACAACCTACTATGTCGACACGGTTACCAATTCTACGGTTTCAGATTTTTACTTCAACGAAGACAATAAGTTAATTAGCTTCAATGTAACTGGAACAGATGACACAGTTGGCTTTTGTAGGATTACCATTCCAAATGAACTTCTATGGTGTGACAATCCAGAACAATGGGAAGTTTGGGTAAATAACACATTGACAGAAAACAGAAAAATAATGGAAGACACCAACTATACATACATATACTTCACCTACAACCAGAGTACTCAAAACGTTGAGGTCATCGGAGTCCATGTAATTCCAGAGTTTCCCACATGGACATCAATGCTACTCATACTTATCTTACTTACAGTTGCCATAGCCATCTACAAACGAAGACTACTCAAAACACAAATCCACTAACAACCATCTTCCCTTTTGTGATATCTAAGACTGATGTCTCTTTCAAAATTCTATTAGTTCTTTTATGACTTCATCTGGCTAGGGAGCAACCAGCTTGATTGGGGACATAAATATCGCGAATAATAGAGACATAAAAAAATAATTCTTTAAAGGTTTAATGAGAATGTTTGATATTTATATCAAACTACCGTTGGTTGCCTTTTTAGGTTGGTGGATAATTTGAAGGTGGTTTATCATGACAAGTACAGAGCGGTGTACGCATCGGACCCCGCTTCAGCGCCTGGAAGAATAGAGAGCATTTACAAGGAACTACAAGGTCATTTCGAATTTGTTAGACCTGAACCAGCCAGTGAAGAAGATTTAAGGTTGGTTCATGGAACAGCCCACATAAACTACATTAAAAGACACGATTTGCTTTATGAGGTTGCTGCCCTAGCAGTTGGAGGAGCCATAAAGGCATCAGAACTAGCCATGCAGAGAGAACCAGCCTTCGGTTTAATAAGACCTCCAGGGCATCACGCAAGCCAAAATTCCTGCTGGGGCTTCTGCTTCTTCAACAACATAGCCATATCCATAGAAAAACTTAGACAAACAAAAGAGATCACGAAGGCTTTGATAGTGGACATCGATCTACACTACGGAGACGGAACAGCCAACATCTTCAACGGAAACCCCCAAGTTACCTATTTTCATGTTGAAGGCAGAAACAGAGAAACATACTTGGATGATCTCATGAGATGCCTCGCAACCCAAAAAGACTGCGACATTATCGCCGTTTCCGCCGGATTCGACAGACACGAACAAGACTGGGGTGGCCTACTCAGAACAGAAGACTATCGAACCATTGGAAAGAGGATAAAAAAATTTTCAGAAAAAATATGCCAAGGAAGGCGATACGGAGTATTAGAAGGCGGATACAACCACGCAGTCCTGGGAAAGAACGTGAAATCCCTCCTTGAAGGCATGAAATAACCTTCATAATCTACCTACAACTTTTGATGAACCACAATTTTTCCGCCAACTCTTCTATGTAATCTCTTCTCTCCAACTTGCTTTTCCACTCTTCGGAGATGGCTTCGGCTCCATGATATGCGCCGCTGATGGCTCCAGTCATGGCGCCTATAGTATCTGTATCCCCACCCAAACTTACAGCGTAAAGAACAGAATCCTCAAAACTGTCCCAGTTGCGCAAGAAACAATAGATAGCCGTAGGAACAGAGTTGTAAGCTTCAACACCGTTTCCAAGCTCCCTCGCAACCCTCACCTTGTTCATTTCGCCCAGCAACTCCCACATCCTTTCCAACTTCCGCCTATACACTTCGTTGTGCGTAAAATCCTTCAACTTCTCTAGAAAATTATGGGAATCCAGCTCAGAAGATGGATCAGCATTCAAAGCCAACGCTACTGCGCAAGCTTGTATAGCTGCACCTTCCATTCCCAGCTCATGAACATGAGTAATTCGACTCTGGCCATAAGCCACGGACCGCAACTCCTCTGGATCGTCATGATAGAAAACTCCGACTGGAGCAACCCTCATGGCTGCCCCGTTACCATAAGAACCAGCTCCACCGAATAACCGTTTCGCAGCTTCATCCCAAGCCACACCAGACCTTATCCATTTGAAAACTCGGGGTGGACCGCTGGCATAGCCACGCCAAGGTTCCTCTTCATAATGTTTGATGAAAGTTTGAGCCATGTGACTTCCATCAAAGCCTTTGTTTGCAATCAGGGATTCTGCCACGCCGATCATCATGTGGGTGTCGTCTGTCCAACGTCCCGAGAAAACTTCAATTTTGGCTTCTGAAATCCATGAACCTTCAAAGGAACCGCCTAACGCATCGCCAACAGCACTGCCAACTAAGCAACCAATGAACTTTGACCTCAGCATGTTCTTTCAATAAACCAGCTCAAAGCTTTATGGCTTATGAGTTCTCGATGATTTAGAATTAGGATTTCCAGTTCATAAGTTATTTTTAACGCTTGAAGAAACTTTTAGTCATCATAAAGCATTGGTCCAAAAAATTTAGAACTTTGCATTAACTGGAGTAAATGGGAGCATAGAATAAATGAAAAGAATCCCCACGGGCATCAAAGGCCTCGACGATATGTTAGGCGGGGGTTTGCCGCCAGGCCGTTGCATACTCGTTTGCGGAGGACCAGGATCAGGAAAAACCATTTTGGGTGTTCAGTTTCTCTACAATGGCGCAACCGAATACAACGAAACCGGTTTATACGTGGCCCTTGGTGAAAGCCCAATCCACCTCAAAGAAGACTTAAACGGTTTCGGCTGGGATATTGAAAGACTAGAAAAAGACAAAAAACTTGTAATTGTGGACGCCTCTCCACTCAGAATTATCCCAGGACAAGTTAACATAGGGAAGATTAGCATAGGAAAACGAGATTTTAAAATGCTGAGCCTAATAGAAATCATAAAGACCAGAACCAAAGAAATTGGAGCGAAACGAATAGTCATTGACTCAATTTCCAGTATGATACTTCAATACCCGGAGGAAACTGAAAGGCGAAACGCCGTTTTGGATTTGTTTGAGGCCGTCACAGATTTGGGAACCACCTCTTTAATAACAACTGAACTTCGGGCAACAGCCCTGGAAAGAGAGGTCCAAGCTGAAGAATTCCTTTCGCATGGTGTCATTGTTTTCCACACCTTCAATGAGGGGGGAAGACTGATTAGGGCTATCCAAATTGAAAAGATGCGTGGGGTTTCTCATGACCATCAACTTCGGCCCTACAAAATCCATAAAAATGGCGTTGAAGTGTTTTCAAAAGAAAATATCTTGACAACCGTCTGAAAAATTGCTTTCTCAGCTTCTCCTTTTTTCCGACCAACCTTTAGGAGGTAAGAAAGTTATTCCCTTTTTCGTTTCAATTTTGAAGGGTATCCAAATATCAGTAACTCGTCGTCCACGCAGTTTTCTGATTCGCATTCTTTTCCAGGTTTTCTTCTTTTCTTCGTAAACGTCCAATTCTATGATGCAGTCAACGATTTCTTCTAGTCTCTGCATGGGGCCTGATGGGACTGTTCTTTTGCCGACGGAGAAGAAGAAGACGCCTTTATCTCCTTTTATTCTTGCGCTACGATCTTGTAGGAATTCCGTAACTTTTGAAGCGTCGAGGCGGGCGAAGAGGGAGGCTGTGGAGTCGAGGAATACTTTTGTCGACTTATGTTTCACCTCCTCCATGGCAGTAGACATTACAATGCCTAAATCAGATAATGCGAAGGGTTGTTCAACATGATGTTTTTCTTCGCTTTCTAATCCTGCCGTGGAAGAGTAACAGTCAACGAACTTGAACCTTCCCTCCTTTTCATACATAGATATGTCCCAACCAAAGTTTTTCATGTTCTGACCTACTTCAAAGGGAAAAATGTCATAGGTAACGTAAACGCACGATTTTCCTTGCGTTAAGTATTCATAGGCCAGTTGTTGACATAACACGCTTTTTCCTGACCCCACACCGCCTATAATTATCACTGAGTAGGCGTCTGGAATGCCGCCATCAGTCAATTCGTTGAAAAATTCAAAACCTTGACCAGTCTCGCGTTTCTTCCGTAAGACTCCTGCAACCAAGAAACCTAAACCCCCTAACAAGAGTGGGATAAGATACGGGAGGATGGGCCTCCAGTCGGGGAGTGACGGGGTAGTTTGACTTTTCACTTTCACCGTACCGTAGGTGTATGCATTGTCAGTGGTATCTGTTTCTCCCGTAACTCCGCTGGTCTCGGCCCTTATCGAGTAATCGTCGCCCGGTGTCACGTCCGTCGTGTCCCAACTAAAGTTCAAGGTTGTCTCTGTTCCCGGTTCCAAGTCAGTCACAGTCTGGGTTCCGATGGCGTGGCTATCATAATAGAGAGTAACGTTGAAGGTTTCAGTAATGTTTCCATTGTTTCTAACCACCACAGAAACGTTGAGAACTTGTCCAACTTCTACTTCAGTGTCAGATGGGGCAACGCTTACAACAGCCACATCATGGACATAAAACATCAAGACATTTATGGCGCCGTCGATAAGGGTGTTGTCGGCTGTGTCGGTTTCGTCTGGAACAGTATCCGCAACTGCCTTAATCGTATAGGTGTCTGGTGGGACTCCTGTGGTGTTCCAGTTGAATGTTACGGTTGTGTTGGCGCTTGGAGCCAAGCTTAAAACGGTTTGTTTTCCAATTTGAGTGGTATCATAGTAGAGGGTTACGTTGAAGGTTTCGGTTATTCCTCCTTCGTTCTTAACTGTAACATTGATCTCCACAATCTCGCCAGGATAAACGTTTGTAGGGCACCCCGTAACATTTAATACTGCTACGTCGGGTGGAGCCACAGATGTAGTCTCATACCTGATTAAATCGGCCTTGAAATCAAACTGTGAAGTGGTAGATTTAACGCCTTTAATCTTCATTTTCCAGTTGCCTAAAGCATCTCGGAAGTTTCTTAGGTTTGTGGTTATGGTTTGACTTTTTGTTTCATCTGTATTTGGGATTGCACTGGACGTATATGTGATGTAGCCACTTCCGCTGGTCGGGTAGGCGCCTAGCACATAGTTGTAGAGTTGTAAAGTTACTGAAACGTTTCCTGTGGTCCAAGCGCTGTTGATAGTCCAAATAACTTGAGACCAATAATTTGTATTGGAAGAACCCGTAAACTCGATTTCAACTGTGTATTCGCTTGGAAATATACCGGTTATTCTTGTTTGGTCTGTTGTGGTCAAAGAGTTGTTGTCTATTGTCATATATGCGGTTACAGCAGGGTTTGCTGTTGTGACATGGAGGTAGTAGTCTATTTCAAGGTAGTCAGTTTCGTTAACAGCAGTGTTTGTTGGCCAAGAATAGGTTTCTGAAAGGGTTTGAGCAACAGTTGATAATGTTTCCGAATTTGCTGCATCACCAGCCACAGTTTGTCTAATTGTGCCATCTGCTCCACGAATCAAAATGTCAACATCTGCATGAGCAAGAGGAGGCACAACATACGTAACTCTTACCGGGAACCAGTCAAGAAACACGTTATCCAGTTTAGCACCATTTCCCCTTATGGCTTTCACTCGAGTACGGAAATTCACGTTTGATAGTTTGTCGGTGGTCCAGTTTGTGGCATTTGTGAAATCGAGCCAGTTGACTATGTCTGGGTCGGTGTCCCCTAATGAAGGTGAGATGTATTCTGTGGCCAATGTGATGCCATTATCCCAAGATAAGGTAATTCCGATTTTGTCATCGCCAGGACCGCCTCCATACGCTTCGTAACCAACTTCAACTTTCGTTACGTTTGCGGCGGGAGGTACGCTAAACCCATAGTTTCCATATTGTTGCGTTGCTTCTTCGATATCAGTGTAGGCATAGTTATCATCTGACGAGAATGCATATGGTTTGTTACTCCATGTGCCAGCCGGATTTGAAGATGGAGAATTTGTTAAGACCTCTTCGGGTACACTTGAATGCCACATTCTATAGTAAACTCTCCACATACTTGCAGGAATCGATGTTACACCCGTGAGGGGGCAGACGAACTTTCCTAAGAGTTGTCTTCCAGTCGAAGCCATGGATGCAGACAAGCTTGTGCCAGTTGCGTCTCCACTTTCCAATCTCAAACGATAGTAGTCTAGCCCACCTATCGTGATAGTCTCCTGATGAGCATAGAAGGTTTGGGCAGATATCTGGCTCACGTAGCTTCGAAAAACCATGTAAACATCATCGTCGGAATGCAAGTCGGTCAGCGCGCCGGAAACGTAAGCAGTTGCGCCAAGTAGATTATATCCGGTCGGAGGGTAGGAGTCTGAAAGCCCTCTAACTTGTGGTTGAAACGCAAGTATACTAACTAAAACGAGTAATGCCAATAGGGAAAGCCGTGGGAAAGACTTGGAAGACATCCCTTAAACCGGCCAGTTGTTGTTTGATTGCTTCACGTTTAAACTGCTTGCTTAGAGGCACTAAAGAATTATGAACCCTCAGTATGAATGTTGGATAAGTTCAGATTCGGATACCAAATATTATACGTGTAAAGGTTGGCAATAACATCTTAAATCTTGCTATACGAAAACACCTTTGAGAACCCGACAAGGTAGAGCATTATGAAGCCAGTCCTCAAAGGCCTCGCAGTGGCACTGTCAATATTTCTTTACTTTTGCCTACTGTCCCGCATAGACTTCATCGTTCACCAAGACCTCTACCATTACGGACTCCAATTTTCCTACGATTGGGCCAACGAATACTGGATCACCTACATTGCTGCCTACACCTACTTCTCTATAGCGCTTGGACTCACATACTGGTTAGCATCAAACAGAACCAGAAACGACTTGAAAGTCTCTGCGGGGTTAGTCATCACTGTAAATTTGCTTCAAATAGGCGGGTTAGCAGACATCATATTTTTCAGCCTTTGGGCAGGAGGCTTACCACCCGACAGCGTTATGTGGTGGTGGACGCCATGGTACCAAATTTTTGGAGTTTGGACAAGCTCGATGCAGATTATCTCATTGGCGTTTATTTCTCTTATCGTGGCATTCATGTGGATAAGAATATTGAGTTTTTCGAATTTCTTCGTTGAACAAACGGTTACAAGAAATGTTGAAGAAGGCTTTGAAGAAAGTCTCAGAGAAACAATTGATCCGTAAAGACGCTGAATCTACATCTTAAATTCATAACGTATTTAGAATCAGAAGGTGAATAGGCATAGACGAAAGCTTGTCTGGTGTGTTTAATGCCGGTGAAACTAGAGAATCTTATGGTTAGGGATGTTGTAACGGTGGAAGAAAAGACAACGGTTAAGGAAGCAGTGGAACTCATGAACAAACTTGAGATAGGATGCCTAGTTGTAGTTGACGGAGAAACGCCCACCGGAATAGTGACTGAAAGAGACATGCTAAAAAGAGTTCTAGTTGAAGCCAGAAACCCCATGCTGACCAGAGTCAGCGAAGTTATGTCGAAGCCCCTCCTGTCCGCTGAACCTGAAATGGATATCGGTGACACTGTGAAACTGATGTTTGATCATAAAATTAAGAAGCTTCCCGTGATTGAAAATGGGCGTCTAGTGGGTTTAGTCACTTTGACGGATCTGGTTCGTTCTGAGGAGATAGTTAAGTGGATTAAAAGACTTCAGCTAAAAAGTGCTCCTAGGCGCATGAAGAGTATAGTTGACATATATTTTGACCCAACGAGACGCTTGCGCAAAAGATGCCCTCTCATAACAGAAGGAGCCCAGTCAATGAGTTGTCAACGTGAGAAGTGCATGTGGTGGTTCGAGGACGAGTGTGTAATCACTAAGTTAACCAGACAAATGTTGAACATAGAAGATGTGCACGCCGACGAAGAAGAGGAATAACAAAACCAGTTCTCATTTTCTCAAATATACAATTCAATGGTCTAAGTCTATAGCTTATCCAAGGAAAAACTAGAAAAACGCTTTAAAATGCTAAGAATGTTGTTGGCGCCGAGGAATAGGTTTACATATCGGTTTAAATTCTCGGTTTTTCACCGTGGGAATTATGGGAAGATGCCCCTTGCGGTTAAAACTTCTATTTCCTTAGAGACAGCAAAGACAAATGCCGCGCTCCTCATATCAAGATTGTAGTTTTTGGCAGTTTCCACGACGTTTGTATAAGCAGTGACCATTCTCTTTCGAAGTTTTTCTTTAACCAGACTTAATTCCCAGTTCTCACCTGCTTTGTTTTGAAGCCATTCGCAGTAACTCACCGTGACTCCACCAGCATTTGCAAGTATATCGGGCAGCACATAGATGTTCTTATCGATTAAGATTTCGTGAGCAAGATTGGTGGTGGGTCCGTTTGCAAGCTCGAGAATCACTTTGGCCTTTATGTCGTTGGCAAGTGCGCCTACGATTTGTGTCTCTTTCGCAGCAGGGACTAAGATGTCACAAGGGGTTGTCAACAGTTGTTCTACGGTTAGAGGTCGAAGGCCGTTGTATCCAACCACGGATTTTTCAGGACTTCTATTTTCTTTATGGACCAAGGCCTCCTTCGGATTCAGTCCATCTTGACAATAAATTCCTCCTTTTGAGTCGCAGATTCCTACAATTCTGCATCCGTAATCTTCGTACAGAATGTTTGCGATGTTATATCCAACATTCCCGAATCCTTGAACAACGACAGCGGCGTCTTTCAAGGAACTTAATCCTTCGATGTGCCTTTGTTTAACAGCTTCTTCCAGAACATATGCGCCACCCTGTGCTGTAGCTTCCTTCCTGCCCTTGGAGCCTCCTAAGCTGAGTGGTTTTCCTGTTACGACTGCAGAAGCATATGGGGAGTGTGGGTTAAGCATTTTGTAAGTGTCATAAATAATGCCCATCTCTCTTTCACTGGTACCCAGATCTGGTGCGGGGACATCGGAATCTGGGCCTAATACGGGCAAAATTTCGTATGTATATCTTCTGGTCAATCTGTCAAGCTCTGCTCGTGACATTTTCTTTGGATCGCAACAAACGCCTCCCTTTGATCCCCCGTAAGGTAGATCAGCAACTCGACATTTCAGTGTCATGTCAAAGGCTAGAGCCGTTATTAAATCCAAGTTCACTTCTGGAGAATATCTTATGCCTCCTTTAGTGGGCTCATAAGATCTGCTATGCTGGATCATGTATCCAGTAAACATCTCTATCGCCCCGTCATCCATTTGTACCGGAAATGTCACAGTTAATTGCCTGAACGGCTGTTCTAAGAACTTGGCGACCCCTTTTTCAACGGGTCTTACTTCTGCACTTATAAACCGCACAGCCTTTTCAAATCCTAGTTTCGTCCTTTTCAGGAAGTCAAACTCTTCCTTGATTTCACATGCCTCTCTAGAACTCATCGAAGCTGTCACCCTCTGCTAACTTTCTTTATGCCTTTAAAGCTAAGAGGGGTTTCTTCAGAAACTTCCTTCGCAAACATTATTTCATACACATCATTAGAGCCACATTCTTGGCATTCCAATTGTCGAAACCTACATGTTTGACAATTTTCTGATTCCATACCGATATGAAGGCACAAGTCCTCAGATCCTTCTTTCCTTCCTACAATCAACCCAACAAGTTCAATCCATGTACTTCCACACCGAGCACAAGCAACTCTTTTCTTACTCAACTCCCATGTTTTTTTCCTGGTTTCAATCTCTTTGATGATCTCTATAATTTCCAAAGCAACATCACACATCTTAAGCATATTGACCAATATTTATATATATTTTGTTTACTTATTAAAATCGATTTTTCTACACTGTAAGAAATAAAGCTCGAATCTACTTACATTGCTGGAGGAAACTCAAAACTTCGCGCATACTCGACATCATAAGATTTTTCACCGAAAATAGTATAATTTAAAAACTCTGAGTGCGTCATTTTCGAATCAGAGAGTGTACGGATGGTCGCGAAAATGAGAATCGATAAGATTGACATAAATATTATCAGGGCGCTGCAGAGAGATGCGCGTGCCAACTTCGCAGACATAGCAAGGGTTTGTGGTGTGTCAACAGACACGATAAGCAAACGATTCAGAAAAATGAAGAAAGCCGGCATTATCAGAGGGACGACAATTCTCTTGAACCCAAAAAGCTTTGGCTATGACTGCGTTGCAAGCTTAGGTATTGACGTCAGCTATCCACGCTTGATGGAGGTTGTTGAATCGATACGAAGGATGCCCGAGATAGTCTTCTGCACTACATCTATGGGCAGACACGACATATTCTGTATTGCAGTTCTCAAGAATGTTGGTCGGCTAAGCCAAGTAAAAGATTTCATAAAGGGGCACCCTGTCGTCAGAGAGGTAACAACAAGCATCTGGGTTGATGAAATATTGCTATGCCCCGAGAATTTCGAATTTGAACATCTCAACAGGTAGTGATTGAGATGGATGAAACCGATTTGTTCATAATTAAAAGAATGACGGAAGATGCTCGCGTATCATTCAGAAAAATCGCAAAGGAACTTGGAGTCTCACCGGACACTGTAATAAGCAGGTACAAAATACTGCAAGAGAAAGGGGTAATCCGTGGATCTACTGTTGTGATCAATCCGAAAAAAATCGGCTACCATGGCATGGCCGCATTCATGATAGACGCATCACCGACACATATCTTAGCAACTGAGGTTACTTCCGCTGATTCATCACTAATTCTGGATAAGTTGATTCAAATGCGAAATATAATCTTAGCTACAAAGACTGTGGGAGACCATGATCTATTGGCTATTGGCGTAGCCAGAGATTTCGAACATTTAATTACGATAGGCAACGATATAGCGAAAATACCTGGAGTCAAGGACCTGCGAGTATCCCTCTGGGTCGAGAAAACAGAACTCTGCCCTAGATATTTTATTATTTAAGCCAACCGTAAAGCATGATGCCGAGCAGAACTTGACGGTCTTGGAAAATAGCGTTACTCTAATTTGGCTTAGTTCGTTGTTTGCGAGTACTGGTTATGCAAGAGTCATACCCCGATAATTTAAGCCCGTATTTGAGTCCATCCCAGGCTACCAACTTCAAAATCTCGGTTTAAAGTTGTTTCTGGACTATTTTGGCGCCGGGAATGGGATTCGAATCCCCAGTAGCATGGCGATTTCCCCCGCAATTTCCCCCTTTTCTTTTCTTATGAGTTTTCGTTAAAACTTTTATTAAGAAAGGGATAGCATACTATTAATGGGAATAGGAAGGAGAGAACAGAGCGGGGCAAGTTGGATGATTAAGTCTCTAGGGCATATGGAGGCTATTAGAGGCTTTATCCAGATACCCGCCAAGAGCCGGGATGAGCTTGTTATAGGCAGGCATCGTCCCTTTGAAACTCTTGTAAATGGGGCGCCAGCAAGAGTAGATCGACATTGGAGAATTTGGTCCTCTTCACTTAAAGATAAGTTCTCTCCAGGCAGCAAAGTCCAAGTAAGCCTGACCCAAGATGGCTATAAAGTGGAACTAATTGTAAGCGAAGAACAGAATAAAGTTTCTAGAGTTGAGAAAGAGGATAAACGGAGGTTGGAGGCCGCATTATCTACGATAACAGACACACCATTCCCTGCTGATAGCATGATAGGTGGTAGGAGATTTCTTTACGATAGACGTTTTAGACATGGCTGCGATATAGTTCTTGCTTGGAATGATGTATTAGAGTTCCTCAAAGATGTCCCGAAGAATACGGCAACTCTAATCGTGACCTCTCCTCCCTATAACATAGGCAAAGCTTACGAAGAACGTGTAGAGTTTAGGGATTATCTGAAGTGGCAGGAAGAGGTGATAAGACGATGCGTCGACATATTGAAACCCGAAGGAAGCATATGTTGGGAAGTTGGAAACTACATAGAAGAAGGTGAAGTCTTTCCTCTTGATGTTTTCTTCTATGATGTCCTTAAGAGACTTGGATTGAAGCTTAGGAATAGAATAATATGGTATTTTGGGCATGGGCTTCATGCCAGAACGAGGTTCTCTGGGAGGTATGAGACTGTTTTATGGTTTACTAAAAGCGATAACTACGTGTTTAACTTGGATGCTGTAAGGGTCCCTCAGAAATATCCTGGAAAGCGGGCGTATAAGGGTCCTAATAAGGGCAAGCCATCATCGCATCCCTTAGGCAAGAACCCGTCTGATGTCTGGGAAATTCTTGTCAAGGACTGGGACAGGGAAATATGGGAGATTCCAAATGTGAAATGTAACCATCCTGAAAAAACTATCCACCCATCCCAATTTCCGATTGAGTTGGTAGAAAGGCTTGTGTTGGCTCTTACCAACGAAGGAGATGTTGTATTTGACCCCTTTGCGGGCGTAGGCTCCTCACTGGTCGCAGCTCTCCTGCATAACCGAAAAGGGATGGGAGTAGATAAGGAGAAGCTCTACACAGACATAGCTTATCGCAGGATAAATGATGCTCTAAAAGGCACATTGAAAAAGCGTCCCTTAGGTGAGCCTATTTACCGACCCAAAGGAAATGAAAAAGTAGCTCAAATACCTCCAGAATGGGGGAGTATGCCCTTATCTGAGTGGTTAGGTTAAGGTTTCTTGACGAGGACGCTTCACAGCATCTATGCCAAGTATGAGAACCGGGATGTCTATATCGGCTTCTCCTCTATATTCCAAGTCCGTTTTTATTTGCTCAAAATACGATACTCCAGTGGACATCTCCCTTGCGAGACCAACCATTGGAACGACTTCAACACCTGAATCGATAATCTCCTGATTAGAAAAAATAGTCATCTTTGCTAGGATGTTGTACACCATAAATGCATACTTGCCGAATTGAAGCTCTAATCCCAACTTATTTTTGACGAGGTCCATTTCCCGAAAGCCTTTATGCTTTTTCCCTAATTCGGGCACAAATGTTTCCATAGCGATTTTAACTGGAGTCCATCCCTTGGCTTCAAATGATTTTTTCAAGGCGTCATTCATCCTTTCGGGAGAATATAACTCACGACCAACCATAGTTTTCTCCTTACTAATCTTTGTTTTCAAACGAGAAGCATCAATCGATGAAATAACTTTCCTGATTTCATCAAGCTCAGTCCCATGATGTTTTTCTATGAAATCCTTTCCCTTCTTGAATGAAAACTCAGCTATAATGTACATGTTTTCTCAAACATGGATACAAAGAGGATTATTAAAAATTTTGTGCTAACCATTGCTTTGATGCCAGCTTGTACATTTACGCTAGTTGTGTGTTAAATTGTTCAAGATTGAGTAATTTTTGCGCCTAGAATGGTGTAGGAGTGTGGTTGTTTGGGAAAAGTTAGCATCCGACTGGATTTGACAGACGACGCAGCAGAGCACTTTCTTTCTTTGAAGACAAAGCGTGGCCTCAAAAACAACTCTGAGTTGGTGAGGCAGTTGATCACCGAGGCTGTCCAGAAGGAACTAACATGAGTAGAGTAACCAATGGGGCGAGTCTTCGCCACAAGCGAGTTATGGACATGCTGCTGTTCATCAAGGCTCAGGACGGCGCCACCATCACCGAGATCCAGAGTTATATGTTGACGGCTCATGGGCTGAAGTTCTCGACTACGGCGGAGTATGTGAAGGAGTGCCAGTTTGCGGGGATCATCAGGACTGATGGGATGTTGTTTCGGGTGGTGGAGAAGAAGGTGAAGTTTGAGGCTGCTTACGATGGCGGTTAGAGGTGTGTGTATGTGTGTGTCGAGTGTGTCTGTCTTTGTCTCTTTGTCTCTCTCTGTCTCTCTATCTCTATATCTAAATTGACCGCGACGGAGCCGCCTAAGCAGGTGAGACCACAATTATGAGTCTGAAAGAATCTATAGTAAGGAACGTCGCTACACCCAGTCATTCGCCACAGTCCGTGAACAGTTCTCAACCGAGAATTAGCGTTCAACATCACGTTGCCTGCAAAGCCGATGAAGATGGAAAATCCTCGAAACTGCAATGGTCTTAGCAGGCGGAAGGCGGGAAGGTCAAAAAATTGGGCTATCATGAAAAGTATGGAAAAAGACGTCAAATAACGTTCCGCATCAGCCAACTGGCACAAGAACGCCTACAACAGGTCGCGGAACTCTTCAACCTAGAACCAGCTCAGTATGCGAAGGCTGCCCTATATCGGGACCTCGGGTTGTTCCTGGAACCCATCGACCGCAGAAAAAGAACCTGGAGGCAGAGAGACCGTGAGTAATGTGGAGACCCCCCTCCCCCTTTTCAACATTCTATTTCTATTTGGATCCTAATAGCAGCGGAATGTTGAAATCAGTATTTTTCTCTGCGGTGTAACCTCAATGCCCTGCTGCCCTTCCTGTCGTAGTCTCCGGATCTGGAAAGACGGGTTACGCCAGACAGGGCAGGGCGAGATCCAGCGGTTTATTTGCAGAGAATGTGGTTACAGATTCAGCGAGACTTCACCACGGGAATTTAATGGTTCAGGCATGTTTGAAGCGCCTCAGAGGATTCATACGAACCCATTAAAAAGGCAGCTTGCTATAACCTTACATCGCCGAATAAGCGCCCGCCAGACAACGGGGGCGAAAAATTTGGCCGGAGTGGAACCTGAAACGCAAAAGGCTGCGGGGGCCACACAGAAGCCACCGGAAGCAGACATCAAAGGAAAACTTGTTGAACACGCTTGGTGGATGAAGAAGCAGGGCTACGCTGAAATCACGATCTTAGAAAGATGCAAGCTTCTAAAAATCATGGTTAAACGCGGAGCAAACCTGTTTGATCCTGAATCCGTCAAGGACGTTATTGCAAGGCAGAAATGGAGTGAAGGCCGCAAAGAAAACGCTGTTGACGCCTACTCAAGCTTCCTATTAATGATTGGCGGAACATGGCAGCCGCCACGCTACAAGAGGGTTCAGAAGCTTCCTTTCATTCCAACCGAGACGGAAATAGACCAGCTTGTCGCAGGCTGCAGCTTCAGAACGGGAAGCTTCCTGCAATTAATGAAGGAAACTGGCATGCGTCCAGGTGAAGCCCTAAAACTTGAATGGATAGATTTGGATATGGCCAACAACACGGTCAGAGTTACACCTGAAAAGGGAAGCAACCCCAGAATATTCAGGATTTCAGCCGCGCTTATGGAGAGGCTTAACGCCCTACCCAGGAAATCGTCAAAGGTATTCGGTGATGTAAAATTCAAAAGTATACAGAAAAGGTTCCATGACCAGCGTCGAAGAATTGCAGCTAAACTCAAGAACCCCAGACTGTTGAGGATAACGTTTGTTACCCTGCGCCATTGGAAAGCCACTATGGAATATCATAAAACCAAGGACATCCTTCACGTTATGAGGATTCTGGGCCACAAGAATATCAAAAACACGTTAGTTTACACTCACCTGGTAGACTTCAATGATGACGAATACATTTCCAGGGTTGCATGGACATTGGAAGAAGCCTGCAAGCTTGTCGAAGCAGGGTTTGAATACGTCTGCGACATGGAGAACGCCAAAGTCTTCCGCAAGCGTAAATGAAGCCCAACAGCGGGAGTTCATCCTAGACAATGTTGTTGGCGCCGGGAATGGGATTCGAACCCATGCGACCCCGAGGGGCCACAGGCTCTCAAGGCCTGCGCAATAACCACTCTGCCATCCCGGCAACCTGCAAACGAATCTTTCTAATCGCCCCCATCTATAAGTTTTTACTCGAAACATGCTTTATTCCACTGTCTGGCTAAACATTTAAACACTGTAAACCCAACCAAGTGTTTAGACATCCCTAGGAAGTTGAACACAACGACAAAATGTCAGCACTGTGGCAACGAGGTTGTTCTACCCTTCAAATGTTCCTACTGCAACGGATATTTCTGCGCCGAGCACCGACTCCCAGAAAACCATGCGTGTCCAGAGGCTTGGAAGGCGAAAGTCCCAAGGGAAGAGAAACCACCAATTATTGTAGAAAAAGAGCCTACGAAACCCTCATATAAGTACACAATCACTTACTTGCCACCTAAAGCAAAAGTCTTCTGGTTCAGCACAGCAGAACTCAAACATTTAACCCTTGGAACGTTCCTCGTCATGGGTGTTGGCTTATCTTACATTCCATACATAGGACTAACCACTGTGGTGAGCTTGGCGATAGCATTCACCCTCAGTTTTCTCCTTCACGAGCTCGCCCACAAATTTTCGGCACAACACTTCGGATTATGGGCGGAGTTTCGACTAACCATGCAGGGAGCACTCATCACCCTTCTTTCAATGCTTCTTCCCTTGTTCAAAATTATTTCACCAGGAGCCGTAATGATCGCAGGACCAGCGACGAAGGAAACTACAGGAAAAACAGCCCTTTCCGGACCCTTAACCAACATTATCATTTCAGCCATATGCGTTATGATTGTAATGACCATTCAAAATTCATTTTTCTGGACCATTACAGTTTTCGTCGCGTGGATCAACGCTTTCATAGCCTTCTTTAACCTCATTCCCTTCGGCGTAATGGATGGATTAAAAGTATTTTTGTGGAATAGAATCATCTGGATCGCCATTTTTTTCCTATCTGTCGCCTTAATGATCATCGCCTATCCTTACCTTCCATATTAAAATAGCAGTCTGCAAACGGGAAAGAACTTAACTGGTTTTGTTCTCTATTAGCTAGAGAAACTCCGTGGGCATTGAGGGAGCAACGTGAAGCTACGTATATCCTTGGTTCAATTTGCGCGAGATAGAGATAAAACTAAAAATGTTGACCGTATGCTTTCAACCCTTTCGGAAATAAAGAACACGGACATTGTCTGTTTGCCCGAAGCATGGATTGGCAGAGGAGCTTTCCTAGAAGAGAAAGAACACAAATCCCTCCTTTCATCATTAGGTGAAATTGCCGCCAAAAACATTTATAATCTCCTAACCGGCGGCTTGTTCGCCTATCGTGGGAAGAAAATCTTCGACTCGTGCCACATAATCAACAGAGATGGAAAGGCGATCGGCTTCTATGATAAACATTTTCCCTCAACAGCCTTCGGCGAAAGAGAATTCTGTAGCCCTGGAAAGACCTTACCAGTTTTCATGGTTGACGATGTCAAGCTCGGTGTGGTGATTTGTGTTGATGCCCTCTACCCTGAACTCACAAGAACCCTAGCCCTAAACGATGCCTGCATCATTTTTAACCCCTCCAACATCCCTGAAAACCGAAACGAGTTGTGGAAACACGTATCTGTAACCAGAGCCGTAGAAAACACTGTTTTTTACGTTTTCGTGAACAATACCAACACGCTTTATCCAGATGGACGAAAAGTGAAAGGACACAGCGTGGTTGTGGCACCAGATGGAGAAGTAATTCTCGAGGCAGACGAGGAAGGAAAGGTGTTCCAAAGCGAGCTCAAAATGGATCAAATAGATGCAATCAGAAAACGCTGGCAATACCTAAACGACATGCGCCAACTACAAAAATTTTCATCCAAATAACCAGCAACCATTTTATTAAGTTAGAACCCCAAACAATGAATATGGTGTAAAGGTTGGCTCAACCCCACCCCTCAAAGGACATCATCGGAACTAAAACAAGTTTGTTGAGAGGACGCAAGATTGTTCTCTGCGTCACTGGTAGCGTAGCCGCGGTTAAATGTCCAGAGATCGCCCGTGAACTGATGCGCCACGGCGCAGAAGTTTACACTGTTATGTCACCCATGGCCCAAAAGATGATCCATCCATACCTCATGGAGTGGGCGACTGGAAACCAGGTCGTAACAGAGTTAACTGGAAAAATCGAACACGTCATGTTAGCTGGCGAGTTTCAGAATAAGGCTGACCTAGTTTTGGTTGTCCCAGCAACAGCTAATACCATTAGCAAAATTGCCTGTGGAATAGATGACACTCCAGTCACCACAACGGTTTCAACAGCGTTTGGGTCTGGAATACCGATCATAATTGTGCCGGCGATGCACGAATCCATGTATCGCCATCCAGTGGTGACCGAGAACATTGAGAAGCTTCGATCCCTAGGCATAGAGTTCGTCGGACCAAGGGTTGAAGAGGGAAGAGCCAAAATCGCCGAAACTGAAGAGATCGTAGATTCTGTTATCCGTAGGCTCACCGTAAAGAAGAACCTTGCTGGAAAAAAGGTTATTGTTACAGCGGGTCCGACCCTAGAGTATATAGATCCCGTTAGGGTGATTACGAACAAAAGTTCTGGGAAGATGGGGGTGGCCATTGCTGAGGAAGCACTGTTGCGAGGGGCTGAGGTAACTCTAATTTATGGTCTTGGAACAGCTATTCCCCCGGGAGGTGCCAAAAAAATTTCTGTTGAAACCAGTCAAGATATGTATGAGGCGGTTGTTTCTGAGTTAAAGTCAAGGAAATATGATGTTGTGATTGCTGTGGCGGCGGTGGCTGACTGGGCGCCGAAGAAAAAGTATGAGTATAAGGTTCCGACACGCACCCAAGCTGAACTCACGGTTAAATTGAAGCCTACCCCAAAGATTATCGATGCGGTAAAGAAGGTTAGTCCCGACACGTTTCTTGTCACTTTCCGGGCTGAGTATAACCTGTCAGACAAAGAATTGATTCAAAGCGCATACGAGCGACTGAAGGAAGCGAAATCCGATTTAATTGTTGCAAACGATGTTGGAAGGAAGGGAGTAGGGTTCAGGTACGACACTAACGAGGTTTTTATTGTTGATGCAGACAAAAAAGTTGTTCATGTTCCTGTTGCATCGAAGCGGGAAGTTGCGAAGCGTCTTTTCGACGTGATTGTTGATAAAATAAAGTGACAGTATCCTTTTTCACTTGTAGGAGATTCTCTTCAGTTCTTTAAGTTGCTCAATAAAGTTCTTTTCTTCACCTTTCCTCAACTTGAGCTCAGAACTTTTATTGTAAAGGGTTTCAAGTATCACGGAGGCCCCTGAGTCGCCAAGATATTTTTCCAGTCCTTCAGAGAAAATTTCTAGTTCGTTTGGAATGTCTTCTTGTTTGAGAGAGTATTTTTCTTCAAGATACTTGTATATGAATAGGGTTGCAGTTTCTCCAAAGATTTGTTTTAGTACCTTGTCTACAATTTTGAAGAGTTTTTCTGGTTTATCCGGTCTTTCCAAAGCTTTTTTCTTCCAATTTAACAAAGCATTTGATTTCATTGTCTCAAAAGAATAATTATTCTTATGGTTTAGTAAAGGGTTATGGATTTGTGGTGTGGATTGAGGTTAATTATTTTCTAGAATATTTTTGCCTTCATAATCTTTATCATCTTTGAGGTTGTTTCTGATTCCGATTAAAATGAATTCTAAAGAGATTCTTTTGAAAGAAATGTTTAACAAAGTGGGAGACAAACTCAGCGAGGAAACCATATCCGAGAAAGTAGACCAGTTTGTTAAGTATGGCAACGTGTTTCTCCTCTTCGAAATAATGAACCTTAGAAAAGAAATTGAAAAAATCAAAGAAGAAATACAATCAATCAAAGATATGATAGAAGTAGGAAAGCTACAAGTATCTCTCTAACCAACTCATCATGCATTTATTAGGGAACAAACTGTCAAAAATACTCGTTAGTTATTTCCCATCAAAACTATAAGGTTGTTTCCGACGACAAAGCAGTAGCAGATGATAACACCTATGAGAATGGCGTAATAGGGAATTCTGTATTTTCCCCTAACTCTTTCGAGGCAGGCATAACTTAAAATGTATAGCATTGATGGAAGAACAATGTTTTTTATTAGGACAAACTGCCCGGATATTCCTTCTGTATTTAGATTTTGGTGGAGTGGATTTATTTCTGTTGCTTTTCGGCTAGTTAAGCCTACGTATGTCGTGACTGCATCAAGAATGTTTAGTATAAGAAATATCGAAAAAAGAACGAGAAGCTTACGATTCATTCTGTGATGCGGTCTCCTTTCTCTCACTAGAATTAAAGCATTAACAGTATAATAAAAGTCTCAGTAAGATTCTTCTAGATGAATCAACTACATGTCAGATGCAGTATAGAAAAAGTGTCTATTTTCTAGACGATCAAACTCTATAAATAGGTATGTGTTATTCTGAAAGAAGGATGAACAGAGATAAGAAAAGGGAAATGAAGGATTTCTTGCCTGTTTTTCTGATGGGTGGTCTTTTTGTTCTAGTCCATAGTCTGGCTTTGTTGGTTGTAAGACCGTTTGAAGCAGCTGAGATGGTTGTTTTTGAAAACCCAAATGACCCAATGAATATTGTATATTTCTTTTTGACATTGTTGTTGTTTACAGTTGCTGTATTGTTGATTGCAAAATTTTGGAAGAAGCAGTTAATACAGGGCGTTATTCTTGGGTCAACAGGCTTCTTTGCTTTCTATATTTTTTATCCTTTGTTAGCTATTGTGGTTCCAGAATTGTGGTCATTGTTTTTCTCTATAGTAGTTGCGGCTGTTTTAGTGATAGTGCTTGTTAGGTATCCTGAATGGTATGTGATAGACATATGCGGTATTATGGTGGGAGCAGGTGCTATAGCGATAATGGGCATTTCATTGAGCATCTTTCTAGTGATTGTTTTGCTTGTCGGATTAGCCATATACGATGCGATATCTGTGTATAGAACTAAACATATGATTGATTTGGCGGACACTGTTTTGTATCTTAAATTGCCTGTCATATTGGTTATACCAAAAATTAGAGGGTATTCTCTGCTTGAAGAAACAAAGAGCTTGAAAGAAAAACTGAAAGAGGATGAGAAGAGGGAAGCATTTTTTATGGGATTGGGAGATGTTGTAATCCCAGGTTTTCTGGTTGCTTCCACTTTTCATAATATTGCTGGTAATGGTCTTGTCATAGCTTTATCAGTGATGTTTGGGACACTTTTTGGTTTTATATTACTCATGAGAGCGGTGATTACAGGGAAACCACAAGCAGGATTGCCATACCTTTGTAGTGGAGCTATATTAGGTTACTTGGTATCGAGCTACCTATTATATGGAGAATTGGTTGGTCTTACCTTTCCCTTTTAAGAACTCTAACTAATTCATCATGCATTTAACTGGTTCTTTGATTATTTGTTCAAAAGAATAAAAAAAGAAGAGAGTCATTGTATAGTCAAGCTGTTTTAGAGGCTAGTTGTTGTTCTCTTTTCTTCATTTCATTATAAAGGTACTCAAACCACTCCCAAAGTTCTGGCTGGTGATATTCTTTTCTCATGCCTTCTGCGAGAGGTTTCATCTTCTCCCACATTACAGAAACGGGAAAAAGTTGACTAATCAGAGAAGCATCTATGAGCCTATTTCTGAAAAGAACCCCAAGTTGTTCGAAGAAGTTGCCCATTATCATAAACGACATGGGAACTGCCTTCTTAGAAATGGGTTTTCCATACTTTTTCACAAAGTCGCCGTAGTTTTTAAACTCAGTCTCATAGGTATCCACAAATGCTTCTAAGAATCGTCTGCTTGTAGAGAAATCAGAGGAGAGTCTAGTTACAAGGTCTGTTTGTCTTGTCTTGGTTTGATGCCTAATCTGAAGAGTATAATAGACAACTCCAACCACAACACTTGCAGAGGCTATCACAATAGAAACCGTTGATATGTCAACCATTCTTACCACCTAAAAGAGAAGATTAAATGAAGTGCTTAAAAGTTCTAGTAGAGACTGAAACAGCAAGTGTCGCTAAATTTGTGATGTTGTTTTCGTTAGTATTTTTGGTTCTTTCCATTCTTCTCTGAGGATGCTATAGATGTAGTCGTCTGTCCATTCTCCTCTTATGAAGAAGTTCTTGCGAAGTGTTCCTTCCTTCTTGAACCCGACTTTTTCTAAGAGCTTCTTGGAAGCTACATTTCTTTGGTCAGTTTGGGCTTGAATACGCATGACGTCTTTAGACAGAAACAAGTAGTCCACCATGATTTCCAACGCTTCAGTCCCATAGCCCTTCGCTCTTTCTTTAGGAACAAGAGAATAACCAATTTCCAGTTGCTTGGTTCCAGTTCCTAAATGCAAAACATGAAAATGAACTATGAAACCAATTTTGCTTCCGTCCTTCTTCTCTATGATAAAAGGCTGAAAGTCAGACGGGTTGGCAAGAATCTTCTCTGCTTCTGTTTTGGACATCTGGTGTAGAGGATTGTATTGACCAGTAACGTCCGAATTACTGATCCATTCTGCAAACAATGGCAAATCCTCTTTCTCCATGATTCTCAAATTCACATTCTTACCTTCAAGCAAACCTAACCCTCATAACGTCTTTTTCTACCTTTTCAGTTATGTATCTATGCATTAAAGATTTAAGGAGAAATCTTCTATCTTTTCTGAATTCTAATCAGTTCTTAATCCAAACTTTGATAGGTGATGTATTCACTTATCTGCCAAATGTTAGGGGGTGGTGACAAGCTTGCCATTGGAATACTTGGAAGCTCCTGATGTTAAGAAGCTAGTAAACGAAATCGTAGATAGTTTGAACCTATTTCATATTGTACCCCAATTTGTTTATTGTTATCGGAGTAAGGGTTCAAAGTCTAGACTTACTGTTGCCCGTATTCATGGATTAGGAAAGATATGACAAGAGGCACTACTAAAGAAGGTTAGTCCTAACACGTGTTCTCTGATTGTTTGCTTAGAAGAATAGAAAAAAGGGGGTTGTTGTTTTGGTTGTTGGTTTAGGGGTCTTCTTCCCAGTCGAAGCGAAGTGCTACTACTACGATATCGACGATGTTGACTATTCCGTCACCGTTTACGTCTGTTAGTGTCAAGAGGTCTGGTCCACGGATTCTTGTAACTATTTCCCCTATGATTTTGATGTTGTGGGTGCCTTGGTCGTAGGTAAAGTAGACGAAAGTATGAGTTTTGTTCCATGTCAAGATGGAAGGCACCAAGGTGTCGTTGATTAGAACCTTAAAGGCACCATCCATAAGCAGTTTTGGAACAGTGACGTTGCACAATCCTGATGTGACCGATGTGATGTTGAAGCTTATCTGTCCCAACGTGCGATTGAAGTTGAAGTTTTCTATAGGATAGCTACTAGAAACGGTGACGTTGGCGGTTAACCATACCGGATTTCCCATGGCGTTCAACCATTTCCAAGTAACAGATCCTCCAACAATTTCCTTCCATTGGTATAGATATGAACCGTCGGTTTTCGAGGCAGGTATCGGGAACAGGTAGGAGTCCAAGAGAAATGTTTCTACATTGTTGATGGCAAGGGCGCAAGATAATTGTCCACCTTGAGGTGGTGCCGTTAATATTTTCATCTCAATTATTGCCAGTTTTCCAGTTCCAGAGAATCCAGGTCCAACCATGAGAGAGTCACCGAAAATCACAGAGCCGTTTCCAAGAACTGGAGGAGGACTGATGGCTGGTCTTCCATAGAAAACCCATTGGCTGTCCCATGTTGGCAACCAAGCGCCCGTAGCGTTGATCATTGTAGAGTTGTAGTTCATCCTGCCTTGGTAGGCGTAGAGATCGGTTACATCTTTAACCCATACTGTGATGTTCCATTTGTAACCCACCGAAGTGGTAGCTGTGTCAAAGGCATTAACCGATGGAACCAAGTAGATTTCTGCTGTCAGAGAGTAAGCTGGAAAGATTGACATAAAGCCCAACAAGAGCATTGAAGCCATTAACACCGCTAAGCCATATACTACCCTTCTTTCCACACTCTTTTCTCCTTTCTCAATTACGCGATGCTTCATCGTCTAAACAAGAAGAAGACTCGGAACATTTAATTAATAGATATGACCAATATTTATGACTTTTTGAAACAATCTTCGGTAGATCTGGTACACAAACAGATACAAAAAATGCTTCCATTACTACAAGAGAATAAGTAACCTAAATTGAACTTAGTTAACGAAATAGAGTCCTACATCAATTCTATGCTTACAAAAACTTCTTCAGGCACACGAATTCTCATAATCCTCCTCATAACCCTCTCTTCAGCATCAACATTAATGAGACGCTTATGAATACGCATCTCCCACCTATCCCAAGTAGCAGTTCCCTCACCACACGGAGACTTACGCACAGGAACCCGAAGCCTTTTAGTGGGCAAAGGAATAGGACCAGTCATCTTCACTCCTGTTTTCTCGGCGATGGCCTTCAGTTCCATGCACACCTCTTCAAGCTTTTTATAGTCAGTGCTGGTCAATTTGATTCGCGCCTTCCTCACCATCGCCAAGACTTCCTCCTAAACGTTCCCTTTATCCCACTCGCCAAGGTTTTAAATACTTTTTCCCTTTTCCCCGGATTTAACACCCATACTTCTGAAACGTCTTAGGTTTCCGGAAGATCTCCCAGGAAGATTATACGAGTAACACATAGAAGTTGTTGTTACCACCAACAGCTACAGCACAACAACACCCCACGTCCGAACAAAACTCCAAAAAACATATATTACAAAAACCGTTTAAATCGCAAGACTTCAAAACAGTTTAGTAGGCTAAAAATATGCAGAAGGAATCTCTCCCAGTTGAACTAAAATACTGGCCAATAAAAAGATACATGGACACATACAAAAAATCATTAGACGAGATGGAAGAATTTTGGGAGGAGGAAGCAAGAAAACTTGAATGGTTCAGAACTTGGGACAGAGTCCTCGACTGGGATCCACCCTTTGCAAAATGGTTCCCCGGCGGAATGTTAAATGCCTCCTACCTATGCGTTGACAGACACCTGAAAACCTGGAGAAGAAACAAAGTAGCCATATACTGGGAGGGAGAAAACGGTGAAGAAAGAACGCTGAGTTACTCGCAACTTTACAGAGAAGTGAACAGACTAGCATCCGCCCTTAAGAAATTGGGCGTTAAAGACGGAGACCGTGTAGCCATTTATTTGCCAATGATATATGAACTACCCATCGCTATGTTGGCAACGGCGAGAATAGGCGCAATACACACCGTTGTGTTTTCGGGATTCAGCTCAATGGCTCTAGCAGACCGGATAAATGACACAGAAGCAAAAGTGGTCATAACAGCAGACGGCGGGTTCAGAAGAGGAAAAATTACTCCGCTAAAAGAAATGGTTGATGAAGCTGTGGAAAACACGCCATCAGTAGAGAAGACGATAGTCGTAAAGAGAATAGGCCGAGAGATCAAAATGAAGAAAGGAAGGGACTTATGGTACCACGAAATCATAAAGGATGCAGAAACAAATGTTCCTCCACTACCAATCGAAAGTACCCACCCACTCTACATTCTCTATACGTCAGGCACCACAGGCAAACCAAAAGGCATAGTGCACAGCACAGGAGGCTACCTTGTCTTCATAAATTCCATGTACCAATGGGTCTTTGACATACAAGAAGACAGCGTATACTGGTGCACCGCCGACGTAGGATGGGTAACTGGCCACAGCTCCATCGTTTATGCGCCATTAATGCACGGAGCATCCATAGTTGTATACGAAGGAGCACCCGACTATCCAAAACCCGACAGATGGTGGGAATTAGTAGAGAAATATAAGGTAACCATCTTTTACACATCACCAACAGCCATACGCATGTTCATGAGACTCGGCGAGGAATGGCCTAAAAAACACGATTTAAGCAGCCTAACAATCCTAGGAAGCGTAGGAGAACCAATAAACCCAGAAGCATGGATGTGGTATTTCAAAAACGTAGGCGGAGAAAGATGCCCCATAGTGGACACTTGGTGGCAAACAGAAACCGGAGGCGTAATGATTTCACCAGCGCCAGGCATAGGACTGATTCCACTAAAACCAGGATCAGCAACATTCCCGTTACCAGGAATAGACGCCGATGTAGTAGATGACAAGGGTAGACCTGTACCTCCAGGCGTAAGAGGCTACCTAGTTATAAAGAGACCTTGGCCCGGCATTCTAATGACATTGTACAAGGACCCTGAACGTTACAAGCAAACCTATTGGTCCAGATTTCCAAACGTTTACTATGCCGGAGACTACTGCATGAAAGATGAAGAAGGATACTTCTGGCTTTTAGGCAGAGCAGACGAAGTTCTAAAGATTGCAGGCCACAGATTGGGCACAATGGAACTGGAAAGCGCAATTGTTTCGCACCCAGCAATAGCAGAGTCAGCAGTAATCAGCAGACCTCATGAAATCAAAGGAGAAGCAATCGTGGTATTCGCAATTTTAAAACAAGGCTATGAACCAAGCGAGAAACTTAAAAAAGACTTAACAGATCACCTAAGAAAAACCGTTGGCCCAGTTGCAACGCCTGAGCAAATATATTTTGTTTCAAAGCTTCCAAAGACGAGAAGCGGCAAAATCATGAGGAGAGTTTTGAAGGCGCTGGTTTCAGACATGCCGATAGGCGACGTTACAACATTAGAAGACGAGGCTTCTATAGAAGAAGCAAAGCAAGCATACGAGGAATTCAAGAAAATGATGACTTAACAGTTAGATTATCGAAGTCTTACCCTGTTTAGGGTTTTAGTTTGCCACGAATATCGTCTGATCTTGGTTGACTCTCCGTAACCACAAGCCGAACACCGCTTTTCCCTCACGTGGTACGCCCTTTTGCCGCAACGTCTACATCGAATGTGAACAATTTTTACTGCATGCCTTCCAAAAGACGTAGTGCCCTTGCCCTTTTTTCCCACGAGTTTTCACCTTGGGGGCGGAGAAATTATTATAACATTGTCCCCACGAACGATGATGGCGCCAAGTTTCCTCACATTTTCTGCCTCTGTTGTATCTTCTGTCTCTTCCAGCACTAAATTAAGGTGCTGATCAAAACCTTTCAGTTTTCCTCGTAACTTCTTTCCGCCCTTTAATCTTACAAGGACTATTTTTCCGAGGCTTTCTTCCAAGATTTTGGTGGTCATTTCGCTCATGTGAACCCTCTCGCCCACTTCTTTAGTCTTTGTCTTTATAGGTTTTAACGTGACGATTTAAAGGTATCTACAGCCTGTTTCACTGTATCTATAGGGTATTCACGTTTTCGAGTGAGTTTGATTCCTTCCACTTCCGTAACGTATTCAAACCCGACTTCAAGCAGTTGTTTTGCTTCTTCTTCAACATTCTTCCAACTAACATAAGGTTTGCCGATATCACCAGCGCATACACGCCCATAACAAATATTAAATGGTCTTATGGCAGTAATCCAAATTATGGGATCAAAATGGTAAAGAGATCGCTTTTTGAGACGGCTTGGATCCTGGGTCTAATCGCAGGGATCGTATGCATATTATTTGCCCTCCTTAGCTTTTTTGGTTACATACCAGAAATCTTGGAAAAGCCCATTAAAGGTCTCACAGGCATGGTAAGTGCCGGGGTCCTTGGCATTCTGGGATTCCTAATCTTGGGTGCCGCGCGAATGACAAAGGCTGGAGGTAAAAGGGCAACCACTGGTGGAATATTCCTGCTGATCTTTGGATTTGTGGCATATTTGGTGGGGGGCGCAATAGGCGCTGTCATAGCCATTTTGACCGGCCTACTAACCATTATTGCCAGATATGTTTAGCGCGCGCAAGATCTTATAAATTAGGAGTAACAGTTCGCTTATGGGGATTCAATTTGGAAAACTGGATGAATATTGGAAAGTCTTTGGAGGAGATACTTAGACCTCAAACCTATCCCCTCGCAGTCAAACTAGTGAAGGATGAATCTGACTTTCCCGAAAGAACCCGGAGGCCAGAACAAAAAATAGCTGTCTGCCAAGCTTTAACCATGAGTCGCAGGTACGGCTGGACCATGGGAATAACCGAAAAAGACAGCGGATGCCCAGGGGTAAGCTTAGCCTATGGTTGGACCAAAACAGTTGATGAGGCAACTTTGGTAGAGTTCTTCCTGGGAGCTGGATATGCATCAGACGAAGCAGCAGCAAAAACAATCGTCAATAACTTTGATCGTTTAGAACCAGGCAAGTATGGCGGTGTGGTTGTCTCTCCTTTAACGCGAACAAAAATTGTTCCAGATGTCATCCTAGTTTACGGAAATCCGGCTCAGATCATGCGACTTATCCAAGGAGCCATGTACAAAGAAGGAAAGAAAGTGAAAAGCGAATTAGCTGGAATGTCTGCTTCTTGCACAGGAGGAATTGCCAGAACATTCAACACTGGTGAATGCCAAGTGGTTGTACCTGGAAATGGAGATCGCATTTTTGCAGCTACACAAGATCATGAAATGCTGTTTGCAATCCCCGCAGCAAAGGCTGAAGACATAATTGCGGGAATGAAAGCGCAACAACTTGCAAAATATCCTATTCCTGTGGTTCTGTCTATACCGCCACCATTCCCAACCCTCTACAGCAAATTATGAAAGCCACGCGCGCTAGGTTTTTACATAAATCAGTTTAACATTTGCACAAGGGATAGCTCAAAGATCGGTTAAATCATCGGTTTTCGAATTACATTTCTTTACTTTTTGAAAACTTTCACTTTCGATGTTTGTGTAACTCCATCGAGTTACAGCAACTATTTATTTTTTTAACTATCATAATCAATTGATATTTCATGGAAAGTGTCATCGAAAAACTGCAAAAAATCGGACTCACCGAATACGAAGCCAAAGTATATGTCGCTTTGTTAAAAGACCATTTAAACAGCGCAGGAAAGCTGTCCGAAAAGTCTGGTGTTCCAAGGACAAAGATCTACTCGGTTTTGGAGTCTCTTGAGCGCAAAGGTTGGATACGGGTCTATTCTGGAATACCGTTATTGTTCAAGGCTATTGATCCGCGCGACGTTTTCACAAAGATCAAAGAAGACTATTCCGATTTTTTGCAGTCGATTGAGATGACGCTTGACAAGGAGGTGCCTGAAATGAAAGAGAAGTTTACGATATTGAAATTCGACGTTGGCTTGGCAAACTTGAAAGAAGAAATGAGAAAAGCCAAAACTGTATGGATAAACAATGCAACAACAGACTTCGTCAAGAAAGTGAAAGATACATTCCGAGAAGATGCAGAGGTTAGAGTCCTCCTTTTTCCTGGGGAAAAGAAAATCGGTGACAAAAATGTGCAATTCAGAGAGGCAGGAGTGAAAATTGTGTGCATGGTCCGAAACAAAGAGGTGCCCTCAATGTCAATTACTCTCGATGAGAGCAGGACATTTACCGTGTTTGAAGACCCAGTGGCTCACCAGTATGTCGTAGATGAAATGTTGTACGATGAATGCGCCAAATGCTTCTTGGATTGGAACAGTCTAGGCTGGAACGCTGCTAAAGAGGTGTGAGGTGAAAACCATCTATGCCTATTGTGGAAGGAAGATACGAAGCCAGAATCTCAACAACCTTTAGCACAGTTGAAGAAGGAATAGAAGAGATTAGGAAAAAAGTTCAGAAGTCACGGAGGATAAGGATTAGCAATATCCCCCCGAAGTTGCTTGAAGAATTGAAACCGCTGCTAGCCGACAAGGATTTGAAGATAATCCTACCAATTGGCGAAAAATCTACCGAGGAACTGAAAAAACTAGGCGAAATTGCTACAACAAAAGCGAGGATATACGTCGATTATAGGGGGAAGGAAGCAAACACTGGCTCAATTAGCTTCTCCGACAAAGTCTTTAACATTGTGTGGTTTGGCGACCAGATACTTGACATCTCAACCATGGAATACAGCAAATGCGTCAAATGCCTTGTAGACACTTTTGAGATGGGTTGGAGATATTCGCAGAAATGGTAGAAGTCTAACTTGAATCTATGGGAGAATACCAGAAATAGACAATGGTTTGTAACTGTTCGGCATGACCTATCCGAATAAGAAGCCGATGACCAAACCTATTATTAACCCCACACTCAACGGCAACATGCCTAACAGGAGCACAACGTAGTGAACTGACATGGGACCATATTGGGCTATTATGTCTTTTAACCCGTCAAGACTTAGACTGAAGAGGCCGAAGTAGGTGACTACGGCGACTATGAGTCCAGCGATCACAGCCATCTTCAAAGTTTTTTTGATAAGAAAGCCTACGATCAAACCTAGGATAAATGGAATGGCCATCACGACAAGTGGTGGTAAACCCGCTATGCTCCCTTCGCCTATGAACCCTAATAATTCATCTAGCAATCCCAATCTCTAAATCACCATGCACGCATTTAGGCTACAGAGAAATGCCTAAAAATGTCTTATGAACTGGCGGTTCGAATTTTGAATTCGTGTCTGAAATAAAGGCGCGCGCTATTCTGTCACGCGCCATAAACAACAATCGAACAGAAACAAGAACTGCAAAGACTCGACAAAAGTATGGCATCTCTGCTTGGCAATTGGCTTAGACGCGGAAAAAACTACCTCTGCAAGATGGTTTAGGCTATACCTTCCCTTTTTTCCTGACCCTACCCATCGGAGTCAACCTCAAAGTGTTAGGGACCGCGTGTTAATGTCTCTCTCTTAACTTTTGCCTTTGTTCTTCAAGCCACTTTTCGGTGCCAACTTTTTTCCTTTGTTCTACATTCTCCATGAGCGTTTCGAGGGTCCAGCCATAAATCAAATCTGGTTCTGTTTCTTTTACGTATCTTTCCATCTCTAACATGTCCATGATTTTCTCGCAGGGAAAATCCGAACAGAGTCCACAATGCTCCAGATCTTTGTCCGCGCAACAATTATATATCGGGCAGTCATGCATGATGAATATCCGATTCTTCAGGTCTAAACATCCTTGACATAGTTTACCTATGTGCGGACAAACACCACAATAAATCCCACAGACTCCCGCTAAGTTTCGTTTGATTTTTTGTCACCTCTTCTCATCTGACTTTCACTATACTGATTCCATAGCTATGGGCTGTTTCCGAATTTAAAATCGCGTCCGCGCTATGCAGGATTCGAACCTACTTACCTTCCCTTTTTTATGAAGGCAAATAGAAGCTAAATCAAGCAGCGAAAGCGCCAGATGCGCGCAGAATATGGGGTTCTTTCATCTAAGTTTCGAGTCTGTAAGTCAAGAGCGCGCGCGCAAGAAATGTGCCCAAGCCTGAGATTAGAAGGCCTAAGCCGATAAGAAAATAGTAAATTACTCTCATATCTATTCCCAGACTGATAGCCTCACCTGTTCTGGAACCGAAGAATATGAGGACAATATCCTTGCCCCACACAATCATATCATAGCAAGTTAGCAAATAGACTCCAACCAGAATGATTGATCCTAAAGAGGTTAGGGATAAGCCAACTAGATTCGTATGCGTATGTGCATGTAGATTTAGTTTCATGAAGCAGTAAGGGCAAGCGTAGTAGTGTTCCCTCAATGTTGATGAGAAATCACTCAGAAGAATGGGTTCCTTAATCTTCCTACGACATTTAGGGTTTGGACAAGTAAATACTTTGTTTATGGGCATAGAAGTTCCTCTTCGTTGGCTAGTTCACGCCATCTGTCGCCAAGTAACTTGCAGTAATATACAGAATCATTTTCGCAGAGGCTCATATGGTTCATGAGATGCGTTTTACAGTCTTCTAGTTCCCCATGTAAGCGTTCAAGTTGAGTGGCAAAAGCCTTAGTTCCGCGACCAGCAAAACGTATCTCCAATTTTTTGTTTTTATTGTTTGCATCGACTCCTTTTAACCAATTTAAATAAAATGTTTTATCCAACACGTAGTGAACGCCCAAAATTATTCCAAAGACTTGTAACATGAATCCGCTGAGCACCATAAAGAAACCTAAGAGGTTGTAGGCGTGGGGTGTGATTTTGTATGGAAAGAATAGGAACCAATCAGGGTTTTCGGTTGTGATAACTGTTTCGATTATTCCTCCTACAAAGAAAACTGCACCCGCCATGAACATCAAGTATGCGAGGGTTTCATTATGTCTGGTTTCTTCGATCTTTTCATGCACAAAATTCAAACCAGAAATTGTGCTGATCTTCCTGACACCCAATTTTTCTAACCTGCTCATCTGGTAGAGGCAACTATATTCTATATTAATATTTACGATATAATATGGAACACCATGTTTAATAAGGTTTTTCGTCTATTTGTTCAACATTAATGCACTTATGCGCGCAAATGGGGGTTTGCGGTAGAATAAGGCTAGTAGAGGGCTAGCCAAACTTGTGGCAAGGTTTGTTCATGTTACCTTTCACGAATCCGTGGCTGAGGGTGAGTTTTTAATAAAAATGGTAATATTTTCGTAACAACCATTAAATGTCAAAAAGAGAAGTAGGATTGATAGTAAAGGGAAGTGATATTTTGACTAGGGTAGAAAAGTCGATTGAAATCAAGGCTCAACCTGAGAAAGTGTGGGAAATGCTTGCTTTTGACAGGCTTCTAGAATGGGAGGAAGGATACAAACGTGATTTCAAGAGCGTGGAGTACACTTCCGAGGTACGCACACACAAAGACAAGTATAGAGTGGGCGCATCTGCTCACGGGACACCCAAGAAACAGGAGAAATGTGATCTTGAGATCACGGAAAGTCTCGAAAACGAGAAGATTACGTATCGTTTGTACAATAGGGGTAACGTGCTTGTAACATATATCTTAGAACCTATAGAGGAAGGAACTAAATTCGCATATGTGGTGGAATATGAAATGCCCTGGTCGATTCTCGGCAAGCTCCTTGAAATTTTGTTCTTTCGCAGACAGCTAGAAAAGGTGTGGGAGAGATCGTTAGAGAACTTGAAAAGCATTCTGGGGGAAATAGTTTAGAGGGATGTTCTATGTCATTAGAAAAGAATAAGGCAATTGTTCGCAGGTTGTTTGAAGCCTTGAATAAGAGAGACCTAGCTTTGCTAGACGAGTTGATGACACCCGATTATGTTGACCATGCCCTTCAACTACGAGGTCTGGAAGCAAACAAACAAATGTTTGCTATGACACTCAAGGGCTTTCCCGATTTCCATGAGACTATTGAGGACATAATCGCTGAAGGGAACAAGGTTTGGGTTCGTTTTAAAGATACGGGGACACACACAGGCGAATATCAAGAATATCTGCCTTTAATTGGCAAGATTACATTAGCCCCTACTGGCAAGAAGATAACAATTACGGGTGTTGTCATCTATCGCATAGTTCATGGCAAGATTGTAGAGAAAGAGTCAGCAGTATATGACTTATTGGATTTCTACAAGCAAATGGGTTTTATCGAACCCACAGAAAAAGGAAAGAAACTCTTTCCAGAAGATGTCAAGTAACTGCTTTGACTTACAATTCAGCAATCCACATGTCTATCGAGTAAGTAGCAAAGCATTCCAGAATTATCCTAAATCAATATTCATATTTGTTTTCTAAAGAAGGGAAGAAACAAAGAAATAATCAGAATCGCAAAATCCCAATTTCTTAGGGATCATAAGCGTTTGGAATTCAGTCAAAGACTCTTACACAAGTCATAAAAACTGAAGGAGAAGACATACTAACGTATCTTCATTTCAAAGGAGGTGATAGGTTGAAGTTTGGTGATGTCGTGATGTCTGTGGCATCGATAGCTGTGATTTTTGCTTTGATCGCTTTTCCCTTAGAGATGGTGTGGTTTTCGGCTCTGGGTATATCGGGTATGACCAATTGGGGATATATCGTTAGTCTGATCGTCTCCCTTTTCCTTAGCGCATTGATCAGCGGCTACATCTTCGCTGGAAAGATATGGGAAGCTAGGAGGGAATCAATAACTAAAATAACGGCTTTGTGGGCAGCCCTTATGATGCTGTTCGCAATTATTGTTCCAGCATCTATAGCAGACTGGGGTCTATCGGTTAAGGAAGAATACCTAGCGGAGAACCCTGGGGCCACGTTGTCAACTTCCGAGTGGGTGACCTGGGAGATGATGTTTCTAGATATGTTTACGTTCTTAATGGTAGTTATGGCGCTCGTGTTAGGTTTCATCGGGCTCTATGTTGGTTCAATGCTTAGGCGACCCGTAAAGAGCGGAAAATAGCCAAAACATAATCCTACTATTCACGATAGCAACACTACTGGCAGTCATAGTCTACAGAAGACAGTTGAAAAAAGGAAATGTTAGTGTATCAATAATAAACCTCTAGAAAAACAACTCCTTATTCATTTATATCTGCGAAGTACATGGTAGAGTGGAAGAAAGAGAGATATCTCCACTACTTTGCGATCTAAAGGTATCTACGGTCTTCTGTGTGGTATTATCACATTTTTTAGGGAAAAGCTTATTCATGCAAGTGATCTTGCAATTTCGTCAACCGCAGAAACTAGTTTCTCAACTTCAGCTTCAGTACTGTAGAGGTACAGAGAAGCCCTGACAGTTCCCTCATGACGCTTTAGAAGCTCCTTGATCAAAGGAATGCAACAGTGATGCCCCGACCTAACCATGATGTCAGCGGAGACATCTAAAGCCAAGGCTACGTCATGAGGATTCAAGTCTCCTACATTAAAAGAGACTATACCTGTCCTCTGCTCCACTTTTTTAGGACCATAAACTTCAACGCTGGAAATATCTGTCAACCCTTGGTACATCCTCTTCACCAACGTTCTTTCATGAACTTCGATGCTCTCCAGCCGGACTTCCTTCAGATAATCAACCGCAGCGCCTAGTCCAATGGCCTCAGCGATTGCGGGCGTGCCAGCCTCAAACTTCGCAGGACTCTCGGCTAGTGTGTAGTAATCTGAGCTCACATCGGCTATTGTTCCTCCACCAATGCTTAGGGGCTCCAGATTATCCAGCAGTTCCTTTCGCACATACAGCACGCCTATCCCGGTTGGCCCAAGCATTTTATGACCCGAAAAGGCTAGGAAGTCACAACCAATTCTTTGAACATCTACCTTCAAATGCGGCACCGATTGGGCTCCATCCACCAGCAGATGGGTATCATGATCATGCGCAATTTTGGCAATTTCTTCAACTGGCGTTTTAACGCCTAAAACGTTTGAAATGTGAGTTAAGGCTACCAGCTTTGTTCTATTGTCAATGGCCTTTTCGAAATCAGCGATGTCGAACAAGCCTTCTCTGTTCGGTTTAACGATTTCTACGTCTACTCCACATCGTTTCTTCAAGCGTAGCCAAACGATGAAGTTAGAGTGATGCTCGATAAGGGATGTTACAATTCTGTCGCCTTTCTTCCAGTCAAGGCCATTTGCAATGAGGTTTATGGCTTCTGTAGCGTTCCTCGTGAATACGATTTCGGTTTCTGATTCAGCATTTATGAAGTCAGCAACCTTGGCATGGGCCTTCTCATATTCTTCGCTAGCCCTCTGCGAAAATCTATGGATGCCCCGCTCGACGTTAGCCCGATAATCATGATAAAACTCCAACATCTTTTGAATTACCGGTTCAGGAGTTAGGCTACTTGCGGCGTTATCTAGGTAGATAATGCCGGAATCTAGTATTGGGAAGTCCCGCCTAATTTTGTTCACGTTTAGCAACCCTCATGAACCTCCGGTTAAAGTATTACATGATTTTTGCTTTTATTCCAACAAAAACGGGTCCCTTAACAATTATTCTCTTATTTTTGCTTGTAATACAAGCCATTCCAGCAACCTGAACCTTTATGTTAACGTCGCTTGGAAGCTTAGCGATTCTCACACGGACATTCACTTCACCAACTTCTCCCGCATTTATCTTTTTTTCAATGGAGGCTACAGCCAAAGCCGCTATACCGTCTAAATAGCGAATTCCGGTGGAAACACCTTTTTCTCTAGCCATTTTTACGATCTGGGTATTCTCCAATCCCTCTTTTGGTACACCGAGAATGTCTCCATCATAAACATACACAGTGTTCAGGGCTGCTGGACCGATCAGCTTTGTCCCCACATCTGGCTCGTAAACGTAAACCTCAATGTTGCGATCGAGGAATCTGCCTTTGTAGGCGAGAAATTGGCATGGACTCGGTTGATTCGCTTTTTTAACTGCTGTGTGAACTATGGCTTCGACAAGTTTTTTTCCCTCTCGGGTCGAGGGGGCTTGATCAAGCTCAATCATTCCAGCCAATTCTTCATCCGTGTATTCGGCTTTAACGTATAAATGGGGATAAACCAGCTTTCTAATATCCTCTATACCAGTCTGTATCATGGCAATTCTTTCTAAGCCGGCCCCAAAATTAAAAACAGGACAGGAAATTTTGTACCTCGCCAAGCTAAGGGGATTGTATAACCCGCCATCACCCACCTCGATGGGTTCACCAGTTTTGGGATGCTTAACAAACGCCTCAAACTCTGTTTTTGGCGCATAATATTTTGAAGTTGCCCGCTTGATTCTGAATTCAACTTCGCTAAAGCCAAGTTTGCTAAAAATCTGTTTCACAATCTCTTGGCCATCCTCTAAACTTACTTCTTCAGCCATGATAGCCATAGAAGCTGTCCAAGATTCATAGAGATGCTTAACATCAAGTCTTTGTTCCCTCCTAAATTTTGGGCCAATGGAAAACAATTGCAATGGAAGCGGCTCTTGAAACTGCATTTCTTTTAAAATCGGAAACCAGGAGGAAGTCGTGTGGGATCTAAGGGTTAGTTTTGTTGGCAGTGGCTTTAATTCCTGAAATTCTGGAAACAACGAAATTATTTTGGTTGCCTGCTCTTCCCTTAGTTTAAGCTGTTTTACAAGAGTCTCGGTTAGATCGTCTGATTCTATTTCACCCCTTTTATATCTCCTAAAAATATGCTGAAGTTCCTTGACTTCGTTGAAATGGGGCATAATTTTCTTGATTTCAGAAATCTTCTCTTTTGAAATTCCTATATCCGCTCTTGGGAGACCTGCAAGATAAAAAATTCTGTCCAATATAACAGGCGCTTCTGGCCCATATTGCAGATAAACGTGACATTCCTCCGTGATCAGCGGAGTTATAACCTCTTCAAATCCCAATTCCAAAAAGATGTTTCGAGTTCTTGTTATGAGATCAAAAAGTGGATGAGGTCTCTTCTTATCAGTCAACGTAAAATGTTTGCCCTTCACTTTGACAAGTTTTTCTGTTTCAGCCCACGTTTTTTCGTAGTCTTTTTGAGCATCCTTAAGCAATTTTTTAGTGTCTATTCTCATCTTCAAAGATCACCCTAAGAAAGCTTGTTAATGATATCTCGGAAACTGTCGATAACGTAGATAAGTTGTTCCTTGGTTAGTCCATACGTGGATAGATCGAAGCTTTTCGTTTTTCCAGCTTTGACTCCTACGATTTTTCTTTTTAAGAGTTCTTCGTATAGAAAGTACCCTCTCCTTTTATGTTTTTGAGCTATTCTGTCTAAGACTGGCGTTTCAAATCGCATCAAATCGTGGTTGTGGGGTTTGTCTCCAAGTTGCTTAACATCCCCCAAAGACTCCATTTGACTGCTGAACCATCTAGCTTTCTCCACTTCTTCATCCCAATGCTTCACTCTTTCTTTTACGTATGGAAAGGATGTCATCAAAACTAGCGCGCTGGATCCTCTCGCTGAGCATCCAAGTATCTCAACGGGTTTCACTTTGTATCGTTGCGAAGGCTTAAAGACCTTGTCAGTCCATTCGTCATTTATGGCAAGTATTCCCACGACACCTGCTCCAGCAGCCCAGCTTTTATGACCGGAGCAAGTTACGAAATCAGCTAACATTTCCTTTCCATCGATGGGCATTCTACCTGAGGAGTAAGCGGTATTCAATAGGAATGGCACGTTATATTCTTTACAGATTTTTCCAACTTTTTCAGCGTCAACCAGATTGCCATACGTCCAGTCAACATGGGTTAGTAGAACAAGGGCGGGCAAATCTCCTGTTTCTTTCTTCACCTTTTCGATGGTGTTTACGTACTCTTCTGGCTGAACCTTAAACTCTGGATAGCCCGTGCTTGGAACTTCGTATATTTTTAGTCCTGCTCTCTCTGCAGCCACGTAACTTGTGTAGTGTTTGTTCTCATCCATTACTATGGCTTGTCCCGGCTTGGTGATGGCGTGCATTATGGCGAATTTTGCTTCTCTGCAACCGTGGGTTAGGATGGCTTTATTCATTCTAAGGAAATCGGCAACCTCAGTGAGAAAGTCACAGATGGGTGGTTTCTTGAGAATATGTAGCGTTCCAAGGCAATGGTCACAGGTGGAGTAGCCATCAATGTAGGAAAGGGCGATCTTTCTAGATTCAGCTGGCAGGACTCCGCCCCGTTGCAGAGGTTCCAAATTGATGAAGGACTCTTCTCGTGCTCTCCATTCTAACTTAGCGCTTTTGCTCATTTAATCTCCTCTTCAATCTCATTCAGCGCCTTTCGCACCTTGCCAAGAATGGCTTCCACTTCTTCCTTCTGTTCCTCCGTTAGATTGTGGAACGGTGCAGTCTTTCTCAAAATTTCTCGAAGGTCTTCTAGGACGAATAAGGCTTCGAAGGTTTGTTCCACAATTTTTTCGCTCATAACGTACAACTCCATTACCGCAATTCACGTTTGGGTTTACTTAATTATTCTTTTGACGGTGGTTCAGGGTCGCTTTTGTTTTTGGAGCCGGGGGTGGGAGTTGAACCCACATATAGCGAGTCTGCAGCCCGCCGCCTGAACCGTTCGGCCACCCCGGCAATCCAACAATACTATATAACAGTGTTATAAAGTTTTTTCTTTTCACCAACAGATAAATACCTTTAACGGTCTCCTTGTGAATTATTCCATTTAACTGCAAAGATTTAAAAACTAATCGCGTTGCTGATGAAAATCTAGCTCGTGGGGCAAACGCGATCCCTCAAGGACAGACCACCAAAACTCCAACGTAGTTGTAAATTATAAAACTTCCGTTCTAAAGAATTTTTATGAACTTAATGACGTGACATTAGTCAAACCCACTCGCTCCTTGGGTTCGTGTACAAGAAACAGAACCACGAAGAATGCTGTAGCGATCAATCCAAGCGTTACGTAAAAGGGCAGCTGAGGAATGAACCTTACATAGAAGTAGTTACCCAGCAACATGCCGAACCCCATCACAATGTAACCAAAGAAATTCCTGAAGCCCATAATCTTGCCTCTATTCACTGGAGGTACAAAATCCGTTGCAAGTGCCAGCTCCGCGGACATGACCAACAATTGGCCAGTTGAGAATAGACACATGGAAATCATGACTGTTAAGAGATTACCAGCAACAAAAATTAGTGTAGCTAGGCTAAGGACGAATAGTCCGAGAATTAGCGGAATCTTCCTTCCGATCTTGTCGACCATCTTGCCGGCTGGGATAGAAACCGCAACCATAGTCAGCAAGAGGGGAATGAAGACGAGCCACCACTGCTTCTGAGGTATTAGAAGCACATCTCTTGCGTAGAGGGCATTAATCACTTGAGTGTGTGTCGTCCCGAACATTACAAGAGCCTGAGCAACAAACAACCATAACATTGATCGTGGCACGACTTTCCAGACGCTGAAGCTCTCTTTGATGGCCTTCGGGTAAGAAGAAACAAAATAGCTGAAGCGAATTGACTCTCCATTTGTCATAGTTTCTTTCAATCTGAGTCGCCATACTGCTGCGGTGAGAAACAGAGCTGTCATTAATAGGTAGACGATTCTCATACTCGTGACTAGTCCAAATTGCAGCAATAGAAAACCTGCGATTATGGGGCCTGGAGTGTTAAAGGTGCCGTGGATAAGCTCTATGATTGAGGAGCCCATGCCTCTACGCTCCGGTGGAAGCGAGTCTTGGAGCATTGCAAATAGTGCCGGCTGATATATTAGACAAAGGCTGCCCACGATTGACCCTAACAGAATGAAGTGCCATGTCGGGGCAAGCGCAAAGAACAGGAACGACAGAGCCACTCCAAACGTCATAGTTGTTACGAGCCAACGTCTTCCATATTTGTCTGCAAGGTAGCCACCGGGAAAGGCTACGACAGCCATCGCAAGAAAGTTGGCAAAACCTATGATTCCTAGAGCCACACCAGTTCCGCCTAGGGCTTGGACGTAATACTGGAAATTTGGGACAGGCATTTCCATGGCAAGGTCCATTATGACCCAGCTTACTATAAGGATTTGATAGTTTCCTGTAATGAAAGAGAACTCTCGTCTTAGGACGTCTAGCAGCCCCATGAGCCCCACTCTTTCTTGAACCATGAACGCCCGTTAATATTAAGGCTTGCTCGAGTGCGCAGAACAGTTGTAACAAAATTCGTATATTTTTTCTAATGAAATTTCCACATCGTTTCGGGCAAATTTAAGATGATGTTAAAGTAAACCGCCGATGCTTACCTTAAGTCCGTTAGATTCTAGTATTTTTTTGATTCTCTCCACATACTCTTTGTCTGGTGGTTTGATATCTACGATGTAGTTTCGCCCCAGCATTAGATACTTGGATTTTCCGAGACGATGGAAGGGCAACAGATCAACCCTTTTTACACCGTCTAGCCCATGAAGGAAATCGGCAATTTTCTTGGCATCTTCCTCCACATTAACAAAGTTGTACTTGGGGATTACTGGAATTCTTATGAAAATGGGTATCCCCTCTCTGCATGTTTTTTCTAGGTTTGCAAGGATGAGGTCGTTAGAGACTCCTGTTAGCGTCTTATGTCTTTTCGGATCCATGGTTTTTACGTCGTATAGAACCAAATCCGCATTATTCAGAACTTTTCTAAACGTTGTCCACTCTGCGTATCCGCTTGTGTCTAGTGCGGTATGTATGCCTTCTTCCCGGGCCTGTTTGAAGAAATTCGCAACGAAATTGGCTTGTGCTAATGGTTCTCCTCCTGAAGCTGTTACGCCTCCGTTAGAATTCTTGTAGAAAGGTATGTCCCGTTTTACTTCAGCCATAATTTCTTCTATTTTTCTGTACTTCCCGCAAAGTTCTAAAGCTCCGCTGTAACATATTTCTACGCATTTTCCACATCCATCACATTTTTTTCTGTCGATGGATATTCCGTTTTGGCTCGGTGATATAGCTTCTACTGGACACAGTTCTAGGCAGTTGTCACATTTGATGCATTTTGACTCGTTGTATGTTATTTCAGGAAACGGGTTAATAGATTCTGGGTTGTGGCACCATGGGCATCTTAAGGAACAGCCCTTCAAAAAGACTGTTGTTCTGATGCCTGGACCGTCGTGAATTGAGAATCTTTGAATGTTAAAGATTAGAGCTGAATTTTCTTTTTCTGTCACACCTACTAGAGCTCCCTTTGGTACCTCTTTATTATCTCCTCTTGAACATCCTTAGCCAAGTCTACGAAGTACGCACTGTAACCAGCAACCCTCACAACTAAATTTCTGTAGGCTTCAGGACATCTCTGGGCTTCCATCAGAGTCTTCGAATCCACGACATTGAAATGAATCTGCATGCCTCCCAGCTCAATATAGGTCCTAATTAGAGATGCCAGAACAGCTGTTCCTTCTTCTCCAGACACAATGTTTGGATCCAAAGTGAGCGTAAAGGCTATCCCATTTGGATAAAGCGTGTAATCCACTTTGGCCACAGACTTTATAGCAGCAGTTAACCCCTTTCTCCCCGATCCAACAGCAGGAGAAGCACCATTGCTTATGGGTTTGCCAGCCAATCTTCCGCTGGGTAGCGCGCCAGTCACATATCCGAAGGGAACATGGGTAGTTACAGAGTACATGCCGGGAATGAACCAGCCATTCCTGACATTTCTGTGTTTTTCAACTTCTTCGCTGTATATTCTTGCCACAAGCTGAGCGTACTTGTCAGCCAACTCATCGTCGTCTCCATATTTTGAGGCTCTATTGATGAGAAGCTGCCTCAGCTCCTCGCTTCCCTCGAAATTCTTTTTCAAAGCTTTCAGTAGATCGCCCATGCTTACCTTCTTCTCTTTGAACACTAACTGATCTAGGGCGGCTAGGGAGTCTGCTACGTCCGCCATGCCAACACCTTGAACTCCGGTAAAGTTGTACCTAGCTGAGCCTGTTGTAATGTCCTTTCCAGCTTCAAAGCAGTCCTCCACGCAGAGGGAAAGGAAAGGCGTGGGCTTAAGTACTATATTTGCAGTCTCAAAGCAATTTGACCCCACGGCCATAAGTTTAACAAAGTATGAAACTTGTTTTCTGAAAGCTTCAATAACATCTTTAATCGACTCAAACTCTAACGGGTCTCCCGTCTCCAGGCCAATTTTTTGGCCAAGCATCTGGCTTTCGCCATTGTTTAATGCCAAATCCAAACAAAGAGCGATATTGAATAGTGCTGCATCTGAAGATGTAAAGCTTGTTCCGAAGGGCGCTAATTCAACGCATCCAACTGTTGCGTAGTTTCTCGCTTCTTCCAGCGGAATATTCTTCCTAGTCAGTGACTTAACGATCACGTCATCGTTGAAAGTTGCAATGTTGTTTGTCCCTGAAGTTATGATTTTAGCTAGGCTCTTTAGGAGTTTTGCTGGGGATTTTTTATGGACTCTTATATGGACGTTTGGTAAAGGCAGAGCAGCCCTTCTCGTTGCTTCAAGCATAACATAGCTCAAGTCGTTTGTTGCATCTTCTCCCTTTTCATTCATGCCGCTGATGGTTACGGCTTGAGTGTTGAGTAAACCGCCAAAAAACAGTTCAACTGTACTGTCAAAAAGAGGAAACAACTCGTTTATTTTGATCCATAGACATTCTATCAGCTCTGTGGCTTTTTCTCGGTCCAGAATACCAGCTTGGGCATCTTTCTTGTAGGGGGGATATAGGTACTGATCCATCCTACCCATTGAAACAGCTTGACCGTCATAAGTTTCAAGGCTCAGCGCCAGCTGAGTGAACCAAATAAACTGTACCGCCTCATGAAAGTTTCTCGGCGGCTTGGCTGGAACCCATCTACATACTTCAGCTATTTCCTCTAGTTCTTTCCTTCTTTTAGGGTCTTTTTCCTCCTTAACCATTTCATCTGCTTTTTCAGCATATCTCTGGGCAAACTTTATTATTCCTTCAGAAACGATTTTCGCAGACCTGTAGAATAGAATCTTATCGATTGCTTCTGGATTCGAAGTTTCAACCTCTTCGTACTCTTTGATTTTCTCTTCGGCCATTTCACCTATTTTTTCGAAGCCTAAAGAAAGTAGCTTGGGATAATTTATGCTCACATGGCCTATTCCAGCTATTTCTGTCAGAATGAAAGAGGAGGCAGCGCCTCCGTAAAGGAGGCCCAATATTTTTTCGGGAGTAATATGTTCAGCGTACGCCGCCATCGATCTGTTTATCCAATAGGGATCAATTTCCTCCTTAAGAATCCTAATGTCCTCATCAGAAATGTTAAAACGTCTTGGCTGCCGCGCCTCCAGGTCCTCAAGTTCCGGGATTACTCTTAACCCCACGCCTTCTGGATAAATCGTGGCTCCCGGAACTTTTTTCACTATTGCACCGACCACAAGTTCTCCTGGAAAAATCTTTACAGGTATGTTCTCTAAAACATAAGCCAGAGCTTTTGCTTGCCTTAATATCGTTGGCTCTGTTTCGGTTTGCTTCATCGACTCTGTATAATATTTTGGCCTCCAGATGGATAGGGTAGGCTTGGAATTAACGATTCTACCTCTTAACATTTGTACCCGAAATGCCAAACTTGTCCTTCCACATTTTACATATTATCTGGTGTCATATAAATTGAAACGTTTAGAAAAACTGTGGACAATTAGGGACTTAGCCCTTCCCAAATCTTTCGCGCATGATTTGCACAGCCCATGATGAAAGTGGCACTTTGTGCAGATGGAGCGTCCGCATCTCCTGCAGACACTGCTAGCTATTCTTTCGCCGCATATACCACAGATTTTCACCAAATTCCCGCCGATTTTGCTTCAAAAAGAAGATAGTTAGTTCCATTTCAGAACTTAGATCGGCCAGGAGACTACTTTGGCTGCTTTCTTGCCCAACACTCTTTCAACAACCAGATGAGCAACTTTAGCCCCGCTTAGAAGCATCCCTCCAAATATTGGACCCATCCGAGGAGTTTGCTGCAACGCCGCAACAGCCATTCCCGCAACGAAAAGTCCCGGGCATACCTCCTTAGTGTTTTCGACTGTTAGTTGCTCGGCACGGGAAGCCCACATGGATTTTTCGCCGCGAACCATTATGTTGAGTTCCGGAATCTTTCTAGAGGCTATGGCAAGAACTTCGGCGTCGTGTCCCGTGCAGTCGATAACGGCTTTAGCCTTTATGCCTAATGGATCAACGTGAATGCCAGACATTATGACTGATGTCCATTGGACTACGACGCCAGTTATCTTCGGTGGGGAATCTCTGTAGATTAGGTCGTCCACAACGACGCCGAAGACTATTTTTGCGCCTGCGTCGATGGCTCCCACGGCTAGCTTCGCCATCATTGCCGCTGTATCAACTATATACACGCCTTCTTCTAGTGTTTCTAAACTGCAGCTCACTTCCTTCAGAATTTTATCCGCAGGAGACTGCACCACCAATTTGTGGAACTGCATTCCTCCGCCGCCTATGCCGCCACCGAAGGACAGCTTCCTCTCAAAAACCACGGTTTTCAATCCGGCCTTCGCTAGATACATAGCAGCGGTTAAGCCAGCTGGGCCAGCGCCCGTCACTATTACGTCTGTTTCTGTGAAGTTGATCCAGTCTTCCATTGCTTTTTGGATGATAGCGCGGGTTATGGCTTCTTCTTCCACTCCCCTTATTTTAGTAACCACGACAGATCCACCTCTATTTTTGGAATTAGTGTTATATAGACGCCTTATAATGTCTTTTATTGTGGTAGCTAAATATGCGATGTCAAGTTTGCGGGAGACTTGTCACGAATCCTGTTACTCGAAAAACCTGTTGTGTCAACAAGCTTTACGTTTTCTGTTCCGAAGCTTGCATGCGCAGATGGACCCAGAACTGGCTACGTCGCCAAATATGACCATTAGTTTTAAAACCGCCATGGTTACCTCTAAGTTTGGTTAAACTATCGCAAGTACACATCTCTTCTGATTTGGAATAGTCATATAGACTCTTACATGTCTTTTATTTCTGTAAAGAGCAGTGAAACGGTGTTCTTACATGCGCATTGTGGTTTTAGGTGGAGCTGGAGTTATGGGGTCCGCCGTCGTCATGGACCTTGTTCGCAGCAGCGTTTCGAAGGTCATAGTCGCTGACCATAATCTAGAAGGGGCTAAACGGGTTGCCGACCAGTATGGAGGACAGAAATCCAAGTTTTCAGCCCGGTTTGTTGACGCAAACGACCACGACAGCCTGGTTAAAGCCATGAAAGATGCTGATGTCGTGGCCAGCACCCTAGGCCCCTTCTATAAATATGGCATAAAGGTGTTAAAGGGAGCCATAGACGCTGGAGTAAACCTTGTGGACATCAACGATGATTATGATGCGACAAGAGATGCCCTTTCGCTTAGTGATCAAGCTGAGATGGCGGGCATAACCGCAATAGTAGGATTAGGAGCAAGCCCGGGCATAACCAACATTTTAGCCAGGTATGGGGCAGAAAAGCTGGATCGAGTTGATGAAATACATACGGCGTGGGCGGTCGCGATTACAGATCCCAGTGGACCAGCCAGTTTAGATCATTGGTTCCATTGTCTCACCGGCATGGTACCCACATATCGGGACGGAAAATGGGTGGATGTGCAACCTGGTTCAGAACCCGAAATAGTTGACTTTCCCCCTAGAATTGAGGTTTTTCATGTTGGACATCCTGAGCCTGTAACTTTGCCAAGATACATAGAAGGAGTAAAGGTTGTAACTAACAAGGGTGGAACCGTTCCAACATGGCTTGACCAACTATTTCTTCGCTTGGTTGACTTCGGCTTTGGAAGCACAAAAAGCCTAAAAGTGAAGGATGTGTCCATAGCTCCTAGAGATTTTACATTAGCACTCTTCCGTGCATTGGAAGATTTTGCTTCCCCAGAATTTTTAGGCCGAATGTTGGAGGAAGCAAAGGGGTCGCTGGGTGGATTAAGAGTTGATGTTATAGGCGAAGTGGAAGGAAAAGCTACGAAGCTCACATATAGGTTAGGAGCTTCAGATAGGCTGGTAGCTTCGGCTGGAGTCACAGGTGCTACGGCTCCTGCAACAAGCATCCCACTTTCAATCGGCGCCCAAATGCTGGCTCATGGCGAAATCAAAGCAAAAGGCGTATTTGCCCCCGAAGGATGCGTGAACCCGAAAGCTTTCCTGAATCAACTAAAGAAAAGAGGATTCGAAATCTACGAAACAGTGGAAGAAACACATTTCATCTAAGTTTTGCAACTCTTTTGGAGAGGGTTTTCTCTTCTTTGTAAGATTTGGCGCAGTGCATGCAGCAGAAGGTTGTTTCTTTTCCGTTGATGATTTCTCGGTAGCCGCCCTCGTATACTTTGCATCCGCAGTGAGCGCACACGTAAAGGCTGGGTTCAATGGCGATGGAGACGAGGTCAGCGAAGCGTTTGAACAATCCTGTGCAGAGTTCCCTTCCTTCTTTGGTGAGTTCAAAGACTTTCTTTTCTTTCTCTCCCACTGGCTTGATTGTATGCTTAACTAAGCCCTTTTCTTCGAGTTGTTGGAGAAATGGGTAGACCAAGCTTGGGCTGACTTCTTTTCCAACTCTTCTCTTAAAACGGTTGAGGATGCTGTAGCCGTGGGCTGGACCTTCGTATAGTATGGTGAGTATGTAGAAGCGGCTGAAGTCGGATAGGAGTTCTCCTATGTCTTCGGCTTCTGTCATCAACATGTGCTCCAAGATATATCGGGCATGTGGTTGCATATAAATATTGTCAAAAAAGATATATCTAAAAAAGATACATTTATAAGTTCGAACCGCCTAGTGTAACAATTGAAAGTAAGACAGGAAGTGAAAGTCAGGTTGCCAAGAGACCCCGTTTGCGGCATGGTCGTGGATGCTGACACAGCCATCAAGCGCAAGATTGGAGACCGAACATACTATTTCTGCAGCGAAACCTGCGCCCGAACCTACGAGCAACCCGAACAAGAATTGAAAGCCATGAAACGCAGAGTCGCCTTGGCACTCGCGGGCGTAGTAAGCGTTGCTGCTTTGCGCGTTGTTGCCATGCTAGGCCTAGCCGTAGCCATGATGACATTCAAAATAGTTGGAATATCCGCATGGGACCTAGCCTTCTTCATTCTGTCAACGCCAATCGTTTGGATAGCAGGATGGGGCATCCATTACGGGGCGTACAAGGCGCTCAAGAACCGATCCGTAAACATGGATGTGCTCATAACCACCGGCGTTTTAGCCGGCTGGGGATATGGTGCAGTTAGTGCCTTTTTGCCGTGGCTTGGGTCTGAAGGGTTTGGATATATGGAAGTTGCCATAGGCATCTTAGCCTTTGTGTTGCTTGGCAAATTTATTGAGGAAACTATAAGGAGGAAATCGGCTGCAGCTATTCGGAAACTGCTTGAGCTTCAGCCTACAATCGCGAGGGTTTTGAAGGATGGACAAGAGGTTGAAGTTCCTATAGATGACGTTCAGGTTGGAGACGTTTTTGTTGTTAAACCAGGCGAAAAAATTCCCACAGACGGTGTGGTAGTCTCGGGCTACTCTTCTGTAGACGAGAAAATAATAACGGGCGAAAGTATCCCTGTTGAAAAGAATGTTCGCAGCGAAGTGATAGGCGCTACCATAAACAAGACGGGATTGCTGAAGGTTAAAGCGACAAAAGTTGGCGAGGACACGGCACTCATGCAGATTGTGCACTTGGTAGAGGAGGCGCAAGCCTCTAGTGCGCCTGTTCAAAAGTTCGCAGACCGCGTTGTCGGGTATTTCGTTCCAGCCGTTTTCACGGTTGCGGCTATAGCCTTTACCTATTGGCTGGTTTCAAGAGGCTTTTCCTTTGCTTTCCTCGTGTTGTTAGCCATATTACTCATTGCCTGTCCATGCGCTTTGGGTATAGCCACACCAGCCGCCATTTTGGCTGGAGTTGGCAAGGGCGCTGAGTATGGAGTACTGCTCAGAGGCGGTGAATACGTCGAGAATGCCAGAAAACTGACTACTGTAGTGTTTGATAAAACCGGCACTTTGACAAAAGGTGAGCCTTCAGTCACCGACATCCTAACGTTTGAAGGCTATAAGGAAAGCAAGATTTTAGAGTTGGCAGCCGTTGCGGAGAAAGGCTCAGAGCATCCCTTGGCTGAAGCCGTCGCTAAAGCGGCAAGCAAAGCGGGTTTAAAAGTTGCGGATGCCGACTCCTTCGAGGCTATACCAGGACACGGCGTCAAAGCCTCTTATAAGAGACAGCAGATCCTCTTTGGAAATCGAAAACTCATGAAGGCTAACAACGTTAACATCGAATACATAGAAGACAAACTCGCGAAACTCGAGGAACAAGGCAAAACCACCATGCTCCTTGCCATAGACGGAAAAATTGCTGGGATTATTGCTGCTATGGATACGCCCAAAGACAACGCGGCTGAAGCCATAAAACAACTCAAAACCATGGGACTAGAAGTCGCTATGCTCACTGGCGACAACGAACGCACAGCCAAGGCTATTGCCAACCAATTGGGCATAGACACGGTCATCGCCAACGTTTTGCCTTGGGAAAAAGTCGAGATCATTAAGAAACTGCAGAGGGAAGGTAAGGTTGTTGCCATGGTTGGCGACGGCGTCAACGACGCTCCAGCCCTCGCCCAAGCCCATATTGGCATAGCCATAGGCAGCGGAACCGACATTGCTAAGGAAACTGGCGGCATAGTTCTAATCAAAGATGACTTACGGGATGTGGCACGAGGAATCCTGCTTAGCAAGGCGACCATGAGGAAGATTAAACAGAACCTTTTCTGGGCCTTCATATACAACACGGTCTCTATTCCAGTCGCAGCGGTCGGTTTGCTCAGCCCCGTAATAGCGGCTGGAGCCATGGCGTTTAGTTCTCTGTTCGTGGTAAGCAACTCGGCAACTCTAAAACTGCTCAAACTATAAAAAATATGGTTGAAAAGAAGAAGTGAGAATGCATGGCTAAGGATCCTGTTTGTGGGATGGAGGTGAACGAGAAAACCGCCAGATACAAGTCCATAGAGGCAGGCAACGTCTACTATTTCTGCTCGCCTTCTTGCCAGACAGAATTCAACAAAGACCCAGAAAAATACACGCAAAAGGAAACGAAAGCACAACATGCAAGCCATCATGGCGGTTACTGTGGCGTCGGAGGCTGTGGAGCGCCTGCTCGAGGCGCAGCTTGGTACTTCTACATTGGGCTCCTCTTCCTGTTTTTGCTGCTACTCTTGCTCAGACGATAGTAGACTTAAACTTATAGCAGATGGGGAAAAACAGTGTATGAAGGTTTATTTCCGAGCTTTCTGGTGGCTTTCAGAGAATCGCTTGAAGCAGCTCTAATTGTGGTAATAATAGCTGCTTATCTCAAGAAGATAGGAAAAACAAATCTAAATCGTTATCTATACATCGGAACTGGCGTTGCCATACTGGCAAGCATGGTCCTAGCGTTGATCATCCAAGTAATTTACGGCGGACTTGGTGGAATAGCGGCGGAAACATTTGAGGGAGCAGCATCCCTCACGGCTACGGCGGTCTTAACCTACATGATATTTTGGATGGCGAAAAACGCACAAAAGATAAAGGATGAACTACAACAAAGAATCGACATAGCGATCACTAGAGGACAATTGTTTGGAATTGCCACTCTTGCCTTCGCGGCTGTGTTCAGAGAGGGACTTGAAACTGTTCTTTTCCTAACTGCCACGTTTTTCCTAGACCCGTTGGGCGCGATGATTGGAATATTGATAGGTTTCGTGGTGGTAATATTATTGGCAATGCTTTTGATGAAGGGCGTTTACAAGCTTGATATCAGAAAATTCTTCAGGTATACAAGCATAATACTGATAGTTTTTGCGGCTGGGTTAGCTGGCTACGGCATCCACGAACTCATAGAGGCTGGAGAAGGCGCCGGAGTAAAATTCGGAATATTGGGTCAACAGGCGTTTAACATCAATCCTCCAATGAATCCAGATGGAACTTATCCGTTGTTACATGAGAATGGCGCTGTCGGCTCAATTTTGAAAGCTTTAGTCGGGTACGACGGCAACCCTGAGTGGCTGAGGATTCTCGTATACGTTGGATATTGGCTAATAGTAGGAACATACCTTTTGAAAACCTACAGAAAAAGGACGTAAAAAGGGAAAAAGCCAATAACGTCCAAGTGGCGCATTTGGGGCAAAGCTTATTTATAACGGCGTTATAGTAAACTACGAGAGTTCGTAATTTCATAGGTGAAACACTCATGAAAAACACTGTCTCCAGCGAAGCAGAAGAATACCTTGAGGCAATCTACCGCTTAGAGAAAAAAACAGGTTTCGCAAAAACAATGGAGCTTGCCCACCAATTGAAGGTAGCGCCAGGCTCAGTTACAAACACTGTAGAGGGTTTAGAAAAGCGGGGTTTAGTCATACATGAACCCTACAAGGGAGTAAAACTAACAGAGAAGGGACGAAAAATAGCCTTAAACGTCTTGAGGAGACACCGCCTCGCCGAACGACTGTTAACGGACATCTTACACCTAGATTGGAGTGATGCCCACGACGCTGCCTGCAAGCTTGAGCACGCTATCGCACCAGACATCATTAAACCCTTAGAAAAAACGTTGGGACATCCAAAAACATGTCCTCATGGAAATCCCATACCGACAAAGGGTGGAGGAATCCGGGAGGAAAAGTCGGAGCTTTTAACAGATCTAAAACCAGGAGAAGACGGTATCATAATGAAAATAACAGAGGAGAGACATGACATGCTGCACCACTTGGCTTCACTTGGTCTCATGCCAGGAACCTTCATAGAGATCGAGGAGAAAGCTCCTTTCAATGGTCCCATTATTGTGAAAGCTAGGGGAGCGAGTTACGCTCTGGGTCATGACATTGCCTCGGTCATTTGGGTAAAGAAATCCTAGTTTCAAGGTCGACAAGCATTGTCCTGTCATAAGGTTTTGAAGGAAGTAAAAGAAAAAACAGATTTGACGATAGCCTTAGCAGGAAACCCAAACGTTGGAAAGAGTTGCGTTTTCAACCAACTAACCGGCCTTAGCGGGGTCACCGCTAATTATCCGGGAAAAACCGTTGAACTGAACATGGGGATTACGACACATAATGGTCTAAAGATTGGAATAATTGATCTTCCCGGCACTTATGCTATCAGCGCAGTTTCAGACGACCAGTGGGTCGCTAGGAGAGGAGTTTTAGAGGGACACCCAGATGTAGTAGTGGTCGTTGTGGATGCTTCTAACCTGCAAAGAAACCTGTACATGGTACTGCAATTTCTTGAACTGGGGTTTCCAGTAGTCGTGGCCTTGAACCTCGTGGATTACGCGGCAAAAATAGGACTAAAAATAGATCATGAAAAGCTTTCCGAAATTTTGGGCGTTCCAGTTGTTCCTACAGTCGCGGTTAGAGGAGAAGGCATAGATGAACTGATCCACGCAATTGTCGATCTTGCACAAGGAAGACTAAAGATGGAGAGGGCAAAGATTACTTATGGCCGCGACGTAGAGACCGCCATTCAAACACTTACGGAAGCCATCAACGAAACCTTCCAAGAAACACCCTACGATCTACCGGCAAGAGCCTTGGCCATTCAACTTCTTGAAGGAGACGAAGAATTCATCGGCATAATTAGAAAAGGAAAACAACCGCAATGTCGACGACGACACCGATGGAGAGGGCAAAGACCAGATGGAGATAAAATTCTAAAATTGTCCGTGGACTTGAGCAGAGAAATTGAAAACAGGCATGGAGAGCCGGTGAGCATAAGGATCGCTCGTGAAAGGCATGGATTGGCTGGGACAATTGCGGATGCGGTTCAAATGAAAGTCGAACGGTCTCCTCTCCTCTCTGAAAAACTGAAACATTACACTGTGACTCCTTACACGGGCATACCCTTGATGGTTTTGGTAATGCTTGGAGTTGTCACTTTCATTTTTTATGTAGGTGGCCTGTTGAGTGGATTTGTTGATGGGTTGTGGGGTTCATTTATTTCACGGTCTATGGGTGGGTTCGTCTATTTTCTTGTAAAAAATGAAACGTTAGGCAACATGATCCTCTGGGGCATCGACCGTGGAGTCTTAGCGTGGTTGAGTGTCGGTGTCCCATATATCCTAACCTTTTACATTGTCTTATCATTGTTGGAAGACAGCGGATATCTTAATAGCATGGCCTTTTTGATGGACAATGTCATGCACAGGTTTGGGTTGCACGGAAGATCGATAATTCCGATTCTCACTGGGGCAGGTTGCAACGTGCCAGCAATCATGGGCACCCGGGTGCTCACCACCAAACGAGAAAGAATCTTGGCCTCAACCCTAATAGTTTTGGTTCCTTGCAGCGCAAGGACAGCTGTTATTCTTGGAGCCGTAGCCTATTTTGTGGGGTGGAACTACGCCATCCTAATTTACGCAATTGAGGCAGGACTGATTTTTTTGGTTGGCCTGGGTCTCCACAGGCTTCTTCCAGGCGAATCATCGGGTTTGGTTATGGAAATGTTCCCTTTCAGAGTTCCTTCAGTCTCGTCTACTCTGAAAAAAACGTGGTACCGATTCAGGGACTTCGCCATCATTGCTTTGCCCATAATAGTTTTAGGAAGTATTGCGCTTGGTGCCCTGTTTGAGACAGGATATTTGTTAAAAATCGCTGATCCTCTGAGCCCTATTGTTTTTGGCGTTTTGGGGCTTCCGGCTGTTGCTGGCATCTGTTTGATACTGGGTATTCTCCGCAAGGAGTTGACACTCGAGCTGCTAGTGGCGTTGGCTATTGCACAACATCCTGAACTGGGTACTACCGCATCTCTGTTAGATATTATGACGCCCCTTCAACTCTTCGTTTTTGCCTTGGTTGTCACTATCTACATTCCCTGTGTGGCAACCATTGCAGTCTTAGGGAGGGAGTTAGGTTGGAAAAATGCATTGCTCATCATGGCTTTCACTGTAATCCTTGCCCTAGTCATCGGAGGAATCGCCTACCGCGTAGTTCCTTACTTTGGATTGTGAAGTGATGAAAGTGGCTAAGAGAAAAAAGTATCAAAAAAGTGAGGAAACACATCGTTGTCCTATGTGTGGCTACGAATTCGGTTTGGAAGAAGCTGAGGGATGCCGAGAGTGTTTTTTCGGAAAACTCTGCAAGCTGGTTATGTGTCCGAGATGCCATTACGAATTTCCCAAAGTTTAAAAGGTTTCTTGGAAAGATGAAGATATATAACCTAAATTCAAAATTTGTTGAGGAATCGATCCTATGAAGGAAGACGAAGAACTCGAAAGGATAAGGGCAAAAAAGCTGAAGGAACTACTGAAGGAAAGCGAAAAACAAAAAACAGAAGAAATAATCACGTTGACATCTTCATCCTTTGACAAATTCCTAGAGAATACTAACCTACCAATTTTGGTTGACTTTTGGGCTGAATGGTGCATGCCCTGCAGAATCATGGAACCCGTGATAGAGGAACTAGCACGTGATTACACAGGAAAAGTTGTGTTCGCAAAAGTTAACGTGGATGAAAACCCTGAAGTTGCCACTCTCTACAGCATTATGAGCATACCACATTTCATAATATTTAGGAATGGCCATCCCGCTGAAAGAATTGTTGGTGCTGTTGGCCGCGGACCGCTGGAGGAGGCGCTAAAGAAATATCTCTAGAAGAACATGAACATATCAGCTTTGTAAATGGCAATGAAGGGAACAGTAAAGGGATGAGTGGCATGAAAAAAATTGTGTCTATGGGCAGAGGAGGCACAGGCAAAACAACTTTTGTTGCCCTTATGACTAAATACTTCATTGAAAATGGCGATACTCCCCTACTTCTTATAGATGTAGATCCGGATCAAAACTTGGCGGAAATGGTTGGAATAGACCTTAAAGAAGAGGGAAAGAAGACCATATCTGAATTGCTGATTGAAACTTTTTTGGAGGGAGGTGGCACCACGGTTGGGGTACCTCCTTCAGAAAGGATAGAAAGTAGAATCTGGGAGGCAGGACTCTATGAAGGAGCTTCTTTCGACCTGATCGCCGTTGGAACAAAATTTATAGAGGGCTGTTACTGCCTGCCAGACGCTGCATTGAAAAAAGCCCTAGAAAGTTTAACGAAAACCTACAGATACATCCTTATCGATTCTCCGGCAGGATTAGAACATTTAAACAGAAGGATAGCTTCTCAGGTAGACGACATATTTGACATAGTAGATCCTTCCAAAAAATCCTTCAATCACGTGGAGAGAGCATACAGAGTCGCCATAGAGGTTAAGATAGATTTCAAAAATTTCTATGTCGTGGCTGGCTACAGAGTTCCGGAGGAACTAGAAGCAGAAGTTGAAAAAAGAATAAATCTGAAATATCTGGGAAAAATCGCTTACGACAAGGAAGTTGAAAACTATGTTCTCTTCGGAAAACCTTTACTTGAATTACCTTCTTCATCTCCCGCGTATAAGTCAGTGAAAAAACTCATGAAAAAAGCAGGCTATTAAAACATATCAAGAAGATCTGACATCTTGATTTTGAGAATGTTTTCCCAATCCGTAAACCGTTTTAGAGTTTAGAGCTAAATCTTCATTCATGACATTTAGAGCCGAAGCAATCACCGTATTGCCAGCTATAATCCTGTTCGTATTGTCAAGCTACCTGGCGTTTTTTACTTCTCAAGTGTTCGATTCTTCCGTGCAAAAAGCATTAATAACTATAGCATTAGGCCTTTTTCTTGGAGGACTAGTCCTGGCGCTTTGTTGGGGCTATTACTGGGGAATACGCAAAAAATTCTAACATTCTCCACGCAGTCACATTACAACCAAACGCAGTCATATTTGGAGCCTAATAACAGCGATATGTTGAAAACAGTATTTTTCTCCAAAAATTTTTGGCACACAAAATCTGCAGTCAAGTCTAGTTGGACCCAAATAAAAATAGAATGTTAAAGGGGGGAGGGAGCTACTTTCGCAAGCGCAGATAGCTGAGAATATAAGAAAAAGAAGAAATCATACTAGAGTCTCGCTTTCTTCTCAAACTGTTTCTCATAGATTTCCTTAACTCTTTGAATGGTGTCGGCTTCTTCTGGGCTTTTGTCGTCTCGAATTCGGGTTATTCTGGCGAAACGCAACGCCATTCCGCATTTGTATTTTGGGCTTTTCTGGATTTCGTTGTAAGCAACTTCCACCACAATCTGAGGAGTGACAACAACCCTTCTAGGCTCCTCTTTGATGGTTAATTCTTTCAGGCGTTTAGTCATCTCTATAATTTCTTCGTCTGTCAAGCCTTTGAAGGTCTTTCCAACCACCAGAAATTCTCCGCTTTCAAGGTCTCGAGCCGCTAGATAATAGTCTGAAAGCCAGTTGTGCCTTCTCCCATACCCATACTCAGCCCCAACAATAACCAAATCCAGAGGCTCCAACGACTCCTTAATCTTGAACCAGCCTTTTCCGCGAATTCCAGGAGTGTAGGGGCTATCCAATTTTTTGGCCACAAGCCCTTCATGCCCCCTATCTAAGGCTTCTTTCAAGAACCTCTCGGCTTCGTTGGGATTGCCAGTGATTATCTGTTTGGTTAAGGGTATGTTCCCCGCTATTTCTCCCAATCTCTTTCTCCGCTCAACGTATGAATCAGCTATGAGGCTTTTGCCGTCAAGGTATATGAGGTCGAAGAGGTAGAGTTCAACAGGAATCCTCTCAACCATCTCTTCTATGTCATGGACCCTTCGAAACCGTCTCATGAGGTGCTGGAACGGAAGAGGACTACCATCCTCTCCAACAGCAATAATCTCACCTTCCAGAATAGCCTCGCCGGCTTTAACTTCATTTCGAGTTAATTGTACGATTTCTGGGAAACTCTCGGTTACGTCGGTTAGCCTGCGACTGTAAACTCTAACAGTATCCTTAGACTTGTGAATCTGGACGCGAGCCCCATCCAACTTATATTCAAAAGCGATTTCACCTTCATGTTCTTTGAGGGCTTCATTAACGTCCTCGGCTGTTTGGGCTAACATGGGCTTTATGGGGCGAAAAACCTGAAACTGAAGCTTTGAGATTCCTTCTTTGCCTTGCACCTTAGCTATTGATGCAACTTCTCCGATGTCTCCGGTTAACATGCTTGCCATCCTCACAAGGTCCTGAGGAACGTTGAAGGCTTTTGAAACAGCGAGTTCCATCAGTCCCTCGTGGAAACCTGTCCTCATTTCGCCGATCAAGACTTTAACTATGTATTTAGCCTCTAGGGACGTGGCTTCCCCCAACAATGTTTCTAGCAGACGCTCCTTCCTTTCCCTAGAACCATAGCCGATGGTTTCAGCAATGGCTTCTAGGCTACGTCTCACTTCAAGAATCGTTAGAGGTTTTTCAAAAAGTGTAGCCTGCCTCTGAATCTTGCTCGCTTCAAACACAATCTTTGTCGCCGCTCCGACATCGCCTGTTTTGCCGAAAGCATCCGTGAAACTCTTCCAATCAACGTTGGTTAAGCGTTTAATCAAACCGCTCAGAGTTGCCCAACTAACTTCAAGAGTTCTTTGATCCCACTTTGGAAAAGGGCGACCAAGAATCATAGATGTCGCAGGTTCCACTTCATCAGCATGTAAACGCTTCAAAAATTCCGCCACAAGACTAACCATCAACGTGCGTTTAGAAGTGCTCTCCAGCTTCTCGCAAAGTTCAGCCAAAGCCCGAAACTCTGTTTGCATAAGTTTATACCTTTACAACTGATCGCTTGCTTCGTAAGGGTTGTCCTCCACAAAAAACATAAACGTTTTCATAACCATTCCTAGTTAAACGTCCTTTAGATTGGGGTGAAGTTAAAAAATGAAGCCATACAAATTGTTGGGCATCATCCTAAGCGTAAAAGGAGACTGTACGGCAGGCCATAAAGTTGGAGAACAAATTGATCTGACCCTATGGGATTCACAAAAGGATGAGGCGAAAAGAACGCCTCCCTTATGTCCTTTCTTCTACAACATGATCTTCCCGTACTTGGCTGTTCTACAATTCGGAGGAGAGTTTCCTTGGGAAGAAGATAAGGATTCGTTTCAGATATCTTGCCCAGACCCAGTTAATCAAGTGACCATGGAAATAAAAAGAATTAGGGTATAGCATCAGTTTACAAAGCTGAGACTTCGTTCTTCACTTCTTTTATCTTCTTTTCCAGTTCCTTAATTTTCTTTTTTTCTCCCTTTGCTTTGTAGCAGTCAAGGGCATACTCCAGAGCGCTGAGCCCAAAGCGGTCGTAGCCCACTTTGAAGGCTAAGTCTGCTGCCTTTAGGAAACGCTCTGACGCCGTTTTGTAATCCTTTAGTATGTAGTTGCATTCCGCTGCCTTAAACAATGCATAGGAGGCGTCGAAAAAGTTTTTGGCTTTTTCATAAAGCTCAGAAGCCCGTAAAAATTTCTCCAGTGCTTCCTCATGCTTCCCAACATCAGACAAGGCGGTTCCTTCTCTATGAAGCTTTATGGGGTCTTCCTTCTCTTCGATTCTTTCACCACTGCTCATGCTATTTCACCTATAAACATCTGCATCAGTTGTTGGTTGCCTTTTTTAGGTTTTCTACCTATCCTCGAACCACGGTAATAAAAGATTGGCGAAGCGGGCAAAACACATAAAGGACATAGCCTAAAATGGTTAGAGATAGCTTGGAGGTATAAGTGGAATGGCAGGCATAGTTCTCGTTAGAGATGTTATGTCAAAAGAGGTGAAAATGGTGCGACCAGACTCCAGCGTTAGAGAAGTGGTAGCTACCATGAACAAGTTCGACATAGGTTCCATAATAGTTGTGCAAGGCGGCAGACCAGTAGGCCTCATAACCGAACGCGACATCCTCAGAAGAATAGTGGAGCCCTGTTTAGCGCCAGAAACCCTAACCGCAAGGCAAGTTATGTCCAGCCCTATACTAACAATCAACGAGATGGCCAGCATAGAGGAAGCGGCTAAACTCATGGCAAAGAAAAGGATTAAAAAACTTCCAGTCATGAGCAATGAGAAACTTGTCGGTATAGTGACGCTAACAGACATCGTAACTAAGATGCCAACCATGTTCTCCATACTGGAAGAACTCGTAAGACCTTATCATCGGTCGTACTGAAAACAGCGCGCGCGTAAAGGTAAGGCATATTTACTTTTACTACTTACGAATTTGGGTAAAGGTGTTGTTGTATGGACATTGTAGGAGACATTATGACGAAAAGGGTTGGAAATACAGAATCTTATGGTGAAACCCGTATAAGCAGAGTTGTAGTTACTGACATGGAAAAGAAACCTGTAGGAATCATAACGCTTACAGATGTGACGATGATAAGCAGTTTACTTAAGCCTGCGAAGCTGATGAAGGAGAAGAAACCCGTGTTTTTGAAAGGCATCCTCCTCCCCCCCAAAGGGTATACATCTACTTACAGCAAAGGACTTCATGACAGCAGACCCCATATCAGTAAACGAAGACGCAGACCTTGCCGACGCAGCTAAGCTAATGACAAAACACGGCGTCAGCGGCTTGCCAGTAACCAACAACGCCGGAAAACTTGTTGGAATAGTAACGAAGTCTGACTTAACACGAGCCGTAGCCTCCTTGAAAAAATAAATTGGCAGTCGCGATATTCTCCGCCGAGCCACCCTTTACAAATTACGCAGACCTATCCTAAACAGGAGGATAATGATGAAGGGAGACGCCCATCTCGTTCAAACGCTTCCAACGAATGGAATCTACACCTTGATCATATTTTTGTCAAGGGATATACACATAAACATAGGAAAGTTAGGCAAGCAGAAATTTCCAAAAGGATACTACACATACACTGGATCTGCCTTGGGCAAGAGAGTCTCAAACCTAAAACGTCGAGTTTTAAGACACTTACAGAAGGAGAAACGGAACTTCTGGCACATAGACTTCCTTCTGGCTAATGAAAACGCAACCGTGACAGCGGTTGTAGCCGCCCAAACCAACAGAAAATTGGAATGCAACTTAAATCGCCACATAAAAAGTGAAGGAGAGGCAAAAATTCCTGTGAAGAAGTTTGGCGCTTCTGACTGTAGGGAAAACTGTGAGAGTCACCTTTTATATTTTGGCGAAGAAAACATCGAATCAAAAATTGTTACCTTCTACTCCAGACGATTTGGTTCCGAACATCTCATTGTAGAGACTTTGGTTAAGAATTGCTTGTTAGCTCCAAAAGTCTCAAATCCCTCCTCCATCGAGTATCAGGAGGAAGTTGAGTGGACGGGCAAGCCTTGTCAATAACCATAGAACGAGCCACAATCAACAATTTGGAAACTCTCTATCAAATTGAGAGGGAATGCTTCACTATAGAAGCTTTTAACAAACAACACATAGCTTACCTTTTGAAAAACCCTAACGCTGTAAGCTTAGTGGCAAAAATAAACAACGAAATCGCCGGGTTCATCATCGGTTTAATCCGTCGCCACGACGAAAAGATAACCGGCCGTGTCTATACCTTAGATGTTGCAGCAACATATCGAAGGAAAGGCGTCGGGTTAAAACTTCTTAACGAAATTGAACGAATTTTCGCAAAAAGAGGAGTCAAAATCTGCTATCTTGAAGCGCGCAAAGACAACATGGCAGCGCTAGAACTCTACCGTAAACTCGGTTACGTAGAAGTGGAAGATCTTAAAGATTATTATAACGGAGTCCACGGAGTTCGACTCAAAAAGGAATTAGAAGTATAGCCTATTTTGCTGACAATGAATAAGGGGCCTCCTCCAAATAGCATTCATATTTTTGTATTGTTTGATTAGCAAAATACCAGAACCGACATTGATAAAGTTTATATAGGGTGAATAATTAATTCACGGGCATGGCAAAGCAAAATATGATCAAGCTGCTCTATGAAATGATGAAAAACTCGAAGAGAAGTGACAGGGAAATCGCCAAAATCATAGGAGTTTCACAGCCAACCATCACTAGAATGAGGCAAAGGTTAGAAAAAACAGGGTACATACGGGATTACACGGTCATACCAGATTTGGAAAAACTGGGATATGAAATCGCTGCTTTCACAGTCGTGACCCTTGCCAACTCCAATGTGAAAAGCGAAAACATGAAAAAATGGATTGAATCCAACTCAAAAGTCGTATTCTTAGCCGCCGGTGACGGCTTAAACGGCAAAAATTCCATAATGGTGTCAATACATAAAGATTTCACTGACTACTCGAAGTTTATGTCAGAATTTAGGTCAAAGTGGTCTGAGAACATAAGAGACATTGACAGCTTTCTAGTGCCTTTAAGAGGCGACATACCAAAACATTTCTCTTTCAAATATCTTCAAGCCCTGCAATGAGTTTCCAGAGAAAGCATTCTGAAAACCCCGTCGCTATCACTGAGTTAGGGTATGTTCCCTAGAGGATAGAGTGCTAAAAATTTAGTTCTGTCCCATCTGTTCGCAATTTTTGTGACCATTATTCTTCTATTTCATGTTTTCTAGGTCCAAACAACAAAGTCAAGAACACTCCAGCCAAGAAACCTCCCACATGCGCTGTGTGAGCAATATTTTCTACCGCACCAGAAGCGACATAAACAGTTTCAATCAAAATCGTTAGGAAGACGAAAATGATGGCTGGAAGGGGCACAGGAATCAAGCCGAAGAGGCTGATCAGCCAACGAAAGGGGAAAAGGATGGCAAAGGCGGCTAAAACGCCGAAGATTGCTCCAGACGCACCTATGGTAGGAATGCTGGATGTGCTGTTTAAATAGGCGTGGAAAAGTCCTGAAAAAACACCACAGGCTAGGTAGAAAACTAAAAAGCCAGAACTTCCCATGGCGCGTTCACATCCATCGCCAGCTATCAAGAGAAAAAGCATATTCAAGCCAAGATGAATAAAATCAGCATGCAAAAAGAGGGACGTAAGTAGGGTAAAGAGATTCCTACCTTCCATGACCTGAACAGGAGTTAAACCATAGTTTTCAATAAGGTATTTATAATAGACGGGATCGGAGAGCTGCACTCTGTACAGGAAATAAAATACTGAAATGTTCGCGGCAATGAGTAAGTATGTCACTACGGCAACTTTAGATGCCAAAGACATCTACCTCTAAGACGTTAGGCGCTCATTACATCCAAGAAATTTAAAATGCTTTTGGTGACCCTTTTACTAATCGTATTTGAATATGAGGTTTATCCTTGACTGAATCCAATATTCATAGCCTCTTGGTTATAGGTATGGACGTTGTTTCCTTAGCCGCTTCCGCAAGGAAGGCGGGCTACAGGGTTTATGCCATAGATTACTTTGGGGATCAAGACCTTAAGCGCGTATGTTATGAAAGTCTATCCATTATTAAGCAAATGCCCGGGGTAACCTGTGGAAAACTAAGCACCAACTTTGATCCAAAAGTCCTTCTTCAATTAACAAGAGAACTTTTAAAAAAGAACGCGATAGACGCCACCCTATTGTCCACTGGTTTAGACGACTCCCCAGACGTTTTATTTGAACTCAACGATATGATACCTATACTCGGAAACCATCCCAACGTTATCGAAAGGATACGTAACAAGATGGAGTTTTTCCAGGAGCTTAAACGCCTAGGAGTACCTCATCCAGAAACAGTAATGGCTGAAAATTTTGAAGAAACAAGAAAAAAAGCCAAAGATATTGGTTATCCAGTTCTAGTTAAACCTTTGGGGGGCTTTGGAGGAGCAGGCATAAGAAAAGCTCAAGCTCCCAAAGAATTGAAGCAGGCGTTCCGAGACGCTTCCCTCGTGGATGAAAAAGTCTTGATTCAAGAGTATATCTCTGGAACACCGGCAAGTACATCTGTGATTTCATCCGCCAATGAAATCGTTACTTTAACGCTAAATGAACAGCTCCTAGGAGTAAGCGATATTGGTCAAGAAGAGCCCTTTGGCTACTGCGGAAACGTTGTTCCCCTTGTATCAACCAACGCAGTCATGGATGAATGTAAAAGCATAGCTGAAAGAATCATGTCACACTTTGGTCTCGTTGGATCCAACGGCGTAGATTTAGTAATCTCTAAAGAAGGCATACCCTACGTCGTTGAAGTGAACCCTCGATTTCAAGCAACCCTAGAATGCGTCGAACGGATCTTGGGAATAAACGTGGCGGATGCTCACGTGAAAGCTTGCCTTCAAGGAAACTTTTCGACCGTCCTAAAGAAACCCACGGTTTTCTGCACCAGACTAATTCTGTTCGCTCCACAGCGTTCGGTCGTGCCAGACTTAAATGATTTCGAGGAAGTTAGAGATGTACCCCTGCCTGGAGTCATCATCGAAAAGGGGGAACCAGTCTGCTCCATCATAATTGAAGAAAAAACGAGAAGTTCTGCCTTGAAAAAAGGGAGAACGACAGCTAAGCTTATTTATGGAAAACTTCAGCTACGAATCCGTTGAATCGCCAAAAAGATTTGCTTTTTTCAATGTCTTGACTAGCGGAAATCCAACCACTACGGTGAATAGAGTAGATAAAGCGGCTTTTATGGGAGTGCCAACGGCTCCCACGATCCATATAAGTTGTAAAGTTTCAACGCCAAAACCATAGAAAAGTTGATATGTCTGGCATGGAACAAAAATAAAAATCCGAAATAGCACATCAGCTTCTAACCCGACAAAAGCACTGACAGCGAGAACAAATGGCAACCGTTTCGACCCGTGTTCCCACAAACCTTTCCTAATTATCAAAATTGCTGCAATGAGAACAGCGTACGCAAGATAAGTATCCCACATTCCCCAGATGGGAAGTTGCCAAGCAATAGGCGTAATGAAATAAGCTACAAATAGTGCGGTATAGTAAACCAGTGCAGGTTTCCATTTTCCTCTAAACAAAAATGCAGAAAATATTGCTCCAATAGGAGCGCCAATAGTAAAAAGGAACTCGTACACATCTATGAAATATACGTAATGTCCAATCATAACTCCTATAAAAGTGGCTGTAAACCCTACAAATGGTCCCAGCACAATTCCTGTGAGAGCCTCAACCAAAAAATTCCAACTATACCAGACACCGGAAGGAAATTCAGGTAAACTCATAAAAGAGTCAGAAACGACATTTATAGATGCGAAAACAGCAACGAGAGCCAAAAACTGAGATCTTCTCATTTTCCTTCCTTCATAGCACGGTCATAATTCAGTCTTCAATCTTTCAAGTTTTTCGCATTTTCCAGTGTCTAAATATTCTCTAATTGTTCCAGCCAAATTCTTTCCCACTCCAGAGATTTCCTCCAGTTCATTTTTGTTAAGAACGTCTCGGATGTTCACTCTGAGTTCTTCAATATTTTGGGCGGCTTTGTGGTATGCCCAAGCAGCGTAGGGATTTCCAGTTTGTCTTTCTTTGAAGTAGGCTATGAGTAAGAGTAGATTGGCTACCTCGAAGTTTTCTTTTAAAGGTTTTTCAAAATCTGGGGGCGGAATATAGGTTTTAATGTTAAACTCTTTGCAGATTTCGAAGGCCTTTTTATTTATCTTTACTGCGTATTCGCGGCTCGGTTCTTGCGACTCACCGTAAAGCTTTTCGTATTTCCTTACGAGTTCGGGCCAGTTTTCTTCAAGCAACTGGAGCCAACGAATCTTTTGATTGCTTCTGAGAGTCATTCCAGCGCCAGACAGAAGGTATTCTGCGTTATTTTCAGACGCTTTCCTTATCACCTCTCGTATGTTGTTTTCATCGTCTAGAAGGTATGGAATAATTGGCGTAAAATCAACACCCGCCATTATTCCAGCTTCCCTCAGTTTCTTAACAGCTTCTAGTCTTCTTTCTGGTGGCGGAGAAAAGGGTTCCAGCAACGAAAGAAGATTTTTGTCGAAGGTTGTGATGGTGAAGGAAACGGTACACCAGGATTTCTTTGATATTTCAGATAGGATATCGGTGTCTCTGAGTACAAGATCGGACTTGGTTCCGATGTGCACTGGAAAACCATTGTCTCTTAATACTTCCAGAACCTTTCTTGTGATCTCGTATTTTCTTTCGGCTGGTTGATAGGGGTCAGTTACTCCGCTTAAGGCAACAACGTCCTTCTCTGTCTTCTTCAATTCTTTTTCAAGTAGTTCCGGCGCACTGGTTTTCACGTATATAATCCTTGAAAAATCCTCAATGTGTTCGTGAACCAAATATTTCTCGGTTATGGCGTCGCAGTAGTTGCAGGCGAATTGGCAGCCACGGTAAGGATTTATACTGTATCTGCACCAAAACCAGTTGTCTCGATACGTATACTTGTTTAGAACGGTCTTCGCCTTGACCTCCATGAATTCTACCATAATTTATCCTTTCTAAATTTACGTTTAAAGGAATCCCATAGCTTCGAGTAAGGAGCCAAGCAGATGATTTACAATAAACTCTTCGTCCACTAAGTCTCCATCTGGAAGATTTAGGCCCATGCAACATGGAATAAACTTTAATGCAACGGAGTTAGAGCCTACCCAATCAAAATCAAAAGGATAAAGCTTGCATAGGGTTGGCCTGAAATCGTAAATGGAACATTCGTAACGGTTTTTCTTCGCATCAAACTTGAGGAAAATACACGATCCATCTTCCTTATTTTTCAAGCTGCCCTCCATGATGGGCATATCCTTAAACTCGCTGTTTAACTCGGGTTCGAGGAAATCCTTTGCATAGTAGCCAGCTTGTTTTATTCGTTCAATGTCTTTTCTAGTAAGGTTGGGACCGCCTAATCTGCAACAAAAAATGGCGCATCTCCTGCATTTAAATCGAAGACTCTTTTGGTGAATGGATAAACCTCTGATTTGTTTGGTTTCTGGATTTATGGTAATTCTGGCTAAGACTTCGCTCATTTCAATCAGATATCTTGATGTCCCGTTTCCTTTTAATATATTTATGAACTGTCGTGGGAAAAATTGAAGAGGAACAACAAATTCTAAAAACTCGAAACACACAAATAGTGTGTTGAGTGAATTGTTGAGGTGAAAGTTCTGGTGAAAAGGTCTGGGAAAGAGGCTCAAAGGATGATTAGAGCCATTGCAATTCTGCTTAGAAATACAACTTGGAAGTGTGGAAGGACAGAACGGCTTGTTGTAAACTACCTGCGCCGTCAACTTCAAAGATGTGGACGCACTCAAACTCCCATAAGAGAGATGTTGCAATACTTTAAACTGAGTGGGAAACAAAAGAGCGAGTTCCTTGAAGCTGTAAAACGGCTAGAAAGACGGCACATAATCAAAATTAAGGTATTCTAACTCTTCCATTCCCTCAATTAGCTTTCCGAACCTATTTCTGTCTTAAGAGTAAATCAAAATAGCACATGCTAAAATTCTGTTTGTGAGGTCATAGAAAAGTTGGGTATCCGGGTGCAATCCAACGTTGAACACAAGATGGTTGAATTAAAAGCGAAAGTTGACGATCTCAATGTTGTTAGAAGGATGCTAACCAGCTTAGGCGCTCAACGCGTAGGAAGGTTTCAGCAGATTGACATTTACTTCGATGTCCCGAAAGGAAGGTTAAAGTTGCGAGAAGTGGAGGACAGTAACAAAGCGGAATTAATATACTATGAAAGAAGAAACATCGCTGGACCAAAAAGGAGTGATGTTTTCATTTTGAAGATCCAAGAACCAGAAGCCTTCAAGAGCTTACTCAAAAAACTTCTCAAAACCAGCGTCACTGTGAAAAAAGTTAGAGAGATTTATCAATACCAAGGAGCTAAAGTAGCCCCAAAAAATAGATACATCCAAATTCACTTAGATAACGTTGAGAATTTAGGGACGTTTATTGAGTTTGAAATGGAGACTTCAGAGCAAAGAGAAAAGTTAGATAAACAAATTCTGGAAAACTTAATGAAGACATTAAAAATCAAAGCAAATCAGTTAGAAAAGCATTCATATTCAGATCTTTTGCAAAGTGTAACCTTCGATGAAAACTCAAGAGGAAAGGTGTAAAATCTGAGACTAAACTACATTGGTATTGTGGCGGGCATTATCGCCTTCACCAGCCTAACGTTACCTTGGTGGACGCTGACAATGCGCCCACATTTTCAGTATGCGCGTATAATGGGAATTAGCGTTAATTTTTCAGTATATCCCTACCAGACAAAGATGTCAATGACTGGAGTGCCACAGACTGTTATGCAGAGCGAGGACTCTAGCAAACCTTTGTTTGCTTTGGCAACTCTCGCTCTCATTGTCGTAGCAGGCATTGCAGGAATAGTGGGCAGTGTAATAGTTGGAAAAACTGGAAAGATTGTTCTCACTGTCGCTGGGGTACTCGCGTTACTTTCCATCATAATCTTTGCAGAGGGTTTACAAAATGAGCTTTCAAAGGAGGCCCCAGCGCCGGGTTTTCCAGAACTAAGTTTGTTCTCTAATGGTGTCTACAGTGTCATGGGAGTATTATCCATGGATTACTCAACTTATCTAAATTTTGGCTTCTGGCTGGCATTGGTCGCTGCTATAATAGCCTTCATCTCATCACTAAAGCATCCCATGACTCCACCGGCAGCCCCGCCAACAACAGACTCCTGATAATGCGTGTTTCCTCAAATGAATTGGTGTCTACTCATCTACTTCACGGTGCGGTTGGGGTACACATTAGACTTTGTCATTCCTCTCGCTGAAAGAGAGAAAGGAGGAAACGAATAATCTAGTTGGTGTGTACCCCAAAATTTGGACAAGCATAGGTGGTATAAAAATTCTATAGTAAAATTTTTCCATAAATTTCAAATCCAGAAGACTTGCAACTAGATTTCGGGAATGCGCAGGTAGCTTTTAAAACGACGGCTGAAAGAGAAAGGAGTTTTTCTTTATTTGCGCATTCCTTTTCTACCGAGGAGACAGCTGAAAGTCAAACAAGCTGTTCCTTTTCCGTTTCAATTTTAGCCGAAACAAAGTCTATGGCTTGTATCACGTTCTTGCCGATTCCCAAGAGGCAGACCAAGACAAGCATGGCTAAGATCACTCTGAGATCGACCGTAATGTTTGCGGTTATCCCCTCAATGGGCACGGATAGAGCTACATCGCCACCGTTCAAGACGTAGATGAAAAAGATCATCATGACCAAAGTTCTGGCAACACCAAATACATACTGATAGATGGTTCCATAGGTGAGCACGCCTGCAACGAGAAAAATAATGAATGCTGTTACGAATAACATGCTAGTAAGAGGGGCATACCAAGGAAAAAAGGATTGGAAAGGCTCTGTGAAGGAGGATAGAAAAAAGAATGGTAGATAGGTGACAACCGCTAACAAAGCCGCTCTAAAAATTCTTGGCACAAACTTCCTCGCAAAGGTTTTGATTTGTCCCTTCTCAACCATATGGCATCACCACAGGACCGAAACTGAAAGCAGAGGTTTCAAAATAGAAATGCACCTCACCTCTTCCAGTGATCTTTGAAAGATCGACAATAATCCCCACTTGACCATTGTAACTAGAATACGATGGCACGTTCAGATCTGATACACTGGCGCCTAAAGGCTCGTTGTTATCATTGTAGATTTCAACTTGCATGGTTCCGTTTACGCCGAAATACGGTGAGTGATTCTCAAAACTTATAAGAATTATAGCTTCTTGATGGGTAAGGTTAAGGTAATTGTAAGAAATCTGTCCAATGGAGAAGTTGTAGAGAGGCGCTCCCCAAGGTATTGTCATGTTTGTTGAAACTTGGAAGGGAATGGCGTGGGCAAAATTTAGCTTCGCCAACATGTTTACATCGAAATCTGTATCATTAAAAAGGTAAATTTGTGCCTTAGACATGATGTTGTCTAGGCTGATGGAGATATTCTGTGCCGTTTCAACGCTACTACCTCTTGGTATCAATGGCACAAACGTTGTGGATGTCGACAACAACGACTGATTATGGTCCATGACATCTGCTGTTATGTTCAATTCGGACAAGTCATAAAGACCGGTGTTGTTAATGAACAACGGAATTGAAATAACAACAAATTCATTTGAAAGCACGACTTGAGGGTCCCCAAAGCCTATCCTCACATTCATAGCGGAATACACAGATGTAACTAAAAACACAATTATCAGAATCCAAAGTATCTTGGTGGCCCAGCCTAAGGCCCTAACCACATATTTCATTGTCCCTCTTCCCTTTTGTCAGAGATTTCGAGGGTTATTTAGCAACCTTGACTTTGTCGGTTTTTTCAGCCTTCTGGGCTTCAGTGGTCTTTGGAGTTGGTGTTTTCACGTTTGTCGGAGCTATCGGTTTGATTTCTGGTTTTGCTTCGGGTTTGAGTTGCGTGATGAGTTGTACTCCTCTTATGGTTAGCAGAGAGCCTATCCATCCCATGACGCCGAGATACATGATTCGGATGCATGTTACAATCAAGGGCGCTAACGCTTCGCCGAAGACGGTTACAAGGTCTGGTGATCCTGCGATGGATAGAGCCTTGCTGAGGAATATGTATGCGCTGACAAAGGTGAAGATTAGTAGACCTACACCTATGAATAGAGTAACGTACCCTGAAACTTCAGCTTTGTTTACCATAAAGTTAAACCTCCATTCTACAGATTTCCAGAAAGATGCTATATTAAGTCTTCCGCATCATTAAATCATATTCAAATTAACTATTCACGCTCTACACCCTTCTTTCTCTTTAAGGCACGAAGAAATTGCGAGGCCTCTTGAGCGGTTTTGACATATACAAGCTTTTTTGTTTTATCTAAAACTAGCCGAGTTTCACAGTAGGGGCAGCTTCTAGTTTTTTGATTAGTTTTTGCCAGCAGAAATCGCCCACATTGATAGCAAACAACCACCACATACATTTAACGCTCGCTCCTCCTAGGCGAAAAGCTTTTCCTAACAGAGACTTAAAGTGCTGTAAGAGGATGCAAATAAATGAGTCGTCACGATTCCATTGTTGATCTTGCCGCCAAGTATTTTAGACAAAACGGCTACACGATAGAGAAAGATGCTGTTCTGGAAGGATTTTCTGGCCTCTCGCACAAGTTTGATTTGGTCATTCACAAAGGTAAAGAAAAACATTCTGTTTGGATCAAAGATTGGAAGCGAACAGTCGGCGTCAACATGGTTATAAATATCGATAAGGCGGCAGAGGATGTGGGGTTTCCAAAACCAATAATTATCTCTGAAAAATTTAGCGGTCACGCCAAGGCTTACGCCAATCGTCGAGGCATTACGTTGCTTTCGAAACGTCAAATCATGCGTAGTCTGGGATGAACTAGAAAGGTTTTAGGAAGTCGGGTAATTGTCCCTTCTCTTCTAATTTTCCTAGCCAATCAACTATCCCCACTTTGCATTTCCTTCTTCCATCCAACACCAGAATCATGTCTTCAACAACCTCCTCAACTTTTTTACCGCTAACATCAATCTCGCAAATTTTGTCAGAACCACAAGCTGATACAGCGTCCCAGAGGCAGACGTCTAAAATTTCAGCGGCAAGGTTTTCCCAAAGCTTCCTTTCCTTGAATCCACGTTCCTCCATGGCGCTTTTAAGCTCGCTTGGATCTCGCCTAAGAACAAAAACTTTGTGAACGTCCTTAGTTGGCACGACATCAACGGCGAAGTGACCATCAACTATAACATCGTGTTCAGAACTCTTCATGATCTCTTGCACCCGCTTTGAAACCTTATCCGTATCTGCAATCAATGTCCCTCGCAATTTGTCTACGCCGCTGATCAGTTTTTCTCGCTCAACAAGGTCCGCTAAATTAATGTAAACGGCACTTAACTTGGAGGCTAATAAACGGGAGATGGGGGTCTTGCCAACGCCGGGAGTACCTGTAACTAAAATAACTCTTCTAAATCCTTTCACACTCTTTCAACAGGCCTGAATAGATAAAATGGTTGCTGTCTGTTTTAACAATTTTATGGTGCTCAACTAAGAAGAAAAGAGGAAGCAAGGTTAAATTTGACCTCAAAGCATTAGACTTCCATAATTCCAGAAGTTTGAGTCAGGTAAAGATGGTGTTTCACTCGTCTAACAGAAGTAGAAGGACAGCCCTAACAGAGGGTTTTGTAGCTGGAGTGCTGTTTGGCACATCATCCATCTTCATAAGGCTTCTCGACGTCCTCAGTGTTTCTTCTCTGGCCTTTTGGCGGCTAATAATAGCTTCCGTGGTTTTAGTTGGCATAACCTTGATCCTAAAAGAATCCTTTAAGTTGGGCATGATAGTGGAGAATATTAAACAAATCTCGATTCTTGGAATATTCCTAGGGTTACATATCGTCCTCTATATTTCTGCCGTGAAGAGTACCACAATTCTAAACGCTACGGTGTTGGTGAACACGTCTCCGGTTTTTTCCATGCTTGTTTCAACCTTCCACTTTAATCTGAAGCCGTCTCGACTGGCAGTGGTGGGTATAACTACGTCTTTTCTTGGAGCAGGTTTAATTGCCTATGCAGATGTCTCTTCTCCGTTAGAAATCCATCTGATAGGGGATCTTGAAGCCCTACTTGCCGCGGTTGCTGAAGCCTTTTACCTCAGCTATGGTCGAGAAACAAGGGGTAAGATGCCCTTGCTATCCCAGGTGATTCCCCTATACCTAGTCTCAGCCTTCATCATAGGATTCCTATGTCTCCTGACGAGAACACCGATTGCCTTTCCCCAGCAACCAACCATAATTCTCTTCCTCTTAGGTTTTGGGATTCTACCAACCGCCTTAGGTCACACTTTCTATTACTCATCTCTCTCGAACCTCAAATCCTTTGAAACAGCAACTCTAGCTCTCCTTGAGCCGATAGGTGCAACCTTATTAGGCATCGCACTGTTCAACGAAATACCGACGGCACTTTTTGTTTTGGGAGCGGTCCTAGTCTTGAGTGGTATTGTTGCGGTAGCTTTGAAAGAATAAATGAGTTAAAGAGCTCTTTCGATTCGGGTGAAGATGTGAAAACTTTAGAAGTTTTCAGAATTTCCGAACTACCAGCTTACAAACTGGAATTTTATGATTTCGTCGGAGTGTAGAATGTACTCGTCGACTGCTTCAAGTGAATAATCCCAATCTGATTTCTCGGTATTCCAGAACCACCATGTCCATCCGGAGTTTTCTCCTTCAACCCTTCCGTCTATGCCTGTAATGTACTTCCCATCATATTTCTTAAATTCCACGTTCTTCGTGATAATCAATAGGGCATCTAAAGGTGTTGAACCGGTTACTATTTTTGTTTCATTGTGCCATAATTGGGTCCCGTTGCCATAGTCTATCAAGACATCAACTTGTATTATAGACCCTTCTATTTCTTCAAAGGCTTTTGTAACCTTCATGTAACGTATTTGATAATATCCTGCAAAGCCGGTTGCTATTATCGCCCAAACACAAAGCGCTAATGCCAAAAGCACTAGAGTTCTTCTCCTTACCGCCATGAATTTCACCTTTCCCATAATCTTTGCAAAGTTCTTAGAAGAGGGATGAAAGCAAATCCAAAGAAGGCGGTGTTAGAGGAGATATGTATAAAGGACATTGTTATTCCCATGAAGAAAGTCAAAATGAGGGGTATGCCAGTTAACATGGCCGTCCCACCGTTAGTGATAATGTCGTAGATGAGGGTGAGAAAGGCACCCAAAACTGCGGCTTCAACGCATAGTCTGCCAGTGCTTTCGCCAGCTACGTATCTCTTGTAGACACCTCCAGTAACCCCTATTATGAACATACCAGCCATTTGGAAGGGCATAATCATTCCAGCAAAGCCCCAAGGCGAGAAAAAACCGTTCACAAACATTACTAGAGCTCCAAACATTCCCGCCAGTAAACTTCCAAAGAAAACACCCACCGTGAAGGTGATTAAAGAGGTGACTTCAACATTGGGGGGCCTAGGCGTCAATTGAATGCCGATACATAGTGCAGCGAAAACGCTGAATAAGGCAATTTGACGAGATGTTAAGGAAGGCATATGGTTGGATTATCTATCCAACTATTTAAGAGTTACTATTATTTGAGGATAACAACAATAATTTAGAAGGGGGGAACAAACTGGAATTATTATCGACCATGGAAAGAGTTACCAGAAAAATAGCACCTGGACGCGAGCCCTCATTCACAGAGGCTCACGTGGTTAAGGCTTTAGAGATAATTGGTGTTGGAGAAGTCGGAAGAATAAGGTTATCAAAAGAACTTGGATTAGGGGAAGGAGTGACAAGAACTCTTGTGAAGCATCTTAAGAACGAAGGGATTATTAAAGTTTCAAAGTATGGAATTATATTTTCAGAGCAGGGCAAAAAAATGTTTTCCGATCTGAAGTCCAAGATTAGTGAAGGAATAGGGGTTCCACCTAGTCCCTTAACGGTTGGCCCCTTTAACATTGCTGTTCTTGTAAGGGGCATGGCTCACAGGATAAAATGGGGTTTAGAGCAACGGGACACAGCGATCAAGGCTGGAGCCCTAGGAGCGACCACAATAATTTTTTCCCGTAACAGGTTAACTATGCCCTCCAGCGAGGAAGAGGTCTTTAAAGGCATTCCATCCATACGTGACATGTTGGTATCTAGGCTCGGTCCAAAAGAAAATGATGTCATTATTATAGGAAGTGGAGAAAACAAGACAAGCGCAGAAATCGGAGCAAAAATGGCAGCCCTCGAGCTCCTAAAACCCGAAAACGAAAATAAATGAGGGAAGGCTAAAACCTGTTTTTAACTGGCAACCAACAAATTGTTATCGTGATTCTCGCTTCAATAAGTTTATTAAACTGACCTTGCAAAATTGCGTGCTATGTCGCAGAAAAGGGTTGTTCCCTCAGAGATTGAGGGTATTCCCATTGTTCTCACGGGCTCCGCTACGGATATGAGCGATTTCAAACTTAACCCCTTTAAGGCATTCACGGGAGGTTTCCCAACAGGCATTATTCCGAGAAGATTGCTGAGAAAGTATTGGTACCCACCAGTGCCCAACAATGGGGATGGCACCGCCAAATATGCACCCTACGGAATGCGAAAAATCGAAGCCGTGCTAATTAAGGAATTCGGCGCCGAAAACGTTGCAGTTGTACACCCAAAGGATCTGCAAAAGGTTGTGGGCCCGAAAACAAAGGTTGTTGGAATAACTTCTATGGAGCCGGCTGGAACAGGTTTCGTCAGCCGAACATACACATCCTTTGTAGGCTTAGGCGGCGAACCCATAGCCGCTGCAGAATTCAGAGAACTAGTAGGCAACCCAATTCTGCGAAAATGGAATGCCAAAATAATCCTTGGAGGCTCAGGTGCTTGGCAAATTCATAGGGCAAAATTACAGGGAAAATACGGAATAGACTGCATCGTTATGGGTGAAGGTGAAAAAACAGCTTTGAAAATTTTTCGTAGGGCTCTTAATGGCGAGAGACTTCCACAAATAGTTGAAACTGAGGCGCCCAACCCAGGGGAAATTCCATGCATTGTGCACTCGTCGATCTTTGGCACCGTAGAGATTACACGCGGTTGTGGTCGCGGATGTAAATTCTGCTCCCCAACATTGAGAAGACGTTACTCCTTTCCTCTTGAACACATTTTGAAAGAAGTAGAATTGAATGCAAAAAACGGCACAGAAATGATTATTTTAGCGAGTGAAGACATCTTCTTGTACCAATCTAAGGAAAAGTTTCTGCCGAATCATAAAGCAATTGTCACTTTAATTAAATCAATTGCTGCTGTGCCTGGAGTGAAGTACATTCAACCTGCTCATGCGTCTTTGGCACCTATTGTTTATGATCCTAAAATGGTTGAAGAGATTGGTCCGACTCTTCTTGAGAAATCGCGGTGGATTACGAATGGCACTAGGTATAGCTCGGTTGAAATCGGCATAGAGACAGGAAGCTATCGCCTCATGAATGAGCATATGAAAGGCAAGATGTTGCCGTATAAACCAGAAGAATGGCATGACGTCGTGACGAAGGGAATCGAAATCATGAACGAAAACCGTATTTGGCCATTGGCAACATTAATCATTGGTTTGCCTAGTGAAACTGACGAAGATACAATCGCGACGCTTGAACTACTAGACAAATTGAAACATAGCAAAGTATTCTATGTGCCTCTACTGTTTACTTCAGAAGAAGACTGTATGCTCAAAGAAGCACGCCACATGGATTTGAAACATTTAACGCCACTGCAATGGGAGTTCATAGCTACATGCTGGAAACACAACATAGAAGTTTTCGTTTCAGAGGACGAACATTGGAAGATAAGGCTAGGTGTAATGATTGCCTACGCGATGTATTATCGATGGAAACATGGAAAGAAGATTTTGAAACCAATAATGAAATTTTCAGGATGGAGCGAGTAATCTGTCAGCCAAGAGGCTACGTTACGGTACAAAAACAGCTGCTGCAACGACCGTTGTCCATAAGCCTTCTTTATCTCCTGTCGCAGATTGCGTTACGTTGGTTGTTTTGATGATTAGTCCACTGGCTTTGAAAAGTTGTTTTCTCTCATCCCAAGCTGTTTCGGGGTCGAACGGAATTCCCATGGTTGTGGCCAGCATTGTTGCAGCCAAATCTTCCGCATAGTCTCCCGCCACCTCGTCTTTTTGTCCAAAAGAATGGTGTTCAGAAAGATAGCCATAACTGTTTTTTTCTGATGGGATTGCTACACCTATTGATGCTGCAACAAGCCTATGGGGCTCATTAGTTGAATTCCTGGCCAGAACAATAAAGGTTATTTCCCCGGGTTTTATCATTTTCAAACCTTTCTCTCTTGGGACAAGTTTGCACCCTGGGGGTATTATGCTGGAAACATTTACTATGTTGCAGTGTTGTATGCCAGCATCTCTTAAGGCTACTTCGAAGGATTGTAACTGCTCCTTGTGTTTGCCAACGCCTTTCGTTAAGAAGAAATATTTTGGAATCATTTCACAATACATAAAAAAGAATGAGTTTATTAGTTTTTGGTTCGTCAATCATGGTTTTTGTGTTCAGTGTTTACACTGCATATAGTCAACTAAATTAAGTTCCGTACATCCACACGAGAACCAAAAGTTTTAATAAAATACCAGAATCTCCAGCATCTAGGAGGCGTAATATGAAGGATTCCTCTTACTTACGAAGAAAAGTTAAATCCATCGAGGTTAAGGAAAAAAGCATCTCCCAGCTTGTTTCTGAGATGAAGCAAACAGCCTATCAAGGTAGAAAACTTGGAGAAGCCGTTGAAGTTTGGGAGGAAATGTTGAAGGAGAAGGATCTAACCATTATCATGGGATTTGCTGGTTCAATGAGTACTGCTGGGCAATGGAAGATGATTAATTGGCTCATCGAAAAAAGGTTCATTGATGTCCTTGTATCAACGGGAGCAAATATTTCGGAAGACATTGTTGACGCTATGGGCTTTGGCTATTGGCAAGCTACATCACCTATTAATGATGAGGAACTCCTGAAAGCCGACCTAAACAGGTATTACGATGCTTATGGGAAAGAGACTGACTATAGAAAGATGGAAGACCTCTTAACTGAGTTTATGTTGACACTGAAACCAGACTTCATGTACTCTTCCATGGAGCTTCTCCATTTGCTCGGTAAGTGGTTGAGTGCGAAGAGAATAAAAAGCATAGCTGCAGTAGCTGCGGAGAATGGAGTTCCGATCTTCTGCCCCGCAATATCAGACAGCGCTTACGGTGAAGCGTTTTTGATGGCTAAAAACAAGGGGCATGACATCATGGTAGATCAGGTAAAAGATTTCTACCAGTTTGTGAGCATAGGCGAAAAAACAAGAGATGTCGGCGTCGTTTACATTGGCGGCGGTGTGCCAAAAGATTTCACCCAGCTTTTAGCCATATCCCTTTCACCAAAAACTATGGATCAAAAAGTTCCAGAAAGAAAGGGTTTCCTCCGTAAAACCATAAAAGAGTATTATTATCCCCACAGATACGCCATTCAAATCACAACAGATTCTCCTCAGTGGGGAGGCTTGTCAGGTTGCACTCTGGAAGAGGCGATAAGCTGGGGGAAAATTTCTAGTGGGGGAAAAAGAATCACGTGTTATTGCGACGCAACAATAGCGTTGCCCATTATAACACACACGCTTAATGAAAGGATAGAGTTTAGAAGAAAAGCTCCAGACCTATCTTGGCTTTTCAGTCAAGTTTCCTAAAATCGCGCAAGGTATGCCAAAACCTATTTTTGCGCTATTGGATCCCCCAACGTTTGGTGATCTTGACTATTGTGAAGATTATGAAGGCTACGATGAGAAAGGTTATCAGTGCACCAATGAAATGTCCTACACGGAATGGCCCGGCAATGATACCTTCCCATTCGACGCCGGGCATGGCGAGAGTGATTATAGGCATGATTAAGTCGTTAACAAGTGCCTTAACCAGTTCGCCGAGATAAATGCCTAAGATGAAAGCAACAGCAAGACCCAAGACCTTGTATTTTGAAAGGAAGTCCATAAACTCATTCCACAGTCCTTTTGGTGGCGGCGGAGCGGGCTTAGGCTCAAGCAACTCTCGGATTCGCCTCAACTCCTCCAACATTTTATCTTCTTTCGGCATTTTTCTCACACATTCGATCTCTATTTTCAGATGCTTTTATGGCTTTTGTTAATTTGGTGCTCCGGCCTAGATTCAAATCTTGGTTTAAATTCTTGGCGTTCTAGTGTTAATATGACTCTGCCAATTTCAGAGATTTCTATACGCGGGAGGCAGTTGAAGGTATTTTGAAGTGGAGCCTGGGGCTAGGTACATACCTTCGTTTAAATCCTTCGCGTGGGGTGCGCGAGGGGGAAGCGGGAGTTCGAACCTCTCCCGGGCTACCACTTTAAAATCGGTTTTTAGTGTTTTTTGGGTATGTTGGCGCCGGGAGTTAGGTTCAAACCTAAGTTTAAATCCTTGTTTTTGCGTGGACCCATAAATGCGCGGGCATTTAAGAGATAAGCCTTGTGCTACTCTTTCTTTTCTTAAGGTAGGCTATTGCTGTAACAGTTACAGCTAATAGTGTTGCTAATCCAATGTACGGAGCCAACAAACCAAACTTATCAATAGGAACCGAGACGCCACCAACAGGAGCTTCAGTCGCACTTGCATCACGTACAAGGCGGACATAGTTGTAGATCCGGACCGCGTCGCCCTGCGGACCGCGACCGTAGGGGTAATCTGCCGGGTTGCCGCTCTTAGGATCGCTGCGCTGTGCGCCGGCACCATGGACGTCCAACCACGAGCCGTTCATGTAGCCCAGCGCCCGGCCGAACGCGATGTAAACCCCTTCTGAGCTGGAAAGCGTGGTTCCCGTCCAGTAGAAAGGATAATCGGCCACGCCTGCTTCGTTGGTAATCTGGGTACAAGTGAAGACTGGGTCAATAGCCGCGGAATTGTTCGTGTCGGGAGAACGGGTGTAATCCACGATGCTCTGGAGTTCCTTGGCGTTTGGCAGGCGCCAGTCGTTATGGCCCAGGTAGCTCTCGGAGTTCCTGGTCTGAACCCATGCCAGAGCGCTTTCCCAGTTCATGCCCACGCCGCTGTCCGCTTGCGCCCACATTAGGCCCGTGGCGTCCCCGGTCACGGTGCCGTCGCCGTTGGCCACGAACTGGTTGACGCCGTAAGCGGCGTTGCCGCGAACGAAGCGAACGTATTCCTTCATATCACCGCCGAGCATCGGGTTGGTGTCGCGCGGGTATCCTTTGATACGTCCGTCCGCAAAGTTCACTCCGAATACCGTGGCGTCGCCATTCATCGTGGTGCCCACGTACTGCGTGCTCGACCAGTATTGCGCGTCGATGAGCCGCTCGCCCACACTAGTGTCGCCATACCCAAAGGCGAAGTACATCGTGTCGATGAACGGCGTCGGGTCACCGTGACCTGGCTCAACGCCGCGGAAGTCGATCAGCGAGTAGAGTTCTTTGATGGTAGGTGCCCGCCAGTCGCTGTACCCGCCGTAGTTTTGAGCGTTAAGCGTGTCGGCATAACTCAGAAACTCGGGAAACGTGAGCTTGTCGTTAAAGTCGATGTCACAGTCGCCGTCGAGGTCCGGACTCTGCGTCCAAGTCAACCCTGTTACGTTGTCGTAAACAGTCAGTCCGTCCGCACTGAGTGTATACTTGGGCTGATTGCCGGCAAACTGGGCGTCCTGGCCGTAGAAAGCCTCGCCTGGTTGCGGAGGGGAAATTTCGAACATGTTGTTGTAGCACTTGTTCTGACCAGTATCCACTACGGCATAGCTGGTTGCGCTAACCGTGTATGCAGATGAACCAATTCCGAGATTCCTCAAATAAAAGGCGGTCAAACATGATGAACCAAGCAAAACAGCAATAACTATTGCAAAAGTTCTTGTGTTCATCATTTTCATTTTCTGTTGCTCCTCCGTATATCAGAGTCCACTTGGCAAGCGCATAAAAGCGTTTTTCAGAATTATACCAAAATTTAACCACTAGCAAATTGCGCAAAAACCATCTGCAAACAAAAGTGGCTACGAAAATAAAGAATGAAAAAGCGCGTTTGCGCTCCTTCTTTATGTATCTTGAATTTCACTAAAAAAGAGGGGAGGTTTTCGTTGTCTAATCCATATGTAGTTGGATTTTGGTCTATTTTCCATACGTTGCACATTCAAGGCTTTTCGATCACCGTTCTCGTTAAGATCACTATTTCTGTCACTTTTGCCTGTTCCAGATCGACCCACACAGACGCGTAGCCTGTTGTATCTTTTTCTAGCATTACGATCGCGCTTGTTGCTTTCATCGTAACATTGCCATCTGCCTCAACTATAGCTTTGATGATCGGTCTCACTCCTGTGATGTTGTAACCCTCACCAAGCAATGTTTGCACGTCTTGGTCGCTTTTCGCTATGTTAATCACGTTCTGTTCAAACTCTTCGCTAACCTCGACAAACCCGAAGCCTCTCGGTCCACGCCGCCCTCCACCTGGCCAGCCACATGTTCCTGGCATCATTCGCCCATTGATCCACCCTGCAAATTCACTGCTACTGTCTTCTCCATTGTTAGCCGCGTATGCGCTCAGCGCAATGCCACCAAAAATTGCTGCCACGGCCACTGCTGTCAGGATTATCGCAATTTTCTTTCTGTCCATATTCATTGCCTGATTCATTACCCCCTTCGATTGTTGTAGGCGCACGCAAGCGCGCCTCATGCTCGTCTGAAGGATCAAAAACTACTAAAGGATTTTTCAGAATTAGACCAAATTCTCTTCCAAATCTGGTTAAGCAAAAAGGTATCAGCTGTTCTAGCAGTAGATTTACCATGGAGAAAAATGTTACAACATGCTGTTTGAGTTATAGTTGGAGGAGGACGGAGCGCTGAGGGAGAAAGGAGAGAAAGGAAAGACCAAAAAGAGCTCTACCTCCTCCAACCATTCCGGAGATGCTTTTAGCAGTTCAGCAGAATAAAAGGGTATTTCAAAATTAAACACAGTTTCACACCTAATTCAGTCCAAGAGCACCGGAAGGACATATTTATTACCTCGTTCAAATGGGTTTAACAAAGGCTCCTTAGTCTATACGGAGCGGTGTGGATGGCTGCTGGCGGGCGTCCGTTGAAGTATTTGCTTGGGTGGCTAATTGCAGGCACGAGAGGGGGCGTGACTCGTGCCAAAATAATTGAGACTCTAAAGGAGACTCCGCGAAATGCGAATCAGTTGGCGACCTTGCTCAAATTGGACTACAGAACGATAAGGCATCATCTTGAAGTCCTTGAGAAAAACAAAATAATCACGTCAGCCGGGGAAGGGTATGGTACCACGTATTTCTTGTCCCCAGCAATGGAGGAGAATTACGCTCTGTTCGAGGAGATTCTGAAGAAAATCTGGAAAAAGTAGAAAAAGGAGGAATGTAGATGAAGAATCGTATGAACAAAAGCATGAGAATCTGGCTAATTCTGGCAACGTTGATAGTGGTAGCTATCTTGGCAGCCATCTGGACTACGTCCACCTTTTGGTTTCCACGTTATCCTTGGGAACCTCGCCCACGACCCCCAGAGAACATTCCTGGAGACATAGAATTCTTCTACACAGCAAAAACAGTAATTTCCACGATCAATGTGACACTCTTAATCTTCCTATTGTTCACATACGTTAGTATATACAGAAAGACACGGTCAGAGTTCACAATTGGACTAATAATATTTTCGATAGTTTTCCTTCTTAATGCTCTTGCCTCAAATCCCTTGATGATTTGGGCTTTCGGTTTTCGACCGTTTGGTCTGGGGCCATTCGCCCTGTTGCCAGAGCTATTTACGTGCGTAGCATTAGCTGTACTGCTATATCTCACGTTCAAATACTAGGAGCACACACGCGCGATTACAACTTGCTGCGCGCGCATCAAAAGCGATTTTTGGGGTTCTTTAGTGAAAATACCTCCAGAAAATTAATAGATTGCGTTTTGAGGTGGTGCTCCGGCCGAGCACCGATTAAAGTGTTCAAATCCCTGCATGCATGTCAAGTCGTTTCGTGACCTAATTTATTGGCAGTATGCGAAGATTATCTCGGAGTCTGCTGGCGCGGGGAAGAGACAGTATGGCTTTGTGATGGACAGGTTCAAAAAGCTTGTTTCGGGGGAGATTTCATGGTCGACTTCTATCAGAGAGTACGTGAAGGAGCGTGAGAAAGCAGAAACAGAAGACAACTTGCAGCCAGCCATCAGCCTCGTAGTAGAAATGCCGCTAAGAAAAGTCATTAAGACATACAAGACAGAGAAAAAGTAATTTCTGTGGAGTGCGGGGGTGGGATTCGCGCACGAGTTTACCAGTAAAAATCGAGCTACTTTGGTGCCGGGGGTTAGCTATGTAGAGCGCTATTAAAGGGTTTAGCATCTAGATAAGATGATGAGTATGTTAAGCCTGTCTGACGTTGACCAAAAGATTATCGATCGATCAATCATTTTGATAGTACTGCTTTTGAATGATTGATTTGTTGATTACAACGATCTTTCCAAGCACAGATAGCGTATCGAGTTTTAGGTTGATGCGCATTTTTCTTGGTGACTAGCTTTTTAAAGTGGCACTCGCCTTCAAAGGCGCAGAAGAGGATTACATTTCGCATAAGACCACTCGTGTTTTCATCAATTTTTGTCTCCAGATTTATAAATTTCATATCCTATCTTTTGTTCAGCAATGTTTAATTCGGCATCTTGTTATTAAGAAATATTCAAAGCAACGTAACAGTGTTTGTATCGAAAAGTGATAGTGTTTGATTTCGAATCCGATATGTGCATATGCTTTTAATGCTTTGTAGCAGTAACAAAAATCGACACAGAAAAGGAAACATCTCTGCATACACGCATGTGTTAATTCGGGTAGGGCCGGTTAGTTGGGAGAAAGTTTAAAACTTGAAGAACGGATTACTGAAAAACACGTTAAGACTTTTCTAGACATAGTTGTCTTGGCGTTGCTGAACGGTGAACCCATGTATGGTTACAAACTCATTGCGGCTATCCACAGAGAATTCGGGATCTTAGTTAGTCCTGGTTCCTTTTACCCCTTACTCCACTTCCTAGAGGACAACAAATTGATAGAATCAAGTTTTAACAAAGGAAAAATAGTTTACCGAGTAACCCCTAAAGGAAAAGAAAAATTCGAAAAAACATTCACCGCATATAAAGCATCCATCGAAAGGATATCGCATTTTGTAAAAGTCCATGGAGGAATTTCTCCTTAGCTTATGGTTCTAAGGAGTGGAAGGCAAGACTTTCACGATTCCGTGAATCTCTTCTATTCTTTCTTCAATCTTCCTTTTTAGCTCTCTTATTTCTCCAGTGTGAAGCACCGCTACATCACTGTCCGATCGCTCACTTTCAATTAAAAGAAGGAGAGTTTCCTCTTTCTCCTTCAGATACTTCTTTCTTTCGATATCTAGACTTTTTATTTTGTTTAGGGCTACTTCAAACAGAATTTTGGCTGGTTTTTTTCGGAACAGGAAGAGCCTTTTGTTTGTGAGGTAGAGATATCCTGATCTCCAGACGCCGGGAAGAGACGTATCGTAATGATAGTGCGAACCAAATGTCTTGAGCACGATTTTTTCGTTCTCATCTAATGGGGCTTCTTCGCTGTTTTCTAGGGCGTACCTTCTGATTTCTTCGTCCCACGCTTCCATCATCCCATAATCTAGCATGGTTGTCATACTGGCGATTGCAGCCTTCAAGTTGACTCCGATCAAGGGCACCCCGGAAACTGAGATGACGAGATCCGCGTGAAGGATAACTCCTTTGACCAGTATTCTGTCAACAAGGTCTACGAGTGCATTGCTTCTTGTGGGCTCCAAGTCTATCTTCCCCCATGATCCGCCTCTATCAGAGTTATCATCTCTTTCAGTTTATTCATTTCTTTTCTGACATCTTTGTATGGTGCCTCTTCAATTCTCTTAACTGCTTCTCTAATCTTTCCTATCTCTTCGCAGGAAACTTCGTCCTTCAATCTTTTCTCTACCGAGGACACCAATGTCTTCGCTTGACTCACCTTTTTCACCTTCATGGTCACTCCTCCCACCAGCTCCAACAGCTCATCAGTGTACTCTCTGATTTTCTGAGCGCTATTACTGTTCAACGCTACTTTTAGTTTCTCCAATGTTTCTTCGAGTTTCTTTTTTTCCCATTCAGGGATTTTTTCGTATATCTCCTCCATTGATTTCTCTGTTCCATAGATAACAGCCTTTGCTTGATTACAGGTTTCAACAATTTTCTTTCGCCACCCGTCCATATCTTCAAACTTGGTTGCATCGATAATCATCCTCGTGATCTCCTCTTCTGACAGCGCCGTTGGCTTGGTCACTTTAATTGCTTCTTTTTTTCCTGTTTCTAAAATCTCGGCGGAGACTGTTAATATACCATCGGCGTTGATTTTGAAGGTAACCTCAGCCTCTTCCTCATATCTGGGCGCGGGAGGGATGCCTTCCAGCTTGAACAAACCTAGGGATACGTTGTCCTTTGCCATCTCCCTCTCTCCTTGCAGAACATGGATCATCATTGATGTCTGGTCATCCTCTTCAGTTGCAAACACCATGCTTTTCTCGGTAGGGATGGTAGTGTTTCTTTTAATCAATCTCGTAAATACGCCTCCCGAGGTCTCCACACCTAGCGAAAGAGGCGTGACATCCAGCAACAGCATATCCCTTATCTCACCTTTCAGAACACTGGCTTGAATACAGGCACCCGTGGCGACTATTCCCATAGGATCTATGCCTTCCTCGGGTTCCACCTCAAAAAAATTTCTAAAATATTCTCTGATAATTGGCATTCGAGTTGGCCCGCCTACGAAAATAAGTTTGTCTATGTCTTGAGGGTCTAGCCCTGAGTCTGTTAAGACCTGCTCTAAGGGATATCGTAGTCTGTTGAGTTGTGGTTTTATGAGTTCTTCTAATTTGTCCTGCGTTAAAATGATACGTGGGTTTAGCTTAGAACCGTCTATGTTAAGCTGGGTCTTTATTGTTGTTGAACGTTTGCTGGAGAGATGAATCTTTGCTGTTTCTCCGGCGTCTCTGAGTCGGTTCAAGTTTCTTCTGTCGTCTCTTAAGTTAATGCCCTGTTTTTCTTCAATTTTGTCGACGAGATAATTTAGAATTGTGTCGTCCATATCTTTGCCGCCCAGATGGGTGTCTCCACTGGTGGATACAACTTTAAAGATGCCGTTGTTCATCTGCAAGATTGTTACGTCGAAGGTTCCAGCGCCTAAGTCCAGCACTGCTATCTTTAAGTTTTTCCTGATTTTGTCTAAACCATAGGCTAGTGACGCGGCTGTCGGTTCACTGACGATCCTCAAGACTTCAAGCCCGGCTATTTCTCCTGCCTCTTTTGTAGCGTTCCTCTGGTTGTTGTTGAAGTACGCTGGCGCTGAGATCACCGCTTTGTCTATCTTCTCTCCGAGGAAGGTTTCCGCGTCTCTTTTTATCTTCTTTATTATCAGGGCAGAGACCTTTTGGGGAGTGTATTTGCAACCGTCTATGTCTACGGTGTAATCCGTGCCCATTTTCCTTTTAATCCACCTCACCGTCCTATCAGGGCAGACATAAGCGTAGGCCTTTGCATTTTTCCCCACAACTATTTCACCATCTTCTTTGAACGCCACGATGGAAGGAAACATTTTTCCGTAACGGGTCGGCCCTTCAGACGCTGGAACAAGCATTATTTTTCCGTCTTTCACCACGCTGGCGGCTGAGTTGGTGGTTCCAAGGTCAATTCCTATCGTTCGACCCATAGCAATCGCCCTTTTAGGGAGGCTTCAGTCAACCTTTTTCCCGTATCAGAAGAGTTTTTTCGACTTTTGGTTTCTCAAGGGAACAGAGGTAATGCTGACAGTATTCCGTCAACACATCGCGTGCGTTTTTTATCCTTTTAAACTTCTCTTCGACAAAGGGATCTTTAGGATTTAAGTCTGGGTGGTGTTTTCGTGCCAGCTGATCGTACGCTGAGTTTATTTCGGTCAGGCTCACCTCTTTGCCTAATCCTAAGGTCTTTCTGGCTTCTTCCACCATGTTAAAATTCATCTTTTTTATATCGGATTCGGTGAAATTGTATGGGGGCAAGGGACCGACAGCGAGGAACTTGAGTTTTTTCTCGTATTTTTTCTCAAGTTCATTTAGTTGGTTGTAGAATTCCTGTTCTCGTTTTCGGTCTACTAAAAAGGAGGCGTTCATCACGGTGTCTTGATCAGTGGTTTTGTTTTCTTTGAACCCGTCTGACAAACCTCTTAAGGCATGGTATATGTTCTTCACGTATTCATTTTTCCTTTCGTCTAAGACTGACTTGACTTTTCTTCCCAGCTTTATTCTAAGGGATTGATCAGTAGCCTTTTCCTTCGCCTCTCTGCTTAGTGTGCGTAGTTCTTCGTTTTCTCCCAAGATGGCGGCCAAGATGGCGTTGTCCCATGAGATTTTGATGTTTATCTGCAGTTTGTTGTCTATTTTCTCCAGCGTATTCTTAAATTTCATTCGAGCTCGCTTCAAGATATTTTCTATTTCCGCTTCATTCTTAGTTATGACTCCAAAACTCACTGGGATGATTGTGTGGGTTTTCATGACTTTCCGCAAGGTCTTCTCGTGGGTTACGGCTTGTTGTATATCAATCTCATAATCCTCGGGGATATCGCTGACCACGGCGCCAACATCTTCGTATTGAATGGTATATACCTCGCTGCTGCTGATGCCAATGTTACCGAAGCTTTCCCTATTCTCTGATCCTATTATTCCGTAGAGATACTTTCCCATTTTCAACTACATCACCTTCTCAACTTCTTTTCGATTCTCCGATCTCCCCTACAAAGGAGTAAGGTGACCAAGGTCCGGTGAATCTTACAGCAAAACCTTCTCTCTTGTTGATCTCTCCTAGCAAGTTTCCTAGGTTTTGAATCTTGTCTTTGTGTGCGAGGCATGCAAGGTTTAGGATCATCTGCTTGTCTTGCCATTTTTCTGGAACTTTTTTATTGGTGGACTCAAGCTTCAAATCATCGACAAGCGCCTTGATCTGATTATAGAGGTTCTTGGTGTGGTTATCCACGAATGCATTCCTTTCAAGCTCTAGTCTTCTTTCCATTTGCTTCTTAAGAAGGTAAGCTGCCCCTTTAGATTTGTTTTCCATTTCTTTTTTTAGTCTCCAAATTTTCTCGTTTTCTTCTGTTATCTTTCTAACAGATTCTTTCTCTAGGAAAATCTGAATGCCATACTCCGCTTTTCCCTTAAGCTTTTTCAATAAAGTCTTAAGTTGTTGGTGTTCTTCTTTGAGCCACTTCTTTACTGTTTCATTGTCACCCTTTAAAATGGTGTCGAAGGTTAGGGGAATTACTGTGCCGAATTCCCTGGCAGCCAAGTCAATCACGTATTGATGTGTTAAAATCCACTCTGTTGCTTTTTCTTTATCTTCTGTTTTGTAGGGCTTCGCTTCGCAACGGTGGACGACCGCGCTTATATCGTTAGATGGCACGGTGTAGACAGAGTTGTCTTGGATTCCAACCTGCCCAAAATCCGTTTCTTCGCTGCTGTTAACTATGCAGTAAAGATATCTGCCTTCTCCATAATTATCTTCGGAGGCCATTTTTAACTCACCTTGGCTTGTTGCCATCTTTCTGGATTAGCCATAATGTCGATGGTTTCCTCCACTAGTTTGTCAAGATCGGATCGCACAGATTTGACTAGGTCTTCGATGCCGTTTTCCTGTTTTATGTGCTTAAGCGCCATATCAAGGTCCAACAGTCCCTTTCCCAATCGTTCGATCTCCTCTTCCTTCAGTCTCCCAGATTCCATCCTTCGCATAGCTTCTCTTTCAAGCACTTCTTGTATAACCTCGACCAGAGCCACAACTAGTCCAAGGAGCCCAGACTTCAAGTTGTCTTCGTTTATTTCTATTGGCATGTTTTCTCATCCCACTTTGTTCAGTTTGACTTCTAAAACGCCGTTTTTGATGGTTTTTCTTACAATCTTTTCAACGGGATGGAAGAGGGGAACCTCCATGTGGTAATCCTTTCCGGATATTATGAGAAAATCGCCCTCCACTTCGACATCAGTATTTCTCTCTCGTGGAGGAAGGCAAGTTACTACCCTCAAACAGTCTTCCTCGTCGAAGACATCCAGCAACATCTCATGATGAGTGCCATCCATCAGTTCTTCTTTCAGCCACCAAGAAAATGTGATTTTTTCACCAGACAAAGGATCGATCTTGGATTTTTCAAACGTGATGAGGGGTTCTCCTATAATTTTTTGTGCTCTTGGATTTATGACTTCTTTGATCCTGGTAAGTACTTCCATATCCGAAGAGGCGCAAATTAGATCCGCGAGCTTTCTGATTTCTGCGTGTCGTTCTCTCAAAAGGTATGTTATGATCTGCCCGCTTTTCTCATCTAATGTTCTCATAAGGAGGTTCACGTTCCTCGCCTTGTCTGAGGCATTCAACTATTGAACCTCCGCCCTAACCCCAGCCTTCTTTCTTTTCTTCGCCTTTGCGCTCTCCCACCCACACCATGGACAAGCAATGTTTAGTAGCTCCTCCCTCTCAACTCGTTTGCCGCATTGTGGGCACTCCTCTTTTTCTATCATAGCCTCTTTCCAGACCGCTGTTTCCAAGTTGGTTCCGGATGGGAACTCTAACCCGTATTTCGCCGCCGTTTCAAAGGATGCTAGCGCAGCTCTTATCTTAATTCCGAGTAATTCAACGCCTGCAACATCGATGGTGATGTCTGCGTTGATCACTAGCCCTTTGTCTAGAATTCGGTCTATGGCATCTGCCAAGCCGGAAGAATCTTTTTCAGGAGTTAATGTTGTGCTTTCCATCGTTTTAACTCTCACCTAATCTGTAGTTCCATTCACACCAAGGGCAACCTTCCTCTTGGAGCTCCTTTGATCTGGATTCCATTCCGCAAACTGGACACGGTTGCTTTGTTGTCAAATTTTGCCATGCTAGCGTGTTAAGATTGGTTCCTTCAGGAAAATCTAAACCTATCTTTTCGGCCATTTTGAAGGAAGCGAGGATAATGCGAGCTTTGGCTTCTAAGAGATCGAGGCTACCGAGGTCAATTCTGACACTCGTGTCGATCGTTACGCCTTTATCTAGGATTCTGTCTAGGAGTTGCTTCAATCCAGTTTCTTCCGGCCTTAAAATCACCATTCAAGAGAACTCCTTCAAATTCAATTAACTTAGTAGGTTTATCCTCTGGTTGAGGTTCATTCTGTTGATTCGATTGTTCATTTTTAGTTGGTGGGTTAGTTCTCCGTTTCTCTTCTCGTATTCCTCTTTTGTTATTTCGCCTAGCTCGTAGAGCAGCCTGTTTTCCTTTATTTTGTTGTTAATCTTTTGCTGGATTTCCTCTTGTCTTACATTCTCAGCGTAGTCTCTGATTGTTTCCATGAGCCAGATCATGTCAAAGGGCGGTATAGAGAAGCCGAGCATTCGCAGGAAAATATCATCTACAAAAAATACCATTTATTCCACCTATTTTTTACTGATTTCCATGCCCTCTGCCCCGATTTTTATATAAACAAAATTGTAGGGCGCCCATGGTCCACTGTAAAGAAGTCTTAGCATAGGGTATTTTTCCTGTAGGTTCGTCACTTCGTTTGAAAACGCGTTTATGTCTTCTCTGTTGACTAGGAATGATGTGTTTAAAAACAGCCTATCACTGAATAGGTCGCCCATGACCGCCTGCTTTGCCTTAGTATTTAGTGATCCTAAGATGTCTGAGATGTATTCCTTTCTTTTTCCATGGTCAACAAACACGATGTCCTTGTTAAGAATACCTTTTACTCCAAGTTCAACCATATTGTCTACTAGCTTCAAACACTCATTTGCTGGATCGTATGTCTTCTTCAGTAGGCGCCTTAGAATTCTTTCGTTTTGTATTGTTGTGCCAAATTCCACTGGTACAACTGTATGCTCCTCCATTACTTGCCTTAGGACCGCTTCATGCTTCCTTGTATTGCCCTCGGTCAGTTCGTAATCCCTCATGGGAGAATCGCTGACTACTGCCGCAACGTCTCTGTAAGGAATAGTGTAGACCTCACTGTTGTTTATACCTATATTTCCAAAACTTTTTTCTTTGCTAAATGGTATCAAACAGTAGAAGTACTTCGCCTCTTTCTTTCTTCTCTTTCTTTTTTCCTCAGCCCTCATCGAGGCCTTTAGTCTCACTTTCTCCGCCAGTTCTTTGATCTCAAGTGAAAGCTTGATTGCCTTCCCATATTCTTCCAAATCAAAGCTTTTGTCCGCTTCCGTTAGCATCTGGTTTATTTTCTTTGTTATTTCCGGAACATATAGAGAGGCTTTTGTCTTTTTTTCAATCTCCTCTACAATCGTTCTTGCTTTTCTTATTGCTTCCCTTGTCTTCTCTTGTTCTACCTTTTTTTCCCACAAGAGCCGTGTTGTAATTATTTTTCTTCTTTCTGCTTCAGTCCATTTTCTCTGTTGTAATAACAGATTCTGCTCCTTAATTCTTTCCTTTTCCCTTTTGAAACGTTCTTCTCGTTCTTTTAATCTCTTTTTTCTAAGTCCCTCGTATTTTTTCTTGGTCATTTCAACTTACCTCCTCAATTGTTAGTTCTTGCTGTAGGTAGTGGTTCAAGAGTTTGCGAGTTTGAACGTGCTCATTGATTATGCTTCTTATTTTCAGTTCCGCGTCCCTAGCAGGGGCATACGTCTTTGCCTTGCCATTTTTCTCGGAAGTTAACAATCCCTTCTCTTTCAATGACTGAAGCATGGGATAGATGGTTCCTGGGCTGAGTAACACGTTGAATTCCAGATGTATGGTTCCTATTATGTCGGTTCCACACATTGGTTTCTTTTGTAGGAGAGCAAGAATTATGGTTTCCAGATTGTCTTTCACCATTTTTTCGATGGAGTCGACTGACAACTTGGATTTGTCAAGCATATCCCCAGATAGTATTGTTAGGTCGCTGGTTGTGAGGCGAAGTTGGTTGTGGTGCATTGTCAGTTGTTTGATTGTTTTAGGGTTGAGTTTGGTAACGTCGTAGGTGCACAGGCAGTCTATGGAGTGTTTTTTGCTTAGTTCGTTTAGGTAACTTTCTCTTTCTTCAACTTCGGCGTGTTTCTGGTTAAGTATTGATCCAGCGTCTATGATGATCCGTAGTTTACAGTTGTTTTCGTTTTCGAGGTCTTTGATCTCTTCTGGTTTAATGATTCTTAACTTAGCATTTGTGAAGTTGAATTCTTGAATTAGGGATGTGGGGTCGTCCGCGGTTACATAAACTGCCTTTTCATCGTTTCTGGTAGAAATCAAAAAGGCTCTTTGAATCGTGTGTTTGTCCACCTTTGGAGTGTAAAGGTGGAGTATGTGATTTACGTCTTCAACATTCGAGTCAGGTCGTAACTGTGAGTTGAGGGAGGTCATTTCCTCTCAACCTTTCGGTTGGAGTACTGATCTTGATTCGTGGAATGGATACTTGCATTTTCTCGTGCGTGCGTTGAATTTTGCCCTTCTTGTGTTCCATTTTCCCCTCCATGTTAGTTCCTTGGCTATCTTTTTTCTCTCCAGTGTGTCCATGCCGGTCATCGCTTCGCCTCTCTTCCTTGCTTCGTGTGCTCTTTTGAAGGCTTTTTCTTGTTGTTCCAAGGTTTGTTTGTTTTGGCTTTGGATTCTCTGTTCTTCTATTCTTCGCCTCTGTTCTAATGCACGAGACCTTCTCTTTAGCAAGCGGAAGTGTCTGTCTAGGCTTCTTCGCCACCAGTCTCTTTTTCCCATTACTGTCTCCTCAGCTGGTTACTACCCGCTCTTCTTCTTGGGGCACCATTCTGTCTGCTCGCTTCCTTATCATTGTCTGTGTCCAGCCGATTAATTCGCCATTCTTATCAAGTCTGATTTCGTATCTTCCGAGGAGATCTTGTGTGTCTGGTATCGCCTTTCTTTCCAGTGCTTCAACCGTAACTTTCCATTCTCCCTCTTTTTGTTCGATACCTATGATGGTCTCTGGCTCTTTGGATATGTACTTCTTCGCTATGGTAAGTGCTAGGTCGGTGATCTTTTCTATTGATGGGTTGGGCTTTTCTTTTGCCATTTTTCGTCCCTTCTATGGAACATAAATAAAGCCTGAATCGTCGACTTTAATGGCGGCAACTTCTATCCCCTTCCAACGCTTTATTCCCTCTTTGAGGTTGTATTCATCCACGTTACCAGCTATTTTGTAGTGTTTGAGGAAACTGGCTAGTCTTCGTCGCCTTGCTTGGCTGTCTCTGCTTACGGTGTTTACGTTGAAGGTTCCGTCTGGTTTGAGACAGAAATAGAAGGTTTCCTTTATTGTGCTTCCATCTTGGGCTCTTAGGGTGATAACAAGGGCATCTGTGTCATTGAACTTGAGTCCCCTTGGTTTTCTGCTCCAGAGGTCGGAGATTTTGTAGATTTTTACGTCTTGGATTGTTGCACTTACTTTTTCCAACTCAGGCATCTCCATAAGTTTCGGCGAGTATTTCTTTTATGAGGTCGCTTTTCTTGAGAAGTTCTTTTTGACTACCTATTTTTGTTGCTAAGACATCCATGTATATCTGCTCAAGATATTCCTTCGAGTAGCCGTCAATTGCTCTTAGTCCTTGGCAGATCATTATTTCAGCTCTGGTTCCTGGTTTATGGGGGTCTGGCAATTTTTCTCTGAGTATTCTGACGACCTTCACGACTTTTTTCGCTTCGTGGGATGACATGCCAGTATGTGCTTGAACGATTTTTACTTCGGTGTCGGAGTCGTAGTAGTCCATGTAGATGTCGACCATTCTGTCGAGTAGGGCGTCTTGAGGTCTATGTACTCCTGCGTATTCTATGGAGTTGCTTGTGAAGATTATGTTGAAGTCTGGATGAACCTTGACGTATCTTTCTTCTCCGAACATTGTTGGGAGTTCGAGGATTTTTTCCTCCAGCACCGACAGAAGGACGTTGTTTGCTTCTGGCTTGGCTCTTGAGAACTCGTTGTAGACTAGTGTGAAGCCGTATTTGCATGCGAGTGTTAGGGGGTTGTCAACCCATGTGTATTTTGTTCTGTCTTTTGCTAACATGACGTTATGGACGAATCTGTCCCTCACGCTTTCGGCTTCCATCTCTGAGTATCCTCCGATCAAGTCTGTTGTGGTCATTTGTTCGTCGCCGTTTATCCACACCGTGGGTCTTCCCAACTCGTTTGCCACTTGCATGGCTAGTGTTGTTTTCCCGCAACCAGTTGGTCCCACTATGTGGGGAGGATATCCGACTTTTGTCCATAGTTTAACCCTGTCCTTTAGCTTTCTAACCTGCTCCGTCTCAACAAAATTTTCAATGGTTGGCACCAGAAATTCTGCTTCGACGCTTTCGATTGAAGGTTCTGCGGCTCTATTTTCCAATTCTAGCTTTGAAAACTTTTCTTCCGCCGTTTCATGAATTCTCTTTCCTCTCACCACTCTTTTATGTGTGGGCTCGTATCTCATCCTTTAAATCACCGTTTTAGCGAATATTGTGACATACTACTTAAGTGATATTCAAAAAGTAGTTACGAGATTTGTGTCAAAAATTGAAAGCCGTGCCTACAATTGAAAGTTCTTAGGCTGGTGCATGCAACGCCAAAAAACAGTTCAAAGGGCAGTTTCCGCCTAACAAAGGCAGATTGTTATGCCTCTTTTCTTTGAATAATATCTCTTACCCATATCGCACGAATCGCTTGTGGGCGAAGAACAACGGAAAAGTGTTGCAGTTTCTCCCTGAGTTGCCTTAACCACTTGACTTTCTTATCTCTTTCTCGGGCGCGCAAACTATTTGTCGGCCTCATGGTTGGCATTCTTTCTCACCTCCTTCTGGGGTTAGACTGAATTCCGGGTTGTATAAAAAATGGGGGATGGATGAAAATGCGGCTTCCCTTTTTGTCTCAACTGAGGTTGCTCACCCGAAGAAATCCTTTACGTATGCTTGGTTTTCCTTCATCTGCTCTAAGATGGCTGACTGTATGGAACGGACACCGGCATATATATTAGCAACAGCCTCTTGGTTTTCTTTCATCTGGTTTTTGGCATCCGACTGTATGGAACGGGCGCCCGAATAGATCATGCCGGCGGTTTTTTGAATTGCAGCTATCTTGCCTTTAACGGTTCTAGGGCTCACTTTTTTTGGCATGGCGGCCCTTCGCATGGGCTTCGCTGCTGGTGCTTTTTTCGCTAGCAGGGCCACTGCTCGTCTGGGTTCCATCACCTTTTTTTCTGCTTTTTCTTCAGACATTCTTTTTCATCTCCATTGAGGGCCGCATCTTCTTAGGCAGTTTAGGCCGTCGCAGGGACTCCGATTGCCGCTTGCTCTACCTTTGTGATCTCTTCAGCGTAGTGTAGGAAGGTGTCCACTGACGCGACTACCACTCTTGCTTCGATGGTTAGGATTTCGATGCCAACCAGAGAAGCCCTTGCCCACGCGTCGACGACGATTCCCTTGTCAAGTATTCTGTCAAGAACTTCAGCCAAACTCGAGACATTCGGACTTTGTTGTACCAATCTTTTTCACCTCTCAAATTTTATTTTTTATCAGCGCCTTTGAATATGGCATCTTAATATTTAAGAGATATTCAAAACAATGACACCGCCCTCGTATCGAAAACCGATATATAACACCTTATTGCATATTTCAAATTCTGAAACAAAGGCTATACACACTTTTTGCCACGTCTACATCCGTACCAAAAATCATAAAAACATGTTGCGCTTAAGCACATGACTCAAAAATTCGAAATGTAATTAGAAGTAGATTCAAACCGAAATGTGTGCACGCAAAGAGAGTGACCTTTGGTGTGGTTGATCTGTCAAGCAGCTCTTGGGAGAGGAAAAAACAAGCGCTTAGTCAGAGGTATCCAGGGAGCTGAATGGGTTTTCTGTCCCCTCATCAAAAGCGTAAAAAATGGCAGAATAGGCACGGACCGATGCCAAAGATGCAAACACTTCGTCCGCTTTGAACAAACCTACATCCCCCAAGCACAAACAACACCCGCATTAAGAGGCACCTTTGACATTAGAAGACCACTAGGGAGATTAGGGGTCACTCATCCGCATGCAACACCATTCCCCCATATACCTAGCTTGATAAAAGAAAGGCAACCACTCATCGATATCTTCGAAGAAGAAGACCACATAAAAGTCTTGGCGGAATTACCCGGTGTAGAAGAAAAAGACGTGAACATAATAACAGACGAAAAAACCATAATGATAACTGCAGAAAACGCAACAAAAAAATACCTGAAAATAGTCAGACTCCCAACGTGCATCAAAAAAAGCAAGATCAAGTCAACGTACAGAAACAACATTCTGCAGATAAGCTTGGAAAAACTACGCGCTACAGAGCATGACTAAGATTATAGGCTCGCAGAGTTACGACGAGACGCATGCATGCACAAAGACTATTTCGCTGAAATTTTAGAGGAAGATGAAATCTATAACATTCTTCTGACAAGATTTTCGCAATGTTCTTTTATCTGGCCTTTAGGCCTTCTCTCACCGTTACTTTTTCTACCTCTGCCAGCCATGGGATTCTGGGCAAACCCTTCGAAAGACTCTCAAATATTTCCTTCTCAATCTCCTCATTGGATTTTTCCTCACTTTCTTTAACAAGCCGAATGGTAATGAAAGCTTTTTTGGTTTTCATTTACAGTTCCCGCCTTATGTGATGAGTCTAGAAAGAAAAAGATTGGGAGTCATGTATGAGTCAAAAATTACATCTAAAACGAATTATTCTTCTTCAAATTTTATTCTGTGAACATGCCAACAGTAATGATGCCTAACGGAATCCTTAACAAAATCTGCGATGCTACTGTATCCGCATTCTGGATGATTCTTAATGAGCAACTCAATTGCCTCAAGCATCTTAGAAGGCAACTTGACCGTTCTATATCGCTTGTCCAATGGCAAAGCCAGCTAGATCAATTCCTGTTCATATGCCTGTTGTGAGAAAAGCCCAAATTAGACTTATGAAGACAGAATATGGAGAATCAATAGGGAGAATTAATCTGCTAGATTCGGATTCTGAATCCGACACTTAGGAAAATATATTATAGAAAAATATTCTAGAATAATATTCTATTAACATTCTGAACTGGAGTCTGACTCTTATGGGTTCCTCGAAGATTGTGGAAGATTTGCGTAGGAGAACGATCAAAAGTTTCATGGACATATTGATCTTAAGGGAGATGAAGAACGGCTCATTGAGCGGCTATGATATTATAGGTCTCATTCACAAAAGATTTGGCATCTTGGTGAGTTCAGGTACGATTTATTCCTTGCTGTATTCTATGGAAAGAGATGGCTTGATAAAGTGTTTCCAGGAACAGCGAAAAAGAGTCTATACATTAGCCGAGAAGGCAGAACGAAACATTGAAGTTATCATGAAAGTAAACGAGGAAATTCAAAACTTTCAAAGAAACATCTTAAAGCTCAAAAACAACCTATAAGTGTGCAAGACAAGGCTAACGTCCGCTACCGTGGCAACAATCCGGTTGCAAGCTGATTTATTGCCTCAGTTAGCTTGCGAAGACCCGACTCTATATCTCCTTTCGACACGTGTAATATGATTTGAGAAGCCTCTTTCCTTAACGACGCGACTACATGACAGTTTTCGCAATTCCAATTTCCCCTCTCATAGTCCACACATGACAGAAGAGAATCCGCTACTCCCATTAATTCCCGTGCCTTAGCTGCTTTTGTGGCCGCATCCTCTGCTCTATTTATTTCGTCGGTTAACCGTTTAATCGTCCGTTCCATCTCAAGGTACTTGGAACAACTCATCCTTTGAGGGCGCCTAGTAACCCTGAAATTCTTTGGGTTAATGGCTATTTCGATGCCGACGGAGTCACAGATCTTATAGTATTTTCTCGCTGCGCCTAATGGATTCTTTTTCCAGAAACTCTCTATTAGACCCGCCTTTTGAAGAAGACTGAGGTGCTTCAAGATAGCTGGCTGCGTCACATCCAACTTCTTGGCTATCTGGGAGATGTAATGAGGCTCCTCTGAGAGAAGAGTGAGTATCCTTCTTCTGGTTTCGTTTCCAACGATTTGGAGGACTTTGTCTATCGACTTCATAGGTGTGCACTTCACGTATGTTACTACAAAAAGGTTATATACGTTTTGTTATAAACTAAAAGTTAGTGACACGCATTTCGCACGGAGGCATTAAACCATGCACAAACCATTGATTTACGAGGCAAAAGCCACTAATAAAAGCGTATTCAGAATCCGACTTTCAAATAATAGATAATCCATACGCCAAGTTCACACATGTTAAAAGTGGTAGATGTTAGAAACGTAAATGATAAGCGCGCGTCAAGGTGAAATCACGTGCAGGAACACAAAAAAAACATAAAGGTCTTAACGCTCAGGGTCATGGAAGCCTCCCAGAGAGACTTCGGTCGAGGAATAGCTAGAATCGATCCGGAAGACATGAAGAGAATAGGTGTGGAGACTGGCGACGTTATCCAAATCGCTGGAAATAAAAGAACAGCCGCTAAGATCATGCCAGCCTACCCAGAAAATCGAGGCAAAGGTCTCATCCAAATTGACGGAATAATAAGAAACAACGCGTTCACCGGAATCGACGACAACGTTCGCATTGAGAAGATCCATGCTGAAAAGGCGGAAAACGTTGTCTTGGCCCCTCTGGAGCAGGATCAGCCATGGCTCAGGGGGGAGAAGTATGGAGAACCTGTGAGGAGGCTTTTGGAAGGCTTGCCGCTGGTTGAAGGAGACCAAGTGAGGCTAAGCCTTCTTGGTACAAGCGCTTCCTTTGTCGTAGCCCGTCTGAAGCCCAAGAGTACCGCTGTCATAGTGTACCCCACGACAAAAATAACAATACAGGAAAAGGCAATGGAAACTGGAAGAAGAATCGGTATCACCTACGAAGATGTCGGTGGGCTCGGCGAGCAAATTCAGAGAATAAGGGAGATGATAGAGCTTCCACTACGACATCCAGAAGTGTTTGATCGTCTGGGCATAGAGCCACCGAAAGGTGTCTTATTACACGGCCCACCAGGCACAGGAAAAACACTTATCGCAAAAGCCGTAGCAAACGAAACCTTCGCCACCTTCATAAGCCTCAGCGGCGCAGAGATTCACGGCAAGTATTACGGAGAATCCGAGGCCCGCGTGAGAGAAATCTTTAACGAGGCTGAACAAAACAAACCGTGCATAATCTTCATTGACGAAATCGACGCTATAGCGCCAAAGAGAGAAGAAGTACATGGAGAAGTCGAAAAGAGAGTGGTCTCTCAACTACTAGCGTTGATGGATGGGCTGGAACCGAGAGGACAGGTGGTGGTTATCGGCGCGACGAACCGACCTAATGCCCTTGACCCCGCGCTTAGAAGGGGAGGAAGATTCGATCGAGAAATAGAGATAGGAATACCCAACAGAAAAGGACGATTCGAAATCCTTCAAATTCACACCAGAGGAATGCCACTCACCGAAGATGTAGACCTACAAAAACTCGCCAATCTGACCCACGGTTTCACCGGTGCAGACATCTCAGAACTGTGCAAGGAAGCAGCCATGAAGGCACTGCGCAGAGTCCTGCCTGAAATAGACTTCGAAGCCGACTACATCCCCGTAGAAGTCCTTAACAAACTCGTGGTCACCATGGAAGATTTCCTCGACGCCCTGAGGTTTGTAGAGCCCTCTGCCCTGAGAGAAGTGCTCATTGAAACACCCAACGTTACATGGAACGACGTTGGAGGCCTTGAAGAAGTTAAACAGGCACTGAGAGAAGCCATCGAATGGCCCATAAAATACCCCGACATCTTCAACGAGGCTGGAACAAATCCTCCAAAGGGCATACTGCTACATGGCCCTCCCGGCTCAGGCAAAACCCTTCTAGCCAAAGCTGTGGCACATGAAAGCGAGGTAAACTTCATCCACGTTAAAGGCCCAGAACTTATGAGCAAGTTCGTAGGCGAATCCGAGAAGGGAGTAAGGGAAACCTTTAAGAGAGCAAAACAAACCGCGCCCTGCATCATCTTTTTCGACGAAATCGATGCTCTGGCACCAAGGCGAGGAAGCGGAATCACAGACTCCCACGTTTCTGAAAGAGTCATAAGCCAGCTTCTCACAGAAATGGACGGTCTCGAGGAACTCCGCGGAGTCATCGTTCTAGCCGCAACAAACCGAATGGACCTAATCGATCCTGCTCTGCTGAGAGCCGGAAGATTCGATCAGCATCTCTACGTCCCACCACCAGATGAACAGGCAAGATTAGAAATCTTCAAAATCCATACCAGAAAAAACCCTCTCGCTAAAGATGTTTCCTTGCAGAAGCTCGCTGCAGAAACCGAGGGATACATGGGATCAGATATAGAGTCGATCTGCAGAGAGGCCACGATGCTAGCCATTAGAAACTTTCTAAACACTCATACAAAACGAAAAGAAGCCAAAGGAAAACCCTCCCAACTTAAAGTAACTATTTCGGATTTCCGACAAGCCATCAAGAAAATCAAAGAACAGAAAAAGAGCCAAGGATAACTTGGAGACCATCTTATTGAAAAAGCCAACTGCCAAAAAAAAGAAAGTCCCAAAAAACCCAGAAGAAACCAAAGAATGGATCAACCGAACACTCAAGAGAATTCACAGAAAAATGATCAAGTTATTTGGCGTTGACTTCACATATTTTAGCGACATCAAAATAATCAAACAATCAGAAATTCTCACGCAATTAACTGAACTCATACGGAACGACCTCAAAAGAAATGGTGTGGTGTACAGTGATATCCAATGGAAACAAATCCGTGAAAGCCTTTCAAAAAATCAAGTCACGGGCTTTTTCGAAAACCTTGCCTTTTACAACCCAAAGGATGAGGTTTTGTACATAAACGAAAAAATGATGACGAACCATCCAGAAAAAATAATTCCTGTATGCACTCACGAGCTCTCGGAAAAACTCCTCTCCACTTATCTTTCCTCACCTCTGAGAACACCCACCCGCACTTTGTTTGAAGCATACGTTGAAGCCAAAATGACGGAAAATACAAGAAAGCTCTATGAACTTTTGAACACACATACAGACATCATTTTCAAAAGCGTTTTCAAAGAAGGGGTCTGTGAAGCAATAGCTCTTCAAACCTTGCGTCACATAGACTCTGAAATGATGAAAGCAGCACCTTTGGAAAAGGAATTACAGATAGGACATTCAAAATGCATAGACGTACTCTTCGACCTAGATAACGCGAAAAGGAATATAGAGCGCATAGAAAAAACCCAAGCCCGACCGAACGAAAAAAGACGGAGAATACAAGCGATAGATGAAGAGAAACTGGTCAAAGAAACTCTTAGAAGCTCCCAGATAATTAAGGGGCTTTCATATTACTTGGGCTATCCACTTGCCAAGGCTGTTGTAGAAAAATATGGAATCAGAGGGGCAAAGCTTGCCCTGGAAAAATACCCGCCGCTTAAAACCCAATATTTTGCCAACCCACAGGCGTACCTAACAAGGTTAGAAAAACTAACAACATTTAACAAATGAAAGGGGGTGAAAAAATGGCTAAAAAAGAGAAAAGAATTGAGGCGGAAAAAGACCTTGAACAACTGAAAAAAGAGATCGCACAAAAAGGAGAAGAGATTGAACAACTGAAAAAAACGATGGAAGAGATGAGAACACAAATCCAAAGAAAAGAAAAAACTGGCGAAGCAGTAGAGCTAGACAAAATATTCGACGACGTTTCAGAACTGCTGGATGTCGGGTTCAGCATATTTGGCACAACCGACAAGATCCAAGGTGGAGAATCTAAAGGCAAAGGACTATTTGGACTAATCAACGATCTGGCAAAGCTAGCAGAAAAGTCTGAGTCATATCAAAAGAGAGTTAAACTCGGAGAAAAAGGAGTAATCGACTTTCGTGTAAGGTCTGGCCCAATAAGAAGATCCTACGCAACAAAGCCAACAGGTGACCTGAAGATAAGTAAGCCTAAGAAAGAAACTTCGCACATGCGTGTCCCAATTATTCCAGCAGCTGAACCAATAAAAGAAAGGGAGCCAATTGTTGATGTCTTCGAGGAAGGAGATCACATAAGAGTGATGACTGAGCTACCTGGCATCAAAGAGAACGAAATAAACTTGAAGGTAGAGGATAATACTCTAACAATAAGCACCGACACTCCAGCGAGAAAATACTACAAGAAAGTAGAACTTCCAAATCCAGTAAAAAAGGATGCCTTTGAATCCAGCTACAGAAACGGCATTCTAGAAGTTAGGCTAAGGAAGACAAAGAAAGGCACCTAGATAAAGTGGATGGAAGTGAACTCGTCCAATGATGAAGTAAATTATGTTCAGCTTGAAAAATTGGTAGATGCCATCCAAATGATGTCCGCGCCAATGAGATCTTCACATTAGTAAGGCGATCTGATGCCATAAAATGTCAAGACAGCCAAAGTTTCATTAAAAAACGAAATGCCGAAATGATTAGAATGGTATGCAGTTAGTTCTGACGGTTTTGAAATGGCTAGGAAACTAACGAGTTGATCAGTTGATATACTTTGCATCCTTTGCATTTTTCATATTTGGTTTCATTACAGTTTTTGCATAACATTTTGTTAAGTTCTATAACCTCAGATGTGCGGGCGCGAATAGATATTTCAGTATCTGACACGAATTTTGCCTCCCATTTCTTCCACTGTCGCTCTTAGTTTCGCTATTGATTCTATCATTTTACTGCTCACTAATTCTTGCCAACGTTCTGAGGCATATATAATTTTTACTTCAATGAGGCATTCGTACTTTTCCCGCATTCTACAATAACTCCGCTATCTTGGTTTGCTGGAAAAGTCGTTTCTACACTTGCAATATTTAATGCATATGAATTTAAAGTATTGATTCTCTATATTTCAAAGTCAGATTCTGAATCTATCTACCTTCCCATTGGTGGCTTCGTCGTCTGCGCACGCATCGAAGTTTTGACCCCTTTTGAACAGAATGCTGTCGGGAACTCAAGAAATCTAGCAGACCACGACTACATTTTTGGCTGTTCTGTAAACAAGAAGAAGCTTATTGAACTGCTAAGAAATTTCACCATCAATTAACTCGTAAAACTCGCCCCGGTTACGAACAACTAGATCGCTGAGAAGCGCGTCTTTCTTTATTTCCTGCTTTCACATGCTTTTTCCAGTTCAGCGATATAATCCGCAAACTTTTGACCTTGTCTTTTCTGGCATGGTAAATCTATTTTTGAATACAAATTGCTTATGATAACAGCCTCAACCACCCGAGAACCTGAACGAAAAATCTCCTCCAAGCATTTGGCAAATACTTCAGGTTTTTGAGAGATGTCCGAATACTTCAACGAATAGTCGTTCTCCAGATAATGGTAGATGGATTTGGTAGTACTCTCTCCAAAAATCTGTTTCATACTCTCATCTATGACAGACAGCAGTATCTTCTCAAAATTCTTGCCTTTTCTCACACGAACACACCCAAATGCGACCGAAGAAAAAGTTTGACCAGACTCTCTAATCAAATTTAATTTGACTTCTGATTCGAACTTTAAGTATAACAAGCATACTAACATTAAGATTAGGCAAGGCCCACGCATATCTATACGCACCGCCCTCAGAATCAACTGCCCAAACAAACGCAATCAAATTCCTCTTTCTCTCCTTGGCAGATTTATTTGCAAGACAAGACAACAGCTCATCAAGATCTCTAAAGTTAGGTTTAGGATCAAAGTATGCCTAAAGTCCCAGTGCAGAACGACGGAGAATAAAGTTGGATTTATGGGAGGTTTTTAATTTCACGCTAAGGTTTAAAACTCTCAACTACATTAAGGCGAGCTTCTCTTCAATGGAAAATTCATATTGGTTGCATACCGTTTGTAGTAGAGTAAAGGCTGAAAACGTGTCTTGGGTGAAGTGTCCCCAGATCAGTATGCTTATCTCCGAGGTTTGGGGAACTATGAAACATATGGAAGGGGTAAAAACCTATACTTGAAGTATAAAGAAGAAAAAGGCTAAGTGGCTAGAACACACCAAGCCAATCCAATACGTCGCTTTTTGCCAGTAAACTGGTGTTCAAATTCTAGCCCCCACTCACAAATCCCTAACTTGAGCTCCTTTGACGAAATTACGTTCAAACTAAGGGCGAATTGGAGTGGGGGGGTGGGATTCGAACCCAAATTTACCAGTAAAAACTCTCGCGACCTTTAATTAATAACGCGCATATTATTCTTTAGTTACATAGAGCGCACGGTACAAAGGAGACGCATTTCGGCGAGATCATTCGGTTAACACCTGTTAACAGAGAAAAGATGCCCTGACTACGTCTTATAGTAGCCCGGGATACGTGGCTTATCTCGTTTAAATTCCTCATCTAGCATTAACTAAGATGATAGGTCTGACTGGAGGAAACATCGGTTTAATTATCGGGGTTCAAATCCCTTCCCCCGCACTACCTAAAATTGTCTGCTTGTTCTTGTCTTTGTTTGGTTTTTGGGTGTTCATACTATTTAGCAATCATTCCGAGCCCACTCGATTTTGAAAGTTCGCACAGGGTCAAGAGTGCCCCTTTTGAGCGAGTTCTTTTGCCCAGCTTCGGATGGCGTTCCAGTCTCTCGTATCGTGCTATGTCACTTCCTCCATCCAAAGTATACTATAGCCCCAGTCAATGCAAAGCCGGCCAATCCCGCGAAGACGAAGCCAAGCCCAAAGAGCGGCTCCAGCAGTCCTGCAGAAAACGCACCGAGACTTAGAAATGCAGTGAGTATTGCCACCACCGTGCTAACTATCTTCCCTATCAATCCCATTTATTTCACCTCCTCCTTTTCCGTATGCGGAGTTTCAAGCGCCCGAGCGATGTTGCTTGCCCAGGCCTCGATGTCGTTCCAGTTGCGAAAGTCGCCCTCGGGAAACAGCGCACGGGCGGCCGGCATCATTACGACCATCCGGTCTTTGAATCCAAGCTTCTTGCGGTCGAATGCTCCGAAGAAGACCCTGTGGTCTCGGGGGTTGATGGCCTCCCTGAACTCGGCGATCTCTTTGGGCTCCAATTTCGGATCATTCGCCGAGGCATTGTTGCCCAACGGGCCGCTGCTGAACAGCCAGACTGGCCGACTGGACAGGGCATCTCGGTTTCGCATTGCAAGCTCCGACGCTTCTTTCATCCAATGACCCATGTAGACTGAACTCCCAATCACCAAGGCGCCGTAATCTCCGGGGTTGCGGACGGAGTCGACCTTTTGGATTTCAACTTCCACTCCCTGCAGGCGGAGCTTCTCAGCGATGAACTCTGCAATGCCCTTCGTGGATCCGTATTTGCTCGCGTAGGCGACGAGGACCTTCATGAGTCAACGCCCCCATGCTTTGTCGACTCGCTGCTGTGCTTAATGCGTGTTCCGATGATTCCGGCTGCGACTCCAAACAGTGGCGGGAATAAACCTCCCCCAACAAGCAGCATTATGATTGATAGCAGAATCAGAACAAGGCCGCCGTTCTTCCTTTGAACAAACTTAGCCGCCCATATTGCAACTAAAAGACCGAAAATGATTGTTAGCACTCCACTTACAAGGAAGTTCGGAACGATCGTCATGGCAGGTTCTCCCCTCAATGATGTCAATCCAGGCCAGGCTTCTATCATGATTCCGCTTGGAGCTGTGTTGCCCTGAAGTATTTCACCGAGTCCGTGAGATGCGCCGCTGAGTCCCGCAAAGATGCCTATAATTGAAGCCGCAGCTCTCGTCTTGCTCAGTATTCTCATTGTTTCTTCACCTCGGTTCGGTTTTTATCAGTTGTTTTCTTAATCTCGTCTTCTCTGAGGTCTATTCGAAGAATGCCGTCCTTGCCGACGACTTCCAGAATTATGTCTTCCGCGAACATGGCTTGCACCAATTCGCCTATTGTGCCCTCCACGAGGACACTGTCGCTGGAGCCGTTGGTCAAGGTGACGTTCTTGAGGTTTCTCTTCGACTTGAGCTCCACAGAGAAGACCCGTTCTTTGTTGATTGTTTTGCTTTCCATTCTAACTGCCTCACTCTACTGAGAAGGCATCAAAAGGTGATTAGTTTTATTTGACGAAGATGCTTAGAAGTAAGTAGCGGTGTAAAGAAATTAGCATAGGTGATAAGAAATTGGAAAATCATGAAGGAGTGGAAAAACTGTTTTTTGAGCTTGCAAGCGAAAGCAGGCTTGGCATACTGCGTGAACTGCCGAAGGAAAGTCTTAAGATGCAGGAAATCGCCCGCCGACTGGACGTGACTGCAACGGAAGCTTTCAGGCAACTGCAACGCCTGAGCGAAGCATTGCTGGTCCAGAAGCAACCAGAAGGCACATTCGCCATCACGCAGTATGGCAAACTCGTGTTGCAGCTCTCCTCCTCCTTAGAATTTGTCTCTAAGCACAAGGACTACTTCTCCACACATGACGTCTGGCGGCTTCCCTACCAGTTCGTGAACAGGATAGGCGAGCTTTCGCAAGCGAACCTGATAATGGACACAATGGACAGCATAAACAAGGGTGCACAGATGTTCATAGAAGCTGAGCAGTACGCGTGGGGATTGGTAGAACATGGCCGTGGCCCTGAGCTCATGAGCCCAATAATGAATGAACGAATCCGTAAGGGTGTAAAAGTCAAGATGCTTATTCCAGAAAGTTTTCTTGCTACTGCGATTCCACCTGCAAAAGTACCAAACTGTGAAGTGAGAGGTCTCTCTGACATCCCAGCAATTATGGCGCTTACTGAAAAAGAAGCTGCCATATGCTTTCGTCTCATTGATGTGAGAATGGATTACGCCGGCTTTTATGGAAAGGATCCGATTTTCCTCAACTGGGTTAAAGACCTGTTTCTCTATTACTGGGACAAAGGACAGCGAGCTTAACACGTTTGTAGGTTCTGTCCTCTGAACCAGGCCACTCGGTGAACAAAGGCTACAAAAATTCCGAGAATTTAAACCGGGTTTTAAACCTAACCCCCGCACTACGTCCAAATATCTCGTTTTTGCCGTCTTTTTAACAGTATTTTTCATATTGAAGTGCACTAAACAAAGATTGCCTACTAGAATTAACTGTTAGAGTGCGCCTAGCAAGTCAGTAAGAAATCATGCGCTAAGATCCGCTTAGTTGGTTTGTTGTAATTCTGCAAGTATGAAGACGTTTCCAACGAAGATTGTTTTGAATGGGATTGGTGGGACTTGATTTTTGAAGAATAGGCCGAGTATATGCGAATATGATTTCCATAGGTCTGGAGACAGTTCGTCAATGCGCCCGTGCGTGGTCTCTACTTCGTCTACGTATTCAACCCAGTAGCGAATGCCATAATCAGATACTGCAATTATCGAGCTTGAGGGAATTTGATTTTTCATGTTAACTAGGTCGAGGTAACCTTCATCACTTATAGTAGGACGGATAATCGTAGTGATGCCGACACTTTGAGCAACAAAAAACGACAAAGAAATCGCAAGCAGAACCGTAGCAACAAATTTGGAGTTCCTGTTGTTAAGGTTCCACATTTTGGATATACCATAGCTTAGAATAATGGCAGTTGGAACAACAGTCATCAACTGAAATCTGCCCAGCCACTCGCTTGGTATAAGAGGAAAACACATTATGAAACCCACAATTGTAGTAACTGACAGCAGTAACAACGACTCTTTTTCTTTCTTCTTCCAAACATACAGAGACAAAATAACACCGAAGGAAAGGATCAAAAGGATTGTCCCCAAACCAACTATAGAAAATACATCCATTGGAGCACCAAGTGGTTGTGGCACTGGAGCGGGCCCAGGACTTGGAGGAGTTGGGGTTGGAACCTCGCTACCTTTAGGTGCTGTCAGGTCCTGAAAGAAAGACAGTACCTTAGTGAAATCACTGAACAGAAAACCGAAAAATGTAGAAGCAATGAATACGAAAGCAGAAATCACCAACGCTATTATACCCACAGCCTTCAAGAAAGATCGTCTATTAACATTGAAGATTAAGACCATTACGGTGTAAAAGACGAGAAAAACAAGAGCGATGCCAAAATCTAAGATGTGCGTCAACCCCGTAAGGACGAGGAAGAAAGCGGCCAGAGCCAAGCTACTTTTTCTAATCCCAGTGAAGGCTAAGTCATGTAAATAATATATGAAGGCGAAGAGCCAGCATACGCCAACTGCGTTTTTCATGAAATCCGTCAGCATTCTAATGTACGGAGCCGAAAAGACAACAAGCAGCATGGCGATAAGACCAGCCAGAACGCTCTTTCCAATCTTTTTCATAAGGAAGTAGGCGGGAATGGTGGACAGAGCACAGAAGAATGAGGCACCAACCTTTACTCCTAACGTAATATTTCCAAGAAGAACGGAAAAGAGGGATAAGAGATAGAAAGTCAGAGGAGGGTCGCCATAAACAAGTCCTCCTGTTGTAAGGAGGCTTCTTGCTTGGATGAGGTAATAGGGGCCGTCAATCATTGGAAGCAACTGATTTCTCAAAAAGATCCACAAATAGAACGCGAATCCTAATAGAAAAACTGAAAAGACCAGAGAAAACTCTACTTTATTCCTCTTCAGCCCATGGACATTCAGTTGTAGTTTTTGAGGCATATGCAGATTCTTGGTACGCGTGTAAACCCTAAGATCCCTCAAATCACGCACTACCATTTGCTAGGCACATTCTCATTTTTAATCTAACGAAAGCTCATATCCAAAACAACTAACGAAAATAGCCTATATTAGTGCAACGTTTGCAAAAAATTTGGAGGAAAACCGATAATTTAAACCTGACCCTGACTTGTGTCATAGTAGCCCGGGATACGTGACTTATCTCGTTTAAATTTCTCAAATTGGGATTTTTGGGTTTGCTGAGGAAAATATCAACTTTATCGACTTAAATTGTCGGGGTTCAAATCCCTTTCCCCGCACTACTTAAAATTGCCTATTTCTTCCCGTTTTTTAGCGATTTTTCCTAAATAATCCCAAATTATTCCCTTTCAGTTTTTAGTTCGCTTTTCATTTCGGAAGAAGGTTTAAATTCTCGGTTTTCTGTCGGTCAAGAAATCACAGACGACTCCTATATCAATCCAAGATAAAGAAACCTTTGTGAAACTGTGAATCAAAGACGTAGATTCCGCAGACTAAAAAATAGGCACCTAGGAGGCGCATGCTACAATAGTAGACTATATTATCGCTCTAAGAAATTCATCTTTTCTTGCCTTTCCAGATCCCTAGATTTAACAAGTTTGTGGTCCTCAGTGCGTATTTATTTATACGGATAAAATTACATTCTTGGGGCTTTAAAATGATTTCATCTCGAAGAAAAGACAGGTTTATCATCATATATCTACCTAACCTATTATTCTTTGTTGTCTTAATCTGTATGATTTTTTTCACCCATCTGGTCTCTTGGCCTTGGTTCCTGCTAGATGAGTCCCTGCATTCGCCATTGCGCATCCTAGAGCTATCGATAGGGCAGTGTCTCAACATTTTCGCTTGCACCTTTATCGTGTGGGGTGTGGTTTCTTTGGGATTAGATCGGGCTGAAGGAAAGGAACTTGCGAAACCACCAGAAAGCACAGAACTTGTTACCAAAGGAGCGTATGCTTTTTGTCGTCATCCAATAACATTCGGATTTATCATTGGAACCGCTGGCTTCGCCTTTACATTCGATTTCGTGCCACTCTTCCTCACGGCAGCCATCTATCCCTTCTCTCTTTACGTCATTCTCAAATATGAGGAAAAAGAACTAGAAGCCCGCTTCGGTCAAGCTTACATCAAATATAAAGAATCTACGCCTATATTTCCTGTCCCAGTTAGGAAATCGAGTGCAAAAAGTAGGCGTAAACCCACTCCAGAGCCTTGAGGCATTTGATGCGGGTTTAACCCAGTATCTAAACCTAACTCGTGCGTGAAGGACTACCCACTCATCTAACCGTGAAGTCTGCCTCATTTTCTGTTGGAATTGCGTCGTTTGTCAGATTCAGAACCTGTAATAACCAAGAAAAGGAAGCTGCCTCATTTTAAATCGATGGGTAAATCCGATGGTTGAAGTTTCTCGGATTATTGTTAACCTTGTTTCGCTTGCCGTCAACGCGGGTCTGTTCTATTATGCGATTAGGTTGTTATTGATTTTTAAGGGTGGCAAAAAGGAGAAGCCTTGGCTGTACGTTTCTGGTGGCGCCTTTGCACTTGCCGGCGGCACTTCGCTCTTCTCTATCTATCTTATCTTGGAGCTCCCAAGCTTCGTTCACGCCGTTGGCGGTGTAGTGTCTCTGATAGGCGGTCTGCTGCTTCTCGCGGGATTACGCAGCGAACATAGGAGTTGGAAGTCCGCTGGCTAAGTCTCGAACGCGAATGGAAGAAAACCGAGGCTTGAAAGACGTTCTCGAAGAAACTGACGGTTTCTTCTTAGATTTTGAGATGTTTTCGGAAATGAAGAGGGCACTTGAAGGAACCTTTTCGTCTGGTGCAACAGTCATAATCGCCACTATGGCTAAGCCGTGTGGACAAAGAATATGCAGACAAATGATTGGAAAGGTACAGACTAAGGAAGAGGCGCTGAATCAATTCTCAGAGTTGGTGAGTAAGCACAATTGGGGAGAACTGTCGTTTGTGGATGTAGACTTTGAGAGGGGTTCAGGCAAAGCTGTGGTCAGAAACTCGTTTGAAACCAGGAAAAGCATGTCTAAAGCTCCGTGCTGCCACTTTTTCGCCAACTTCATAGCAGGCTTTGTATCGGAGCTGTTGGCCAAAAATGTGATAGCGAAGGAAGAAAAATGCGCTGGAAAAGGAGACAGGCACTGCGAGTTTAGGTTCTAATATCAGCTTGTTTCTGCATTTTCATTTGAGTTTTCTCGTTTTCAGCCTTTCTAAAATAATAGCAATTAACTGGGTTACCGTTGCAGAAATGTTCATAATCGAAGTCAGAGATTTCCGAAGGCATTCCAGCCTTTTCCATTTCTGTGCATTTTTTCTTAGAATCGGAGGAAAGATACAGGCAACGCATGTTCTGGTCCTCATTTAGACCCAGAGCATCTTAACTTGGTCTCCTTTCCAAAAATGGCTGACCTGATCTGCACTATATTTAAGAGTCAAGGACTGTGACCTTCTCTATTCGCGCCATATACGGAATGGGGCCTATCTCCTCTAAGATTTCTTTTTCTATGTCGGCGTTCATTTTTCCTGTATAGGCTTCGGGATCATCGACAAGCCAAGCTGTTATAAAGACCATTTTCTTCACGGTTTGTGCATGTGCATGTCTAGTTTTGGGCATGTGTTTCACCTTGAAGGAAGGATCAACAAGGGTTTTGTTGTCTCAGGATTCTATATAACATTTGCTTACTTTTGCTTATGAATACAGATAAGTGCTAAACAAAGTCTAACTCATACGCCTTAAAAGGGTTAAAATGGTAAAAGTGAAACTTACCGTCAGCATTCTGCCCGAGCTTATCAGATGGATTGATGAACAGGTTGAGAAAGGATGCTTCGCTGATAGAAGCCACGCTGTTCAATACTCCATACTAAAAGTTAGAGAACTGATAGAAAAGGGTGAAATCAAATTCTAGAGAGCGCTTGCAAAGGCGAAGCGCAAAGATTAATGGTAGCCCCCGGGGGAGATTCGAACTGTCGTCAGCGGGTCCAAAGCCCGCCATACCTAGCCGCTAGGACCGTGTCTGATAGTAGGGTAACTGCAAAACGTCAAAAGAGAAAAAGAGGGATTTTGCGGCGGATATCTCCATCTCTAGGCATATTGAACCTGATATTCTGCTCAAAGTAACCTCCAATTTAGTTATATGTAAAGTCAAAGTTCAACCGAGGATTCTTTATGTTAGAACCGAAAATATTTCCGTTAATCCCTCTTAACAGATACCTGTCATATGGTAGCTTTTGGAACAAAAACCCAAATATTTCTACTTCAGAGCTTGGTGATCATGGTATCCGATCGATCTAGTGCCAAAATCGGATTTCATGAAGATCTCTCTTGCACTAACCTCATCCTTGCTGTACCATTCGCCAAAGGCAAACCAGTCAATCTCTATTATCCTTGCATTCAATAGATCATAAACATGGTTGGAAGACATCATAAATTATGGACTTTCTAATTCCACTCAACCATTTACACATGATGCATTCGTCGATAAGTATTAGAATGCTTTTATGTTATTTCTAGTTATGCAGAGCACTAGACAGGATGAAGAATTTTTCAACTTAACATCGCTCGGCCACAAAATAGTATCGCTTTTGAACAACATGTTGAGAGAGAGACTCGGCAATGATATCAAACATAGCATCGAAAATTTCAAGCGAAACGCAGAAGAACTTGAAGTAAACTTAAACCATCCAAGAGCATTGAAGCTTCTCATCGAGTTAATAATAACGAACAGTTGGTACTATCGGACTCCGTTCAATTTTGATGAGGAATTTAATCGATACGTACGCAAATATCAATCTGAAGGCTTCAAAACTGAGAATGGCAAGAAGGAGTTAATTCGTCTAGTAAATAATCTGGCGCCAAACAGAATTAGGAGTAAAGCAGTTGAGAAGATCAAAACTCTAACAGATCAACTAAGAGAATCCTCAATCAAAGATTGGACTCAGAACCTTTACCGTTTGGCTATGAAAGACAAAACTGCAATTCTTGGTGAAAAGGGAAGGGACAATTATCTGAGGGATTTTGGCTATTTTGATAGAATTCCCATGGACAGACATGAGATGAGGTTCATCGTGAGAACTGGAATCTACCACGCGTGTTCTCCACAAGGAGAATCCGACCCGTTGGAAAAGAGGAATCTGCAGAAGGCTTTGGTCAATTTCTGTAAAGAATATTTGGCGAACGAAAAAATAGGAGGAGTGGATCTAAGAGAAGCCCCGGGACTGGTAGACCTGTTCGTTTGGTACTATTGCTCAAAAGAAAAGTACAATATCTGTGGAAAAGTGCCTAGCTGTGGAAAATGCCTTCTATCAGGTTATTGTCTGTTCTCGATCTTATCTGGGATAGCTAATCAGGATACCACCGGAAGTTAAAGATAAAAGAGGCTATGACTCCCTGACAGAACTCCTCAAAGATTCCCTTGCGCACTAAAGGCAGCTAGCATATGAAGAAAGAGTAACAGATATAATTATGTGCCAACAAATTTCTTCTCGGGATTGATCGATATGAAAAATGTGGAACCATTTTTGCTTCGGTTTAAAAAGGAAAGTATTAGTCTAAGTCGTGTAGGAACGAACGAAGCTGATGATTATGATTCTTCTTTAGACATGATGATGACGTTCGAGAACGGAAAACGCATACCTGTTATAGATTCAACAAAGGGTCAAAGAAGAACTAAAAAAATGGATATGGAAAAGGGAGAAGACCAGAAAGACACTCTAATGTGGCGCTAATGCCAAATAGTTTAGTACATGAATGATTTTCTTTACATTATACACATGGGCTTCTTCGGATGTGGAAATATGATACTGATTTTATCCAATAAATTCGATATTTCGGTTGATTACGTTGTCAGAGTGCTTCGTGAACGGAAAGAAAAATTTTTGCGAATAAATACTGAGGACTTAGTAGAGAGGCACGTGTCCGTAAAGTTTCCTAGATTTTCTTATGATATACAAAGTAAGACTGGAAAACATGACCTAGTTAAAGAATTGAAAAGTGTTTTATTTCGGAGACCTGGTAGGCCATTTGAATTTACACCACGCGAATCACGCCCATCAGATACTGTGGTAAAATTTGTAGAAGATCAGTGGCATTCTTTCATTGAAGGTTTACGATGTATCGAGAATGTCCTTTGGGTAAATGACCCCATTAAAAATCATGACGCGGAAAATAAAATAAAGCAACTTGAACTTGCCGAGAAGCTGCATTTCATGATCCCGAGAACTTGTATAACATCCAGCAAAGAAGAAGTACTAGATTTCTATAACCTGTGTCAAGGCAATATAGTTGCAAAAGGCCTTTATTCGCCTTTAATCGAATACCCTGATAAAGACTATTTTGTTTTTACAACAGTTATTGAATCAATTGATGATATAGGTGAGGAGGAACTTAGTTTAGCTCCGACAATTTTTCAAGAACTTTTGAGTGAAAAAATTGATTATCGCGTGACAGTTATTGGTGAACATTGTTTTACGGTTAGGATCGAATCTTCCGCTGACAAAGTAGTTCCTATAGACTGGCGAACTGCCCAAGAAGATCTTCAATTCGTTCCTTGTAAACTTCCACTCAAAGTTACCAGAAAATGCATCGAACTTGTAAAACGATTAGGACTTGTTTTTGGTGCCTTAGATCTTGTAAAGGTTAATGAGAAATTTTATTTTTTGGAGATCAATCCGAACGGTGAATGGGGGTGGCTTCAAAAGCAGGTGAATTTGCCGATAGCGGAAACACTTGTTGAATATTTAGTTAGGGGTACAGGGTAGGAGTTAGGCTTGAAGTGAATAAAGTTAGAGTCGCTGAACTCATTTTTCCAGTAGTTGCCGCATGGTACATTAACAAACACCTAAGCGGCGAGTTCAAGAAAGCCAAGGAGGAAAGGGACAATCTTGTGAAAGATTGGTTGGATAAAATCTCAACAAAAAAAGTAAATGATCGGTTTGTTGAGAAGATGGCAAGTGAGATATACGATCTAGAAATAAAAAGGAAAGCTACATTGGAAAAAAAAGCAACATCGTTACTAGCTGCAGTCGGGTTTGTAATATCCTTAATTTCTGTCGCTCTTGTCGTTGCGGGGAAGGATTGGATTATCCGGCCTTGGACTCCGTACGCATTATTCTTCTTTGGTATTGCTATATTCCATTTTATAACATCAGGAACCTCTGCTACAAGGGTTTTGAAAGTTGGCGAGTTTTTCCAATTAACTACAGACGCGATAAAAGATTCTCTCAGATTGGAAGTCGATGAGCAGAAACAACAACCAGTTTTAAATTGGACTGTGGAAAAACTTGTTGATGTTGAAATAAACTATTCTACCATGTTAATAAAATCTAACTGGCTGGACGCATCTCAAGGCCTCTTTTTGCGCGGGTTATATTCCTTGGGAATAAGCTTTGTTTTCGTAGCTCTCAATTTTTTTTGAACAGAATTTTCTGAGGGAAATGTTTGGAAAGGCAAAATACTATCGAAATTATATCTTCCACAGACATGGTTTCCGTTAATAAGCCTTAACGAACCTAATCCCCCAGAAGGTAGTCGGATATCGTTCCCTTCAAGGCGCCTTTAACCCATGGGATTACGATCTTCTCAACCTCCCTGCGGAATATTTTTCATCACCAGTTATGGTTTGCGTTAAGGGTATTTAACGAACTCAAACCTTCTAGTCACTTTCGCATAAAAAAAGAGGGAAGTTGATGTCATGTTAGGGATTAAGGATACTGGTTTCCGAAGTTTGCGCTGACTATGTTTCGGTCGAGGGTATTTATGATTCCGTCGCGGTTTAGGTCTGCCCGTGAGTCCCAGTTGCCGTTTGGGGGCCAGGGGTCGCCGAGGTCTCGTTGGCTTCCGTAGGCTCTATTGACTATGATTATGTCGATGATGTTGACGGTGTTGTCGCCGTTTACGTCTCCTGGGCACCATTTCTTGGTGAAGTAGACCGTGGTGGTGGTGTCTGCAAGAACTGTTATGCTTCTTGGATTGTTAACTGAGCCGTCTTCCCAGCGGGTAAACTTGTATCTGTATCCGGTTGTTCCGCTTTCCCAGAAGTCGTTTACGAAGATTTGGTGTGTTCCAGCCCATCCGGCAAAGGTTGAACCGGTGTATCCAACCAATTGGCCATCTCTGTAAACGTCCCCTGATGTAAGTGGGTTGCTATACTGATCCTGTGCGAGAACTGTGAGGAGCGGAAGAACGGTTGCGGAGCCATCGACTGTTGTGTGGGGAATTTCGTAAGCTTGGCTATCGACGAGTGTGGTTTCTTGGAGGTCTAGAACTGAGGTTCCTACGGCTTTGGCCTCAAAGGTGAGAGTAGCCACCACCATGCTTCCGTTGAATGAAGGTGCCGGATAAAGCGCTGAAATAGCTTTTAAGAACCTTCCATGGGTTGTGTTGTAGTTGTTCTGTATGCCTGAACCAGCTTCGAAGGTATGTCCAGTCCAGATGCTTGGCGTGTGTATCTCCGCGGCCGTACAGTTTAGAAGTGTGTTGTTCCAGTAGAGCTCGAACTGCCAACCATAGAGGTTTGCGGCATCTGTGATGGTTACGTTCACTGAGAAGGTTTCATGTTTGTACTTTGTAATGGCATTAGGATAGATGGAGATCGCTGCCGTTCCTTCGGTGAGTGTTTCTTCCATGTATGCGTCGGTCATAGCTGAACTCGACGAAAATTCCCACCAACTCTTGTAGAGTTTTTTGTCGAAGTCTAGGGCTATTCTCACTATGTCAACGATGTTTACCAGTCCAAAGGTGGGCCTTAAGTCTCCGCGGGCGTCGTATTTTGGATCTGACGCCTTCTTGTCGTCGGCTGTATAGTACTCATAGTCGGGTCCTGGGCCCTCGTCTCGCTGTTCGAAGGACAGTGCGGCTATTACGATGTCTACTATGTTGCATACTTCGTCGCCGCTAACGTCAGCAATCATAACGTCCTCTCTCACAAGCCTTTCCTCAACTTTGTAGAGCATATCCACCAGTCCGAAAGGCGTATTAATTTCAAGGACAGACCAGACACAAGCATAGGTTACGTAAGCATGCCACTCCGGAGGAGCCCCTGGGCCCCAAGGTTCCCAAGGGACTTTACAACATGGATGGTCTAAACCTGCATAGAACTCCCAAGGTTCTCCATTAGTTGCGTTCCAGTGTCTATCAATTTCGCTGGTTGGTTCACCTACAACATTGTAAGCAGTTCCTGTTGTCAATATTTGTGGCCAAGGTACCGTGAACAAAGGCTGCCATCCGACGCCAGCTCCGCCATAGTACTCCCAATTAAGCCAAGTGGGCAAGTAAAGTATAGAAGATCCGGGTGGATCTGGCGTGCCATCTCCAAAGCCGTCGTCGCCTGTGCCAGCCACACCGTCCGGACCAGGGGACGGGAGTGCGCCAGTATCTGCTGCCTTTTCTCCATTTTTCAGAGAAGGAGTTTGCCAGTACACGCCTGTATTATCGCTAAGTGTGTAGCAGTCTACATCACCAGTGCGGTTCAAAAATACCCATCCATAGCCAAAATCTTCCTTTTTCATCGTTACACTGAATCTACACCAGAGATTGGAGTTTGGATGCCAGAATATTTGGCTTAAGCCAACGTAGCTTTCAGATGGAACGGTGAGGTACACTATCGATCCATACCCTGGCAGTTCCTGTGGCTCGCTGAACTGTATGTTTAGGTCCTCAAGCAAAGGAGTTATGTATGGTGGACGGGTGCGGAATGGAACGGTCCAAAACCACGTGCCTATCAATGGAGATTGGACATCACCGCAGGTAGTCGTCACACCTCCCGTTGCAACGTAACTGCGCGTCTCCACCGGAATTACCGTTATGTCATCTATATACCAGCCCTCGTAATTGTTGTATAAAGAGTCATAAGAGTCAAAGTGGAACCTAATTTGTACCAAGTGTCCGCATTCATACGATATATCCAACGAGACCTTTGTCCAACTGTCTACGTTTCGACTTCTGCTATCCCACTGCCTGAGTGTTGTCCACGTTTTACCGAGGTCCGTAGAAATTTGCACACGAAGTACATCGTATGCACCGTCTAACCGAGAGTCTATCCAATAGCAATGATAGAACTCCAAAGTTGAAGCCCTATATGATTTAAGATCTACAGTGAACATGAAAGAACCCGCAGTTCTTGAACCTGTATCGTAGGTATGAGTATCAGGCAAATTGTATGCTAAAGCCGTTGGAGACGTGTTATATCGATATGTTGTCACACGCCACAACCCAGTCATCTCTATCTCGAAGTATGCTTTATGGTCTAGGTTAGCCGGTTTCATCTTGTAGTACTGTATCCTAAAGCCCTCAGGCGATGTCAACTTAACAGTTATGCAACTGTTTCCACTATCATAGCCGTCAATGGTGGTCACCCATGCGTTGATGGCGTCAAGTTCATCGTTAAACCAGTAGCCAGGTACAGTTGTGACCACTGTTGCGGTAGTAACAGGGTCCATCGCAGATATGATTGTCTTCTCATACCCGTTTATGTTTATTTTTGCATCTCTCGCATAAATTGGGTCTGCATTGAAGGCCGTCATTTCTACTTCCCAGGAAAGCGATCCTGTGGTTGCTATTGTTGCTAGGTCTTCCAGGTATGCATCAGACGTAAAATCACTGGTTTGCGAGTCCCAAATTCTTCTAAATTCCCCGCCATTATTGAACGATTTCATCCAAGCAGCAGCGCCTTCTTGATCGCCAACACGGGCGTAAACCTTAGTTACTGACGGTGACTGAACATGCAAATCTTCGCTGTTCCAGGTTTGTGTCAACCCGGCTGCTGATCCGTCGGCAGTCATTGTCACCGTGCCTCCATGGCACGATGTTACCCAATTCACACCTAGGATGTTTAGCATTCCTTCAAGTCCCCAAAAGGTCTTGGTTCCATTATTATGCCCTTGCCAATAGAAGGGGTTACATCCAATCCATACTACTCGTCCCCCACGATCCAAGTATTGTCTGATTATCGCAGTAGGCGACATGGTATCAGCAACGGTGTCAGGCGCTACATCCTGCGACATCACAACGACGCTATGTTTCCCTTCATCCTCCATGAGGGTCTTTAGATCATCTGCGTCTAGAACCGTGAACCCTCTCATTGACAAGTAGTTTCTAACAGCCCTAGCCTCATCCATGGAAGCATAACAGGTAGGATATCTCTCATCATAATACACAGCAGATACACGTACGAGCTCAGTTCCACCCACTGTAGGCGTTGCTACTGCTGGTGCGCTTGGTGCCGTAGGCCATTCGTCTGATGCTTTAAAAACGTTGTCTCTAATCAGGAGAGAAGCTATGTTCGTCTCCAATCTCACTTGGTCTTTTATACTGAAAATTAAAGCCATAGTGTCAGGTGGAACTGTTAATAATTTATATATATCAAATATCATCGCCAGAGCTGAACCCAAGTTGCCAACAGCCACCCCAACACCAAATACAGTCTCATCTGGTGCAATCCCTGATATTTTCACTTCAAAATGCCCATCGCCCCAACCCCAGACCCAAAATTCGGCACCTGGCCAGCGGTAGTCCCTACCTACAATGACACTGGAGTATTTTTGATAGTATTTTAGTCCTCCCCAAGTGAATTCAAGAACATCGACAGTTGCTTGAGTCGCGGTCATAACCTGTACGCAAAAACTTGTGCATAGTGCTGCTCCTGTTGTGGAAAAGTCACCCCACACACGAATTTCTTTGTCACTATATGCCCTAACCACGAGGTTCTTTATTTCACTTTTAGTCTCGAGTCTGATACCATAAGAGCCAAGTATCCAGTTTCTTACAAGTGGTTCTGGAGGCTTATAGTCTTTGTATACTGAAGTGCTGGCTTCAACTGTCGATGGTAGCAACATAAACAACAATGATGCTACAACAGCAAATGCGATAACTTCTTTCTTCATATTTTTGCACTCCTTAAAACGCACTAAGATTTGTGTATACTTCTATATAAAATTAAGTGGATTCGCATGCATCAGAAACGCGCACGTTCGGTAGACTTGACAAATTCTTAAATATTTTCATATTGAGCGTACAATCTGTAAAGTATGCAACACAAAAAGCAGTTTGGCTGCCTAAAGACGTTTCCTGATATTCTGCGCGTGCATTAAGAAGAGATAGTTACTCAAACTCCTTTGTTATGTGGTAACCAAACTTCTTTTTTACAATGGGTGAAATTTGTTCCTCCTGGCGGGCGAAGGCGGCTTCCTCTAATTCCTTCACCATCCTTTCTCTGCGAAGGTTCGAAATCTCGTCGCGCCGTCGGTACCTTCTCCTTCCTAGCCTTGGGAGCTTTAGAGGCTGAGTTCGTTTTGTTGTTTTTCTTTTTTGAGGAAGCTGGACCTTGAGTATTTTGCCCTAGTTTGGTTTTTGTTATTCTCTTACGTCGAATTCGACCCATAATGGGTAGTGGTCAGATATGAGGTAGGAGAGTTCTTTCGTCGACAGACTGAGTGATTTGAGGGCGGTTTTGGTGAAGTCGAAGTTGCCGCCACGACTGTACTTCAGAGAAATTACTGGAATGTCGCCGTCTTTGTTAAACCACGCGATTTGATCGTAGAAGGTGATGTTTTTGGGCGTCAGTTTTGAATATTGTTCTTGGAAGACCTGGGTAAGTCCTTGGGAACCTTTAGGCCTGTTGAAATGAATGCATTGTATAGGTCATCACCTTCTCGGTCGATGTTGAAGTCGCCTAGGGTAATGAGATTGTGATTGTTGCTGAGTTCGTTGATGTTTTTAGCCCAGTCGGCAAGCCATTCAGCAATTGCTTTGAGTTCCGGGCTGATTCCAGTTTCAGCTAAGGATTTTCTCCATTCCGCCAGCTTTTGAACCTCTTGAACGCTGAAGCCCAACGATTCATAGTCCTCAATGAAATTGGCTAAGGTGGCGGTTTTCTCTAAGCCAAGCCTTTGCAATGTTCTTTCCTGCTTATGGCGTGCTTCAATTCTTTCATCGTTTTGGAAAGCTTCCCCTGAGCATGTTCATTTCTCCCTGAATCTTCACTCTCTCGTTGCTTAGTGCTTTAATCTTCAAATCCAGCTCATTGACTCGAGCCTGCTTATTCTCAAATTCCCGAACTACTTCATAATACGGATTGCCAGTTTCTTTCTCAAGTTTGGAAAGCCGAATGGCTGATTCCACGAGTTCAGCGACGCCAACGCCTTATACTGTAGCCAGCTTCTTCGACGATTCCACGTACTCTGAAAGCTCGTTGATTCCAACGCCAAGCTCATGGAGTTGCGAGATCACTGAACAAGCCCTTATAGCATCTGCAAAGGCGACGCCAGATTTTTGGAGAGTCGCGTTTAGTTGTCGCAGGTCGTCGATGTCTGGAGAAGGAACAAAAGTTGCTGAAATGAGGGACATAACACGAGGATATTTGTAATCCGAAGTCTGAAAGGCGAGAGTAGCCGACTTAATAAGTTGAACAAGGTTCGGAATCGCTTCAATCCAAGGAGCTAAGATAGTATTATATCCCTTCAACCTTCCCTATTTTTATTCTTCAATTGCTTTGAAAGTTTGTATGCCCAAAGGACAAAAATAATTCCTAACACTATCGTTGAACAGCTCACACTAATGAGCGATAAAAGGTCGTGTGCCCCTTCTGAAAACAAAAGGGTCCATATTGGTATATCTGTGGAGATTCCATACATCCACGCATACCATAATCCAAAAACAAGGAATGTCGAACCAACCATAATTAGAAATATTCCCGCAACGGCAATTGACCTTCTCATAACGTATACCCTTTGGATTAAATGCCACCCCTCGAATTTCTAGCTTTCCCTATTTTTCTGCACATTTAGGTGAACCTGCAATCCTTTCTTTCAGTAGAAGAACTGAAGGCACAATGCACGCAATGCAAAGCCGCTCGATTGATGACTCAAAAATCCTTGACACTCTCACCTAATAGACATAGCTAAGCCCGAAAAAGCCTTATACAAAGAAAATGAACCGAGAAAAAATTAATCAACTTTACGAGCGCACCCAATCAATTCTAAGCTTTCACCCATTTATACAGATAATAAACACCGATTATTGCAATTCCGATTAACCACAACCCTATGTAAGGAGGCATAAAATAGAGTGCAAAGCTTGCAAAGAGGAAAAAAGCTAAGGCATCTATAGTTGGTCTTCCTGGGCCCATAAGAACTATCGTTAGAACAAAAAGTAGAAAAGGAGGTATTGTGGACCAAGCTAACACCAACAGAGTTACTTTTCGTTTTATTTCTTTCTTTATTTCTCTTCTCTCTAACTTTTGCTTGTTCATCTTGCAGTATACCTCTTAATTCAAAATCACAACAATATTTTCCTCTTGTGGGTAACTTATGTCTTTTCATTCTCTTTGCTCTGTTATTAGATGTCCCTGCTATTCTACTATAATTACACTTGGGTTCACATATCCACATTTGCACGCGCGATAACTGTTACAGACGAATTACGGTGACCAGTTTTATGCCAAACAAAGTCCATTGTGCCCGTATCCTTGTAAAACAGAGAAAGAGGCAAATGTCGTTTTGGAACGGTTGAGGAAAGGAGAAAAGTTCAAACATTGCTAAGGAAGTTTTATTCTGTTCCCCAAAAAACGCGTCCTTAAGATACCTCCTATGAGAGCGGGTAGACGGAGAAGATGAATCATTATCTTAATTTTCTTTAAATATTTTTTTGGAAAATAAAACAAAGTAATTAGTTTGTTCGTATTCCGTTAATATTAATTAACGGAAACGTTTAAATGAAACGCTTTTTTTGCTATATTTGTGCGTTATGGCAAAACGTAGCGCACACAAACATAGGCAGAAAGGAGTAAACCGATAACCAGAAAGATCAAACCAATATAATGAAGGGTTTGGCTGAGTAACCCTTAAAGGCTGTTGATCTAAAACGGTTGGGTGTTCCGAACAAAAACGCCACAAAATACGGGTGAAAGGCTGAACGGAAAATTATAGTGGTTTAAGAAGTCTGAAAGGGCTTAAAGTGTGTCGTATTTGCTCTTTTCTGTGCTGTGCCATAACGGAAAGGGTTAAAGTGTGCCGTTATGGGTTAAGGCTGTGCGCCCTACACTTCAGCCTTAAACAAACCTTACGGTTTGGGCATAGGAAGGGTTAAGCTAAAACACTTTGAAGGAAATAAAGCCCTTAGAAATTGATTATGCTAATGGCTTCTCTAAACCGATGGCTTCAAGATTTGAGGGTTGATTATGCTGTATCTTGCTGTTTGCCGTTGCTGTAACTTCCTAATGGTAGCTAGTGATGTAGGCCTAATTAAAGAGCTTATCTCCGACCACGCCGAGGGATCCCATGGGGTAGAGATGCCCCTGCTTAGTTCAGAAACTCCGATAAAGGACTTCGAGGAGTTCGCCAACATAGTTAGGGTAACGAATCCTGCTGATGTTCTAATGATAAAACAGTCAGTCAAATCTCCGCAATTCTGGAACGCCTTTAGAAATCCACCCAAATCCTAACCCTTTTTCTGAAACAGCCATCGGGGAGATTAAGCCTTTCTGAATTCCTGACGGGAGACAACCGAGGGGTTAGTTTCCACATTAAAGGAGAAAAGTGTCTTGCCAAAACAATCAGCTAAACAGGAAACTGTACCCGTGGTCGATTTGCAAGAGGCTTTCATAGAGCTGGTTGGCGAGAGGTATGGCTACTGGGTAGGTCGCAGACTTACTCAGCAAGAGATGACGACAGCCACTAAGGAACAAGCCAAAACAGTCCGTGAATTAACCAAGACCGTGAACGAGGCAATTGAGGCTTTCATAGAAAGCCCTTCCGACGACCTGAGAACCAAGATAGCCACGACACGGAAGACCTTAGCCAACGCCAAGAAAACCGTTAAGGAAGCACGAGCCCCCTTCCAGAAGAAAATGACTCCTCTTGCGAAGGCTGTGCGTTACTGCGACAACGTGGCGATTCCCGACTCCCTGAAAGAGTTGGGACACCCTATCCAGCCACGCTTCAGTCTATCCGAATGGGTACAGACTGCCATAGCCCAAAAGCCCAAAAAGTGAGGCTTCTAGCGAACCATCCCATTTCCTCCTTTTTTCTGTTTCCTGCCTGAGTCGTGCAGTTCACCTGCCGACGGCATGGAAAGGCAACCTCGAAGTTTCTCCGTCAAAACAGAAAAAGGCTACGTTATGTGGGTTCTCCAAAAGTCGAGGGGATACACCTGACCTGCTTCTAATTTGGGGTTGTGAAACTCCAGCATTCTCAAGATTAGAGTAGGTTGCAGATTACTCTCGGCTGGAGATAAGCCCTTTGTGGAAAGGTGTTTGATGGAGCTGGCACTCCTAGGGCTAGATAGCCTTGGGGGAAGGCCAGACGGGAAACTCCTTTCTTCCGTCAGCCTCCTCCCTCAAACCCCACTCTAACGTGTCCAGCAGTAGCTGGACCTGGAGATAAACCCACAACAATGTGGACCTACTCATAGAGGCTTTCGATGACGTAGCAAGTTGCCTTAGTGGATAACAAGTCAGCCTTTCGGCTGATGGAAACACCCCAGCAACGCAGAGATCAGTCGATACCAGCTTAAAATACAGAAGGGCGGTTACTTCTCAAAATTGTTTTGAGAGGGCTGGAAATTACGCTAAGGATACATTACGATGAAGCGTAAGTTAGGAAACTCGCCCCACTAGAAAGCCTCGAACAAGACAATGACCTTAACCTGTGGATTGTAGGCGGCAAGATCGGCACGCCTGCCGTAGCAGAACCCCAGCTCTCTCAGGTCGTGAGAGATTCGCCGACCTTGCCACAGGGAGTAGGTTTTGGTGTGATTGTTTGTTAAAGTTTTACCCTACAACTCGTCGGGGTGTCGTAAGGATTGAAAGTACTTTACTGCAACAGTTTTGAAGTTAGCTCCTCAAAAGAAGCCTTCTGCATGGTCTTTAAGTTCCAGAAGCCCGACGGTAGCGGCGAGGTCTCCATCTACGTAGTAATGAGTCCCCAAGGATGCAAAACCGTCTTAAACCTGACAGCAACCGAGATGACCGCCTACGAAACCGAACATGGCAAGGTAGAAGCTTGGAACGCACCGAAAAACACAGGTAATCCCAACGGCAAAAATCAGTCGCCAATATACACCTAGTTCCTACACCTAGTTCCCCTCTTTTTCTTCGGGGTGCAAAATGATTCAGCCGATGCTCTGCCAAGACGGAGCCCTTAAAGACCTTAAGCGACAGGGATTCGCCGGTGAGTGGAAATTCGATGGAACACGGCTTCTAGTAATAAAGGAGAAGAATATTGTAACCCTTCAGAACAGACATGGAATCATATATACTAGATGTCTACCTGAAATTGTAGAGGCAGCCCAACGGATCCCAAGAGACTTCACGCTGGATGGAGAAGCAGTCTACATAAACCCAGCAACAGGCCAAGTGGAGTTTACCCCATCACAAAGGCGATGCTCCACGCAGGACCTAGGAGCCCAGCTCTACCTACAAAATCTCTACCCTTTAACATTTGAAGCCTTTGCGATTCTAAACCTAAACGGCGAGGACTTAACCAAATACCCGTGGGCAGAGATGAAAACCCTGCTTCAGAAGTTCCTCAGCCCAGTAAAAACAGGCCCGATAAGGTATGTGCCACACAGATATGACATTGCAAACTTCTTTGAAGAAGTGAAGAATCTGGGAGAGGAAGGCATAGTCATTAAAAGAACTGATAGCAGGTATGAGAATGAACGTTCATGGAGTTGGCTCAAAATAAAGAACTGGCGTTATGAAGTGTGTGATGTGGTAGGATTCACTCAAGGGACGAATGCGAGATCTCCCTTTTTCGGCAGCCTAGTCTTAGCTAAAAATGGAAAATTCCGAGGGTGTGTAGGTAGCGGGTTCAACGATTGGGAGCTGAGAAAGGTCAAAGACTTACTTGATGATTCACCGAAGACAGCAAAGCCATTCGACATAGGAGAACCATACACTGCCGTGAACGTAAAACTGAGGGTTCTAGCCAAATACTACAAAATCACGGAAGTCGGCGTGATGCGACATCCAGTTTTCGACAGCTTCGCAGAATAACCTTCCCTTTTTCTTTGGGGTGCGAACTTTTGAGGTTTAAAACCTCCACCTTCGAAGTAGAAGCCAAAGCAAAACCATGCGGGAACGAGCTACTGATACAAGAACCTGAGGTGCGAATGCGGACGCCAGATGGAAAACTGGTTGAGAAAGTCCGAGTTGTGGCTAAAAATAGGTTCATTTGGCTAGGCAAAGGCAAAACTCTAGCATCGGAGATCAAATACATCGATCCAGAAACTCAGCAACAAGTCCCATCAAGCGAAGTTCTAGAAATTCTTGAACACTTCAACTACAAATGCTTGGGTGAAGATGGTCAATTGTGGAATGAGGACGACCTTCTACACTATGTAGTCCAACAAGACGGCTCAGAAAAAGAGTTCACTCCATACTCGAGAACCGACGTGATTGATGTTTCAGTCGAGGAAAACTGGGTTCCATCAGTCAGCGTTGACGCATTCATAGTCCACCAGATATACGAACTCTACACCGAGGACAAGAAAGACGCAATTCGCCTGTTCGAGGAAGCAGAGAAGCGACTGAGAGCAGACCAAGTGCACGTAGCCACGTTCTCTTTCGGGGGCACCAAAGCATACTACATCTTCGTATGTCCATACTTCAGAGACGGAAAATACCTATGGCTCCTAAAATTCACAGAGAAAAAACCAATCTACAACCACCTACAAGAACCACCAGTGGTTCCCAAAACTCCATTGCGTGAGACGCCGACACTACAAACCCTGCCGCCAGTTCAGGTTCTAGTAGCTGTTGCCAAGAAAAAGCAGAACAAGTAAACACGATCAATCTCCCCCTTTTTCTATTTCGGGGTGCTTAATTGAGTGAATTAGCCAGACAGATGAAAGCCCATGGCATAACCGATCCTTGGGACCTCACTGAATTTGACCAATGGGTTAACGACGCAACCAGAAAAGACATTGAAACCACCGCTGAAAAGCACAATTACGAAGTGTTCGGTCTTAAACTGTGGGGAGAATGGAAAAAAATAAGGGGCAGGGACTTAGTGGGTGCACTTAACTTCTCTGTGGATCTAATCTTCAAGAATGAAGATGGAGCGAAAGTCGACAAGCTAATCGGCGAATACGATGAGCAGACCAGAAAGAAATGGTCGACGGAAAAATACGCTGTGGCCGTAGCTTGCATCTCTGACGCTACCAAGAAACTTGTTGACCAGCTCTTTGAGTTAGCTTTAATGTCATGCACATGGGTTTAAATCCACCCTTTTTCTTCGTGGGGTGCAAACCATGAAAGAACTGATCTATTCCGCCGAGATAAGGATCCTCGGTAGCCCAGAACAACTAAAGAAAGCGCGGAGTATCATAGATAAGTTGCAGCCGCTACTCAAGACCGAGGCTCAAGCCAGACTAATGATTCAAGATGCCATTGACCAAAACCATCTGAACGCCTCAATACTATACAAGGGGAACCGTGTGTGGAGCAGAAGAAAAATTCTGAGAAACCTAGAACGCATAATGGAAAAGGGAACCCTGTACGGTAATAAACGTGTCAGATGGCTCCGCTTAGGAAATACGCATGTCCTACCCGCCACACCAGCACACTTCAAACCAATACTCTCAAAATATTTTTATGAATTTCTTCATACATGTTGCGGCAGTAGCGCCCACTACAACCTAGCAGGATGGATTGGAATCTATCCAACATTAGAAGACCTCAAGAGGTTCTTCCTAAGGAATGAACGTGGCAAACCTGTTTCAGAATGGATTCCAGAGTGGAAGGCAGACGCAAAAAGAATAGTCGACGATATAGAGCGAAGACTTTACCCCTTCAGAAGCTATGTGAAGAGCAGACAGAAACGCCAAGGATCCTAAAACTTTTTCCCTTTTTTTCGGGGTGTAATGCGCTCAGAAAGACAAAGTTGGAGGAAAAGCCAAGCGAAGTTGAGTCGAGCTAAGAAAAGGACAGATCAGAGAAGGCGAGATGGGACCAGTTAAGATAAGATAATTAATTCAGGAAGAATAATAAAGACTAGGCTTTTTAATGTTTCTCTACTTTTTGGGGTGAAAATTGAAACCTGTAATCTACGAAGGAGAACCTCGTTTCTCGCTTGAAAAAATGCGGGCCATACCGCCCTACAAGGGACCAAAACGAGCCTTAGTCGAACTTATGGACGAAGTTGAAAGGAAGGCACACCATTTCAGGAAAGAATGCTGGAACATCACAATAGAACTCCTAGCCGACCACCTGGGAATAATAGAAAATCCCTGGAAGTACAGCCTTCCAAACTTCGACCCAGCCAGCGGTTCCAGCATGTTCATAGTCAAGGCGCAAAAACCAAATTATCCGCAATTCCAAGAGCTCAAGAAACACATTCAAACAACTGGACTGATAGAGACGTACATTAAGGCTGCCAAAAAGGAACCGTGGGACTACCTTGGAGACATATTCGTTGAAGAAGAGTTGGCTGGTAGAAAAAACTGGATGGGACAAAACCTAACACCCAGAGCTATAGTCGAGTTCATGGTTAGTGTGGTTGGAATTGGTGAGAAGAAGCAACGTCCACAACCAGATGCAATAACAGAGGCTTGGTTAAGCGTTGAATCCATGGCGTATGACCATAAATTGGACCGGAATCTCTTCCTAGAACAACAGCGCTTGCGGAGCATTTTCGAAATGGAACCATTATGGACAAAGTACGTCATCAAGCCGCAAACGGTGATAGACCCAGCAGGCTGCGGAACAGGCCGATTCCTCCTCGGAGCCACCTGGCACGCACCTGAAAGCCCTCTTGTATTGTACGGAATCGAGCTAGATCCTTCGCTTTACCGAGCGTGCCTAGTTAATATGGCCATGTTTAGCAACCATCCCTACAGCATAATATGCGGAGATACGCTAATGATTGATACGCCTTATTGTAGTCCAGGAAGCAAGCTCTGGGATCTAGGCAACTTATGGAACTCGCCTGATATGTCACCATTCTATTTCAAGCTGAAACCGCCATTCAAGTTCTCGCTTGCAGCATTGGCAAAAGCAAGAAAAGAGCAGCCACCGACTCCTATTCCGGTGCCCATTGTCCCTCAAACATCAGCCCTTGTGCAGTTCATGAGAGCAAAAAAACATTAACCTCCCCTTTTTCTCTCGGGGTGCAAAATGGAAAGTACACTGGTCTTGTTTAAAGAGACTCTGTTTTCAGCATTTCACGAATGGATTAAACAAAATGAAAAAGCGATAGGCGACAAATGGTTCAACAACCTACTGGGACAAGAGAAGAAAGCATGGGAAGACTGTGACAATGCCATCCACCTCATTGGCACAGCCCTCTGGATGTTCAACATGATCAGCCAATTCGGAGTTTTGGCAGGGTTAGGACCCAACAACGTACAGATCCATGAGATACGAGACGGAATAGACGAAAAAACAACTAAAAGATTGCTGCTACTCATCTCTTCAACTCTAAGCTTGCAGTGTTTACCAAAAGAAATTGCTGCCATGCAGATACCGGAAGGGAAGGCACCATGGAGATTCTCACTACATGACTATGCGTTGAGGCTGAGGATCCATGCCCAGTGAACAGTTAAGTGTCCTTCTCGAACGCATTCAGCGACCGAGAATACTCTACCATCGAATACACCCAGAGGAACCTACCAAGTTAACGAAACGATCAAAAAATATCGGTATGCTTCTGAAGAGGATTGCAACCCGAAAGTGGCTTAATGTAGTTCAAGACCAACTGATGGAAGCCGTCACCGATCTAAGAGGCGAAGTAAAATTCATTGAGCATTTGCCAGGTTGTTGGCGGTGTAAAATGGTACTTAAGTTGGATGTGGAGCGGTACCTCGGAAACCATTCATTCTGGTATCTATGCTTGGAGAACAGCGAATATCTTGAAGCGCGATATCCAAGCTGCCCGAAAGAAAGAAACTATCACATAGGCTCATACTGGGAACAAGTCCAACATTATAGGCAATATGGCAACACGGATGTTCCGGGTGAGAACACCGTAGAGTTCATTCTGGACCGTGCAAAGTGGGCGTACAAAATAGTGGGAAAACAGATAAGACTATTACGACGACTGCTCCAGCTTGCTAGAAACTGGAACTTCAGCGAAGAACAAACCAGCACATTTCAAAGATTATACAACAGACTTGGAATGTATGAAATAGTACTTCCTTTCTATGCATAAAACCCTCCTTTTTCTCTTGGGGTGATAAAAATACCAACCCTTAGAAGTCCATTCAGCTTTGAGCAATTCAGAACAGTCCTCAAAAAGCTTGCACATGACATAGCTATAGAGGCAGTGACTAATCTGCAGGGAGACATCCGAATCATAGTCTATGGCGGTAGGTTTTCGGCTATTGAAACCAATAACTATTCAATCCGTTTCTTTGCAAACCACATAGCTTACACTGAACATGATGGCCATAGCTGGGAACACAGTTGGGGCTTTGACGTTGAAGACAAACTATACTTAACAAGCAACGACTGCACCAAAATATCCTACTATGCACCTGAAGGCAAAGAAAAGGAAATCACAGAGAAAATCACACGGTTCATAGACAAAATCATGGCCGAGGCATCAATAAAGCCTGTTCCACGCTTTAGCCTATCTAAAAAGCCCAAATAACCTCCCCTTTTTTTCTTTTTTCGGGGTGAAAAATCTGCTACCTCTTCATTTATGGCTACTGAAAAAGTTCTGCGACAAATACGACATCGACTACGAAGAGATTGACGATACCTTAACATATTGGGAGAATCGAGGCCACCTTAAATCACTGGCTCTTGGTCCCATGCCCGATTATGGTTCGCTGAGAGCTGACCTTGGCGGACTAAGTGACTGGGAAGAACGACTAGCCGAATGGGAATCTCAGATGGAATGGTATCTGGAAAACCATTTTCTCGAATATTACCTTGCCTGCATAAAAGCCGGATGGACAGTTTCAGAAGATGTAGGAGAGGTCAGTTCTGAACCACAGATGTTCTCCTTGAAAGCCATGGCTCCTGTTGGATTCTCTCTTCAACATTTACGCAAAGCTTGACAACACCTTACACCTTTTTCTTTCGTGCAAATGTGGGGTGATAAAATGCCTAGAAAGAATGAACAGACCTCTGAGTCAGAAAGATTTTCTCTCACACTTACACCTGAACAAAGCAAGAAGCTCAATAAATACTGCCTAGCGATTGCCAACAAACAAGGAAAATGCCGCACGCCATAAAAACTAAGATAATGAGAATGGCCCTTGACGAATGGCTAGAGAAACACGGTAACGACCACGACATACAGTTCTAATCCCTACGCTCTAACTTTTGGTTGGCTTGGCACAAGAATTACGGTTAAGAATGCTTAAACGCAAGTTCCCATTTTATTTAGGAAAGTCATCTTCTTCACTGGTTGCTCACGTGGATGTTTCATCTTGTGCATATTTTTAGCCCACACGTTTCTTTCTGACCTCAATGAAGTGCATGCTAATTCCGATAAAGACTGCGATGGTCAGGTCAATCCCTCTTCTTATGCGTGCGTCTTTTGCTTGCAAGGATTATGACTATTGATACCATAAGAAGCGTGAGAATAAGCAGTGGCCATGTTAGAAACTCTGGGACAACTGTATATACGTAATATTGTCCAGCGTTGTCGTTGACGGCCACGTTTTCCGCATCGTCATACGCGATGATCTTATACCGTACGCCTGTTCCAGCTGGCAACCCAGGAATAACTCCAATATAAGTGTCTCCTGCAGTCTTACTCATCGTAACGTTCGTCCATGTAGCCCCACCATCCGTAGTATATGAGAGAATAACTTGGCGCACCCCAATTTGCGCGTCGGTAACGTTCACGGAAACCGTTACGTTTCGGTCAGGCATCACTGCTTCAGCGTCTGGTTCCTGAGAAGGCGCATAGATGGTTGGTCCAGTCGTGTCTGCCTCGTAATTCATGGTAATATAGGCCGGGTTAATGCTAGAATCTGGGTCAGCCTTTATGCTCAGCTTGACTTTGCCTGCATGGTAAACTTTAAGTGTTATGCTAGTAAGCCCCTCAGCCACGCTCGCAACCAGAGATACTTCGGCTCCTTGCACGATTGTTACATTCACTTTATCGCTAGTCGGATGTGCGACGAGGATGTGAACAAGCCCTGCATGAGATGCATCAACCTCAATAAAGGACCGCCCTTCCTCAACTAAAACTGTGCCATTAGACCAAACCGTGTTGCCAGGCAAAGCACTAAGGGCTCCATTAAACGCATTAGCGAAACCCTTGGGAACCCTAACGAGGCTTCCCAGAAGCTCCGTGATTGGCAGGTATTGCCACTGCCTCACCCATTCTACAGTATTTACAAGAAGTTTCTCAGCAACGCTGCTGTTAGAGGCTTCTGGTTCAAAGCTGAAGTAAGCCGCTCTGTATCCATTTTGGTCCCAGTATTTGTCATAAGCGATAATGGCTGCAAGCCAGTCCTTGGATACGGCGACAGCCTTCGCAGGTAAGAGCTGAAGAAGCTTTCGGTAGTCAATATCGCGGGTCAGGTTCATAAGGCCTAAGTTAGGCAAGTCCAGCGTCATGTTAAACGACGTTCCAGAGATATTCGCGGAGATTATGGCCTTGTATAATCTCTCTAGACCCCATTCAAGGGAGTCTAGGATTCTCGACGCGTTTTCCGAGAGCACGGTTCCGTTTGTCGCGTTCTCTGTAAGATTTGCTAGCTTATTTACGAGTCGCTCAGCTAGGGAACGAGTCTCGTTGGCCCAGTGCCACGCCAAGTATGCTAGAGCCTCTGGCATGGCGAGTTGCCAACCCACCTGCGTATAGGCTTCAAAGCCAAACTCGTTGTAGATGGAGGGAATTGCAACTTCAAACTCTCTAGGAACGCCTTGAAGGATGGGATGATCCGCGCCTTCAGGTGTAGCATTAAAAGACTGATTTAGCGGAATGAATGGAACTTGAAGTGGAAGAGAGCCCACGGCACACCCAAATGGCTGAAGTTCCGGAATGGAACAGAGGTATTTTGCCACTTCATCTCTCACAAACTCCCATAGGGCAAGCTGGGGCATTCCGAGAAGCGATGCCACCGTCTTCTCATTCATCACGTCTAGATCTTGTATTTCATCGCCTACATGACCCCTAGAACCCACCTTATAATTGTTCGTGCAACTAAGCCACACAACCCAGTCGCTTAGTGTTCCATGAGTTGCAATAACTCCAGCATGGCGCTGCTTCACGTATTGAATCACGTGTTCCAAAACGCTTTTACCATCCACTATGATATCTCTGAGGTTCCAATCCCAAAACTCGTAACTTTCTAAGCCAAGCCAAAGGTTGCTCAACGTTATTACGTGCGGCTCGAATCCACCCTCAGTCTGGTTCTTGAGCAAGTCAACTATTCTTTCATCTGGGTAAGCGATGTAGAGATTGTAATACTTGCCCAAGAGTTCCCAATGATGGAAGGGCACCACGCCGTACTTCTCTAGTACATCAGAGATCTTCGCGGTTAGGGTCATGTTGCCAGTAAAGTCTGCTGGAAGGGTATAGTTCGTATGTTGCTGGAAGAGGTCAAAAAACAATTTGACGTTCTCTTGAAGAAGCCAAAGCTTCACATGTGGATCTACGACAAGCATTCTTGTCGGACTCGTCATGTTCACAACGTAGTAGAAGCCTTCGGGAGAGGTGAAGTTATAGTTATCGACATCAGTAGCATTAGCTTTGAACAGGATATAGCTTCCTACGACCTGCCCTGGAATCGTTGCGTTGTAGATGCCGAGCGGTAGATAAACCTGAGGCAGATCAAAAGAGGGGTACAATGTACGAATAGCACCCTTGAATCCGTTAATTATACTATTAACTGTGCTGACTAGACTCTGTGTGAGAGTCATCAACGGGTCAATGTTTGGCGTGACACTGGACCACGCTCCACCATTCACAGAATACTCGAAGGAGACACCATTCAAACCCTTGTCGTCGAAGGCAATCATCAAGCTGTCGACCGTTTTCCCAGCACCAGCCACCCAGCCGTGAGGAGCGAGTCCCATAGTCTCGTTAAGTAGTCCAGAGTCTTTGAGGACATCATAAACCATAGTTACAATGATGGGTGGACGCTTAGGCTCCTGACCTCCCTCCTTTACCGTGTAGTTTCCAGAAGCCTCTACAACCCCATCCACAACGAGCTGGTAAGAAACGTTGCTTCTGATCCAAGCCTCGACGCCAAGTGAAGGCAGCGGAGGCCGAGTTAACGCATACTCCCAAGTATAGGCGGGAAGGCCTGGAATCGCCGTCACATACCATCCCGAAGCCCATCGTACAGGATAGAGGCTGACTGAATGGGACTCAGAGAACGGGAGACCAGGAATGGTATAGTTTGTGCCCGCCCACGTAGTGAACACAACATTCAGCTTTACTTCCACAAAGTCACCTGTTACATACAGAAAAAAGAGGGCTGGTTGCCATGCATAGACTTCATCTGGCACACGTGTCAGGCTGGCTTGTACACTCGTTGAAAAAGAAGAGATGGTCACAGAGGCATCGGTCATCCGGCCTGCCTTTATAGATAACGTTGGCGAAAACGCCATAACTACCATTGCTATCAGCGCAATTGCAATAAATCTAATTTTCAGATTCATAAGCTTCACGTTTTATTCAGTTTATGCTCGTTCCGCATTTAAATTTAGTGCACCAACGTAGTAATCGAATATAGTAACAAGACCCTGAAGATACTATTGAGAAATTGGGGCGCAGTTTGGCACGCACTAGCATTGGAACCATCATTGGGAGAAAATCGGTAAGCAGAGGACGCGAATACACGCGGATATGGGTTTATGTTCCAACAAAACTAAGTGAAGACACAGCCTTTCCTTTTAAGGTCGGTGATCCTTGTTTAGTCGAAATTGACATGAAGCAAAATCGACTTATTGTAAAACCTATTGCAGATGAAGAAGCTGTACAATTGGGTTGGCGCAAACGTGAGAGGAGAAAACGCCATCCTTGACACAAGAGCATAAGGCTTGTGGTTCCCCAAATTGTATGAGGTCGCTTGCCAGTTTACTGCGAATCTCATCTCATTTCCCCTATCACCCTTAATACAAATTAACAGCAACACAAACTGACACGAAGAATTACATGACGAGGAGAAAGCTCAGCTCAGTTCAGAACAAGAATCAAAATAGTCGGAACCATAGGCAAAACAGTCCTCCAAGAATTCAAAAAATTTAGGGATGCTGCGATAATGTTATGCCTCTGCTTACTCTTTGGCATATAATCCTCTTGTTCCGAAGAAATCGAGCATCCAGAGGATGTCTTCGGCGAATCCTTTGACAACATCTTCAGGCTTTTTATATAATATTTCATTATCGAAAAAATAATAACACGAGAATTGCACTGAACTTTTATCTTCAATTTCTTTTAGGTCCTCCACTGTTCTTAGTTCTTCTAACTTCCCGTGTTTGTCTGTTTCCAATCTGACATTTTTCTTCTTTAAGTCCATTAAATGGTTCTCTAGCTGAGAGCTATTAACCGCTTTCAGTTGCTTAGCTTCTATGTTCTTCCAGGCCAAACATATATGCCGTTCATAAAAATCGAAGGTCAAATTAGCATGGTATGTCCGCCACCCAGCATGTGCAAACCAACAAAATATTCCTCCAAATATAGAATCTCTGGTGAGAAAATGTGGCTTGTCCTCAAGCACTATAATGGTGCTATCTTTCTCTTTTACGTATTCTATAATGTCACGTAGGAGTTGTTTAGTATTTTCAAAGATCGCGCTATAAGACATCAAAAGTTGTGTAACATTCATCATTTCTTCCTTTTTGAAGCCTCTAAATGTACGAGCTGCTAGGTCCTCGCTCTCAAGAGAAGCAATTAGTCCTGCAATTTCTGGTTTTTCTTGCATACGGCGGGGAAGGTTAACTAATTCTGTATAGATTTGTTGCCAACCGATCCATAAAATCAGACTTTGACTGAATCCTTGCTTCACTAAGTTTTCCCGTGCTTGTTTTATTTCTTCTGGTTCAACTTTCCCACGTGAAACGCAAACTACAGGTATACTTCCTTTTCCTGAACTAATGTGAGAAAAAAGCTGGTTCGTATCAATCGAGCCCTTGAGCTTGCACTCTATGAACAATATTTTTTCTTGATCTCGAAATAATACAGCGTCTGGCGTACTTGCGTCCTCAAAAGCCTGAAGTCTACTCTTGATAGGGTCTAAACTCCTGATATGGCAATCAAGCTGACATAACTCCAAAAATCTTTTCAGAAGCGGATCTTTGTTCATTTCTAACGCTAGCATCAGTTGTGCAGTGAGACGATTTTCCTTCTGAGTAAATTTGAAAATATCATACGTGGTAATCATTTTTCTTTCTTGCCTATTAATCAAGCTTGATGCTCAATCCAATTTATGTATTGCGCAGAAATTCGTCTGTTGCACATAGATGGGTTGCCCCCTCATATCTTATGACCGTGCACGGGCATTCTTAGATTGCTGTCATTGTTACATATTAGGTTTTTAGACTTTCCAGCTGGATTATCTTAACCTTTTCATTATCTATGAATTTCCTAAGAAGTGAGCTCTCCGTCGTTGTGACTATCAGTTGGTCTACGATTTTTTCGGTGTAGGCGTCTACTAGAAATTGAAGTAAACTGTGTCTATTACGGGCATCTAAATGTTCTAAAGGTTCATCTAACAATAGGAATCCAACATCTTTTGCGAGCAGTCTGCTTAACATGGTGCGTGTAACTACAAGCAACGCAGTTTTCTCCCCTCCACTAAGCAAAGGAAATTGATATTCCTCAGACTCTAGTTGAGGTACCGGGACGGCAAATGAATCCAATTTAACTGTCCAACCCTTCTCTCCCTTGAAATTGCTCCATACGTCAGAAATGTACTTGTAAAGCTTCTCTCTTAATTCGGAATCTCTTTGTCTTCTGATTAATTCTTCAATGCCTTTTGATGTAAATTCAGAAAGATACTCTCCTTTAGATGCCATTTTCAAATTTTCTGTGACTTCTGCAATTTCTAGGTCCTCATACTGCTCTAAAGCCTTAATTTTTCCAATTTTTTCCCTTAAGTTGCCTATTTCAGCTTCATTTTCTACGAGTGCTCTTTCCAGCTCCTTTTTTCTCCCCGCAAGAAATTCTATTTTATTCTTAATCTCAACTATCTTTTTTTGTGTTTCGTCAACTTTTTTGTTTTCCTTTTTGTGTTTCTCTTTAAGAGTCTTTAATCTAATTTCTTTTTCTTTTAATTCATCAAGTTCCAATTCTATATTTTTCCTTTTCGTGTTGATTTCATTGGATCTTTTGAGAAGCTCTTGAATTCTTGATTTTTGTGAACTTATTCTGCTTGCTAATTCGTCCTTTATCTCATTTATTTCGTGTACAGAGATCGGTCTTCTACAAATTGGGCATTTGATGCTAATCTCTTCTAATTTTTGTGCTTGATTTACAATATCGACTATCTTTTCGAGATTCGACACTTCGGCTTCAGATTCTAACCTTTCATGGGTTATTGCTTCAATTTCCTCTAAGATTTGGTTCAATTGTTTCTGTAGAGTTTCTGCCTTAATCTTGTCTATCGCGAATTTTTTTTCTTCAGAATCAAGCAGTATAAGATCGTCAAGAAGAACCTCCTTTCGCCTTAGTTCGCTTTGAAACTCCCAGAGGTCTCTCGTTAGTGCGTCAAGCTCTTCTCTCTTCAGATCTCTGAACCTTTGTAATTTAGAGAGTCTGTTTTCAAGAACACGTAGATCTTCTTTTGTTTCGATCCTGGTTTTTACTTTCTCAAAAGTCTCCATCTGGTTCATCCTTTCTTCTTGAAATTCACTCTTTGCCGAAAAGACCTCTTTTGCGAGAGATTGCAATTGAGTAATCCCGAGTAACTTATGAATCTCATTTAATAGTTGTTTTCCTGGTGGCTCGCGAATAGTCCTGTACACGTCTCCCTCAGACATAAAAAGAATTTTATCAAAAAGAAATGTTTGAATCTCAAAAAGATTCTCGACATACTTTGTGACCTCTTCCCAACCGCCAACGAATATTTCTCTACCTTTCAAATCGGAAATTGAACATCGTTCCCTTCCCCTCGTTGAAAGCGAGCGTTCAACGCATAGAAGTTCATTTTTAATTCGGAATTTGACCCTAATAGTTGCAAGATCGGTGCCTCTTCGAATAAAGTTCCTTAATTCAAATCCATTGGGTACGCGCCCAGTAAATGCGGCACAAATTGCTTGCAAAATTGATGATTTACCGATGGCATTTGGTCCTGAAATAAAGTTGATTCCTTCTGAAAAAGATAACTGTAACTCTTTGAAAGCTTTCCAGTTAGATACCTCAATATTTTCTATCAGAAAAATCATCCCTCCAAGCCCGATCTTCTACTAGTTTTCGCCAATGCTCTAAATGATCTGCCAAAATCTTCAAGGCTTAACTTTCCCTTGATATAATCCTCAATAATCGAACATATTTTTTCCCTCTCTTGTTCTGTAATGTTCCTCAATGCCTCTTTCTTGAAAGAAAGCCGTGGTCTTCTCCTTTTTACTTCCTTTTCAAATGTCTCTCTGAACGTTGACTCAATTGTTTTTAAAAGAGCCTGTGGCTCTTTTATTTGAGGTATTTCTTCGCGTTTGGGAACTGGCCAAACACTTATTTTTTCCTGGATGGACTCTGTGATTACTTCTTTAAAGGGTCGTACAGCCTCAAATGTAAAGGATTCTTCAGCGCTTTTCACCTTTTTCTCAATATCTTCAATTCTTAAAGAGATGGAAGGAAAGCCTGGGGGAAGCATCCATACTATCACCATTTCAGTCAAGTCGGTCCTTTTTAGATATTCCAAAAAATCCTCGATTCTACTTCGTAAAATTGAGCATTTTTTTTCCTCTAGAGTTTCAATCAGAAACACGGGTATTCGAAATTCATTCTTCCACAAAATGAAGTCAGGGGGATACTCGATCTTCTCGCGTTCTGGTGCCAGAGAAGGTAGAATTTCTTGCGCATCAATTTTTTCTCTTAAACTGTCAAGAGTCCTTCTGAACTCCTGTTCGGCCCTCATTCGCGTCACAAGATCATGGAATGTTTTTGACTTAGACTTTGCTTTTATTTCCCTTAGATGTCTCTTAAGAAGGTCTTTTTCTTCGTCAGCCATCATCCTTCTCCTCCAAATAATAATTTTCCTTGACCATGCTAATCTCCTTATTCTATTTGTTAAATCGAGACACGTTTCTTTCAATGGGAGAAACTAATCTCGCATAGTCCCTAAGTCTTGGATTGAAAGATTCCTTCAAAAGTTCCATGAAATCATGGATGATTTTTAGCAAAGACAAGTATTCTATAGAGGTTACTTCGCAACAACTGTACGGATGCTCCAAATACGATAGTGAATGAGTTGCCCATAGCATTTGAGTATCAATAGTTTGAGAAGACAAAGTCACATATCTATTTCTACAAATAACGTCCAGAGCGCTTTGAATGCTCAAATCGTCAGTGAGTAAGATAGTTTCACCTTGCGATGCCAGTCTGAATGCTAAAACCATTAGGCCAAAATCATTTTGGGAAAGAATACCGTACATCGGCGTGTGGGCTGACCTTAAAACTTGCCTAAGGACGCTGATCTCAGAATTCCGAACGCCGACAGAAGAAATCCGAAATCTAAGCCTTAAAAGTCTATTAAACCTATGGTAATAATCTGAATTATCGTCACATATACTGCTGAATGAAGGAATATTCCTTCTGATTGTGGAGTCTGCATTTAATGGATCCATCTCATCGTTAAACATTTCTCTTGTCACATTTATAATTCCGCCAGCGCTACATAGTTGAAGCTTTGACAAAGAGTTTTCCAATTCCATGTAAAACCAGTTGAAACGGTCATCGCTTGAAATTTCTTCAGGAATACTATCAAAGGTAGCATCAATCATGTGAAATAGCGAACTTGAGTCAAGAGCTAAGTTCCTGTCTTTAAATGGACTTGAGCAGTTATGCTTGTTCCTGCATGTTGAAGGCAATTGTCCACCATCTAAAGGGTAGTGCGTGTTGGCGCATTTTTAATATTAGTATTTGTTTTTTATTACATTTTCGCACGAAGTTTACTAGTAAATTCGTGTTCAAATCCCGACCGGAGAGATTTTGGTGTATGGTGAAGCAACCGTTAAGATAATTCGCAAATCTGTTTTCATATCGTCTAGTCTTACATGTTTAGGGGCTGAAGCCTCTAATTCTGTTAAAGAGGTTTAACAGCAACATAGATGAAAAAGATATGTTCAGAAAGAACACCATCAATAGTTTTAGCTGACGTTAAAACAGAAGAAGCTGGCTTAACCTACGAACAGAGAAGGATACAACGAGG
>Ga0315314_1000030_pt1 | contig 199913 bp, 198 predicted proteins | sample TDP9_MG_FD_203631 | JGI IMG/M metagenome (GOLD analysis project Ga0315314, IMG submission 203631) | Freshwater sediment microbial communities from Lake Towuti, South Sulawesi, Indonesia - TDP9 | ecosystem: Environmental > Aquatic > Freshwater > Lake > Sediment | place: Indonesia: South... | reverse complement strand
ACGAAACAGGAAGCGTTGGAGGCTTTTGAGGAACTCTACCTAAAGCCTAAGGGGATGTCTTTTAATATCAGCGATTGGCAAATACTACAAGGAAACACCTAGTCCACTTATTTATGCTACAGTACAAGGATTGTATCCTAGCGATAAAAATGTCTGAGAATTTAGTTAATTCTTTCTGACTTGCGAGTCCGTTAAGGATGAAAAGCTGTTTAAATGTGGTTCGGACTATTGGTAAAATTAAATCTCTTTTTTTCTAGGATATCGAAAGGGTTCATGTGGTTCTTAGTTTGGAGTTTACTTCCAGTTTTTCGAGTGCCATTTTTATTGTGTCTTTGGCGGTTTCGCTTTTCTTCATATAGTCTTCGAAGAATTTTTTTACTTCTTTTTCTTTGCCCAGGCAGCATGTGGGAATTAGGCTGATGATTACTCTTTCGAAGTGTATTGGGTGGAGTGGTTCCAGTTTCTCTAGATTGTTGAGGAACCATTGCCACATGTAATTGGTGGCGGTGGGGTTTTGCCCCGCCATGTTGATTATTTGGTTTCGGTTCTTTTTTGGGACTTTCTCCAAATTAAACTCTAAGGCGGTTAGTATTTTTTGCTTGTCTCTAAGGCAGCCTAGTGCGTTTAGACTGTAGATTTTTTCTAACTCTGGGGTGTCTGCTGCTGTTATTTTTTTCATCAAGTAGTTCATTGCTTGGTCGTTGGTCGCTGCTCCGATTCTTAGTGTGCTGGGGAGGATGTCTGCGTGAACCTTTTTTCCGTCTAGAAGGTTTTGGAACTTGGTTTCTCCGAATTGGGTGGCTTTTTGGGAGTCGAAGGTGAAAGCGGTCCAGAGTAGAATGTCTCTGAGTGTGGAAACTTGGAGTCCGTCTTCGTCCTTGGGTTCGAAACCAATTTTTTGGAGGGCGTTTTCGAATAGTTTTCTTCCAAGGTTGCTTATTTGTTCTCTCTTGGATTCAACTATTAAGTACGTTTCCTTTAGGTTTTTGGAAATATCCAATAGGGGGAGGAATCTGTCTTCTTGCTCAAAGAATTTTTCGAGGAATTTTAGATAGTCTGTTAGGGGGTAGTCTCCTCTTTGAACTAGGGCGTAGAGGTCGTTTTCTAAGCCGAAGCTATCCATTTCGGATAATTTTTTCTGTTTGACCAGTTGTCCAAGTTTGTTTAGCATTTCTTTTTCGTATTTGACTCGGTAAAAGCCGGTCTGTTCGGTGTTTACTTTGAAAGCAACTACCTTCTCTGGAATAGGGATGCGTGTTGATTTATCTTTAAAGAATGTGTTAATGATCCCTGTCTTTCCATTCTCGAAGAATAATAGAATATTAATCGGAATTAACCAGGATTTATCTGATTTGTGGGGGATGAAGGTAAATGTTTGTTGTGTGAGAAATAGTTCTTTGCCCTTTCTTTTCACTTCTATGATTGGGTAGCCTGACTGATAGACCCAGCACTCGGCGAATTCTTTTATCGGTTCACCTGTGGCTTCTTCGAACGCCGCCCAAAATTCCCGGGACGTTGCACAGGCGAATTTGTGCTTATTCAAAAAGTATTGAATTCCTTTTTTGAATTGCTCTTCTCCGAGATATCCTACTAGCATGCGGAGGATTGATGCTCCTTTGTCATAAATTATTTCGGTATTCGCTGCATTAATACTTGCTTCCACATCGCCGGGCAGCTCTACGGGCGTCGTTTCAATTAGTGAGTCTCTTTCAAGACCGCTGATCGTTTCATCTGAAACAAACATGTCCCACACTGACCATTCTGGATAATAGTTATCAGTGATAGCATAAGTGAAGTAGGATGCAAAGGATTCGTTCAACCAGAGATACTTCCATTCTGCGGGGCTTACGAGGTCTCCAAACCACATGTGGGCGGTTTCATGGGCAATTACGGATGCTACTCTTGCTAGAGCTGGTTTGGAGGTTACCCCCGGATACACTAGGAGCGCGTTTTCACGGAATGTGACCGCCCCATAATTCTCCATGGCACCGAAGGCGAAATCCGGGACAGCGATATAGTCACACTTTGAAATTGGGAATTCAATACCGGTGTATTCTTCGCCGAATTTTAGAGACTTGCGAGCCATTTGCAGCCCAAAATTACCGTATTGGGTTTTTCCCGGAGTCGTCGCCACTCTGACAACCGGTCTGGCAGAAGAATCTTCTATAAATTCAAAGTCTCCAACGCCGAAGAAAAGCAGGTACGTGGACATTTTTGGTGTGCGTTCAAAACGCACCAATTTCTTTCCGTTACCCAAGTTTCTCTCTTCGATTACTGGGGTGTTTGCAATCCCTTTCAAATATTCATCGATAATAAACTCCACTTCAAAAGTAGCCTTTTTTGAAGGATGATCAAAGCAAGGAAATGCTCTGCGGGCTTCCCTCTCCTCGAATTGTGTAACGGCTATGTATTTGGCTTGTCCCTGGTGTTCGTATTTGCTTCGATAAAAGCCCACCATTAAATCATTAATTTTCCCAAAATAATCGATTGTTAGCTCGATAACACCCTCCATTTCTTCGGGAAGATTGATGGTAACTTCCTCACTTTTCGAATCAAATGAAAACGTGCATTCACTATATTTATTGCCTTTTTTAACTTTGCAACTTTGCAAAGATAAATCGCTGGCGTTTAAAATAATCCGGTCGACTGAATTTTCAGCCTTTATCTCAATTACTGTTGTTCCCTGAAAGGTGAAACTCTCAAGATTTGGTTCTAGATGTATTTTATAGTGCAAGGGTTCCATTTATTTTACGCCTCGTTGAAACAAGGGTGTTAACGGCAAGTTTAGCATCATTTCTAATTATATTATAACCTTACGAACTTACCAATCTTTAATAAAAGTAACCTTTTTATACACTCCCCGTAGAATAAAAACATACAACAAAAATTCGGGAAGGTAGTCTAGAGCTGTTCTTCAGCGGAAAACTTGGTATGATTCCTGACTTGGGCTCAGGAGGTCAAACACGTAGCTCTAAGTGTTCCTTAAAGGGGTTCGAATCCTCTCCTTCCCACCACTCAACACTTTGAAATTTTTAAATCATATTTTTCTTGTAGGGATTAAAATGCTTGTTATCGACGAAGAGATAAAAGAAAGGTTTCCCGATTTAAACGCAAAAACTGCGGTTGTTGATGGGGTGCATACAGAAAGAAATAAAAGTGAACTTGAAGAATTCAAACAATCTGTTTTTGCAGAGATAAAAGGGAAATACGATCTTGAAAGTTTAAAAAATGACGAGAAGATGCGGAAATACCGTGATTTCTTCTGGAAAATAGGCATCGACCCCACAAAAATCCGCCCAGCTTCCGAGGCTCTGATTAGAAGAATTCTTCAAGAAAACCCTATTCCAAAGATAAATACTGCTGTCGACGCCTACAATTTAGCATCAATAATGAGCGGGGTGCCCATTGCAGCTTTTGATATGGATACGGTTTTTGGCAGGCTACATATGAGATTTTCAAAAGTGGGCGAGATTTTTCTTGGTATAGGAATGGAAAAACCCAAAAGTCTTAAGGGAGGCGAAATAGTGGTCTCTGATGACAGAAGGCTTGTGGCGGTTTATCCCTATCGTGACTCTGACGATACGAAAATAACTCTAAAAACCAAAAAAATTATCCTAATGTCCTGTGGGGTTCCCGGAATAAGCGATAAAGATTTGGATCAAGCACTGGAATATGCCGTGGAATATGTCCAAAAATTTTGTGAAGAAAAATAGTTATAGCAAAAAATCAGAGTTATTACGGTGAATTATTGATGAAGGTTATTGCCTTAGTTGGAAGCCCTAGAAAGAAGGGTAACACTGATTTGTTGATTGATAAGATTCTTGAAGGAGCTAAAAAAGCTGGTTCATCTACAAAAAAGATCTACCTCTACGGTCAAACAATCCTGCCTTGCGCAGACTGTAGAAAATGCTTCAAGGAGTTAAAATGCCAAGAAAATGATGATATGCAAAAGATTTACCAAGAAATCGATGACAGCGATGTAGTCATATTTGGTACACCAATTTACTGGTATAGCATGACTGCCAAGATGAAGCTACTAGTTGACCGCCTTAGGCCTTATACTGTAAATAATAAGCTGAGGGGAAAGAGAGCGGTTCTGGTGATACCTAGCGATGAAGGCCCTAAAGCCTGTAAGGATTTGATAAAACTTTTCGCCAATATTTTCAATAATCTAGAAATGCAATTAGTAGACAGCCTTTGTGTGAAAGCACACGAGAGGGGTGAAGTGGAAAACCAGCCCGAATCACTTGAAAAAGCCTACAAGATTGGAGAGTCAATTGGCAAATAATTCTTTCTGCTGATTTTTCCATTTTTAATTTTTTTATTATTAATTAAAAATTTGAGTTAATAACACTCTCTACTTAATTTATTTAGCCTAAAAAGCGGGTTCTGCTTTAATTAGTCTTTGGTGGACATAAGTAACTCTTGGGCTTCAACACTCTTGTCCTTCTCGCGGGTTTATCGAAGGCTGGTCGCTGGGCCCGGTCCCTGTCAGGTCGACCCCCTTATGCATCTTCTCTCAGACCCTTTCGAGTCGGAGGTCATCTTATGAGGAAAGTGCCTCCATCTTTAGGCTCTGTGTTCTCATCTTTGTTTCTCTACTCTTTCTGCTCCATTTGGAGCTTTATTGCGCCCTCCATGTCTATATCTTATGTATTATGCAGAATAAACATCATTTAATATTATCTGATGGGAGACTGTTTAACACTGCCAAAGTTTTTGGTACTATCTATAATAATGAGAAATAGTTAAGGGACTATCTGAGATATTACTAGAATTTAAATTATGCTAATTCTAAACCAAGAATAGTAGTAAATTGCCGGAGGTATTTGGATAGAGATTTTTGAAAAACTCGAGTGGAATAAAAGGGTAAAGGTTATGCCCCATTACCTGTTAAAAGTTTTTTCAAAAAACGGGAATATTGAGAAATTATAGGTTATGAGTGGTGTATGTAGATGACGAGTTTCGAAAAAATATTTGTCCGTTTAAAAGAAGTTCTCGAGGCTCAGGATCTTTACGGAATCTGGCCAGATTTTAAGGATGAGTTTGATGGGAATGAGTATTTTCGCATAGAAATCGGCGAAAATTTGCCTGTTTTAATGCTTCACTGCGCTTCATGCGAAGGGCCACACAGTTGTAAGCTGGGCTAATCGACCCGAGACATCCTCGGTGCAAAAGCTGCATTGAAGCGAGAGAAGAAAAAGCAAGAAGCGAGTATCAACAGAAGCTGGGATTGCTGGATCCCTGGAAAGCAGTGGCTCTGTGTAGGATTTACACGTTTCCAATTAAGGTAAAGTAGAACAACACTTTGAGTATGTCTTTTAACAACTGGGTTATCGCGGAATCTGTGAACTGAATTTCACTTTAGGGTTAAGTCTTTATAAATAGCAAAATTGGTGGTTATTTTTCTGGTTTTTTCTCTAGGATATATTTGTCATATACTTGTCTTATCCTATCTGCTAGGGGGCCCTCCCCTTCAACTCCCTCCTCGGTTACTCTTACCTTCTTTAGAACGCGTATAATTCGGTTGTCTTCAAAAAACTCTACTTCTCCTGGGGGGAAAATTTTTCCGAGTTCAAAATAAAGTCCTTTTATGTCAAAGGGTTCCTCTGCTTTTATTATTTCATTGATTTTTTCGCCTCTAATAAATATACGGTGATAATAAGTTCCTTTATTATCCTTAGCTTCCGCTAAGACTATGCTGAGTGTGTTTCTGTCAAATCCTTTGAATATCCCATTATATGATTTTCCAATTTCTGTGTTAACCTCAACCCGTGATCCGAGAAGAGCTGAAAGCTCTTTGAAGAAATCACCAACTGCAATACTGCTCAATTCATTTCCTCCATAACAATTTTAGATGCGTTGAGTTAAGAATCAAGACATTAAGCAATAATTGATTTAATTTGGAATCAGTAAATAAACTTCCTTGATTTTATATGTAGATAAAGTCTAAAAGGTTTACTCATATAAAATGCAAAAAAATTCTTGGATTAATCTTTAAAACTGAGTATTATACGTTATCGAATTCTTTTAAAAGCAAAACGTTTTTATACGTCTCTTAGTGTGGATATAACTCACACAAGTATCTAGGTGTGTGCGGATGCCTAACTTTGGATATTCAGTGTTTGGACTGGACCCCGCTCGTACTGCGAAAGGCAGTGGGCGTGATCTTCGAATCTCACCAAAACATGCACGTGAAATTTGCCATAGTATTAAAGGTAAGATGCTAGTTGAAGCTAAGGAATTTCTAGAAGCGGTCATCGACATGAAGCAGATGGTCCCCTATAAGAGGTATAATAAACTAAGGGCGCATCATCGTGGTCTTCACAAATGGTACGCTGGAGGTTATCCCGAAAAGGCTGCCCGGGCTATATTGAAAGTTCTTGATAATGTTGAGGGAATTGCAAGCTACAAAGGGTTGGATACCGATAGTTTACGTATCATTCATGCGGCGGCTCAACGTGGGCGTATAATTAAGCGAGCTATGCCGCGTGCTTTTGGGAGAACATCCCCCAAATATAGAAATTTAACTCATGTGGAAATTGTTCTTGAAGAAGAAAGAATATCTGTGGAAGAGTAACTTGGAAGGAGCATAATGCCAGCAAAGGATCATTTTATTGAACGTGGAATAAGAAAGGCGGAAATAGATGATTACTTGGCCAATGAACTTAAGAAGGCTGGGTATGGAAAGGTGGATATTCAGAAAACTGCCCTAGGGACTCGAGTAATAATTCATGCAGCACGTCCTGGTTTAGTTATTGGAAGAAGGGGACGTACTGTGAGAGATCTTACTGAAGCTTTAGAAAGCAAATTCGGTGTTGAGAATCCTCAAATTGAAGTTAATGAAATTGAAAAACCAGAACTTAATGCTCGTGTAATGGCATCACGTCTAGCATCGGCTCTGGAAAGAGGAATACACTTTAGAAGAGCTGCTTATTCAATTCTCAGAAGAGTAATGGCAGCTGGTGCAAAGGGCGTTGAAATAAAGATTAGTGGAAAACTTACAAGTCAACGTGCAAAATATCAGAAATTTAGGGACGGTTTCATTTCAAAAACGGGGGAGCCGTCACTTCTATTTGTTGACGATGCTGTCGCCCACGCTTTGAGTAAACCAGGAATAACTGGTGTACATGTCACTATAATGCTTCCTGATTCACGTTTACCAGATGATATAGACATTCTGGAGCCAAAGAAGTCCCCTGAGGGTGAACAAGAGGCGGAAGTAAAAGTGGAAGAAGGAGAAGCTGAGGAAGGCGGAGAGTAGCGCCTAAAGATAATAAACTTGAGGAATAGAAATGCCTATAGTTAGAATGAAGGATATTCGAAAATGGACTCCGGAAGAACTAGAGAAGAAATTAGAAGGGTACAGGTCAGAGCTGTTAGAACAGAGGGCTTTACAGGCTTCAGGTGGAGCAATTGAAAATCCAGGTAGAATTAAAGAAATTAGAAAAACAATAGCAAGGATTCTCACAGTAACCAATGAGAAAAGACCTGAAAAAGAAAAATAGCACTTACTTTTTATTAAGCAAAAACATTAACAAAGCATATGAAACTTTCTAAAAAAAGAACAAAAGAAAACATAATATATCATGAATTAATAGGATTACCAGTCCGAGTAGTTAAGAGTACACATAAAGGTTATCTACTCAGCGGAATAGTTATTGATGAAACAAAAAACATAATTGTTATTGAAAGTAATGGAATAAAAAAAATTCCCAAAAACGTATCTACATTTGAATTCGTACTCCCCGATGGCTCGGCAATAGAAGTTGAAGGAAAAAAAATCATCGGGAGACCTGAGGATCGTACTAAAAATATATACAAAATTAAAAATCCGCAAACCTTTAAATAATCTGGAAAAATCAGTTCACCCATAAAATTTATGTTAACTTAGACTACTGCTATTACCGATTTTGCAAAGAAGGAGCTCAAAATATAGAGGAATTGTAATGGCAAGGAATATAGGAATAGAGGTTACCCCCCCAAAAAACAAATGCGATGATGAGTATTGTCCTTTCCATGGGAAAATACCAGTTCGAGGAAGGATGTTTGAGGGGGTAGTTGTCAGGGATAAGATGCAAGACACTGTAATAGTTAGACGTGATTACCTCTGGTATGTTAGAAAGTACCATAGATATGAACGTAGACATTCCCACACTCCCGCTCATAAGCCTCCTTGTATTGATGTTAAAGTTGGAGATTTAGTGAAAGTTATGGAGTGTCGCCGAATTAGCAAAACAATTTCATTTATAGTTGTAGAGAAAAAGGAGGAGAAATAAATGCCTAAAAGAGGTCGTGGAAAAGTAGGCGCATTATTCATTCCGGACCTATCTAGAGGATTGAACGTAGGCGCAAAAGTACCTTGCGCTGATAACTCTGGCGCAAAGGTAGTAGAAATAATTGACGTAATTGGATACAAGGGGCGACTGAATAGATTAGCCTCTGCTACGGTTGGCGATATGACAGTGGTTTCGGTTAAGAAGGGAACCCCTGATATGAGGCGACAGATATTAAGAGCAATAGTTGTGAGACAAAAGAAACCATTCCGCAGGCCTAACGGTGATTGGATACAATTCGAAGATAACGCCGCAGTAATAACTGGTCCAGATGGTCAACCTAAAGGCACAGAAATTAGAGGGCCAATCGCTAAAGAGGCTGCGGAACGCTGGTCACGCTTGGCCGGTGTTGCAAGCATGATTGTTTAAAGTTTATAGGAAGTTAAAGGCAGTGAAATCGAAAAAACCTAGAACCCAAAGAAAAAGAATCTATACCGCTCCTCTACATAAGAGGAGGAAAATTATGAGTGTAGCCTTGGCACCAGATTTGAAAGCAAAGTACAAAATAAGGTCTATGCCTATTCGTAAAGCGGACGAGGTTGTTGTTATATCTGGTTCATTTTCTGGTTTGGAAGGCAAAATAGAAAAGATTGATACAAAGAATTATCGACTACACATAGAAGGCGCCACCGTAGAAAAGGCTGATGGCAAAACGGTTTTTTATCCCATCCATCCATCCAAGGTAATGATTGGCAAACTTAAACTCGACGACAAAAGAAGAAAAGAGATTATTAGACGAAAAACAGGAGCCGCAGAGGTCGATTAGTTTGGGTAAACACGGAGGAAGAAAACAGCAGAAAAGAATATCCGCACCAAAAATTTGGCCAATTCATAGAAAGGAAACGAAGTGGACTGTTAAACCCAGGGCAGGACCGCATAGTGCCGGAGAAAGTTTACCTCTTCTGATAATGATACGCGAAATTCTGCAGTACGGTAATACTTCTCGTGAGGCGAAACTTGTCCTTTCAGAGGGAAACATTAAGGTTGATGGGAAAGTCAGACATGACCACAAGTTTCCTGTCGGTCTAATGGATGTGGTTGAAATTTCCAAACTAGGCAAATTTTACCGTATACTACCCGTACCGAAAAAGGGATTGAGACCTATTCCCATAGAAAGTGAAGAAGCCTCTTATAAACTATGCCAAATAAAAAATAAGGTCACAGTAAAGGGAGGCCATCTGCAAATAAACTTACACGATGGACGCAATATACTAGTCCGAGTTGAAAATCCTAAAACATCTCCCAAGGATTTAATCCCATATAAAACACAAGACACACTAAAACTTTCTATCCCAGATCAAGAAATAATCGGACATATTCCGTTTAAGGAGAAGAACTTCGCCATTGTTATTGATGGCAAAAATATGGGGTTTCAGGGAAAAATAAAGGAAATAATCCCACGTTTTGGGCCCCACGCGAGCGTGGTTTCATTAGAGGCACCGGATGGTACCATTTTTGAAACCGCATTAGATTATGTATTCCCTGTGGGAGAAAACAAACCCGAAATTCAACTCGTAGAAAAAGTACTGGAGAGTTAATACTTTGAGCGAAGAGGCGATTGATAAAGAAAAATTCTTAAAACATTGGGAAGAATATCCGATGCGAAAACCACGCATCGAGAAATTAGTGGTCAATCTAGCTGTTGGTAGTAGTGGGGAAAAACTAGTCAAGGCCACTACCGTATTGGAAAGCTTAACTGGACAAAAACCAGTCCAGTGTAAATCCAAGAAAACTATTCGTGACTGGGGAATAAGGAAAGGGGAGCCCATATCATGCAAGGTAACTCTTAGGGGGGAAAAAGCCCACGAATTCCTAAAAAGGGTTTTAGAAGTCGTTGAAATGAAGCTTGACCCCAAGTCCATAGATGAGATGGGAAACTTTGCTTTTGGAATCAGTGAACATATAGAGATTCCAGGAGTTCGGTACGATCCACAACTAGGTATATTCGGGATGGACATCTGTGTCACTATGGAACGCCCAGGATATAGGGTTAAGAGAAGGAGAAATTTGCGTAGAAGGATTCCCCGTTCACATCAAGTAACGAAAGAAGAAACAATAACTTTCATGGAAGAAGAGTTCGGAGTATCCTTCGCAGAAGAAAAAGAGGAGAGTTATTAGATCATGTCAAAGAAAAAACTTGGTAGAGGCAGCCGTGTATGCAAAGTCTGCGGTACCCACAGAGCAGTAATAAGGCGGTACAACTTATATATATGCAGAAGATGCTTCAGAGAAAAGGCGGAACAAATTGGCTTCAAAAAATATAATTGAATAATAGAGGTGGAATACTTGACCAGAAATGATCCAGTCGCAGGCGCCCTTTGTAGCATAAATAATAGTGAAGGCGTAGGAAAAAGAGAAGTGACTATCAACATCGCTTCCAAACTTATTGGAAACATTCTCCGAGTAATGCAAAAACAGGGATATATAGGGGAATTTGAGTACATAGACGATGGGCGTGCAGGCAAATTCCGAGTGCAACTTCTTGGAAGAATAAATAAATGTGGAGTAATAAAACCGCGATTTCCCGTAAAAAACAAAGACTTCGAAAAAATGGAATTTCAGTATCTACCCGCCCCCGACTTTGGTGTACTAATAGTTTCAACTCCATATGGAGTATTGTCACACTACGAGGCAAAAACCAGAAAAACAGGCGGTAGACTAATCGCATACGTGTATTAGAGAGAAAAAACAAAATAGAACCCCCTTGCAGGGGCACTACTTTTTAACAGTATGGTGGGAAAATAAAAAACCTTGTTAAAAATAATAAATTCAAAAACAAATTAAATCAATTCAAAGTATTTTCCACTTAAGCTTGTCCCCAACATATTTTCTGTATGTATAAATACCGTCACTGAAAACCCTTGGATCCTTTCTCCTAATTTTGGTAGCCCGTTGGATATTAGCTGCAGTTTGTCCAACCTTTTCATTATCTACTCCTTCAAGAACAACAGTATCCCCCGCAACTCGTACATCAACTCCCGATGGTATACTCGCCTTTCTGGCGCTTCTTTCACCTAGGAAATTTTTTATGATTAGTGTGTTTTTTGCTGATTCGTATTCAACGGTTATCGGGAAGTGGGCGTAGACGATTTTCATTTCGTATCTGAACTTACGCGTTACACCATCTATCATATTTAGTACGTGGCTTTTTACTGTTCCAAGTAGTGCTAATTTCTTTTTGTCTGGATAAAGCGTGTCTAAAATAATCTTACTATCTGTCTTGGAGATTCTTATTTTCCTAGCGTGCGAAAAATCTTTGCTGAGGGATCCTAATGGTCCACTTATATCTACAACCATGTCTTTCACTTGCACTTTGACATTTGCGGGAATTTCCACTTCCAATTTTGAATATGCTGTTTTAACCATGTTTTTCCTTCCTTAGACTTTTAAGGGAACTCATCCGTAATGATGTATCTTTTGTTAATTAAACTCTTTCTGGACTAGGCTAAACCCCTAATCAGATTTATGTAGTGATGAATATCTAGCATACAACTTTTAAATTAATATTTGTTACGGGTAGAATGGGGTAGATAAATAAAAATTTTTTCTTATTATGCTTTTCTAGAAAATTTAAGTTTATTAGCCGATTGGCTGATGGGTTCCAATGTATTTTTTACCTGCGTTTAAGAGTTTGAGGACTACTTGACTATTCTCTCGCTCCACTCTTCCGCCATTTTCATCAGCTCATTTGTTGCACTTCGATCCAGTTTGGCGCTTCCCTTACTTCTTAGTTGTTTTATTATCCTCGTTATTTCATAGAAGGCGGGATTTGAAGGGTAACGGGACTGCAGCGTGTCTCTTGCTTCTTCCAATTTGTCAGCGATCTCCGCAGCTGTTGCACTCCTTTCCAAAGCCTCAATTAACGGTGTAAATTGACTAGCGGGGCCTCTTAAACCTACTCTAGAATAGGCGGCACCGGACGAAGCAGTATCCCTCGCAGCTGGGGTTGCAAAGGCTGAAGAAGGCGCTGTAACACCTACTGGGACGGATTGGATAGTCTCTTTTAAACTGTTTAGGTCTGTTTGTAAAGAGTCTCTTAATTGTTGTGGAAGCGTGGATTGCAGGTTTTGAATGCTTTTTTGTATAGCTTGAGTGTTTGCTTGAATGTCCGAAATGCTGGCTTTAATTTCATTAAAAACAGAGGCAACAACCTTTGCGAAATCGTCCATAATACTTTTAAGCGCAGAAAGTTCTTCGTAAATTTTAGAGATATTATTTTTTTCTTCTCCCATGCTGGGCCACCTTTAACATTTTAATCCTACTAAGTTCATCCATACGTGAAACAATTTCTCCACTTTAAATTAAAAAGATTTTTAGATATCGTCTTGAGTTGAAGAGGAATGATTAAGTTTATTTATTGCTTTTGAAGTATATATATAAATTGTATATTACCGCGATATTTGTTCAACAGTTTACATGAAATATAATCACTAATTTTAATAAAAGATTAGCATAAAACGATGCTTTACGGTTCCATATTCAGAATTCGAATGCGTAAAATTTAAGTTCAAGTAATCGCTTAGTCTGCAAAGCAAAAAGGTGAATGAATCTTACCTCGTTTTCATCTTAATGCTAATCAATTATGGTGATACTCCTAGAAGGGAAGTTACAATGAGCGAAAAGAGACTCTTACGAGTGCGGAAAAAAACCAAAGGAAAAAAACCAACCTTTGTGGCTTACGAGAGTTGGCGACATCGGAGAATAAAAAAGCGTTGGCGTGCACCCAAGGGAACTGACAATATCGTAAGACACAAGAGAAAGGGTGTACCCAAATCTCCTAGCATCGGATACGGTGCTCCAAAGAGGATAAGAGGCTTACACCCCTCAGGATTTGAGGAAGTATTAGTCCACAATGTTCAGGATTTAGATAAGATTGACCCAGAGAAACAGGCCATTCGTATAGCTAGCACGGTTGGTAGACGTAAAGCTGTTGACATTATGGATTCAGCTGAAAAGAAGACGATATGGTTGCTGAATCCAAGAGTAATTCTAGCTGAGGAGGAGGAACTTGAGGAAGGGCTAGAAGAGGGTGAAACCCTCAAAGAAGAGGACCTGGAGGAACTAGAACTAGAAGAATTAGAGGCTGGGAAAAAGAAAAAAGGTAAAAAGAAAGTTGAAGAAATAAAGTTGACTGCAGGAGAAACCGAATTAACGGTTATTAAAAGTATGGATAAAGCAATAGTTAAGAAACTTAAAGAAGTCGGTATATTCAGCGTTGAGGATTTAGCTCAGGAAACAGAAATTGACGAGCTATCTGAGATAATTAAAGTACCTGCGAAACAGATTAAAGAATTGGTCGATGAAGCAAAAGAAATAATCAAGAAAAAGGGTGAAGGAAAGAAAAAAGGCGAATAAAAAGGATAGAAAAAGAAGAGGGATAACAAGTTGAATCTTAGAGCTCAGAGAAAAATGGCGGCAAAGATTCTTAAAGTCGGAGAAAATAGGGTATGGATAGACCCTGAAAATATAGATAATGTCTCAATGGCTATTAGAAAAGAAGATATTCGAGCTTTAATTAAAAGCAAAGCAATACATGCGAAAGGCGTTGTGGGAACCAGTCGGGGAAGAACACGGAGCCTTGCAGAGAAAAAAAGGAAAGGACAGAAGCGTGGCGAGGGAAAGCGAAGAGGCGCGAAATATTCACGTATGTCACGAAAACAGCTTTGGATACACAAAATTCGGCCGATCCGTAGAGTCTTGAGTGGATTGAGAGCAAGGAGAGCCATTACGCCAACTGTGTATAGAAAGCTTTACTTAATGGCTAAGGGTGGGGCGTTCCGAAACACAGCACATGTAAAGTCCTACATAAAAGAACAAAAATTAGCAAAAAAACGGTAAATTTTAAGAAATTAATAGTGCCCTAGTCTAAAACCGGTACGGGAAAACACAATTTTGGTAGAAATCTTTTAAACGATAAATGTTGTTGATTATTTCACAATTCCATACCAAACCAAATAATTTGTTAAAATGTATTTAATCTTTCGTTAGAGGTCTTGACGATGCCCAAAAATCCAAGATACAGAGTTCCAGTAAGAAGGAGACGGGAACAAAAAACAGATTACTATTTGAGAAGAAAACTATTAGTTTCAAGACTACCTAGGTTAGTTGTGAGAAGGAACATAAATACCATTTCAGCACAAATAATCGAATCCATACCTGAGGGTGACAAAGTTTTAGTTACAGCGCATTCAAATGAGCTTAGAAAAAACTATGGATGGAAAGGACACTGCGGGAACGTTCCTGCAGCTTATCTCACAGGCCTTCTTATTGGCCTAAAGGCACAAAAGAAAAAAATTAAAAAAACCATATTGGATATCGGATTACAACCATCTATTAAAAATAACAGCTTATTTGCGGTTCTCAAGGGCGCTCTGGATGGTAAGCTTGAAATTCCACACGGGGAGAATATACTCCCTGATGATTCACGCATACGCGGTGAACACATAGCAGAATACGCTAAGATACTATCTGAAAAATCTGAACTATATACTAGACAATTTTCGAAACAGTTAAAACGTGGAGTTAAACCAGAAAATCTCCCCAAACATTTCGACACGGTAAAAAACGCAATTCTCGAAAGTTTTGGAGGCAAAAAATAAATGTCTCAAACCGAAATCGCAGAGGAATGGAGTCCAAGAACAAGGGTCGGCTTAATGGTTAAAGAAGGATTAATCACAAGCATAGAGGAAATTTTCCAGCAAAGCCTACGTATCATGGAACCCCAAATAATAGACATCCTTCTCCCCGGGTTGGAAGAAGAAGTGATAGATATCAACCTAGTCCAAAAGCAAACAGATGCAGGAGAAAAAAACCGATTTAAAGCTACTGTGGCCGTTGGTAATAACAACGGATATCTAGGACTAAGCGAGGCAAAAGCTGCAGAAATAGGCCCCGCAATAAGAAAAGCAATAATAAACGCTAAAATGAATATAATACCCGCCCGCAGAGGATGTGGAAGCTGGGAATGTGGATGTGGTGATCCTCACTCTCTACCCTTCAAAGTAACTGGCAAATCTGGGAGCGTGGAACTTAAACTTATCCCCGCACCCCGAGGAGTTGGGCTCGTTGCATCAGATGTTGCAAGAATAATTTTGAGATTAGCCGGCATTACCGACGTTTGGTCATGGTCACGAGGACATACTAAAACTACAGTAAACTTTGCGTATGCCACCTTTGACGCTCTCAGAAAAACATATGAGATCATGCATCCAAAAGACTGGGTAAGGAGCTGAGGTCAATGGAATCAAACAAACTTTTGGCAATAATAAGACTTCGAGGAATTGTTAATATCAGAAGTGAAATAAATGACACCCTAAAAATGCTAAAACTATACCATATAAACCATGCTACATTAATAAATAACTCGCCGAGCTATCTTGGAATGCTACAGAAAGCTAAGGATTACATTACTTGGGGAGAGATAGACGCCGAAACCTTGGGTCTACTCTTAAGTAAAAGAGGGCGGCTCATAGGTAACAAGAGACTAAGCGATCAATACATCAAAGAAAATGTAAAATTCAAAACTATAGACGAATTCGCAAAAGCAGTTTATAAAAACCAGGCTAAATTAAGCGATTTACCTTCCCTCAAACCTATTTTTAGACTTCGCCCTCCGAAAGGGGGATTTCATAGAACCATAAAAAAATCAGTCCATGCAAATGGAGAACTCGGACACCGTGGAGAAAAGATTAATGCCCTCCTAAAGAAAATGATTTAAAATAATACTTTTTCTCAAATAAATCACTTTAAGAATTTAAATTTAAATATAAATAGAAATAATAAAGAATCACTCGCTTTCTATGATCTCACCACCGCTTTCGATACATTATTATATCACGGTGATGAACACGTTAATTAGGAGGCTTTATTTTTGACCGACCGTGATGAAAAAAGAAAGCGTCGTCCCCCATTCTGGGATATCTTTGAAAACTTCGAACAATTTCAGGAAATAATAGAAGAAATGATGCGCCAACTTTTTCAGAATCAGAACCCAGAAAAAATATTTCGAGACCCAGAAAAATTTTTCCAAAACCCACCGCCTCTGTTTTACGGTTTCTCAGTAACCATTGGTCCAGACGGTAAGCCTCAAATAAAACAACTTGGAAAGGGCGATAAGCCATTCCAACCCCCCGTACAATTTGAACAAAAAGAAGAGGAACCCCTAGTTGAAGTATTAGATGAGGGGAAAGAAATTATAGTTATTGCTGAGATTCCCGGTGTAACAAAAGACGATATAAAGATAGATGCTACAAAAAATACAATCTATATCTGGGTTAATGCAAATATGAAAAAGTACAACAAGGAAATTCAAATGCCCTGCAAAATAAATCCCAAAACTGTAGAAACAAGTTACAAAAATAGGGTTCTAGAAATACGCGCTCAAAAAGCATAAATTAAAAAACAACACAAGTAACAACCTCTATTCTTTAAAATCAAAACACAAAACCTCCTTCTTAAAGGCCAGTTCTCAGGCTATACAAAGCCCTTCCAAAACCTATTTTTTGACCTATCTACTAGTTTGGTAGTAAAAAATATAAAGACTACAAGCTTACTGCAACTACAATACACTAGATTAGATTAGGTAGCGTGTGATGGCAGTGATAAGAAGAAGGAAAAAGTCACGGAAATTGCGTGGGTCCAGAACCCACAGCTGGGGACAAGTAGGACAGCACAGGGCCAAAGGTCAAAAAGGAGGAAGAGGACACACCGGAAAACACAAACACCATTGGGTTAAAACCATCAAATACGAGCCAAACTATTTTGGAAAACATGGATTCACCAGATACGAAGGACTGGTGACAACACACCAGACAATTAACGTAGGCGAAATAGATCAGAACGCGGAAAAACTCTCCACAGAAAAACAAGAAAAAATGCTAGTAATAGACCTTAAAAGCTTAGGATATACCAAGGTTCTTGGAACAGGTAAAGTAACAAAACCACTCATAGTGAAGGCAGAAATCTTCAGTGAGAAAGCAAAAGAAAAAATAGAAGAAGCGGGCGGAAAAGCTGTTACCCTCAATAAATAAGAAAGTCACATCCCTAAAATAACTAGTTCAATTTCTATGTCGCAGAAAGGATCAGTTTTAAACACAAAATATAAAGTAAAATAAAATTAGTGTCTTAAAAAGAGATAATAGACGTATAAACCTAAAAATACAATCCAATAGCAAAAAATATAAAGAAAATTATTATAAAATTCCCTCACAAAACCAAACAAACCAGAATCCTAAACCATAAAGTCGAGGAGTGAAATGAAAAATGCCGGGGCTCTTCCTAAGCACATTTAGACCCCTAATAAAGTACTTTCCAGAAATCAGATCACCAGAGAGACAGGTATCATTTAGAGAGAAACTCCTTTGGACAGGCGTAATCCTCATAATATTTCTTGTAATGACCAACACACCCCTATTCGGCATCCAAACTGGGCAAGGATATGACTACCTGTATTGGATGCGTGTGATCCTTGCCTCGTCACGTGGTACTTTGATGGAGCTCGGCATCGGCCCAATTGTGACGGCTGGGCTAATAATGCAGCTGCTCGTCGGCTCTCGCCTGATTGAGATGGATTACAGTAATCCTGACGACCGTGCTCTATTTACTGGAACACAGAAGGTTCTAGCTTTTCTAGTTACAGTGGTGCAAGCAACAATCTATCTGTTTTCTGGCGCCTATGGATCACTGTCCGGGGACAAAATGCTTCTGGTTTTCATTCAATTAACGGTTGCAGGAACTCTTCTGATTCTTATGGATGAATCGATTCAGAAGGGATGGGGTCTTGGTAGCGGTGTGAGTTTGTTTATTGCTGCAAACGTTGCGGGTCAGATTTTTTGGGGCTGCTTTAACCCAAGTGCAAGTCCGTACGATTTTATAGCCAGCGGTATAATTCTTGCAACTATTCAAACCCTACAATTTCCCTTCACTTACACTTATACTGTATTCCAACAGGTTATTGGCTATTATAGAAGTATTTACCCCCCCACAAGCATATGGGATTACACATACTTTACAAACGGGGCTCCTACAGCTACGTTGTGGGCTCAAGGTGCATTTATGTTTGATCTTATATATCCCCATGCGGATATTTGGCACCTTTTTATCAGAGGTCATGGTCAACCAGACTTGATTGGTTTGATTGCCACTGTTATAACATTCTTTGTTGTTATTTATATCGAGTCCGTAAGGGTTGAGATTCCGCTTCAGTATGCTCGTTATCGTGGTTTCCGAGGCCGTTATCCTATCAAATTTTTCTACACTTCCAACATTCCCGTTATTCTTGTTTGGGCGCTCTATGCAAATGCTTTGATGTTGGCTCAAGTTTTATGGACTAATTACGGGTTTGTACCTATCGGTAATTACTTTTATAATTACTTAGCACAACAAGTACCGGCTAGTATTAATTTGCTATGGCAGTTTAACTGGGTAATACAGTATAATATTGGTTGGAACTTTAATCCTTTAGTAAATCTTTTCGGTCAATTTATTCCTTCATGGGGTCAACAAGGACAGTTCATACCCCATGGTGGTTTGGTATATTATCTCACAACACCATATGGTTTGGCTAATGTTCTCGCCGACCCGGTAAGAGCGGGGATTTACATTTTACTCTTCGCTGGTCTGTGTGGTGTCTTTGCGTACATCTGGATTGGCGTATCCGGATTAAGTTCTCGAGACATCTCAAACCAACTCATACAAGCAGGAATGATGGTGCCAGGATTTAGGAGATCACCCAAAATTGTTGAAAAAGTACTGGACAGATATATTCCTGTGGTTACAATTCTTGGCGGTTTGGGTGTTGGTGTTTTAGCTGCTTTGGCCGATTTCGCGGGTGCTTTGGGTAGTGGTGTTGGCGTGCTGTTAACTGTGGGTATTATTTACCAGTACTATCAAATAATTGCGCAGGAGCAGCTTGCCACAATGAACCCTGCTCTGAGGGGCCTGCTTGGTATTGAATAACCGGAGGCGTTTGATTTGACCGATAGACACGGTAGAATATTCGTTGTGACTGGCATTCCTGGTGTCGGCAAAACAACAGTCCTTGATGCTTCACTCGAGGCTGCTAAGACTTCAGGCATGGGAGAGGTGGTACTAACGAACTACGGTACTGTAATGTTTGAGGAGGCAAAATCCAAGGGCTTGGTAGAGAGCAGGGATCAGATGAGAAGTTTACCCGCAGATACGCAGCGTGAAATACAGCGTTTAGCAGCTAAAAAGATCGCTAATACCGCAAAGAATAAAATTGTGATTGTGGACACACATATGCTGATTAAAACACCTGAAGGATTTCTGCCAGGCATTCCAATCTGGGTCACTGAGGCTCTCCGTCCCGACACCATCATATTGGTAGAGGCCTCTCCAGAAGAGATCGCAGGCAGACGAAGCAAGGATGCAGCTAGAAATCGAGATGTAGAATCTGTCGAGGATATAAAATTACACCAAGAGTTATGTAGGGCGGCCGCTTTAACCAGCGCGGAGATTGCGGGGGCTACTGTGAAGATAATCATGAATCATGATGGAAAAGCAGAAGAAGCCGCTGCTGAGACCGTTAAGTTATTTAAGGCTTTAAAAAGATAGAGTATATAGTCTACTGGAAGGTGGTTAAATGAGTATTTACACTCCTCCTGAATCGATGTGGATTGTCCTTGGAGCTTCTCTTTTGATCAGCATTATTACCGGTGCGGTTAATAGGCTAGTTTTACCTGTGGCTAAGATTCGTAGATATAGCAGAGAGGTCAAGAAATTTCGAGAAGCCATGGCCAATGCGAAAAAGGAGAATAACCAAAAACTAATATTGAAACTAGAGAGGAAAAAAAAGTTTATTGACCGGATCACAAGAGAACAAGCGTCATCTCGTTTTAGGCCAATGCTTATTTATCTCATACCATTTATGGCTCTGTTCTACTATCTAAACAGCCTCTACTCTGCAGCAGGGATTTCATCCGTTGCTGTGGTGCTTCCAATTAACCTATCTCGTATTCCCTTTATACCGGAGGGAATGCTAGGGGGGGCGCCGTTTTGGTTTGGGGGTTACGTCTTCGCAATATCTCCTACGATACAGGCGGTTCTTAGTGTGTTTGCATTGCTTAATCACATATTGTTACCTGGTGCTACAGTTACTTGGTCTCTGATTCCGGGTTTCGGGGTCTACTTTTGGTGGTGGTATTTAATTACTAACTTTGCTTTTGCTGGTATTTTCCAGCGTCTGTTTGGAGTGAACTTTGAAACTTAGGATGGTGATGAATTGCCTAGTCCGAAATACAGATCCAGATCTATGCTAAGGAAGAAAGTTAGAACACCGGGAGGGATACCGGTTACCCATTATAGCCGAAAGAAGGCTAATAAACCGGTTTGCGCTTCTTGCGGGGCGCCTCTTCCGGGTTGCTGGAGCGAACGCACTTTAGATGCAAAATCAAAAACTCAGCGACGACCGGAAAGACCTTATGGCGGATATCTTTGTTCTCGATGTTTAAAATTGTTTTACAAGAGTAGTATCAGGGGCAGTGAGTAGTGGGTATCGTTGTAACCATCAGCGGCTTGCACGGTGTTGGAAAGTCTAATTGTGCTAAGCTCCTAGCAAATATTTTTAATTTGAAATACTTTTCTTCGGGAGAAATTTTCCGTCGCTTGGCTAAAGAAAAGGGTATGACCTTGGAGGAGTTTAGTCGTTACGTTGAGAAAAATCCTGAAATAGACCGTGAGATTGATAAGGAGACCATTCGCGCTGCAAAAGAAGGAAACGTTATCATTGACGCTCGTTTAAGCGGATGGAAAGCAAGAGATTACGCTGACTTAAAGATATTACTAACCGCCCCCTTGGATACAAGAGTCAAAAGATTAGCTGAAAGAGACAACAAAACATATAAGGAAGCTCTTGAAGAAACCTCCACGAGGGAGAAGAGTGAGAAGGAGAGGTTTAAAAGAATTTATAACATTGATGTTAATGATTACTCAATTTTTGATTTAATAATAAACACCGAATTATGGTCACTAGATTCTGTAGTAAAGATTTTAAAGACTGCTGTAGAAGAGTATCTCACCTCGTCCTCATAAGAGGTTGAACCTGCTAGGGTGACCTAGAGGAAGACTCAAGAGTGGCTGGAGGTTTAAAAAAATGGCTGCAATTGAACCCGGAAAAATTTGCGTAAAAATAACGGGAAGGGAAGCCGGCCAAAGATGCGTAATCGTAGAAGTTATCGACAAAAACTATGTCCTCATTACCGGCCCGCCTTCGGTTAACAAGGTTAGAAGACGCAGATCAAATGTTAAACATCTAGAAGTTACAGAGAATAAAATTGAAATTAAACGCGGAGCCGAAGACAGTGAAATCGCTGAGTCCTTGAAAAAAGCCGGTTTATTAGATTTGATGAACGAAAGAGTAAAAATAAATCTATAAAAATGTCAATTAACATAACTACCCCAATCTACACTTCTTTTTTATTTAAATTCCAAAAGGAACTATTGAAAAATTTACAATGAGGCTGGTCCAATGGTGGTTCACTTTTTACCAAGTGACAAGAAAAGAGAATTAATTGAAAAGGCTAATGTAGCTTCTGACCCCGCGTATGGAACCCCGCCCAATGAGCGCCGAATAGAAGAATACATAAAAAATGGTATAATCAACGTTGATAAGCCCCCTGGCCCAACTTCACATGAAGTGGTTAGCTGGGTTAAAAAAATCCTTAATGTTAAAAAGGCGGGTCATGCTGGGACACTAGAACTCCTCCAGACTATCGCGAGGAGTAGTGAAATCCCAAAGTCACCGGAGTACTCCCTGTAGCCTTGGAATCCGCAACCAAAGTGGTTCAGGCTCTTCTTCCAGCGGGGAAAGAATACGTTTGTGCCATTCGACTACATGGAGATGTGTCTGAAGACAAGTTCAGAAACGTTGTAAACGAGTTCGTCGGACCAATATATCAACGCCCACCGCTTCGCTCCTCCGTTAAAAGAAGACTGAGAATTAGAGAAATATACTATACCGAATTAAAAGAGATAGAAGGCCGAAACGGTCTATTTCGCGTTGGCTCCGAGGCGGGCACCTACATAAGAAAGCTTTGCCACGATATCGGCGAAGTCTTGGGCTGCGGCGCACACATGAAAGAACTCAGACGCACCCGAACCGGGCCCTTCAAAGAGGACACCCTAGCAAATCTGTACGACGTTGTTGATGCTTACCACTTTTGGAAGGAAGATGGAGACGAATCCTTCCTAAGAAGCGTAATACAACCAATGGAAAAAGCATTAGAACAACTACCCAAAATATTCGTACGCGACTCAGCCGTAGACTCTATCTGCCATGGCGCCAACCTAACAGTTCCCGGAATAGTAAAACTAGAGAGCGAAATAGGAGTGGGAAGCCTTGTTACTATTTTCACACTCAAAAATGAAGCCGTAGCCCTAGGCAGCGCAAAAATGAGCAGCGAAGAAATGTACTCATCAAATCATGGAATCGCCGTAGAAGTAGACCGAGTCCTAATGGAACCCGGAACCTACCCCCCACTATGGAAAAAACACAAAGAAAAAATCGAATAACGAATACCAGAAAAGCCTAGTTTTAAAGCACTTGCGGATATTAATTTAGGAATAGAATTCCTTTCCAAGTTATATTTAAAGAACAAATAATGGCGCAGGGAGTGGGACTTGAACCCGCGCGATCCAATTGGACCACAGGCTTCCTAGAAAGTTCTCCAGGCTTACGCTATCTACTGTCGTAGATTATCTGCGCATTTGCGGATACGTTTAACGTTTACCGCTCTGCCATCCCTGCCTGTTTTTTAGTTTAGGGTCTTATATTTATTTGTTTTCAGTGTAATGTAAATAGAAATGTTTATTTTTTAAAGTTATGCTCTGTATTGTTGCTTATCATGTGTTTGTACGTAAAGTTTATTTGGTGTTTCGCTATTTTTGCTTCCTAACAAGGAGTGTTCATAATTGTCGTCGGAAAATTATCGTTATATTGTTCGGGTTGCAGGTACCGATTTGGATGGTTCAAAAAAGTTCCTTTACGCTTTGATGGATGTTAAAGGCGTAGGCATTAGGTTAGCGGAATCTATACTCAGGGTAACTGGTCAAAATCCTGATATTAGAATGGGTTATGTTTCGGATCAGGAAGTTAAGAGGGTTGAGGCGGTTCTAGCTGATCCAATAAAATTCGGTATTCCTGGTTGGATGTTGAATCGACAGAAAGATGTGAGTTTGGGTGAAGATAAACATTTTACTGGATCTGATCTAACTTTAACCATTAAAAATGATATTGATGATTTGAGAAAAACGAAGAGCTACAGAGGTATACGCCACGCTTTAGGACTTAAGTCAAGAGGACAGCATACAAAAACTACAGGTCGTAAGGGTCAAACGGTGGGAGTGAGAAGGAAGAAGAGGTAAATTTTCGAGGTAGTTTAAATGGGCGATCCTAAGAGGCAAAGAAAGAAGTATAAGACTCCAATGCATCCCTTTTCGAAGGATAGGATACATAGTGAACTAATTCTTCTGGGTAAGTATGGGTTGAGGAATAAGAGAGAGATCTGGCGTGCTACTACCATGCTTAGAGGTTTAAGAAAGCATGCCAGACGTTCCCTCGCTCTTCCGGATGAAGAACAGGAAAAAGCAAGGAGTCTATTAGTGGGGAAACTTAATCGTTTAGGAATCTTATCTCCAGATGCTACACTGGATGATGTGCTTAGGCTTAACATTGAGGATGTATTAAATAGAAGATTACAGACCTTAGTTCAGAAGCAGGGTTTGTCAAACTCTATTTATCATGCTAGACAATTAATAATACATGGACATATAGCCGTAGGCGGAAGGCGTGTCACATCGCCAGGATATCTGGTCAACAGAGAAGATGAGAATCTGGTATCTTTCGCTTCTTCTTCACCATTAAGTGATCCGAATCATCCTGCACGTGTTAAAGCGAATGTTCAAGAATAAAGATAATAAATCAGAAATAGAGGAATAAAAAAATGAGCGAAAAATCTAAAAAAATTCACTGGGGTATTGCTCGCATATATTCTTCTTATAACGATACCATCGTTCACATAACAGATATTTCGGGCGCCGAAACAGTTGCGAGATATTCAGGAGGAATGATTGTAAAAGCTGATCGAGATGAATCCTCTCCCTATGCGGCTATGCAAGCAGCCTACAGGGCAGCTCAGACAGCTATGGACAAGGGCATCACGGCAATACACATATATGTCAGGGCGCCTGGTGGGCACGGTCCTAAAACACCCGGTCCAGGGGCTCAAGCAGCGATACGTGCCCTAGCTAGGGCAGGATTGAGAATTGGACGAATTGAAGAGGTAACCCCGCATCCGCATGATGGCACACGCAGACCAGGAGGACGACGTGGTCGTAGGGTTTAAAATCACAATAATACCCGAGTCTCAACATTTTTAGAAAAAAAAGGGTGAGTAACTTTATATAATTTTTATATATTGTTGATTGTGCTCATCAAAGAAAACGTTTTTATTTAATTAATGTGGGTTAATCTAGCTCGTTGGTGTAATTATGAACATCCGCATACTATCCAAGGATGAAAACAGCCTGAAATTCATGTTGGAAAACGTTGATGTTACATTTGCTAATGCTTTACGGCGCATCATTCTAGTTGAAGTGCCGACTATGGCTATTGATGAGGTCATTATTATAGAAAACACGTCCCCCCTATTTGATGAAGTTCTTGCGCACCGTTTAGGTCTTATCCCCCTCAAAACCGATTTGCAGAGTTACACTTTACCTGAAGAATGCAGTTGCCAAGGAGCTGGGTGTACCCAGTGTCAACTTACCTTCACTCTCGAGAGGGAAGCGGAGGAGGAAGGAGTAATAGTTTATTCGGGAGAACTAAAATCTCAGGATCCCTCAGTAGTTCCTGTTAGTGATAAAATTCCTATTGTTCGTTTAGCACGAGGGCAACGTATAGTACTAGAAGCTTACGCCTCTCTTGGTCGAGGTAAGAATCATGCAAAATATCAACCCGTTTCCACATGTTCTTATAAATATAAGCCAATCGTGCAACTTGAAGGGGACAAGTGTGAAGCTTGTGGCGATTGTGTGGAAATTTGTCCGAAAGGAGTTTTGGATCTTAAGAATAAATCAATCATGATAAAGGATGTTTTTAACTGTTCACTATGCAAAGCATGCGAAGAGGAATGCGAATTCGACGCCATCCATGTCGAATCGGATGATACCTCATTTATATTTAACATTGAATCCACCGAGGCGATTTCTCCAGAGGAGATAGTAAAAACAGCTATTGAAATATTTGAGAAAAAAGTTAAAGAACTACAGTCACTCCTTGCCTCACAAACTTCATAAATTCGCATCCTTCAGAACATGAAAAATCGGAGGTTGAACATTGCCTAAACCAACTGGACCGGCGAATCCCGAAGTCTGGAAATTGATAACTGAACTTGCGAAAAAATCAAAATCAGAAAAAAGTAACATATGGAAAAGAGTATCAGATGAATTAAGGAGACCTACAAGGAATAGGGTTTCTGTAAACTTGTCCAAAATTAACAGATACACTGTTAATGATGACACAGTTTTAGTGCCAGGAAAGGTTTTAGGTTCAGGAGAGTTAAAACATAAAGTTTGTGTAGCAGCGTTATCTTTTTCCAAGGAAGCAGCGAACAAAACTAAAAAAACTGGAGGAGAATGTATAACTATTCAAGAACTTATGAAAAGAAACCCCTCAGGCACTAATGTCAAAATAATAGGATAAACGTGGGCAAAATGGCAAAAAAAGCGAAAAAATCTGGAAAAGAGGCAGAAACGGAGCTAGTAGAAGGAAAGGAAATAGAGAAAAAATTAGAAGAAAAAACAAAGCAACCCCGAGAAAAGAAAATTAGAGGATCCTTTCCCATAGATAACCTAGTTGTAATTGATGCTACTAACCTTATTCTCGGAAGGTTAGCAAGCGTGGTCGCCTCCCGCCTTGTGCAGGGTGAAAAGGTAGCGGTCATTAATGCTGAGAAAGCAGTAATTACTGGTACTAAAAAAGCGATTGTATCAAGATACAAATCGAAATTAGAAATTAGAACACACACGAGACCTTGGAAGGGTCCTTTTCATTATCGTAGACCCGACCGAATAGTTAAACGTACTATTCGAGGCATGCTTCCATGGAAGAAACCTAAAGGAAAGGCTGCCTACAAGCGTCTCAGAGTTTATATAGGCGTACCAGGATATTTGAACCAAGCTCCCGCCCAAACTATTTCCTATGCGCATATTAAAAAATCAGATTCTACCTATATTACCGTAGAAACACTTTCTAATGAAATAGGATGGGTATCGCCTTTTGCTTAGAACCCAAGGAGGTTTAATGGTGAGTAAAAAAGTAGTAATACTAACTAGCGGAAAAAGGAAGAATGCAATAGCCAGAGCGTCTCTAAAACCAGGCTCAGGAAGAATAAGAGTTAACAAGACACCCGTTAAGCTAATAGAACCACTTTTAGCCCGTCAAAAAGTATTAGAACCCTTAATTCTGATAGACCCCGCTTTATATAGCAAAGTGGACATAGACGTTACAGTTCATGGTGGAGGAATAACAAGTCAAGCAGAAGCAGCTAGAACCACCATAGCGAAGGCCTTAACCCAGTATTTCGACGACCCCCAGATAAGACAAAAACTTCTAGAGTACGATAGAAAATTTCTTGTTTCCGATCCTAGACAAAAGGAACCAAAGAAACCTGGAGGAAGAGGCGCCAGGGCAAAAGTACAAAAAAGTTACAGGTAACAAGTTAATTTAATAACAGAGGAGCTTAGAATGTTCCTTACGTTCGGTTTAAAAATCCAAAATACGTTTATTTCACCAGTCATATACAACATTGTGTAATGGGAAAATTTGGGCAGTTTTTAATGTTTGATGGAGATTAGCTCTATGATTATACCTATAAGATGCTTTACATGTGGTAAATTAGTAGCTGACAAATGGGAAGAGTTTATTAGAAGAGTAAGACAGGGCGAGCCGCCGGATGTCGTTTTAACTAGTCTGAAAATTATACGGTACTGTTGTAGGCGCATGATGCTAAGCCATATTAACCTTATAGATGATATACTTCCCTTTAGTCAACACACCTAACCCATAAAATTTTTAGGTCTAAACGTTATTTCACAGACATCCAAATCCAATTAGAATTTGAGCGTGTTACATAATGTCTGAGCCAGAACTATTAATTCCATTGGATAAGTATCTTGCCGCGGGAGTCCACATTGGAACACAGGTTAAAACCAAAAGTATGGAACCCTTCATCTACAGGGTAAGATCTGATGGACTCTATGTTCTCGACATTAGAAAGACTGATGAGAGAATAAGAATAGCTGGTCGTTTTCTAGCAAGATTTGAACCAGCAAGAATAGCTCTTGTATCTGCAAGACAATACGGTCAAAGACCCGTACGTAAATTAAGTAGCATAATCCACTCTAACACGATCGCAGGAAGATTCATTCCTGGTATTTTTACAAACCCGTCTCTCGGCAGATACATTGAGCCTGATGTTATAATGCTCACCGATCCTCGAGCGGATTCGCAGGCATTAACTGAGGCTGCAAAGGCCCGAATCCCGGTGGTTGCTTTATGTGATACAGATAATTCTACCGAGGATATCGATCTAGTTATCCCAAGTAATAATAAAGGACGTAGGGCGCTCTCCCTTATATACTGGTTATTAGCACAGCAAGTCCTAAGGGAGAGAGGAGAAATTCCGCCTGAGGGAGAACTACCTGTTTCTGTGGATGATTTTGAAGCCAAAGTTAAACGATAATTTTAGATTTGAATTAGTATAAGAAGTTTGAATTAAAAATAAATGAATGAGCTTTATAGGACTCAGGCTGCTGACCGATGGGTGAATTGGTATGGTAACAGCTTCGGCGCCGGGTAAGGTTATTTTTTTTCGGTGAACACGCAGTTGTCTATGGAGAACCCGCATTAGTAGCTGCAATAGATAAACGGGTTTATGTAACTGCCAGTTTGAATGATAAAAAAGAATGCCAAATCTTCTCCCAAGAATATGGAAAGGCAGCCGAGTTTAAAATTAATGCAAGCGATCCAGCACCCCATTTACCAAGTATTTTTATGCCGATATGGGCTGTTTGTAAAGAGATTTCATATCGGAGCGGTTTTGATTACGGTTTTAATATTTCGATAAAGTCGGACATTCCTCCGGGTGCTGGACTGGGTTCATCTGCGGCAGTTTCTGTAGCTATTGCTACGGCTGCAAACGTTTGCCTAAACCTAAATCTCTCGAAATCTGAAATTTCTGACATAGCTTTTGAAGCTGAAAAAATTGTTCACGGAACACCCTCTGGAATCGACAACACAATTGCAACCTATGGAAGTATTATACTATATAAAAAGGGCGCCATAAAACCAGTTAAAATAAAATCCAGAATCCCTCTTGTGATCGGTGATACAGGTGTACAGAGAAATACAGCGGAATGGGTTAGGAAGGTTAGGCTAAGGAGAGATAGGCAAAGTAAGGTAGTAACCCCAATCATTAATTCGATAGGAAAACTTGTCATGGAGAGTCTAAAATTCCTAGATAAGAATGATTTACCAGCACTTGGAGAATTAATGGACATCAATCAAGGATTATTGGAGGCAATAGGCGTTTCCACTTTTGAACTCAACAAACTCATAAGCGTAGCTAGAAAAAATGGGGCATACGGCGCAAAGTTAACAGGCGCGGGCGGAGGAGGCTGCATGATAGCTCTATCACCGAAAACAAAACAGAAACAAATAGCCGATGCTATACTAAAAGCCGAAGGAAAACCCATTATTACCAACATATCCCAGCAAGGAGCGAAAATAGAGAAGAGCTAAATGGAAAATTAAACCATTTTTGGAAGAGATTCTGATGAGCATTATTATACTTAAGCTTGGAGGAAGTGTTATTACAAAAAAAGAGAAGGATATGCTAGCTGATCTTAAAGCTATAAAGAGAATAGCTAGGGAGATCAAGGAAGCATTTGAACGCTCTCCTAATTTGAAACTAGTTTTGGTTCATGGAGGGGGCTCTTTTGGGCACAGCATCGCGGCCAAGTATAATGTACATCTAGGTTTAAAATCTGGGAATCAGATACTGGGATTTACTAAAACCGTTCAGGTTATGCGTAAACTTAATTTGATATTCGTGGAGGAGCTTCAGAACCTTGGATTACCCGCTATTCCTCTACAGCCTTCTGCCATTTCTATTCAGGAGGATAGTAAATTATCCGATATGTTCACTAAAACCTTAATTTCTGCTTTAAATCTGGGTTGTATACCTGTGCTTTGGGGAGATGCTGTTTTTGATGAAAAACAGGGCTACAGCATATTATCTGGTGACCACATTGTACCCTTTTTGGCTCGAAAATTAGACTCTGAACGAGTGATTTTTGGAACTAACGTGGACGGTGTATTCGATTCTGATCCGAACACAAATAAAAATGCAAAGTTAATCCGTTTAATTACGCCAAGTAATATCGAAAAAACTCTAAGGAATGTTTCAGGTTCCAAAACAACCGACGTTACGGGGGGAATGCGTCGTAAAATCTTGGAGCTCTTACCTCTTGTGGAAAAGGGAATCCAAGTAGAAATAATAAACGCTAAAAAGGAAGGATATGTTCTACACTCTCTGCTCGGGAATAAAGAGTTAGGAACTCTTATATCTGCCCAATAATCTGAACTAGGAAACTAACCGATGTTTAACTCTTAATTATAATTCTTTGAAATAACTTGACAAGAGATTAGTTGCACGAGCATCACCAAAAGATAATTGAAACAATACAAGTCTAAGAGGCTCAAAACGAGACGGAAAGAATATTGAAAAGTATACCTCCGCTAAACATTTATATCAAAAGTGTAGTTTACATCGCAACGTACGCGAAACAGTTATTAGTTTACAAAAAAGAGGCAATAAACATGAATGAAATGGTAATCCTAGTGGATGAGACTGATAAAGAGATAGGCACTGAAGAAAAGATGAAAACACATAAAGAGGGGAAACTACATCGCGCGTTCTCCATATTTATTTTCAACTCAAAAGGGGAGATGCTTCTCCAAAAAAGAGCGAAAAGTAAGTATCACTCCGGTGGTCTATGGTCAAATACCTGTTGTAGTCATCCGAGACCCGGGGAAGATGTAGAGCAAGCTGCTCATCGAAGATTGATTGAAGAAATGGGTTTTGATTGTGATTTGCATGAATCCTTCGATTTTGTATACAGAGCTAATCTTGATCATGATCTCACTGAATATGAATTCGACCATGTTTTTATCGGAAAATATGACGGGGAAATTAAATTAAATCCAGAAGAAGCAGAAGATTTTAAATGGGTAAGCATGGATGCCATTAAAGAAAACGTAAAAAAGCATCCAGAAAAATACACCGTATGGTTTAAATGTGCTCTTATTGAGGTTCTTAACTTTCTGTCTCTATAAAGGATTTCCACTGGAATTACGCTATTCTTCTTCAAATTTTAATATTACCAAAAATTTCATAAGCGAAACTTGTTAACTTATTTCCTACTAATAATTGATTAGAGCGATGCCCCACAAAATGATGAGGGCGCTGCCTGAAGGAGGAATGATTGTTGTCGAAGCCCTTTTATGTGAGGTTTCAAGTCCCAGAAGAGCTAATCAAAAAGGCTCTCCAAGCATTAGAGATTGCGCGTGATACCGGTAAGGTTAGAAAGGGCACAAATGAGACGACTAAGACCATAGAACGTGGGCAAGCTAAACTAGTTATACTGGCGGAGGATGTCGATCCTCCAGAAGTTGTGGCTCATGTGCCGCTGCTCTGCGAGGAGAAGAAAATTCCATACATCTATGTGCATAGTAAAGAACAGATTGGCACTGCCTCAGGAATAGACGTTCCATCTGCTGCCGTGAGCATAATCGAACCGGGAAACGCACGCGATTTAATTAATGACATAGCTAAAAAAGTGTCAGAGCTAAAATAAAAGCTACTACTATTTGTGAACCTAGTGAACATTTTTGGTCAGAGAAAAAACCGTTCGCTAAAAATTTAAACACAAAATTCTTTGAAGAAAAGCGAATACTACTGCTATATCAACGGTTCGCGACAAAAACGAGAACTTAACTAATTTAACTTTTTTGAAACGTAGACATCATCAGGTTTGTATCCCAGCTTATAGTAGTACTCTTTAACTCCGATGCCAGAGAGAACCAAGAGCTTTTTTGCGTCGTACTCTTCTCTTGCGATTTTTTCGGTTTCACTGAGTAAATTTTTTCCGTATCCCCGGTGTTGCCATTCATCCCTTGGCTTTTCATGAATGGGTACAAGTGGACCGTAAACATGTAATTCTCTAACAATCATCGACTCACAATTTCGAATCTCGGGTCTATGAACCAAATCTGATGGTCGTCTAAGTCTTAAAAATCCTACTAAAATACTTCTATCCCTATTTTCATAGGATATAAACACCTCTTCCCCCTCCGAGGCGGAGTAACTTTCAGTGTGTAAAAACACTTCTTCCCCCTCTAAAAGATTCGGATTTTTCTGCAATACATGACCTACTTCTCTGCACCGTATGCATTGACATTTGTGTCCTCTTCTTGTTAGCTCCTCAGCGGCCAGTTCCCTTAGATTGCCATTCTTTACACCGCATACAATTAGGTTCGAAGGTATATCCCTTTGAATACGTTGAATACGGATCCATTTTGGAATTATACGTTTAGCTTCGGCAACGAGTTTGATAATATCATCCGTCGTGTAAGGACTATACTCACCTTTAATATACAAATCGTAGAGAGGGGTGCCTTCAAGTACTAAACAAGGATAAATCTTGAGGCTGTCGGGCTTAAACCTGGGATCGTTAAAGATAGTTTTGAACATCTCCAAATCTCTGTGATAATTCGACCCCGGAAGATTGGGCATAAGGTGCGCTGTTATCTTGAGGCCCGAATCCTTGGCTATCCTAAACGCTTCTACCACATCTTGTACAGTGTGGCCTCTACGAACAAGTTTGTAAATATCGTCGTAAACAGTTTGAACTCCAATTTCAACTTTGGTTCCGCCCATATAGAGTATGTTATCGGCATGCTTTTCTTTGCAATAATCCGGGCGTGTCTCAAAGGTTATTCCCACATTTCTTGTACGAGAATGTTCCGCGTTTATTTTTGCTTCATCCAAGGTCTCTGAAGGAATGTCTGTTATTGCCTCAAGGCATCTTTGCACAAAGTAATGCTGATAGTCTAGGGGAAGCGAAAGAAAGGTTCCCCCCATTATCACGAGCTTTATTTTGCCTCTGTCGACTCTGTGACCGATTGCTTCTAGTTGTTTAATCCTAGCTTTCACCTGTAAATATGGGTCATAATTATTCTGAATGGCTCTCATGGCTGCGGGCTCATGGCCTGAGTAGGACTTCGGAGCAATGCTACCCCCAGGACAGTAGATGCAAGTACCGGGGCAGGGGGCTGGCTTAGACATTACGGCTACGATGGCGATGCCTGAAATGGTGCGTGTTCTCTTCTTTCTTAGGAGAGGTAGTAGGCACTGTCTTTCTTGTTCCGAGGCGTGGCTAAGAATCTCCGAGTTGCTGGGAACCTTATTCAGGTGGTATTTCTGGCAAATCTTTGTTTTTATTTTGCTTAGCTCCTCTTTCGTTTCCTTACTGTTTAGGAAATGTTCTATTATTTCCCTGCACGCCATTTTTTGCTGAATTTTAAGAGCTATCGTGGTTTCCAAGTATTTTTTCGCCCCTACGGTTAGAATCACAATTCTGACTAAGTGATGAAATAGTTATAAATACTTTGAACTTTAAGCCGTAAAGAAAAGATTTTTAGAAAGCGATATTATTATGAAGAAAAAGGTGTTGGTTCTTATTGTTATCACCTAGAAATGAGTTAAAATTAGAAATTGGAGGTGGTTTTATTGACGCTAGACTATGATAAACTAGGATTCAAGGCAGGAATTGAAATCCATCAAGAGCTTTTAACCAATCGCAAACTATTTTGTCTCTGTCAGCCAATTCTAAAGACCGATGAACCAGAATTTCTAGTTAAGAGATATTTTAGACCAGTATTAGGAGAGATGGGTAAGTATGATGAAGCGATGCTAGTTGAGTATGAAAAAGGACGTACTATCCTGTACGAAGGATTTAATGATGTTAACTGCACATATGAGATAGATGAAACTTGCATGTAGAACACCTGCAAGCATCAAACACCTCCTTTTGACATCTCTCAAGAAGCGATAGATATCGGTATTGAAATTTCACTACTGTTTAATGCGAAGATTATAGACGAGTTACACATCCTACGAAAAAACTATCTTGATGGGTCGGTTCCATGTGGCTTTCAACGCACATTAATTATCGGAACAGACGGCTACATACCTCTCAACGGTAAGAAAATCGGGGTCTCCACAATTTGTATAGAGGAGGATGCTGCCAGAAAAATTAGGGAAGAAGGAAAAACAATTTATTACAGAATAGACCGATTGGGAATTCCTTTAGTGGAAATTGTTACATTACCTGAAATAGAAAATCCGGATGAAATTCTTAAAACCGCTTATAGGATAGGAATGCTTATCAGATCAACAGAGAAGGTTAAGAGGGGACTTGGAACCATAAGACAAGATATCAATGTCAGTATAGAAGGCGGTGAGCGGGTTGAAATCAAGGGAGTTCAAAAGTTAGAGTGGATCCCTAGACTAGCTGAAAATGAGGCAATAAGACAAATTGAACTACTAGATCTTAAGAAGCAGTTATTGGAGCGAGAGGTAAGAGAAGAAGACTTTTCATACGAATATAGGGATGTTTCTGAGATTTTCGCTTCTACCAAATGCAAGATTATCAAAAATAGGAAAAAGGAAGAAAGGGTGCTGTCGGTAAGGCTGCCCAAATTTGCTGGATTGTTAGGTAAAGAGGTTCAACCGGGAAAAAGTTTTGGAAAGGAAATCGCAGAGAGGGTAATGGTAATTACTGGATTAAAGGGTATTATCCATTCCGATGAAAAACTTGACAAATACAATATTAGTATGGAGGAGAATTCACAGCTACGAAGCCTTCTCGCTCTGGAAGAAATGGATTCATACGCAATTGTTATCGGAGATGAAAATAAAGCAGAAAAGGCGTTGGATAACGTGGTTAACCGCGCCAAGGGTGCCTTAAAAGGTGTACTAAGGGAAACCAGAAGAGCTTTAGAAAATGGTAACAGCGAATTCTTAAGAGAGCTACATGGCGGGGCGCGTCTATACCCCGATACAGATACACCACCACTGGTCATAGAAAAGGAAAGAGTTGAATCAATTAGAAAGAACCTTCCGGAATATCCCTGGGTGGTTCAGAAACGCCTAGCAAAGAAATACAAAATAAACGAATTGTTCGCAGAAGAATTGATGGCATCTGGGAAAATGGAGCTTTTCGTGGAAATTGTTAAAGAACTTAAAATAGACCCGACAATTGTTGCTGTATCTCTTCTTCAAACTATGAAAGCCCTGGATAGGGAGGGCATTCAAACAGATGAAATTTCTCAAGAAAAAATTAAAGAGATTTTCAAGTCTCTTTCTGAAGGAAAAATTGCGAAGGAGGCAGTGGAGGAAGTCCTTCGAGTACTTGGAAAATCTCCCTCAATTACAGTTGAGGACGCTCTCAAAGAATTGAGGCTGGAAACTATTACCACTGAAAAACTTGAAAGAATAATCGATGAAATACTTGATGAAAGCAGTGACTTTATAGAAAAAAGCGGGGAAAGAGCATTTAGCCCTATGATGGGTAAGGTGATGGAAAAGGTTAGGGGGAACATCGACGGGAAAGTAGTAGCTGAAATTCTTCGCAAAAAATTAGAACAAAGGTTAGAGGGATAATAATGACTATAAAAGAGGAGTTACAAGGATATTGGGGATTTGTTAGAAAAAAGCTAGAGTCCGCCAAAGTCAAGATTTGGAGTGTTATTGAAGTAGTTACGCCTGAAGCCACATACAAAGGGGTATTACTACCCCGAACCGATATGGGTGATGATAAGCACTTAGTTCTCAAACTAGACACAGGCTACAACATCGGAGTAAAAATTACAGATGACACAACGATCAAAGAGATAGGCTACAATCCTGGTCTTTACGCCATCCCCGAAATAGAAGTTGAGTTCGATTCTGAGAAACCAAACGTATTCCTGATTGGCACTGGGGGTACAGTAGCAAGTAGACTCGATTACAGAACTGGAGCTGTTATACCTGCTTTTACTCCTCAGGAGCTTTTTAGTGCGGTTCCAGAACTTGCGGAAATCTGCAATCTAAAAACAAAACTTTTGTTTGAAATATTTTCAGAGGATATGAGACCAGAATACTGGATTAAAATTGCAGAAACGGCAGCCGAGCAAATAAACTCGGGAGTAGACGGAATCATTATTCCCCATGGCACCGATACTATGCACTTTACTTCTTCGGCGTTATCATTTATGTTAAAAGATTTACCAGTTCCAGTGGTTCTAGTCGGAAGCCAGAGGAGTAGTGACAGACCATCAAGTGACGCAGCGATAAATCTAATTTCCGCAGCTAGAGTTGCAGCATTTAGCGACATAGCCGAAGTGGTTGTTTGTATGCATGGACATAGTAGCGACGACTATAACTTAATTCACAGGGGAACCAGAGTTAGAAAAATGCATACCAGTAGACGAGACGCCTTTCGTACAATTGGGGACATCCCCCTTGGGTTAGTGCAGAATAATGAGATAAAAATGATTAGAAAAGATTATAGAAAAAGGAAGAAGCAAGGCGAGGTCGAATTGGATACTAAACTCGACCCTAAAGTTGCATTGGTATATACGTATCCCGGGATGGAAGCCGATATTATTAATCACCTTATAGATTCAAAATATCATGGAATTGTTTTAGCTGGTACAGGTTTGGGTCACTGTCCAAAAACGCTAATAGATTCTCTAAAAGGAGCCATAGAGGAAAACATCCCCGTAGCGATGACCTCGCAATGCCTCTACGGATTTGTAGGCATGAATGTATATGAAAGGGGGAGAGACCTTCTAAAAATCGGAGTAATTCCCTGCGAAAACATGTTACCCGAAACTGCTTATGTAAAATTGATTTATGTTCTAGGACATACAAAAAACATGGAAGAAATATACAAACAAATGACCATTAATTTATGTGGAGAAATAACTTCTCGGGAGCCCTACAACGGTTACCAAATACTCCAAGGTGGCGTAGAAACAAATACATAAAAAAGCAATACTAAACCTAGTTTTAATTATCCTGAAGTTGAGGGTAAAAAAATGTGTGGAATAGTCGGTATCGTAGACAAGGATCACCCCGTTTCACCTATTATACATGAAGCGCTCCAAAGACTTGAATATCGTGGTTATGATTCTGCAGGTATCGCAACAATTTATCAAAATGCAATCTTCATGAAAAAAGACAAGGGAAAAATAAAAGAAATTCACGAAAAACTGGACTTGGACAAGTTGCCTGGTACAACAGGAATAGGTCATACAAGATGGGCGACACACGGACTTCCCTCAAGAATCAACGCTCACCCTCACGTTGATTGCACAAATAAAATCGCTGTAGTTCACAACGGTATTATTGAAAACTTTCTAGACCTTCGTGAGGAATTGGGAAAAAGACATACATTCGTATCAGAAACTGACACCGAGATTATTCCACACCTAATAGAAGAAATTATAACAAAAACCAAGTGTGATCTCCGTACGGCTACTAAGAGGGCTCTGCAAAAAATAAGGGGAAACTATGCTTTAGTCATTATTTATGTAAAGGAGCCACATAAATTAGTTGTCGCTAGAAACGGGAGCCCCTTGGTAATAGGTATTGGTGAAAAAGTAGATTACTGTGCCTCAGATATACCTGCACTTCTTCCATTTACAAGAAAAGTTGTACTACTGAATGATGGAGAAATGGCAACTATCCAATGCGATGAAATAAGTATTGAAACCATTAACGGGGCAGTGGCAGTAGAACCAAAAATATTTGATGTACCTTGGACACCCGAAATGGCTCAGAAGGGTGGTTATCCTCATTTTATGCTTAAAGAGATACATGAACAGCCTCATGCGCTTAACGGTACTCTTATGATAAGACCAGAAATAATTGACCAGATCGCAAAAGTTCTAAACGACTCAGAGAAAGTATACATCACAGCGGCGGGAACATCAAATCACGCGGGATTGGCTGGAAAATATATGTTATCAAAGCTATCTGCCTTGCGAAGCCAAGCGATAACATCATCAGAATTCCAGGAATCTACGGTGAACCTTATTGATGATGGAACCACAATTCTTGCAATAAGCCAATCAGGAGAAACAGCTGACACCCTAAACGCTGTAAAATTTGCCAAGAGTAACGGGGCGAGAATAGTTTCCATAACCAATGTAATGGGAAGCACCATCTCTAGACTGTCCGACCTCACTTTATACACGCAAGCTGGGCCCGAAATAGGAGTAGCCGCAACAAAGACATTCATAGTACAACTAGCGAGTCTAGCCTTAATCTCTCTGCAGCTTGCGGACATTATAGGCAAGCTCAACGGTAGTGAGATAGAACAATTTAGAGAAGAACTATTACAAACTCCCAGAATTATCGAGAAAACCATTAAAAAACAAGAAAGTCTGATAAGAGATATTGCTTATGAACATGCTAACAAACAAAATTTCCTATTTCTGGGAAGAGGGATTAGCACCGCAACGGCAATGGAAGGCTCTTTAAAACTAAAAGAAGTTGCATACATCCATTCAGAGGCATACCCTGCAGGAGAATCAAAACACGGCGCAATAGCTTTAATCGAGCCAGGTTTTCCGGTGGTCTTTGTCACACCTCCTGATGAAACGCATGAAAAAATAATTGGAAACATTATGGAAATGAAAGCACGCGAAGCCACAATAATGAGTATAGCAGACGAACAAGATTACGAGATACAAAAATTATCCGATAAGACTATTGGTATACCGCAAACACCAACACCATTCTCGCCTATCACCTATGTGATACCCCTACAGTTATTTGCTTATTACGCTGCCACCAAAAGAGGTTATGATCCCGACAAGCCGAGGAATCTGGCGAAAAGCGTTACTGTCCTTTAAACCGTTTAAAAATTTCAGATAAGAGTATGGGACTCCTAATCGCCTATAAACATCTCGATATGAGCTAAGGGTCATTTTCTGCAATGTTCCCAAGCTGTCATTTTCGTACTTTAATCCGGCATCCTTGTATCTAATTAGTGCGGTGTGGCTTCGGTTAGGCTTCTTTCGCAAAAATCTAAAGATAAGAGCAGATAAATATCTATTACCGAAGGAAAAAAGGCACTTAAGGCGAGTTTTCCGATGGTATTGAAGAAAAGTTTATAAGTTGTGCGGGGTTCTCTTTTGGTTGTAAGGGATTGACTACTTTTGCGTTTTGTAAAATGAGCCTATAAGTTACATGGAGTTGATTAGGTGGCATTCAGACTTCCTAAGGTTGTCGACTCGATAAAATTTGGATTGCTATCACCAGACGAAATCCGAAGAATGTCCGTTACTAGAATAATAACTCCCGACACATACGACGAGGACGGAGCACCGATAGACTCGGGATTGATGGACAGCAGACTTGGAACAATAGAACCAGGAAGACGGTGCAAGACATGTGGAAGTAGGGTAGGTGAATGCCAAGGTCATTTCGGTCACATTGAGTTGGCGCGTCCTGTGATTCATGAGGGATTTGCTAAGCTTCTTCAGAAAATTTTGAGAGCCACCTGTCGCTCTTGTTCGCGTCTTCTTCTACCCGATGATGAAATTAAGGTTTTTAAAGAACAAACGGATGCTTATGAGAAAGAAACTGGAACTTTGAGTGACGCTATCGCGGTGGAGGTTACAAAGAGAGCCTCCAGAATTAGTACCTGTCCTCATTGTGGAGAAAAGCAACTTAAGATTCGCTTGGAGAAGCCTACCACCTTTTATGAGGAGACCGATATAGGATCTATCCGTTTAACTCCGAGCGATGTGAGGGATAGGTGTGAACGAATTACTGATGATGATTGTCGTTTAGTGGGGATAAATCCCAAATTCGCTCGACCAGAATGGATGGTTCTCACCGTCCTGCCAGTACCCCCCGTGGCGGTACGCCCCAGCATTACTCTGGACTCGGGGGTCCGTTCTGAAGATGATCTTACACACAAACTTGTTGATGTTATCCGTATCAATCAACGTTTGAGGGAGAATATTGAGGCGGGTGCACCCCAACTTATCGTTGAGGACTTGTGGGAACTACTCCAGTATCATATTACTACTTACTTCGATAATGAAATGTCGGGAATACCACCAGCAAGACATCGGTCCGGTAGAGCTCTGCGTACCCTCGCGCAAAGGCTTAAAGGAAAGGAAGGTCGCTTCAGGAGTAATCTTTCTGGGAAAAGAGTTGACTTTTCTGCGAGAACCGTGATATCTCCCGACCCTAATCTTGGCATAAACGAAGTTGGGGTACCTCTCGAAATTGCAGAAATTTTGACAATACCTGAGAGGATAACCGAGTGGAACATAGATGAAATGAAAGAGCTAATTATTAGGGGCCCTGAGAATCCTCCGGGTGCAAACTACGTTATACGTAGCGATGGCAGAAGAATTGATCTTCGTTTCGTAAAGGATCGAAAAGCTATCGCGGATACCCTGGAAGTAGGATTTATTGTAGAGCGACATCTCCGAGACAAGGATATTGTGCTCTTTAACAGACAGCCCTCATTACACAGGATGTCTATAATGGCTCATCAAGTGCGTGTGATGCCGTTTAAAACATTTAGATTGAATCTTTGTGTCTGCCCTCCGTACAACGCAGATTTTGATGGAGATGAAATGAATCTTCACGTCCCTCAGGGCGAGGAGGCTCGCGCAGAAGCCTATGTGTTAATGAGGGTTCAGGAAAATATCCTTAGTCCGCGTTACGGCGGTCCGATTATAGGCGGCATTCAGGATTTTATTTCTGCGGCTTATCTGCTCACTAAAAAAGATACTTTCTTTAACAGAAAGGATACTTGTGACCTTCTCTTGGTAGCAGGACGTACTGAACTCCCCTCTCCTGCAATTAAAAGCCCCGTAGAACTCTGGACTGGAAAGCAAATTTTCAGCATTCTTTTACCAAAAGACCTCAATCTCTCTTTTAAAGCAAAAATCTGTAAACGATGCGATACATGTGAAAAAGAAAGCTGTCCAAATGATTACTTTGTAATGGTTCGCAACGGAAATCTTGTCTCGGGTGTAATTGATAAAGCTGCGTTCGGAGCGGGAGTACCTGAGAGCTTGTTCCACAGAATTGTAAAGGATTACGGAGCAGATCAAGCGCGTGATTTCCTTGACTCGTTCACACGTATGTTAACACTTCTAATAACTGGAAAGGGTTTCACAATGGGAATTGACGATGTAGATATCACGAAAGAAGCTCTCTCGCGTGTGAATGAAATTTTGCAGGAATCCAATAATAAAGTTAATGAATTAGTTGAAACATATAGACGAGGAGAACTTGAGAGTCTTCCGGGCAGAACGCTCCAAGAAACTTTGGAGATGCTGATTATGCAGGAGCTTTCCAACGCTCGAGACAAAGCTGGTGATGTGGCTGGTGAATACCTTGGTATGCAAAACCATGCGGTAATAATGGCTAAGACTGGCGCAAGAGGCACACTGCTCAACCTTGCACAGATGGCCGCCTGCGTAGGACAACAATCGGTGAGAGGAAGTAGAGTACAGAGAGGATATAGAGATAGAACACTGCCACATTTTGAGGAAGGTGACTTAAGCGCGAAAGCAAGAGGTTTTGTTAGTTCCAGTTATCAGAGGGGATTGACTCCCATTGAATTCTTCTTCCATGCGATGGGTGGCCGAGAAGGATTGGTTGATACGGCTGTGAGAACTAGCACCAGCGGATATATGCAGAGAAGACTGATAAACGCCCTTCAAGACATCAAAGTGGAGTATGACAGAACCGTTAGAAATGCGGCTGGAAGTATAATCCAGTTCCAGTATGGAGAAGACGGTGTAGATCCGTCTAAAAGCGATCATGGCAAATCAGTAAACATAAATGTAATAATAGAAAAAATACTTAGTGAGGAAGAATAAATATAATATGCTACCAATCTGAGTACTCATTTCAATTATTGATGGAGTGGAAAACATTAAGTATGGATACTATAAGAAACTGGCTGTATAAAAAATACAGCCACTCATTAAGTATTTATTAGAAGCCCCAAAGGTATAAAGTGAGTTAAAATGTCAAGTGAGGAAATTTTAAGTCAAATAGAAAAGCTAAGAAGTGAGGCTTCTCTTCCATCATCCCTAATCGATGAGCTTGAGAAGAATTTGAAAGCCAGAAGTAATGACGATACTTTAACCCCAAAAAAAGTAAAGAAAATAATAGACGAAGTTAAAAAAGCTTATTCTCAGGTTTTGGTAGAACCTGAGGAAGCAGTAGGCACAGTTGCTGCTCAGAGTTTGGGAGAACCAGGCACACAGATGACACTAAAAACATTCCACTACGCCGGAGTAGCTGAACTTAACGTAACACTAGGTTTGCCACGTTTAATAGAAATTGTTGACGCCCGACGTAACCCCGCTACTCCCATGATGACAATCCATTTGGATAAGGAACACCGATCTGATCTTGCAAAGGCAAGAGAGGTAGCAAGATTGATTGAAACTACAAGAATAGAAAATGTTGCGTATAACGTTGAAATAGATCTTACCACAATGCAGATTGTGATTAATTTGGATCCCGAACTCATGGAGGATAAGGGCATCACAGTGGAAATGGTACTGGAAAAAGTAAAAAGCCTCAAGAAAGGTGAAGTTAGTTTCCAGGGCAACACTATTTTACTAACGCCTGAATATGAGAGCTTAGCAGACCTACAAAAACTTCTTGAAAAAACAAGGAGCCTGACTTTAAAGGGAGTTATAGGGATTGATCGCGTTGTGATTAAGAAAGAGAGGGACATAAACGAATATGTTTTGTATTCAGAAGGAACAAATCTACCTGAGGTTCTCCGTGTTCTCGGCGTTGACGTTTCAAGAACCAGTTCAAACCACATACATGAGGTCGCCCAAACGCTCGGCGTGGAGGCTGCTAGAAACGCTATAATCGAAGAGGCAAGCAAGGTCCTAGACGAGCAGGGACTTGACGTCGATATACGACACATAATGCTAGTAGCGGATCTAATGACGGTCTCCGGAGACATAAGACAAATTGGACGCCACGGAATAAGTGGAGAGAAAGAAAGCGTTCTTGCAAGAGCTGCCTTTGAGGTAACAGTAAAACATTTAATAGAGGCGAGCATAAAGGGAGAGGAAGACAGCTTAAGCGGTATAACCGAAAACGTTATTGTAGGACAAATGATACCCGTAGGTACCGGCGCAATCGACCTGTTGATGGGTCAATACCCAAAACAAGAAGATAAAAAGGAGGAAACATAAATTGGACGTTGACAAAGCAATAACTCTTACAGTTAAAACTGGAAAAGTAGTTCTAGGCACAAAAAGAACACTAAGACTAATAAAACAGGGAAAACCCCAACTCGTAATTATATCCAAAAACTGCCCTAAAGAAACTCTAGAAGAGATTCTCTACTATGGTAAACTCTCCGAGATTTCAGTCTACACCTACTCGGGTACAAGCTGGGATCTCGGCGCTGTTTGTGGGAGACCCCATATGGTAGCATGTATGGCAGTTGAACAACCAGGAGATTCTAAAATTCTAAAACTTAAGGAGGAATAAAATGGCTAGTTATAGTGTAAAACTCACTTCGACAGAACTTCGATACATTGCTCTTTTCGAGAGCATAACAGGTGCCGTAGTTAAAGATTGCATCATAGACGACGAAGAAGGAAGAATCGTGTTCGTAATCAAATCCGGAGACATAGGCATGGCAATCGGCAAGAATGGTACAAACATAAAAAGGGTTAGAGATTTTATCAAAAAACCCATTGATGTAGTGGAATACGCAGATAACCCCGAAGACTTCATCAAAAACACTCTTGCCCCCGCACGCATAAAATCCATCCACATAACCGAAAAAAGAAACGGACGAAAAGTAGCAGTGGTTAACGCAGACTCCAAGGACAAAGGAATTGCTATCGGGAAGGCGGGCCGTAATGTTGCTCGCGCTCGTTTACTGGCACGTAGGCATTTCCAAATAGACGATGTGATAATTAGTTAAGAACCAGACCATAAACCAATCTACTTTACTTCTTTAAAAAGGCGAAATTTCTATTACATGCCTTTTAAGAAAAAGGTCTATAGTCAATACGTAAAGCAATGACCACCATAAGATGGGTAATCTTTCTCCTTCTTATAACCAATTAATGGGTAAAAATCAAGTTTGTATTAGTTAATCCAAAAAAGATTTGCAATTAATTTAAAAGGTTGAAGGGGAATCTTTCATAGGTATTTTGTCTTATTGAGTGTAAAACATTTTTATCTATATCTCACAAGAAGACTTCATGCAAAAGCGTGGAGAAGAATATGAGGGGCTTAAATAGGAATTTGAATATTTAAGTTTGGGTCTGTGACCCTGAAAGCTAAGGAAAAGATGCGAGCCAAAACAGTGCGTCTGACCTTAGGGAAACAGGCTCTCGGGCTATATTCTTGAGAGCAGGGCGATCCTTGCGGTCTGTGACCTCATAAAATGGGAAGTGAACCAGTCCGAAACCTTCCCAGAGCACACCGCTCCGAAAGGAGACCGTAAAGCGATTCAAGAGAACGAGGGAGGACCTGCGGATAGTTGGGGATAGTTCACCGCACTGATACTGCTATTCGCTCTTTTTCTTCTTTCTTCATTATCGCGCTGCTTTTAGTTTCGTTGTTCGCTGCTGCAATTAATTCGTCTGCTAGGCATTCCTCTATGTTTTTCTGGTTACCAAAGCTTGCTTTTCTTGCTGCGTTCGTTATAAACCTTAAAGAAAGATCCACACGTCGCAGGGGGGACACATCCACCGCTTGATGATAAACGATTCCGCCGTAACTGATTCTTGTAGTCTCCTCTCTAGGAGCCGCGTTTTCTACAGCATTAATCAGAATTTGTAACGGATTTTGCCCGGTCTTTAGATTAATAATTTCAAAAGCAAGTCTGACAATGTTGAGAGCCTTCATCTTTTTACCTGCGTTTCGTCCGGGGTTCTGCAGTTTGTTAATTAATCTCTCTACTATAGAAACCCGGGACTTCATAAATCTTCTATGCTCATGTCGTCCGTCTGTATGAGGAACGTACTTTGGAGTGAGACTAATAGATCCTCTAAGTCCTACATCATGTACCTCAACATCGTCTATACTCCATTTTCCAAATACTTTAATTTCACTCATATGAATACTTACCTCTTTTTATGAAAAGTGACACTTGCTATGTTTTGTTAACGCTAATTATACTTTTCGATAATTTTGAAAATAGTACTTACCTTATTGGTTTTTCTCTCTTTCCGATCAGGAGGGCTTCTAAAGATACTCCGTTGACTTTAACAACCTTCCATCTCACCCCAGGTATATCACCAAAGGCTCCACCTCTAGCACCACCTATACCTGCTACAATGACTTCGTCATGCTCATCAATAAAGTTTAATGCGCCATCGCCCGGTAGGAAAGCTGTAATCTGTTTACCGTTCTTAATAAGTTGAACCCGAACGCATTTTCGAATGGAAGAGTTTGGCTGTTTGCATTCTACCCCCACCTTTTCGAGTACAATAGCTCGAGCCTGTGGCGCGCCCTCTAAGGGGTCTGCCTTAACATCCAAGTGTAACATTCTACGCTTAAAGTATCTGTCCTTCCATCTAGCGCTTTTACTTTTTGTCTTGAGTGTGCGTGCAGAAAACTCGCCTTTGGGTGATTTACCAACCATTAGTTTCCCTCAGATAAATTAACTGATAGATGCAAAAAACCAAGTAAAAAGATGTATTTAAACCTTTTTTAGTTATTCGATTTTTTTGAAATATTGCTTCATTCTAGGTAAACAAGTTCGGCTGAATTTATCTCTTCTTGGATAGAGTTGATAACTTCTTCTGCAGACCTTACCTTTTCCAATTTTGCCTTTGTTGCTGGTTTCTCGGGTACAGCTCCACAACTCGTAACGTTAATGCTGGAAGTTTCGTATGTTCCTATTTTCCTGGCGATTTCCTCTATTTCCAACTTGTTTAATCCTATTAGAGGGCGGTATACTGGGAGATTCGTAGATTCGTTCAGGGTCATTAGATTGTCTAGTGTTTGGCTTGCGACTTGACCCAAGCTCTCGCCGGTTACAATGCCTTTCGCTCCCTCTCTTTCTGCTATAGCAGTGGCTACTCGGTAAAGTGTTCGCTTACATAGGAGGCAGGTCAGATTACGAGGCGCTTGATTAATTATTTTTTCTAGGGTTTTACCATGAGAAACCACGTACATACAAAATCTGTCGTGAGTAGCGTATTCTCTTAGGATTTTTATTACACTCAGAGCTCGATTAAGGGTGGATTTATCCGTGTATGGGGAGTTATCAAAATATATGGGAATCACTCTGCATCCACGTTTCATCATCAACCAAGTAGCAACTGGGCTGTCTATACCTCCCGAGAAAAGGGAAACTATTTTTCCCTCACTTCCATATGGTAAGCCTCCGGGTGCGTCGAAAATCTCGTGGTATACGTAAGCCTTTTTTTCTCTGACCTCGATGAAAATGTACTTGTCAGGTTGCTTCAGGCTTACCTTGGTGTTTAGGTTGCTTGTTTTAGTAAGAATTGCTTCTCCTACTCTTCTTTCAACATCGATGGAAGTGAATTTGTGAGTCCCCACTCTTCTCGCTCTAACTGCAAATCTCTCTTTCGGTCCGATTATTATTTCGGCCACTCGCTCCGAAAGACGTACGATTTCATCAATGTCCGTGGATGTTTCCAGAACCGGGCTTGTTGAAACTATGCCAAAAACATTTGAGAGCGTCTCACACACTTTTCTGGGAAAATCACCGTCCAGAAAGATTCTCCCTCTCTCTCTGGTGATACTCTTGTAAGGAATTTTTTTCCTATTGAGCATCCACTTTATGTTTCTAATCAAAATATTTTCCATAAAGCTTCTAACTGGAGTGCTCTTAAGCGACAATTCACCGTAACGTACAAGAACGCTTTTTTTCCACTCATTAAGAGTTTCGATGGGGGATCCAATTAGTTCTTTCTGATTCATAGTCTGATCACTCTCATTTATGTAAAACCTAGCCAAGAATATTCTGGAAAAATGTCAGCCCTCAAAAAACCTACCTATAATAAACGAAAACAACTACTTTTTTAAACTATACGGAGAAGTGATTAAAAAAATAAGACCTACCTCTTTCTTTTGAAATCTAAGCTCAAATCTAAAGCCTTTATGGAGTGGGTAATATAGCCCATGGATATAATATTCACATTTAGAGCCATGTATTTTTCAATATTTTCTGGGGTAATCCCTCCCGATAATTCAATCAATACCTTATCTCTTAACCCCTTCTTTTCTAATAGTTCTAGTGTTTTTTTTGCTTCCTCTGGAGACATGTTATCAAACATTATTATGTCTGCCCCTGCTCTTGCTGCTTCCAATGCTTGGTCAGCGTTTTCAACTTCTATCTCAATTTTTTTGGAGGAACTACATTTCGATCGGGCTCGTTTCACCGCCTCTGTAACGCTGCCAACTATACTTAAGTGATTATCTTTAATGAGAACCATGTCATCAAGTCGGAGGCGATGAGCGTCACCGCCACCCAAGCTGACGGCTTTCTTCTCGAAATATCTGAAACCGGGAGTAGTCTTGCGGGTACAAGCTATTCTGAGTTTAGGGTTAATTTTTTTCGCTGCATCAACAAGTTTAGATGTTTCGGTGGCTATACCGCTCATACGCATCATAATATTTAGAACCATGCGTTCCGCCGTAAGGATGGTTCTAGCGGGGCCAGACAATTCAACTATAATTTGACCGCGTGTAACCCTGTCTCCATCTTTAACTAGCGGCTTAAAGTCAACATTTAAGGGCTTAAAAATAATATCTGCTTCGTGTATACCTGCAATTACTCCATCTCTTTTGGAAATTATCCTAGCCTCCGCTATGGTTTCCTCGGGGATGAGTGCATCTGTGGTAATATCTCCAAACCCCAGATCTTCTTCTAAAAATTCTAGTAACTTTTTCTCCGTTAACTTATCCTCAATCAAAAGGGCAAACTCCTCAAAATTCTATTCTAGCCAAATTGATGCACGAAATCCGTGATCAATTTAATCGCGTCCAAATTTGAAATTTTTTTCTGGATTCGGCTTATACGAGCTTTATACTCTGAGTGGTTAAGTATCTCCTTTACACTCTCCAAGAGTATATTCTTCGACAGATCCTTTTGCTGTATGACTTTTGCAATACCCATACGCTCTGCAGACTTGGAGTTCTCCTGATGTTCTGTGTGGGCAGGCGTTGGAATAAGAATTGACGGCTTACCATAATACATGGTCTCAGCTAGGGTGTTATGACCCGATCTAGATACCAAAAGGTCGCAGGCTTTGATTAAAGGATATCTATCCGTGATCCAATTATAGATACGTAGATTACCCTTTTCCACAAAGCGGTCTGGTTTATCCGGGTTGCCCAGTGTCATTACAACATTATACTTATCGGGAAACTCTCTAAAAATTTCATCAAGCCTCATAGCTAGAAGCTCCCTCTCTTTCTTGGTTCCTGAAACCCCAACATAGATAAGGGGGCGATCATCGAACCCCAGCTTTCTCCTCAACTCCTCCTGGCTCGGCAACAGGGACTGAGGCTTTTCAATTATATGCCCTATAAATTTCACCTTATTCATGAGCTTCTCTGGGACGTCAAGATTAGATTTAAAGATGGTGTACGGAGGTGGGAAATCGGGAACAAGAATCTTAGTACTCCTATTCCAAAGCAGGTGAGTGTTGTAAAGAATAAACCACTCCGCAAAATGCTTCAACGCTTCCTTAAATCTGCTGAGCTTCTTCTTGTGAGGTACTAGCAACTTAATCTGATGCAGTAACAGAATACAAGGAATTCTTAGCAACCAGCAAGCCAAAACCGTGGATAAACGAGAATCGGACACCGCCACACTGGGCTTGAAAATCCTCAAGAGCTTAATTTCGGAAATAAATTGCTTCAAAAAAATCCAAACATACGTAGGCCATTGAATACTGGTTCTGAGCATCTCAATCGTGCCGTCCGGACTCTCAACAAGCCCCATTCTAGGTACCCTAACCACAGGCATACCCGCCGCCTTAACAAAGCCTACGGCGTCACCGTAAGTTGAGAAGAGGACCTCATCACCATTACTGATTAGTTTCCTAGCAATTGGAACACAACGGCCTGCGTGTCCTAGTGCCATGCCGTTTGGTGAAAAGTATACTCTCATGTCCAAAAGCCTCCATACACCCCTACTCTTTCAATGAACGTTCAACTACCTCACCACTGGGGCTCTCCTCCTCGTAAATAATTCCCTGAAAACAATAGATCTTAGTTTTCTTATCGCACCACGAATCGGGTGGAAGACCGGCTTTAATACAACATTCGCATAGAAACTCTTCCTCATTCCAGCTCCAATCCACAGGAACCTGAGGGAGAAGCAACCCCTTGTAGGGCCCCCGTTCCACCACCAAACCATCCTTACCAACCTTAATCCTGTTAGGGTACTCCCTCGGATCCTTAACTTCGATTAAAGCAGGAGGTGTTAAAACAGTAACCTCAACCACAATACTATCCAATTCATCTGGCGCAACTGGTGGAAATCGAGGATCTGTGCTGGCAGCGCTTATTGCTGACTCGACGACTGCTTGAGCCAATGGAAAGTGGGGGAAGGGGAAGCCTATACAACCACGCAGACGCTTATCTCCTGCTTTAGAGACAGTGTTAAGAGTTACAAAAACACCGCTTTTCTCAAGTAGCTTCGCTGGGGTATCCTTAGGAACATTAATCATCACATTCTCTTTAACATAAGCTTCAACAGCCCGACGAGCGAGTTTGACTAGAAATCGACCTTCTTCAAGATTCATTATACCATTCCTCTTAAAAAAATAAGACATTAGAAATCTCTTATAAAGTTAATTTTAGTTTAAAAGTTCCATCACAACACTCATAAAAAAATTTTTCCTCAAATATCTCAAACAATAAAAAAGAAAACAATAACCCAAAAAATCGAATCTTTCTTAAAAAATAGATGAAACCGCCTGAAAACATCATAAATCTGGAAAAACCTAATTTTTCTTCAGCTTCTCCTTAACCGTCTCACAGATTCGAATCATAGATCGCCACATACGGCCCATCCAGTACACTTGACCGCAATTAGTACATATAAAAAAAGAATCGTAGGAATTCACAGTATTCACAGGAACCTTATTTTTAATATCCTCCTTATCAACACTGCAAATTAACCCATTACAGGTCGGACAGCGAGAGCCATCAGGTGTAATTCGTAGGTCTAACCCAAAACTCTCCACAACATCAGCGAACTGATTCTCAAAAGAATTTTCCTGTAGCAACTTCGCTCTTATACCGTATGAAACCGCCTGTTTAAAAAACTCCACATCCCGAGTAAGAAGAATCAAATCTTTCTGCAAACAAACCTCCAAAAGCTCTTCGTCCTTAATCGCAGAAGAATAAAAGGTATCATAACCAAGAAGACGAAGCCAACGCGTAAGACGTCCTAACATAGCATCACAAGCAAATCGCACCTCCCGTGTGGAGCCTGATCCCGACTTACCCATACTCATCAGAAAACCCTCCAAATCCAGAAAAACAAAAAATAACAAAAACAACACAAAAACCAGAGAAAAAAGTCAACAAACACCATATCATTCAAAAATGTTTTTTACACCCTTTTTAACAATCTTCAAGTTCACTTGAGCCATATCCTCCGAAATCGTATCCCCCCGAACTATCTTTCTCTTCCGCTGACCCTCATACGGCGGATGAAAACCAGGACCGCTGCTCATAAGAATACTCTTTCTCATAGGACCGTGAATACCCTTACGCATCGGAAAACCATCCTTATCACTTCCCCCGGTAACCAAAAACTCATACCCACCGAAACCTAAAGGTCCACCATCAACCTTCTGACCGATGCGAGAACCAAACAAGGAACGAGACTTAGCCTCATCAACCTCAATCTGCATCGAACGACCAGTCTCTGGATCAGAAATCACCAACTTGAATCCGGGCATTAACAACAACCTCCAACAATTACAAAAAATACTAACAGGAACGCCTTTTAAACTATTCGCAATTAAAGCTCCTTTTATTATCGAAGTCTACTTAGTAAAGTAGCACGCATAACAGAAACCTTTTAAAAACTGGCAAAACTCACAAATCAATTTTCAGAAAAGTCAAAAAGTTCCTTTCTCTTAAATTCTTTAATTTCATTCAAAACTTTCAATTCGTCTGGAGTAAGCTCCACCTCAAGTTCCCGCGAAAGCTTTTCAAGCTGAACCTCAGGAATATCCGAATACAAAACATCTCCCTCGTGAATCTGACGACCCACTGTAGAACCACGAATACTAATAGCTACACTCGAACCCCTATGAGCTACCTGCCGGGTCTCACCCTCATCCTGAATCTGCATAATCTCGCCCACCCGTCGATTATTCCCATTAACAAGTCTAACCTTAGGGATCATTGAACCCTCCAAAACCTCCACACCCACAACCGCAGGCTTGCTCCTCCGAAAAACATAACCAGGCAGAATCTTAATCTTAAACGGACGCACCACCCCCTCCAAAGCTCGCCGCCGTTCCTCCTCCTTCTTCTCAGCAACCCACTTATCATAATCATCAAACAAACCATAAATAACATCGCTACGAAAAATCGGAACACCGGAAACCTCCGCCTCTTCCTCAGCATCCGGCAAAACACGCACATTAAAAGCCAAAACCACCGCATTCAAAGGCTCCCTATCCACAACCACCGCTGCTTCAACCACATCACGTTTACTCACATCACCCACATCAGCCAAACGCACAGAAACCTTACGTTCACTAAAATAATTCACCAAAGCCTCTAGACTACCCAAAGTATCCGCCTTAAGAACCACACCACTCTTACTAGTCTCAATACGAACCGACTCTACATCAGCTTGGGCTTCCTTTACAATCTCGTCAAGCCGAGCAGAACTATCAACGACGCGTAAAGGAGCCCCCGCAATAACTCCCTCTAAACCAGGTGCAACAATCTTCACGCCGGCAGCAGCAACAACTTCATCAACGCTGTCAAAACGTTGACGCGGGTCACGCATCTCATCTAAAGGCTTGGGCAACAATAAAGCGCGGATCGAGGTACTAACAGCCTTTCCCAAACCACCGAAAACAATCAAATCATTACTGTGTAAAATACCATCATAAATTATAGCATCCACTGTGTGACCCAAACCCGGCTCTTCTTTTACCTCCAAAGCCACTCCTCTAGCAGGGCCTTCACTAACCTCTAAACGTTTAGCTAAATACTGCTGAGCCAAACCCGCCAGAACAACTAATAATTCAGCAACTCCCTCACCCGTCACAGCGCTTGTGGGAATTATGGCAATGCTACGAGTAAAGTCGCGTACCCTATCAAAACGATCCGCAGAAAAACCCAAACGCGACAAGTCACCCATAACTTCATAAATACGCTCATCCAAAAAACGTAATGCAAAATCAGGCTGACTACCCAAACTCTTAAGAACCGAAAGAGAACCCGAAGGAACCCAACCATTAACTCTATCAATCTTATTAGCGGCAATCAAAAAAGGAGTTTTACGCGACTTCAAAATATCAACACACTCATAGGTCTGCGCCTGAAAACCACTTAAAACATCCACTACAAGAATAGCAAAGTCAGCAACCGCCCCACCACGCTTTCTAAGATTAAAGAACGAACTATGCCCAGGGGTGTCTATAACAAGAATACCCGGTATGGTCAACTTTACGTTAAAAGTCTTGATAAGATCCCCCCCAATAGCGTTGATGGTCACCGTGTCCAACATACTCGCCCCTATATGTTGCGTTATGCCTCTCGCCTCTCTTTTCTGTACAGCAGTCCCCCTTATCTTGTCCAGTATGCTGGTTTTTCCACTGTCTATATGTCCCAACACTACGCATATGGGGTGCCTTAGGTGCATACTTTATTGCCCCTCTTTTCTTTAGGTTTTACGTTATATGTTTGCAGTTTTCAATTTTTCGCATACTTACTTTATTTTGAACCCAAAAATATGGAAACGATTTTTGGCTATGTACATATCCCTAACTGAAACTCTAGTTTAAGAGCCTTCTCCGACTAGATTCTTATTGGGAAGTCATTGACCCTAATCATTCTATATCAAAATTCCCTGATTTAATAACAAAATACTCTTTCTTCAAGACTCTTTAATCTTCTCATTATAAGAACGAGATAATTTTATATAATACAACTCTTTGGTGTGGCACAGAGAAAAATAGGAATACCTAGTAATAAAAATCATAGGAGAGCGTAAAACAATCAATATGGAAAAAAGGTTTCTCAAGGCTTTAAAATCTAGGTAAACGCAACAGAAATAAATACAACCGAAATTTTAAGATAGAGTTAAGGACATAAACCATATTAAAAAGCGTAAAGTCATCAATTGTTAAAATACAATACCTAGCATTCCCTCCCCAAATTGATTTAATTATCCTTTAACCGAGGTGATAGTTTTGAGTACAAGAAATATTCCACTCAAGCAGATTAATAAAAACATTTGGGAGATTCCTAAAGAATTTAAGCCCTACATGAGGGTTCCAGCAAGAATTATCGCTAACGAGGTACTGATTAAAGACCTTTACAAGGATCAAACTCTAATCCAAGCCGCAAACGTATCCAGCCTCCCCGGCATAAAAAAATACTCCGTAACCCTGCCCGATTCATGAGAGGAAACCCCTTTCATGAGGGAAGCGCATCAGGGCTACGGTTTTCCAATAGGAGGAGTAGCCGCCACAGACATTGAAGAAAACGGAGTCGTGAGTCCCGGCGGAGTTGGGTATGACATCAATTGCGGCGTCAGAGTGATTAGAACCAATCTCGAAAGAAAGGACGCTGAATCCAAAATAAAGGAGTTAACAAAAGAAATCTTTGATAACGTCCCTAGCGGCTTGGGCTCCAAAAGAAAAATTAAACTCTCAGCCGGAGAGTTGGACGGAATACTCTCAGAAGGCGTTAGCTGGTCTATTAGAAATGGCTTCGGATGGGAAGAAGATGCTTTAAACTGCGAAGCAAATGGGAAATTGGAGGGAGCGAATCCTTCAAAGGTATCAAGCAAAGCAAAGGAGAGAGGCGTCGCCCAAGTGGGAACACTAGGGGCAGGTAATCATTTTCTCGAGATTCAATACGTAGAAAAAATTTTCGAACAAGACGCAGCCAAAGTCCTAGGATTAACTGAGAACCAGGTAACCGTCATGATTCACACAGGTTCACGAGGCCTAGGACACCAAGTCTGCTCCGACTACCTACGAATCATGGAAAACGCCGTAAGAAAATATAAAATCAATTTACCCGACAGAGAGCTAGCAGCCGCTCCCGGAAACAGTCCCGAGGGTCAAGACTATCTAGCCGCTATGGCCGCCTCTGCGAACTTCGCCTGGGCAAACAGACAGAGCATAACACACTGGGTACGAGAATCCTTCCAAAACGTGTTTGGAAGATCAGCGGAAGACCTCGACATGCACCTAATTTACGATGTCGCACACAACATAGCAAAGATAGAAAAACACAAGATAAACGGGGAAACCCACCCCGTCTACGTCCACAGAAAAGGAGCCACACGCGCCTTCCCCCCACAACACCCAGAAATCCCACAAAAATACAGAAACATAGGACAACCCGTAATCATACCCGGAACCATGGGAACCGCAAGCTACATCCTAACAGGACGAAAAGAAGCAATGGAACTCAGCTTCGGCTCCAGCGCGCACGGAGCAGGCAGGGTTATGAGTAGGAATCAGGCTATTAAGAGTTTTAGTGGTGAGGGTGTGAAGAGTAAGCTTTTGTCGAGGGGGATTTTTGTTAGGGCGGCTAGTGCTGAGGTTGTGAGTGAGGAGGCTCCTGAAGCTTATAAGAATGTGGATGAGGTGGTGAGGGCTTCTCACGATGCTGGGATTGCGTCTATGGTTGCACGTTTGCGTCCTCTAGGAGTTGTGAAGGGATAATATTCCAAATGTTTAGGTAGAGATTTCTGATTAGAATCTAGATTTGAGGTAAGTTAGGGTGCTCGTATAATAGAAGCACCTTTTGCTCCATTTTTTGGGGAGTTGTTTTTGATGGGTATAATTTTTTGGAACTAAGTTCGAAGTCGCTATCTTTTTTTAATTTTTATCCCGGAATTTTTTAACTATTATTAGTAACTTGTTTATGGGCTGACTGCGTATTCTACTGGCTTGTACTTGTTGTTCAGTTTTAAGGGTTTATAAATAAAAAGAGGAGGGTGGTTGAGATAGGGGATAGTTCCCCATTTTTGGTGCTTTTTTCTTTGGGATTTAATGCTTTTAGACGTACTTTTTACTAGAATTCCTTTCTTACGTCTCCTCTTAGATGCAAAATGAATAATACTCCCAGTATTGCGAAGACTACACTACCGACAATGTAGATAATTGGAAAACCTAGTATGTATCCGAGCACCGGAGTGATGATTAGGAACAATGAACTGAGAATGGAAAGGTAGTATCCCCACTTTTTCCTGTAGGCAAATCCAAAAGCTGAAACAATTAGTACAACTACCATTATTATGGAAGCCATGAAGAGTAAAAGATAGTAGGTTGCAATCATTAGTAGCGAGAGTACGCTTGACATGAATGCCCACAATAAGAATGGGATGATCAGATTATACATGAGTGATACTAGTAGTAGTAATGAGTATTGTGTTAAGATATTCTCAATTGATGGTCCGGTGGTTAGTGGTTTAAGAAAGAAAATGTATCCCAGAACGAGTACACCTAAGGCTGCGAGTATAAACACTATGGACATTAGATTTGCTAATTTTGGTCGTTCGGCTGCCGCCATTTTTGTTTCCTCCATTAAGTTCTATTTGTGAAACATAATAACCTAATTAATTTTTCTTCCCGAAGGAAGCATAAATAAAAATCTACCATACATTATTTAAAGATTAGCCCGAATAGTCAAGAGTCACCTTTCAGCTAATCAACGTGTGTATAGTACTAATACAACTAAAGTATTGGGAGTTACTTCTATTAGGATGGATTATGCGTATATTTAAGCCGTTGTTTTAGCACTAATCAGAACCTTTTTATGTGCGAAGCTCATTCAAAATGTTAACTTTGGGGGAATTTTGTTTGAAAAAGGAAAAGAACTTGAAAAAGATATTTAAATTGGGTAGTATCACTAACATTTCTCCTCCCTTAGTTGATAATTTAAAAATTGCACCATACATTAGGGTGAAGGTAAATAAGATACCTAAACCTACTGATCTTCATTTTAAAGTGGAACTTGTTTTAAAGAAAAATATTTTCCAGAAGGAGAAGCTTGTTCAGAGCGTTTCCAGTGATGGGAAATACCTCCTTCCCTTACCCTTGGAGATTAAGAAAATTCCCCCCGAAGCCAAGTCAGTTAGATTAAGGGTAGGATTACATGTAGGTAAAACAGTGATAGCAGGAAAAAAACTCTCCATATTTATTTCACGCAACAAGAACATGCTTGAATTGTCCGCCCCTTACATTAGAGGAGACAGAGTTATTGCGGGAGAGAGACAGGATTATTTTTGTGATTTAAAAAATAACTCGAAAACCCCGATTCCACTTTACATAGAGGTTCTGCTCATACCCCTAGGTGGAGACGAGATCAAGATATTCGGTGAGCCTCGAAATATTCCTCCTAGAAGACCAGAAACGATTCAGGCAAGAAGCATAATTCCCATAAACAATATAGGAGAATGTTTCGTAGTGGTTCGCGTTAAGTTCAAACAAGAAGAACAAGAACTTGAACAGTGCACAGCCCAAAAAATAATGGTTCAGCTGTCCTCCGAGCCGGTTGTAAAAATAAGAATAAATGAAGTTCCCCAAATTCCCACGTCGATTATAGGAGGGGAAAAGGTGAACTTTAATGTGAAAATCCTCCAAAATGTTGAACCAACCAAACTGAGCGTTGATGTACTAGTAGTAGGCGAAAATAGTGAAAACAAGTTAAAAACAATTCAAATTAAACAGCAAAAGGGAGAGCAGAGAATGTACGGCGCAATAAATTGGGACACACCCCAGGTCTCTGAAAAAAAAGAATTTTATATCGACTTTAAGGTCTTCAAAGACAACGAACTCCTATCCGATGAGATGATCTCAAAAGAAAAAAAGAAAATAACATTAGCTCCTGTTTAATCCAATTCAGTTTTTGAGGCGAGGGTGATAGGAGAATTAAACGTACTTTTAGTATTTTAGTATAGTAGACGAAGGTTTTAGCTTTTAAAAGTTGATAGCCCCACATCTAACACATTTTTTGGCACTTTTCAGTATCTCTTGCCCACAAAATCTACATTTTATTACCTGCGCTTGAAGAGTCATCCTTACGCGTTCCTGCGGGGATGTCTCAAGCACGTTTTCTAAAAGCCGACCCCGCTTCTCTGCTTTTTCTTTAACTTTTCCGACCACACTTTGCACAGTTTCTACTGCAGTACCAACATCAGCTTTCTCTTTTATACTTACTCTTTTAATTGGAATCTTCTTAACTTTCTTAACTTCAGGTTTCTTGGGGGAATATTTTGAAATGACAGCTTCGTGGCGTAGCATCGCAAAACGTTGTGTAACTGCGTCCGCAATAGGTCTATCTAAAATCACTACCCCCGATTCAGGGGCTGGCTTTCTAAAAACTCTAGCGGTATCCAAATCCTCCTTAATTAATTTCCTTTCCCCTCTTGAGAGATTATAAAAGTTTATTTTAGTTTCGCCCACATTCCCATGAGGCTCTAGGGCTACATGGCTTCCAAAAAGTCCAAAGGAGTATTTCTTAATTTTATCAATGGCTAATTCAACATATACCGTATTGTACCTCATCCAACCTATAGGTATACGCCCCACAAATCTAGAAACTCTATCCTGTGAATAAAATTCAGAACTAATGATTAGGCGTGACTCGGTTATGTAAAGCTTAGCTGGGAACCCTTTAAAAAAGTTTAATTTATTCTTGCCCTTAATGTCCTTCTCCCAAGAAATGTTAAGCCTTACCTTGTGCCTGCTGAGAAGTTTATCATCTTCAAGAGCGGTTAAGGGCAACTCATCTCTCTTTTCTAAGACATTTTTCTCAATAGCTTCCTTTCGAGTACTATACAACTGTTTCAAGTCAAACCCACCTAATACCACCAATATCAGAGGCTCTGAATAGAGAAAGACTAATTGAAGCAGAACAATCCCTATTCCTAGAAATTGAGACCCATATTACAATCCAGGTAATGTTCGCCTCAAGTATCTTAGCCCAGCTAAACTATATAAAATATTTTTAATATTTAAACATTGTCTATTGAACAAACCTACACAAACACGCAACAACATACCGTAGAATCTATTTTCATTTCCATCAATTATTAGTATCAAAAGGATTAGTCTTTTAAACCTAGTAAGTTAAACAACTTATTAAGTCCCAATAAAGTTTCCTTCCTCGTTTTCTCTTCTATCTCCTTGTCAAATTTCAAAACCGTTTCAGATATTATTTCTAACAAGTCTGTTACTAGTTTTTGCCTCCATTTAGTTGGGCTGTCTATGTGTTCTTCTACTATATCGAAGAATAGTTTCGGATTTTTGGTAAAAATTTCGTCAACTCCATCATGGATATATATTATTTCTAGTTTTTCTTGATGTTTCTGGATCAGGTGTTGTATTAAGCGTTGACCTAATTCAGGTTTCCTATGGCAAATGAATTTTAGTATATTACTTCTGACAACTTTACTTTCCTGGGCTATATTGTCCAAGTATTCAACGACTTTGTTTTCATTTTTTTCCAAAAATTTTATTAGTTCTTCTCCATAAAACTCGGCTTTATTACTTTCCTTTTCAGGCTCTCCCATTTGCAGTCACCACCAATTTTCTGGTAACTTTATTTTGTTTTGTAATAACATAAAACTCATTAAAAATGTTTAATTAATTAAAGCAAGCTTATTAAGTTTCGTGGATTAAGAGGAACCGCTAAGATTTTTAGGAAGAGGTTTAGAGTTTTTTATGTGTTTCTATAATTATCTAGTTGTTGCTTGGATTTTAGTTGTGCCTAAGTAGTAAGAGTGAAATGATTTGAGAACTATACTTGATGAGTAGGGGGGTTTTTAAGGTAACTTTAGAAATAAATTGTATCCCCTCCAAAGAGTTTGGTTCAGGGTCTAATTAGGAGCCAGGGTTGTGTGAACCGCATCCACCCCTCTATTTTTTGAGTTTTCCTGGCTCCTCCCCCCTCCATTGCTATTATTAAGTTAACAAAAAACATGTTTACTTTAATAAACACCAGTTAGTTTTATTTAAATAAATTTATTTTCATCGTTACTTAATACTAAAATTTTTGAGTCCACCGGTGTAGTCTTCAAAGGAAACTTTTATATCAGTCACTTTTGCAGAGGGGGGTCCTCGTTTACAGATCTGGATCAATTCTTCAACTTTATCTTTCTCTCCTTCGAATACCGCTTCTACCCTTCCATCGCTGAGGTTTTTGACCCATCCGTTTACTCCTACTCTATCTGCCTCATCCTTTGTGTATGATCTGAAGAAAACACCCTGCACTCTTCCACTAACAAATACGTGGGCTCTAACTTTCATACTTATCACCGATAGACAGGTAAACTTTTTTTCATATCGTTAAAGCCAACTAATTATGTAAATTATTATTATAAAGTGGCTTATTCCTAAAGTTTTTTCTTTTCTACCAATTTATGTTCTTTTCCGTTTCTGCTTTTGCTATTTTCTATTTTTTTAAAGTATTTCATCAACTTTTTTAGATAAAATCTTTTTTATATTAGTTCACATCTATAATTAATTATGAAACCAGTTTCTGTTAAACTTCCCAAAGAATACGTAGAGGGCTTAAATTCATTAGTGGAAAAAGGTTTCTACGCTAACCTACGCGAAGCGATAAGATTTGCGATTCGAGACCTTTTACAGAAGGAAGGATACTCAGAGTTCAATCAAGGGGTAAAACGAGAGCGAGCATACGCTTAAGATAGTATCTAAAGTTGTAGGGAACAGCTGCTTTTTAAAATACTTTAATAACTGGTTTCAAAAAAAAGTCTCTGAAAGGGGATTCTTGCTATTGTTTTTCTAGGTTTCTTAGATGAGGTGGATAGATTGAAAAATATAAATGACTGTGTTAGTTCAGAGACCTTAGACAGAGTTGGTGTAATTTAGTGGCTTTGGTTTGTGTTCCTGTAGCTGTTAAGAATCCGGAAATATTACTTGAAAAAGTCAAATCAGCGGTGAGAAGTGCTCCGGATTTGATTGAAATTAGAGTAGATTATCTTGAAGATATGAACGTTGATTTTTCAGATATCGTTTCTAAAATATCCGTTCCTCTTATATTAACTGTAAGGAAAAGAGATGAAGGAGGTTTGTTTAAATTCGGAGAGAAAAAAAGAGTTGAGATATTAGAAAAATGCGTTGAAGCTAAACCGCGATTTATAGACTTGGAGTTAAATATGAGTAGTTCTAATCTAGGACGGTTGTTAGAAATTGCGAAGCTGAATTCAGTAGGTGTTATACTTTCTTTTCATTCATTTAAAAATACTCCAAAAAGAGAAATACTCGTGCAGAAAATCTATGAAGCGGCTCAAAAAGGCGCAGAATTAGTAAAGCTTGTAACTTTCGCTAGGGATATAACAGATAATTTAGTTATACTTTCTCTCCCCCAAGAGGCCCGTAATTTGGGAATCAAGATTATCTCCTTTTGTATGGGAGAAAGAGGGATAATCTCAAGAGTTTTATGCCCATTATTTGGCTCTTATTTAACCTACGCTGCATTAGAGACAAGTACGGCCCCAGGCCAAATTGATTTAGAAGTTATGAGAAAAATATACACGCTTTTCTTTTCTCTTATAGAAAAAAGGTTTAACTAGCGGCGTTTTAGTTTAGAGATAAATTCGGAGGTTCGTGAGTGGTCGGTGGAGCTACCAAAGTTGTCGGGGTGATTGGTGACCCTATTGAACATTCATTATCCCCAAGAATGCACAATGCTGCATTTGAAAACTTGGGTCTTGATTACATCTACCTCGCCCTCAGGGTCTTGGAAAAAGATTTAAAAAATGCTGTTAAAGGAGCCAAAGCCTTTAATTTAAAGGGTTTTAATGTGACCATCCCGCACAAGGTTTCAATAATTAAATTTTTAGATGAGATTGATTTGACAGCCAGAAAAATAGGGGCGGTTAATACTGTAGTTAATGAGGATGGGAAACTTTTAGGGTATAATACTGATGGACTGGGGGCTTTGGAAGCTCTGAGAGAAGAGGGAGTAGACCCAGAAGGAAAGAAAATAGTAGTTATAGGTGCGGGTGGTGCGTCTAGAGCTATCACTTTCCAACTCGCTAGCATATGCTCAAAATTGCTTATCTTGAATCGTACAAGGATTAGAGCTGTGAAGTTGGCTGGAGAATTAACAAATATTGGCTTCGAAGTTGAAGGAAGAGGCTTAACACTCAAATCATTGGAGAGCGGTTTGAATGATTCAAATATTCTAATTAACACATCTTCTGTAGGGATGTATCCCAATGTTACTGAGTCGCCGGTTCCCAAAGAGTTTCTACGCAAAGATTTGGTAGTTTTCGATATTGTCTACAGTCCTTTAGAAACCTCGCTTCTAAGGTACGCTCGGAGTGTCGGTGCAAAATCCATTAATGGTGTTGGAATGCTAGTTAATCAAGGTGCAGTTGGTTTTAAAATGTGGACCGGGTATGAGGCTCCTAGAGATATTATGAGAAGGGCGGTAATTGAAGGTTTGCTTGGAAGGGATTAAGGGTTGAAGGGTAAGGCTTTGGCTTTCGGCGCTGGAACGGTTGTGAATGCTATTGCTACCGGTTTGGGCGCTGCTTTTGGACTCGCTCTCTGGACAAAAGCAGAAGTAACTCTTTTAAATGAACCAGACCTTTTTGAGGGAAAGATTCTAAATGATCCATCCGAGAATACCGCACTAATGCTTACAACTGTAAGACATATTCTGAATCGCTTTGGACTAGGACAAGAATACGGCGCGCGTATAATAACTGATTCCAATATTCCCATCTCTAGGGGGCTTAAGAGCAGTAGTGTTGCCGCAAACGCTGTGGCTTTAGCTACTGTTGCAGCCTTGAAAGAAGATTTAGATGATTTAGACATCATTGGTTTGGGTGTTGATGCGTCTTTGGAAGCGAAAGTGACTATTACCGGAGCTTTTGATGACGCTTGTGCATCCTATTTTGGCGGATTCGTGGTCACCAATAACTCGAAAAGAATATTACTTAGAAGACAAAAGATTGAAGAAGACCTCGCGGTAATGATTCATGTACCAGTGAGGAAGTACCTCACAATAGAGAGTAACGTTAAAAGAATCAAAGCTATGAAAAATTATGTGGCGTATGTTTTTGACCTTGCGCAAAACGGGAACTATAAGACTGCAATTACCCTTAACGGTCTAATCTACTCCGCAGCCTTGGGGTTTGATACTGAAGCCACTGTTAGGGCTCTTGAAGCAGGAGCGGTTTCGGCTGGATTAACGGGTAAGGGGCCGGCAACGGTTGCTTTATGCCCAAGGGATATTTGTAGTGATATCAAAGCTTCTTGGAGTGCGTTAGGAGGAGAAATTATTCATACCGAATTTAATAACGAAAAGGCTAAAGTAATCTAGGGAGTGATTCTAATGTCTTTGAAGATTATTGGTAAAGGGCGTCTTGAAGGTTCTGTTTCTGCGCCTCCTTCCAAAAGTTACACGCACAGGGCTTTTTTCATTTCATCACTTGCTGAGGGGAAGTCTGAAATTCTTAATCCCTTGATTAGTAGGGATACTCTTGCAACAATTAGGGCTTGTGAGGCCTTAGGTTCTGTGATTGAAAGCAGAGGTGGGGGGGTGTGGTATGTTTCGGGTTCTTCCTCTCCCAAAACTCCTGAGGATGTTGTAAATGTTGATAATTCGGGGACTACTATTCGTATTATGACTGCTGTTTCTGCCCTAGCACCAGGATTTACAGTACTCACTGGAGACTCCTCCATAAGACAAAGACCCATGGGGCCACTTATTAAATCCTTAGGGGATTTAGGAGCGAAATGCTTCTCCACAAGAGGAAATGATAAACCTCCGATTATTGTTGAGGGTGGTGGGATTAAAGGAGGAGAAACCAAGATACCCGGACATATCAGCTCTCAGTTCATTTCAGCATTACTCATCGCTTGCCCTTTGGCTGAAAATGAAACAAGAATAAGCTTCACTTCTGAGTTAAAGTCAAAACCCTACCTCGAAATGACTTTAGAGTTTCTTAATTATTTTAAGGGAAAAATAGAATACCTGCCTAACCTAGGATTAATTATTCCTCCACAGCAAACATACTTACCGGCTAGTGTCAGAATTCCGGGAGATTTTTCTTCGGCATCTTTTGTTCTTTCAGCCGCGGCTATAACCGATTCTGATGTAAAAATTCAGAATTTGGATATGAGTACAGCACAGGGTGATAAGAAAATCGTTGATTTGCTCATAGAGATGGGAGCCGAAATTGAAGTAGGGGAAAATTATGTTAGAGTAATAGGCGGCAAGAAATTAAAGGGTATTTCATTTGATTGTGGCAATAATCCCGATTTACTCCCCGTTCTTGCAGTGTTAGGTTCTGTTGCAGAAGGTAAGACAGAAATATTCAATGCGCAGCATGTCCGCTTTAAAGAGAGTGACCGAATATCCACTATGGCCAAGGAGTTATTCAGAATGGGTGTTCGGGTAGAAGAAAAACCAGATACCCTAACCGTTTATGGAGGGAAAATTAAAGGTGCCCATGTTGAGAGTTACGATGATCACCGGGTACTTATGGCTCTTTCTGTGGCTGCTCTGGCGGCGGAGGGGGAGACGGTTATCTCGGGAGTGGAGTCTGTTGATGTCTCTTATCCCTCCTTCATTCAGGATATGATTTCTCTGGACGCGGATTTTAGATTGGTGAATAAAAATGATGGGTAATATTTTTGGCAATAGGTTTGTTTTGTTGTCATTTGGTGAAAGTCACGGTAGGTGTGTTGGCGCCGTTGTTGACGGATGCCCTGCAGGACTGATGCTTTCTCAGAAAGATATACAAAGAGAACTAAATAGACGAAGACCGGGACAGAGTGAGTTAACCACTATGCGGGGTGAGGTTGACGAGGTTGAGATACTCTCTGGCGTGTTTGAGGGCTATACCACTGGTGCACCGATTTGTATGATTGTATGGAACAAAGACATAGATTCTAGTAAATATGAATGCGTCAAGTATGAACCGAGACCCGGACATGCTGACTACACTGCGGGAGTCAGATATGGCGGTTTTAATGACCATCGTGGAGGAGGAAGATTTTCAGGAAGAATCACAGTCTCCTATGTTATGGGGGGTGCTATAGCCAAAAAAATACTCGGCGAAATTCTTAAAATTGAAATTCTAGCACACACCATAGAGATCGGAGGAATTAAAGCGGGTAGTACAAACTTGGAGGAAATAAAACAGGCAGAGAATAATCCCGTGAGGTGCGCTGATCAAGAAGCTACTAAAAAAATGATAAAACGCATAAAACAAGTGCAAGGAGAAAAAGATAGTTTGGGAGGAGCCATTGAGTGCCTAGCATTAAATGTACCCGCAGGACTAGGCGATCCCGTTTTCAACACTCTTGAAGGAGATTTAAGTAAGGCACTCTATGCCATTCCCGCGGTGAAAAGTGTCGAGTTTGGAAGCGGTGTTGACGCAGCTAAGATGACTGGTTCTCAGCACAATGATCCTTTCGCTATTCGTGAGGGAAAAGTAATTACCCCTTCAAACTATGCGGGTGGAATTCTGGGGGGAATAAGCAATGGCATGCCTATAACCTGTAGAGTTACGATAAAGCCCACAGCATCGATTGGGAAACCCCAGCAAACAGTGAACCTCAGAAATATGAAAGAAACCACAATAGAAATTGAGGGGAGACACGATCCCTGCATTGTACCAAGGGCGGTTCCTGTTGTAGAAGCTATGGTTGCGCTGGTTATTGTGGATCACGCAATTTCCGCTAATCTGATTCCAAGAGTTTTAGAGAAAAAAATTTGAAACGTTTAAGTACCAGCTCTCTTCTTTCAAAAATAAAAATTGGGTCTGGATTCTTTACTATGCATATTTTAGACTAAAAGTGCTTTAATTGTTGTGTGAAATGAGTTTCGGCTTAAAAAATTGGCAGAAAGTTTTAAACAATGATAATTTTACCAGATTTTAGGTTAATTCGATTCTTAATATCAAAAATTTTGAGGCAAACACTTTGGATGAACTCGAAACGTTAAGATTAAAAATTAATGAAATTACAGTTGATATCTTTAGGCTAATAAAGAAACGTTTGGAACTTGCAAGGGCGATAGGGAGAATAAAAGCTTTAAAGGGTCTTCCTATAAAAGACGAGGAGGCTGAGAGGCGGCTTCTATCCACTGTGCGGAAGACCTGTGAAGATTTGAGGATTTTTCCTGAACTCGGTGAAGCGTTAGCTAAATTGTTAATTAAATATTCTATAAAAGTACAGGAAGAAAGTGATAATTGAAGTTATGAATTAAAAACTATGTTAAATTTAGAGTATGAGGGATAAAAAATGAAAGTTCCGAAGATTGCGATTATAGGAGGATCCGGACGCATGGGTATATGGTTCGCTCAATATTTCAAAAATAAAGGTTATACGGTGGTTCTGAGCGCTAGGAATCGTGAAAAATTAATCGCAGCAGCGGAAAGCCTGAAGGTAAACTACGCTAAAAACAATGAGGAAGCGGTGAAAAATGCAGATTTTGTAATGGTTTCTGTACCGATTGCTAGTACTGCAAGTATTATAACAGAACTAGCACCACATATGGATCGAAAAACAACTGTTTTCGATATAACGTCAGTAAAGGGAGAGATAATCAAAACTTTAGAGAAACAGAGCTTAAAACATGGGTTTAAAGCGGTTAGTGTCCATCCAATGTTTGGACCCGGCGCCAAAAATTTAACGGGACATACTATAGCAATCGTACCGATTAAGGGTTCGGAGGACGCGGCTGAAAAACTAGGGCGGATTTTTAGCAAGGATGGAGCCAAAGTAGTATCAACCGACGGCAAAACCCACGACCGAATGATTAGTACAGTGCTTGGTTTACCTCACTTTTTAAATATTTTATTTGGAAAAGCTTTATTAGAAATACCGGACGCACTTCCCCGAATTAAGGAATTCTCTGGAACCACATTTGCATTGCAGCTTCTTTTAACTGAATGCGTTTTCAGGGAGGAACCAGAACTATACTCAGAAATTCAAATGAGAAATAAAGAGTTCCTAAAATTTTTGGATAAGATGGAAGGGATATTTAGTGAATTAAAAGAAGTAGTTCAAAAAAATGAAAAAATAGAATTCTCTAAAATCTTTGAGATGGTACGAGAAAAGCTAATTCAGGACACTGATTATGCAAATGCTTATGATCGATTTTATCAGATAATCGAAATTTTAAAAAATAGGACATAATAAAAAAACATTTCAAAAAAGAGTAACTATCAGTTTTAAAATTATGAAATACTTTGAAAAAATTACAACTTTTATAATTTTCCATCTTTGATTAAATTTAAAGCTTTTTCTACTTTTTTCTGATACTCAGAAACCTTGCTTTTAACCTCTTCTTTGCTCGGGGCCGCTATAACTTTACCGCTTTTAGCGTCTATCCTTATCTCTCCCACATCTCCAATATATTTTCCAAGAGCCATATGTTGATAGCCAAATATCGCTTTCCAATAACCTCCATCCAGATCTAGTTTGCGCAGTTTGAAAACAAGACCGTAATTATCAACTATATAAGTTCCAAGGATCTTCTTAACCTGAGATATATCAATGGGCATAAAATTCACCATTCACAGGACATATAAATTAACTAACTAACTGAACACTTAAGTAATTTTCTTTAAGGGAAACTCGGAAAAATCTCTCTCTTTTTTTTGGCTTTCCCAATAAAGTGATATTTTCTACTCTCCCAAAAAAAGATTACGGTTGCTAATGTTATACTTGAATCATTCTAGAAGACTCATGTTCCTTTTGATACACTATTCTAAAATAGTTTTTTAGAATCTATTTGAGTGAAGGTGGAATTAAGAATGGTAGCAGTCTATGAAACAATAGTTGAAAAAGCTCTGTGCTATATCTGCCACGAAAAAACCGAACACTACTGCGAAGATTGCGGACGCCCCGTTTGCGCCACCCATAGCACAATCTGTAAATTTTGCGGTAAACACTTGTGTCTGAATTGTGATTATTAGAGACTGCTACTAAACTTAAATTCTAGCTTCTTGAGTTTTCAAGTACAAAAGATATTATTTGGCGACGAGTACCATATTTCCTTCCAGTTTTACCATTCCCGCTCTTTCAAGCCAAGCAAGGTTAGCTCTTACCTGTGCTGGAACTATTCCCGTGGATTTAATCAGGTTTTCAACAGAAATTTTCTTGATGCTCTCAACTATGAAGTATATTTTAAATCGTGGGTCAAGTGTCATGGCTCCTCGGTATTTCTCTAATTGTTCTTCTCGAGCTTTCTTTTCTCTTTCTAGCTCTTCTCTCATTTTTTCCAATTCGTTGGTCCTTGACTCGAGCTCTTTGACTTGCGCTTCTAGTTCATCCTTCCCCGCAAATACTTGCTTCTCAATTATCTCCATCTCAGATTTCAAAGAACTTATTTCCGCTTCCTTCAGGTGTAAATTACTTTCTTTTTCTTTTATGAGGTCAGCGTTAGCTTCTACGTCACTTTTCAGTTCTTCGATTTCAGATCGTAATCCCCTTGCTTCATTCTCTAGTTGTTCAATGAGTTTTCGTCCTTCTCTTAGTCTTTCTTCCTTAAACTCTAAGTCTTTGCGTCTATCCTCAATTATGGCTTTTAGCCTTTCGACTTCTCTCTCTTTGAGTTTAAGCCTGTCTGCGCCTTCGGCTATAAAGGCGTCTCTTTCTTTAACCATGCTCTCTAGAGTTTTTATCTGTCCATTAAACTTGGATAACTCTTGTTGTGCCCCTTCTAATTTTCCCTCTAGTTCAACGGCCCTTGTTCTTTCCCGTTCGAGGGTTCTTTGGAGAGTTGATAGTTCTCTGCTTGTCGACTCTAATTCGGTTCTTGCTCTTTCTAGTTCTTCTCTTCTTGCATTCAACTCTTTTTCTTTTTCTTTAAGTTCTTTACTTCTCGCTGCTAGTTGGGCGTTGGTTGCTTCGAGGTTTTTTTCCCTCTCTGAAAGAATTCGAGACCTTTCCTTTAGTGCATTTTCTTTGTCAACAAGTTGACTGTTTAGTTCCTCCACTCTCCGTCTAACTTCCCTCTCTTGATTCTCAAGCTTCTTAATTTCCTGTTCCGCATTCCCGAGTTTTCCAAGCAACGTTTTAGATTTCTGTTGCTCTGTTCCAAGTTGACCCAGAGCAGAATTCAGTTTAGCTTCTATAGACACCAATTCCATCTTTTTTTGATCCAAGCTGCCCTTAATATCATCTAATTCTTTCCTTCTTACTTGCAATTCTTTATCTTTTTGTTCGAGCTCCTTTACTTTTTCTGCCAAGGCTGTGGAGTTTTTTCTTAAAAGAGACTCTCTTTCTGCGAGTTGTTGATCAAACTGGCTAATTGTTGATTTTACTCTTTCCTGCTCCTTTTGGAGGACGCTGAGAAAGTCTGTAGCGAACTTGTTTATAGCTTCTCTAAAAACACGAATTTCTTTTTCGGTGGCATCGGAGAGGTTGCGCACCGCTTGGTCTCGTATCTCCTCAATGACTTCGGCTACGGTGTCGACAAAAGTGTTTTTAATGAGTTCTGAAGCGAATTGAATGTGAATCTTGGAAACAACACGTTCACTCACAGCGTCTTTCATGTTGAGAATATTTTCTTTTAAATCTTCCAAACTGCCCGAAATGGAAGCGTCCAATCCGAGCCTCACATCTTCTACAGAGGACTCTAAATTACCTAGGCCTTTACGTAGCAGTTCGACAGAGAAGAAACCAACTGATTCTGTGTTACTTGCTCTAGAACGATTTTCTTTCTGCATCCCGATTTTCCTCGTAAAAATGTCTGTTAAATTAAAAATAAGAATTCAAAACATTTAAAGTTTTACAAAAAATAGAAAAATTAAAGCTATATCTCATATTAAATAGTGAAACCATCTGATTTTTTTAAAAGCTACCCAAAAGTGTATTCAGAAAAGGTTTAATCATCCATAGGGATATTCTAATATAAGAAAGATAACGTAATTATGAGAATACCCGAAATCGATGAAGCAAACCGGCAAGAATGACCTTTAGGGATGATTGATTATAGTTACGCTGAGACGGGAAATCTCTCTACCAGATTCAAAAATACTCACTTTTCTCTTACTAATTAAAAATTAGTGACAACAATGTTTACTAGGGTTGACCAGAAAGGTGTTTACTCCTTACTAATAGAGCTTGAGGCTGAGACGCTGATTCAGGTAGGTAAACTGGGGAGAATCCACTTCCTCTCCGGATTTTATGTATATACTGGTTCTGCTATGGGCAATGGCGCCAGCAGTTTAAGGGGTAGAATAATGAGGCATCTTTCGGATGAAAAGAAGAATTTTTGGCACATTGACTACTTTCTCTCGAGCGAGTTCTCTAAGGTTTTAGGTGTAGTTTTTGCGGAGACCGTGGAAAATAGGGAGCATGACATGGTAAGTGCGCTTAAGGAGAATGCAGAAGTGGTTTGCAGGAAATTTGGCGCGAGTGACTGCGAAAGAAGCTGCGTGAGTCATTTACTTTATCTGGGCCAAAATCCCCATAAAAATCTAGAGTTCATTAAGGAAGCATACAAAAAACTTGAACTCGAACCTATTACATTGATTCCTAAAAATAAAAGGTAAAGGCTTAAAAGAGAGCCTGCAGAACTGTTCCACTTCAGTCAACTTTTATCTTTCTATTATTGTTTCCTCTACGGTTTTTCCGAAATGTCGTCCACCGGTAATGGTGTAAACTAAGATTTCGTCTCTTGGTCTCAACTTTGCGACTGAAACAGGCTTTCCATCCTTGTTTACCAAGTTTACCGTTTCAGCGTTTTGAGCCAAAGTTTTTAGGATCATTTTTCCCACATCTACTTCGGCCTTTATGAGAAGTAAGGGTCTTTTTTCTATTTTTACACGCCCAACCACGACTTCTCGGCAAATCCCCAGATAATCAACTGCGAGTACGTTATCACCAGCCTCCAGCTCTGAGAGATATTTTGTTTTCCTATCCGCCATCAATACATATGCGTGGACAGCTCCCGCGTTCACTCTGAATGGTCTAGAGGCGGCGAATTCTGTTTCAAGGGTTTCGCTGTGGATAAGAAACAATCCCTGTGATTGGCTGCCTATTAGCATTCCTTCGCCTTTTCTTAGGAGTGAACAGGTATCTATGCAGACACGATCTCCTGACCCTACTTCGCTTACTTCTATGACTCTTGCTGGTACCAAATCAAGTTTTGCGGGCATCTCAATTATTTTCCCTAGTTCCGATATTTCATTTTCCGTTTGAGGCGTAAAGACTACTCCGTCTACTCCAAGTTCTAGAGTTTGAAAGAGGGTCTTCGCTTCCTCCCTATTTTCAGCTTCAGCATACAATTCTGTTTCAGATTTGTGAAGTTCTGCTATCAAGTTTTCTAGGGGTATTATCTTCCAATCCTCCGCTTCTACAATAATGTATGGAACGCCTCTCTTGGAGAGTTCTAAGACTGTTTGTTCGTCCTTCTTTGTTTTAATTTTTACCCAGCATGAGACGCTTTTTTCGTATTCCATAACTTTCGAAATTTTTTCAGGGCTGGTCTCGGTGGTAAGTAGTACATCGGGTTTAGCATTCTTTGAAAAAGAGAAAATGGTTACAGAGCCTAGTTCTCTGAGTTGGGGTGTGATTGATTCATCAGCTATGAAAGCGTTTATTCCGCTGGTCATTGAGGTTACCGCTATTTCTTTCGCTTCTTCCCAACTGTCCTTTAAACGTATTATTATCTTCTTCATCGCTATGTAGACTCCAAAATTTCTAAGGCTTCCTCAACGGAAATCCCATTTTTCACTATTTCTGAAACCGCCCTTACAATCGCCGTTGGTTTTTCATGTTGAAAAGCGTTCCTTCCCATAGCCACACCTATGGCTCCCGCTTCCATAGAATCCTTAACCATCTGTAAAGCTTCGCGGTCTGTTTCTGTCTTAGGACCTCCAGCAATAATAATCGGCACCGGGCACCCCTCAACCACTTTCTCGAAAGTGCTAACGTTTCCGGTAAATGGAGTTTTTATGATGTCTGCTCCGAGTTCTGCACCTATTCTGGAGGCGTGGGCAATTGCTTTAGGATCTAGCGCATCAACGTTTTTTCCTCGGGGGTACATCATGGCGATTAGAGGCATTCCCCAATTCTCACATTCTCCTGCTAACTGACCTAGGTCCTTTAGCATCTCGTTTTCCTTTTCACTGCCTATGTTAATGTGTACGGAAACCGCGTCCACGCCGAGTTTAACTGCTTCTTCAACTGTTCCGACAATAATTTTCCAATTAGGATCTGGTCCTAAGGCGGTGCTTCCCGAGAGATGCATGATCAACCCGCAGTCTGGCACCTTTTCTAGCTGTCTTAGTACACCCTTGTGAAGTAAAACCGCAGTCACCCCGCCCCTTGTAACTAGTTCAACCATTTCCCTAATATTCTCAAGCCCCTTTATGGGGCCATTTGTGACTCCATGATCCATAGGAACTATAACGGCTTTACCGTTTTTTATTATTCGTTTCAATCTAACTTCTTTTCCTCTCAATTCTTTGCACCTCACAGAAGATTTTTCGCGTAAAGGAGTTCCGCGTTAAGCACTGCATTTCCCGCAGCGCCTCTAATGGTGTTGTGACTAATGAGTGTCAAGAGTAATGAATTCTCGTCGAAGCCCGGTCTTATTCTTCCGACAGTTACGCTCATTCCTGGAGCTGTACCTGCCATACGGTCTAAACGTGGCTGCGGTCTATCTATTTCGTCTCTAACTATTATCGGTTTTTTTGGTGCAGTAGGTAATCCCAGTTTTACGGGTTCGCCTTGAAATTCATTGAGAACTTTTTTAACTTCTTCAACATTCACTGGTTCCTTGGTTTTAATGAAAACGGTTTCAGTGTGTCCCTCAACTACTGGGACTCTGTTGCAAGAAGCCGCTATTTTGAAATCTGCGAACTTAACTTGCTTATTCTCCATTTTGCCTAAAACTTTACGGGTTTCGTTTATCACTTTTTGCTCTTCGTCTTTAATATACGGGATAATGTTATCAGTGATTAGTAATCCGGGTACACCGGGGAGACCGGCTCCAGAAATGGCTTGCATCGTACTTACGTATACCATGTCAAGTTTGAAACGGTCGTGAATGGGCTTAAGAACCATAATCAAACCCATAGCTGTACAATTGGGATCAGTAACTATACACCCGTCCCAATTCCTATTCTCTCTTTGAACGTCTACTAATTGAATATGGTCCGGGTTTACCTCAGGAATAATCAGAGGGACATCCTTTTCCAACCTGTAGGCACTAGCCTTACTCTCAACCACGCAGCCCGCCTCAGCGAATTTCCTTTCCGTTTCTTTCGCTATATCCGAAGGCAAAGCAGAAATAACAAGAGGAGCCGCAGCCTCACCCGGATCAGTATTAACCACCGTCATATCCCTTAAATCTTCGGGAATATCCTCTGGCAGATACCAGTTTACAGCGGCGTCCTTGTAAGTTTTGCCAGATGATCTCTCCGAAGCCGCGATGGAAACAATATTGAACCAAGGATGATTAGACAGCATTTCCACTAGTCTTTGACCAACAGTACCGGTACAACCCAAAATTGATACATCTATCTTCTTCAATCCTTAACCTCCAGATTCGTTTAAATTTAGACACAAACATTCAAACTTAACTATTATACTCTCCTCTGCATTCACCGTTCATTCCCTCTAAAAACAGCTTTTCAAATTTGCACTCTCTAAAAATCGAATATAAACTAAAAATAGCAGTATGGTGTAGACCTAAAGCCATGTTTGGCAGGGCATCACCGAACCACCACATCCGCATCCAGTCAATAGATATTGGCAGGGCATCACCAAATCCAAACCACCTGACAATAGTACTCCATCCTTAACATAAACACGGTATTAAATGTTTCGCAAATACCCAAACTCCAAACAGATCTAAACCATAATTAACAATTTGCTACAAATTTATTTTTGTTTTGATTCCAACTCGAAAACTAAATATTTAAAAATTTTGACTCAAAGAATAACACATTTATAGGTTGCGTACCTAGCTTGACCATAATCCTTTTTAAACAATACGGCTAATTAACCCTAGAAACCAATGTAAAGGTGCCCAAAATGTCTGATGACACAGTTACCGGAAGTAGAAAAGGTTTCATCATAAATTACGTCCACGGAATACGAACCCAAAGAAACAAGTACATGTTAATCAAGATACAGGGAATTGAATCGGACAAAGACGCCGCCAAATTCGTAGGAAAAACGGTAATATGGCAAACCGCTTCTGGAAAAAAGATGAGAGGAAAAATCACTAAAGTTCACGGTAAAAATGGTGTGGTAAGCGCCCACTTCAAACACGGTCTGCCCGGACAAGCTCTCGGAACAGAAATAAAACTAGCTTAAACGGCACTCGGCAAAAATAATCTCTTTTTAGTTATTCTAGTCCTATAACTCGGGTTTCATTCCTAACATAAACGATTTTTCAGGTCTAAAACAGTGAACATCAGAAAAAGATTAAAAACTCTTCAACCCTCCAATCATAGTGTATAAAAAATAACGTACTGTTCACTCAAAAAAGAAATAGGTTTTAAATCATCATTTTTAAATGAATAAGTGGGAGGATACGCGTGTTCGCGGTTCCCTTTTTAGGACCAGCGGGATCTGGAAAGACCTCACTGGCAGGGAGTTTCGGCGAATTCCTAGCCGAAAAAGGTTACAACGTAAAAATTTTTAATCTGGATGCCGGAGCGGAGTATCTGCCCTACGTTCCGAATTTCGATATACGGGATTTTTTTCGAGTTTCAGAAATAATGAAAAAAGAACGCATCGGTCCGAACGCTTCCATAATAAGAGCCAGCCAAATGATATACGAAGTGTCCGGCCAAATCATAGAGCGGATGAAAAAAACCAAAGCGGACTACGTGTTAATCGACACCCCAGGCCAATTAGAAGTCTTTGCGTTCAAACCCACTGGAAGCCTATTTATGGAAAAACTCCGCGATATGCGAGTATGCGGAATCTTCCTCCTAGGCGCAGACACCTCTCCAACCACCACAGGATTCGTCGTCGCCCTACTAATGAGCATGGCCATACAGATTCAACTCGGCATCAACCTGATAACAGTCCTACACAAATCAGACATGCTGAAGTCCAAAGAGTTCTTGGAAATGCTCAACAACCCCGAATTACTCAGAGACAAAATAACCACCACGGAGCAGAGCGGAGTAATCACAGACCTAGCATTAGACGCACTCAAAATCATAAAAAACGTACACCCCGCCGTAAGAGTAATCGCAACATCAATAATAAACCACGAAGGATACGAAGAACTCTTCGACCTCCTCCACGAAATCTTCTGCAGCTGCGGCGACAACTTATAACCTCATTCCCCGTTTTTGCTCCTCCCCCTCCTTCTGCGTTTTTGTTAAGAACCGCATCTACTTTTCCTGACTATTTCCTGTTTCCGTAGCAATGTTTTTATTGTTTATTAGTGAATGAGTTTTAATTATTGTTCAGCCGACCGTAATCTTCGCTAGTACGCGTTTATTTAGGTGGTGATTAATTTGATTCTTGTTGCGGATTCATCCTTCCTCCTAAGCCTCATTGAGGGAAACAATGAAACCACTGAAATTTGGGGAAAAGCGAAAGCTGAGGGAAACCGCATTTTTATCTCCACGATTTCAATAGCCTTTTTCACTTCAAAAAGCCTCCACGAGGGAAAAGGTGAGTACACAGATTTAATACTCGCAGTTTTAAGACAGACCCTAAACGTAATCATAGTCGTGTGTGACATAGGGATCGCCATAGACGCAGGGCGAATCATGAACTCAACCCTAGTCGGCGTGGAGGAAGCCTTCGTCCTCGCAGTCGCACGTTTAAAGAAGGCTGAGGGAGTGTTAACCATCCAAAAAAATAATTATTCTCAAGCTATTGAGAAGGGACTGATTAACAAGCTACTCTAACACTTTCTACTCCGACCAAATTCAATCCCAAACAAACAGCATTTTCCACTTATACAATTTAGATTCAATCCGGTTTACGTTCCTCTATACTTATTAAACAAATTTTTTGCACTTTCAAACATTTTCAGAAAAAAATTTACCATCAAACTTATATGCATCCTTAACCATTTTTGCTTAGTTAAACCGAGGGGCTAAAGCCTTGAAGATCCTTGACAAACTAGACCGGAAAATCCTAGATATACTCGAAAATGACTCCCGCTCCGCAGTGAAAGAAATCTCACTAAAAACCGGAGTCAGCGCCGGCACCGTCACAAACAGAATAAAAAAGCTACTAGACCTAGAAACCATCAAAAAATTCACAATCTCCATCGACTGGAGAAAACTCGGCTACGACATACTAGCAATACTACTAATCGAAACCAAATACCAAAAAACACAGGAAGTCGCCAAAAAAATCGCCAAATACCCAGAAGTCATCAAACTATACGTCTGCACCAGCGGAGTCTACGAAATCATAGCAATGATAAAAAGCAAAAACATGCAAAGCTACTCCCTCTTCAAACAAAAAGTCGACCAACTACCAGAAATAGAAAAAATAAAAGACCTAATGATAACCGACGAATACATCTAAAAACCAAATAAAAAATATTTATCGAAGAAAACCCACCCCTCAAGTCTTCTCCCCAAGCTTAAGACGAGGAGCAACACCCAAAGCCATAAGCTCCTGCAACAAAAGCTTACGTGTAGCTCATATTAACCTTAGCCACCCGAGTATCCTCACTCTAAAGCGGTCAATAGTAACAGCTCTCGTCTTTATCGTAAACAATAATGATACCTCGTCCCACAGACATACAAGCATGATAATTATTAGTATTTTCAACAAGCCCCTCCTTCAAGTGGAACGCGGCCCAGTGCCCTATCAGACATTCTCAACCTGAACATGTTTTCATAAATATTTCAAAAAATAACAAAATGGTTATATAAATGTTTGAAAATTTATACAACATTTTCTACCGATTTTTACACATCTTACATTTGAAAGAGAAACCCAAAAAGATAAAAATCCTCCAATGCGAAAAATGGAAAATTATAAAACAAAAAAAGAAAATAAGAGAAAAATAAAACAAAAAACTAACAATTAACCTAGGTTTTCTCAGCGAGCTTAAGACGGGGAGCGACGCCAAGCGACATCAGTTCTTGCAGCAACAGTTTAAACGCATAACTCATGTTAACCTTAGCAACCCGAGTATCCTCACCACACAAAGGACAGTAGTAGCGACCCTTATTCTTATCATAAACCGCAAGCATGCCACATTTCTCACAAACCAGTGTGGTGGTCTTGTCCGACTCCTCAACAAGCTTCTCTTTCAGGATTAGGGCACAACCGTGCCCAATCAAACAGTCTCTTTCCATTTCTCCGAATCTGAGTCCTCCTTCTCTGGCTCTTCCTTCTGTTGGTTGTCTTGTTAGTATTTGTACTGGTCCTCTTGCTCGTGCGTGTATTTTGTCTGCTACCATGTGGTGTAGTTTTTGGTAGTATACTACTCCTATGAATATGTCTGCTTCGTATTTTCTTCCGGTTATTCCGTTGTACATTACTTCTCTGCCGTTGTATTTTAGGCCTCTTTGTTTTAGTTCTTTGTATAGGTTTTTTGGTGTTTCGCCGCTGAATGCGGTGCCGTCGATTTTTCTTCCGCTGAGTGATCCTACTTTTCCGGCTATGGATTCTATTACTTGTCCTAGGGTCATTCGTGATGGTATGGCGTGTGGGTTTACTATGAGGTCGGGGACTACTCCGTCTTCTGTGAAGGGTAGGTCTTCTTGGGGTACTATTAGTCCGATTATTCCTTTTTGTCCGTGGCGTGTTGCGAATTTGTCGCCTAGTTCGGGTATTCTTTGGTCTCTGATTTTGACTTTGATTAGTTGGTTTCCGTCTATGGTTTCGGTTACTGATACTGTGTCTACTGTTCCGGTTTCGCCGTGTCTCATGCTGGTTGAGGTTTCTCTTCGGGTTTGGGTGGGTAGTTCGAAGCCTGCGTTTTCTTCTAGGAATCTGGGGGGGCTTGTTCTTCCGATTATTATTTCGCCGCCGTGGACTTCGGCTTCGGGTTCGATTATGCCGTCGTCGGATAGGTGGCGGTAGGCTTCTGCGGCGCGGTATCCTCTGACGTTTCGGTCGGGTATTTCGAATTTGTCTTCTTGTCCTCCGGGGTATTTTCTTTCTTCGGCTTCGTAGCTTCGGAAGAATGTTGATCTTCCTAGTCCGCGTTCTAGGGAGGCTTTGTTGATTATTATGGCGTCTTCTATGTTGTATCCTTCGTAGGATAATACTGCTACTATGAAGTTTTGTCCTGCGGGTCTTTTGTCGAATCCTGTGGGTGTGGTTGCTTTGGTGTTTACTATTGGGGTTTGTGGGTAGTGGAGTAGGTGGGCGCGGGTGTCTGCTCTGGTTCGGTAGTTGGCTGCGAAGAGTCCGAGGGCTTGTTTTACCATTCCTGCTTCGTAGGTGTTTCTTGGGCTTTGGTTGTGTTCGGGGTAGGGGATTATGGAGGCGGATATTCCGAGGATTGAGGTGGGTGCGATTTCTAGGTGGGTGGTTTTTTCGTTTATGTCTTGGGAGGTCATTGCTATGTGTGTGTTTTCTTCTTCTTCCGCGTCTAGGTATTCCACTATTCCTCTGCGGATGAGGTCGCTGAACTTCCATTCTTTGCTTCTGAGTTTCGCCGCGTGTTCGCTGGTGTATTTTTGGGTTTTGTTTTCCACTATTATCAGTGGGCGTCTGGCGCGTCCTTGGTCGCAGTTGGTCTGTATCTCGTTAGTGTCGGAGTAGTAGGCTATGTTTACCTCATTGTTTATCTGGCCAGTTCTCCTTCGCTTCTTTACTTCCGCCACGAAGACTAGTGGCTGCATATGTACTCCTATTAGTCGACCGTTTAGGTAGACCTGGGCGCCTTTGGCTCCCTCCTCTCTCTTCACCTCTTCTATGGGCTGCACACCCAAGTCCACGAAGACGCTTTCAATCTCTTTCTCGTCTGCACCCACGGATATGTAGGCTAGAAGCGCCAGGTTTTTAACCAGTCCACAGTTGGGTCCTTCTGGTGTTTCGTTAGGGCAGATTTTGCCCCAGTGGGTGGGGTGTAGGTCTCGAGCCTCGAAATGAGGCTGGCTTCTGCTCAGGGGAGAAACAACTCTTCTAAGGTGGCTGAGAGCGGACATGTAATTGGTTCTATCCAGAAGCTGGCTTACGCCGGCTTTGCCGCCTACCCAGTTGCCGGTTGCGAGCGCGTGGTGCAAACGGTCTGTGATGACATCTGCACGGACGGCGGTCTTAATGTTTCTACGCCTGCCTCTGACTGCGTTCCTCTCAAGCTGGTACTTAATGTCTCTGCAGAGACTGAGGAAAGCCACCCGGAACAGGCTCATCAAAAGATCGCCGGCGAGCTTCAATCTCTTATTAGCGTAATGGTCCTTGTCATCTTCGGTTCTTTCACCGAGAGCCAATTCAATGATGTGTGAAGCCATCTGGCCCAGATAGAACCCTTTCCTTAACCGGTCCTTAGCTTCGGTGCCGATGTGTGGGAGAAGGTAGCGGTCCAGAACCTGCTCCGCTCTCTTCAAGCGGTAGTCCCTGGTCTGACCCACAGCAACACGCTTGCCAACGTAGTCGAGCGCTTCGTCGCGGGAGATAATCGTAGACGCCGCCTCAATGGAGGGAATCAATTCGCGGACAACTTCATCCTCCTCAGAGATGGCTTCAGCGATTTGTTTATCACTTTCCAGTCCTAGGGCGCGCATCAAAACCACTATTGGAATCTTCCCGGGAACCGAGGGGAAAGAAATCCTAAGGGAACCGTCACGCCTCCGCTCCATCGTCACGGGCGCCCTGAAACCCTGAGCCGTGCTGAACACCTTAGCAACATGGGTGGATGAACTGCTCTTATTAGCCTCCTCAATAAGAATACGGTTAGGGGCGAGATCCTCCTGGGTGACCAGAACCCTCTCACTCCCATTAATAATAAAGTAGCCTCCCGGATCATCTGGGTCTTCCCCCAGAGTGATGAGTTCCTCCCTGCTTAACTGGGAGAGGGGGCACTTTTCGGATTTCAGCATGATAGGCAAACGGCCAATGTAAACCTCAACCGGTGTCTCTTCAGTATCTCCCCTTTCATCACGATAAACGATAGTCATCTCCAAGTGCAAGTTTGAGGCGTATGTCAGGTTACGGATGCGGGCCTCGTTGGGGAAAACCGGCATGGTTGAACCGTCAGCCTCTTTCACCGTAGGCTTTCCAACCTCAATCTTACCCAGCCTAACGTAGTAATTCTCCCCTTCTGGTTCAATGCCTGCTGTCTCGTCTACTATCTGCTGCAGCCCATGCTTAATAAACTCGTCATAAGAATCCAAGTGCTGCCGAACCAGACCATTCTCCTCAATAAAAGCTTCTACAACACGCCAATTATCCAACTGCTCACCGTTAGACATAACAACCACTTCTAAGAATCAACCAATCACAAACTATAAACCCGTTTTAAGGTCCCAAACGACTATCAGAAACTAACAATACACTGACAAAAACTAAAACAAAGCACTTTATATTCTTTATTCTTACCATCAATTATTCAGCCTAAAACAATCCAATTCCCGATCTATTATAGCAGAATCTGAGTGAGTTTTGGCGGGCCGTACGGGATTTGAATTCGCGAGCCCCGATAAGTATCAGAGGCTACCCGCGACCGCCTGGTGACTCTCCTGCACCGTTCCAGTGCTGGTTAAAAGCTTCACCCTTCGGAGGTAAGTCCACCGAAGTCAGACGCTCTACCTAATTTCTCGGTTCAACGGTTCTCGTTGAGCCCCTGAGCTAACGGCCCACTTTTTTGAGAGTACGGTAAGATAGCCTATGGAGATTTATATTTTTTTCCTTCTGAATTCCGGCAAAATGTAACAGGTATTTGTTTTTGGTGTTTGTTATGTGGAAATGTTTTTGCTTAACTCCTCTAACCGGTCTTGGAATTAGGAAAGAAGGCTTACACCGCCACCTTTACACGCAGCCAATAAACAAAAACACATACACCCCACGCAAAAAACATACTTATTACATCATGCCTTGAATTCCATGCTTAATCCATTTTTATTTGCAATTTGCCCCTATTATTTCAAAAAATTTGCGGCAGGCGGTTTTCATCTCTTAGGATAGAGAAATTAAAATTCACGTCAAAAATTGGAAATTGTTTCATAGAAGAAAGGTATTGGCGCCCAAGCCGAGATTTGAATTCCCGCCATAAAACCTTTGTTTTTTGGCCTCGGGTTTCCGCCACAAAACCATCGTTTTTGTGTCCACGACGTGACAGGCCGCGATGATAGGCCGGGCTACACCACTTGGGCGCTTTTGTGTGTTTGATTAGAATTAGTCTAAAAATATAAATTTTTCTGTTCATTTGTTGGCTTTCGTCTCTGGTTAGTTATTTTTGGTGGAAAAAATGTGAATGAGGTTGTATTAGTATCTAAAAAGCTGCATTTTTTGTAAAAATATCAATGCTGTTTTCAAATGAGGCTACCAATACTTGTTTGGTGTTTGTCTAACTTGTTTTTGTGGTGGTGATATTTCTAAAATTGGTGGAAATAATATCTGTTGTAAAAGCTGAATAAAATCGGATCAACATTCGAAAATTGTCTGCCCAGAGGCTAAATTTCAGGTCATGTAATCCGTAATACGCTGCTGCTTGGTTGTGTGTTTGAAGCTCTGGGGTTTTGGTGTTGTGTTTGCGCTTGTGGTTTGAAGATAAGTTGGTGTTTGTTTTTGGTTAGAAACGTTTATATTTTCGTTTTGTGTGTGGGAAGTAGACGTCGCTGCGTGAAAGTTAAGCTCATGCATGATTCTGTGAGTACTGCTCTCCGCGAGGGAGCGGAAAAACTGAATACTGGCGCTTCGGTGCCGGTCATAGTGCATGGGGATCACCCGTTCTCTTACCGAACACGGATCAGCGACGCCACAATTCTAATTTCTCTGATTTTTGGGTTTTTGTGTTGATTTTTGCTGGTTGTGCGTTGCTTTTTTCTTTTGTGTTTTTTGGGGTTTTTTGACTTTTTTGTTGTGTTGTTTTGGTGTTTTTTGTATACTATTTGGGATTCGTTTTCGGGAATAATTATGTAGTGTTCGGAAAGCAAGGGCAAGGGAGGGAACAAAAACTTTATGTAATTCTTGTACTTATCATTTTACGCACACCATTTTCTGGTGTGTTGTTGTCTACCCATTTCGGTGGGGACGTTGTGTAGTCAGAGTGGTTTGGGACAATGGTTTGGTTGTTCTGAACTCGGCTAAGAAGCATGGCAGGCTCCAGAGGCTGTGAGATTAAGCAGGTTTGCTGACCAGAAGATGATGAACTTCTGGAGAAGTGAGCTTGAGAAACCTGTTGGTCGAGAGTTCAAAAGGGGAAATTTTGTTTCTCCTTGGAAGTCTCTCCGTCCCCACCATTTTTCTGTTATTTTATGATTCTGGCTAGGTGGGAGTAATATTTTTCCTTTTTTGGTTTGGGTCAAATATATAACTTTTTTCTTATCGTGAATATAATATGTTATAAGACTGGTTTTTGAAACGTTGGAGTTGGCTGTGTTGAAGGGTTTGGATATTAAGCTTGTTCTTCCTGGGTCTTTGATTTCTGATGCTTCGGATTTGAGGCTTAAGACATTGAAGTTGGGGCAGGTGGGGCGTTTTGCTGCTATTTTTAGGGTGTCTGAGATTCTGCTTTATGCGGATTATAGTTATGATAAGCAGGAGGGAGATTTGGTTCTGATTAAGAAGATTTTGGATTATATGGAGGCACCTCAGTATTTGAGGAAACGTCTTTTTCCTCCGTCGCCACTTTTGAAGTATGCGGGCGTTCTTCCACCTCTTGCCTCTCTTCATCACCCGCTTGAGAGTAGAAAAAAGGAATTACGTGATGGGGAATTTAGGGAAGGTGTGGTTGTCGCAAATGATTCCAAGGGGGCTTTAGTGGATATTGGGGTGGAGCAGCCTCAAAGACTAAGGAGAGTTAATTTGCCCGTGAACAGCCGTGTCACGGTTAAAGTGGTGGTAAAGAATGAGGAGTTGTACTTGGATAGGGCGGATCGTGATGAGATTAGTGATTATTGGGGTTACTTAGTTACGATTTCTAGGGATTCTCTGGGTTCGACTCTTCAGAAGCTTCGTCCAGCATTGATTGTTTTAACTTCTAGGTATGGCGCTGCGTTCAGAGATGTTTCTGAGAGGGTTTTGGAGAGGTGGAGGGATGCAGGAAAGCTTTTCTTGGTTTTCGGGGGCCCCTATCAGGGATTAAAAGAGATGCTCGAAAAGGAGAAAAGGAGTCCGCATGAGGTCGGGGATTTTGTGGTAAACTTTGTGCCTAACCAGGCGACGCGAACTATAAGAACTGAGGAGGCGGTGTCAGCGGCGTTAGCGGTCTTGAACATGTATCGTGAAAACGCTTCAAAATGAGACTTCATGAGGGCTAAGCAGAGTTTTTTGTGTTTCTGCCTTTCATTTGGTACGTTAAACGTTAAAAATTTATTAATTCAATGACTAGAGGGTTACAGCTTCTTACGTTCTTATATAGAGGGTTGATTTTTTCCTGGGATTGTTGATAAGAAAATTTAATTAAGGACTGTGCAATTGCTTTACAGAGCAATAGTTTATGGTAGGAGATAAGTCAAATGGGCTTTAATGCTTACAAGGTAATAATTAGGCCTGTAACCACGGAATCTGCATTGGAACTGATTGAATCCGAAAACAAGATAGTTTTTTTAGTGTATCGGAGTGCTAATAAGTCGAGTATAAAGAGGGCGGTAGAAGAACTCTACAATGTGAAGGTTGATAAAGTGACTACTTTAGTTCTTCCTGGTGGTAAGAAGAAGGCTTTCGTAAAACTTTCACCTGAAAACAGCGCGATTGATGTGGCAACCGAAATCGGTATATTCTAGAAGAAATTTTCTAAAATTAATTATGTTTATAGTATTTACTCATTTTTACTTATTTTAAATGAAATTGGGTTTCGATTTCTAACATCTGGTAACGGTGTCCCGCTTGGGAATAAAGGATTTAATTAGGGAAATAAATAAACTAAAAACTGGCCCAGTGAGTGGGGAAATCTCTAGGCGAATGAGGGAGTTTGAGGAACTACATGAGAGGGGTAATGCTGAATGGTTTTCGGAGCTTTGTTTTTGTATTTTAACCGCATATTCTAGCGCTGAGCTTGGTTTAAAAATTCAAAGAGATCTAAACTGTGAAGATTTCTTAGCACTATCCCAAGAAAATCTTTGTTGCAAACTTAGAGAAGAGGGTCATAGATTTTCCGAAAGAAGAGCGGACTTTATTGTTTGTGCGAGAGATTTTTCTAATATTAAGGAAATCATTACTGGTTTTTCGGATGAGAGAGTGGCTAGAGAATGGTTAGTTGAGAGAATTAGGGGTTTAGGCTACAAAGAGGCTAGCCACTTTCTGAGAAATGTTGGCTACAAGAATATTGCAATACTGGATAGGCATGTTATCAGAGTTATGTTTAAATACGGATTAATTAGTGAAATTCCTAAAACACTGACTAGAAGAAAGTACCTTGAATTAGAGCAAAAACTGGAAAAGTTGAAGGAAAGGGTCGGTCTATCCCTTGGAGAATTGGACCTATATCTATGGTTCATGAAAACCGGTAAGATTTTGAAGTAATAGTCTTCTCTGTGCTTAGGCTAAGAGAGACACGTAAATTGCCAAGAAGATTAGCATTATCGCATATGATGAGATGAGTGCAACGGTCGTCGATAGTTCGTTGACCTGCCGGATTCCCAGCGCTATTATGAATGCTGCCCAGAGCCAGCAGGCGATCTCTATAATTGTCACAACATTCCAAACCGAGGACGCAAAAACAAGGGCTACAGAAATCCCGGCTTGGAGAACATTGGCATCAGCTGGAATAATTATTGTGGGTAGGCTTGTGAAGAGTACTAGAACTGATATGGCTCTGCCTATGAGTACTGGCGTGTAAGCATAGCCAATTATTGATAAATCCCTCTTGAAGCTGCCCTTTTTTCCGACTAATCGGAAGGGAAGCCAGTAGATGAAAACAAGAAATAGAAATTGAATAAAGACCAGTATTGCATTTGACGCCATTCTGCCTAAAAGGGCACCTTCGCCTAGAGCACGGAGAGCCCAGTAATTTCCAAAAGGATAAATATGATTCCATCCCGCGGCATAGCAGAGGGTAATGCCAAGGACGTTAAGCAAATATATTATAAGAGGTCCCGCAGCGTCGGGGGCTCGTGAAATATCGTGAAAGGCTTTATTCGGGGCGATTATGGCTTTAGCTATTCGAGTTGGAAAGGGCATCGCGCTAATGGGTTCCTTCTCGGGCCTTTTGAGTAAAGGAAGCAGTCTCTCTAGGGTTTCTTCGGCTATACGGTAATTACACTCCGGACAAACTTCTTCATCTGGTGCCACCAGAGCACCACACCTCGGGCAACTCATGGAAATTTCTCCGTTTTTTAACAAATTATTTTGCTTTGGCCTTTTTTATCAGAACTTGGGATTGAGGGCAGTATCTTTACATGAAAAATTGTTTTTTCAAATTGAACATTGGAATTATAAATTGATACTATTAAACCTGAGTATCCAATTGTATAATTACCTACCTTTTTTTGAAGAACTTTACTGAATTAATGGACAAGAGTACCTATATCTTTTCTGTTTATAAATTAATGCAAAGGTCAGAGAAGAATACTTTTGAATATGTGTTCACATAATATAATATCAGTCAAACCATCCAAATCAGAACCTGTTCAGGAGAAGATGGTTAAATGGAAAAGACCCAACGATTATACGTAGAGGAAACACGCCCCCCAATTTCCGATTCCTTATACAACACAATAGCTGCGCACAGAAAACTTTACAGAAAACTCGCTCTCACCGGAGGCGCGGTGAAGAGGCTCAGAGACACGTTAAAAGCAACTGATATACAAGATATGTTGAGCGGTAAAAAAGGAGAATTAAAACGCCTCGACATCATGCTTGAACTCTACTGTGATGAGGAGCATGAGAAAAAACTAGTGGACTTTTACAAAAAAACAGTTACAAAAAATAAACCCGAGAAAAACTTTATCCAAACTTTATCCGAAGCCGAAGAACGAGGAAGTGCTCCTTCCTTCAAGCTGGGACTAAGCTGGAACAATTTCAAATTTAACGTTCAGAAACTTACCGAAGAACTGTACGAAGTAGCGGAAACAACTTTCCTCATAAACTTCGAATTAGAACTGGGAAAATCGCTTATCACAGCCACTAACATGGCTTATCCTATAATCGATGAGAAACAAAACTTTTTCCTAGTGGAGTACATCCCTCCATTTAAAGCCACCTATCCCGATGGAAATGAAAAAACCTTCTCGAAACTCAGCTCACTGATAGAGGATGTGCATGGAAATCCAAAAGCAATACCCAAACTATATGTAATGGGAAACCAAGGAAAATGGAAACCATTAATAACTTTCGCGTGGCAATTCGAAGACGGACTAATAAAAATAAAAATTCCCTCTGACGATGGAAAAACCGAAGAGAAAGAGTTCATAATGAATCCCTTCACTGGCGACATAGAGATAATCAAGGGACAAATCAAAGTAGAAAAAGCCAAGAGCCCACCACAATTCAAACCAGAAAGAATATTCTTCTTTGAGCTAGGAGGAGACGAACTCGCAAAGCCAGAACTGAAAGCAGCACCGAAACCAGAACCAAAACCAACACCTAAAACTGCACCAAAGCCAGCATCAAAACCAGAGCCGAAAACACCGAAAAAGAAATCATGAGAAGAGTATCCTACTCTCCCAATAAAGAGAATATAATACTCTCACGAGTACAGTTTAGAATAAACTTTTTGTGACTTTAGTCAAGCCGCCTACTCCTTGAACCACTGCGAATCCAAATACTCGTCTATGTCCAAACTTATCCACTCATTTTTTTCCCCATAAAGTTGCTTTTCATGCAAAACTCTCACAAAGCTTATCGACCTACAGGTAAAGCAATAAACCTCAAACACCATTCCCTCAACTATCTCAAACCAAACCTCTTCCCTATCGCTGACCATTCCTCTCTCGATGCTAAGTTTTATTATTTCACCGTTGAGAGCCAAGTGCTTCTTAATAATCGACTCTACAACGCTAGAGATTTGCGAAACGAATTCGTAGAGCTCTGATTTCTCTTTTAAATAAATATTGGTGGTAACAATAACCGCATTTCCTTTTTCTTTCCGCTTAAACTTCAAACTCTCAGATAACCTCAAATCCCCATTCAAAACATCTTTGATCCCAGCGCTAATCTCACTGCTCAAAAAACCATGTTTCTGATCCATAAGACCACCATGCAATTAATCTCTATACAGCAAAGCCATAAATTCTAACATTATTCTATTAAAATAATCTAACTGACTCAAAGATTAACAGCTCCTATCACATACCTCAAAAAGTTATTAAGCAAACCCCACCTTCTGGTAAAAATAAAAAGAGAAACACATCAACTCGGAGGTCACAGCTTGGGTCTAAAAGTCGCTATTTGTGGAAAAGGCGGAGTAGGAAAAACCACTGTGGCTGGAAGTTTAGCGCGCCTTTTTGGTAGAGAAGGATTAAAAGTGTTTGCAATCGACGCGGATCCCAGTATGAATCTTTACAAGGCGCTGGGTGTTTCCCGCGAAACCATGAAGAAGGTAACCCCCATCTCTGAGATGAATGAACTTGTTGAGGAACGTACAGGCGCAAAGCCGGGTTCCTCGGGAGGCGTCTTCGTACTCAACCCCAAGGTATCTGATATCCCGGACCGCTTCAAGGTCACAGGCCCGGATGGAGTCCAGTTGCTGGTAATGGGTACGGTCACACAACCAAGTGGAGGATGTATGTGTCCGAGTAACGCCCTCATAAGAGCCCTAATGTCTCATATAGTGCTTAAAAGAGATGAAATAGTGGTTCTCGACATGGAGGCTGGAATAGAGCACCTGGGACGGGGGACAGCTAAAGGCGTAGATGCCATGTTAATAGTTGTGGAGCCTGGGTCACGTTCCCTAGATCTTGCTAAAAGGATCAAAGAGCTTGCGGAGGGATTAGGTGTTAAAAAGCTCTTCATAGTTGGAAATAAAGTTTCTGACGATGAGGAGGTTAAATTTTTGCAGAAGGCGAGCAGGGAATTGGGACTTGAACTCATCGCCGTAATCCCCTATGATCGAGAAATAATCAAAGCTGATTTGCACGATGCATCACCGTTAGATGTCTCTCCTGACTCTGCATCCATAAAACAAATCATAAAAATAAAAGAAAGACTAGAAAAGGAGTTAGCCTAACTTCAATCGAACTTAGAAACCAATCAAAATCTAGAAATATTTTTTCGCTATCTCCTGAATTGCTTTTTTAACATTTTCTCGAGCTCCTGACACAACGGCCACTCTCTCCTCCTCCAATTCTATGCCGACTTTGTACTTCTTGGCGACACGCATCAACTCTGATTCTGGTATTACTCTATCAAACCTAATACGCACAAAGTCCGAACCGCTGTCTCTAGGCACTCCCTTAACAAAAGTCTTTTTACGCTGGGGTGGAGGACTCAGTGGGGCCTCATCAATTTTCTTCTTCCATAGAGCAACATAGTCCTCACCCAATTCCTGAGCTCTAGCAAACAGTGCGGCTTTTACATTATTCAGAGTTACCTCTAAATCCACAAGATAATCCTTATGTGTGTGCGCTTCCCCCTCCGTGGACCCCTTGTAATGCGTAATTATGAAACGTGTATACCTTAAATTCTCAAAGACAATGATAGGAACCCGTATCTTTCTAGATTTCAGATCGCCGAGCATCTCGTTGAGAATATACCACTCACTCTCCAAAGCCGATAAATTTTCCATTCCTACCCAAATCCTCAACAAGCTTTACAAACAACACCAATAAACCCTAACTCACTCTTTCTTAAATTTCTATTTTTATTAACCCCCTCCAAACAATAAATTTAAGAAATTACTCTCCAATATTTCACGACACAAGTCAAGTCAGATTACCAAATTAACTGGGTGAATTAATTGAAACACCAACGAATAAGCTTCAAAAGTGATGGAATAACCCTCGTTGGTGATCTCTTGATACCATCCTCACCACATGAGCCTCCTCTTCCTGCCGTCTGCTTTCTCCATGGATTCCCAGGCGACGCGAATAAAATCGAAATTGGCTTGAACCTAGCGAAAATGGGCTATGTTTACTTGTGCTTTGATTTCCGGGGGCATCGAGAAAGTATGTCTCCTGGTTTTGAGGGACCATTCAGTTTTAAGGGGGAGATAACTGATTGCAGAAATGCTATAAATTATCTTACCGAACTCGACTTTGTGGACAAATCCCGTATAGGCCTCTACGGGGAAAGCATGGGTGGTGGTGTGGCTATTTGTTTCGCAGCTGAAGATAATCGGGTTAAAGCGGTGGCAGTAAGAGCCCCTGTTTTTGATACAGAGCTGATGTTTAATCACCCTATGTTCGAAATGACTATCAACTCTATGGAATACTTTCTTCCCGGGGAAGTTGTAGGTCTAACTTATCCTAATTTGCTCTCTCTTCTTAGAGAGGAGGCTAAAGAGTACAACCCTATCAAACTCGTGCATAAGATTTCTCCGAAGCCCCTTCTTATTGTAGCGGGAGCTCAGGATGAATTAATCCCCCTAGAAGGTGTCAAAGCCTTATATGAGAAGGCTGAGGAACCAAAAGAACTAATAGTTCTCCAAGCGGACCACAACCTTACTCTACCCTCCATTAGAAAAAGCGCATTCAAAACTATAGTAGATTGGCTTGTTAGTCATGTCTAACTATTATTAAGTTAGCTTCCACCCACTTTTCCCTAGAAGTCGATGCCTTTTCTGGCTTGCAATCCTTGGGTGACAAAGGGGTGTTTTACCATTCTCATCTCGGTTACTAGGTCAGCTATTTCTAGTAGTTTGGGGTGCATGTATCTACCGGTAAGAATAATTTCCATAAGCGGCGGCTTTTTTTTCAACATTTCAACAACATCTTTGACGTTTATTAACCCCATATCAATGGCTACTCCTACCTCGTCGAGAATGAGAACGTCGTACTCGTCTTCTTCGATTGTTTTTTTGGCTAACTCTAATGCCTCTTTTGCCTGTTCTATGTCCACTTTTTCTGGCTCGGCGATTATTTCCGGTCTTCCGAACTGTGTTATTTTGATGTTGGGATAATTCTTAGAGGCTTTTATCTCTCCGTAATTTACTTCCCCTTTCATGAATTGGATCATGTGTACCTTAAACCCGTGTCCTGTGGCACGAAAGGCTAGTCCCAGCGAAGCTGTGGTTTTACCTTTTCCAGTTCCGTAGTAAACCTGAATTATTCCCTTAGTTAGTCTTTGCCGCAAGGTTATTGTTCTACTCCTCAAATTTCTTGATAATTGGCTTTAAAAGCTTGCTGGCAGCTGAGTAAAGATTCTCTTCTCTTGAGTAAACTTTATCCACAAGCTTTTCAATCTCTTTATCTTCGTTGAGGTATTTGTATACGTATTCCTGAACTAGGGATTCCACAATATCCTTAATCTTTTTCTCAATATGTTTTCTGCGTCTTTCTTCAATTACACCTGATAACTCAATATGCTTTCTATGTTCCTCAATAGCCTCCAACAGCTCGCTGATTCCCACGCCGTCAGTAGCTATTGTGCTGAGTACAGGTGGGCGCCAACCGGTTTGCCTAGTGTAAGAATCAAGTGCCATCTCCAGTTGGAGTGCCAGTTTGTCGCCATCCAAATCCGCTTTGTTTACTACCATTATGTCACCGATTTCCATAATTCCTGCTTTCTGAGCCTGTATGGAATCACCCGCCCCAGGCATAAATACGCAAACTATGGTATCCGCGATTTTTATAACGTCGACTTCGGCTTGCCCGGCTCCCACAGTTTCGATGATTATGTAATCTTTACCATAAGCGTCAAACACCGTGGCAATATCGTAGGTGGCCTTGGAGAGTCCACCCGACATTCCTCTAGATGCTACGCTGCGAATGAATATCTCGGGGTCAGAAGTAATTTCTCTCATCCTAACTCTGTCCCCTAGGAAAGCCCCTCCACTGAAAGGACTGGAAGGATCTATAGAAATTATACCCACGGTCTTCCCTCTATTCCTCATCTCTTGAGCTAACTTGCAAATCAATGTGCTTTTTCCCGCGCCCGGAGATCCGGTGATGCCCACAATGTAGGCGTTTCCCGTGTTCTTATATAAAATATCAAAAATTTCCTTGGCTCTTCCCGGCTCATTCTCCACAATTGTAATAATTTTTGCCAGTGCCATACGATCCTTTTCAAAAAACTTTGAGACGAGTTCCTGTATATCATCTTCTCTGCGCATTGAACAACCATCCAAGATTTCATTTATTATTCTCTGGCTAAAGACCTTAGGGTTCAAGTAGCCGATGTTAACCTACCTATATATTATTTACTCAAAAGAGAATCTTGAAAACCGGCTTAAATTTGAGCTATCCTTTATCATAATTATGATAAAGTATTGTTTTCTTAAAAACGAGTTCTAAAAGTAAAAATGAATCTCAAAAGGATAACCTGCCGATTTTGGAGATTTTTTCTCCAAATCTTTAAGTAATAGATAAGTTTCAGGGTAGGCATTCAATGCTTTAATTTCCTCCACATCGAACCATTTGATCCTTAAAGCGCCCTCCCCTACTTTTTTTACAATCTTAGCTCTAAACACAAAAAACAGATTATAATCCTCCTTCCTTAACTCGTACACCCTCGCTAAGCCGGTGATATGAACTTGGTATCCTGTTTCCTCCCTAATTTCTCTCTCCGCGGCTTCTATCACCCTTTCACCCTTCTCCACTTTCCCACCAGGAATCGCCCACAATTTGTTCTCCTTCACCAGAAGCACTCTACCCTCATCATCCCTCATAACCACAGTGGCGATTACAATAACCATCTTTAAACAACTCTGTAAAAGTTTAGATATTTTTCAAGTCATTTTATCCAACTTATTAGGTTAATCTTTTATTATTCTTATTCCCCTATTTTATTACAATCTTGTAATTTTGGAGAGGCTAACCCTTGCAATATGACGTAGTAATCGTTGGAGCGGGACCAGCAGGGCTTTCAGCTGCCGCCTTTGCCGCAAGGAGAAAACTAAAAACTCTCGTCCTAGAGGCGTCTAGTAGGGTGGGCGGTAAACCAGCAAACGTGTATGGAACCAAAATCGTGGACGACTTCATCGGTTTCCCTGAGGGAGTGAAGGGAAAAGAGGTTGGAGAAGCTCTTCTCCGGCAGGCGGAGAAATTTGGAGCGGAAATTAAGTGTAATTCTAGGGTTTCCAAAGTTTCAATTGAAAACAGCGATAAACTGGTCGAAACAGAGGACGGGGAAACCTACAGAGCTAAGGCGGTCATAATTGCCACCGGCTCCCATTCTAAGAGCTTTGTGGGAGGCATAGAAGGTGAGATGGAGTTCAAGAATAAGGGCGTGAGTTACGAGCTTACAAATCCTTCCGACCTGAAGAACAAAATAGTGCTCGTGGCAGGCGGAGGAGCAACCGCCATAGAAACCGCCCTTACGCTGAAAGACATAGCAAAAGAAGTCCACCTCGTCCACAGACGAGATTCCTTCAGAGCAGACGAGGTACTTGTGGAACAACTAAACAAAAGCAGAGTGGACATAATCTATAACTCCGAAATAATAAAAATTCAAGGAAACAATCTCGTAACAAAAGTCACTCTTCAAAACAGCAAAACTAAAAATAAAACCGAAATGAGAGTAGACCAAGTAATCTTCTGCTTCGGCGCAATACCGGGCAGCGAAATGTTAAAAGACCTACATGTAGAAGTCGACCAAAATGGTATAATCAAGGTCGACTGCGATCAAAAAACAAATGTAACAGGAATATACGCCGCCGGAGATGTAGCAGGTGGAGCTATGAGAATCTCAACCTCAATAGGCGAAGGAATCAAGGCAGCCCTCAATGCATACAAATACATTAGACAACCATACTGGACCTAAAAACAAATCTCTAACATTAACCCATACAACTTTTCTATAACTCCTTAGTTAAGGATGCAAAAATATCGACTCGAGATATTGTTTCTGGCTCTGCAAGGTTAAATAAAGGGTAAAGACCTAAATACAATGGAAGGAGATGAAAGAACGAAAAAAATACTGATATATTTGAGTGTGGAAAAATACGCTAGTCCTTTTGATTTGTTTCAAGCATATGATGCTGTGGATGATCTTATTGTGATACCTTACACTGGAGTCGAAATGGATGATGTTCCAGAACTGATAAATGATACGATTTTCCCTAGACGCCCTAAGGACTTAATAAATACAGCGATTTTCATAGGGGGTCATGATGTAGTTAAAGGAGACGAGATAATGGATTCAGCAGTAAAACAAATGTTCGATCCATTCAAGGTTTCTATCGTTGCAGATCCTGACGGCTCAAATACTACCGCTACAGGTTGTGTTGTTAAAATCAAGGAGGCAATTGAAGCTAAAGGTGAAAAACTAAAAGGAAAAAGGGCAATAATATTTGCTGGCACCGGTCCGGTTGGGTTGCGTGTAGCGACACTTCTCGTAAGAGAGGGCGTTAAGGTGGCTATTACTTCAAGAAAAATAGAGAGGGCCATTGCTGCTGTTGCGAATGTTGAAAAAATCTATCATGCAGAAATTACTCCTTATGAAGTAAAAACTGATAAATACAAAATTGATTATGAGAGCACAATAAATGCGCTTAGAGAATTCAATCCAAATATTATTGTGACGGCAGGACCACCGGAGATAACTTATGTTAAAAAAGAAACTTGGAATCATTTTAACGATCTTGAAGTTATGGCAGATGCTAATGCTTATCCTCCCTATGGTATTGAAGGTGTTGATGCAAATGATGATTGTAAAGAAATCGAGAATACAGGAAAATTAGGCATTGGCGCTCTTCGAATCGGAAGTGTGAAAAACGATTTACAGAAAAAAATTATAAGAAAACTATTCGAGAAGAAGGGAATGGTTATCAGACTTGAAGACATATATGCCACGGCGTTTGAATAGAGACTTATCTAGGAATACAGACTTTTAATTTTAATAACAACTTGTAAATAATTCTGTGCCGTTTTCGTTAAAGAACCAAAAAATCTATAACTATAAGTTCTATTTGCAAAAATTTCCAAAATGAGTTAACATATCCTATAAAAAAAATTAAATTTTTAAGGAATGCGGAAGCGGTTCATTTTTTGTCCTTTACCGCTTCACCGTACCACCCGCCTCTGATATACAAGTAGGCGTTTACCGCCGCCGTGGTTCCTTCACCTACTGCTTTAGCAATCTGGAAGACACCGCCTGTAACGTCTCCAGCCGCGAAAATACCTTCAATGTTTGTTTTCTGCTCTCTATCCACTATTATGTACCCCTCCTTGTCTACTTCGACCCCCGCTTCCCTCGCTATTTCACTCATAGGTTTATAACCAACCGCTATGAACACTGCATCAACATCCAACAAACTCTCCTCTCCCGTTTTATTATTGAAGAGACGAACCCTCTTTACAACTTTATCCCCTTCAATCTCCTTCACCTCAGTATTCCAATGAATCTTAACCCCCCTCTCATTCAAGACCCTCTTGTAATAGGCTTCAGCCCTCAGATCATCCCTCCTATGAACCAAATTCACCTCACCCGCAACCTCACTCAGATACAAAGCCTCAGAGCAAGCGGTGTTCCCACCACCAACAACAAGCACCCTCTTACCCTTAAAGAGGGGGCCGTCACAAGTCGCACAATAACTAACACCCCTTCCGACAAGCTTTCCTTCCCCAGGCACCCCAAGCTTGGTGTGTTCACGCCCGGTGGCAATAATAACAGCATCTGCCGTGTAGGTATCCTTTTCTGAAACAATCTTGATTTTCCCACCGTCTCTCTCCATTTTCTTAACAGGCTCCAAATCATGAATCTCACTCCCACTCTGCTCAGCTTGTTTTCTCATAACATCCATCAGTTCCATTCCCCTAACACTAGTAAATCCCGGATAGTTTTCAACAATAGCAGCCAAGGCTGCCTGACCACCAGAAACCTTCGCCTCCAAAACCACAGTATCCAAACCAAACCTACCCGCATAAATAGCGGCGCTCAACCCAGCGGGCCCAGCACCACAAATCAAGAGCTGCTTCTCAACCGACAATCAAAACACCCCAAATCCTTTTGAAAAATAAACTACAATCCATTTCAACCCCCAAATTAATAAAAATTTTTCATTCCCCGTCCCAAAAGAAAATTTTTCGTGAAAATAACTTCTAAAATTTGAAAAAACACCAAAAACACGCCATAAAAAACTAGCAAACAATATAAACCCAAAAAAAGAAGTAAATAACCAAAGAACAGAAAAATTGGAGAAAAAAGAAAAAGAAAAAAAGGGTGGAGTGGACAATGAGCCCCAAACAAGAAGAATACGCATTCAAAGTAATTGTAAAAAGAGCTTACACAATTTACTCCTTTCTACTCAATACATAAACTACAATCAATACTATTAAACTAGCCCGCAAACCCAATTATATTTCTATACGCACCTCATTTTCATCATAATCAATTATAATTAACGGAATATGAGGTTTCTATAAACAGCTAATTGTGGGCTCCGTCTAAGAAAGTTTTTGCTTTTTTAATTATTTTATTCTTCTCATTTCCTTCTCTATTTACTCTCTTCATAAGATAGGCCGTAAATTTATTATTTAATCTTGTTCCATACCATCCAGAAAATAGTAATACTGGGACAGATAGAACGAGTCCAAATAAACCCAAATAAGTGAACAAAAATATAAAGACAATTACGTGTAGTAAATAGAGAACATATGTTGTGTCACTCCACCTAGTTCTGAATGTGTTAGACGAGATGCTGAATATCCCGTAAGCGATTAACACAGGGACTATTCCATACATAAGGTATGTTATGTTACCGGCTAAATTTTTCTGACCGCTAAAATAAACCACAGAAAATAACAAAATCAACAAACCATATTTTCTATTTACCTTTTTTGTAATCATTCCCAAAACGAATGGGAAAATAGCATTTAAAGTAGAAGAAGTGTATGTATTCAACCACCCCAAAAATGAGGCAGCTAACTGTGTATAAATCAAACAGCACAAAGAAATTGAAATAAGAAAAACTATTCCCACTTTATGTTCTACTACTTTTTGTATTATCGGATATAAAACATATAATCCGAACATTGCTGGAATAAACCAAAAATATGAATAACTTACACCAAAGAATCCATTAAACAATCCCACGTAAGATACGAGAGTTATTAATGATGGTGCAGGCCACACAAAATTCCACACGACGTAGGTGAGAATAAACGCGGGATATATTTTAATAAACTTCTCCTTTAAGCTGAATGAGGACGATGTGAGGTTTGCGCCACTGCAGATGAAAAATATAGCCACTCCAATTTCTCCGAAGTAGTTTATGAAATAGATTAATGTTAAACCAAAGGAGAGGTAGAGTTCTAAAGCTATTCCAACTCCAATTATTCCGAAGTTACCTAGGGATCTAAGGCTGTGAGTGGTGAGAGGCACATATACGTGAGAAATTATGACCAAGATAATAGCAATAACTCTCGCTAAATCAGTCCTGATAGACTTTGCTGCAAGAGTATCCTCCCGAGTGGATAAGATTAGTTTTTTCGTTTTCACATTTACATCGCCTCATCTAATTTCCTATTCCATACTTCGACTAATTTCGACCCTCCGACAATACCGAACCTCTTTCCACATCCCGGACAGAACTTTATTTCCCAGGTAGGCTCCAAACAAGGACTTGGGATAAACCATTTGACTACACAGTACTTGTTTCAATCCCTTATAGGTAATCTACACACGCTCTGTTTTTGCTTCTTTTGGCTCTAGAAGGTTTTTTAGGCTTCCTTTTTTTAGGCTTCCTGTTGTCGGCCTCTGTTGCTGCATTTTTCCCGGGGGGTCAACAGGTATTTCTCTGTTTTTTATTTATTATCTTTTGGTATCTACCCTTTAAACCTTTGTTTGGATTTGATGCGGTTAGACCCGCAAAGCCGAGGCTAAAACAATCCTAGACAAAATCTGCCAAGGACCAACCCTAAAAACCCTCCAAAACATGCTCTCTCCAATAAACCTCATAAGCACCGGTAGACAAATGGCACTAGGAGGAATCACGGGAGCAGCCAGCGTCGCCCCCTTCATGACTATAATCGCACCAGTACTACAAGCAGTGGGATACACGCTGGTCGCAGCACTGGAGGGAAGCACACTGAGCCCCATTTACGACTTCTCCAACCTCTCAAACTACTACTGGGGCGGATGCATAACTTGGAACATGATGAACCCTGATACTAATATTATGATGTCCATTCTGATGGCTGCTGCTGTTTACCTCACCGACTACATGGAGTTCGGAGAAGGCGCGTTCAAGAGCGTAAGGTGCGGAATAGACATGGACTGGATAAACGAAATACTGCAAGGAATGCAGGCCGGAATGATGACGCTGGGAATGGGATACGTCTCAGAGGATACGCTCGCAGACCTAATGAAACCATTCCTCGGAATATTCGGAGCACTCGCAGGATTACAGTACGGAGGACCCCTGGGCACCATAATAGGAGGCCTGGGCGCAGAGGCAGTCGGACTGGTATCCATGCTGCCACAGGCAGACCAGCTCTACAAAGAAAAAATATGGCCCGCAGCGAAACTATTGATAGGAGCATCACTAATGGGAGGAGTAACCACAGTCATCACAAGCGCGATAGCAAACACAGTAGCCATGACCGGAATAAGTGCGGTGGAGCCTCTGATACAATCACTTGATGGGGTTGGGGCGGCAGTTCAGTGAAGGCAATAACAGCTTTGGGAAAAATAGGAGATAAGCGGGCGGTGGAACCCCTCATCAATGTTCTACGCATTGAGGTTGATTATGTTACTCGGACCTGCGCGGCGTGGGCTCTGGGAGAGATTGGTGATGCGCGGGCGGTGGAAGCCCTCACCGAAGCTTTAAACGACGAGGAGAAGGATGTTCGACAAGCCGCAAGATACGCTTTAAAACAAATAAAAAAGAGAAAAAATTAAACCCGTAAATAAACCCACTTTCGCCCCACGTCTTAGACAAACCACGAAGTTTCTTCATAACAAAACAGTAATCCTATCCCTTCTACAATAACAAATTCCCCTTATACTTCCACCCACTTCCCAGAAAAGCACCATTCAAACCACTTCACCCAGCAGTAAAATAAAAACACGCGTAACAAAAAGACTAGCAAACAATATAAACACAAAAAAGAAGTAAATAACCAAAGAACAGAAAAATTGGAGAAAAAAGAAAAGGGTGGAGTGGACGATGAACCCCAAACAAGAAGAGTACGCATTCAAAGTTATTGTGGTGGGCGATGGTGGCGTTGGTAAGACAAGTCTAATAGTGAGGCTGACAGAAAACAGATTCTCAGAAGATTACAAGATGACGTTGGGTACGTCGTTTGCTGCTCATACTATGAGTGTGGGTGATTCTGTTGTGACTTTGCAGATTTGGGATCTTGGTGGGCAGCCTTCGTTTTCTCATCTTAGGTCCTTCTTTTATGCTGGTTCTAAGGGTGGTGTGATTGTTTTCAACCTCACCGACGTTAAGTCCTTTAAGAATGTTTCTATGTGGCGGAAGGAGTTGTTTAATGTTTGTGGTGAGGTGCCTATTGTTATTATTGGTAACAAAAATGATCTTGCTAGCGAGCGTGTAGTTTCTCAGCAGGAGGCTGAGAGGCTTGCCAGAAGTTTAGGGTCTTCTTATATAGAAACTAGTGCTAAAACTGGCGATAAGGTGAGTATGGCGTTTCAAAGTATCGCTCGGCGCTTGTTAGGTATTGAAGAGAAACCACTCTTGGTGACGAAGGGAGTGATGGTTCCTGAGATTAGAAGCAAGATTTTGGACTTTATTGATCAGCGTAGGGAGTATCTTTTGACCTTTCTTGGAGATTTGATTGCTGCTAGGTCTGTTAACCCGCCGGGTAATGAGAAGCTTGCAGCGGATGTTGTTCAGGGAGAACTGTATAGGATTGGGCTGCACACCGAGACTTATGAGAAGGAGAGTGGGAGAACTAACGTAGTGGGTTGGATTGAGAAGGGAGCATCACCTACTTTAATGATTATAACTCATCTTGATGTAGTGCCACCAGGCGATGGATGGATTTATGATCCCTTCAAGGCAACGCCTACTGATGGTAGAATAGCTGGTAGGGGCTCCGTAGATGATAAGGGTCCTACAGCTTCTGTTCTTCTTGCTCTTCAGGCGCTTAAAGAGTTTAATTTTCCTATTAGGGGACGCCTAGTGTTTGTTGCTGTGGCAGATGAGGAAACTGGAAACGAGCTTGGCATAAAATACCTCTTAAACGAGGTGGGTCTGACTGGCGACTATGCTCTGGTGGCTGAGCAAACCAAGTGCAAGTCAATCGAGATCGCGGAGAAAGGACGATTATGGGTTAAGCTGAAGAGCAAGGGCACACAGGGTCATGGTAGTATGCCGGAAAAAGGCACGAATGCAATTGTAAATCTTTCGAAAGTCCTAGTCCAAATAGAAAGTCTAAAAATGGAATACATTGAGCATCAATTATTTAATGCTCCAACCATAAACGTTGGAACCATTCAGGGAGGAGTGGCCACTAATATAGTTCCCGCTTCCGCCGAAGCCAAGGTGGACATTAGATATTTGCCCTCCCAAGAACCTAAACAGATAGTGAACGAACTGCGTGAATTAGTAAAGAGTGTCAAGAGAGAGAACCCCGAATTGGATGTCACCATAGAACCCATAGCCTCAGACCCTCCAACGGAAGTATCCCCCGAAGACCCCGTAGTTAGATCACTTGTAAACATTGTCGAGGGGATAATAGGGAGTCCACCGAAGCTTGTTGGAATAGGGGGTGCTACAGTGGCCAAGCACTGCATTCTGCGTGGTATTCCTACAGCGGTTTTTGGACCAGGAGATCCTAAGGAGTCTCACGCTGCTAATGAGAGTATATCTGTGGATGAGTTGCTGGGGGCGGCAAAAGTCTACGCTTTAACCATTCTCAACCTACTTTCCTGAAGCATCAAGGACGGTCAAAATCTTGACGGAATCAGAAAATTTTATTCGTTTCAGCGTCTCTCTTCCAGAAGACCTACTCAAAGAATTTGATAAAGTGACTGAGATACTCGGAATACAAGGCAGATCAGATGCGATACGCAAGGCGATGCGAGACTTCATAGTAAACTATACCTGGATGCACAGTAGTGTGGGCTCAATGGCAGGCTCCATAACCATCATACTAGACCATGAAATCACAGGAATAATGGACGAAATCACTGAACTGGAGCATAAAAATATTAACCTTATTGCGTCTTCGATGCACGTGCATCTAGATGAAAGGGAATGTATGATAGTTCTCGCCGTTAGAGGAAACGTAAAGGATGTTGAAAAACTAAACAATGAACTCCTCGCCCTCAAGGGTGTTAAGCTGGTAAAATACACCATCATGACACCGGAGGCTGAGCTTCCATAAATTCAAATACAGAAAAAAGCCGCTTTCTTCCAAAACGTTTTTATACACTGCCTTTTCAAGTGGGTACACCGTAATCCACAAGAAAAAGGGATTTCAGCAGCACATATGCAACAATTAGTGAAGCATCAATCAATCTACATTTTCTCTCGCTGGGGTGAACCGTCCGATTTTTCCTACGCAAGAGGTGAAGATGTTGCTTTTAAAGTTGAATGGTTACCTTGAACTTAGCGATAATCTACCCAAGGAAGCGCAAAGTGAATTAAAGGCCTTTTTTGATGACGCTAACGAAAAGCTGCTCAAAAAAGGAGCCCCTCGAGGAAAGGAGTCCGAGGGAGCCCAAGTAACCGGATGGACTCTGAAGGATGATAGAGTAGAATTGCAAATAATCAGCGGCAGGTACGTTAGGGCACACGCCGCCATACTCCGACTATCCAACTCTCTATCCGAACTCTTGGGAGAGAAATACCATGTTGGCGTTCGAAAAGCAGTTGCTACCGACTACCAGATAGAAGCCGAGCTCGAAAAAGAACCATTAGAGCCCGTAACCTTACCCTTCACCAAACAATTAAAAATTGAAGACAAAAAGGCTTACATCACTATGGTGGAAATGGATGAAAGTGAGCTTAAAAGAAACTACCCCGACCGCCTACTGCGGCGGCTTGAAGAAAAAATCGCCGCCCAACACATCTCCGGAAAAGCTGAATTCACTCGCACCATAGAAAGAAGCAACAAGAGCCTACAAAAATACAAGTTCCGAGAGGACCCCACAGAAACAGCGCTCAAACTAGGATGGGTGAAAGAATTCCCAGGAGCGGGCATCTGGCAAATAATGCCCCCCTACGCAGCACTCATCAGAGCCATAGAAAACATGGTGGTAGACGACATAGCCAAACCCCTAGGCTTCCAAGAAGTCATTCTACCCAGACTAATCCCCCTCGACGTGGAGATGAAAAAAGGGCATCTCGGAATAGCAAACGAAATAATATGGGCCTGCCCCCCCATATCCCGAGATCCTAAGGAATTCGAAGAAATCCTAGACTACGTAGAAATAACCGGCACCCCCCCAGTAGAACTCCTACAGAAAAAACTCCGACCCCCAACTTTCGGACTAGCCTACGCCCAATGCGAACCCTTCTACGAACTATTCGCCCAAGAAATAGTAGACATAGAAGAACTGGAAAAAAACCCCATAAAATTCTACGACAAAAATGGACCCACCTGGCGATGGGAGGGAGGAGGACTAAAAGGACTAGAACGCCTAAACGAATTCCACAGAATAGAATTTGTCTACATGGCACCACCCGAAAAAACCATAGAAATCAGAGACCAGATACTCGAAAAAGCAAAAACCATGATAGACAAAGACCTCGACCTCGAATACCGAATAGACGCCACCACCGCCGTATACCTGGAACACGCGGGAATCACTGAAGAACAAAAAGAAGAAAAAGAAGAATTCGTGAAAACCTACGACCTCACAGTAATACTACCCTTCGAAACCCAAAGCAGACCCGAAGCCGAACTAGAAATCGCCAGCTTCCACGTACACACCGACTTCTACGCAAAAAGATTCCACTTCCGAGACAAAACCAGAAAAACCGTCTACACCGGCTGCGTAGGCATAGGACCCTCAAGATACGCATACGTCAACCTAATACGCCACGGATTCAACTACGACGACTGGCCCCAAAAAATCAAAAAATACATAGGTGACAAACTACCCGAAGTCCCCCACACAGTAACCTGGCCAAAAAAATAACCCACCACTAAAATAACCACTCACACTTTTCCGCACTTTTCCAGAATAATAAATAGAGCCAAATGCAACTTGGATTTGCTCACAAGCCTTTCCAAAAGAGAGGGTTGGTTATGTTTCGATAAGAACCCCGGGCTTCAGGGGCTCTGCGACTTTGGCTTTTTCATGTCTTGATTCTTCAGCTTTCAAGACCTCAACCTTCGCTCCGAGCTCTTTAGTAAGAAAATCTCGCGCCTCAGCAAGAGTCTGAAACTCCTTTTCCTGAGTTATTATCTCGTGGCGAGGATTCTTAAGCAGCTTCTGCGCGTAATCCGCCGCCGCCTTACCCTGCTTCTTAACCTCAGGATCCATCATAACCCTCTTAATCAAATCCTCCCTACTCTTAATAGACTCCTCCAAAATCTTATACTTCCAACTCGAAGCCACAAAAAGAATAATCCTGGAAGGCTTCTCAATCTTGGCAACCTTGAGAATCTCCTTAACATCCTCAATGGTGTCACCAATAAGATTCTCCTCAACCTCCAACTCCTCATCACAACACTTCTCATCATAAACCGGCCAAGATGCCTGGACAATGAATTTTCTGTGACCCGTCTTCTCCCAGATTTCCTCACAGATATGCGGAGCCACAGGAGCAAGCATCAGAGTCATAGCCTCCACAGCAGACCTCAAAACATCCGAATACTCATCAGTCCGCCTCATATACCAGCGAATATCATTCCACAAATCAAAAAAACCCTCCTGAAGAGCGGAGCGATTCCTCAAAACTTCAAAATACTCCGTAGCTGCCTTAATACGCCTATTAAGCTTACTCAAAAGCCACCGATCAATACCCCGATCCAAAGCCTTCGTCTCAGGAAGCCTAGTAGCAAAATCATAAAACATCTCAAGCCTCCTACGAAGACTCACAACCTCCTGAACCCTCCAATCCGGATCAGTAAGTCCCTCCGCAGAATAAGCCAACTCCACACGAGTAGGATCCGCATTATATTGGTCCAAAGCCTCCTTCAAAGTAATAAAAATCCCCCGAGACTTACTCATCTTCTGCCCCTCAATCTGAATCATACCATTAGCCCCCACCATCCGCGGCCACTTATCCTCCGGCCAAATAGCCACATGCTGAAACAGGAAAAACGTCAAATGATTAAAAATCAACTCCTTAGCCGAATTCCTGAGAGTCACCGGATACCAATACTCAAACTCATCCCGCATACTCTCCAAAAGCTCCTCATCCAAACCACTCCTCCCCGCAACCTCATCCACACCACCCTTACCCAACAAAACATAATCAAAAACTTCACGAATCAACTTCTCAGAAGGAACCCCCAACCCATAAATATAATTAGCAATCGTGTAAAAAGCCATATAAATCGTAGAATCCGACAAAGTCTCCACAATCCACTCCGGATCCCAAGGAAGCCTAGTACCCAAACCACTCCTCCTCACACACGCCTTATCCTCCAACCAATCCACAGTATACTCAAAAGCACTCCTAGCCTCATCCGGAACAATAACCATGCGTTTCATAAGCTCCCTAACCCTAGCCTTCCACTCCGCATCACTATACTTCAAAAACCACTGATTCTCCAAAATCTTAACAATAGTACGAGTATTACAACGACAAACCACAGGCTCCGCAGTCTCCCACAAACTACCCGCCTTACCCTCACCCACAAAATCCGCAATCAACTCCTTCTTAACCGCCGCAACACCCCGCCCCACATACTTACCAGTAATCTTCTTAAGAATACCCTTATGAAACTCCTTCCGATAAACCTCCTTAGTAATATCCTCCAACCGCTCATCATTCTGATCCTTAATACCCGCCGCCTCAACAAGCTCCACAGCAGGATTCTCACCATAACCCTCAGTCTCGATCAAAGAAACAGGCTCCAATTCCATAACAACCCTCGGGTCAATACCATACTCCTTAAGAACCTTAGGGTTCCTACGCAGGTCAGCAATAGCCGCCCAGTCAAAAGGAGCATGACTAGGAACACTCATAACCACACCCGAAGCATTACGCGGATCAACAAAAGAAGCAGGCAAAATAGGAACCTCATTACCCACTACAACATTCCGACAGGACTTCCCAATAAGCTTCCGCCCCTCAAACTCATCCAAAACCTCAACATCATGAAGCTGATCTCGAAGCTTCTGAACCGCCTCCTCGCTAACAATCCAATCTTCACCATCAACCCTAACATGAGCATAAACCGCATCCGGATTCAACCACATATTAGTAACACCAAAAACAGTCTCAGGACGCAAAGTAGCAGCCACAAGAAAAGCACCATCACACTCAAACTTCAACAAAACATACTCAATGGGAGAAACACCCTCACCCACCAAACGATCATGATCACCCGTAGGAGAAAGACACCGAGGACACCAAACAACAGGATGACTACCCAAACCCACATAACCCTTATCACGAAGAGTCCAATACTGCCATTCTATGAATTTATTATAAGGAGGATCAACAGTCGTAAACTGACGCCGCCAATCAACACCAAAACCAATCCTATCAACAGCCTCTGTCGCCTCACCCCTATAATAATCCCCGATGTATTTCGGATCCTTAAACTTACTGATCTCACCCCGCGGCACACCACTCCTAACCAAAATATCAATCTGCTTCTCATCACCCTCGCTAACACGCTTAGCTACACCAACGATAGGCTCACCAGTATAATGGAAAGCGAAAGGAAAAAGCACATTAAAACCCTGCATACGCTTAAACCGAGCAAAAATATCAACACGAAGACAGGTCAAAGCATGACCAAGATGAAGCGTAAGGTTCATGTACGGAAAAGGGAAGGTGCATAGTACTCCTTTTTTGTGTTTTCCTTTTCTTTTGTTCTTTGTTGGGGGGTTGGCTTGGAATATTTTTGCTTCTTTCCATTTGTCTTGCCATTTTTTTTCTATTTGGTTCCAGTCCATATGTATTCGCCTTTGAGGGTTGTGTGTTGTTAGTTTGGTTATCTATTTAGATTGTATTTAAGAATTGCGTGCAATTTTTGTTGCTGAAAATGCAGGAGGTTCTCCCTCTTGTTAAATATCCTTAGAAACAGTTTTTAGGATCATCTTCTTTCCTGCCTTAGGGCGTATTGTCTGTTTAATTGAATGTGTTTGTAATTTGTATTCTTAGGCACTGTTTCCTTGTGGCTTTGTTTTTTAGCTTTCTGGCCATTGTCCTAGTTCTAGGATGAATCCGCATTGTTTTTGTGTGTCTAGGTAGGCGTATTTTACTCCGAAGATGTCTCCTCTTTCGATTATTTTTATGCCTGTTTTTTCTAGTTTTTTTAGTTCTTTTTCGATGTCTTTGCAATGGTAGCTTACGTGGTGGAGTCCTTCTCCTTTTTCTTTTAGGAATTTGGCGTGTGGTGTGTTTCCTTGTAGGGGTTGTATTAGTTCGATTTGTAGGTCTCCTTGCTGATATATGCCGATTTTTATTTTTCCGCTTGGTGTGTCTGTTTCTATTGTGGGGAAGGGTCCTATTCCGAGTTTTTCGAGGAATGCTGTGGTTTTGTCCATGTCTTTTACTACTATCCCTAGTTGGCTGATTTTGTAGTCCATAATTTTTTTGTTTGGTTTGCTGTTCACGTTTTTGCCTCCTCTTTTTGGGATGTGTTTAAAGTGTTTTTGCTCCTAATTTACTTTTCTTTTTGGGATTGGTGAGGGTGTGGGTTGTTGGGGGGTTGGCTTGTCTATAACTTTTTATTTTGGTTTGGTCATAAAGTAGCTTGGTTTCTTATATTTTTGATTGGTTGGTGGTTTTGTGAAGGCTAGGGTTGTTGTTGAGGATATTTCGGATATTAGGGAGTCTTTGCTTCGGGTTTTTGATGCGTTTGGTGGTGTTGAGGAGTTTGTTAAGCCAAACTCTAAGGTTTTCATTAAGTATAATGGTGTCCACTTCGGTAAGGTGATGTACACTGATCCGAGGGTTATCGGTGAGATGGTTAGTGTTGCTAGGGGCATTACTAGGGATAGGGTTTATGCGATGGAGAATTCTACTCAGGGTAATTTTACTCGTATGGTGGCTGAGGTTAGTGGTATTGCTAGGATTGTTGAGCAGAGTGGGGGCGAGAATCTGTACTTGGATGAGCAGAAGCCGGTTATGGTTGAGATGGGTGATGGGCGGATTTCCACCAAGTTTCCTGAGATTTTGTATGATAACCTGATTCGCAGGAAGCGGAGTAATGTTCTCATTAATATTCCTAAGCTTAAGACACATTGGGAGACTACTGTTACGCTGGGGATTAAGTGTTTTCAGGGGCTTCTTTATGATTGTGATAAGCTTGTGAATCATAATTATAAGTTGCATCAGAAGCTTGTGGATAACGTGAAGTTTATTCGTCCGGATTTTACGATTATTGAGGGCATTACTGCTACGAGGTTTGGTCATTTTCCGCCTGAGTCGTTGCTTTCAGAGTGTGTGGTTCCCATGAATATTTTTATTGGTTCGAATGATGTGGTTGCGTGTGATACGGTGGGCGCGAAGATTCTGGGTTATGATGCTGACGAGGTGAAACACATTAAGCTCGCCGCGGAGCAGGGATTGGGGGTTGGCAACCTCAAAGATATTGAGATTATAGGTGATATTTCGCGTTTCAGGGAACGCTTCCCCTGTGCTCCCTGTAGAAATTGCCCCAGTGAGGTTCGCTTCGTTACAGGAAAGGAGATGGCTTGCGTTGAGGGCTGCTACGGAAACACGCTATTGGCTCTCCTCTACTTCTGGTACGATTTTAAAGGTGAGGGCGGCTTCAACATTATTGCGGGGAAGGGTGTTGAGGAGAGTGAACTCGACAACCTTCTACCGGGAGATATTCTAATCGTTGGGCCTTGTACTATTGAGGAGAACTTGAACCGGGTTCGTGAAAAGTATCCCGATCGCAAAATCTACACTATACCTGAGTGTAACGATATTGGTAAGATCACTACTTATCTGTGTGCTATGATGAAAATTAATGTTCTTAGCATGATTCCACTCGACATGAATAAATCGGTTGAAATACTACAACAGGCGATGCAAAACGGGTTGGATGCGAATCTTCCAGCAATAACTTGAAGCCTTTTCATTTTTTGGAGGATTCTTTCCCAATTTTTGGGTTGGTTATCCCTCTTATTTTTATTCTGAACTATGATAAATGTTTAAATGTAGAAATGCGATATGGTTAATAAATTTTGCACATATATATAAAATAGGTGCTGTTCATCTTAGAGTTTATCGAGGGTTGAAATGTTATGAAGTTTCTCTTTTTCAATAAAGAAGAAAGGCATTTCAGAGCGAGAGTTAAAGCATTCGCGGATAAAGTGATTGCTCCCAAAGCCGAGGAAGTTGAAAAAGGAATGTATCCAGCCCCGCTCCTAAGGAAAATTGGTGAAGCGGGCTTTATGAAGCATTTACATCCCGTGGAGTATGGCGGAACAAATAAGGGCGTAGTCCACGAATTGATTGTTGCCGAGGAAATAGCAGGGGTAAGTGCCCCCACAGATATGTCGCGCACCGCATCAGCCACACTATGCGCAATTCCCATATCAAGATTCGGAAACGATGAACAAAAGAAAAAGTACTTGACGCCCCTAATAAAGGGAGAAATAATCGGAGCCATAGGCATCACCGAGCCGAACGTGGGGTCAGACACTGCAGCCATGCGAACTACGGCGGTCAGAAATGGAGGCGAGTATGTCATTAACGGTGAAAAACGTTTTATAACAAATGGAGCCGATGCGGATATTATTACTCTTTTTGCGGTTAATCCTGAGGTAGCGCAGAAGCGTGGTATGAGTGCTTTCATTTTCCCCACGGATACGGATGGTTTTAAGGTTGAGAAGATTTATGGTCTTATGGGTATGCATGGGATGCGTATTGCGCATTTGAGGTTTGAGGATTGCCGGATTCCTACTGAGAATATTCTTGATCGGGATGGTATGGGCTTCAATATACTTATGGATGAGTTGAATACTGAGAGAATTTCTATTGCAGGTGAGATGATTGGAATTGCTCGTGCAGCCTTTCAGACGGCGGTAAAATATTCCTCTGAGCGTGTACAATTCAATAGGCCGATTAGCGCATTTGAGGGAATAAACTTTAAAATTGCGGATATGGCTACCCTTCTAGATGCTGCGGAGCTTTTAACGTTACGTGCAGCAAGAATGGTTGATAATGGTGATAGGGCGAGCAAGGAGTCCGCTATGGCTAAGGTTTTTGCAGTTGATAACGCGTTTGAGATTTGTAACCAAGCCTTGCAAGTACTGGGCGGTGTCGGTTACACCACGGAATATCCTGTTGAGCGGTACTTGAGGGATGTCCGAATAGGAATGATTGGAGGCGGTACCTCGGAGATAATGAGATTCCTGATTCAAAGAGAAGTTTACAAAGAATATGGCATAAAAGCCGAATTGGAAAAATCGGCAATACCGGTACCAGTTCCAAACCCTCCTAGGAGTAAAGCGGAAATGCAAGAGAATACGTATTCTTAAACTATTTGTACACTCTTTCTTGAGAACCATCTTTTAATTTTTTTCAGTTTGAGGAAAAGGAAGAGTTAAGACACCATTAACGTGGAACATTTTCTGTTCGTGATGTTATATATACATTGTTTAGGTGTTCCGAGAGATAGTGTCAACTTAAGGTTTATTTGGAGGGGTCTTCCTATTTTTGGATTATGTTATGCATCAATTTGGTGAGATGGAGGACTCCTCCGGAGATTATTCTCTTTTCCCTGAATTTATACTTTGGGTTCAAGCTGAGCCTTCGGGATGTACGGGATCACCTTTTCGAGGAGTGGGGCTTCTGGAGGAGCCACGAGGCGGTTCGTCAGTGGGTGCAGCGTACCAACCGCGCCACCCGGCGCTACTTCGCCCGGCCCCTGAAGAGGGTCAGCCGGATCATCTTGGACGAGTCCAAGGTTCGGGTGGGCGGGGAGTGGGTTTGGCTGTGGGTAGCTCTGGACCCGGTGAGGCGGGTGGTTCTGGAGGTCTACCTCTCGAAGACCCGCAACGGGCTTGTAGCAGCGAGCTTCATGAGGAAACTCATGGAAAAATACGGCCGAAAAGTGCTGTTCGTGACCGACGGAGGGAAATGGTACCCCTGGGCGGCGGAGAGTCTGGGAGCCCGCTGGCTGTGGCTGAAAGGCGGAGTCCGGAGCTACGTGGAGCGCTGGTTCCGCACCATAAAAGACCGCTTAAGAGTGTTCAACTGCACCTTCTCCAAAAGCAGCCGGGGACTTGAGAATGCCCGCACATTCCTCAGGTTCTACGCCTACTACTACAACCATGTAAGACCCCACCAATCCCTAAAACAAAACACACCCATACCGTCACGAAAAGGCACCCGCATCCAAAGACTACAAAAGGCGCTTGAGGTGAAAAAAACCTTAAGTTGACAATATCTTCCGAGAGTTGAGAAAATTTATATAAGTGGAAGTGTAAATTTTTCCCAAAATAGAAAAAATGGGCGTATATCTTGCTCGAAGTTTTTTTCTATTTTTGTAAAGTTTGTTTAGAAAGATGAGTTGAGATGTCTGAATCTGAAGAATTTAAAGTTGTGGATGAGTTGAGACCGGGTCTTAGAAGACTTAACCTAAAAGTTAGATGTAATTCGAAAAATGAGGAAAGAGAGATTGTTTCAAGGAAAACCGGGGAAACCCTAAGGGTTACCGAAGCCCTAGTGAGGGACGAAACGGGAAGCGTACTTTTAACCTTGTGGAACGACGACATTGATAAGATGCAGCCCGACCACGTTTACCAGCTGAGTAACGCTTACACCACCGTCTTCAAAGGCTCCCTGAGACTGAACCTGGGAAAGTACGGAAGCATGGAGGAAATAAACGAAAGCACACCCGCCGAGGTCAAACTAGATAATAACCTATCGAACAAGGTCTACGAACAGGAGCGCAGCTTCCGCCCCCGATACGGCGGCGGTGACCGTACAGAAGCGATAGAGGCGGCTATCGCGGCGGTAGAGATAGAGGCGAAAGTAGAGAGAGAAGAAGACGTTAGAAAGTAATTTCTTCTTCAATTCTTTTTTATTATAATTATTTTTCTGCCCTACTGGCTAATATTTTTGTAGATTAAATAGTATTAGGTTGTTTTGCTGGGAACCTTTTCCGCTCCTTCTTCCATCTCCGCTAGTTCCGCTGAGATTTTATCTTTCATGAGGAATATCCTCCATTCGTTTTCCAGCCAGTTCGCTACTGAGTTCTTAAGAATTGAAGCGTATTTTTGGTTCTTTGGGATCCTCACAAGAAAATCGCGGGTATCCTCCACGATTTCCACATCAAAACCCTTGGACTCTAAGAACGCCTTCACCTTATCCCTATCCGGGATTGAACGCATTTCGAAACGGTAATTACCTCTATCATAGTAATTGGCTAGCTCCCGGAATAAACTCTTATCCTCAAAAAAATACTTGAAAACCCATTTATTTTCAGTTTTAAAGAAGTAAACCTGCATCTTTATCACAACACAAACCACGAAATAACAGAATCACTCAAAACCGCCGAAAAGGCGTGAGTGTATCAGATTCCTTTCTTAACAAACAACATACCAATGTATAAAGGTTTAGTGTACGATTTCCTTTTACTCGCCCTAAATAATCTAAACGGAAATTCTAATTCATTTATTTTATACACCAGTTCTCTCTTACCCAAAATTAACATATTGCGTCTCAAAAACTCCGCGATATAGTTTCAATCTAATACCATGAATTTCAAATTTGGTTGGTGGCGGGTGGAAGGTAAACTTTTGATAAAACATTTAAATTGTGGCTAATAATTAGATGGCTGGAATATGATGCTACGCCCCCCGCGTGATTGAATTATTGGAAATAAGTTACAATCTATGTTTGTTTTACGGCTATAAACTGATTCGGATAATTCATGGAGGCATTTCCTCACCGGGGCGGTTCAAGTTTAGCTGGAGTTGACTGCTCGTGGTTCTGAAGGAAACATTAAAGAAATTGACTCCGGAAAAGCAGATTGAATTTCTTCATGGAGCCTATTTTGGTGTGGATGGAGTTTGGTTTCTGGTCTGTGAGGACGAGTACGATTTTGATAAGGCTCTGTATTTAGATGGTGAGGTTTGGAGGCGTTTCGCCAAGATTTTAGCCAAAAGAGTGAAAAGAATGTTCGACGTTGAGGGAGATGATCCACGAACAGTGGCTGATACCATTATCTTACGCTGGACTATAGAAAAATGGAAATTTGAAGTGGTTGAATATGGTCCAAAGAGGAGTGTCCTGCGTGTGTTGACTTGCCCTTGGCTTGAGGGGCTCAAAAGGTCCGATAGAGAAAAGCTTGCACCTAAAATATGCGACCCGGTTTGCGAAATTGTTTACCATAGTTGGAGCGAAGCCATAAATCCCAAAATTAAGGTGGAAAAGCCAAAAAAAATGGGAGAGGGAAACAAGTACTGCGATTTCATATTCACGCTTGAAGACTAGTTTTAAGAATTGAAACCTCAGAACCTAGCGACAATCTTAGAAAAAAAGTAATATAATACCTCATCAATCTCATAACGGTGATGTGGATGTCGCTAGGTGACCGTATAAGAAAATTTTTGGGCGACGACCCCAAGAAACTCGTTGACGAGTTACTGAAAAGTATGAAAGAGGAGTACGGTGCTATCCCCTACATAGCGAAATCTATGAGTAAAAGGAGACCAGAGGCATTCATTTTTAATGCATCACAAAACCTGTTCATTACGAAGCAGCCCAAAGCAGTTTCCCAGAAGACCGCGGAGCTTTTAGCCATTGCTGCTGCAACTGCTATTGGATGCGAATACTGTATAGATTTCCACATAGAGGCGGCTATGCACCTTGGAGTATCTCAGGATGAGATATTTGACGCAATAATGATTGCCGGTTTAATATCTCAGTCATCAAAATTGGCAGTAAGCCTTAGAAAACTAGACAGAGTTTCCCCGCCTGATTCCCGCTAGCGGTTTGTTTCAGAATGCTGCCCTTGGAATAATTCTGCTATATCGATTATCTTGATTTTGTTCTTGGATTTTATCAGGTTTTGTAGGCAGGCTGGACATGATGTGACGATAGCGTCAACGCCTAGCTCCTCCGCTTCTCTTATTTTGTTTTTTGCGGCTTTCTCAGCGGTTTCTAAGTTGTAAGCTCTCAGTAGACCTCCTCCTCCACAACATATTGCTTCATCTTTACACTGTTTGTATTCCTTCAGTTTTAGTCCCGGGATGTTTTTGAGCGCTTTACGGGGTTCTTCTATTACTCCACAGCCTCTAGCCAGCTCGCAAGGGTCATGGTAAACTACCCGTAGGTCACCAACGGATTCTGGTTTTAATTTCCCCTCCTCAATGAGTCTGGATATGAACTGAGTTATATGCTCCACCCTGAAGGGGATTTCGGTGATTTTGGGGTAAACATCTCTCCACATTCTGAAACAAGCGGGGCATGAGGTCACAAGTGTCTTTATTTTGAGATTCTTGAAAGCTTTTACATTATCCTCAATTAGTTTTTTAGCCTCTCTCAGTCTCCCTGCCATGAGTAGGGGTGCTGCGCAGCAGGTTTCATCTGGACCCAGAATGGTGAAATCCACATTTGCCATACGAAACAGCTTCACAGTTGCCGCAGGAATCCTTGCTGTGGAGGGACTGTAAGCAGAATTGCAACCAACAAAATAACCAACCTCTGCGGGAACCTTTATGCGGTCTTCAACAGGCTCTTCAAGTTCGTAAGTCCACATCAGCCAATCTTCCTTATCCGCGCCATGAATATTCCCAGACTCTCGTATATTCTCTACCATCTGTTTTATATTGCTGGGAAGCTCTTTTTCTCCAGCTTGGCCTCTGAGATACTCCACAACTAGAGGGACAGGTACTCCTCTTGGACACACATTTACACATGCCATACAAAGCGTACAGTTGAAGGAATCTTTGGAGGTTTGTTTCTCTCTTCTCGGGGTTCTGAAGCCCTCTGAGGCAAAGTATCTCGAGTTCACCGGTAATCCAGCTCGCGCCACAGGGCAGAAGGCAATACAGGTTCCACATCTTATACATTTATCCGTTTTCTTAAGAAGGTCTGTTTTTTCCGACATTTCAATTACCCTTTAGATATTTTATTACCTCGGCGGCGGACGCGTACCCTGTAGATAGAGCAGTTCCCAGTCCGGTCATGTTTTTTTCAGATAGGGCTGAGCCAGCAACAAAAATGTTTTCAAAGCTTTTCCCACCGAAGATGAGCCTCATTTCCTTGTCTGTTTTCAGATATTCTAATATTTGTGGATTGATGGAACCTTGGAAGTCCTTTTCACTTGCTATTATTTCGTCTCTCATTATTTGTCCGGTAGCTATTATGACTGCTTTGGATGAGATTTCCTGTTTGCTATCGTTCTCGACAATCTGGGTTTGGCAACCCTTTTTTGTTGTCTTTATTTCTACTGCCCGCCATCCAAGTCTAATTTCTACACCATTCTGTATACAGGGTTGCTCCAGCAACTGTTGTAGTCTTAGACCGGGAACGGATGGCGGAAAGGACATGGTCTCAAAAGCCTTAGCTCCTAAAATGTCCTCGAATTCGGATAAAATCTCCCTTGTTCGCCTTATTCCCAGAACTGGCGGTAATGCTAAGTAATCATAATTTCCCAAATTGTGTTCATTCAAACTTTGGATTATCTCCTCGCTATGGGACTCCAGTAATAGTGCTAGTTGGACTGGCTGGGTTTCACTCCTATCCAGTTTTATGTAATCCGCATCTATTTCCCAATTCTCTTTGAGTGATTTAGCAATTAAAGCCGGGGTGTGGTTCAGTAGGTTACGGAAACCAATCACAAGAACCTTGGAGCCTTCTAGGTTCTCTCTTGTTCCTCTTATCATGCTTGACTGGGCTAAAAGAGTGGGTTTAAAGAGCCCAAGCGGAGTTAGAAGCGTCAGGTTTTTTTCCAAGTTGCCTTCGTATCTGGTGAACGAATCGTACTTTTCATTAAACTCTTGAAACGCTTGCAAAATTCTCTCTCTGCCGACAATAGCGTAGGGGTGACCGGGATTCTGGCTAATAAACTCGTCCAGCGTCTCCATGGGTTTTCTGACTTTCCCACCGTCAAAATATCCTATTAAATCTATGGTGCCTGATGAGAGTACTGTGCTGCCTAGACCGGTTGCAATTACCATTGTTGAGAGATTGGCTTCGCTGATTTTTCGGGCAGCCACCAAACCGGCCATGCCGCAACCGATTATAAGTACGTCAATGTCAATCACGCTTTTCACTCCGGTGTCTTATGTTTCCCACAATCTCGAACATGACTCTGGCAAACATGAGTTGTCGAAGCTGATCTCCCTCGAGTATGTGAGCGATCTTCCACTGCTCGTCCAAAAACTCGGCTAGCGAATTCAAAGCCTCTTTTGCCGAGAAGTTGAGATCCTCAACCATCACCTCTGCGGCTCGATGTATACAGAATTGGCCTTGGCAGGTTCCCATACCCAGCCTTGTGCGTTTTTTAACGTCTCTTAAGTTTTTGGCTAAAAGTTTTTCAAAACTATGAATTATTTCCGCCCTTGAAACTAGACTGCACTCGCATATCAACCCGGGTTTCTGAGGCATTTCCGATGAAATTGTACCATATTTATTTACGATTTCATTGGAGGTTAAGGTGTTAACCTGAAAACGATTTTGGATTTCCTCCGCTGATGGAGGCGTTCCCTCACTTCCGGGGAGCGGTTCCTCTGCTGTTCTGCACTTGGCTCTAACTCCCAGCTTTTCACAAACAAGATCTGATGCCTTTTCAGCCATAAGTCTATATGTAGTGAGTTTACCGCCTGTGATCGTTACAAATCCCTCTACGCCGTCAACCTTATGGTCGACTAGCAACATTCCTCGAGTGACCACGCGGCCCGAACCTTTACCGAAAAGAGGACGAGCGCCACAGAAGGCTCTTATAATTCTGGAGTCTGCAACAATAGGGAGCATCTTCTCACACTCCCTCACGATTTTTTTGATCTCCTCTTTCTCCGGGAGAATGCCATCTGGTTTTTCCACGTAGGTTGAAGTGGTTCCCAAAATCATGGTGGAATAGTGGGGGACGATTATATCTCCATCAGATGGTGGGCGTAGATTATTAATCACATGGTTTGTTACCCGATTATTGAGAACTACTAGTGTGCCCTTGTTAGGTCTTATCTCCAATTTTACTCCTGCTTGCTCAGCGACTTTACCCGCCCAAGCCCCAGTAGCATTAACTACGATTTCAGAGAAGTGTTTTTCACTCTTGCCGTTTCTGAATGTTTCGACACCTAAAACCGCCCCGTTCTCCACTATCGGTTTAACACTGGTGTAAGTTAATACTTCCGCCCCATTCCTTAACGCTGATAACACGTTAGAGACAACGAGTAGAAAAGGATCTATGGAAGCATCGTTAACCCAAACCGCAGCCTTAATATTAGGATTCAGAAAGGGTTCCCTTTCCAGAGCTTCTTCAACTGTTATCTCCTTATTCTCAACCTTGCATTTACTACAACCCTTAAGGAAGGGATCCAAGTATTCAAGGTTCCTTTCCTCTGTTGCTACAAAGAGTCCCCCAGTGTCTTCTATGGTATGCTTGGCTATTTTTTTGAGAATAATATTCTCTTCAGCGCATTCCAGCGCCGACTCGGGGTCGCTAACGACATATCGCGCTCCGCTGTGGAGGAGTCCATGGTTTTTACCCGTAGCCTCTGAGGCAAGGTCCCCTCTATCCACAAGCAGAGTATGTACTCCTCTGAGTGATAGGTCTCTTAGAACGCCGCTTCCTACTACGCCGCCACCTATTATAATTACATCGAATTTCGACATAGTAATCTCTACACGGAAAATTCTGAGAGGCTCGCGTAAACACCCTTATCCTTTAACGCCATGTAAACATCGTTGTGAACTTTATATAGCTTGTCGTAAACCTCTCGATTTTTTCCATCAGGCTCTCTTCTCTCACCTATCTGCACCATGCTCTCCGAGGCTTCCGAAACACTCTTGTAGACCCCTACACCTACACCCGCTAAAATAGCCGCACCTAATGAAGTAGCCTCCTCAACATTTCCCCTAGCTACTGGAATATTGTAAATATCTGCTTGAATCTGATTCCATAGTGGACTACGGGTCGCGCCTCCGGTAATTCGAACCTCATCGAATTCCAGACCTAATTCCTTCATTATCTCAATGTTCTTACGAACCTCAAAGCAAGCCCCCTCCATTATGGCTCTAATAAGATGCGCCCTTGTGTGACCTAAGGCTAAGCCTACTATCACACCCCTCGCATCCGGATCCCAGTAAGGGGCTCCTGCGCCGACAAAGTGAGGTATCAAAAGTACTCCTCCGGAGCCTGAAGGTGCTTGCGCCGCTACTTCGCACAGAATATCGTAAGGGTCTTTTCCCAGAATTTGCGCCACACTCTTTTCTGGATGTCCCAACTGGTCTCTAAACCATCTGTAGACACTCCCAGTTGTGAACATGCTAGCCTCAACAACCCATTTTCCGGGATCTGCATGACAGCTAAAAACTACGCGTTTCTTAGGGTCGTGTTTAGGTCTATCCGTGTATGCCAGTAGAAAGGTTCCTGTACCCATGGTTGCCTTTATTCTACCAGGCTTTACTACACCCACTCCTAATGCACCGCACTGCTGATCCCCACCTCCTGCGACTACAGGTGTTCCCTCAGCAAAACCAGTTTCTTTGGCTGCTCTGGCTGTTACCTCTCCAATTTTCACACCGGAGGCGTAGGTTTCATTCAATTTTTCTGGTGGAATTTCCAAGGCGTTGCAAATTTTCTCAGACCAACTGAACTTTTCGACGTCGAAAAGAAGGGTTCTGGATGCGTTTGACCAGTCTGTTATGAACATATCTGACAATTTCATTTCTATAAAATCGTGGACCAGCATAAATTTGTAAGTGGAATCAAAAATTCTTGGTTCGTTCTTCTTTATCCACAAAATCTTGGGCGCCGAAAAGTAGGGGTCAATTGTTAGACCCGTGGTTTGATAAACCTCACTAACGCCAACTTTCTTTCTTATCTCTTCGCATTGTTTAACAGTCCTACGATCCTGCCAAATAATAGCGTTCCTCAATGGATTTCCATTCTCATCCACAGGGACTGTTGTTTCACGTTGGTTAGTAACGCTTATACTCACGATATCTCCTGAACTAATACCTGATTTTTCAACGACTCTCTGTGATGTATTGCAGACAGCTCTCCACCAATCCATAGCGTTTTGCTCAACCCAAGCTGGAAGAGGGTAAGTACTCGGATACTCCTGATAATCTCTTGCTATTTCTCTTCCATTTTCATCAAAAATTATGGTACGGCAACCAATAGTACCAGCATCTATGGCAGCTAATACCTGCATTTACACATACCTCTCTCAAACTTCCAATGAATAAAACAATCCTAAATATAATACAAATCTCTAAATAAGACTAGCCTCAAACAAGAAGCATTTTATTATAAAAATGTTTCACTCTAATATTCCGAAAAAGAAAGAAAAATAGAGAATTATAAAAAAGAAAACTAGAATTAGAGGCCTAAGATCTTCTTTAGCTTGTCCGGCTCTTTGCCCTCATCGACAAAGATTTCCTTTTGAACTCCCACCCTTTCTGCGTCAAATTGTCTGGCTAGTCGTCCGCCCACTACCTTTTCTCGAATGCTACAGTTTTTACCCTGCCAAATATAAATTGTATCGTAGGTGTCTATTAAGAATACATCATCAGAACTCAGAGACCTTTTGGATAGAGGAACTTGAATAAATTGGACGTCCTCAAGCGTTTCGTATTTTTCTCCTGATATTCTGTACATGACAACTGGGTGTGTTTTTTTCGCTGTTTTTTTGAGTATGGATTTTGCGAGGTCTGCGTCAACTATACGCATAGCGCCTACTGTTTTTTTGAATTCTACGGGCTCGTTGCCCTGTTCGACGGTTTCTACTTTGGGTTTGCCTCGTCGCTCCTTGTCTATTAAGTCGCTTACGAAGGCGCCGGCGAATTTTTCATCAACTGTGGTTTTTTCACCCAGCCATATCCATATTCGGTTTCCTGCGTCCACAACGTAAGTGTCTCCGGTTGAAAAGACAGGTTGTGCTATCTGCTCATAACCGCCTTCCTTTACCAAGTAAATTTTCGCCAAGAGAGTAATCCTCCTGTTCTGATTTGCGTTAATTATAGTATAGGAACCCCGTTATATTAATTTATTTACAATCAGTTGCATAAGCTGAGAGCAGTTACAGAAGCTTTTTTCACACCATGTTTGAAGCATTCTTCGTTATCCTAATGTTATTGAGATTAGATTTTAAAGCGTCTATTGGTAAAGGTTAAGGCATTATTTTGAGGTGTTGTTATGAATGTTCCAATAAATTACTGGAAAAGAGTTGAAAACGTTAGGGCTGCGATGGAAAGTGGCGGATTTGATGTTCTGGTTTTAACGAGAAATAAAGAGTTAACATATATCTCTGGGGCGTTTCTGCCCTGGAGAAGCGTAATGGTTGTGCCTCTGGATGGTGAAATTCAACTTTATACGGTGTTGAGTGACGCTGAGAGGATTAAGGATGACAGCTGGATAGAAAACGTTTCGACTTACGCTCCTATCCCTAGTCTTTCCTGGACGAATCAGGTGATTGATTATCTTAAGAAGAATAACCTTGCCAAATCAACTATAGGAGTTAATCTGGGGTACACGATTAGGGTTAATGAGGGATACTTATTCGCGTCTGAATATGAAGAATTAAAAAGCGGTCTTCCGGGTGCGGGGTTCAAAAATGCGGTTCAGGCCCTTGACGAAGTTATTGCGATTAAAGAGAAGGGTGCTATTAAACTTTTGAGGCAAGCTGCAGCAATCGCAGATATCGGAGTGGATGTAGCCCGGGGAACCATTGTTCCTGGTATGAATGAAACAGAGCTTGTGGGCGTCATTGAAGAAGCTATGAGAAGAGCGGGGAATCAGTGGGCCTGGGCTTTGACAGGAGGGCATGAGGTGGGTACCGGTGATAGAGCCACTTACCATATGGGCGCTACAACTCCTGCAACTAAGCGCATCATACAGCACGGAGACAATGTCATCGTGGATTTACATAGCATGTATGAGCTTTACCTCTCACAGGTAACTCATAACATTATTATCGGCAGTCCCACAGATGAGCAGAAGAAACTCGCGGAGGTTTATGTCGATGCCGTAACTACTCTGATGGACTCCATGCAGCCTAGAGCCAAGGTTGGGGACATCGCTAAGAAGGTATTCAAAGCTGTTGAGAAAGCCGGGTATGGAAATAATGTGGTTCAAATGTTCGGTCATGGACTAGGTTCAATAGGCGATGAGTGGTATCTTCCTATAATTGGTTACGGTCCTTATAGTGAGAAAACATTGGAACCGAACATGGTAGAAGTCGCTGTGTGTATTATAAGTAAGCCTGGTGTCGCAGGTTATCGTCTGGAGTACCCAGTATTAATAACGAAGAGCGGTAATGAACCTCTAGCGAAGACCCCCATCGAGCCCACTGTTCTATAAAATATTTCTTCATTTTTTGTTAAGAAATCTATGTGGATTGATAATTCCCAATATTAAGGCTATGGTTTACTTCCCTCTTTTCTATGGGGTACTATTCAACTTGCTATTACTATTTTTTTGGGAATTCTGATCCTTTTACAGCTTTGATTGATTGCCAGTTTAATAATTTCTCTTTTTTCCTTATTTTCTGGAACTGTTGACTTTTTAAGGAATAATTGCCTTATGTTATATTTAGAGTCAAAATATTTTTATAAGCATCTACCGTTCAAAAAGTTTTATTATTATCGGATTGCTATTATTCTATTAAAGAAGTGATTGGTGGAGCTGATTTTTCGTGTCTTACATTGAGGAACCTCATTTCAGCCGGGGTAGGCAACGTTTCAGATTTTTATCCTTAAATTGTGATAAGCTTGCTCATATGGTTCTTGGTGTGGTAAATAGCTACAAGGGCGGTGGTTTTAACAGGCCGGAGTTCTTCAGGGATATTCGTGACCATCAACCAATAGATGTTAGCACCCTTGACAAGGAATTCGTAGAGGAGTTGGAGAGCGGGGCGGCAATTTTGTACATGCGGGGCAAGTACCGTCTCAATATGACCCGTCTCTTGATGCTTACGAATATGTTTCTTAAAGAAATCGAGCGTGTGGATAAAGATAGAGCCGATATTTTAAAGCAAAACGTTGACCAAATTGAATTGAAAATCAAGAGCATCACTGGTGAAGCCGGTACTCCTAGGATTGTGACTAAACCAAAGCTACCCGAATACGAGGAAATTGAAAAAGAAGAGCCAACCGCTGAAACAGCCGAAATGGAATATAAAAAGGTATTAGACCCCATTGATACAGCCTTATCTACTTATATCAAAGAGTATAATAAACTGAGCATCACTCAAATTTCCTCAGTTTTAGGCATATCCGAAGACGATGTTGTACAAAGATTAAGCTACATGTTGAACCAAGGACTTATAATCGGCACAATAGAAGGTGAATACTTAATACAAGAGGCTGTAAGTGCAGTACCAACTCCAATAACGCCAACAAAAATAGAAGAAACGATCAAGACAACAGAACCCATTACTGTGGAAACCACACCTACAGAAGAAATGTCTGTCGCAGAAACTGCAGCCGAACCCGCCGAGGTAGTTGAGAAGCCTGTTGCTGTGAAGCCTGTTGTGGTTGAGAAGCCTGTTACTGTGAAGCCTGTTGTGGTTGAGAAGCCTGTTGCTGTCAAGCCTACTATTGTTGAACCAGTGGAGAGTTTAGTTACTAAGAAGGCTACTGCAGGGTTGTCTAAGGTTGAGGCGGTGGAAGTGGCTCCGCTTGAAGTGGTAGCTTATACTGGAAAGGATGTTAAAGAGATTTATGAGAGCCTTAAGTTGTTTATTGAAATGGTTTCTCAGGTTCTTGAAATGGTGGTGGTTCCCGATAAGCCCGGTTTTTCTATGAAAGACCTGTCCAAGTTGATTTATGATTATTACTTCCTCCCAATTGACGGGTCTTTCGACGTGGAACCCTTTGAGGAACTGGGTAAAGATGGAGCGGTTCGTGTGGAGAAAGATTGGATTAGAATTGATTTAGAAAAATCGCTTTCTCTTTTCAAAAACAGGTATCTTCCTGGGATTAGGAAGGTGAAAAAGAAAACAGCGGAGAAGCTAGAAAAGGCTCTGAAGGAGCACATAGAGCTACCAGTAGAGGATATCCTTAGTCAAGCTGGCGCATGAATCGTAGAGCTTCGAACGAATATTTAATTTGTTATTTAATTTATATGTTTTTGCAGTAGCCTATTATTTCGAAATCTTCCTTATCGAATTCGTCGTCGGTCCATTCTTCTATTTCTTTTATCATTTCTTTTATTTTGTCTGTCTGTCCAGAAATGGTGTCATTGATTATGTTCAGTCTGTATTTTGATCTTGCGCAGTCTTCTATGGCTAGTTTGAGGAATTTCTTCGCCTTTTCTTCTGATATAAGAAACTTTTTCGCCAGCCTAGGAATTATCTCCTTCTTTTTTTCGACAAGTTCGGAAGAAACTACTTTCTCGCTCATCTAATAGATCTCCCAATATCCTTTCATTTTTGGTGGAAGTTTACTTTTTTCTTCTTTTCTTTTCTGTTTTTCCATATCTTTAGACGGTTCCTTCTTTATCTGCCATAGTTCTTTGTACCAGTCTGGGTAGGAAGGCTAGAATTGTGTCGAGGTGGTGGCGGTCTCTGCCCCATGATACGCATACTGGCGTAGGAGTAATCGCTTTTAGTTTTTCCGATTCTTAATTCGAGAACCTCAAATTCACCGTTTAGGTCGTAAACTGCTCCGAATATCTTGGGAAGTATCATTGAATCTATTATGTGTCCGGTTAACTCAATTTCAGCTTCACTCAATTTAGATTCCTTATACAAATGGTACAATTTCCATAAAATAAAGTGATGGTGAGCGTTTCTTCAAAGTCGGTTCTTATCCCTAAATACATCTTTTCATATTTTGTTTGGGGGATTAGAATAGCGTATTATAACATTTTTGCTCGTAGTTTTTTGAGAATGTTGAAAACTGCCGTAAAGTTAAGCCATTTTCCCGAAAAATTTAAATAGAAAATAAAAGAAAACCCTTAAAATATAAGGAGGGCATATAATCTAATTTTTTTGCCTTACTTATAAATTAAAACTTCACAAAAACCAATAAAAAAAGAAAAATGGAGAAAGGAGAAGAAGAAAGGTGGACGGAAACAGCAGAAATAACACTATACACCACAAGGGAAAGTCAAGGCTCCTTAGAGGCAAAACCAAACATGTTCTGTTAGCTCTCTCAGCAATCCTAATTTTAGCCTTTATTCTAGCCATACCCTTAGCGTCTGGTCAATTCGGATTCTACGCTCTACCGCAGGCAAATAGCATAGACCCCAGTGGTGGAATATCCATCAAAGACAATCAAATGATAACACTGGGCGGCACAGCAAGCAGCAACGGTTTGTCCCTAGTCGGAAACATGACGACGATCGGCGACACTACATTAAATGGACTTTTGAATGTCTCGAAATTTGGACAAATAGTTCTCGGACCATTAACGACAACCAGGTCACAGAACATAACCGCAGACCTCATAGAAATAAATAAGAAATACTCCGCAGGGGATACAATAACCCTGACAGGAACTCCGTCAAACCCCTCAATAGTAAACCTCTGTGGAAACATAAATATCGGTAACGAATCCGGAGACAAAGAAGTATTCATGAATATGGACAAATTCTACCAGTACGTGAACTCCAACAGCGAAGGATACATAGGAACCAGCAGAGGCTCAAATGATCTACCCCTCAACACCCTGGACGCCATAAAAGTAACCAAAGGAGAACTACACATCTTCGGCATGACGGAGGTATTGGGTATACCCCTTGTTCCCACAGACATTTATATCTCAAAAGATAGAATCCTGTTTGTTGCACTCGATTTCATCCCATATTCGATCAATTTAAACAGATATGGTGGCGTGGCTAACGTAAGCTATCTAAAGGATTCCGGGGCCTTCGTAGGCATTGGGTGGCTCCTCAGCTTATTTATTACTGATGTAATAGATGTTCATTATCTGGAGTGGGAGGAACCCACCACTTTCGAGGCGTGGGGTCCCTGGTTCAGATTAAATCGGGGCGTAGTCAGCATGCAGGACAGCTACGTTCAGATGAAATCCAATGATACCATAAACTTCAGGTTCCTTGACAGCTCCACCACCAATGCGGGCTTCAGAATAACAAAAAGCGCACACTATTCCAAAGCAGTGATGAATGCAACAACCCAGCAACAGGTCGTCAACGGAAAGGGTCTCACATACCTTACAAACGGTTCCACAGCCCTTACCGGAGCTACCATCAAAAATCTAAGCCAAATGGTTAACTGCGAATTAACATTCCAAGGAAATATGACACAAACAGGAAACATTACCGTCCAAGGTAACATTGGAATCACTGGACGCAACTACATGAAGGGGAACATTAGCATTAGATCCCCACTGCTCCGTCTAACGAATGGTGTGATGGACACCACGGGAACCATGAGCATAGCTGGCGGTGCTATAAGCATACCAACTGGTACTATGGTTATGAACAACACTGGCTCATTCATTACAGGCAACACTATAACGGTCACCGGAAATGTTGACTTCACTGGTGACGCCACAATAACTGGTAACATTAGAATCTCTGGACGCAATTATATGCAAGGAAATATTACCGTAGCCCAGCTCAGCCTGACGAATGGTGTGATGGACACCAATGGAGATATGAATATAACCGATGGTAACATAACCGTCATGAGCGGCCACATGGTTATGAACTCTTCAGGCTCATTCATAATGGACGGCACAACCACTGTCACCGGAACCATCTCCTTTGAAGGAGATCCCACAATAACAGGAGAAATCAGTCTCTCGGGATACAACTACATGCAGGGCTTGATAAGCGTGAATGGAGATATGAACATAAACAACGGCCTAACCACAGGTTCGATAACCCTGACTATTGACGGCACAATGGAGACCACGGGAACCATGACCATAACCAACGGTGAGATAATCATCCCAAGCGGAAGCATGGTTATGAACGATTCAGGCTCATACATTATAGGTGACACAATCACGGTTACAGGTGACCAGATAGCGTCCCAGGGAACCACAGAGGTTAACGGCGACATCTCAATGACTGGCGACATCGGAATATCCGGGTACAACCACATGGAGGGCTTGATAACTGTTCAAGGCTACCTGAACATAAACAACGGTTTGACATCGGGTACAATAACCCTAACTATTGCAAGCACAATGGATACCACGGGAACCATGACCATAACCAACGGTGAGATAAGCATCCCGAACGGACACATGGTTATGAACGATTCAGGCTCATACATTATAGGTGACACAATCACGGTTACAGGTGACCAGATAGCGTCCCAGGGAACCACAGAGGTTAACGGCGACATAACCATACAAGGCGACATAGGAATCTCGGGACACAACTACATGCAGGGAAACATTAAGATTAGATACCCACTTCTTAACCTGAACGGTGTGATGGACACCACAGGAACAATGACCATAACCAATGGTGCGATAAATGTCCAGAATGGACACATGGTCATGGAGGACACCGACTCGTACATCACAGGCGACACTATAACGGTTACGGGTATTATTGACTTCAACGGTGATGCCGCAATAACCGGAGACATAGTGATCTCAGGCCACAACTACATGGAGGGAAACATCAATATTAGATACCCGCTTCTCAGCTTAAATGGTGTGATGGTGACCGATGGAGATATGAGCATAACCAATGGTGCATCAATAAACATCCAGAACGGACATATGGTTATGAACGACGCAGGCTCATTCATCACAGGCGACACAATAACGGTTACGGGAACGGTTAATTTCAACGGCGGTGCAACAATAACCGGAGACATAGGAATCTCAGGCTACAGCTACATGGAGGGCTTGATAACCGTTCAAGGCTACATGAACATAAACAACGGCCTAACCACAGGTTCGATAACCCTGACTATTGCCAGCACCATGGAGACCACGGGAACCATGACCATAACCAACGGTGAGATAAGCATCCCAAGCGGAAGCATGGTCATGAACGACGCAGGCTCATTCATCACAGGCGACACAATCACAGTTACCGGCGACCAGATAGCGTCCCTAGGAACCACGGAGGTTAACGGCGACATAACCATGACCGGCGACATCGGGATATCCGGGTACAGCTACATGGAGGGCTTGATAACCGTTCAAGGCTACATGAACATAAACAACGGCTTGACATCGGGTACAATAACCCTAACTATAGACGGCACAATGGAGACCACCGGCTCTATGAACATACTCAACGGTGAAATAAGCGTTCCCGGCGGAAGCATAGTCATGAACTCCACCGGAGCGTACATCACAAGCAACAGCGGCATCACGGTTACCGGCGACCAGATAGCGTCCCTGGGAACAATCGAGGTTAACGGCGACACCACCATGAAGGGCGATTTTGCGATGGGTGGAACCAGCTACATTAAGGGACCGGTTAGCATTTCTGGATCCCTGAACATCAACTTCGGCACAATGATGGGAACCGGAACCATTACGGTATCCGATGGCTTCATGCAAACAGTCGGCAACATGCAAATAACTGACGCAACCATAACAGTCCACGGTAAGATAGTCATGGACTCCTCGGGGACCCACATCGGCAGCACAACCAGCATCACAGGCGACACCATAACGGTTAACGGAATAGTGACCAACGCTGGCTCTGTGAAGATGACCGGCACATTCGTGTTAATGATTCCCATGAGTATGACCGGTGTGATGGTGACAAACGGCATCACAGCCATGGGAGGTCTCGGCACAATCAACGGTATCATGAACGTCATGGGAAACATCATGATGTCCGGTATGACAGTGATCAGCGGAGACAACAACATCATGGGCTCCATGACGGTTATGCCGGGCGGCGTGGCGATCTACGGCCTAGTCGGCCTAACTGGTGTGGTCTACACCAGCAGCATGCCCGCGATTGGACCCACAACGATTCTCGAGATTCCCAGCGGCTCAATGATGGGACTACACATCCCACACGTATCCATACTGATGAACCCACTGGCACTAGCAGCCCTAGGCATACTGGGCATAGGCACAGTCTACGTAGTAGGCAGAATCGTTTACTTCGGAATCAAGGAGAGGCGGACGCTGATTCAACTAGTTCGGATCTACGGCAGAGAAATGGGCAGAAACATAAGCGAACGGATCAAGAAACTTTTCCGCGGATCCAGAAGCAGGGCAAGCTAGTAGGAAACAGAATTCGGGGGTTGTGATAGAAGTGGCCAATGTCAGATTGTTTGAGCGATTCAGGTCCTGGGGATGGATGGTTATGATAGTGACCGTCATAGCTTTCCTGGTGGTCATGGGTCTCTCACTGGTGTTTGGTCTGGGGATAAACGGGACATCCACACTGCCCGTAATCTCCCTAGCACTCATAGGATTAGCCATAGTTTTCGTTGGCGGATTCACAATTCAAATCTATGGTAGCACAAGGATTTGGCTCAGCAGACGCAGAGCCGCCCCCCAAACCCCGGCCAGACGTCCGGCGAAAAGAACCCAAGCACGGGGAGAGGGCACAGGTAGCACGTTCAGAAACTTCATAAACAGGCTCAGAGGTTAAAGGCGGCTAACGAGGTCTGATGGCTCAAATTCCCTACCATTTTTTATACAAAATTGCTATTTTCTAGTAAAAGGAAACAATTGTAAAATACATTATTGCTTTTTGATAATGTTTATATTGGGTTTTATTCTTAGTTCTGTGTTGTTGTGTGGTGTTTATTTGGGTGTGGTTGGTATGCCGGGTAAGCCTAGGAGGTTTGAGCCGGAGGAGCTGGTTAAGGTCACTCTGCGGGTTCCTAAGGATATGTACGATAAGATTTGGAAGTACGCTAAACGTTACGGTTTCTCCTTCAATGAGTCCGCTGCCAGATTAATGGGTTTCGGTATCGGCGATTCGGAATTCGCTGATCGTGAGGTGGTATGGACTAACAAATTCTTCGCGGAGTTTCAGAAATCAGAGACTTTCGTGAAAGTGAGGGACGTTTTCCGAGAAGCTTTAACCGACTTTCTAAGGGAGTATTATGAAAGAGACCCCGCGACCCTCTTGACGGAAATCGTCGCCTACGCAGGAAGCCACTTTGACTATTTCCAGGAACTCTTAAGCCTTGAGAAGGAACGCCTAGCCAAGGCAATCGCAGGAGATAACACCGAGTCGCAGAAAAAGTTAGAGGAGTTCTTTGAGATGCTGACCTGGGTTTGGGACTGGCTACGGCACAGCGGCAAACCCAAAAAAAAGAAGGAGCTAGACGCGGAAATCTGAATTGAATCGGGTTCCCATCAATTCTGGTGATTGTTTTTAAAGAAAAGAAAAAGGAATCTGATTCAAGTTTATTTTTTATTCCCCTACTATTAGGTAGATGATCAGCCGATAACTCCTGTTATTAGAACTATAAGGGTCAGAGCACACCTTCCACGCCGTGATCCTCAGCGTCTCTGTCTTATCTTTAAAAGCATTTTTTCATATCTTGTTTGAGGGATTAGAATGGCGTATTATAACATTTTTGCCTATGATTTTAGATATTGGATAAACTTGTATGTTTTTTGTGGATGTTAAATATTCTTTTAATGATACTTATTTGGGAAGAGCTGTTACATACGCTTTTCGGATATGTAGAAATTGTATTGAAACGCTTTAAACAAGCCGACGTTAAGGATGTGTAGATTAGATTAACGAAAAGGTTTGTGTTGAAAATGTATTATGCCCTGTATCTTCCTGTTTTATTACATTTCACTGAATATTTGTCAGTTTTATCCCTATTCTATGTTAACCAGTTATCCGTAGTTGTTGCTTTTTTGGAGATTTTTAGCTTACCTTGTTCCTTTCATTTGGAATCATTTTCTCTGCTTTTTATAATATTTTTCAGCATTGTTTTCTCTGACGGAAAGTTATCATTTTCCCAGTATCTGCTTACGCAGGATAAGGTTAAGTTGCTTAAGGGAAAAAGTACCGTAGCGGAGGAGTCTGTCTTCCAATTGCTTCCAAGCTCGAGGGAAAAGAATTCTGAACCTCCTTCCTACCAAAATTTTCTTCCTTTCGACGAAGAATTGGATGAGAAGTTGGAATTAGCATACGAGGTAACAATACATGGGAAAAAAATCTCTACTTGCTTCTATATTTTTACGCGGGAGTCTATTAGTGAAGAAAAGTTGGACGCGAAGGTTCAATCTATTCTGTCCTCTTTTAATCTAAATACCGATTCTATAAGGGTGCGCTATGACGCGTTGGAAGATGCTTTTTTAGGTATGATAGGAGGAGAATACTTTACAAGCACTCGTAGGATTAAGAGTGAAAAAAATATTTTACTTCTTGAGGCTGGAGGAAGCGCTACTTATGTTGCTATCATTGTTTTGAAGGGTTCTCCCGATTACGAGTCATTAGATCCGGGGTGCATGGATCTTTTTATGAACTCCATTCAAAACCTGGATGTAGATGTCAGTTTTGTAGTTCCTTTCAGATTTGTAAAAACTAGTGATTCTGAGCACATGTTAAAGAAGGATTTAAAAGTTCGTATTCAAGTTAACGGTAAATTTCCCGTGAAATACTTAGAAGCCTCTCCTTACCTAGTTGTGAGGGGGCCTTCTCTCGAGAGTGTTAAAAATCACGCGAAGAGGGTATGCGTTGCCGCCAGTGCGGCTTGGTCTGGAATCAAAAAAAGGATAAGTGTAGATTTTTTGGATTCAGATGAGACTATGAAACTCCTGCATCGCATAATCTGCAGGCGGCTACTTCCAGAAAGGGAAATTCTTCGCATCCAAAATCTTGGCATCTATCTGAGAATTCCTAACCAGAGTGTCGGAGGAACAGTGAAGCCTCCTATGCTGATTCCTAATAGAGAAATAAAAGGCACCAATTCTGAAAATAACCGAGTTTTGTTGGGTAAAACCAACCTAAGTGGACGCTCTGTACCCGTTTGGATGGATTACAATGATTTTTCAAAACACTTGGTTATTTTCGGTAATTCCAATCAAAAAACTTGTTTTCTACTGAGCCTCCTTCAAAAAATTTCCAAACCTTGGATAGTTTTCGATTTTAAGGGTGAATTTTATAAATTAAAAGACTTGTGCAGTGGCACAGTTTCATTTTTTACTCCCAACTCCGACTCGGAACCACTAAGGATCAACCTCTTTGATCCTAAAGAAAAATCACCAGATGAACATGCAATCTTCTTGCTCAGCGTTTTCAAAAAAATTTTTGAAAACGACTTTGATACCGTAGAGAAGCCCCTTCGCAGAATTTTAAGCCATTTCTGTAATATGGATAGATGTAATCAGGGACTTATGGATCTGAACAAAGCTTTTGATGAAATACTAAACTGGAATAATTCTCAGAAGCCGTCCGTTATCGAGAAGCTTGCAGCTATGCTTCATAGTCTTCAGCACGGCGTTCTGGGCAACGTCTTCATTGGTGGGGATTCTAATCCAGATTTAAGAAAACTGACCGATGAGCATTTAGTCATAAATTTAACTCAGATTATATCTGAAGGCGATATTAGCGAAGTTAAATTTCTCTTGACTTACATTATGATGCGCCTATTCAACAATTTACCCAATGATAAAAACGGGATTAGACACATAACAGTAATAAATAGTCCTGAAAATGGCTCGGAGCTGATTAATTTCCTTACCAAGGCGATTTTCGATAAATCTACACCACTAAATACGGGCGAAGGTCTAATTCTGGCTGCCTCACACACTCAAGACTTTAATGCTATCTACGATTTGGATTCTTGTTACCAAATTATTTTCGATAGTGGAAGAGAGGCTGAGAATGCGGCTGAACTGATAGGAATTAAATCAGAAAAAATAAAAAACACGGATGAGGAGGCTTTAATGATAATTCCTGGAGCAGAGAACCCAGTAATACTTTATCCTGACTACGACAAAAGCCTGGCAACCAAGGAGAAACCTAGCTCTCAACTTCAAGAGGATCATATTAAAAGGAAGCTTAAAACACCAGCCATTTCTAGAAAACCCAAAGCAGAAATTCGGGATAACCTTGATTCAGAGAACCCATACTCTTTATCGAAAGACGACTTTATAACCGCAGATCAATTATTTAGAGGATTCCGTAACCCAAACAAAACGTCATCCAAGTTACCCTACAATCTTAGTCGGGAGCAGATAGCAGCTTTTGTTGATAAGATTTCACTTATGCTTGAGAGTGAAGTGTACCTAACGGATATTTACATATCTAGACTAACAGGTCTTCCACCTAAGATGGTTAACAAGATTATACGCGAAGCCTTAGACACGGATTTGGAAATCCAAAGAATATACGTCCCGGTCGTTGGAAACAAAGCCAACATTCCATTATACTATTCCAAATTCGGACCCAAGTACGAGAGTGTACAGGATAAATACCTAAAAGACAACCTAGAAGAACTATGCTTCAAAAAGAGTATCAACTGGACGGTAAAAAGAGACCCGGAAACTGGAGCAGATGGACAAATCGACTCCCATGTTCTGAAATTAATTACGCACATTCCTGAAGATGATGAACTAAAAAACATATTTCAAAAGTTATTTTTGAAATCCAACCGAGTTGCCGTCCTATTTCTCCACGATAAGGACCTTGAGGAGGCTGAAAGGCTGAACAGCCAATGGAGAACCCCCCTTATTATAGGATGCCTAAGCAACCTTAACGCCTTCCTTACAGAGATAATGGAGACATCCACTAAAAAAATCCCCAGCCAACCTTATACCATAGAGAGAGATTTACAGGAACTAATATCTTGGCTTAAAAACGACACCTAGAATTTTCACATAGATTAGCCATTTTAAAAATTTAAACATAATTTCCATGGATACTCAAAAATACTTCCTTGACACTATTTATTATGAAAAAGAGGAAAAGGTTGTAAGCTGCTATGAGTACAAAATTTGACAAAGCGGTTTCAGAGTTCGTCTTAGGAGTAGAAGCTCACGGTAGCAGGGAATACCAAGAGGCTTCAAATCACTTTAAGAAGGCTGCAGAACTCTTTGAGCAGTTAAGGGAAGAGGAACTAGAGGAGCGGCTTCAAAACACTGCCATAGGAAACCTCTATCAGGCTCGTTCCAATTATCACCAGTCGATTGCAGACCATCTAAACTTCAAAATGCGTGATTATGAATCAGCTTTGAGTAGTTACGCTAAGGCTATAGAGGATAAAAAAACGGCGATAAATACTGTAAAAGAATTGGTAAAGGAACAACAGATTAAAGATGAAGAACTTCCCTTGGAACTGGAGGCGGGATTATACGGGCTTGAGGCTACAAGACTTGAATGCCTAGCCCAAATTGCGATTCAGAATAAAAATCTAGAAAAGGCAGCGGAATATTTCAAAGAAGCCCGCGAGAAATTTTTGAGTAAAGAAAAACTCCACGCAGCTCTTGAAAATCCCTACGAAGAAAAACTCGCCAAAGTTGACAAGATAAAATGTGAAGGATTATACTTCGAGTGCACGGGTCTTGAGTACCTTAAAAAGCGTAAAAAGAAGGAAGCTAAAGAACTCTTAATCAAGGCTAAGGAAAAATATGAAGAAGCAGTAAACCTAAACCCCGATTGGCAAGCACTAAGTCAGGCTCTTGAACGTGTAAGCCATATCCTGCTGCAAATCTAATACTTGTAACTACCGTCAATTCACTCTTCACACACACGGTTTTTCAAAGACTCTTTTGCAGCCGGGTATGGTAGCGGACCAAGGTTCCTGTAGCCTTTACCGCCCTTTCCACCTCCGTAAAGACGGGAATATTAAGTTCGTACAAGCCGCTAACCACTCGCTCATAGGATTCGTTTTCAATTTGAATACACGCTGCCACAATCGGCTTCAACCTCTTCTCTGCGGATTTCTGAAAGGCTCTTTTCACGTCAAACTCGATTTCTTTCATGAGTTCCAGCACTAGAATTATAATGTCTACGTTGTCGTCTGTAAGAAGGGCTTCTACCGCAGCTTTGTGTTTGTTTCCAACTTCTACTCCATCAAGATGATTCGGAGGCCAGTAGTCAACAGGATTCAGGGTTTTTACACGCTCATTTAACACCTTTGCTTTTAAGGTTTTAACGGTGTTTGGATTGAGATCAGCGAGTTTTAATCCGTTTTTTTCTAATGAGCGTAAGGCTAAATCAATGGCTCCAGAGGAAGGACCAATTATTGCAACTCGGTTACCCCTAGGTTTGGGAGAATAGACGAAAATCTTCGCTAGTTCAAATATTTCAGAATACAAAGATGCGCAAATAGCCCCCGCTTTAACAAGTTCCTCTCTCCTCTCCTCAGGGCAGTGCATAACTACGGGCTTCCTTTTGGAAACCTCTCTTACGGCATCCACTATCTCGCTGGTAACCCTTCTAAAATAAGCCGCGATAACCTCTGTTGAAGAATCCTGAGCAAAAAATCTGAGAAGCTCCGCATCGCTAACATCACAAGTGTTTCCCAAATGGACTATCTTGTTGAACTTCAAATCATTCGGCTGCCACCATCCAAGTCCTCCAGATAGGCCGCCGCTTTGACCAATAAAGCTCACTTTTCCCGCTTTAAAGCTTCTAACCGGAGTTAGGGCTGTAGCGAAGCGCTCCCCGTAATTGATTAAACCTATGGTGTTAGGCCCGATAATCCTCAGATTGTTCTCCTTAGCTATTCGGACAAGCATATCCTCCCTCTCCTTTCCCTCACTACCGTATTCGGAGAAACCAGATGACTGCAAAATAATGTTCCTAACCCCTTTTCTCGCCAACTCTTCAACAGCATCAACCACTAGGTCCGAGGATAGAATAACAATCGCGGTCTCCGGAACTTCCGGAACATCTATAATACTCTTAAAGGCGGGAAAGCCCAAGATCCTGTTCCTAGTGGGGTGAACCAAGAAGACCTTACCACCATAGCCAAGTTCGATGATGTTTTTTAAAACCTGGTTTCCAAACTTTCCAGAACTTCCAGAAGCCCCCACAATAACAATGCTTTTTGGGTTAAAGAAGGATTCAAGACTCATCTTCATCCCTACACACAAACGCTTCTAAAATGCTGGAGCATGCTCCACAATGCACACATCCAGCAAGATTCTTTGAAGGATCGAGATTATAATCACGTAAAATCCCGGCAACCTTTTCATAAAGGGGTATCATTCTACTAGCACTTGGTGGACTGCGATTTTCAAACTCAGTTCCTATAATCGGTCTAAAGGGAACCAGAAAAGGAATCACTCCCAACCTGGCAACAGTTTCCACTCCCTTGAGTATACTCTCATCTTTCTCCCCCAAACCCGCAATAATATACGTACTAACCTGCGCCTCCCCAAAAAGCTCTACGGCTTCTCTCCAAGAGTTTAAATACTCCTCAAAACTGACCTTAGCCTTGCCGGGACATACCTGTTTCAAAACTATTCTATCAAAGTTTTCAATGTGGATACCAACCGTGTCGACTCCAACATCTGCTAATAACTCCAAATATTTCTCCTCAGGGGGCTCTAGCTGCACATGAATGGGGACTTCATAATGGTTTTTTATTTCCTTAGTTGCTTTGGCTAAAAGTTTTGCTCCTCTATCCAGTGTACTAGGAGTACCCGTGGTTAATGTTATATGTCTGCAAACGCCTTCCTCAACCGCGGCTCCCGCTACCTCAACCAGATCCCTGGGGGTTTTTCTTAGAATTGTGGAGTCATTTCTTAGTGAAAGTTCGATTCCACAAAACTTACAACCGTTACCATTTGACCAGTGAACGCATCTTTGAAGAAGAGTAGTTGCCAAACAATCTTTGCCATGAAGAAGCGCAATCTTGTACATTGATTGTCCACTTGGAGTTTTCCGAGTGTAAAACTTGGGAGTAGTAATTAATTCTACATCGATAATTTTGTCTCCATTTTTAAAAAGAGACCATCTAGAATCAAATCCCCTTAAAACAATGTCCGATCTATTCACGAAGGGAGGCCATAAGGGAACATTAACCACCGAATTATTAGGTAAAACTAGATATCTGCCGCCAGCCGGGCCGGCTCCGTCTTTCCTTCCCTTTTCGATACTGTTTCCTGCTTTAACTCCTTTGCATAAAAGCTCTGTTTTTAAATTGAACAGATTCAATGGTTTTCCCGGCCTTTTGTTAACGAAATTTTCGGCAGCAAAATAAGGAAGTATAAACATATATAACTTTTCCCGCAAAAACACTCTAAAAAGTAACCTAAAGGAAACCGTTTAAAAATACGAAAACATATCCAAAATTTATTAAAAAATATACCAATATCTTATCCAAATTATGCTCTTACAAAAGATAAAAATAGTAGGGCTTATTTTTAACTAATTGGTATTAATACCCATTAATAAAGAAGGAATTTGAAGTGGTAACAGAATTAAAAGAAGACAAATTTTCTGAATTTGTCTCATCGAACAGTATAGTGCTTGTAGACTTCTCAGCAACTTGGTGCGGCCCCTGTAAAATGCAAGGTAAGATCCTAGAAGGTATCGAGGCTGAATACGGGGATAAGATCGCAGTAGCGAAGGTAGATGTAGACGAAAGCCCGAACATCGCTAGAGAATTTAATATATACGCAGTACCCTCACTAGTCCTTTTCATTAAAGGAAAGCTGGTAGTTTTTAACGAAGAATCCGGAGAAAAAACTGGAGAAGAATCTGGAGAAGAATCGAAAGAACTCTCAATGGAATCCTCAAAATTAGTCGGGGTTCAGAGCGAGGAGCTTCTCAAAAAAATAATAGATGATCTGATTTCCGCCGCGGGCTCTAAATAAGTCTAGACTGGAACACCCATTACTCCGTAGTTTAGATTTATAGAAGGTAGTTTTACAAGTTTGACACCGACTGGTTACGCCGCCTAAAATAGATATCATACTGTATTCAATACTTGCTTTCTTGGTATCTGCCAAGCTCCACTCTTTTTTAATGTTAAAATACAAATAAATTCAATTTTTCTGACAGATTTCGGCTCATTCCTATACTGTTCTTATGTCCTCAAAAAAGTACTAATATTGGCTCTACCCCTCTTTTAAGAATTAAATTTTGGAGGTAGTTTTGCTGACAATTCCAAAAATTCGGAAAATTGTTCTAAAGAACGAGCATGTAAGAATGATGCTTAAAGAGGCTCATAAAGAATATCCAAGAGAGGCATGCGGTGTTATCTTGGGGCAATTCAAGGTAGGCACCGCAAAAGCCCAGGAACTGGTGTTCACTAAAAATGTAGCAGAGTCATCGGTGAGTTTCATGATAGATGCGGAGGAGCTTTATAGGATACTAGTACGTGCTGAGGAGGAGGGTAAGGAAATGGTGGGGATTTTCCACTCTCATCCCACAGTTGCTGCACCTTCGGGTATAGATCAACCATTCATGGAAATAAACCCAATAGTCTGGGTTATAGTGGGAACTCTAAGCGATAGAACTGATATAGCTGCTTATCAATGGTTTAAGAACGCAATATATCCTGTAGAAATAGTAGTAAAAGATTTTGAAGCTAAAAAGAAATAGATTTTTTGCAAACAAAAATCAATGGAAGCATTTTATTACCGCTTTTTTCCCTTTGCTTTTGGTTTAATACTAGGTTTACGCTAAGTGGATTTGTTCGCCGTCCACTCTGAGTAATCCCTTTTTCTCAAGTTCAAGTACTACTCGTCTTACTACTCCTTCTTGTAGTCCCAGTGTTTTTTTAATATCCTGAATGCTACTGGAACCAACCTTTTTTACTATGAAGTAAGGTTTGTAATTAACATCCTCCATTATCATGGATTCCATCGAAGCCATTTTTGCCTCCTTATCTTGGAGTCTTTTCTCTAGATCGGTAACTCTTGCCGCACTGATTTCCAATTCCTGATTTAATCCTTTTATTGTCTCCTCATTTTTCTTGGATTCATTTTCCAAATCATTGATTTTCTTCTCAAGACTACGTATCTTTAACTGTAAATCTTCTTCCTTGTACCTGTAACTATCCGCTTCGTCTCTCATTTTATTCTCTGCGTTCTTTATTTTACTGGTCTGGTCATCAGACTGTCTCTGAAACATGGTTGCCGCATCATTGAGTCTCTGTATCTCCAATTCGTAGTTTTTTCTCAAATGCACCAATTCATTTTCCCGCTGTTTAACTAGGCTTTCAAGCTCATTGATCCGAATACTCTGCTCACGTAGAACTTCTCCCTGTTCTACCACCTTTCTCTCGAGCTTGCTGAGAGCCTCCTTTTGAGATTCGGCGAGGTCTTCTTTTTTCCTGTACGTACTCAACATCATCTCCCCTAGGAAATAATTAGTAGTGGGTCAGTATTGTCACGGGTTCTTCATATTTAATCCGTCTGGGACGGTAACATCATTCCCAAGATAAAAGTGTTTTTTCAGCTCTTATTACTTTCTCTGTTTCGGTTTACTGTTTCCTGGAAAAATCTTCTGGCACCCTTAATTGTTCCCGAAACACCTAAAACATACATTATTAGAGCGAATCCGTTTAACTCGATTACTGTTGCGAGTACGGATTTCATTATATCAACACTTGTGTGTGTGCAACGTAAAATTCCGTATCCAGTTTCCGAGTACTCTATTAACCAGAAATTTGTTCTGCTCCCCCCAACTTCTCCGAAAAGGCTGAGAAGCGTACTCCAAATGCAGTGAACAATGTCATCTGCTGAGAAAACCGACTCACTAATAATCTTGAAGGCTATGTAACGATTTCTGTATAACTTCAAAAGCCGCTCCCCTTTAACCTTGAATAATTTTCTTTTTTAGTTTGAATCTGATCTACGCTCCAGAATTTTTAATGGATTTTTAGATACTGCTTCAATAGCTTTCTCATAAGATATTTCCAACAAGGTTCCCAAGGCAACTAGACCCCTGGGCGATCTTAACTCAAATTTAGTATGCGCGTCGCTTGTTAAAACTAGTGCGGCGTGTTCTCTAAGAACAGTTTCCGCTGTCTTTCTGAGTATACCGAGAGTGTTAGCTCTTGTGAGGCCCTTGGTTAATAATATGGGTCTTATGGAGATTTCCACTGCATTTTCGCTATTGTAAATTAGGCCAACAAGTGATTTGTCGACCTGCTTGTACATCTTAATTTCTGGGAAATGCAATAAATCCACCTCCGTATTCCTCGCCGCCCAAACCGCGACCCTCCTATTCAAACACTCCACCGCTACTATGTCGACAGATCTTCTCACCCGGTTTAACATCTTATTATTCTTCGTTACACTATCAAAATTTAAATTTACACGAGAATAGGCTTTCAAAGGTAGGTTGGAGAGAGTTTCTCTGAGTTTTTGGTAGTTGCCTGTTTGTGTTTGAGAAAAGTCTGCGAACCCCAGTCCTGAGAAACCCAAAATTCGTGAAATTGTTGCCATCTCTTCTGGAGGCGACTTGCCTTCACCTTGATTTGAACTCACATTAAAATCTAAATAAACAGTCATTTTTTCATCAGTCCGTAACTCAAACAACTTTCTTGAATAATCTCTCTGCTAAGTGGGTAAGAAGAGAACTTAATTCGAATCCGGATAACGTCTTCGTCTTCACTCAGTTTGAGACTGCCTTTAAACGCTTCCTGCTTGTCGAAGCGGAGATAAAGTGTTCCCGAATCGTCAAGTCGCTTGTCAAATAGGTCAAAAAGCTGTTTCTTATCCTTTTCATCCATTCTCTCTGAGAGCAAACACAAAAAATTCTGGATGAATTTTTTATCAGTAATCCTAGCTTTGTAGATAATTATCTCGTTACGATAGTGACCAAGCACAGTTTCTTTTTTAACCTGCTTTTCTACACCTTCTGGTAAAATAAGGAAGAGTGCTTTAAGCACTTTTTCTGGATCCTCTGTTGCGTGAGCAAAGGTTTCCAGATCAATCCAAATCACACGGGCCGAAGACAAATACTGGCCCTCCTAAAAAAAGGTTCTTACCTTTTTCTCCCTTTATTAGTACTGGGCCGAATTTTTTCCGCGCCTATTCCCTTGTGGCGGAGCCCTCTTGCCTTCTTACCGCTTGAGGTTAAGCCTCGGAAAACACGTCTCCGATTAGACTTGTTGCAAATCCAGTTTATGTTGGGGTCATTCTTAATGGCGGGGTGATTTGGATCAACCAGTATAACCTCAAACCACTTCAGGAGTCCGTCCTCCGCAACGTAGTACGAGTTTAAAATCTCAAGGTTGGGAAATTTTCTGGCGACACGTTCCTCCGCGATCCACTGCAAATTCTTAATTGGAGTCAATCTCGTAAACCCCATTTTTCGGGGTTTCCTACCAGCCTTGGGTCGGGTCCTACGCATAGCGCCGCGTCTTACACGCGTTCGCACAACGATGTAACCCTGCTTGGCTTTGTAACCCAAGCTTCGTGCGCGGTCCAAACGCGTAGGGTATTCTATACGTGCAATAGCCGGTTGTCTGCGCCACTGCACGAGTCTCTCACGCCACATGCTCCGCATTTCATCAGTGTCGGATTCTCTCCAAGTTTCAGATATATAACGATACATACTCTTAACCATTAACTATAGCCTCCCTATTTATGGTTCAGCCGTAAGGCAACATTCCAACGGGCAAGCTCAACATTATTGCGAATTATAATCGATGATGAAGAAGAGTTACTAATTAACTTTTTGTGTTCACTTTTTAAAGAAATCGATAACCTTCTGGGCTATTATTATGCTGTTTGCTATTAAGGCTTCCTGAGTTGAGGAACCTATGTGTGGTGTACAAAGTACGTTTGGTAGCTCTGCGAAGGGAATATTACTAGGCGGTTCCTGTTCGAAACAATCAAGTGCTGCTCCTGCAATTTTGCCACTTTTCAACGCTTCATAGAGCGACTTTTCGTCTATTAATCCTCCACGGGCCAGGTTCAGAATATAAGCCTTATCTTTAATTAGCGATATTTCTTTGGAACCGATCATGTGCACCGTTTCTGGTAGATAGGGGACATGTAGGGTTATAATATCTGATTCTCTCAACAGTTTCTCCAAAGCCACTCTTGAAGTTCCAACAAATTTTACTCCCAACTTCTCGGCTTCCTTTCTTCTTTCCTCTAAAACATCGTAGGCAGAAATTCTCATCTGGAATGCGGTTGCCCGTCGAGCGACCTCCTGTCCTATTCTCCCGAAGCCAATTATACCCAGCTTTTTTCCACTAAGCTCCTGCCCCTCTAACTCTTTTTTGAGCCATTTTCCTTCCTTCATAGACTTATCGGCTGTGTGAATCTTTCTCATTAGAGATATAATAGCGCCTAATGTTAACTCCGCCACGGAGATGCTGGATGCCTCTGGTGAATTAACAACTTCGATTCCTCTCTTTTCCGCCGCCTTCACATCGATGTTGTCTAAGCCTACGCCGCTACGGGCAATAAGAGCTAGTTTCTTTCCCGCTTCAATAATGTCTCGGCTCACTTTGGTTCTACTACGAACAACAAGAGCATCAAATTCGGGTATTTGGGCTTTAAGCTCCTCATGTGAAATTTTGTCATTTACGACCACCTCCAGACCCGCGTCCTTCATCATAGTAACCGCGTCGGGATGGACGTCATCAGCTATCAAAACCCGCTTCTTCATGAACATCTCCTCAAGAAGGTCTAATAACTTGTTAAAGTAAAACCGATGTATCCTCAAGAATTAGAGTTTTGGAAATACAGATTTATTAACTTGATTAAAAGCTTTGCTCATTCAAACCCCTTTTTCTGAGGGTAATAATCATAGAAGTTGATTTACAACCCCTATTAGTTCCTTTACCGCTTTTAATATTGAGTGTAAGATATCATGTCTTTGTCGATATTATGAACCTAGGCTGAAAGCCCAACTCCAAAGAACAGCACCTAGAGATCTATTTTGAAACCCTTACTACTTTAAGCCGTTTGATTAAGACAAATTATTCCCTTTTTCTTTTAAAGTATTTGATAGCATTGTGGAGCGCTTTTGCGGCACTAGCGATGTTCGGGAAAACTGGGAAACCTGCACTAACAAAAAGGTTCCTTACCGCTATGAAAGCCTCTTCATAAGATGTTCGTGGAAGGATAATCAAAACGGGTTTATTACTTTTATCACGAATTTTTTTGCAGCCCTCCACCATACCACCATATATGATATTACTTACCGGGGCTTCCAAAAGTTTTTCTATTAAACTGGGGTAGTGAACTTGTACCTCAAACATAACTGATCCTATATTTTGGTCTTCGCCTAATATTCCAAGGACGTTTTCCAAAACCCCTGGGTAGTTGTAACTTCCTGCCAGATCCAAGGGGTTTTTAATACTCGTTCCCATTTTTTGCACAAAGTCATTTAACCTCTCTTTGGTTTCGTAGGATAGTTCTGGGACGCTAAGACCTTCTTCTATGCAAAAATCAGTATTGGAAACACTTGAACCTCCTGAAATCGATACTAGTCCCATGTTCTCACTAGTTGTCGGAGGGCAGAAAACAAATACTGAAATAGTGTCCAGAAGCTCATCAAGTCCCTTAACTGCTACTACGCCCGTTTGTTTAAAAACAGAATCCCAAATCTTCGCAGAGCCGGAGAGGGAACCGGTGTGAGAAGCAGCAGCACGGGCGCCTGCCTCGGATCTTCCGCCTTTCCAAACAATTACGGGTTTTTTCTCTGTAGCCTTTTTAAGTGCACAAATAAGCCTTTCTCCATTTTTTATTCCTTCAATATACATTCCTATAACTTTAGTTTTTTCATCCTCAGCAAGATACCCTAAAAAGTCGGAGCTATCCAAGTCACAGGCATTACCATAACTAAAGACTTTACTATAACGGAGTCCAATAGTCTTTCCAACTATGGCAAAGTGGATTGCATGACCACCGGATTGTGAGATAAAACCAACTGGTCCCGGATCCATAGAAATATCAGGGCGAAAAGATAGTTTGCTCTCCGGACAGTAAATCCCCATACAGTTTGGGCCTATTATTCTTGTTCTTGTTCCACTTACTGCCTGCACCAATTTTTTCTCAAGCTCAGCGCCTTCTTCGTTATTCTCACTAAACCCGGAAGAGAAAACAACTACACCCTTAGCGTTTTTCATAACGCTTTCTTTCACAACTTCGGCAACCACGGCAGCCGGAACACGAACAATTACTAAATCCACATCTCCAGGAACCTCTAGAAGACTCTTATAGAACTTTAACCCCAAAGCACTTTCAACACCCGGATTAACAGGATAAATAGCGCCTTCGAAACCGCTCTCAACAATACTTTTTAACCAATAAAGTCCCCCATTTGGAGAATCACCAATCAAAGCTAGAGACTTAGAGTGTACAATTTCATCGATTTCATTGAATATTTCGCTGTGTTTCTCCATCTGCATTGAAGTTCCTCCGGGAGCACCGGCCGTTTATGAATACCAAGTTACCGGCGTCAATTTATATCTTTAACTAGAACTTTAGAAATCGAGAAAAGTATGCTCATAAAAATAAAATGGTAACATTACTCAATCCTGAATTTCTAAAACAAATTCACAAACATTATTCCCCCTAGAATCCAAAAAATTACGAACACACCCCCCATAATCACACAATTATAAACCCATGGTTCCATTTTTTACCAGTTTTCTCAAGCGATAGCAAACCTGTTACCAAATGCCAAGCAGGTCAAGGTCGAAGATGGGTCACACTGATTCTTTATAGAAATGTGAGACAGATTCAATAGAGAATTCCTGGATTTCTTAAGAAGTGGTTGAGAAAGTTCGTTCATTACACTGTGTTTGACTTGTTCTGGGGAGTCGCTGACTTAATCGGATGCCCTTCATCTACTACCGAAAGTTCTGACAATGCTTTTGCACACTCATCAGCTCAGCCAACCGTGAGAAATGTGACTTTGGTTTTCGGGGCAAAGAATTCATCTTAATGGGCAAGTTACCAAGGACAGGATACTAATATTCTGATTCTTGGAACTCTGAGCAGAGGATTGGGGGTCTTTTACCCTTTGGGGTTAGACCTCTACGGAGTTGGAGCATTCTCCATATCTCGTCGCATATTTCTCGGTTTTCGCAGTTTATGCAATCATATGCTGGGGCTGCTTTTACTGGGGTTGCTGTTCTCCATGCTTTCTCGGCTATGGTGCCGAGTTCCCTTACGTCCTCTTCACTTGAGGTTACTAAGATTACCTCAACGACTCCTGCTCTTGGAGGGTTTTTCTTAAGGCTCACCATGAGTGCTCTTCCTAGGGTTTCCAGGTTGAAGCCTTTCTTTACGGCTTCTCTGCTTACTCTGCTCCAGACTCTTTGACGCTGGGGAACTGCTCTCAGCATGTAGCCTTCCAGGTGAAGGTCGTACTGGTTTCGTCTAAGCAGTGAGTAGTCTTCAGGTTTCAGTCCCTTAACCTGTGCAAGGAGGATTTGGGCGAACGGCAGATCCCCTTTGGCTTCGGGGATATCGGGACCGACGATTGTTATATTGCCGTCTCTGACAAGTTCAGGATCCTCAGTCCAGAGGACAAACGCCGCTGATGCTGTTTTAGGATTTCCGAACTCGACGAAAGTGTCTTCCTTAAGAATTATTCCCGGCTCGCTGCTATGGGGGAGGCTTCGGTTGAGTTCTTCAACGCTTGTCGGGCACTGTATTTCTCTGGTTTTCCTTCCTCTGGTTTTCCATTCTTCTATACGTTGTCTTAACTGTTCCATGATTATGTCAAAAATTTCCAATGGTTCAGCCTCCAAGTGGGAGGAGAGTGTTATTATGCTTATATTATACCGCTCTCACATTTAATTTTAGGTTGTTAATAATTCCTCTAACCGATTCTAAGCTTGATGCCTCACTGGATATTTCGGTGATCGGCTTTCCAAGAGTGTCAAGCTCGGAGATGTTTTCATCTTCCGGTACTACGCCCAGCACCCTGAGTTCAAGTTTCTCAGCTTTCTCCCTTATCCCTCTTTCTTCATGTGGGCTTCTTACCCTATTGATTACAAGACCCGTTTCGCTGCAGTGCGTATACTTCTCTGCAGTTTTTCTTATCACCTCTGCGGTTTGAAGTCCTCTCAGTGTGGGGTCGGCAACTATTAGGAGGCTGTTCACAGACCTAATAACCTTCCTGTTTATCTGTTCGAGTCCCGCCTCGCAGTCCACAAGAGTAACGTCAAAGTTTTTAGACAACGATTCAATAGCGTCTCTGAGCAGGGTGTTTGCTGGACAGAAGCAGCCGGGACTAACCGGAGTACCTATGGCGAGGAGATTGAACCCTTTCTCTTCAACGAGGGCTTCAAGCAGGTAATAGTCAAGTGACCTCACCCTCTCCGCTCTTTCCTCTTCGCTACCTTTATCCGCTACTCTGATAATATCCTCTCTTACATCTTCGAGGGTTCGTTCCACCCGGAGTCCTAATATTCTCGCAAGGTGGGACATTGAAGGATCCCCGTCGATGAGGAGAACGTGAAGCCCAGGAATCTCCCTGAGAACAATCGCCATGAGTGCTGTTATAACAGTTTTACCAGCTCCTCCCTTACCGGACAACGCTATGATATGTGAATTCCTCAATAATAAACCTCCAAATTATGCTTCACGCCATTTATAAATAGAAGCATTTTTATTTTATATGTGCAATATATTTCAAATAGTATTATGAATTTTTGGAGGTCAAGAGTTGAGTGGAGAGAGTAAGGAGATCTCTTTGTTTGAGGTAGAAGTAGATTTTGAGAATCCCAGTTCCTGGGTGCGTCCGGATCGCCCGTGGGAGAAATGGTACCGCGAAGCAATCTATGAGGGAAAGAAGGTGAATATTCCAAAAACTATCAAGTATCCTGAAATACCCATACACTATTTCGGCCGACAGGCAGCATTAGATTATCCAAACAATGTGGCGGTCTATTATACTCCTGAGGAGAAGAAGTACACTTACCAAGAGCTTATGCACCACAGCGATAAGCTCTCAGCGGCACTGGCAGACCTCGGAATAGGAAAGGACGCCTCCATAGCAATATATATGGCCAATACTCCCGAATTCGTCTTTTCCCTCTACGGCATAACCCAAACCGGAGCAGCGGTCACCCCCATAAATCCCCTACTGAAAGCCCCAGACATCGCCCACATCGTTAGAGACAGTGGCATTATACAAACACTGATCTGCACCTCCAACCTTTATCCTGTAGTACAGCAGGCGCTGGAAGAAGTGGAATTAGAAAACGTAATAGTCGTGGGTCAGAAAATACCGGGAACCATAGACTTCCGGGAAATGGTTGAAAAGTATCCAGCGAAACCCCCTGAGGTCACCATAAATCCCAAGAAGGATGTCTGCGCACTAATGTACAGCGGAGGAACCACCGGGCTACCCAAAGGCGTAATGCTAACCCATTACAACATAGTTGCAGACGTCTTAGCAAGCGCTTATGCTCAGTTCGGAGACGACAAATCAAGGGCGGGAAAGGGCGTAGTTATTGCTACCCTCCCTATGTGTCATGTATTCGGTTTCACAATGGTTCAGTCATACGTGTATGCGAAATCCATGATGATAATGTATGCGGGATTTAATGCGGATGTTGTGATGAGAGACATTGAAAAGTATAAGAGCGAGGCATTCATAGGAATTCCGCTCATGTACTTCGTAATGGTCAACCACCCCAACTTCAGAAAGTACAACCTCTCCTCTTTAAAATTGGCGATTTCTGGAGCAGACACCCTGCCAACCACAATCTCTGAGCAGTGGAAAAAAGTCACAAACCTCGATGTGGGTCAGGGCTACGGTCTCTCCGAGGCAGGTCCAGTAACGCACAGCCAACCCCCATGGCTGCCCAAGATAGGAAACAGCATAGGGATACCAATAATAGACACGGATGCAAAAATCGTGGACTTGGAAACCGGAACTCAGGAACTACCACCGGGAGAGGTTGGGGAACTCATGATCCGGGGACCACAGGTAATGAAGGGCTACTGGAAGCAACCCGAAAAAACAAAAGAAACCCTAACAGAGGACGACTGGCTCCATACGGGTGACTTAGCCCGAATGGATGAGAATGGCTACTTCTACATAGTAGGGCGATTCAAAGAAATAATCAAATACAAGGGCTACAAGGTAATGCCAGACGATGTGGAAAGCGAACTATCAAAGCACCCCGCAATACTGCAATGTGTGGTAATCGGCGTACCCGACCCCAAAATAGGAGAAACCATTAAGGCCTTCGTAGTGCTAAAAGACGAGTACAAGGGCAAAATAAAAGAACAAGAAATCGTGAATTGGGCGAAGGAAAACATGGCGGGCTACAAGTATCCTAGAAAAGTGGAATACATAGACTCGATTCCAAGAACCGCGGTGGGAAAAGTTTTCAGAAGAAAACTGAGAGAAATGGAACTAAGTAAAATTTCCAAATCTTCTTAAAAGCCAAAAATTAAAATCTGCTACAATTCCCGCATCACTCACAAAACAGTTATTCAGAACGATAAGATTGAGTTATTCTCCCATTCTCTGGGGTGCGACCCCGTCGATGTCGTTGTTATCGGTGAAGTAACCCTGCGGGGTTGTTATAATACTATAAGTGTTTCTTTCTCATTTCTAAGTTGGCGTCTCTGAGAGCTTCCCCTATGGCTTTACGAGTGAGAGTGGATGCGTCAACGTCCCACATTGATTTGATCTCCGTTAAAGCAACACCTACTATAGATGCCTTCAAAAAGCCCACCACACATAGACGGATGAGATGTTTTTTACCTTTCAAAGGGAACAAATACTTCAATTTTTTGGACGTAATCGATTTTTAATTCATTTTTTTGGGACATAATTCAAGAGAAATTCAACGACAATTTCTTCATTTGGGTATTTAACTAGTTATAATGCCGTAAAAATACGTCATTTAATCAAAACCTTTAAATAAAAAAGGCGCCAAAATTTGAAGTAAGGAGTAGGAGGAGCGTGTTACTCCTATTATCGGATCGGCTCTGATGAGAACCCTGAAAATATGAACTTATGTAGCAAATCTACAAAATAAAAAAAGGAGAAGAGAAATTGGAAGGAAACAACAGAAACAACACAGCACACAGACGAAAACTTCGGCTCTTTAGAGGCAAAACCAAACACATCCTACTACTTATACCAGCAGTCCTAATCTTAACCTGCATTCTAGCCTTACCACTAGCATCAGGTCAAAACCAAACTCTAACTATACCCCTAGCATACGGTCAGATCCAAGCCAACGCTCTACCGCAAACAAACAGTATAAACTCCAAAGGAGACATATTAACCCTAGCAAATCCGATAACCCTAGGCAGTACAACCAACAATGGCGTACCTCTTACTGTTATTGGAAGTATGACGGTAACAGGCGACAGTATACTAAATAGAGACCTAGATATCTCAAACGCTCAACAGGTGATTCTCGGCTCACCCCTCTACGCCAGCGGAACAATGACCCTCACAGGGAATACAATCGAGTTAGGCAAACCCTGCGAATCTGGAGGAACCATAACAATAGAAGGAAACAGTACCTGGCCAGCAGAGAATAAAGCTAATGGAACCCTCTATGTTGGAAACAAAAACACGGGGAGCGAGGTCTACTTTAACATAACAAACTATTACCAGTACGTTGAGTCCTATGGAGGCGGCTACATAGGAGACTGGAACGATCAGTCAAACGACATCATACTACCAAACAGTGATATAATCAGGGTTTACAGCGGCCAAATCTACATATTCAGCGTAGAGCCCCCCGCACCGCTAACTAATTGGATAAAGGTCTGGATAAACCACGACTGGTGCAACATGACCATGAACGTCCTAATTTTAGGGGACATCGATACCAACATCAACCTGTGGGGGAATCCTTCGTATTCCGAAGAGAATTACAACGGAAAAGTTAACATAACCCAGTTCGCGCTAAACGGTGAGTTCCCCGACCTCATCCTCATCGACATCAATGATGTAATCCTAGATATGAAAAACACTCCCGCAAGATACTTAACTTTTGACAGCGGAACTACTTTTGACTCTTGGGGACCCTGGTTCGCCGTAGGCAGCAGCGAGGGCGCAGGCGGTGTGATGAATCTTACTGACACCTATGTCTACATGAACTCAAGTGAGTCCATAAGTTACCAGTTCCTAGACGATGATGAGCAGGCTGCAATAACTCTTGAGGCTAGCTCCACTTATACGCCGGCGACAATGTACGTTTCAACTACAGATCAGAGTATAACTGGTCTCGGCAACTCTATCATTACGAATGGTGGCGTCTCAGCGTTGGGCGTCTCAGATATTAGGAACGTAAACCAGATAACGGAAGGCACATTTGAATTCACAGGCAATATGCTCATAACAGGAACCTCAACGATAGAAGGCGACATAAAAATCACAGGATACAATAAGCTGCAAGCCCCGATAACAGTGTCAGGTCAGATGAATGTGAACAACGGCCTGATGAGTGGTACATTAACTCTGAATCTTCCAAGCGGGAGTATGGAGACAAACGGCGAATTGAACATAGACGACGGTGAAATGAACATTCTCCAAGGAACAATGGAGATGAACTCCACCGGAATCTACGTATATGGCGCTACAAGCACTACAATAGGATGCACCATAACCTCTACCGGCATAATGGAGATCACTGGAAATCCCTCCATACAAGGAAACATAGGGATCTCTGGACACAGCTACATGCAGGGGAGCATTAGTATTAGATCCCCACTGCTAAGCCTGGACGGAGAGATGGTGACTGATGGAGACATGAGCATAGCCAATGGTGCAATAAACATACTGAATGGACACATGGTCATGGATGATGCGGGTTCGTCTATTACAGGTGACTCAATCGCTGTTGAGGGAACAGTTGACTTCAACGGTAACGCCACGATAACTGGCAGCATTGGAATCGTTGGACACAGCTACATGCAGGGGAGCATTAGTATTAGATCCCCGCTTCTTAGCCTGAGCGGAGTGATGGACACCACAGGAATGATGAGTATAACAGATGGTGCAATAAACATCCTGAACGGACACATGGTCATGGATGACGCGGGTTCGTCTATCACAGGCGATTCAATCGCTGTTGAGGGAACAGTTGACTTCAACGGCGGTGCCACAATAACCGGCGAAATTGGAATCTCAGGCTACAACTACATGCAGGGCTTGATAACTGTTCAAGGCGACATGAACATAAACAACGGTCTGACATCGGGTACAATAACCCTAACTATTGGCAGCACAATGGAGACCACCGGAACCATGACCATAACCAACGGTGAGATAAGCATCCCAAGCGGAAGCATGGTTATGAACGACGCAGGCTCGTTCATCACAGGCGACACAATAACGGTTACCGGTGACCAGATAAACTCTCTAGGAACCACGGAGGTCAACGGCGATGTTACAATGACCGGCGACATAGGGATCTCGGGATACAACTACATGGAGGGCTTGATAACTGTTCAAGGCTACATAAACATAAACAACGGCAAAACCATAGGTAAAATAAACCTAACTATTGACGGCACCATGGAGACCACTGGCTCTATGAATATAACCGAAGGCGGAATAAGCGTTCCCGGCGGAAGCATAGTCATGAACTCCACCGGAGCGTACATCACAGGCGACACGATAACGGTTACCGGCGACCAGATAGCGTCCCAGGGAACAACCGAGGTTACCGGCAACACTATCATGAAGGGCGATTTTGCGATGGGTGGAACCAGCTACATTAAGGGACCGGTTAGCATTTCTGGATCCCTGAACATCAACTTCGGCACAATGATGGGAACCGGAACCATTGTAGTATCCGATGGCTTTATGCAAACCGTCGGCAGTATGAACATAATAAACGGAACGGTAACGGTAAGCGGTAAGATAGTCATGGACTCCTCGGGGACCCACATCGGCAGCACAACCAGCATCACAGGCGACACCATAACGGTTAACGGAATAGTGACCAACGCTGGCTCTGTGAAGATGACCGGCACATTCGTGTTAATGATTCCCATGAGTATGACCGGTGTGATGGTGACAAACGGCATCACAGCCATGGGAGGTCTCGGCACAATCAACGGTATCATGAACGTCATGGGAAACATCATGATGTCCGGTATGACAGTGATCAGCGGAGACAACAACATCATGGGCTCCATGACGGTTATGCCGGGCGGCGTGGCGATCTACGGCCTAGTCGGCCTAACTGGTGTGGTCTACACCAGCAGCATGCCCGCGATTGGACCCACAACGATTCTCGAGATTCCCAGCGGCTCAATGATGGGACTACACATCCCACACGTATCCATACTGATGAACCCACTGGCACTAGCAGCCCTAGGCATACTGGGCATAGGCACAGTCTACGTAGTAGGCAGAATCGTTTACTTCGGAATCAAGGAGAGGCGGACGCTGATTCAACTAGTTCGGATCTACGGCAGAGAAATGGGCAGAAACATAAGCGAACGGATCAAGAAACTTTTCCGCGGATCCAGAAGCAGGGCAAGCTAGTAGGAAACAGAATTCGGGGGTTGTGATAGAAGTGGCCAATGTCAGATTGTTTGAGCGATTCAGGTCCTGGGGATGGATGGTTATGATAGTGACCGTCATAGCTTTCCTGGTGGTCATGGGTCTCTCACTGGTGTTTGGTCTGGGGATAAACGGGACATCCACACTGCCCGTAATCTCCCTAGCACTCATAGGATTAGCCATAGTTTTCGTTGGCGGATTCACAATTCAAATCTATGGTAGCACAAGGATTTGGCTCAGCAGACGCAGAGCCGCCCCCCAAACCCCGGCCAGACGTCCGGCGAAAAGAACCCAAGCACGGGGAGAGGGCACAGGTAGCACGTTCAGAAACTTCATAAACAGGCTCAGAGGTTAAAGGCGGCTAACGAGGTCTGATGGCTCAAATTCCCTACCATTTTTTATACAAAATTGCTATTTTCTAGTAAAAGGAAACAATTGTAAAATACATTATTGCTTTTTGATAATGTTTATATTGGGTTTTATTCTTAGTTCTGTGTTGTTGTGTGGTGTTTATTTGGGTGTGGTTGGTATGCCGGGTAAGCCTAGGAGGTTTGAGCCGGAGGAGCTGGTTAAGGTCACTCTGCGGGTTCCTAAGGATATGTACGATAAGATTTGGAAGTACGCTAAACGTTACGGTTTCTCCTTCAATGAGTCCGCTGCCAGATTAATGGGTTTCGGTATCGGCGATTCGGAATTCGCTGATCGTGAGGTGGTATGGACTAACAAATTCTTCGCGGAGTTTCAGAAATCAGAGACTTTCGTGAAAGTGAGGGACGTTTTCCGAGAAGCTTTAACCGACTTTCTAAGGGAGTATTATGAAAGAGACCCCGCGACCCTCTTGACGGAAATCGTCGCCTACGCAGGAAGCCACTTTGACTATTTCCAGGAACTCTTAAGCCTTGAGAAGGAACGCCTAGCCAAGGCAATCGCAGGAGATAACACCGAGTCGCAGAAAAAGTTAGAGGAGTTCTTTGAGATGCTGACCTGGGTTTGGGACTGGCTACGGCACAGCGGCAAACCCAAAAAAAAGAAGGAGCTAGACGCGGAAATCTGAATTGAACAAGTGTTCCTTCACCAATCTCGGTGCCTGTTTTTAAAGAAAAGAAAAAGGAATTTGATTCATGTTTATTTTTTATTCTCGGACTATTAGGTAAATGATCAGGCCGATAACCCTGTTAGTAGAACTATAAGGAGCCAGAGCACACCTTCCACGCCGTGATCCTCAGCATCTCGGTATACCATGATACTTGGAACTCCTACGATATCTAACTAGCAAGAAGAATCTTACTTAGAGCACCCTGGCACCTGAGAGCTACAAGCTCATTTTCTTCTGATTCAATCGTAATTTTATTACTAAAGCAAAAAAAGGAAAGAAGCTTACGCTGTTTTATGGGCTCTGCTTTTAGGATTCTGTTAGACTCTTCTTCCTTTAATCACCATTTCAATGCTCAGAGTATAAACCCAGATTACCAGTGTGAGAAGCATGAGCCATTCTGGGATCGCACCATAAAGGAGGGTGAGAACGCCAAGAGTCCAGCCAGCTACCCACTCGAAGTATCCGACCCACTGTACGGTCTTTGAGAAGAATGAGGATGAACGCATAGAGTAACTCAGAACCCCCGCCGTCAGGGCGATGGGCATCCAGAAGAGGATAGAGAACAGGTTATGGTAGAACCCTGCGACCTCCGAAAAGAGCCCGATACCTATCAAGGACGCACCTGCAAAAATACCTATCAATATGCCTATCTTCGCAGTCCTTGTGTATTCTAATGGTTTAAGCAGCGTGGGAAAGAACGGGAAGCACAGAACACCGGTGATAATTAAACCCACATTAAACATGAAAGAGGTGGGACCCACACCAAGATCACTAATAGCCTGGTGAGTCCAGTCATACCCATAGTTAGGAAAAGGAATCCAAGTCCTAAAACCGAAAAACTTGACGGCTAGGGGCATCGAAAGAGAAGCACTAGTGTAAAGGAACACCGCGCCCAAAATACAAATAACAGCGATACTTATTGCCACAACTGCAATAATCCCACCGATAAGGGTCAATGGCACACCCTTAAGGGTGCCAGATTTCTTTCTCGCCATATCAATCACCAATAATAACAAAATATATGATTCTAACTCGATTGAACCTCGAGCTAAACTATTAACTTTTTCTACAAAAAATAAAAAATTGAGGAAATACAAATACACTTTCCAGGTTCAGATGCTTCAAATTGGGGGCTTCTTATCCCTCCAAGGGAACTTCTTCTCGAATGCTCTAGAAGCCTGAAGCACACCCAACTCATCAAACCGGTTGCCCACTATCTGGAGACCCACGGGAAGCTTCTCCTTGGTGAAGCTACACGGAACCGAAGCCGCAGGTATACGGGTGAAGTTAAAGGGAAGGCTGAACGCTACCCAGCCGGTAGGCCCCACAGGCTTACCCGCAATCTCATTGGGACCAATTCCTATATCTATCTTGAATGGTGGAACTGCGTTTGTTGGAGTCAGGAGAAAATCGTACTTCTCAAATATCCTTCTAAGCTGATCCCACAATTCTTTACTCCGGTACTCAATCTTAGCATAGTCCGTGGCCTTAATGTGATCCGCCAGCCAGAGAAAGTCTAGGTATGGTTTGTAAGCCACCTTCTTCCACTCCTCCATTCGATCTCCCACCGCCGCAACTATGTTAGAAACCTCCACGCTGACAAAATCCGGCCCCATGTCGATGAGGTTCAGCTTCACCTCCTCCACTACGCAACCCATATCCGCAAAGGAGAAAGCCGCTTTCCTCACAATTTCCGCAACTTCCGGGTCAACTATTGCAAACCCCAGATCAGGACTGAAAGCAAACTTCTTCCCCTTGACACCCTTCTCCAAGTTTTCAAGGTAGCTCACACCCGGCGGAGGCAGTGAGAGATAATCCCTGCTGTCCGGTCCCGCCATAACATCCAACATTACAGCAGCATCCGCAACTGTCCGAGTAATGGGGCCTTCAACAGCTAATGTCTCAAAGCCGGGCAACTGAGGCCAACGTGGAATACGCCCCAGATGTGTTTTTAAGCCATAAACACCACAAAAATTAGTCGGAGTCCTTAAAGAACCTCCCCAATCGTTACCCGTCGCGATGGGGCACAAGCCCGCAGCTACCGCAGCGGCAGAACCCCCACTTGAACCTCCGGGAGTCCTAGTCTTATCCCAGGGATTTCTGGTAACTCCAAAAACAGGATTGTCGGTGATAGCAATCAGTCCAAACTCCGGAACATTAGTCTTGCCCATTATAATTGCACCGGCACTCCGCAGTCTCTCCACAAGAACATAGTCCTCCTTGGGAACATAGTTCTCGTACAGCTTTGAGCCCCAGGTAGTCCGAACACCCCTAACCGGCATGTTATCCTTTATGGCAACAGGTACACCGTGCAGAGGGCCAAGCTTCTTACGACTCTTCACAGCCTTCTCTGCAGCCTCAGCCTCCTTCCTAGCACTCTCCTCTGTCAGAGTTACGAAGGCATTAAGCTCAGGATTCACCTTTTTAATTCTCTTAAAGAAAGCGTCGACAACCTCAACCGGCGATAACTTACCATCCTTTATAGCCTTGGAAAGCTCCAAAGCACTCATCCAAACAATATCTTCCTCTCTAATCATGAAAAACTCTCCATTATTAAGAGGTATTAAGTGAATTATAATTAATATAAAACTTGTTATACACGCTTCCAGCAAATCTCAAAATAAGGCAAATAAAAAATCAAAGCCAAATACTATCATCATATCTTATTTTACCCATATAAAAAATCGAAATTTTGGGATTCAACTCCTCAGCCCAAGCTGGGAAGATTGTTGCATCAACCTCTTTGCAGGGCACTGTCCTTTCACGCCTTTAGACTATCATACCAATACATTTAGAGACGCGGATCAGGGCTGATTTATTGCTGGTTTTAACCACTTCATATTCTGAGCTTCGCAATATCGCATAATCATTAAATATTACTGAATTGGTAGTCATTTGACGAAGATTTATCTGAAACTAAATTACAAAAGGGTTGCGGAAATTGGGTAACCACGAAATACAATCAAAAATAGATGGTATCTATAATATCCTCAGGGGCAAAAGTGTGCTTGTAGCGTTTTCTGGCGGAGTTGATAGCAGTCTGATGGTAAGCTTAGCTAAAGATGTGGCTAAAAAAGTTTTAGCAATAACTATAAACTCGCAGATTATTCCTCCGGAAGAGGTGGAGAGGGCAAAACGGGTAGCTAGAGAACTTGGCGTGGATCACACAGTTATTTGGGTTGATAGGTTGCGTAATCCTCGATTTGTGGCGAATCCATCTAATAGATGCTATTATTGTAAAAAGGAGTTATCGAGGGATTTAAAAAAAATTGCTGAGGAGAAAGGCTATGAATTGATTGTTGAGGGAACTAATGCTTCTGATACGGCTGGCCACCGTCCTGGAGTTTTGGCTTTAAAGGAGGAGGGAATTCTGTCTCCCTATCTGATTGCTGGAATTACCAAAGAGGAAATAAGACTTATTGCCCGTGAAAGAGGATTGAGTGTTTACAATCAACCTTCCATGGCTTGTTTATCCTCAAGAATACCTTACGGTGAAATCATCACGGAGGAAAAGGTTCATCGAATTGCAGAGGCTGAGAGATTCATCAAACAATTAATCGGTGTAAAAATAATCAGGGTTAGAAGTCATGGAGATATAGCAAGAATCGAAGTCGGAAAGGATGAACGAGAAAAACTATTCTCAACAGAGATTCTGGATAAGATAGCCGAAAAAATTAAGGAATTAGGATTCAAGTATTGCGCAATAGACATAGAAGGGTATCGGACAGGAGCTATGGACGAGGTTTTAAAAGAGAAGATTACACTCAAGACTTCTGAATGATTTTAATAATAGCGAAATAAGGATGGAACTGAAATGAGTCAGCTAAGAAATATTCTAGAGAAATTTTCTTCTGGAAAAATTTCTATTGAAGAAGCAGAGAATTTACTGAGAACTAACTGCGTCTTAGAAATTGACGACTTTGTGAAATTTGACATTAGCCGTGAGCTACGGAAGGGAGTTCCCGAAGTGATTTTTGGGAGAGGGAAAAGACCTGATGACCTAGTTAAGATTGTCAACAGCGTACTTTCACAGAAAACATACGTTTTGATTACTCGAGCAAGTGAGGAGCAAATTACGCTCCTGAAAAAGCAACTTCCTCAAAATTTTAAACTCGAAATATTTGAAAAATCTGGAACTATTAGAGTAAGACACGAAGAAGAACTTATCAAAAAAACTGGTGGAAAAGTGGGAATTATTACTGCAGGCACCTCGGACATTCCGGTGGCTGACGAGGCCAAAATCATCGCAGAGTCCATGGGCTGCGAGATTTTTACCTCCTACGATGTGGGTATTGCGGGATTACATAGGGTTTTTCCTCCCTTAGGTAAAATGATAGAAGCGGAAGTTGACTGCATAGTTGTAGCCGCAGGTATGGAAGGGACGCTTCCCTCAATAGTTGCAAGCCTGGTTAACGTTCCAGTCATTGGAGTTCCCACTAGCACCGGCTATGGATTTGGAGGAAAAGGCCTCGGCGCACTCATTACCATGCTGCAATCATGTGCAGCGGGACTTTGCGTAGTCAACATTGACAACGGATTCGGTGCAGGAGCCACAGCGGCTTTGATAGCAAACAGAGTGGCAGAATACAAAACGAAGTCAGAAAATAATAAGGGAAGTAGACGAAGATGAGCAAAATCGCGTTCATAGACTGTCAAGCGGCTGGAGTTTCAGGCGATATGTTTCTTGGAGCATTATTGGATCTGGGTGCGAATCAGGATAAGGTGACTAGTGCTATAGAACTTATTCCAAAATTTCTCAACAGCTGCAAAGGAATAAAAATGATTATTAATAAAACCAATAGGTGTGGGTTAACCGCAACCGAGGTTCGAATATTACCCGATGAAACAGAGAAAGAAAGAACGGGAAAGGATTTTCTGGACGCTGTCACTGCCTGTACAAAGGAACTCGAAATATCGGAAGAAGCCAAAGAATTTGCAGTCAAAATCGTGAAAACTATCGTAGAAGCCGAATCCAAAGTCCACGGGGAAAATTTCGATTACACACATTTGCATGAGGCTGGTTCAGCCGACACCCTGGCAGATGCTATAGGCTCAGCGGTAGCTTGCGAAGACCTTGGCTTGATGAAAAACTGCCAATGGTATTGTACACCTATTGCTCTCGGAGGAGGCCAAGTAACGTTCTCACACGGAACCTTATCCATCCCCCCTCCTGCCGTATTAGAAATCGCTAAAAAGAACAATTTTCCAATATTAGGAGGACCTGTTGAATCCGAGCTAACTACACCGACTGGAGCTTCAATTATTTCCAGCCTAGGAGTCATATTTTCAAATTTTTTCCCAAATATCAAGATTGCCGGGGTAGGATACGGTGCAGGAATGAAAGATTTCCCAAACCTGCCAAATGTTTTAAGAATAGTTAAAGGTGAAAAGCATACTCAGAACGGGGAATCATATAATCTCATTGAGGATTCGGTTGTAGTTTTAGAAACTAACATAGATGACCTCTCGGGGGAAATAATAGGACAAACCATTGACGTGCTTTTCGAAAAGGGTGCCAAAGACGTTAGTGTAATCCCCGTTATCACAAAGAAGGGTCGTCCCGGGCAAATTATCAAGGTAATTTCAAATCCGGAGGACGCACAAAAACTTGCAAGAACATTAATAGATGAAACTGGAAGCCTAGGAGTTCGTTTAACTTCCACCCCCCGACTGATTTTGAAACGGGAAATGAATACCACCAGCATTAGTGTTGGAAATAAATCCTACGATTTAAGGATCAAAATCGCTAGAGATACTAGTGGAAAGATCATTCAAATGAAACCAGAATTTGAAGACCTTAAAAGAATAGCGAAAGAAACAAATCTACCCTTAAGATACATCGTGGCAAAAGTCTTGAAAAAACTTAATGAAACCTAATTCCCAACGAAAAGCTGTTTCTTCACACTAATTAGATGAGTGGAAAACTTTGGCACGTTTGTTGAAGATTTTTCCACAACCAGACAAAAACCTTATAAGAAACAAACCGTTATAAAAACGCGAAAAAAGGTAAAGGAGACTAACACGTTGAACAAACAACAAATTCTTGATGTATTAAAAGATGTTCAGGATCCCGAAATGCCCTCATCAATCTTGGAACTGGATATGGTGAATGAAGACGATATAACAATTTTATCCGACAAGAAAGTAAACGTAACATTCAAACCAACATCAGAATTCTGCCCAATGGGCAGTGTGATCGGAGTACTGATTAAGAAGAAATTGAAAGATGCATTAGGAGTAGATGCTGAGGTTAAGGTTCGACCGGGAACCCATGTGAATGAAGAGATGGTTAACGATATTATAAACAGCAAAGCAAAATATGAGCAGGTAGTTAAACGTCTTGAAGATGCAGGTATCTGCTAGAATACTCACGTTCCCGAGAATTGACAATTAAGCTTGTTTAACGCGATTAATTTACCGTTATCCAATCATTATTTAGATGCGATTGTAGTACCTCTATTTTTTGTGTATATTAAACTTTTAAAGGCGTTGTTGCAAATTTTTTTAAACCAAAAGAAGAAATATGGGGTTTAATATTAATTCTTGAGGTTGTCTCATGTCTCAGGGCGATTTACGAGGTAAGGATTTAATAACAACTCAAGAATGGAGCTTTGAGGAACTAGAATCCGTATTAGACCTCGCTGAAGAGATGAAGAGAAACCCTAGAAAATTCTCTTCCGAGTTACAGGGAAAGTCGCTTATCACGCTTTTCTTTAATCCCAGTACACGCAGTCGTCTATCATTTGAGATCGGTATGACTCAACTTGGTGGACATTCTGTTTACATGGATGCGGAGAAATCTTGGATAGGCAAGGGCTCCGAATCCATAAAGGACACCGCTTCGGTTATGGCAAGGTACGGTAATGGGATTTCCATTCGCATTTTTCCAAACATTACCGACTGGCAGTACGGAAAGAGTAACGAAGTGGTACGTGAATTCGCCAAGTGGTCAGACGTACCAGTGATAAACATGGAGTGTGATCTCTTCCACCCCTGTCAGGAACTAGCAGACATATTAACTATTAAAGAGAAAAAGGGAAATCTGAATGGTAAAAAATTTGTTCTGAGCTGGGTTTACCACCCGCGGCCGCTACCTGTTAGCGTTCCCAACTCTGCACTTCTTATAGCGACGCGGTTCGGGTTGGATGTAACTCTACTACATCCTGAAGGCTTTGAGTTAGATGAACAGATAATGGAATGGGCGAGAAGCAACTGTGAGGCGAACGGTTGCACTCTGGAGTCCTCACACAGTATGGAAGACGCGTACAAGGATGCCGACATTATATATGTAAAGGCCTGGGGCTCCCTCAAATATTATGGAAAATTCGAAGAGGAAAAAAAGCTTAGAGTGAACTTCCGGGATTGGATTTGCAACGAAGAGTTAATGGAACTTACAAATAAAAACTCGATTTTCATGCACTGCCTACCAATAAGAAGGAATATTGAAGCCACCGACGGGGTGGTAGACAGTCCACACTCTGTGATTTACGATGAAGCAGAAAACAGGTTACATGTTCAGAAAGCCATCCTCTCACTAATAATGCGCGACTGAGTAAGTCATGTTGAAAGGGCCAAAATTTCTGAAGAATCGATGCATACCCCCGAAATGACAAAGTAAATATCGCTCCATCTAAAACTCCAGCTGAAGCATTAATGTAGAAAAATTCAAAAAGTCTTTATTATTCACGTTTAGAAATTTTTTGGCGAAGAACATTCTTTATTGTTTTTTTAAGGATGTCTATCGACTCCAAAAATTCTTGTTTCTCAATATGCTCATCGTTAGTGTGTTCAAGTGCGGGGTCTCCTGGTCCATAACTAACTGTATGAATGTTGAACCATCGACCAATTAGATTCATGAAGCAGGTTCCGGTTTTTCTGATGTAGCGTGGGTCTTTGTTTTTTACATCCCTGATTGCTTTAGCTAATTCTTTTACTAATATGGAATCTTTTTCAGCTCTGAATCCCTCTATTTGGCTTAGGACCTCGTAATTTATTTGAACCCCATTCATTTCCTTAAATTCGTTAAAGGTTTTCTCAATTATTCCCAGCAGCTTTGTGGACTTAACCAAGTGTGGAAAGCGGACGTCGATAAATAATTGGCAATCACTGGGAACAACATTAGGGGCAGATCCTCCCTCTATCTGGGTGAGATTAGGGATGGTGGAAAAGAAGGGTGTCTTTTCTTGAACTTCGACATTTTTCTTAATTTTTTTCCAAAGCTCGTATGCGAGCTCTATGGAGTTTTTATAAGCCCAAGAGCAGGCAACGTGTCCACCTTCAGTTTTCAAATTTATTTTAAACAGCAGTCTACCTTTAGACGCTAAGCATATTCTATCACTTTTGGTTGGCTCCCCAAATATAGCCCAGTTGGCTCCGAGTTTTCCCTCCAGCAGAGTTTGAATTCCCCTCAGGCTAGATTCCTCTTCCACGACACCAGCAAATATTAATGTGCCATTAATATCCATCTCTGGAAGGAAAGAGCCCGCCAATATCATGGAAGCAATAGAGGCCTTTGCATCCACAGCCCCCCGACCATAAATCCTCCCGTTCTCTTCTCTTATCGGAATCTCTCCGGGCACGGTGTCAATGTGCGACATAAAAAGAAGTGTGGGCTCTCCCTCACCTATTTTCCCTATTACGTTTCCCGCCTCGTCTTGCTTAACCTCATAACCCAGATTTTTCATGCTCTCCATTAAGAAAACCGAAAACCGGTGTTCCTTTCCTGAGACACTAGGAATTTCAAGCATCTCTAAAAAGTACTCTATGGGATTCATCATGTTATCACAGTCCCTGTTTTAAGTGTGAGCGCCGAAGATATAGGATCTTTTTCAAGTCCAGAGCAAATGACTATGGGTTTTATACCCAGATCTAATGCTTCAAGAGCGGCGAATATCTTCTTACGCATTCCTCCCTTAACCTTTTTTAGACTTTCTTCAGCTTCTTGCTTATTAAGACTCTGAACTATTTCTCCGTCAATCATCACTCCTTGAACATCGGTAAGTGATATGAAAATGTCCGCATTTACTGCCTTTGCAATATGCGCCGCCGCCCTATCTCCATCGAGGTTTACTGGCTCATTCTCATAGCTGATTCCTATGGGCGCCACAACTGGAACGTATCCGTTTTCAACAATCAACTTGAGAAGCGTCCCGTTTACTTCCGTAACTTTTCCGCTGTGATCTCCTCTTATTACCCTCTTTTTTCCATCCTCAACAGCAATTATTTTATCCTTTCTCTCGGCGATTAATGTCTTTCCATCCAGTCCCGTTAATCCTATGGCGGGAATCTGGTTTTTTCGAAGTAGGGCAACTATACTTTTGTTTACTTTTCCTGCCATGGCCATAATGGATATATCCAGGGTTTCCTTGTCCGTAAATCTACTTCTAAAGCCGCTAGGTGACATCACAAAGATGGGCTCCTTACCCAGTTTCTTCGAAATCTCGTTAATCTGGGGGCCTCCCCCATGAACAATAACTATCTTATGTTCTTTGCTCAGTTTGCTTATGTCTGCTATTAGGTTTCCTGTTTCCTTATCCACCATAGCTCCGCCAATTTTAATTGTGATAATCAACTCGATTCCTCACCTATCTGCCTCTTAACTTTTTTATAATTTATTAAAAATTCAGTTTTGGTTTTTCAAGGTTTCAGGAATTTTTCTTCTTCAGGTTTGAATGGAATCATTTTTATTCTAATGTTTGTAAATACTCCAAGATTTTTTCTGCAATGTTAACTCCTGTAGCTGATACTATATGTCTGAACCCTGGTGCGTGGTTAACTTCGTTCACGAGAAGCTGATTATTCCTTTCGAATAAGTCCACTCCTACGATTTCGCCTTTAGTTGCGGCCGCCGCTTTTAATGCCAAATCTTCGATTTCAGGGGTAACTTCACAAGCTTCTGCTTTGCCACCGATAGTTGCATTGCTTCTCCAATCCCCCGGAATCAAATAGCGATACATCGCTGCGACGACCGATTCGCCTATCACAAAAACTCTGATATCCCTTCCACTGTCTATGAATTCCTGTAAATAGTAAACTTTGTGAAAAACTGAACCCAAAACCTCCCGTGATTCAAGTATAGCCTTTGCCGACTGCTCATCCTTCAAAATCGCTACTAATCTTCCCCAGCTTCCAATTAATGGTTTAAGAATAGCAGGATATCCCAACTTTTCAAGAGCCTCGAGGGCTGATTCACAAGAAAAAGCGACATAGGTTTTCGGTTGCTGTATCCCAAATCCGTTTAATGAGACCGATGTTTTTAATTTATTTCCACAGATTTCCTGACACTCAGTAGAGTTTATGACCCGGAAACCCTGAGATTCAAGAACCATGGTAGAGAAGAGTCCCTTAGTATAACTCAAAGACCTTTCAAGAAAAAGATCAACATCCGAAAATTCGCGCCCATCTTGTATTTTAAGGTACATTTTTCTAATGTCAAAGGGTTTTATTTTCAAGCCCTGTTTTTTTGCTTCTTCGACGATTGATTTTTCTTCCCAAGATATCTGATTGTAAATCAGCCCAATACTCATCGATCTACTCCCCCTAGTCTCTTCCTCTAGTCATCACTTTCATAAATATTTAATAAAATATGAAACATATAAACATATAACTATCTATTTATTCGCCCCAATCTTCTTCTTCCAGATGCGCAACTTCGAAAACAATGCCACCGTTATTCTTCTCAACCACTTCTAATTGAATTGCGCAATCAGGGCACTCAATTATTTCACCAATCATAACATCGTCTACTATATCGAATTCAAAGAAACACCCTGGGCATTTACCTTTCATTACTGTAACCTCCAATATTTATAAAAAATGTAATTCTGTGGATAGGGCAGAGAAAAGAAAAATAATATAAAAACATAACGTGTTAAAAGTAACTGTATCCACTTAACTAGTTCCGAACAGAACAGCTTTCACTTACCAGTAAAACTTTGAACAAGATCATCAAGCTTTTTATATGTGGATTTAATTTTTTCAACTTTTTTAGCAAGACTATCCTTTTTCAAATTCAGTATTTCTCTTCTATTCACAAGCATTCTTCTTACTTCAACAGGGGCAGGTCCACCAATATGGCTTCTTCTCTCTATAGTTGACACTGGATCAATAGCTTTCTCTATCATCCCTAGGCTAATCTTAATTTCTTTACCAGTTTCGCTCTGGATTAGGCTAGCCAACAAATCTGGATCTACCTTTCTACCACTATTAAGCGTCTGTTTAACATACATCCCCACTATTCTGTGGGCTGAACGAAAAGATATCTGCGTCTCCTTAATTATCAAATCTACAAGCTCTGTGACTGTTGAATAACTATCTAAGATCAAGTTTAACATTCGTTCCTGATTGAACTTGATTGTGCTAAGTAAACCCGGCATTACTTGAATCACAGATTTAACAGTTTCCAAACTATAAAAAATTGGACCTTTAATCTCTTGTTGATCTCTATTATATCCAGAAGGAAGCCCCTTAAGAATCGTAAGAACCTGTACTAGGTAGCCATAAATTCTGCCAACTCTTCCCCTAATGAGTTCTGCTACGTCGGGATTCTTTTTCTGAGGCATTAAACTACTTCCCGTCGTGTAAGCCTCATCCAACTCAATTGCACCGAACTCGCTTGTAGACCACCAAATTATTTCTTCGGATAACCTACTAAGAACAGTCATTAAAAGACACAGGACGAATATTATCTCGGATTCAACCTCACCTCTGGAAGATATAGCATCCATGGTGTTTTCCTGAACACCATCAAAACCTAGCAAACTCGCTGTTAATTTTCGATCAATGGGCCAGCTAACGCCGGTGATTGCTCCGGAACCAAGTGGACACTGGTTAACTCTAACATAGACCTCCTCTAATCTGTCGACAATTCGTAGAAGGGAGTCAGCGTAAGCTACACACCAATGTGCAACCGTCGTTGGTTGCCCCTGACGCGTATGAGTGTAGCCTACCATCAGAGTCTCTAAATTTTTCCCGCCCACATCAATGAATGTGGAGATTAAATTAAGAACTAATTTTAGGACTTCGTTTATTTGATCCCTAAGGTACATTCGTATATCTAGTAATACCTGTTCGTTCCTTGAACGTGCTAAGTGCATCATTCCCCCGTATTCCTCACCGATTTCTTCAATCACTGTTTTTTCAATGTTCATATGTATGTCCTCTAACTCGGGGCGGAGCTGGAATTCCTTCTTCTCGATTCGGTCTTTTATATTCCTTAGAGAAATAAAAATTCTCTGAAGTGTTTCGTTGTTAAGAGCGCCTATTCTGTGCAACATATAATCGTGTGCGATTGTACCGATTACGTCATAAATGGCTAGTCTTTCGTCTAGTTGTATATCTTCCCCTGCTGTGAACCTTTCCACTTCTTCTTTGGTTTTTTTGCTATAACCTCCTCCCCAAAGCTTGTCGCTCATCGGTTTTTTCCTTCTCTTAAAATGTTTATGTGGACTTTACTTTTACATTTTTGCTATGAACCTTCTTATCTTCTGGTTTGAGCGCCTGAGCCATTCTGGACTGTAATCCCCATAACTCGATGAAGCCGAACGAAGCCAACTGGTTAAAGGTAGACTTTCTATCATAGGTTGCAAGATTTTCATCATAAAGGGCATACTCGGAACTACGACCAACAACAGTAGCGTTTCCCTTATAAAGCTTAACACGCACCATCCCCGTAACTTTCTTGTTTACCTTATCGATGAACGCTTCCAAATCTTCCCTAAGAGGCTCAACCCAAAGACCAGTATAAACCAAACTCGTCCATTGCTCATCAACAAACTTCTTGAAGGTATTTTCATGTCTTGTGCAAACAAACTTTTCAAGATCCTTATGCGCCTTCAGAAGAATCGTAGCAGCCGGGCACTCATAAACTTCTCTCGATTTTAAACCAACAATCCTGTCCTCCATGTGATCAATTCTTCCAACTCCATGAGCACATCCTAACTCATGAATCTTCAGAATCAAATCAACACCATTCATTTTGACACCGTCAACAGAAACTGGGATCCCCTCTTCAAAATCTATCTCAACATAAGCTGGATCATCAGGAGCCTTTTCGGGTGGAGTAGTCCAAAGATACGCATCGTAGGGAGGCTCAACTTCCGGGTGCTCCAAAACTCCGCACTCAATACTTCTACCCCACAAATTATCATCAATACTGTATGGTGAATTTACCGTAACCGGAATCGGAATATCATGCTCTTGAGCATAAGCAATCTCATCCTCACGGGTCATGCCCCACTCGACCACTGGCGCAATTATCTTCATATCTGGAGCAAGGGTATTAATCGTGATAGAAAAACGCACTTGATCATTACCCTTACCTGTACAACCATGCGCGATCGCTTCAGCGCCTTCTTTCTTAGCGATTTCTACGCCCCACTTTGCGATTAGGGGTCTTGATAAGGATGAACTAATAGGGTAAGCGTCCTGATAGAGCGCGTTTGCCTTAATGGCTTTGAATACGTATTCCTGTACGAATTCTTCCCGAGCGTCTATTGTGTAGTGCTTTTTAACACCGAGTTTTTTTGCTTTATTCTCTATCTCTTTGAACTCTTTTGCTTGTCCCACGTTAAGAGTTACTGTGATAACATCGGTGTTATAGTTTTCCTGTAACCATTTAAGCATACAGGAAGTGTCTAAACCCCCAGAGTAGAGTAACACGCAGAGATCTACTTCATCGGGGCGTGCTGAGAAGGTAGCGATTCTGTCTTTTAACAATCTATAACCTCCAAAGAAAAGAGAGTAAGTGGGCAAAAGTAGGATGGAATGTAATTTCAATCTAACGTAATACTCGAAACAAATTGCATTATAAAACGTTCTAAAAGTCACATAAAATCTAATCCGTCTAAAACAAATATCAATAACTTATTTCACTCTAGATCTAATTAACCTTAAACTCCTTGATACAAGCATAATACTGGTAATCATTCTCAGAGTGTTATACGGTAAATTTTAATTTGAACTTTATTAGTATATTCTAAGAATGGGTGTCTTTAATGATCGCAGAGAAAACCGCGTTAGAGTATCTGAATGATGCTAGAGAACATGCAAAGAATAGTGATTATGACGGAGCTTTTCTGAGATACATCCGGGCGGGATGTTTTTTTAGAGAATCAAGTGATTTGGTGAGTTCTTTTGATTGTTATAAAAAAGCTATGCAGATAGTTACAGAACACTTGAATAAGAAAGAGTATATTGCTCTTGTGTATAGTGGCTTCGCCACTTACTATCGAGGAGTTGGTAACAACGAAAAATTCGTAGAAACTCTCTCAGAGTCTGTAAAGATACACGTGAATGCTGCTGAAGAAAATCTAGCCGAAAACCAGAGTAGGAAAAAGAAAACTCTCTCATTAATCGAATCAGCCATTTCTGAATATAGCTGGGCTTCTTTTTGCAGCTTCCTCCTAGGAGACAGAAAACTTGCTGAGAATCTTACCATGAAAGCTGTAGATTTAGCCCAAACAAAAAGAATAAGACTTTGGAGGCGGGAGTTAGCAAAGGCCAGTGAGGCTCTTCTTCTAGGAACATTAGAAAAAGCAAAATTTAAATGGCTAAAATTTCAAGAAAAACTTTCCAAAGATTATCTAGGAGAAACTCAATACTTTGAATACATACGCGTTGTTGAAAACTGCTTCAACATTGCAAAGAGTAAAGGAAAATGAAACAATTATAACACTTCTACAATAATACTTTAAATTATGCTACTATAAACTTATAGAAATAAAATGGAAAATTATTAACAAAAAACTTTGTGTTCCTAATTATAATAATTCTTGATTCCTTAAAACATATAAGTTAGCTAAGCTGTATGTAAAGTGTAGAGTGTTCTCGGTGGGAAAGCTGTGAAAGAAAAAGATTGCGAAGCTATGCTTAACAAAGCAAGAAATTATGAATCTCAAGCCACCGCCACTGTCGCGGGCCAAGAATTTATCGAGAAGGCTGCGGATAAGTTGAGAGAGGCAGGTGACTGCTATTTTAAATTTAAAAACTATAAATCGGCCATTAAGTGTTATTCGGAAGCCCGCGAACGTCATAAAAAGCTGAACTACACTGTTTCAGTAGCTATGGATTCTGAGGGTATCGCTCAATGTCATCATAGTCTTGGAAATACGGAGGGGTTTAAAAAATTCATTGAAGAAGCTGCGGAAATTTACGCCAATCAAGGTGAGAAAATGACTATGGCTGGTAATCTTGTATCCGCAGCTCTCCTTTACAGTGAAGCGGCGATAGCATACAAGGTTCTTTCCAACTCGGATGCTTTTAGGAACTGTTTCGAGTTAGCGGCGAAAAATTATCTAGAATACGGTGGAATGTTGTTGGAAGAGAAAGACTATGGTTACGCAGCGGCTAATCTGGGATGGGCGTCGATGTGTTACTTTGCTATTTCTAATATTGACGATGCAATTAAAAATTCAGAAAGAGCCCTAAAGATATGTAAAAATAATAATATCCTAGATGATAATTATGAATTAGCTACTCTGAGTAAAGCCATTTGTGATCGTGTTCTCCAAACAGCTACACAATCCTTCAACAAAATTAAAGATAACCTTAGTGAATCAGAAGTAAAAATTGTAAAAAAATGTCTTCAAAGCTTTGAATAAATATTTCTCATTCTGCGAAGATTAATAAATACCGCAATGCATGAATTTATTTAAGAAAAATAATATGGTGACTAACATTGGCTTATAAGCAAGGCGATGTAAAACGAAAGATTGAATACTACGCAGAGACCGCCAACCTGCTTCTTGGAGAGGAAGCATATGATATTGCTTCCGATTTTTTCACTCTAGCGGGTTACTACAGTTTATTAACAGGAGATTCCGCTTCGGTGGCGGGCTTCACAGAGAAGGCTCTAGAATCATGTAGAAAAGGCAAAATACAAGATCACCATTATCTTTTCGCCTTATCACTCAAAGAATTAAGCTCCACCAACTTTGAAAAAGCCGTCGAATACTGGAATAGTACAAAAAGCAAATACACCGAGGACGAAATCGAACTTGTGGAAAAAGTACTAAGCGCTCATAAAGAGTTACTCCCTCAAGAAAAGACAGGTGAGGAGGTTTTAGACTCTTTCTTGGAGGCAACTAAAGGTACAAGAGATAGGGCATCAATAGATGTGTTTGAAAAAATAGCTCTCGAAACAGCGGGGCAAGAAACACAAACAAGAGAAGAGAGGCCTCAGGAAACAGTTACACCTTATTGGGCTGAGTCAGAACCTCAACCTCTAATAGGAAAAGAAGTGACCCCGCAGCCAGAAACAACGATTCAAGAACCCGGTGAAGAATGGCAACTGGTTTCCCAACCATTAGAATCACCACCAACGACGCCGCCCAAAATAAGACCAATATTGAAAGAAGAACCAGAAGCACTAGTTGGCAAACTTAAAGCCATGCAATCAGCCCCAAAAACCCTTATTCCCCCTCAACCCTCCCTAAAACCACCAATACCACCAGCAATCCCCCCACCAAGTCCACAAAAAGAAGTGAGCATATCAACACCTAAGGCTGCAATCTTCCCTCAACCTGTACCAGCATATACCGCACCCACTGTGACACCAAAAATAAGTGCACCAGCTAAACCAACTCCGCTGCCTCAAATTGCAGGGAAAAATATCTATGGTAGAATAAAGATAAGCGATATGGCTTGGAGAGTAAGTAGAATGGATAACGAGTTAACAGAAGCCCTCTCAAATCTAATAAATCAAGGGAAAATCTCCGGCTATATTCAGGGAGATGAATACATTCAAACTCAAGGTGAGGTATTAACAAAACTCTCAACCCGAGGTGGCCCCGCTCCCCGTGCTGAGACGCCCAGTCAATTCTTCACAACCTCCGAGGCCGATGTTTCGGCCAAAACTAGAGAAGGCTACAAACGTTGCGGTGTTTGTGGAGCAGAAATTCCAGACTGGACGAAAATCTGCCCAAAGTGTGGAGCAAAACAATAAAGCTCTAGCATACTAAGAATTATTAAAAAGCTTATTTAACTTAAAACCGTCTCGAAAAGTTGTTGACTCACCATACCAAATAATCTTCCTCTACTAAATCCCTATTTTAAAATTTTACGCAGGGAAAGTATCTTGTTTTCAAGTATTTGGTACGCCCTCAAAGCATCCTTTCTATCAACTATTAACAAAGTATCCGTGTAACAGGAAATGATTTGTGTAATGTTTATACCACTAGTCGACAACAAGTCTGTAATATACGCAATAACTCCTGGAACCTCAATAATTTGTTTGGGGCTTATAATCACAATTGCGGACTGATCATCAATCCCTAAAACTATATTCGATTCACCCACAACTTCCACAATCTTTTCTTTACTCTGCAGATCCGTTACAACAGTAAAGGTTTCGGTTCCTTGAGTTAACTGAAGGAAACGAAAAGAGTTGAGAGATTTAAAAATTTGATCGATGCGGATAATGAATCCCTTCTGATTAATGGTCAAAACAGCCACATCGTTTTTAAGTTCCAGAATACTGTTCGCAGCAACTTCCACAATCTGTCTTTCCAATAACTGCTTCTTCGATTTCAATTCCTCAGCGTAGCGCATTAAAGCCATTTTAATAGAATCAACATTCACCGATTTCTTATCCACAATTTCCATTACTTGCTCCTTAATCATGTCCGCTAGAGCTGAAAAATTAATCACTCCCTGACGCAATCCATCAACTATAGACGGCTTACCACTCACAATCAGTCTCGCAGCCTCAGCAATCGAAATGCTTTCTTGTTTCACGTCACGAGGCATGATTATTCCCCATAACACTAAAGTCAATCTCTAACTCAAATAAATTATAATTAATACATTTATTTTCGCATTTTTAAACTCTATTACACTGCAACCATAAAAATAAAGGGACCACCGTTAAACAAAAAACCAAGTAGAATAACTACACCAATTTTACATTTTCAAAACTAATCATTATTTGCATCGAGTCTATAATTATCCCTAACTCTTGCCTCCCAATAAGTCCTTCAACTTTTCTATTACCTTAATAACTTCTTCTCTCACCAAGGTGCTACTAAAATTGCAACTTGGAATAATCTTTTCTAAAACTTTTAACCCACTTTTGCTTTCGCCCTTCTCTCTAACTATTCTTCCAGTTGCTTCTAACAATCGCATTATCTCCGCATTTTCATTACCCAGTGTAATAGTGACATTCAAACTCATTAAAAGTGAAAGCATTAAACGCTCCAGTATCTCCCAATCTAACCTATCAACCAACCCCAGATCCTTTAACAAAGCCTCAACAGTGCTATTGAATAGATTCAATTCTCTCTTAATGACTTCCTTGTAATCTTCCTCCCCACAATACTGCAAATAATTTTCAAAAACTCTGTTCAAACATATTAACGCCTCTATCAGGCTGCGAGTCTCTAATAAATATTCTTTAATTTGAGAATAACACTCTGCTGCTGACCTGTAAAGATCAAAGCCCTCATCAAACAAGCCTTTCCCCTGACTATCTTTCGCCGCTAATATGAAAAGCTCTGCAGCCCTACTGTAATACTGAGAAACTGGAACATTCTCATCAATTTTGCACTGGCAAACCGCGGCTCTTTTCAAATTACGAGCCAAAGCCACCTTCCCTATCCTCTCCCCCCTTCTATCCGCAAGAATACACTGAACTAAAGCCTTCTTATAATAAATTAGATGGTTGTCCTTATCACTCAGAAGTTCAAAATACTGTGCCGTACTTTCGTATAAACCAGCCGCTCGCAACGAATCACCACACTCCACCCAACAATCACCAGACTTGGCAGCAAATCTAGCCGCAGACGGATAATCCTTCATCCCCCCAAAAATAATAGAAATCGTTTGAAAATCCCGAGCCGCATCAAGAATTCTACCCACCGAATAATTTCTCTCTGCATCCCTAATAGCCGTTTCCAAATTCTTACCCTTACTCATTAAACCACCGGAAGGCTAACCACTCTGGCTCAAACTTTCACAATAATAAAAAGTTTCAGTTAACTAGATAGTTGAACTATTTGATTTTTCAATTCTATATTAACATAATTATTCTCCTACAACGCTAAATAGTTTTTGCGAATGACAATTATAGCCGACAGTTTACCCGCAAAACTTATATGTCGCCACTCAATGCATAGCCATGCTATATATTGCAACACATAATAATAATTTATCCACAAAAATCACGGCAGGCTAAAAAATATGGATGAACTTCAAAAAAAATTAATTTACTGGACAAGAGAACTGAACCGAGGAATACTGGAGCTAATAGTACTCGCATTAATAAAAACCGAATCAATGCACGGAGCAGAAATCTCAAAAAGAATGCACACAATAAGCGACGGAAAAATTGAACTCAAACCCGGAACCATATACCCCCTTCTCAAACGCTTAGAAGTAGACGGATGGATAAAAAGCGAAACCTTCCACCCCGAAGGAGAAAGAGGACCAGAAAGACACATCTACTTCCTAACAAGCTCCGGCGACAAACTATTCCAAGAAATGCTAGTACACTTCACCGAATCAATATCCAGCCTACTATCCTTCATGGATGAAGAATTCGGATTACTAAAACGCCTGCAAACCATGATAAAAGAAATTAATAAAGACCAATAATAATTATAATAATTTGGAGGATTTAAACAATGCCGCAAGAAGTAGAATTAAAAGTAGCAGAAATAGACCGGCGAAGCGCAGGAAGAGGAATAGTCCGCATAGACCCCGACGCAATGTCAAAAATAAATGTATCCTCAGGAGACATAATAGAAATAAACGGACACAAAACAACCGGCGCAATCGTAATGTACGGACCCCCCGAAGACAGAAGAACCGCACTAATACGCATGGACGGACTAGTACGACAAAACACCGGAAGCAGCCTAGGAGAATACGTAAAAGTCAAAAAAGCAGAAACCAAACCCGCAACCAAAATAGTCCTAGCCCCCGCAGAAGAAGGAAGCAGACTCCGAGCAAACGAAGAAGCACTAAAAGGAACCCTAATCAACAGACCCGTAACAAAAGGCGACCTAATAAGCATAATGGGAACAATACCCCGACAAACCAGAGAAGACGCCTTCCCCTTCTTCGGACCAGCAAGACCCTTCTCCCTAGGAGAAATAAGACTAGTAGTAACCCAAACAAACCCAGCCGGAATAGTCCAAATAATAGACACCACAAAAATAGAACTCCTACCCGAAGCAGTATCACTAGCCAAAGCAGTACCACTAGTAACCTACGACGACATAGGAGGACTACAAGACGCCATCACCAGAGTCCGAGAAATGATAGAACTCCCACTCAAACACCCCGAACTCTTCCAAAGACTAGGAATCGACCCACCAAAAGGCGTACTACTACACGGACCGCCGGGCTGCGGTAAGACACTGCTAGCAAAAGCCGTAGCCAACGAATCCGACGCATACTTCATCTCACTCAACGGACCTGAAATCATGAGCAAATTCTACGGAGAATCAGAAGCAAAAATAAGAGAAATATTCGAAGAAGCCGAAAAAAACGCCCCCGCAATCATATTCATAGACGAACTCGACAGCATAGCACCCAAAAGAGAAGAAGTAACCGGAGAAGTAGAAAGAAGAGTAGTAGCACAACTACTAGCACTAATGGACGGACTAAAAGGAAGAGGAAGAGTAATCGTAATAGGAGCAACAAACAGACCAAACTCCCTAGACCCCGCCCTAAGACGACCCGGAAGATTCGACAGAGAAATCGAAATAGGAATCCCCGACAGAAACGGAAGAAAAGAAGTACTCCAAGTACACACAAGAGCCATGCCCCTCGCAGAAAACGCAAACATAGACGAACTAGCAGACAGAACACACGGATTCGTAGGAGCAGACATAGCAGCAGTAGCAAGAGAAGCCGCCATGAACCGACTAAGAGTCGTCCTACCAGAAATAAACCTAGAAGAAGAAACCATACCCCAACAAACCCTAGAAAAACTAGTAGTAGACCAAAACGACTTCGAAGAAGCACTAAAAATGGTACACCCCTCATCACTAAGAGAAGTAATGCTCGAAATCCCAAGAGTAAAATGGGAACAAATAGGAGGACTAGAAAACATAAAACAAGAACTAATAGAAGCAGTAGAATGGCCACTAAAACAACCAGAACAATTCAAAAAAGTAGGCATACGCCCACCAAGAGGCATACTACTACACGGACCACCAGGCTGCGGAAAAACACTCCTAGCAAAAGCAGTAGCAACAGAATCCGAAGCCAACTTCATATCAATAAAGGGTCCGGAAGTGTTTTCCAAGTGGTTAGGAGAATCAGAAAAAGCTATTCGTGAAGTGTTTCGGAAGGCTCGTAGTGCGGCTCCTGCGATTATTTATTTTGATGAGCTTGATTCTTTGACTCCTCGTCGTGGTACCTGGGAGGGTAGCCATGTTTATGAGAGTGTTTTGAATCAGATTTTGGTTGAGATGGATGGTTTGGAGGAGTTGAAGGGTGTTGTTTGTGTGGCTTCGACGAACCGTCCTGATCTTGTTGACCCGGCGCTTCTGCGTCCTGGGCGGTTTGACCGCTTGGTCTTAGTCCCGGCTCCCGATAGGGCTAGTCGTTTGAGGATTCTTCAGTTGTACACTGTTGATGCTGGTATGCCTTTGGCTAGGGATGTCAAATTGGAGAGGCTTGCTGACCGTACTGAGGGTTTCAGTGGTGCTGATTTGGAGAACTTGTGTCGTGATGCTGGTATGGCTGCTCTGCGGGAGAAGGGCAGGGACGTTAAGGAGGTTAGTTTGAAGCATTTTGATGAGGCTTTGGGTCGGGTTGCTGCGAGTATTACTCCTGAGATGGTTAAGCAGTATGAGGAGATTCAGCAGAAGCTTGTGGGTAAGCGTGAGAAGCTTAGTTTGAGCTACCTTGCTTAAGGTGTTTTCTCGCTAACCCCCTCTCTCTTTCCTCTTTTTAATTTTCTTGATTTTAGAATCTAATTTGTTATTTTTTTATTGTTCTAATTTTTTGATGTGTTTTTCTTGTTTTTGTCTTTTATTTTTGGGTTGGAAGATGCGTTAAGTTTTTGTCTGAATGTGAAAATGCGTCTGTGTCGATAGGGAGCCCGAGGTGTATTCGAAGGTGGTTGGAGAGGTATAAAAGATTATGTAAAAGGAGTCCGGAAGTCTATTCGAAGTAGGTTGGCGAACTTAGGCGGTAGTGTCGATATCGGGCCCGAGGTATTCAGTAAGGTGGTTGGTGAGCTTTGGAGGGCTGTTGGGGTTTTCAGGAGGTTGGAAGGACTGTTGAAGGGTCTGAGTTTTATTCTAAGGTGGTTGGTGTATGTGAATGGGCTGTTAGAGGGATTTTTGGAAAGGTTTGCGATGCGTCGGGGATAATATACTTTGTAAAATGGTGAGTGTGAAGAGAAAGATTTAGTCCGAGTTGTATTGCTTAATTTTTTCTTGCTGGCTTCTCTCCCTCTTTTTTTACTTTTTATATGGATGGTTGGGGGAGTATGTTTAGAATGGTTTGGGTGCGGTTTCGTTGAGCATAGGATTTATGTGTAAATTTGTTGTATTATTTTTGGTGTATTCGTATGAGGGTAATCACTTTTAGAGTTAGTCCTGTTCTCAAAAGGATGTTGGAGGAGATTGTTAAGGAGAGGGGTTACCGGTCGCTTAGTGAGGCTTTGAACGAGGCTGTGGAGATGTTTGTAGCAGAGAGGGTGAGGTGGAAGGATAGGCGTGAGGTATACGAGTACTTTAGAAGTAAGAAAAAGAAGCCTAAAGGCTTGGAAGACATTTGAGGGGAGGACGATGAGGGTGGGTGATATGTTTCCTTAAGGAGTGCAGCGCCGAGATACGCGTGAGAGTAGTTGTCCTAGTCTCCAGCGATGAATAATCTTTAGGGGAGAAGGGCTAAGCTAATTTTGTAAGTCTATAGGAGATATTGGTATTTGTTGGTTTGTTGTGTTGTTTTTAGGTTGGTTCTGTTTTTTTGGCTCTGTTTTTCCAGTAGTCTCCGTATATTAATAGGACTGCCGCTGTGGCTAGGCAGGCTGTTACGATTATGAGTGATATGAATACGTCGTAGTTGCTGTATACGTTGTAGCTGCTGTATATTTTGAGTATGTTGTGGACTGCTACCCAGGCGTAGGCGAATGTTAGTATTCCTAGGCTGGCGAATGATATTCCGCCTTTTTGTAGTTGGTATCCGAAGTGTTCAATGTAATCCTTGGAGGTTTTTTGGAATTCTTCCCATTCTTGGGTTTTTTTGGTCTTTATTAAATTGTTTTGGGTTTTTTGGGTTTCTTTTTTCATCCATCTTAATGTGAGGTAGTTTATTATGCCTCCTGATATTATTAGGCTGGAGCCGAGTATGACGAATATTCTTATGTAGTCGGGGTAGATGGGGATTATGGGTGTGAAAATCATTCTGGATAGGATTCCGGTGGTGATGCTTATAACTCCTAGGGTCGTTACGAGTGTTCCCCATAACTCTAGTTTTCTTCCTATTTTGAGGAAATCGTACTTTATGAGCAGTTCGCCTATCATTTTTATCACCCTGGTTGGTCAAGCAGGTTGGGATTAAACAATTTCTTTGAACGTTAGTACATATAAACTTTGCAGCTCCTGTTGTAGCTATTCTCAAAACTGAATGTTTTGGTGATGGGTTTAGATTTGTGGTGTGGATGTTATGTTTTTGTTATTATATTATTTAATGTTTTCTTTAAAATGAGTGATATTTTTTTATTATCTAGAGTGATACGAGGAAAAATTGGGGGCTTTATAAAAATGTGGGTTGCGTTGTTGAATAATTTTAAATATCCGTCTACTCCTTTTTTATTATAGCTCTGATAGATGGAATTTTTTCCGATTTGGTTCCCTCTCTCAGGGTATAATCTGGTAAGGTTAAGAAATTGATCGAAAGTGGAAATGTTAAGGTAGGAGTTCGCGGAGTTTATCTCGCGCAGACTAATTACGGAAAGTCTCCGGTAGTGGTACTATCTGATGGTAAGGGTAGGCTGTTATTGATTTTTGTAGGTGCCTACGAGGCGGCGAGTATACAGATGGCGTTAAACGATACTAAGCCTGAGCGACCGGGAACGCATGACCTACTAGTCAGTGTACTTTCTGAGATAGCTACTGAGGTTGAGAGGGTATCAATAATCGATATAAAGAAGGGCGTGTACATAGGGCGTCTACATGTTAAATCTAATGGAACGAATAAGAGTTTGGATGCGAGGCCCAGTGATTGTATTGCAATTGCCCTTCGAACGAAGTCACCGATCTTTGTGACAGAAGAAGTTATGGGCAGATGCTCAGTCACGGAAGAATACTTCTCAAAGTACTCCGATAGCATGGAGGATATAGAACTAGGCTAAACTTTTTCTATTAAAAACCTTTTCTTATTTGAAATCAAACTTATTACAAAAGTATGCCTTATTATGGCGGAGCGGAAAACCCGCGAGCCTTTTTTGGTAACTCGATACTCAATTTGTTATGAACGAATGCTTGTTATGTTTGTTTTGCTGAAAATTCGAGTCTAGTGACCGACTAGAAGTTTTACTTCCTTTCCTCTCATTTTAATTATTTTATATCTTTTGAGGGCGTTTATGGTGGTTGTGTAGCTTTTAATCAATCCTAGTGAGGTGTCTGTTACAAAATCAATTTCCTCTATCATTTTGCTCGCGACCCAGTCTCGCATCTCAAATTTATCACAGTTACTATGGTCTAATAGGTAGTTAATTATGTAAATGAGGGTAGGAAATTTCACTCTGATACCATGCTCAAAATCCCTATGAAAATCCTCTAACCTCTTTTTCAATTTTTGATCAACTATCTTGCAATAGACTTCCTTGAACCTGTCACTGAACTTAGTTCCATAAAATTCCGCGAGCCGAGTGTACTCTTCCATATCTAATACGCACACCCATATAAATATAAATAGTACTATAGATTTTGATTGGTGTCCAAGTTACCTTTATCCGAACCTATATTTTTTAAACTTTCTAACAGCTAAAATTTCGGTGCAATCTTTAAAATACATACACACCAGAAGGTTTATATCATATCACGTTTTAGAGGAACTCTAGAATTCAACGGCTTCGGTCGTTGGACGAATGCGATAAATATATCTAAGGTGTAGCACGGTGGCTGGAGCTGACTGTTTCCACATTCATTAAGACTTTTGGCTTTTCGATTTTAGTTTTAGTCCTTCTAGCCAGCGGTGTCAAAAAGTTTTTTGGAGGATAAAAAATGAGAAGGGACTCAGTTCATCAAGACTAGAATTCCTAAAGGAACTCAAGACTATTACTTCGAGTATATGGAAAAAAGAAGCTATGTAGAGAATAGGATAAGAAGTAATTTTGAGCTTTGGGGCTTTAAAGAGATCCGGACCCCCACCTTTGAGTACTTTGATTCCCTCTCCACGGGTACCGGTTCAGAGCTACAGGAAAGTATGTTTCGTTTTGAGGATAAGGGTGGACGTCTATTGGCCTTAAGGGCGGAAATGACTAGTCCCATTGCTCGTGTGGTAGCCACTGAGCTTAGGAGTCACCCCCTTCCAATGAGGATGTATTATTTGGCTAACATGTTTCGCTACGAAGAACCTCAGTCTGGTCGTCAGAGAGAATTTTGGCATGCGGGCGTCGAGCTTATTGGGAGCGGTCTTCCTGATGCTGATGCAGAGGTGCTAGCTGTGTTTATCACCTCTCTCAATGACGTTGGGCTAAAAGGCGTTAGTGTGGAATTAGGTCATGTGGGGCTCTTCAAATCTATTGTTAAAGAGGCGGGCATTTCTCTGGATGAGGCGGCTGCCATTCGAAGAAGTATCGATAAGAATGACGAGGCAGGCCTGGAAACCGCTTTAAAAGAGGTGGAGGTAAGCTCCAGTATGAAGGATGTTTTTCGGTTGCTGCCAAAACTCCGTGGAGACATTAGTGTAACAAAGAAGCTTCTTGATAGGGTTAAAAACGATGAAATAGAAGCCTGTATTAAAAATATCATAGACATCATTAAAATTCTGAAACAGTACAATTTGGATTCAATGGTTATGGTGGATTTGGGTATAGTTCGGGGAATCGACTATTATACCGGTGCAGTTTTTGAGGGTTTTGTTCAAGATTTGGGAATAGCGCTTGGCGGCGGCGGACGCTATGATGAGTTGGTAAGGCAGTTTGGCGGGGAATCCTTCCCTGCGACCGGGTTTGCTATAGGTGTGGACCGCTGTCACCTCGCATTGGAAAAGCAGGGATTCAACTTTCCCTTAAAAAAGAGACCTCAGATACTTGTATTATATACAGACCAAGACCTCAAGGGAGAGGCAATAAAAATATCAATGAATTTACGAGAGTACGGGACACCTACAGAAACAGACATCCTAGAAAGAAAATTAAGTAAAGGATTGGAACAAGCAAATAAGAGAGGAATACCCTACGTGGTCATCGTGGGCAAAACAGAAATCAAACAGGGAGAAGTGGTAGTCCGAAATATGGAAAAGGAGACGCAAGAAAAAGTAAAGATAAACGAACTGAAAAACTACTTCCAAGGAGTGACATAGCCTTTAGTTTGATGAAAACTTTCCTTCCTCCTTTCTCAAAATGGGAATACTAACTTTTTGAGTTACGTGTTCGACGAGCTCCACGTTTCTATAATGCAAGGGGAGGTCCGCAATAGTCGCCTATAACTCTATATATCTTAACAAAGCTTAACACAAATTAAAGCCGATGAAACCTGAAGGAAGCTTCAAATACCTGATACTACACTAAAGGAAACAGAGAGCGAAAAACCGAATAGCTGAGGCAACGAGGGAGAAAAGCCATGTCCAAACTAACCATCCCCGCCGTCATCACGAAAATAAACCAAAGAGACCAAGCACAACTCGAGAACCTCTTCCGCCAATTCGGCAACGCCAGACGCCGAGCATACACCCTCAAGCAACAAGGTGTCCCTAAGGCGGAGATTGAACGTCTGCTCCAAGAGCAGATGGGGCTAAATTCCCGCTACACTAAAGATGCCCACCACTCCATAGAAAACCTTCCCACACACGTAACCTTCGGCGGCCTCAAACTCCAGAGACTAAGAGAGCAGGGCAGAATTACAGCTGAGGAGTACAAGAAACGCCGAAACTCACTAATTATATCAAGGGGCGACAAAACAAAGAAAGGAAACCTAAACACTAGAATCACAAAAGAGGAAGCCAGAATCACACTCCGCATCAACACCCTTATCACAACCAACGACTCAAGCGAACGCTGGATCCACCCCGAAATCTTCATTCCCGAGAAGTATCTTAAACGGTACCAGCACCTGCTTCTTGATGGAAGGTTCCCGTACACCGTTGTGCTCAAGAGGAGGGACGACGACCGGGGATACGATGTGCGGATAACCGTCGAGCTACCCGCAGAGGAGGCTGAGCCGTCCCCCAAACCTAAACCGGGGCGTGTTATGGCGCTGGATGTGAACGCTGGTCACGTAGACTTCGCTGTGGCTGAAAAGAACCGAGTTCTAGCAGTGGGAAAGATAAACTGTCACGAGGTGCAGTACGCCTCAACCAACAAGACAAACAACCTCCTGCACAAAACTGCAAGCAAGGTGAGAAACATCGCCGAGCATTACGGTGCAAGGGTTGTTTACGGCAAGCTTTACACGCAATGGTTCCGCTCTAAACATCACCGTGCGAACCGGAGGGTGAAGCGTATCCCACACCACAAGTTCGGCTCAATCCTAAAGGCTAAGTGTGGCGCTGTGGAGCGCAGCGAAGCCTACACCACAAAACTCGGCGAGAAACTATCGCCACTCGTTGGGCTGGATGTGCACAAGTGTGCCGCCGCGGCTTTCGCGCTCAAAGTCTTGGATTATGAGGGTTTCAAAACTTTACGCTCATCTTCTTTGCTGGATGAGATCCCACGTGGTGCCGCGTTAGATGAGGGCGTTGGAAGTCTGAGGCGTAGGCTAAGTGTGGGAAGCGGGCTTACCGCCCTGCACCAGGATCAAGGCTTGGTGCATGATGAAGTTGCCTTAATATGCAACGGAGGCTACTCGGAAATTCCTGGTATCCGGGGGCTTTCCTTCTTGGAGAGCTTGAAAACCAACCTACCATGTCTCCATGTAAAGATATGTTAAGTTTTGGTGACCAGGATTAAAGGGCAGGTGAATTGAATGGTAAAAATAAGAGATTTGGAGTCGCTTACCAGCAACGAAAAGGAAGCAATAATACGCCGTTATGATTTAGATTTGGAGAAAATATTTCCATCTGTACAAAGTATAGTGGAAGATGTGAAGCTAAGAAAAGACGAAGCGATTATCGATTACACCTCGAAATTTGATGGAGTAAATCTCTCGAAAGGGAAACTCAGGGTGTCCGAGGAGGAGATTAATTCCGCTTATCAAAAGGTTTCAGAAATTTTGCTCAAAGCCATTAAGAAATCCATAAGTAACATCCAAAAATTTCACGAGAAGCAGATAAACGAATTTTCTTGTAAGACTCAACCCGGAGTTAGTGTTTCTCAAATAATCAGACCATTAGAAAGAGTCGGAATTTATGTACCCGGCGGTAGGGCGGCCTACCCCTCAACAGTTTTAATGACCGCCGTACCAGCTAGACTGATGGGTGTAGAACAGATAATAGTTTGCACACCTCCTCAAGAAAACGGAGCGGTTAACTCTGCGGTTCTTGTAGCATGCAATGAGGCGGGAGTTACAGATATCTACAGAGTTGGAGGCGCCCAAGCAATAGCCTCCATGGCTTATGGATCAGAGGTGATTCCAAAGGTTGAAGCAATATTCGGCCCAGGCAACATATACGTTACAGCTGCGAAAATTTTGGTTAGTAAAGACGTAAAGATAGATCTTCCCGCGGGTCCAAGCGAACTACTCATAATATCTGACGATACGGGGAACCCCCAGTTTATAGCAGCAGATTTACTCTCACAGGCTGAGCACGACCCTCAAGCTAAGGTGATACTTGTCACTACTTCAGAGAGCCTCGCCCTCCAAGTTGAGGAGTCTATCAACCGGTTTTTGGAGAATCTCCCCCGTAAGGATATACTTTCGAAATCTTTGGAAAACCTATGGATTCTGATTTCAGATAGTTTGGATAAAGCTGTTGAATTTTCAAACACTTATGCGCCTGAACATTTAGAAATTCATGCAGATTCTTCCAGATCTCTGTTACCAAAAATTAAAAACGCGGGAGCCATATTTCTAGGCCCATTTTCTCCAGTTGCGGTGGGTGATTACTCCGCAGGTTCCAACCACGTTCTACCTACTGGAGGGTTTGCCAAAGCATACTCGGGCTTATCCTCATACAGCTTCATAAAAACTATTAGCGTGGTTGAATGCTCTCATTCTGGCCTCAAAGGATTGGCTGAAACTGTAATTACTATGGCTGACTTTGAGGGGTTATCTGCCCACGCAGAATCAATCAAAATGAGGTTTCCAAATGAAAAATGAAAAACTCGTGCGCAAAATAGTATCCAGTTTTAAACCATATCAGGGAGAGATTAGTCCCGACGAATTAGCTAAGAGACTTGGTGTGTCTATAGAAGACATTTTGCCGCTTCACGCCAACGAAAACCTGTTTATAGAAAAGGACTGGATTATAGAAAGGGTTAGAGAAGCTGTTTCAACTCTGGATTTTCGTTTATATCCCGATCCAGAAACCCTTGAAGCTAGAGAGGCTATAGCAGAACATTTCGGAATACAAAGCTCTGAAACTGTAATCGGGAACGGTTCAGACGAAATTTTAGACATTCTAACTAAGGCTTTTATCGACCCTGGATGCGAAACCATCATTCTGGAGCCAACCTTTAGTGTATACCGCTTCTGCACCATAATCCTAAATGGAAAACCTCAAAGTGTACTCCTAAATGAGGATTTTACACCCAACGTTGACGCGGTGCTAAAAGCCGTAACGAAGAAGACGCGAATCATAATCCTTTGCTCTCCTAATAATCCCACCGGAAATCAGTATCCTAAGGAAGATGTTAAACGTATTGTGGAGGAAAGTGGTTGTATTGTTGCGGTTGATGAGGCGTACGTTGATTTTGCTGATTACACTTTGGTTGAGTGGATTAATGAATATGACAACTTGATAGTTCTTAGATCCTTTTCCAAGTCGTTTGGAATTGCTGGGTTACGAATAGGCTTCGCTGCCACTAACTCTACCCTTGCAGACATCATAAGAAAAATGGTGGTTCCCTACAACGTTAACAAGCTTGCTCAGAGAATGGTTCCAGTGCTAATCGAGAACTGGGACTATTTATCCAAAAAAATATCGGAGATAAAAAAAGAACGAGAATTTCTCTACAGCCAGTTAAACAAAAACGAAAACCTGAAACCATACCCCTCACAAGCCAATTTCCTGCTCGTGAGGGTGGTGAAACCAAACTATACCGCCAAATCTTTGCAAACCAAACTTTTAGATAAAAGAATCCTAGTTAGAGACCGCAGCGAACTCCCCCTACTCAACAATTGCCTGAGAATAACGCTCGGCCCAAGACCATTAAACCAAAGGCTACTAAAATGCATTAAAGAGATCTTTAGCGAGGACAAAAAATGAAAAATTATTTCGAACTCAAATTACCCACCGGCGAAAAAGCCTATGTAAAAAAATCTTCAGTGGGACTCCTCAAACAATTAAAATCCCTTATATTCGATTGCGACGGGGTTCTAATAGATGTTTCCGATTCCTTTAGAACAGCGATAACAAAAACCGCGAAATGGTACCTTACAGAAATTATTGGACTAGGAGAAATTTCGGAGGATATTATCACACCCGAGGAAATCAGTCTTTTCAAAAATTCGGGAGGCTTCAACAACGACTGGCACTTAACATACGCAGTTATTTTATACTTTGTAACCCTTCTCCTAATCCACCTAAACAACCACAGGAAAGAACTTTTGGCGCTAATGAAAGGAAACGGTAACTTAAAATCAAAAACGAGAAGACTTAGAGAGTTTGGAGCTCTATGTAAATCAATTGATTTCGATTCCACGAGACTGGCTTCTAGTCGCTTTGGCGATTGGAGTCTTAAAGAATACATCAATTCAATAGACGTGAGAGGTTTACCCTCATCTGAGGAGATAGCGAAAAACAAACTAGTTCAAAGCCTTGGCTTAACCATAGATCAGGCATCCAGCATTTTGGAAAAACTATGCCTTTACCAAGGAACAATTTTTGATTTCAACATTATCAAAAGATACTTTGAAGAAATATACTCTGGAAGTGAAGTGTTTAAAAATGTTTACGGAGTAGACCCCATCTTCTACAAGCAATCCGGCCTAATCGAGAACGAAAGGCTCATAATAAAAAAAGAGATTCTTGATACATTAATTTTGGATTTGGGGTTCTCCAGATTCGGTATCGCCTCAAGCCGCCAGCGCAGCCAAACACTCCCAATACTCCAGAGATACGGGAACCTAGAAAAATACTTTAACTTAAGCTCCTCAATTTTCTTAGAGGATATACTGTTAGCTGAGAATAATCTTCGAAATAAGGGTGAAAACAGGAATCTAGAAAAACCAGAACCCTACTCACTATTAACAGTGGCTGATAATATAAATCCTCCAGGCCAAATTTTTGGCTACGTGGGAGACACGGTGTCCGACATAATAGCAGCAAAAAGGGCGCAGGAGCAAAGTAAATATTCTGTTTTGAGTATAGGAGTCTTATGTTCCGCATCCGACACCGAAATGCTGATTAAAAAATTTCTTTCACTAGATGCAGATGTTATATTACCAACTCCGAATGATTTATCCCCTCTATTTAATAACTTGGAGATGATGAAAAATGAGAACCGCTGAGGTAAAAAGAGAAACTTTAGAAACCAGAATAGAAATTGAAATAAATCTTGATGGAACTGGAAAAGGGAATATTCAGACGGGAATAAAATTTTTGGATCATCAACTGCTGACTCTCTCAAAACATTCCCTGATAGATCTTGATATAAAAGCCGAGGGAGATCTAAGTCACCATATTATTGAGGATGTCGCTTTGGCGCTTGGAGAAGCTCTAACCAAGGCTCTTGGGAAAAAGAAAGGAATTTTCCGATTCGGCTGGGCTATTACACCAATGGACGACGCTCTGGTGCTAGTCTCCATAGATATTGGCGGTCGAAGTTATGTGAACTTGGATCTAAACTTAACGGAGTCTACTATAGAAGACATGGAAACTGAAGACATAGAACACTTTCTATTTTCTTTCACCCAGACAGCTAAAATGAATCTGCACACAAAAATACTATACGGCGATAACAACCACCACAAAGTTGAAGCTCTATTCAAAGCTTTAGCCTTATCTCTGAGGCAGGCTGTTAGTATAGACCCCAGGAGAGGGGAAGGAGAAGTACCAAGCCTAAAGGGGGCCCTCTAACGCTCATTGGTATAGTTGACTATGGAGTGGGTAATTTAAGGAGCATAGAAAACGCGTTTAAGAAAGTCGGGGCTGACTGTGTTATCTCAAACATGGAGAAAGATTTAGCCGGATCAGACGCCCTAATTCTTCCTGGAGTGGGGGCCTTTCGTGATTCGATAAATAACCTAGAACCACTATGCGACTTCCTTTATGACTACATTGAGGAGGGTAAACCCTTACTAGGAGTATGTCTTGGAATGCAACTCCTTTTCAGCGAGAGCACCGAAGACGGCTTGTATGAAGGATTAAACATCATTAAGGGCAGAGTGGTAAAACTTCCTTCCAGTGTTAAAATTCCTCATACAGGCTGGAACACATTACTTCTAGATAACGAGAGCAACTCTCTCTTTGAAGGGGTTCCCAATAACTCATACGTGTACTTCGTTCACTCCTATTATCCTATTCCCGAAAATCCTACCGTTACCATAGCCTGGACTGATTATGGAGTTAGATTCTCCTCGATAATAAATGATAAGAATGTTTACGCAACACAGTTTCACCCAGAAAAATCAGGAAAAGTGGGAATCAAAATACTGGAAAACTTTGTTAAAATTTGTAGGGAGTAAAAATGTTAGTAATGCCTTCTGTTGATATTCTAGCGGGAAAATGCGTCCGACTAACCAAAGGTTCCCCAGAAACAGCAAAAGTGTACTACAAAAATCCCATAGACGCTGCTCTGCGATGGGAAAATGAAGGAGCAGAAGCAATCCACGTTGTAGACTTGGACGCTGCTCTAGGCCTCGGAGACAATCTCAATATAATAACCGATTTAATAAAAACCGTTACCACGAAAGTGGAGATAGGAGGCGGAATAAGAAGCATAGAAAAAGCACTTAATCTTTATTCACAAGGAGCAGAAAGAATAATCTTAGGTTCAGAAGCGGTTAAAAGTCCCAAAATCGTTAGTGAATTAGTCCAAAAAATAGGTTCGAGGCATGTAATGGTTTCTCTAGATTACAAAAAAGAAAAGATTGCAGTTGAAGGTTGGAAAAAAGTCACCCAGTACAACCTGTTCCAAATGGCAGCAAAGATGGAAAGATTGGGTGCTGGTTGGATTCTATCAACTTCTATCTCCAGAGATGGAACCTTTAAAGGAGTTGATCTATCAACAATTAAGAAATTAGTTCAATCCGTACAGATTGATGTGGTGGCATCGGGCGGGGTTCGAAGCCTTGAAGACATTTCGAATCTGAAAAAAATTGGGGTAAGTGGAGTGGTTATAGGTAAAGCCTTATTTGAAGGAAGCCTAGATTTGAATGAAGCAATTAAAATGGGGGCTGTGTAAAATGCTTGCAAAAAGAATAATTCCCTGTCTAGATATGACAGGGGGAAGGGTTGTTAAGGGTATAAAATTCAAAAACTTAAGAGACGCGGGAGATCCACCCGAACTCGGTGAACTATATAGCCAGCAGGGTGCGGACGAACTCGTGTTTCTGGATGTAACGGCGTCAAGCGATAAACGTGAAATATTAATAGATGTCGTTAAGAGAACCGCAGACCGAGTATTCATACCTTTCACCGTAGGCGGCGGCATAAGAGACCTTGATGATATCAGGCAGGTTCTTTGTGCTGGGGCAGACAAGGTATCCATAAACACCTCAGCGGTGGAGAATCCTGAGTTAATTTCTCAGGCTTCTCGAAGGTTTGGTAGTCAGTGCATAGTCTGCGCGATTGACGCGAAAAGGGTGTACGAAAATCTGTCTGATAAGATCGTGGTGGATACACCTGAGGGAAAATGCTGGTGGGAAGTGTACACCTACGGCGGTAGAAAACCCACCGGAATAGACGCCATTAAACGGGCGATCGAAGTGGAGGAGAAAGGCGCCGGTGAGATTCTTCTCACAAGCATGGACCGCGATGGGACAAAGCTGGGTTATGATATACCTCTCACGAGAACAATGTCCGAAACTGTTAACATACCTATAATAGCAAGCGGGGGCTGCGGAACCATAGAACACATTTACGATGTTCTGACCAAGGGAAAGGCTGATGCAGCTTTAGCGGCTTCCATTTTCCACTATGGGACTTATTCTATAGGAGAGGTGAAAAAATACCTCGCAGAAAGAAACGTTCCAGTAAGATTGTGAGGAAAAAAAGTTGAATCAAGCAAGTAAAGAAAACATGAATGCCCTCCTTTCCAAGCTTGACTTCAGTAAAATGGATGGCTTAATACCGGCAGTGGTTCAAGACATCGCCACTAATACTGTACTCATGGTAGGCTTTATGAACAGAGAATCCCTAATAAAAACTCTATCAACAGGATACATGCACTATTTCAGTCGAACGCGAAATAGAATATGGATTAAAGGAGAAGAATCAAAACACTACCAAATGGTCAAGGAAGCCTACTACGATTGTGACGCCGATGCGCTTCTCTTTAAAGTCAAACAGATTAAGGCATGCTGCCATGAAGGCTACTTCACCTGTTTTCACAACAAGATCGAGGGCGGAGAATTTCTAGAAGAAAAACTCTTCAAGCCAGAAGTAGTATACGGAAAGGCAAAGATAATCGAAGAAATATTCAGCGTGATAAAAAATCGAATAGAAAAACCAACCACTGATTCCTACGTAGCCCACCTCGTGAAAGAGGGTCAAAACAAGATACTGGAAAAAATAGACGAAGAGTCCAACGAACTCATACTAGCATCCGAAAACAATAAGGAAGAGGAAATAGTTCACGAGTCTACAGATCTACTCTTCCACATAATGGTCTTGCTCGCATACCAAAACATTAACATAGATAAAATATTCGCAGAACTCGAATCCAGACATAAAGAAAAAACCGCTAAAAAATAGTAACAGTACTATTAATTACAAGTTAACTATGACTTAATCTTGTATTTTATTCTCTTTGTTAATATTTTCGATTTCTTTAGGAATTTCCTCAAGGGAACTTATAACCGTCATTCCATGCATCTCCTTGTAGGGTCTCTTAATTATTAAAGCCTTACATCCAAGGTTTCTGGCGCAGTGAACATCATTCCTTCTATCTCCAACCACCAAAATCTCATCACACTGAAGATCTAAATAGTCAATAGCAAGTTTTATCTGCTCTTGGCGAGAAAATGAATCCTCTCGGGTAAAAACGGCTTTAAAGAAATCCCTTACACCCAATATGTCAAGCACCTTATAGGCTGGGATCTTTCCCTGAAGTGTGACCAAAACAAGTTCATAGTCTTCCCTCAGCCTCTCAAGAACGCTCTTTGTTTCTGGAAAAATCTCCATGGTTTCGTCTATAGCATCTAATTCCACATTATCCAGAGCATTTAGGGCATTTTTGTAGCGTTCGAAATCCTCCATAGCTAATTTTTCACAGGCACTAAGCATTTTTTCGGCTTCTATTCTGGCCTCAAATACTTCTTTCAGCCTTTCTTGTAAAACGTTCATATCCAAGTTTAAAGCTGCTAGAACCCCGTCTAAATCAAAAACAATTCCTCTAATCATTCTTATACTTCCAAAGTTATTTTCAAACGAATCTCGGCAGATACAACTAATATGATCGGATTGATGTTTACACATTTCTGTGAAGCCTTATGAGGGTCTCCACGCATTATGGTTATAGTTGACATTTTTTAAAAAAGAATATTAGCATATTAATTTTGCCAAACAATTACAGCCTAAAAAATAGATGCCTTCTAAAAATGGATTAGATGGACTAAAATATAGTCCATAAATGTTTAATAGACGGGAGTCACCCAGCCCTCGTACCGGGGGTTCTTTCCTAGTGTGACTTCTGAGAAAGCCTTCTGAACTTTTCTGGTTATCGGTCCCGGCTTTCCGTCACCGATTACACGTTTATCTATTTCGACTACAGGTGTTACTTCGCCTGCGGTTCCAGTTATGAAAACTTCATCCATATTGTATATCGCGGCTCTTGTTACGTCCTGTTCAACTAAAGGGATTTTTATATCACTGGCCATGAGCTTTATTATTGAGTCGCGTGTAATTCCGATAAGAATTGATGCGGTTACCGGAGGGGTTATCGCGGCTTGATCCTTTATCATGAAAATGTTTTCTCCACTCCCTTCGCTTACGAATCCCCTATGGTCTAGGAATAGTGCTTCATCGTATCCGTCCTCAATAGCCTCCATCTTTGCAAGAATACTGTTGATGTATTGACCACATGCCTTAGCCTCGGGAGGTAGTGCTCTAGGTGAAATTCTCTCCCATGAGCTAAAGCAGCATCTAACACCCTTCTCCAGGGCTTCGGGGCCCAAGTACCTCCCAAACGGCACAATATATATCGCTGCACTCACTGGACATTTGAACGGGTTGAGTCCAAGGGGGCCGTATCCTCTAAAAACGATGGGGCGAATGTAAATTGTTTCTTTTATGTTATTCTTTTTTACTAATTCAATTATTGCGTTGGATATTTCCTCTTTGGAGTACGGGATTTCCATCTTGTAAATTTTGGCTGAGTAGAATAATCGATCTATGTGCTCCTTTAACCTGAATATGTAAATATTTTTGTCCTTGGTTGCATACCCTCTTATTCCTTCAAAAACTCCACTACCGTAATGAAGAGCATGGGTCTTAATATGCACTTTTGCGTCGTCCCATTCGATGAATTCACCATCAATCCAACAATAATCCGTTCTTTCTTCCCCTGACATCTAGTCACCATCCTTATACAGTCTTGTCTTATCTAATTTTTTTAATCTTTTCGGGCAATGGGAGTTAACCACATCCAAAACCCAACTGTAAACTGAATGAAGACTTTAGAGCGTAAATTTCCAATTACGAAAAGTTCAAAGGATTACTAAAGAAACCATAAAAAACAATACCAGAATTCCGGCCGCATCTGCGATTGCTGTGACTATAGGCGTCATTGTCATCGGAGTCCCATCCCCTTCTAAAAGAAATAATAGCAACTACGATACCGATAATAAATATGAGATCGGCTGTTATTAAACTAGAAGCAAGAATTACTATAAGTTCACCTTCTAACAACTGTTAATTACACATTTAAAATTTTAAAAATCATCTCTACTACCGCGTGTTTTTTTATACAAATATGTATAAATCAACTGGTTAAACTGCCGTTTTTTTCCTTCTTTATGCATTAGAAAAACGTATATATGGCCAAGTATCGTAATTACGCGAATAAAAAAATTAAAGGTAAAAAAGACCAACCAAAAAAGGTGGAAAAAGTGTCATTCTGTCCGAATGATGGAACACTTATGATGCCTAAAAAGGAAAACGGAAAAAGCCAACTTATATGCAGAAAATGCGGCTACAAAACAGAACCCACCGACGCCAAAGCATATCGTCTAGTGGTTAAAATACCACACACACCAAAAGACAAAACCACAGTAGTCGAAGGAGAAGACTCGAAAAAACTTGAAATCGACGAAGACGAACGAGAAGAACTAAAACGACAAGCACTCGAATTCTACGCAGAAGAAGGCGAAACATAAAAACTAATCCTCAACAGTTCCTGAAGTAACATGGACTCAACGGGAACTTTCTCTATAACAATGACTGGTCAAAAACCCTACTCTGGCATGCTCTAATTCCTTAACTTTGGGGAAAGCAGCTCAAACCTAGGGTTTGAGAAATATTCAAACACAAGATAGGCGATAAACCAAGCCTAAATCATAGACCCTGAATACACGCCCAATAACATGGGTATAGACAGCTTTTAAATACACAAAGAAGCTGCGTTCATGCATTGAGTTGGCCTTATTTTTTATTTAATCGTAAGAAGCCCTCGTTTTAAATTGGTAGATGAATTTCGTTTCCACTCCCATCCTTAGAAAGGGTTGGGCAAGCTTTTTAACGCGTTTAAAATTAATTAATCCTAATCAATCTCCTACTTACAAGATAGATTAAAATTGAAAGAAGATGGAAGTATGCCTGAAACCGCGGAAGATCCCGCTTCTGAGAATGGTGAATCTAAGGAAAACGATGAAGAAGTGGTCGAGTTTGATGAAGATTACTCACCTAAACGGGGTTTAACTTTTATTTTTGCGTCTGCTGGTTTTAGCCTTTTTTTATTGGCGGTGTTTGCTGGTTTGGGGCCTTACCTCATTCCAAAAATAGTGGGGGTTGAATACCCTCAAATCGTGCCTTATGGGTATTTCCCTGTCTTTGATCTCATATACGCAATAGCTACTACTGTACTTTATGAGCCTCATCATGTCTTTGATCTTATATATACAATAGCCACCACTTGTGCGGCTGCTTTAGTAGCGGCATTATTGTATTTTTCATGGAGTGGTGAGAAAAAACTATTTCCCGAAAGTTCACTAATCGGGTTGTCTGTTTCAATTTTTAGCTTATTCATTCAAAACGGAGCCATTAGGATAGGATACACCTTCGACTGGGTAGGTATCCTAATCCTGTTAGCTTTAGGCACCTTATCCGGCTCTATAGGATTAAAACTTTCAAAATGACTTTCAACTAAATGCTTAAAGTGAAATTCTTTTCAAACATATATTGGAAACAGGAGATGGGACAAAGCGGGGGCTCTTCGGTTAATTTAGGTTATTGCTTTTTGGGATAAAGAATCACCTTGTTAGTTTTCCTCGCCATGAAAAGCTCAAACGCTGTATTAACCTTATCCAAGCCAAATTCGTGGGTGATTAGCGGCTCCAGTTTAATTCTTCCTGATTCAACAAGATTTATGAACCGTTCCGCCTCAGCAGGAATGTGGGCGAATGTTCCAATGATCGAAATTTCCCTATACATCACAGCAAGAGACCAGAGATTGTAATTCTTAGAGTGAGTTCCCACCAACAACAACTTGCCTCCTTTACGCAGGGCGTCAAAGGCTTGTCCTAGAGCTAGGTCTACGCCGGTCGCCTCAATGGTGATATCCGCACCCACTCCGCCGGTCAGCTCTTTTACTTCCTTAATTGCATCCTTTTCCTTACTATTTATTGCCAAATCAGCCATGCCTAACTTAATAATCTGTTCTAGCCGCGAAGGAACCACATCGACCGCTATAACTTTTGCAGCTCCCGCAACCTTGGCCATTTGAGCAATAGTCATACCTACAGGTCCCAAGCCCCAAAGCGCTACTGTATCTCCTGGTTGTACCCGTATGCGTCTAACTGCGTGGTAAGCGGTTCCAAGAGTGTCACCCATTAGGCACCCCACCCTGAAGCTTATCCCTTCTGGAAGACAATAAAGAGATTCCTGAGGCGCCGCAATGTACTCCGCGTTGCTTCCCGGCGCGTGTAAACCAAAAACCCCTCTGTTATCACAAAGGTTAGGTCTTCCTTCCAAACAGAATTTACAAACACCACAAGAAAAACTTGGAGCGCTGAAAACACGATCGCCTATCTCAAATTTCTTCGCAGAACCACCAATCTCAACAACGGTTCCCGCCCATTCATGACCCACAATTAATGGCGGTTGCTTATACGCCTTGCTAAGAAGAGACCCATCCAAAATATGAAGATCCGTTCCACACAACGCTGAAGCCTCAACTTCAACAACAACCTCATTAGCCTTAGGCTTAGGCTCTTCCACATCTTCAACCGTGAACATAGGTTTAACATTGGGCCCTTGAAACATAGTCGCCTTCATAATAACCATACTCCTTATCCAAATTATTAAATTTCATGATTAACAGATTATCCTCTATGAAAAACTTTTTACATTTTTTTGGTATATTGATTCGCTTATAGCTTTCGGTTAACAAAGATTCACTTATTTATAATTCTCACCAAATTATTTATGAAAAAAGAAACAAAAACCAAAAATAGTAAAGCAAACTTGTTCTTTTAGATGAAATCGTAATATAAAGTTTTTAAACTTTTACTCCATCGTTTTTCTGCTCCAGAAATTTTGGTGGTTTAAAAAAATGGTTTTAGAATCGGCGGAAAATTTGATAATGGACTACAATAAGGTTCAAGAAACGGTGCCCAGACACCTGCCAAAAAAGGTAGCGATTTGGGACGAAACCATGCGAGACGGTGAACAAACCCCAGGCACCTTCCTAACAGTGGATGAAAAGGTTGAACTCTCCAAACTGTTGGATGAGATCGGCGTTAAGGTAATTGTTCCGAGTTATCCCGCAGTATCAGAATCCGAAAAGAGTATACTTAAGGCGCTTTCCAGAGAAAATCTTGTAAACGCAAGGATTGCCGCCACTGCGAGACCAGTAAGAACTGATATAGATGCATGTCTAGATTGTGATGTCGAAGAAATCCCCATTTTCATGTCCACCAGTAGGATTCTGCTAGAATACTCAATAAGAAAAACCGTGGAAGAAGCTACCGAAATGCTGGTTGACGCCGTAACCTATGCAAGGGATCACGGTGTGATTGTGGACTTCGTCGCAGAGGATGCCACTAGAGCTTATTTTGATGAACTGATGAAAATTTGTGAAGCTGCTGTAAGTGCGGGATCCGACAAGATTGCGTTAGCCGACACCTTGGGTATTATGCGTCCGACATCTATGAAATATCTTGTAGCTAGAATTAGGGATGAATTAGAATCCAGATTTAATAGAAAAATCCCTCTTTCTGTTCACTGCCATAATGATTTTGGATTGGCAACAGCAAACACCCTCGCCGGAGTCGAAGAAGGCGTCATCTATCCTCATACCTGTGTAAATGGATACGGGGAAAGGGGTGGAAATGCACCCTTTGAAGAGGTTGTTGTATCCCTAGAATTACTGTATAAGGTTGACACGGGAATAAAGTTGGATCGAATTTACGAAGTTTCACAAGCATTCGAAAGAACCTTTGGACTACCACTCTCCGCCCATAAACCTCTTGTGGGAGATAACAGTTTCAGACACGAGAGTGGAATTCACGTGTACGCGCTTCTGAGAAACAAACAAACCTACGAACCATTCCCACCAGAACTCATAGGAAGGCAAACCGAGATGTTCCTCGGAAAAAAATCGGGCAAACACGTTGTAAACTATTTACTTCAGTCAGAGGGAATGGACGTCTCAGACGACCAGCTAAAGGAAATAGTTAATGAATTGAAGAAAAGGCAGGAGACGCAGAGTAAGGAGATTCTCCGGTCCCGTTTTATGGATGTAAAACAAAAAATGAGGACACTTCATACAGGTATTTTCAAGAGTGAATTCTTAGAAATAGTTAGAAAGGTAACCGAAAAAACATAACTCATTTTTAAACAAAGTAAAATTTATTATTAATATAAAATTTTTTAAAGTAATTGGAAAATCTTAAAGAACAAATTTAAATACTAAAAATACGACATTCTTCTAAATAGTAAGTCAAATACGGGGCGTGCCTATGGACTTATTTAACATCTTCAAACACATATTTGAGAGAACCATACCCCATGAAGAGAAAAATTCAGAATTCCTTCAGGTCATACCTAAAATCAAGATTTATGAGAAAATCACAGCTATTCCAGAACAAAATGGTGAAATGGAATTCACTCTAATTCTTGGAAAAGGAAAGATTTCCCTAACACCTGATAAAATACCCGATTATCAGGCTGAATACGTAGCACCTCTCAAATCATATCTCGACCTCTTGCAAGGAAAAGCATCCTTCCAAGACTTGAAATCAAATCTAAAAATCAGACACAATGTCGGAGGAGTTAACATAGATAAGGTGTTGGACATCCTTCAAGGCAGCGCTCAACAAAACAACGAAATCCAAAACCTGTTATCCCTATACCGAGAAAAATACAAAATCTAATCCCTCAATTACTAAAAACTTAACTCATAGGCGGGAAACCCCCCGACTCAACGGAGAGGTTGAGAGCCGATAAAATCATTTTTCTTCAGCGTATATCTCTTCAAAATGTGAGAAGGTTTATCCTCAAAAGCCTATGGATAGGCAGATTTCTATCCCAGTCCTATTAATTATTTAATTCTCTCGTTTTTTTAATATAGCGGAATATTATGCTTTTGAGCGATATCTAAGAAGGCTTCTGCCGCTAGTTTAATCTGATCCCATTTTTTTCCATAGGTTGACACTTTGAAAGCCGTTGATAAACCTGGTTGAACACCAGTTACTCCCCTTTCCCTCAACTCTTCGTAAAGAAAGAAGCCTTTTCGAGGATGGTTCTTAGATATCTCAAAGAAAGGTTCACTTTCAAAGTGTATCAGATCATGGTTGTGTGGACGCTGTCCCAACTGCTTGATACCCCTTATCCTCTCTAACTGTTCTATGAAGTATCTTGCTTTCTTGACCTCCTCACCCCAATGCTTAATGCGTTCTGCAACGTATGGAAAAGCTGCCATGGCTCCAATGGCTACACAACCGGGTAACGTGCAACCCAGAGTTTCAACCTCTTTATTCCCAAAATTTCTACCACTCCAAGGACCCCTCATCGAAGAGCTTTTGAAAACTACGTCAGCATAGCCCTCATTAGCTAGTAGAAGTCCAGAGGGTGCTGGAGAAGCAAAAGACTTGTGTAATGAGGCGGTCAAAACATCAGCGCCCAAGTCTTTTCCCGAGACTGGCATCCTCCCAATAGTATAGGCGCCGTTTAAAACAAAAGGAATTCCATAATCATGCAAAATCTTACCCACACTTTTTGCATCAAAAACATTACCATAATTATAATCAACATGGGTTAAAAAGGCCAAAGCCGGCCATTTACCGGTTTCTTTCTTTACCTCCTCAATCTTCTCCGTGTAAACATCAAGAAAAAGGTCAAAATCGGGATATCCTGAATGCGGAACCTCGACAATATTTGCCCCCACCCGCTCAGCGCTCAGATAGGTGCTGTAATGTGCCAGGGAATCTATAATAATAGTATCCTCAGGTTTAACCAAGGCATGGAAAGCAGCGTACTGAGCTTGGCGGCAACCTGGAAAAAGTCTAGCTTCGTCCATATCCAAAAAGGTGGCAATATCCTTATGAAAATCGCAGAGTGGAGGAGACTCAATAAGGTCCAATCTCCCCTTCATACAAAAATCACAGACGCTATAACCATCAACAAACCTCAAAACGGCCTGAACAACCCCCGGGTAATCCCCAGCTCTTCCCCCAGACTGGATGGGGTGAAGATTTATCATCCTCTCCTCAATGCCACGTGTGAGATTCTTATACTTCTCCAAAACTCTCTCATCAAACATTGACATCACCCAAAAACTCCTCGAAAAACTCCCCTGACAAATCCTGAAGGCTAGAAAAAGTCTTAACAAAAGTCTTCAAACCCGTTCTTTTCTGAATCTCGTCTGCTTTCTCAGTGACCATTAAATCGCCCTTATTATCCTTCTCAGCCAACACCAGAATCCTTTTCGCCTCTGACACCTTCCTCTCTATGTCCCGCCAAACGCCTTCCACCTTTCTTCTAACTGTCTCAAGAGCCTCATCAGAAATGCTAGGATTCAAACTCTTCACATCCATCGCATCCAAAGGTCCACCGGTTAACACCACAAACCTAGGATCAACCCCCAAATCCAAAAGCTTTCTCCTCGTAGAAGAGGAAACAGTAATGAAAAGAATACCTGTAAAATCAATTATTTTTACTCCAATCTTCTTCCTCTCCTGCGGCTTTTCCAAACCAATCTTCTCCATGGTCAGATTAAGGGCATCCTGTACAGTTTTGAGATGTTTTCTAATTTCTTCCTCAATGGTAGAATCAAAATTATACATCGGAGCGAAGGCTCTAACTTCACATAAAATAACAATTAAAGCGTCAAGAGCATTATTAATTCTAACAATATCATCGTACCCAAAATTCACTAGCCCACTCTCCAACTTATCATTATGTGGATCGGATTATATCAAGAACTAATTACACTATAACACCTAAAGTAATTTCTATTAATAACCATAATCATCTATCGCTTCCCCGTTCCCATATCCCAATTAGCTACTGTTTCTAAATCCCGTAACCATAATTACGATTTTTGGATTACACTTTTTGAGGGTTTATTTGGAGCCGGGTCAGGGAAATTCCTCATCGGAGACAAAGCTCCAAAGATTTTGAACCCTGGTTTCGGACCCGGCTTGAATACAAGCCAGAAATACCGAATCTGCATTCCGGGCAAAAAACTGTCCGGCGCCTCGCCGCTATCCACCACGTGCCGCAGCGGCCACTAGTTCTAGACTAACCCGGCCCTATCTTGTTGTTGCCTCACAATCGAACTTTTAGCACGTGTTTTCTCGGATAGGGTTTTCTGCTTTTTCTGTTTTATTTATACTAACTTTTCTATTTTTAAGGATTATGCAAATTTACAATTTTATGGAGAATAATATAGTCTCTCGGTCTAAGAAAGTAGTTTCAAATATTTTCTCATGATTTAAAGCTCTAAAAATTGATAACCCGCTCATTCGAATCAATTACACATAGAAAATCTTAACTAACCAAAATAAACACTTATAACTCGCGTGATACTAGAAGTCAAGAGTAATTAAATTTTAAAAAATCTATTAAAGAAGTACCACCTTAATTCTGTCTATTTACCGGCTATTACTTTTTTCTGTGAAGGTAACAAATAGGACTCAGCAATTCTGGCGAAATTCAGCAACTCGTTCCTGTATTTAAACGCTAAAGCAACTTCAAATATAACTAAACCTAAAACAGATAATACAAAACTAATCTTAGTGAGAAGAGCAAGAACCGAAATGCCTATTACAAATATAGTTGCCCAGATTGCAGATTTTTTTTCCATAATATTAATCTTAAAGTACCTTTTGGTGAAAAATCCGTATAATACTGTTTTCACTATCCAACCTATAACAAGAGCAATCGCAGCTCCAATCATCCCCCAAGTTTGATTTAATCCGGTCATACTAAAAGCTGGGATACCTGAAACACGAGCGAGCGCAGTTCCAATCATCCCCCAAGTTTGATTTAATCCGTTCATACTAAAAACTGGGATGAATAAAAGGCTCAATGCAACTCCCGCGAGCAATGACAATAAAAGAATTGAAAAGTTTACCCAAAGTTTTTTTCTAGCAAAGAAATACGATCCTGCTGGTCTCGAAACGCTAGATATCACAAAACCAATAATAAGAATTTTCGCTGGGTCAGCGCTCGAAAGATACTGTTGAGTAAAGAATGCTCCTAAAATTTGTTCCGAAAATACGATTATCGGGGCGGAAAATAATATTGACAAAATAAACGAATATCCTATTGATTTCTTCATCAAATTTACTACTTTTTTTTTCATATTAATAGCTGTTAACTCAGAAAGATAAGGATTCAAAGTAGCCGTGACAGCTATCCCTATATAACCGAGAACTGACGCGAACGTCTGGCTAATTGCATATACACCTACAGCAGTAACTGCAAGAAATACACCTACAAAAATCTTATTGAAATGTGTAAACCCAAGCTCCATAAAACCCATACCGTAATCCCACTTACCGAAATTAAACATCTCCTTTAAAAGACCGAAATCGAAAATCTTAAATCCCTTATCTGATTTAACACTCTTCCTTTTCACTCTTAAAGAAAAGACAAAGCCGAGCGATCCAGAAAACGCATACGCAAGTGCGAATGCATATATCACACCTTCAATACTAAACCCAAATCCAAGTAAAGTATAAGCAAAAAGGAGATAAGAGGAAATAAATGAGACATCCACAATCGTATATAAATCAAATCTCTGAAAACCGCTCAAGATCCACTGAAAAATAATTTTAATACTTAACAAAGGAAAAGAAGTTACAATCAACAATTGAAATATGGGAGTTAACCAATAATTGTTAAAAACTTTAATTGCGATGAATGGCGACAAGAAAAAACCAACAACCGTGAGCACCGCAGTAATCGAAAGAACCACGATACTTGCAGTACTTATGGCTGTATTAACAGAACTAAATTTTTTCCTGATAAGAAAATCGGGAAGAAAACGTACCATCGAAGCCCCCATACCAACAGCACAAATACCCGTAAATAAATCAAGCAAAGTTACTCCAAGACTTAAACTTCCATAAAGCTGACTACCAATAGTATTTGCAATAATAATAGTATTAGCAGCAGTTAATACCACTATAACTAGCGAGTTAATAAAATTAAATAGAGTTCCTGAAAAAACCCTAATTCGTTCGTCGGACAATTTAGTAACACCATGCACTTTGCTATTTCCTAAAATAAATATAATTCTCCTAAATAAGCGTTTCATAGTGGGCACATTAAACATGTTGAGAAAAATTTTCAGGCATATTATTTTAGTCATCATTAACAAAGTTTCGAAAGGGATAAGAGTTTCTTAATCTGAAAGCCACAAATTTATATGGAATGAACTTATTTTTAAAATGCATGAACGTAAATGATTAATAAATATTAAAAATTAAAAGTTATTCTGGAGTTCTTAGTATAAAATTAAGACTCTTTCACACCAGTTTTAGACAATCGACAAAAAGGGTACTTTATCAACACGGAGCAATTAAGCGAAGTTGAGGTGTTGGCAATTGTTTTTTTGCAAAAACAAATGGCTGGAAGTATGAATTTATAAAAACCGATGAATGTGTTCATTACTTTGATTATGGTGAGGAGAAAGCTTTATGGGGTGGAGCGGGTGACCGAAAACTTTTCGGCCTAAAATTGTCGCCGTCAATTCTAATTAGAAAATTACTAACAGCATAATTAAAAGCAGTTTTACCAGCAATATTTGAAAGAGATGTCAAAATTATAACTTGGAACATTGTGCACTGGTTAGAGTATCTAAAAAGGGTTCTTAAGAGCAGAAGAATACTGGGATATGAAACGTGATTAATAGGCAGTTAATAGTGATAAGCAAAGTTACTATCCTAGGGCTTGAGGCCAGCATTGTTGAAAATGGTGATCTACGAATTTAAAACAGGTAGAATATAGAAGAATAGATATAACAATTTAGAAATATTCGGCAGTCCCGGCACTGCAGTTATTTGGTTGTCGCTATTAGTTAACAATAAGCCTAAGGAATACGATATACCTATCGTTTCAACTTGGAATTCATTAATAAGGCATTGGCAACAGAAACTTTATAATGATAAACTCAGCAAAACTTCTCAGATTTATTCTAAAATTCGGAATTGATAAAATCTTTGGAAAGCTGAGTTTTTAAGGAAACACGTGTAAATAAAGATACATAAATGGGGAAGTCAGATAAATTTAGTGATGAAGCAAAGACAAAAATTGACTAAAATGCACTATATTTTGTCATGTCTAAACATAGAGAAATAGACAAACATCCAGAATATGATTTCTATACTTCTAACATACCATTAGGTTCAAATCATACCAAAATCATAGATTTGAATTTAAATTCACCATCAAATACCTCTAATGAGAAGGACAATAAACCCATAGCTCTTGAGATTGGTGCGGGTACAAATAAAAGCTACGAGTTCAAAACAAAAATTCCAGTATCTTATGAACCATTATTCCTTGACATAGAACCGCCTACACAAATTATAAGAAAAGTTGGAAATTGGATTGTTGGGGATGCTCAGTATTTACCCTTTAGAATTGAAATTTTCGATATGGTCTACGCTTATCATGTCATTGAACACTTAGATGAACCAGAAAAATTTGTGATAGAAGTATTTAGAATTTTAAAGAGAGGTGGCAAGTTAGAACTAGCTACACCGAACTTTCTAAGTCGTGACGCTACGCACGATCCAGCACATAAACATATTTTTAATATTTTAAAAATCTTGAAAATGGTGAGAAAGGTTGGGTTTCAAATAAAAATGGATGTTGTATGCGGTTCAAAAGTACCTAAACCCTTAAGAATACCATTACACTTATTAATCAACCTCTTAATTGACGAACTTAGAATTACAGGTTTAAAACCATAAAAGTGGAAAGTATAACAAGATTCTGGAAAAAGTCGATGAAGTTATTCCCGTTAAAACAAAGGATAGTTTAAAGAAAGAATCCCTGGACAAAATTTATGAAGAAATTCGTATAAACCTTTTGATTATCATGGAAGGTGGAGTATTAAGTACTGCAAGGAAAAAAGCATATTATGAAGTTCAACGGATTGGTTTGCATTTTTAGATGATAATGTTTTATTACATAAAAGGCTGGATGGAAAACAATGACCAGCCACATATATGGCGAAACAGGAGTCATATGAAGCATAATTTACCCGGTACGCCCTCACATTGGACCAATTGTGGAAAGAATCTGGATGATTCGTAAACGACTTGCAGAAATGGCTTTAAGGAAACTACCTGTGTCCAATTTGTAAGGACTGCTCTCTCCGCCTTTCAAGGAGGCTGTTCCCTATGGAGCGAATAAAGTTACATGGAGAGCTTGAAGCCTTCGCAGAGGCGCTTGACCACCGCCTGAAGAACTCTGCCACATTAAATATCTGGAGGATAACCGCCGTAGAAGTGGAGAACACACGAATTTCGTCCAAGCCCTTCACTTCTTAAGATTTATACAAAAAATAGATAGATACTTGCAAAAATCCTTATCAAAGTAATTTTAAATGGCTTTTAATAAGCTAAATTAAAATAACAAATAAATTTATAAAAATGAGGTAAATTGTAAAAAATTATCGTATATTTATTACAAACGTATATTTCTTTATGGAAGGAGAATAATGAAAATAATGTACATATCAGAAGGTCTTTATAAGATGGATATATATCCCAATCCAAACCGAGGACCGCAAGTACAGATATGGGGAATTGCAAAAGAATTAGAGAAAAAAGGATATGACGAATCTATATTAAAAGCGGGTAGTAGTGATAAAAAAGAAGTTGTAAATAATTTATCTTTATTAAACTTAACAAGCAGATGTAAACATGATATTTTTCGTGGGATTCCCTCTCAACTTTTATTTTCAAAAAAGTCAGTAAAAATAATACAAAGCGAGAATCCGGATATTTTATCTCTTCATTTTCGTTTTAGTAGCTATTTTCCGTCTAAACTTAACATACCTAAAATATTTACAATCCACGTCCAAGAGGCTCTGGATTATTTTAAACCCTATGCTGTTCGCCGCCACATTTTAAATTATCCATTATTTTACCTCAAAAAAAAGGTCGAAACAGAAGTAATATCTAACTCGGACGGAATAGTGACGCTTAACAAATTTATGGAGAACTATTTGAAAAATAAAGGTCATTCGAATGTGAGGATGATACCGAGTGCGATAAATCCCGGTGATTTCTATAACAAAGGGGACGATAATTTTATTCTTTATGCGGGGAGATTCGACTGGTACAAACGGGTAGATATCCTGATAAAAGCGTTTTCAATGTTAGATGTAGGTTACAAGAAGAATTTTAAATTGAAAATTGTAGGAACAGGATACAGAGGACGATATCTGAAAGATCTTGTGAAGTCAGAAAATTTAGAAAAATTTGTTGAATTTATTCCGTGGCTTGAAAGAAGTAAATTAATCGATCGCATGAGTAGATGTTCGATACTTGTTTTGCCTTCATTATTCGAGACTTTTGGATTAGTTGTTATTGAGGCGATGGCTTCAGGCAAACCAGTAATTGCCAGTGATATTCCCGGACCGCAGGACATAATAAAACATGGTTATGACGGCTTTTTATTTGAAAGAGAGAATATCCAGAAGTTAAAGGGATACTTAGAATTATTGCTTGAAGATGAGAACCTAAGAAGAAAGATTGGGATGAGAGCAAGAAAAACTGTAGAAGAGAAATATACATTCGAAAAAATCGCTGAGAACTATATCACTTTCTTTAACGAGTTGTTAGAATGAAATTTACGATTTGTGAAAATAATTTACTTATAACCCTTAATTCTTTAATAAAAAACAATAATTCAAGATTTTAGAGGAGTCTAAATGACCATGTAGAAGTTAAAAAGCATATTTTCGGTTGTTTGTTTTTACCTTTTTGTAGGTTCTCTTTTCATATCCCAATATTTTTCTGGACTAAGAAAACCTCTTAGGTAATCGAACCAATATGTAGTGTTCCACGAAATGATTCTCAGACTCAGCTTGAACCCAAAGTATAAATTCAGGGAGAAGAGAATAATCTCCGGAGGAGTCCTCCATCTCTCAAAAGTAATACATATCATAATCCAAAAATAGGAGGACCCTTCCAAATAAACCTTAAGTTGACACCATCCCTGTCTTGGTCGTTTATGCGATAGGGAAGAGTATTTACTCTAAAGTAAAAGAGGGCGTAAAAAGTCTTTGGTGCAAATCGCGGCACAATGTAATAATTATGTTTTTGGGAGTTAGGTTAACTAACCTCTTTTTGTCTAAATAGGGGTATGTTAGTCGAAGAAGTTTTTGAGGGACCCAACCCTGAACACCTCCACCACCTCCCCCG